>FWWM01000333.1_pt1 | contig 135041 bp, 146 predicted proteins | sample 2228351 | NCBI WGS metagenome assembly FWWM01 (sample SAMEA103939774, study PRJEB20133) | metagenome
TAATCAAACGTTGACGATGCTGGTCCAAGCTCCTTTATCTTGCCGAAAAAATCCTTCCCGAGCCTTCTTACCGGAACCCCAACGCTCATTGCATGCTCTTTTATTATGCCGATGCTTCTTTCATCCGCACCCGTTATGCAGATTCCTCTTTTTATTATCCCTGCTTTCTCCCTAGCTATCTTCTCGACATCATTTCCGAGAAATTCAGTATGGTCGAGTTCGACGTTGGTAATCACTCCTATGTGCGCGTTGGCCACGTTAGTCGCATCGTATCTGCCGCCCATCATTACCTCTATAACTGCAAAATCAGCTTTCTCCTCGCAGAAATATTTGTATGCAATCGCGGCATACGCCTCCCACATTGTCATTTCATATCCCTTTTCGTAAAGTTTTAAGAAGAATTCCTGAGAAATCTTATGGTGCAATGGTTTTGATGTCCGAGAGAAGTTATCGAAAATGATGTTTAGTTTTTCAAAACTTTCCTTTATGTTTTTATGGTAGAAATCTACTATTTCTCTTGGAGTCTTTCCTTCTTTATCAGCCTTTATGATTATTGCGACACCATGTTCGTCTGTCCCGCAGATGTGAATTGCATCATGTCCTTTCAATTTTAAATATCTTGTGAATGTATCTGCAGGCAAATATGCTCCTGCAATATGACCTATGTGTAGCGGTCCATTTGCGTATGGTAAAGCACTAGTAATTAAAAATCTGCTCATAATTCAATTATAAAGAAAAGCTTTTAAATTCAAAAATTTTGAGACAAAAATAATTTTTGTAGTATGGTCGCTTTTATCTTTTTATTTTCGCTAGGATATTTTTTAAAGTGGCGGCGTGCTGTTCTTCTTCTTTTATTATTTCATTTAAAGTGGGTTTTGTCCTTTCAGGTTGTGTTTTAATTAAGAATTTGTAGTACTCAATGCTCTGAATTTCTTTCTCAATGGCAAGTTGTAGCGCCTCTTCTATCGATTTTAATTTCTCAACTTTGCTTTGTAATTCAGATTTCTTGAAAATGGCAAGTTGTCCAATCGATTTTGCGTATTGTTCGTAATCTCCCTCGTTTATGTTGATTTCGGTTTTTTCATCTACATTTTTCAGAAGCTCCTCAAAGAAGGCTTTGTGTTTCATCTCCTCTTTTTCAAGGAATTTGAAAACATCTTTAAGATCCTTAGGTGCGATTTTTTGGGCTTCCTCGTAAAATTCAATTCCACCTTCTTCAATACCAATTGCTATAAGAAGTATCTCCTTCAAGTTAAACATAAAGCCCTCCTTTCAGCTAATTTCTAAAAATTCTATCTAGATCTTCTATTTTTATGAGTACTTTTCTGGGTTTCGTGCCCTCTTGTGGACCAATTACCCCTATTTTTTCTAATTGGTCTATAACTCTTGCGGCCCTTGCAAATCCGAGTTTTAATTTCCTTTGTAGTAGTGTGGCAGATGCTTTTCCCTCCAGTATTACCACCTTAGCTGCTTCTTCCAGCATTGGATCCCATTCCCCCTCTTCAATAGGAGTTTCTTCTTCAATCTGTTCTAAGGGAATATCAGTCATCTCGGGAATTTTGCTGTAATAGTTTTCTCTTATTTCGCATATTTGCTCTTTTACTACTTCATAACCTAAATCCACTGTGTCTGAGAGGTACTCCGTCAATCTGGCTTCTAATTCGTCTAAACCAGGTTCATCAATACGCATGAAAGGAATATATAGATTCTGATCAATAAGCTCTTCTACAAGTTTGTTACTCTGTTGTTTTTCTATCTCAAAGGATGATTGTATTTTTTGTTTTAAATAATGTTGAATAAGGGCTCTTGAAATTTCTTTGGTCTCATTTTCTGTTATTAGAGGTCCGTGAAGTCTAACTTTTTCCGAAGATCCCGGTGGAATAAATAGCATGTCTCCTTTACCTAAAAGTTTTTCAGCCCCAATCTCATCTAAAATTGTTTTCGAATCCACTCTGCTCGGGACTTTAAAAGCTATTCTCACAGGGAAGTTTGCTTTAATTGTACCGGTTATGACATCAACGGATGGCCTTTGAGTTGCCACAACCAGATGGATTCCTACTGCCCTTGCCATTTGAGCTAATCTGGCAATGGGTTCTTCAACTTCTCTTCCTGTTGTAAGAATCAGGTCTGCGAATTCATCTATTATGATAACGATGTAGGGCATAGTTTCTAAACCTTCACTTTTCATTTTTTTATTGTAACTCTCAATATCTCTGGTAGCCTCTTTTGCAAGGAGTGTATATCTGTATTCCATCCATTTGACCGCCTTCTTAAGCACTTCAACGGCCAGTTTCCTTTCTTTAACTACAGGGAGTAGCAGGTGTGGAATTCCCTCATAGAGTGAGAGCTCAATCCTTTTAGGGTCTATTAAAATAAATCTAACTTTCTGTGGGGTATTCCTGAAAATTATACTGGTAATTATTGTGTTTATGCATACCGATTTTCCGCTCCCTGTGGATCCTGCTATAAGGAGATGCGGCATTTGTGCCAGATCTGCATAGACCGGATTACCGGCTGTATCCACTCCTAAAGCGAAAGCAAGGGGAGATTCGAGGTTTAAGAATTCATCTCTTTCAACGAGGGATCTGAGATAAACCGTTTTCCTATTTTTATTTGGAATTTCAAAGCCGACTAAACCTTTATTTGGCAGAGGGGCAACGATTCTGATGTAGTTTGAACGCATCTTCAAAGCTATGTCGTCAGAGAGGGAGGAAATTTTAGATAGTCTAATTCCCGGAGCAGGTTCATACTCGTATCTGGTTACAACAGGTCCGGGGAAATAGTTTATCACTTTCCCGTCTATTCCGAATTCTTTGAGTTTCTCTTCAATCAAAGATTTGTTTTTTTCAAGCTCCTGTTTTGATTCAGAGTAATCTGTTGACTCGGGAACCTTAAGAAATTGAATAAGTTTCTCGGGTTGAAAATCTTCTTCTGAAAAGGATGCCTTTAATGCCCGGGATGGTCTAAATGTCGTTTTCTTCTTATCGTTTCTGTTAGCGATTTCAACATCTTTCTCATAGTCTACCTCATCTTTTTCTAAATCATATGCTTTTGGACTTACTTCCTCTTCTTCTCTTTTGCCCTTAAAAAGTCGCAAAAGATTTGGTATTTTCAAGGTCAGCGCTGATAAAATAATCAAAAATAGGGAAAAGAGAATTTTCCCTGCCAGTCCCAAGTTTTTTAAAAGAAATGCAGATAGTCCAGACTGTATTTTTCCTGATAGAGGCTGAGGAATATACAGGGTGACTGAAATTATCAATATTAATAGCGCCAGTAGTTCGATGATAAAACTTTTACGTCCTCTTCTCATAAACAGCAAGAAAGAAAAAATTGAGAAAGCTGTTGAGAAATAAAATGACACAACAAACCCAACATTCTTAACAAGCGTTTCTGATAAAATGTGTCCGAGCTTTCCACCGTAATTAGCAATTTCATTATCTGGTTTATAAGTAGCAAGGGATACTGCTAAATATAAGAAAAGAAAACTTAAGAAAAGCGAAACGATCCTTTCAATTATTGGTATTTTTTCTTCAGCGCTAATAATAAAGAGGTAAACAGTTATGACAACTAGCAGCAATAAAAACATAACTTCCATATTTAAAATTTTAATTCTACTTAAAGGTTTTGCAAATTTTTTTAGTTTTTTCTAAGTAGATAAATTAGATTTTGGACTTTTTGATTGAACTCCCTTTCCCCTTCTGACATATTGTAGCTTTCGGAAAAGGTTCTTAAATTTCGGAGTTCACTTTTAAATTGCCAGGAATGTACGTAAATCTTACCATGAAGTTTTTTGATCTCTTCCAATTCTTCAGGTTTAAACCATCTTTGAGGTATCTGTTTTAATTTTAGAGTATCTACGGAAATCGAGTCTATTCTTGAAATTTCTAAAATTTGTGTAATTTCTTCTTTGTTATACTTTTTTGTGTTTGATAGAACATTGTAAATGGATTTTGTGCTTGTAAAGACTTTACCTTTAAGAGGAAGGATTGGCTCTACTTCAATGTTGCGTGATTTTGCCTCATTAATTGCAGAGTGGTCTAAAATATAGCTTGAGGAGCGTTTTACTGTCAATTGAAAGACATTTTGAGCGAAGAAAAGTAGAAAGAATGATAACAATCCTGCTGAAATTGGAGTGATAATCCACGAAATTGCAATGTCTTTAAGTACTTTGAAATTTATTAACCTGCCGCTGCCACGAGCCATTCCAATGCCTATCATTGCACCAATGACGACTTGAGAACTTGCAAGAGGTACTAAAGGTAATGGAGGAATATGAAGAGCGTTTAGCAATTTTCTTATTAAGTCCGAAGAATATAAAAATAGAACTATACTATGAGATAAAACTACAACCAGACCGGCGAGGGGGGTTAACTTAAGGACTTTCTCTCCCACTGTTTTTAAGACATTTTTAGACCCGGTAAGAATACCCGCGGCAATAGATAAGGAGCCTACAAGGAGCAAAATATAGGTGGATGAAATTTCTACAGGCCCTATTTTTATGTTCTTGAAAGGATTGGAGAATAAATATACTCCAACTACATTGGCAATGTTATTTGCCCCAAAGGTAAAAGCAGCAATAGACCCCCAGAGGATGTAGTTCAATTTAAAAAGGAAATCTACCGAAAAAAGATTTATTTTTGCCTTTGAGTAAAAATTATGTAAAAGCTTGAAAAGTACAAAAGATGTTATGAAAGCCATTAGAGGTGAGAAAATCCATGACTGGATTATTCCTATCATCAATGATGTATTCAATGGTTCTCCTGCAAAAAGACTCCAACCCACGATACCACCTACGAGAGCTTGAGTTATTGATACCATTAGTCCTGCTTTAATCATCCAGATGGTGGTTAAACCAGTTGCCAGTGTTACTGTAAATGCGCCACCTATTGCGTTAATTCTTCCTAATTCTCCTATGGAAATTGTTGTGTGTGCTCCTTGAAGTACTGCGCCTAAGATGACAAAAATGGCTGCAGTTATAAGAGCACTTTTTATCCTTATCATTTTAGAACCAACGGCAGTTCCAAATAGTACTGGAGTGTTATTTGCACCAAGTGACCACCCCAAAAGGAGTCCACCTATTAGAAAAATGTAGTTCATACTAATCTTTTTATAACATAAATAGCCAAACGATCACACACATCCTCTGCCGTATCTGAGATGCTCTGGATCATTCTTATCAGTGAAGAGAGCTGAATCTTGCAGCATGGTTCAGTTTCTTTTGATTCAAAAATTGCCTTTTTTATTAAGTTTCCGATTCCATCACATTCGTGTTCAAAATGCATAACAGAGGTTATGTGGTCTCTTACAAGTTGTATGTTAAGGAAATACATTCTTACCGCAGATGTCATCTCCTTAACACAGGAAGAGGTGGCCCTTATTAGGTTTAAAAAATTATTTTTTGAGTATTCTGGAAAATCCGGATTTTGGATCATAAACTCCTGCATTACTTCGGACATTTTATTAAGAACAGAATCTGAATTTTCAAGGATAGCGAGAACATCTCCACGGGATTCAGGTATGAGGAGTTCCATATAAATAACATTTTCAATTTCTCTTCTAAAGGAATCACCTTTGCTTTCCAATTCGTCAACCTTCTTGGCTTTCTCAAAAAATTTATCTTTGTTATTTTGTATGTAGTAAGTCATACCTTCTTCGAAGTTTAGTGCTGATTCGACGAAGAAATCTAAGTATCTTTCAATTTTGTTCTCAAGCTCCTTAGTTTTCTTCCATACATTTAGCATTTTTCACCTCCAAGCGTGTAATTTTATTCCAATCGTCAGGACTAATCAAATTTAAATATTAATTAATTTTGACTTCGCATTTTTACTGTGCAAACATAAACGAAATTATAGCACTTTCAGTTCAATTCCCTTGTTTTGTCTTATTTCTGAAAACTCCTTCTTGACATTAAGCGTTAATTTGCTTATAATATTACCATGATATTTAAGAGTGGTGGATCAGTTGATGTAAAAAAACTTAAACTTCAGGCTCAAAAGGCAATTGGGCAAGGGAAATATGATGAAGCCCTTCAGATACTGCACGAAATAGCAAGGACGAACCCTGATCCAGAAGTTTCTAATACCATCGGTGATCTTTACGTTAGAAAACAAGATTACGAGAAGGCTCTCAGGTTTTTTGAAGATGCATACAGAGTCTATAAAGAACAAGATTTTAAAGATGTCGCTATCTCTGTTGCCAAGAAAATCTTAAGAATAGACAAGCATAGAATTGATGTTTATTTTGATCTGATGCAAATGGAATTGGAAGCCGGAAATATTGATAAGGCTTTGGATTGGGCTCAAGAACTTATAGAATTGCCCGATTTAGATTCATCTCATTTAAGTAAACTTTTTTCATTGATTAATGAACTGGCATCCACTATTCAAGAGAATACGGAGCAAGCCACTAAGTTTGAGAGGTTGTTTCTCAAAGTCCAGGAACTTGCCGAATCCTTAGCATTGATGTCTATGGAAAAAGGTATTGAATTTGCGCAACCAAATGAATTTTTTGATACGGGTGACATGGGTTATGTTGGTAGTTTCTTAGGCTTTGGCTCTGAGGAGGGCTTTGAGAGTAAGAAAAAGGAGAAGAAAAAATTAGAAGAACCTGTTGAAAAGATTGAATTTTTGGAGAGTGAAGAAGGTGTTGAACTGGAAGAGCCTTCGGGAATTGAAACCTCCTCAGGCTTATCAGGTTTCCTGGGTGTTGAGACTGGTAATAAAGAAGAAAGTCAAAAAAGTGAAAAAATTGTTTTTGATGAGGCTGCCTCTATTACTTCAGAAAAGAAACCCAGTATTGAAGAGGAATTAAGGAGGATTTTAGAAGAAAAATCTTCGAAAGAAAAGGCTGTACAAAATATTAGTGAAGAACTTGTTGAAGAAAAGCCTGAGAATATTATTGGGGAAGCAGAGGAAGAAAAATTCATTCCTCCAACCAGTAAATCAGAAGAGGAGTTTAAAACTGTGGTTGAGGAACTACCTCCTACTTTTGAGGAAGAGTTTCAGGTGAAGCAAGATAAATCTAAGTTTGAGGAGGGCGGATTAGGCGAAGAATTTAAAACAGTTGTAGAAGAGGTTTCTGAAGAATTTGAAGAAAGGGCAGAGGAAAAGTTATTCAAAGAAGAACCAAAGAAATTTTTTGAAGAGGGAAAAGAGGAAAAAGTTGAATTAACTGAAAGAAAATTAATAGAAGAAGAGGGAAATCCTAAAATATTGAAGAGAGAATTTGAGGAGATTATAACTAAAACTGGACAGAAAAAAGACTTTAAACCTATAAAGGAAGAGGAAGCAAAACCATCTATACCAGAAACTGTTACTCCTACCAAGGAATCTGTGCCAACTCAACAAAAAGCAGTTACTGTTGGTAAAGTTCCGCAAGCTGGTGCAAAGCCGAAAATAGAGGAAGCTCCCAAAAAGTCAGAAATTCCATCCCGAGAAAATGAACAACTTCAGATTCTTTTAAGAGTTATTAAAGATATTAGAGATGATATTGCTTCCTTAGAGGAATGGCCTTACGAGCAGAATCTTTCTTTTGATGTGGCTAAAGAATACTATGAAATGAAACTTTACAACTGCGCTGTCGAGGAATTTCAAAAGCTTTTGAGTGATCCGAGGTATAGACTTCAAGCTATGATATACCTGGGAAAAATTTTCTATGAAATGGGCGACTTAGATTTTTCAGAAATAATTCTGAAAAAGGCTGTAGAGGAAATAGGTCCACTTGAGAAGGATTATCTAGAGGCATATTATTATTTAGCTTTAACTTTTGAGGAAATGAAAAGGTTTCGAGAGGCAAGAGATTTATATTATAGAGTTTATGTTTTAGACTCAACGTACAAGGATGTTAGCCAAAAAGTTAAAACATTTAGGAGTATGAAAATATGATTGGAAAACCAGGTAAAGCAGATGAAAAAGCGGGTGCAAAATTGACCTTTGTAGACATGCTTATTAAGAGCGGAATAATAACAAGAGAAGCCTTGAAGAGTGCTTTAGCTGAACAGTGGGAGAGAGGAGGTACCTTAGAAGAAATATTGATAGAAAAAGGATTCCTTAACGAGGAGCAACTGGTAAAATTTATTCTTGATAACTTCCCAATGTTGCATTATATAAGATTAAAAGAAATTGACATTGATCCTGAAGCTGTAGAACATGTACCTGTGAGAATTGCTAAGAAGTATCTGTTAATCCCTGTTAGAAAAAAGGGTAAATCCTTAGCTGTAGCAATGGCAAACCCACTAAATAAAGAGATGCTCGTTGAGCTTAAGAATGTTACTGATTTAAAAATTAGACCTTTTATTTCCACAATAACAGAAATTAGGGAAGCTATTGAAAAATATTACGCTGAAGCAGAAGAGGGTGAAAAAATATCAGAACCCTTTTCATCGGAGAAAATAGTCAGAGATATCGGAGTTGTGATTTCTAAGGATAAAACCTTTGAAAGTTTTGCCATGGATGATACTAATAAGCATGCCTTTTTGCTTTGTAAAGATATGGCTGAGACGAGGGGTGTTGGTGAAAGAAAGGTATTTCTTTACGGTCCAGAAGGCTCTGGAAAGACTCACCTTCTGCAAGCAATTGCTAATTATATTTTAGAAAACGAGTCTTTAAGACGTGTTATTTACATTGATGCTTCGAAATTTTATACAACTATTAAGGGTTTTAAATCTGAGCACGAATTAGAAAGATACCTGAAGCTACTTGGAGACACCGATATACTTTTATTTGATGATTTTGACTTTATTGCAGGCAAGGACTTTTTGGAAGAGAACCTTTCTTCAGTTTTTGCTGAACTTGATTCGAAAGGTAAACAAATCGTAATATCCTCAGCGCTTCCTTTAAAAGATATGCCAACCTTATCGCGTAAACTGAGGGCTCTCTTAGGTGGTTTTGCTGCTATAGGAATTGATGAACCATCAATTTCGTTAAAGAGGGAGGTTATTAGATTAATTATTGGGGAGGAAAATCTTCCATCGAACGTTATTGAGTCGTTGGTGAGAGAGCAAAACTTGAATTTGAAAAAGATTGAGACTATTATTAGAGAACTTTTGACCTACAAGAGGTTGGGTGAAAAAATAGATGATAAACTTTTAGACAAAGTAATTCAGGCTTTTTTGTGATTTTATGAAAAATAAAAGGGAGGTTAGAGGATGGCTTTTTTTAGCACAATGGGAAAAGGGAAAGTAAAAGGGCCAATAGTTGCCTTGGATATAGGGTCCCGATATGTAAAGGCAGCTCTATTTGATAAAGTGAAAAAAGACCTCATAATGAAATCCTTTGCAATGGAAAAAATTCCTCCTGATGTAATTCTTGGTAAAGATATAATTGATAGGCAGGTGTTAATCGATAAAATAAGAGATGTCTATGCTAAACTGGGGGCTGATACCACTAACGTGGTTGTTAATGTGGCTGGTGGAGAAGTAAAGTCCAAGGGAATGGTGATTCCTTATTATAAGAAGAAAGAACAACTTGCAGAGGCAGTCGACTGGAAAATCAGAGAAGATTTCCATGTGGACCTTACTGAAGTCATAAGGGATTACGAGATTTTAGGTGTTAGCCAGATAGCAGAATCTGTTGATATCCTCGTTGGAACTGCAAAGTTAAGTTTTATATACGATATCTTAGATATTGTTAGAGCCTCTGGACTTGACCCTGTGATGGTTACAACGGACTTGATATCTTTCTTTGAAGTTATTAAAGAATTAGGGCTCAAAGACCTACCTGGTGACAATGTTTTCTTCCATATGGGATATGAGGTAGCACTCCTAATTTATATCAAAGATGGTCAGCTTCAACAAATGATTGAAGTACCTTCGGGAGTCAAATCTTATGTAGACAATCTTTCCAGGTTTTTTGATCTAAGGGTAGAGGAAGCCGAGGAGATAGTTGTAAATGGCCCATCAACAGGTATCGACAAAGATTCTTTCCGTGACACGATGGATTCACTGCATGAAAGGTTCCTCTCTCCTGAAAAATTCATTCCCTCCCTTATGGATTTGGGAACAAAATTCAATTTTTACATTTCTGGTGGTGGCTCCAGACTTTATGGAGTGTCAGAGTTCATCAAGGGTAAGTATGGTATAGAATCAAAAGTAATTGATCCATCTCTATTGTTTGTGGTAGAAGAAGTGGTAACAGGTCTTAAGGATAATTTGCCTTTAGCCACAATTGTGATAGGTGATGCTTTGTGTTTCTTCAAAAAAGGACATAGAGTTAATCTACTTCCAGTGGAAGGAGCTGTTGAGGCGGTTGGCGTGGCAGAAGAAGTTTCATTATTACCTCATATTGTGGGTGCGTTATTTGTTTGGCTCCTCATAGTAATTGCAATTCTCAGTTTGTCTATTGGAACTTCTCGTAAAATATCTACCCTTAAGAAACAAATAGTGGCTCTTCAGGCAGAAGAAGTCGAATTACAAAGGAAGGCTGACGAAATTAGAGGTTTCAAACAAGAAATTGAAGATGCAAGAAGAAAGCTGGACTTGATAACACAATTGCAGCAAGGAAGGACAAGGTATGTACAATTACTGGATGAAGTAAATAAGGTGCTTCCATCTGGTGTTTGGTTGGAATCCTTAACGAGAAGTGGAAGTGACTTGGTAATTTCAGGTGGTGCTTTATCAAATATTCGCATCTCGCAATTTATGAGTAACCTAAAAAAGTCAGAAATTGTTGAATCTGTTAGCCTCCTGTCTATTGAAGCAAGGGGCAGTCAGGAGGAAAAATATGTTAATTTTAATTTGAATGTAAGGTTGAAATAAAAAGGAGGTTTAGGGATGAGGTATGTTTATCTTGCAATTGCAATAGTAGGGGCATTGTTTTTATCTTCGTGCAGTGAAACTCTGAAAAGGACCACTTATGTGAGAGGAAAAGTCGAATACGCCGTCATGTACATTGATACTGTCCATGACGAAACCACTTTCGTTAATTATCCTGCAAAAGGAGCAGATGTTTATCTTATTGGTGACCCAGATGCTACGTATCCTTACGCAGGGGAAGTTTTACAAACAAAGGCAGATTCTCAAGGGTGGTATTCTTTTGCTGTTGAGCCGGTTGCAGATTACGAAGGACCTGCTCCTTCATACAATATCGGTATAAAGATTCAGGCGTTCTACTTTGATAGTTTCATAGGACCTGCTTATGGCGAATTATCAGGATTTGAGGTCACTCCCGGAAAAGAACACACTTTACCAACAATTTATCTTAAACGGCAAACCCAGTAGAGGGGGATATGGATAAGTTAAAGTCACCATTAGCAATTTGGTTAATTGGGATAGTTGTTTATGTTTTGACATTTATATTCCTTTGGAATTCAATGTACGCGTCAAAGGCTAAAGAGCTCAAAACCGTCGAAAATCAGTATAAGGCTCAATACTCTAAGGTCCAAAATCTGAGAGAGTATGTAAAAGATTACGACAGAATAATTAGAGAAAAAGATTCCCTTCTTGCTCTATGGGAAGTAACTCAGAAATATCTTCCTCAAGAAGAAAAAATGGAAGAATGGTTATCCCAGATTACAGGAATGGCTATAACCTCAGGTGTTCAAATTATCAGTTTTAAACCACAGTCGCCTTCACAAAAAGAATTGTATTTGGAATATCCTATTAATTTGGAGATTAGGGGAGGTTTTCACGAACTTGGAACCTTTATAAGTTTTATTGCTAATTCTGAACGAATAATGTCGGTGGATAATCTTCAAATTGAGCGAGTTTCGTCTTCAGAATCCTATGGCCAGACGGTCAAAGCAAACCTCCAGGTGATCTGCTATGTATATAGCCCGCAAGTTGCTGCAACAGGAGGAGGAAGAAGATGATAAGAAAATTTTCTATATCTTTAGTTTTGTTGGGATTTTTGGTTGGGGTACTCTTTTCCCAAAATATTCTTAACTCCTATTCTGTAAAGGATTCTCCCGATGGCTTAATAATTGAATTAGAATTTTCAGCAGGTGTCCCTCAATTCAAACACTTTACCCTATCTAATCCTCCGAGAATAGTTATTGACTTAGTAGATGTGACATACAATTTGAGCGAAAAGCTTATAGTTGTGGGGAAGGGTGGTGTAGAACGAATCAGAGGCGCTCAATTTCAGAAAACCCCAGTATATATAGCCAGAGTAGTTCTGGATGTGGATGGATTCAGGAGATACCAGATTTCTGAGGAAGATGGTAAATTAAAGGTTTTGATAGGTGCTATAGGTCAAGATGCATATAGTAAGAGTGAGGGGGAGGGTGTAAATACTGCAATATCCTCTAAAACCAGGACTTCTGAAAAACAATCAGAACCGAAACTGGAGGTGGGTGAACGCTATTTTTATTCTTCCCGTGGAAAGAAAGATCCATTCCAACCGGAAACTGAAATTGGAGAAGAAGAGCTTCTGAATGTAAGTGAAGCGAAACTGTTAGGTGTAATTAAGAGTGAGGAGGGAAATGTTGCCCTTCTTCAGGATAGAAGAGGGGTGGGTTATGTGCTAAAGGAAGGCGACAGGGTTCGCAACGGTCGGGTGGTAAGGATTGAGTCCGACCGTGTAATTTTTGCAACGGTTGATTTTGGATTTACAAGAAGAATTGAGTTAAAATTAGAAGAAGAGAAAAAATAAAAGGAGGTTTTATAAATGAAGTTTTTCAAAAAACTAGCCCTTTTACTTTTGATCTTTGGTGTTGTGTATGCTCAGGAATCAAGGATCACTATGAGTGTGGAACAGGCAGATATTAGAACGGTTTTGAGAGCCTTTGCTGAAGTCGGAAGAGTGAATATTATAACAACACCATCGGTAACTCAGAAAGTGAGTTTCAATATTAAGGATGTCCCCTGGAGATTGGCTCTTAAATCTTTACTTGATGCTTATGGACTTGCGATGATTGAAAGTGAGGGTGTAATAACTATTATGACGCAGCAAGAATTCGGGAGTCTGAAGACTGCTGCGGACCTGGATATTAAAGTTCTTCAGGTCAGGTACGCTGACGCAAGGAAAGTTGCTGAAACCCTGAAGTCTCAGCTTTCACCGAGAGGTGACATTAAGGTGGATGAATCTTCTAATGCATTGATCGTGACAGACCTTCGTGTAAACCTTTATAAAATGGAAGAGCTCTTAAACCAGATAGATAAACCATACCCACAGGTATTGATAATAGGAAAGATTGTAGAAGTTGATTACAATGCATCAAGAAGATTGGGAACTGAAGAGACTGGTATTAGGGGTGGAAATCCGGCGATTGAAGCAGCCATATACAACAACCCACCCCTTACCGTTCCGGAACCTGAAAACCCTTCATATATAAGATTCACGTATTTGGGTAAGAATGCTATGAAAATTATTGCTGAAATTGATGCTCTTGAATCTCAGAGTAAAGCGAACACTATTTCTGAACCAAAAATCATGGTTCTGGACAACGAAAAAGCATCTATCTATTCCAAGATAAGAGTCCCGGTCACTTCAAGAGATATGGCTGGAAACACCATTGTTCAGTTTGAAGAGACTGGTATTAATCTTGAAGTTACTCCTCACATTATTCCAGACGGTAAAGTCGTCCTCCACCTCAAGACCGAAACGGGTGACCTGGTTGGTTATTCAGCAACGGGTCAGCCGATTACATCAAAGCGTGGCGCTGAAACCAAAGTGACAGTCTCAGATGGTGAGACTGTGATGATTGGCGGTGTAATTATTGAGAAAACAAAGGATGCAACCCAGGGCTTGCCCTTCCTGATGAGGTTGCCAATAATCAAGTACTTAGTTGGCAGAAACCAGCTTGACAAGGGAAAATCAGAAATCCTGATTTTCCTTACACCTAATATTGTAAGGTAATGAAGTTACGAAGAGGAATAACATTAGCCGAAATCTTCGTAGTTATTTTCATTATTACCTTGTTTATTGCGATTCCCTTCTGGGGTGGACAGCGATGGATAGTTCGCAATAGATTAAGACAAGAGGCTATTAAGATAAAAGCTCTAATAGAAAATGAAAGAACCAATGCAATGGCGACCAATGCAATGAGGGCTATTGTGTTTAACGGAAGAGATGTTACCATACTGGCGGAAGATTTGAATGCTCCTCGTCCGAATCTGAATATACAGTTGGCAAATTATTCCAACTATTTTAGCCAGAATATCACTTTTGGAGGTTTAGGAAATGCCACTGCGCTGGGTGGTGGTAATATTGATGACGATGGTATTTCCTTTGATGACAATACGGTGATTTTCACTCCTTTTGGTTTGTGCCAGAATCCCGGTGAAATCTATTTAAATAATGGAAGAGAGCTTATGGCTGTGGAGGTTAATGCCTTCGGAATGGTTAGAATTTTTTCCTGGAGGGGGGATACTTGGTATGAAGAAAAACAATAATAGAAGTGGTTTCTCTCTGATAGAACTTCTTATAGCTCTGTCTATTTTGACCATTGGACTTTTAGGAGTTATTCCATTGTCAATAGCCACTATCAGGTTGAATAACCTTCAAAATCAAATGAATAATGCAAAATACTTAGCTGAGACGCATTCAGAGATGCTAAGATCTATTTCCTTTGATTCTCCAGATTTGCAGCATATTAGAAGTGATAGTTTAGGAGATACTTTAAACTTTGACCATCGGGATGTAAGAACTCTTGATAATGTGGATTATACAATCTTCTGGAATATCCAGGACAATGTGGATGGGACGAAGACCGTGAGGACAATAATCAGGTGGAACTTCAGAGGCGTTACGAGGGAATATCAAGTTGAGATGGTAAGGAGCAGGTATGAGTTATAATAAAAGAAAGGCAATTACATTAATTGAACTTCTCGTTTCCCTTGGAATTTTGGGGCTATTGCTGAGTGCTGTTTTTGTGGTTTATAGAGCCCAAATTAGAACAGCTTCAACTCAACGAAGTTTATCCGAAATTCAAACTGATATCCAGCAGGCGTTGAGTATAATAAAATGGGATGTTTTGATGTCAGGATATGGTACGCCTGCCAATATAATTCCTATTTCGGGTGTAAATAGAGACAATGGACCTGATGATTTGAACCTTCAAAGTACAGGATTCGTCGTTGGAGGCACAACTCGATGGAGCTTCACTATGGACATCTTTGCAGGTGATCAAATCATCGTTAGGAGATGGGGAGACGAGAGAGTTGATTTACAAGTTGGTGATAGAATAATAATAATGGACGATAAGAAAAAGCCAATTATAACCTCCCCGGTTTTAATTACAGCGAGAGATCCCATCACTCATAATGGCTTTCCAGCATATTTACTAACTCTCAGTAGCAACGTTCAAACAGCCTCCGGGAATTTCGTTTATGTTGTTCCTGGAGGCCAAATTCAAGCGGTTACATATCAGCATCAAAACAATACCCTTTTGAGGAATGGACAGCCCTTTTTAAATGATGTGGAAGATTTTCAAATTTCCTACTGGATTGATGTTAATTCAAATGGCAGAGAAGACCCTGGTGAAAGGATAATGAATCCTCAGGCAACAGTCAAATTTGTTTCGGGCTTAAGAACTGTAAGGCTTAACCTCGTTCTTTTAAGCGCTTTAGATAGAGAGTATCAATTTCCCGAAGATAGAATAACCGTTGAAGACCATACATATGACATTCAGGGGGAACAAAGGATGAGGAGAAGAAGGTTTTATACATTGGATGTCAAGGTGAGGAATGTGAGATGAAAAGGAAAGGAATTGCCTTAGTTACAGTTATTCTTGTGGTGGCCTTTTTGGTCGTTCTGGGAGGAATTACAGCATATTTAATTCAGAGAGGACTTAGAATTACAGGTATCACAAGGCGTTCTCTCACGACCTTTGAAGCGGCGGAAGGTGGGGTTGAACTGGGTGTAAATGAAATCTGGGCGGCTGAAGCAGCAGGAAGAAACCTCCAGACCTTTAATGCAAACATAGGTGGTAGGACGGTGCAAATAAATCCGCAGAGGCTTTTTGTGGTTACAGAAAAGGGTGGTTCTTTGGAATTTGCAGCTGCGTACGAAGGTGTGGGTAGAGGTGTAGGTGGTGGAGGTGCTGCAATATTTTATAACGTAATTTCTGAAGCAACTGCTGGTCCTGAGGACAGGATTGAACTTCAGGTGGTCTACAGGAAAGTGATAGGAGTAATAGCTCGATAATTATTGACAAAATTATTCGTTGGGTTTATAATTATAGCGAAGGGGGTTTCAAATGAATTTTAAAATAAAAGTGTTAATGATATTAATAGGTCTTGTGGCCCTTTCTTGGGCCCAAATGGCTGGCGAACCTTGTAATGCGCCACCTTTTTTATCTCAGAAGGTTAATCCAAATATCTTAATAATTATGGACAATTCTGGGTCAATGAACTGGGCTGCTTATGAATATAGCTACAATCCAAATAGAAGGTATTATGGATACTTTGATCCTGATAAGGTTTATCGTTTTAATAATGGAACCTGGGAATCAGTCAATCAGGCACCCGATTACTACACTTATTGGCCCGGCAATCTCCTTAATTGGGCATTTATGTCGAGGATGAGTACTTTAAAGAAAGTGCTGGTTGGAGGGAAAGCACTGGCTCGAAGCCCAAGAGGGTTAGCTCACACATTAGTAATAGAAGGTGGCAGCTGGACAAAGTATTTTACATGGGGGAATTATAACTATAGAATTCGAGTTACAGCAGGTCTAGGAAGCCAATCCTTTGATATCTATCGAAAACTAACAACCCAGTCCTATTATAACACTAGAGTTGTAGTGGGAAATAAAAACCAAGTTAGAATTGATTCTACTTTTTCTAGAGGTGTTATTCAGAAATTGGGCGATAAGGATATGGATGGAAGGTGGGATGACGATGCTGCCAGGTTCTGGCTAATAAATTTTAACAATAGAACTGCGAACAGCAGAGCAGAAATGAACGCTCAGGGTCAGACAGTTAGAGCTGATTCAGACCATGATGGCGGTCATGTTTCTTCTTATTACCAGGATAATTCATCAATGAGTGACTTTGTCAATACCATTCAGAATGTCGTTGCAGAAACCTGGACTCCTCTTGCCGAATGTTTACTGGAAACTATCTGGTATTTCAGGCAGGTTCGAAATCCCCTTTTCTTCAATAATGATTATAAAACCGGTGGAAGTTGGGACCCTATGTATGATGGTAATTCCCGTGATAATACCACTTATTGGTGCAGAAAGAGCTTTGTTTTATTTTTAACTGATGGAGAAGCAACCAGGGACAGAGACCCTGTGCTTCAACAGTACATAGGAGATTATGATGGGGATGGTAAAGAGCCGGGATATATTGATGGGAGCGTAGACCCTTACAACAGCCATTATTTAGATGATGTTTCCTACTATATGCATATCAATGACCTGAGACCTGATATTCCCAGTATTCAGAATCTGACCCTTTATGGAGTTTATCTCTTTGGCCGTGGTGGGCAATTGCTTATGGAGGCCTGTAAAAAGGGTGCTTTTACAGACTATAATGGCAATAGAATACCTGACCTTCCAAGAGAATGGGATGCCGATGGAAATGGAATTCCGGATACATATTATGAGGTGGAGGATGGTGAGGAATTAGAAAGGTCAATTATGGCCGCAATTCTTGACATTATGAGGAGAGTGTCGTCAGCAACTTCTGCTTCGGTGGTTTCGCAAACACAAAAAGGAGAAGGAACGATTGTTCAAGCATTCTTCCAGCCCACTCTCTCTACTACTTTAGGTGATATAACCTGGATTGGTAATGTAGTTTCATATTTTGTTGATAAGAATGGAAACATTAGAGAAGATTCTGATGGCGATAAAAGATTAACGGATAATGACCGTGCGATAAAGTTTAGGTTGGATGGAAATGAAGTGGTGGCAGAGAGATGGTCTGTGGAAAACGATGAACCAATCTACAAAGTTGATGAGGTGGGGCTTTGGGAGGTTAGCCATTTGTGGAGTGGCGGGCGAAGCCTTCTTAATAAGAGTGCTAACCAGAGAAATATAAAGGCGATCATTAAGCAGGGAAACAGTTATTCACTTATTGATTTTACTAAGGCCAACAGGGGCTTGTTATCGCCGTATCTTGAAGGGGTGGATGCGTTTAAAGATTCCTTGATAGATTATGTAAGAGGTATAGATTACAATAATCCCGATTGGAGATTCAGAACTTACGAATCCGGTAAGGTTTGGAAACTGGGTGATATTGTATATTCAACGCCAACCTACGTGGGAAGCCCAACGGAGAGATATGATTTAATATATGACGATGTGTCTTACAGAGAATTTTACAATAGAAAAAAGGATAGAAGAAATATAGTTCTTGTTGGCGCAAACGATGGAATGTTGCACGCTTTCAATGCTGGATTGTTTGATGCCGAAAATAGAAGGGTGAACGGCCTTGGTAAGGAATTGGGTGATGAGCTCTGGGCGGTCATTCCTATGAACCTGATATCTCACCTAAAGTGGTTAAAAGATCCAAGGTATTGCCATGTTTATTATGTTGACCTCAAGCCTAAGGTAACCGATGTAAAAGTATTTAATCCTGACAATGACCATCCCGAAGGATGGGGTACTATGGCTATTGTTGGCATGAGACTCGGAGGGACACCAATTACCGTTGGTACAAATACTTACAGATCCTCTTATTTTGCTCTTGATATTTCAAATCCTGATAATCCAAAGGTTATGTGGGAGTTCACCGACAACGATTTGGGCTATACCATAACCTATCCTACGGTCCTCAAGGTTGTTGAAGATAATCAAGAAAAGTGGTTTGTAGTCTTTGGCTCTGGAACTACCATCACGCCCACTGGTGAGTCTTCTACCACGCCAGCTTACGTGTATATTCTTGATTTAAGAACCGGTCAATTATTGAGAAAGATTCAGATACCTTACCCTGAAAATGGAACTCAAGGTGCCTATTGCGGTAATCCTATCTCAGTAGATGTTAGATTGGACTATGGTGTGGATGTAATTTATTTACCCACTACATATGTGGTAAAACAGGGAAATACAACGGTGGACAAGGGGGCCCTTTATCGTATTGTTACTCAAAACAGCATAAATCCAGACAATTGGGAACTTTCAATGGCTTTCAAGTTGGATAGACCACTCATTTCTGGAGCGGCTGCTTCTATGGATGAATACGGTAATCTCTGGGTGTTCTTTGGGTCTGGTAAATATTTCAATGATGCAGACGAGCTTGACAATGCAAACCACTATTTCGTAGGGTTTAAGGATGCTTACTGGAATGGTGGATGGAACAGTCAAACAAATCCAAGTTATACTTTAGGTAACTTGTTAAATGCGACAAATATAAAGGTTAAAGTTGATACAAGCGGTGCTGCTACAGTTGAAAATGCACCTTGGAATAACCTTACCTTTGATGCCTTTGTAGATTCGGTGAATGCTAAATATAAGGGTTGGTATGTTATGCTTTCTCAAGGAGAAAAGTCTCTCAACTTCCCGCTTGTCTTAGGAGGTATGGTGTTATTCACATCTTATAAAGTGAATAATGACCCATGTGGCTTTGGCGGAACGGGATGGTTATATGTTTTGTTCTACAAGACGGGTACAGCTTCCTCAAAGGCATCCCTGGGTCTTAACCTGCAGAGGGAAGCTATAACCAAAATCCAGGTGGAGGGTATGCCAGCATCACCAGCGGTTCAGATAGGTGCGAGGGAAGAGGCTACAGCATTCGTTCAAACTGCAACTGGTGAGATTGTGAGAATTGAGACTGAATTGCATTACACGCCCAAGAGTGGTGCCAGAATTTGGAGACCGGGGAACTTTTAATTAAGGAGGTGAGTGATGTTTTTTAAAATTTTAGCTATTTTGATTTTAACTCAAACGGTTGGGATCAAGGTCACCCAGGGAGTAATTCAAAAGGGTGAGGGCAAGATAACGGAAGGTACGGTGAATCTGGCTGTAAGTGACAATATGGTTGGTGGAGTATTTATGGGAATATCTCCTGATTCTAACTATGCATTTATAAATGAGGTTGCTGTTAAGCTGGATAAAAAAAGATTTGAATTTTCTAGATTGCCGAAGGTTGGTGATGTGGTGCACATTAAAATGGAAGCTAAAGGAAATGAGTTGCTAGGCGTTTCCGCCTATTCATATGAAGAAATTATGAAATTAGAAGTGAGGTAATAAAGTGAGTGGACTTTTTATAGCTCTAATAGTAATTGTAGTTCTGTTCCTGTTTTTCATTTCAATTTACAATAGTTTAATAAGACTTCGCTTTATGGTGAAGAATGCCTTTTCGGACATTGATGTACATCTTAAAAAGCGTCATGACCTTGTTCCGAATCTGGTGGAAACCGTTAAAGGATATGCTTCCCATGAAAAGACGACCCTGGAAAATGTAATAAAGGCTCGCCAGATGGCCGTTGATGCTAAAACTCCTGATGATAAAATGAAGTCTGAAAATATGCTTACTCAAGCCTTGAGACAGCTCTTTGCGGTAGTGGAGAATTATCCGAATCTAAAAGCCAATGAGAATTTTCTTATGCTTCAGAAACAATTGACCGAAATTGAGGATGCCATTCAGAATGCAAGGCGGTACTATAATGCGGTTGTAAGGGATTACAACACGAGGATTAAAGTATTTCCTTCAAATATTGTAGCTTCTATGTTCGGTTTTATGGAAGAACCTTTCTTTGAGATTGGTTTGGCAGAAGAACGGGAAGCTCCTAAGGTACAGTTCTAAGAAGAGGGTGATTAAAAGAACGGGCGCTCTCCGACGGGAGCGCCCGTAATATTTTTTTCTAATCCAACTACCTTAAAAAACCGATCATTACCGTGTCTCCAATTTTTATACCGTTCTTTTCAAACCAGCCTCTATTTACTTCCAGAGCAAATTGAACCTTATCTTTAGAAACCACTGGTGTCTCATCAAAAGGAATTAAATCATGTATCTCCTTAATAATTCCAGTACTGTCTATGTAGGCTAAGGAAAGGGGTAGAGGAGTTTCCTTCATCCAGAAAGAAAGAGTATCGGAGTAGGGGAAAATAAATAACATACCCTGAGAGTCGGGCAAGTAACTTCTTCCTTGAAGCCCTTTAGACCACTCAATGGGAGTGGTTGCTAATTCCACATACAAAAGCTTATCTTTAATCTGAATTGTACGTAACTCAAATGATTTTTCTTGTTTCTTGCAGTTTGTTAGAATTGTTAAGGCAAGAAATAGTAAATTAAATCTTTTCACGAATTCTTGATTTCTTACCCATCCTCTCCCTGATGTAGTAAATCCTTGCTCTTCTGACTCTACCTCTTCTCAGGACCTCAATTTTATCAATAACAGGGGAGTGGATCGGGAAGATCTTTTCAATACCAACACCTTGAGTAACTTTTCTCACCGTGAAGGTTTCACTGAGGCCTCCGCCTCTCCTGCGTATCACAACACCTTCAAAGGGCTGGACTCTAACTTTTTCAACAAGTTGCTTAGTCTTGGGGTCTTCTTTGTATTCTTTAATTTTTACATAAACCCTTACAGTATCTCCGGGCCCAAAGTCTGGAATATCGTTTCTCATAAACTCTTTTTCAATTTCTCTGATGTCAACCATTTTTAAGCTCCTCCTCTATTTCTCTTAAAATTTTAATGTCTTCTTTTTCCAATTCAGCTTTGTAAAATAAGTCAGAACGCTTCAAAATAGTCCTCTTGATGGCCTCTTTCCGAGCCCACCTTAAAACCTTTTTATGGTCTCCTGAACGTAAAACCTCAGGGACCTTCTCGCCCAAAAATTCAATAGGACGAGTATAATAAGGTACATCAAGTATACTGGATATTATAGAATCAGTCAAACAAGAGCTTACATCTCCAAGTGTTCCTTCCTTTAACCGTGATATGGCATCGATGATTATAAGAGCAGGTATTTCCCCGCCTGATATAATGTAATCACCAATTGATAATTCCAAATCTATGAATTTTGAGATTCTTTCATCTATTCCCTTGTACCTTCCGCAAATGATTGTTATTGAATCTTCCTTTTCAAGCTCTTCTATGATTTTTTGGTTTAAAATCTTCCCTTGAGGAGTGGGAAGAATTACAATTCCTTTATCTTCTATCTCTTCCAGGGCCTTGTAAATAGGTTCAATTTTAAGAACCATGCCACTAAAACCACCAAAAGGGTAGTCGTCCACCTCCTTTGGAGAAGGTGCATAATCCCTTGGGTTATATAAAAATACCTGAATTTCATTATTTTCAATCGCCTTTCTTACAGGTCCAACTGTAAGATAGGCATTAATTACTTCCGGAAACAGTGTAATTACGTTTATCCTCATAGGTTCAAATCAATAAGGTCATCAATGTCTTCAACTAAAATAGTTTTGCTTTCAATATCAATGTTTTTTACATACTTTTTTACAAAAGGTATTATCACTTCGTGACCGTCATCCTGTTGTATGACTAAGCTTCCTGTATAACTGACAGAAATATAATCAACGACTTTTCCTATAATTTTTTCCTTGTTTAATACGGAGCAACCAAGTAGGTCTTTTATATAGTATTCTCCAGTTTCAGCTTCAGGCAATTCTTCCTCAGGGATGTATAGGAAGTGCCCCTTTAGTTTTTCTGCCAGTTCTCTCGTATCAATTCCTTCAAATTTAACTATGATAGAATTTCCTGCGCCCGGTCGAATATTTTCAAGATATATTATCTTCTCGCCGCCCTTTGGATTAATTATGATGAACCTTTTAAGTTGTAAAAAGTCCTCTAAAAAAACTTCGGGGTGAACTTTGAGTTCACCCCGAAGTCCAAAGGGTTTTTCTATTCTACCTACTATTATGAGCCCTTTATTATTCAAGGATCTCTATGTGGGCCCTTTTGCCTTTCCTCATCGCTGCTGCCTGGATTATCTGCCTGATGGCCTTCGCAGTTCTTCCTTCACGACCTATGACCTTACCAAGGTCACCAGCACCTACTCTGAGTTCGAAGATCACGGTCTTTTCGCCAGGTATCTCTTTTACAGAGACATGGTCAGGATTGTCCACGAGTTCTTTTACTATATACTCGAGTATTTCCTTCAGTTCAGCCATCTTTGTACCTCCTTATTGTACTACTTCCTTTGTTTTTTTGTAAAAATTGTAGAGTTTAGACACTCTGGGGGTCATCTGTGCCCCCTGTGAAAGCCATTTCTCAAGGAGCTCGGTATTTATTTCAGTAATGTCTTTTATTGGGTTGTAATGGCCTATAACATCGATAACTTTTCCACTTGTTGCAACCCTTGAATCCTGTACAACAATTCTATAAAGAGGAGTATTTCTTCTTCCGATTCTTTGTAATCTGATCTTAACCACCTTTGCCTCCCGTCTTTAGTTGTTGGAATATTTTAATGGGTCATAAAAGTTTTTTCAAGTTGTCAATCCTTTCTGCTCTATTTTCAGCACTAAATATATATGCAGCAGACACAACGATGTCCACATATGGACTAACGAGTTTTGCTGTTTCCTCATTAATGCCACCATCAACTTCTATCAGGAACTTATAGCCTTTTGAATCTCTTATTTCTTTTAGTTTTTCAAGCTTTGGTAAGACTTGAGGCATAAACTTCTGCCCGTAAAATCCCGGATTAACACTCATAACCAGAACCATGTCAAGAAGTTCAAAGTAGGGCAGGAGCGTTCTAATGGGAGTTTCTGGATTGAGGGAAAGTCCAACTTTTAGGTTTAAACTTTTTACCTTTTTGATAGCCTTTAAAATGTCGGTTTTTGATTCAACATGAAAGATGATAATGTCTGAACCTGCCTTTGCGAAGGCCTCTATGTATTTGAGTGGGTCAATGATCATTAGATGGCTTTCAAGGGGAAGATTGGTTAACTTCCTTATCGTCTCTACCATAAAGGGGCCAAAGGTAATGTTGGGGACAAATACTCCATCCATCACATCAAGATGAACAAGGTCTGCATTCTCAATACTTTTTATCTCTTCTTTTAATTTTGAAAAGTCACAGGCTAATATGGACGGTGATACTTTCATTTTCCTCTCTTCTCCTTAATTTTTTGCATAAAATCTCTAATTTCTGGAATTTTATCAATAAATTCGTAGTTTTTTTTCTCCTCGAAAAATTTCTCTAAATTCCCATAACCCGATTTTTCATAAATGAATGCTTGAATTAGTAGGTCAACTTTGTCCATAGACCTTACAAAAATGGCTTCTGGTGTTTCTCCTTTTTCAAACTCATTGTAAAGGGATAAAATTTCTTCTTTTATTTCCCCGGGCAACATTCCGGTCATATCTTCTACAGCCCTTCGTTCTGCGTCCTCAACACATTTCCCCAAGTATTGCCTTGATTCTAAGTGTAGATCTCCAATTAATGCCTCTCCAATTTCGTGAATTATTGCCATTATTAAAGCCTTCTCCACGTCCAATTGGAAGTTATATCTTTGATTTAGAAGCTTACCGAAAATATAGGTAAGGGTGGAAACTCCAAATATGTGCTCTGCAACCGTTTCCGGTTCTTTGATTCCGTAATACCAGAAACCCGAACGGGGAGTTCTCTTCAGTCTGTATATATGTTCAAAAAACTCAAAAAAGTCCTGCATATTCAAAGTTTAAGGAATCGTAGTGGTCAATTCAACAAGTATTGCTAACTTTCAATGATTGAGAAAAAATATTCTGAAAATTTTGAGATCGTATACTCTTTTGCCTTCTCAATGCAGTTTTTTGAGATGAACTCAAATTTTTGCTTGTCCTGAGAAAGGGAGCTTAAAATGTGAAGGATTTCTTCTTTATTTTTTACAAAAAATCCTGTGACACCATGTTTAATGAAATCCTTTGGCCCTGTTGGTGTAAAAACAATGGGAATTGCTCCTCTTGCCATTCCTTCCATCGTAGGTAAACCGAAACCCTCAAATTTTGAGGTTAATATTACAAATCCGCATTGGTCATAAAGTTCCACCATATCCTTAACAAATCCGAGGTATTTGACATTTGCTTTTGCCACCAGTGGATTTTCTCCTACTACGTAGAAATTAAATTTATTGAAGGATTCATTTGTAATGATTTCCAATGCTTTACCCGGTCCCTTCTTTTTGTCCCATTTAAAAAATATCAAAATGTTTTGAACATTTTTCACATTTGTATAAGGTGCATTGAGGAAAACATTGTCCAGAGGAGGGTGGATTATCGGTCCCTTTCCGCCGGTTTTCCTTTTCACCCAGCTGGATACACTTGGAGAATAGTCTTGAGGAAGATAATAGGTCAACCTTGCTATTTCTGATAGCGGGAAGGGGTAAAAGAGGGTTTCAACCCCCTGACGGTAATATATTACTTTGGATTTTTTAAAGATCTTATGAAGGAGTGCAAGATAGAATGTGGGGAAGAAACTCACAACCACATAATCAACCTTTGGGGTTTTTAAGAACAGTTGGAAAAGCACTTTTAAAATAGAGAAAGGTGTTTTTTTTATGGGACCGGTAAATATTTTTTGCACCCTTTCGTCCAGAGGGTAAAAATTCTCAGAAGCGTTGGATGGAACAACAAGATAAACTTCGTGCCCCTTTCTAACCAGCTCATTCATTAAAATGGAAAGAACCCTAACACCTCCGTGTTTTCTGAAAGAAAGGAGCGGAAAGGCTATTTTCATCTATTTAGGTTTTCATATTGGGAAATCTTTTCAATCCGTCTTTGGTGCCTACCCCCTTCAAATTCGGTTTCAATAAAAGACACCACTGCATTTAGGGCTTCCTCTTCTTTGATAAATCCACCCGGCAAGCAGACAATATTCGCGTTATTATGTTTTTTTGTCATAATAGCCATCTTTTCGTCGGTTACATGAGCAGCTCTAATGCCTTTTACTTTGTTGGCAGCAATAGACATCCCGATTCCCGTATAACAGATTAAAATCCCGAAATCATAGTCGCCCTTTGAAACCGCTTCTGCCAAAGGTATTGCTACATCAGGGTAATCTGCCTGCTCTTCGTTAAATACTCCGAAATCTTTTACATCGTGGGAGATGGAAAGTTGTTTCTTCAGGTACTCCTTTAATTTGAACCCTCTATGGTCTGAACCTATAGCAATTCGCATATTACCTCACCCATGTAAAATAGTGTTCATATTTTTCATCGGCTTCTTCTATAATTCTAAAGAATTCTGTCTGGATCTTTTTGGTGATAGGGCCGATTTTCCCATTCCCTATTACTATTTTGTCCACCGACCTTATTGGAGTGACCTCTGCAGCCGTTCCTGTAAAGAAGATTTCGTCTGCTATATAGAGCATTTCTCTGGGAATAACCCTTTCCTGTACTTCTAATCCCAAGCTTCTGGATATTTCCATTACTGTCATCCTTGTGATACCCGGTAGTATGCAGGAGTCAAGGGTAGGGGTATAGATAATCCCATCTTTAACCACAAAGATATTTTCACCAGACCCTTCTGAGACGGTCCCGTTAGGATTAAGGGCAATTCCCTCTGCAAATCCGTACAAGATAGCCTCCATTTTGATTAATTGTGCATTAGCGTAGTTGGCGGTGGTCTTAGCCATTGCGGGAAAGGTATTCGGTGCCATTCTGTTCCAGCTGGAGACCATCACATCTACTCCATTTTCAAGGGCTTCCGGTCCCAGATACTTTCCCCATTTCCACGCTGCAATTGATACTTCTACCGGACATTCCATGGGGTTTACACCCAGATTGTAGTATCCTCTATAAATTAATGGTCTTATATAGCACTCTTCCAGTTCATTTGCCTTTATAAGCTCTAAAGTGGCCTGGATGAGTTCGTCTAAGGTGAAGGGAGATTCCATTCTATATATCTTTGCGGAGTCTAACAAGCGTTTTAAATGCTCTCTTAATCTAAAAACAGCTGTTCCTCTCTTTGTTTTGTAGGCTCTTATCCCTTCAAAAACGGCTGAACCGTAGTGAAGGGCGTGAGTTAAAACGTGAACTTTAGCCTCATTCCATGGCACCAATTTCCCGGACATCCATATATATTGGGCTTCGTTGATTTTTGACATGGTGACCTCCTCAAATTTCTATTTTTGCCAATCTAAAGCTGTTACAATTGAAGGCTATAGCTACCGGGAGCTGTGCTATATGGGTTGGATAGGATTCTATCCGTAAATCTAAAGCATAATATCTGCCACCCAGCCCCCCGGGCCCCAGCCCCAATTTATTGATTTCACTTAAAAGTTCAATTTCTAACTCACCATAAAATGGATCGGAATTTCTCAAACCAAAGGGTCTCAAAAGGGCCTTTTTTGCAAGAAAAGTTACATAATCGAAATTTCCACCTATTCCTATTCCAATAACTACTGGTGGACAAGGATTAGGCCCCGCTTCCTTAACAGTAGATAATACGAAATTCTTAACTCCTTCCAATCCTTCGTGGGGTGCCATCATCTTGACTTTGCACATTTGCTCACTGCCACCGCCTTTTGGCATAATATAAATGGTTAATTTGTCCCCTTTCACCAGTTCTATGTGAATTATTGGCGGAGTATTGTCCTTGGTATTGTTTCTCTTTAAAGGGTCAGCGACAACCGATGGCCTCAGATAATTCTCCTTATAGGTTTCTTTCACCGCTTCCTTTAGCACTTCATATAGATATTCACCTTCTAAGACAATTTCCTGCCCGAGCTCTATATAAAAATTGACCATACCAGTATCCTGACAGAGGGGAATTTTGTCTTCTTTGGCAATCTCAAAATTTTCAATCAGGTCCCTCAGAACCTCTTTTCCAAGGGGTGAAGTTTCCTTTTCAAAGGAAGATTGAAGTAGCTTCAGGAAGTTTTGTTCCAGTTCAAAGTTTGCTTCTCGGAGTTTTTCCTTTACGAGTTCTTTAATTTCTGATGTTTTAATGCGCCTCATTGATATAATCTTCAATAAATCGGTTTTGTTCAAGATTTTCTATTAGCTTTCTCACACGAGATATTACATCTGTTGCAATTTTTAGCTCCTCTTCGTAATTTAACGGGTGTCTTGCAATGCCTAATTTGGTTGCGGAATCGGCAGCTCTTGCCGCTATCCTTGGATAGACTTCCCATTGGTCCATCCCGGGGATTATGTATTCTTCGCTTATTCCCTTTTCTTCTGCAAATTTTGCAATTTCAGTCGCCACGTCAACGCACATCTCATCGGTGATAGTCTTTGCTGCCGCGTCAAGAACACCTCTAAACATTCCGGGGAAAACTAAGGAGTTATTAACCTGATTAGGAAAGTCAGACCTTCCTGTTGCCACTATCTTTGCGCCTGCATTCTTGGCTTCCCATGGCCATATCTCCGGGGTGGGGTTAGCACAGGCAAAAACGATAGGGTCCTTTGCCATTACCTTTATGTCTTCTTCTTTAACTACTCCTGGTCCCGGAGTGGAGAGGCCTATGAATACATCAGCGCCTTTTAAACCAAGTTGATAGTCACCCTTTAAGTTTGATTTATTCGTTTTTGAAACCAATTCTTCGTAAATTCCGAATTTTTCCTTAAGGTCGCCTCTATCCTTGTGAACCAATCCCTTTCTGTCTGCCAGAATAATATTGCCCGGTTCAACACCCGCTTTAACCAATAATCTTAAAGTTGAAATACCTGCTGCACCGGAACCAAGGAAAAAAATTTTCAGTTCATGAAGTTTTTTGTTTGCGAGTTTGGCAGCGTTTATTAATGCAGCCAGGATGACTGTTGCTGTACCCTGCTGGTCATCATGCCAGACCGGTATTTCCATCTCATTGCGCAGTCTTTCAAGGATATTGAAACATTTAGGTTTTTCTATGTCTTCCAGATTTATCCCGCCAAAGGTGGGTTCCAAAGCCTTGACTAACTGGATAATTCTATCTTCGTCTCTTTCTCTTATACAAATAGGAAAGGCATCTACACCGCCTAATACCTTAAACAGGAGCGCTTTCCCTTCCATTACCGGTAAAGCCGCTTCAGGTCCAATGTTACCCAGTCCAAGAACTCTTGTTCCATCGGAAACAACTGCTACCATGTTCCATCGGGATGTATGAACAAATGAGTTTTCGGTGTTTTCAACAATTTTCCTGCAGGCAGCTGATACACCGGGGGTATACCAATAGGAAAAGTACTCCATCTTGCTTACGGGGACTCTTGGTATTACCTCAATCTTACCTTTATATTTCGGATGGAGCCTTTCGGCCTTCAATAGTGGCGCTTGGGCTTTGCTTTTTAAGATATCCTCTTCCTTCATTTTACTATTATACTTTAAAGGTTTCGTGTTCTAAACCTTATTTGAATCTGAAGCCCTGGTGGGAAGAATTCCCAGTGATTTAAGGTCCCAATAAATGTACTCAATTGGAAGCCCAACCACATTATAATATGAGCCCGCTATTTCTTCAACAAACAAACCGGCAAAATCTTGGATGCCGTATGCACCGGCTTTGTCAAGGAGATGATCATTTTGAAGGATCAAATTTAATTCGGTGTTTGAAAGTTCAAAGAATTTTACTCTTGTCTTGACCAGTTTCTTTATGATTGTTTCATTGGAAATTATTGCATAACCGGTGAAAACTTCGTGCCATTTGCCGGAAAGTTTTTGAAGAAATTCAATGGCTTCCTTTGAGTTTTTGGGCTTACCGAGAATTTTATTTTCTAAAACAACCACTGTGTCTGAAGCTAAGATGATCCCAACTCTCTTTATTGATTTTGCTTTTTCCTCTGCTGCTGAGATGCAGTCTTCAACTCTGTATATTTTCTCATCAATGGTTGGGCTAACAACTTCAAACTCATATCCAAACTTTTCCAAAATCCATCTTCTTCTTGGTGAAGATGAGGCCAGAATTAGTTTTCTACTCATCGAAATACTCATAAAGGTTGTAAATTTTCAAGTAGTTATCAATGGTGAGAGGTACAACTTTGTATAGAATCCTTACTACAGCCTTTGCCAGTTGCCTTATTTCCCATTGAGCCTTTGGATTCAATCTTTGTTCAAGAAAGTTCATAAGGCTTCTCATGTTAATTGTCCAGTAAAGCGTGGTTCTCAATCCTGCCGGTAACACAGTTCGTGCGGCCTCTTTACGGAGTCCATTTTCCACTAGTTTTTGGTAAAGTTCAATGGATTTTTTAACGTGTTCAATCACATCATTTAGCAATTCTTCACGATTTTCTATGTTATTATCCTTCAAATTTAAAAGCTCTGGAGGTATGTGGACTATTTCATTTAATTTAATTGGGTTAAACTCTATGGTTTTCCCTTTGTCAGGGCTTGTGTAGCGAAAGGACCTTTTGAGAGGGCTTGCTATTCGGTGTCTCAAAAGTTGTTCCCCAATATACATAGGGATATCTTCAATTTTGAACCTAAATACTTGTTGTTCGAAGGGTGAAAGGTGTTTGAGTTCAAGAAGTCTTATAAGTAACCTTTTATTTGCCTCTTCGTCACCCTCGGATAGGTACGAGATTCTGGCTATCTTTGCAGGGGTGAGGTCATCTCCCAGCATTTCTTCAAGGAGGACTTTACCTCCTCCTAATATTTCTTCTGAAATTGGCGGCTCAAAGATAGGCATACTATCATTATACATTTAATAGTTTGAAGCAAAAAATTATATTTATTCAAAAAGGTAGGTTATTGATTTGAATTTCCTTTTCAGAAACGTTATCATATTACACGGTTTGCCCCCGTAGCTCAGAAGGATAGAGCGGCGGTTTCCTAAACCGCAGGCCAGAGGTTCGAATCCTCTCGGGGGCATTTGATTCTTGACCGTTCGAATTATAAGTATTATAATTTAAAAACTTTTTATAGGCCTGTAGCTCAAATGGCAGAGCGCTGGACTCCAAATCCAGTGGTTGGGGGTTCAAGTCCCTCCAGGCCTGAAAAGGGGGAAATATGAGAGTAAAAATAGCTTTAGTTTGTCAAGATTGCAAGAGGAAAAATTACTATTCAATGAAAAATAAAGATAAAAAGGAAAAGCTTGAGCTTAAAAAGTATTGTAAATTCTGCCGCAAACATACTGCCCATAGGGAGTCTAAAGTATGAAGAAGCTCATAGAATTTTTGAAAGAGTCTTATCAGGAATTCTTGAAAATAACATGGCCTACGAAAGAAAGTTTATGGGGTGGGACTCTTGGAGTAATTCTGATCTCGCTCTTTTTTATACTTTTCATGTTGCTTGTTGATTTCATTGTAGTTAAGTTATTAAGTTTGATTCTGGGGTAAGCGATGACAGATATAAAAGATTCAAGTGAGAGGAAGTGGTTAATTTTTCAAACTTTCTCGGGAAAGGAGAAGAAGGCCTTAACTGCTGCACAAAAGGTTATTAAGGAAAATGGACTTGAAGGTTTAGTTGAACCTCTTCTCCCCACTGAGTTTGTTTCTAAGGTGGTTTCCCGTGGAAGAGGTGAAAATAGAGAAAGGGTGCGGGTAAATTTGGAAAAGCCCATTTATAGAGGCTATCTTTTTATTGGTGTTAATGGCGATAAAGATTTTATCACAAAGGTAGTAAATCTTCTATCCGAAACAAGACTTATGAGAGCTTTAACAAAGAGGGACGAGAAAACTGGAGAACCTATTTATACATTTTTAAAGGAAGAAGAGGTTGAAGAACTAAAGAAAAAGGTAGAGATTGAACAGCAAAAGAAGGAACAAAAGGTTCCTTTTATAGAGGGAGAGAGAGTAAAGATTGTGGTTGGAAATTTGGAGGGAATGATTGGAACCGTACAGGAGGTTTACCCCCAAAAGAGAAAGTTAAAAGTTTTGGTTAATTTGATGAACAGGACTACGCCTGTAATTTTAGATTTTGATGGAGTAGAAAAAGGAAGCTAAAAGGAGGAAAAATGCCCCCGAAAAAGAAAGAAGTTGTTGCTATTGTTAGGTTACAATTACCAGGAGGGCAAGCAACTCCTGCTCCGCCAGTTGGACCGGCGTTGGGCCAGCATGGCGTAAATTTGATGCAGTTTGTCAAAGAATTTAATGATAAGACTCGCGATAAGCAGGGGCTTGTGGTGCCTGTCGTTGTGACAATCTATAAAGATAGATCCTACACCTTTGAAGTTAAGACGCCTCTTGCTTCAGAACTTCTTAAAAGAGCAGCTGGAGTTGTAAAGGGTTCTTCTACGCCTAATAAAGTAAAGGTTGGAAAGGTCAAGAAGTCAGATATTAGAAAGATCGCCGAGACGAAAATGCAGGATTTGAACGCTACAGATATCGAAGCTGCAATGAGAATTATTGAGGGTACAGCAAGAAGCATGGGAATAGAAGTGGTGGAGGGATAAAATGCCAAAACACGGAAAAAGATATTTAGCTTTATTGGAAAAGGTTGAAAAGGGTAAGGAGTATACCCTTGACGAAGCAATAAAAAAGATTAAGGAACTGGCAAGTGCTAAGTTCGACGAGACTGTGGAATGTGCAGTTCAATTGGGTGTTGACCCCCGTCAAGCAGACCAGATGGTTAGAGGTGCAGTGGTGCTTCCTCATGGACTTGGGAAAAAGGTCAGAGTAGCAGTAATTACGAAAGGTGAAGAGGAAAAGGAAGCAGTGGAAGCCGGAGCAGACTATGTTGGTTATCAGGATCTCATAGAAAAAATTAAGAATGGTTGGTTAGAGTTTGACGCCCTTGTTGCTACGCCTGATGTTATGCCAGAGTTGGCTAAGCTTGGTAAGATCTTGGGACCTCGCGGATTGATGCCATCACCCAAAACAGGAACTGTTACGAAGGAAGTAGGTAGAGTTGTGAAAGAACTTAAGATGGGTAGAGCAGAGTTTAAAGTTGACAAGACTGCCAACGTACATGTTCCAGTAGGTAAGGTTTCTTTCCAAGAGGATGCCTTGAAAGAGAATATCATTTCCTTTTTCCAGGAATTATTAAATGCTAAACCAAAAACCTCAAAAGGTACTTATATTAAACAAGCTTATCTTAGCACAACCATGGGCCCAAGCCTTAAACTAAATGTTAATAATTTATTAGCACAGATAGAGAGGTAAGGAAAAATGATTAGAGTCGAAAAAGTAAAAAGAGTTCAAGAGATTAAAGATGGAATTGAAAAGGCTAAAGCTTTTTATCTTTGTGATTTTACAGGACTTACCGTTGCTGAAGTTTCACAGCTAAGGAGAAAGATCAGGGAGAAAGGCGGATTACTAAAGGTAGTCAAGAATACCGCCCTTCATTATGCATTGAAAGAGAAGGGAATAAGTGGCTTCGATCCATATCTGGCCGGTCCTACAGCAGTTTTATATGCTTTTGAGGATGAAATAGAGCCACTAAAAGTTGCTTACGATTACTCAAAGGAAATTAGTAAGCTTTCCTTTAAGGCCGGGTGGTTGGAAGGGAAGATATACGGGGCGAAAGATGTTGAGGTTATAGCTACTCTTCCCGGTAAACAGGATCTTAGAGCAAAACTGGTGGGCACTCTCAATGCCCCCATTTACAAGCTTGTTATGGCCTTGAACTGGCCATTACAATCATTAGTTTCAACTTTAGAACAAATTAGAAAACAAAAAGAGGAGGTTAAGTAAAATGGCTGAAAAGAAGAGCGTTGCTGAAATAGTCGAGATAATCGAGTCTTTATCCGTATTGGAACTCGCCGAACTGGTGAAAGAGCTAGAGAACAAATTCGGAGTTTCCGCAGCCATGCCAGTGATGGCCGCTGCAGCTGTTGCCGCTCCTGGTGCTGCACCGGTTGTTGAGGAAAAGACTGAATTCGATGTAATTCTCGTTGATGCGGGGCAAGATAGAATTAATGTTCTCAAAGAAGTAAGGGCTTTAACTGGTTTAGGATTGAAAGAGGCAAAAGATTTTGTTGATAGTTTACCTAAACCACTGAAGGAAGGAGTCTCAAAGGAAGAGGCTGAGAAGATTAGACAGCAATTTGAGAAATTGGGCGCCAAAGTAGAAGTCAAGTAAGTCGGTATCCCATACGTTGCAAACAAAACTTATCCAATTGGGTAAATGGGGCGTAAAGCCCCTTTTCCCTATTTTGAAGAAAAATTAGGAGGTATATTGCCTACCATGGAACAAATTATTAGAAAAGGCTATAAAGAGGAAAAATACACCATGCCCAATCTTCTCTTCATTCAGCTGGACTCCTTCAATAGGTTGTTATCCGAAGGAGTCCCGAAAGAGGAGAGACCGTTGGGTAGTCTTGAATATATTTTTAGAGAATTCTTTCCAATTTCTGATAAAAATGATATATACAAGCTTGAATACGTTGATTATTCTGTGGGTACTCCAAGACTCACTCCTGAAGAGTGTAAAGAGAAAAATTTGACTTATTCAGCTCCGTTAAAAGCCGTTTTTAGACTTTTAAAAAGAAATCCAGAGACCAAAGAGTTTGAGGAGAGTGTCACTCAGGAAGTGTATATGGGCGAAATTCCCTACATGACTGAGAGAGGTACTTTTGTTATAAATGGAGTTGAAAGGGTTCTGGTTAGTCAGATTCATCGCTCTCCAGGGGTTTACCTTGAAGGACCTCCAGTGGAAGGAGAATCTTTACCTGTAAAGGCTTTGTTAGTTCCTTACAGAGGACCTTGGGTAGAATTTTTAATAGATAACAACAAGAATTTAACTGTAACTGTTTCAAAAAGAAGGAAAATACCTTTAACTAGACTTCTGAGGGTTTTGACTGAGAAATCGATTCTTGATATTTTCAAAATGTTTTTGGATGTTAATAAGTTAAAGCTCAATGATAACGTTACTCCCGATAGATACATTCTCGCTCGTGATGTAGTTAATGAGAAGACGGGTGAGGTTATTTACGAAGCATTGGAAAGTCTATCGCAAACGGTAATTAAAGAACTTCTTAATATGGGATATAAAGAAATTGAAGTTTTTGACATTGAGACTCCTGAGGGAAGTGTCCTTTATGCAACCTATAGACAGGATAGATTGAAAAAGGAAGCTGATGCCATCGGAAATATTTACAGGACATTAAAATTTAGCCAACCACCAAGTGACCTCGTTGAAGCTAAAGCTTTCGTTAAGAATTTCTTCCTCGGAGAATCCTATTTCTACCTCGGAGAAGTGGGAAGATACAAATTGAATCTTAGGCTATACGGCGGAAAGAGCAAGCTTGACAGCAGGGTACTTACGATTGGTGATATTGTAGAAATTGTTAAAAAGTTAATCTCTTTATACCAAAGACAAGAAGAGCCCGATGATATAGATGACCTTGCTAACAGAAGAGTTCGTAGTGTAGGCGAACTACTCTATGAGCAGCTGCGAGATGCCTTTGGAAGGAAATTGATTAGGAATATAACGGAAAAGTTTCTTTCTATCTCTGATGAGTCTAGAATAGTACCAAAGGTTTTGATAGATCCTAAAGTGGTAACGAATAGTTTGGTTAGCTTCTTTACAAGAGAAAGTTTATCGCAGTTCCTGGATCAGACCAATCCGCTTTCTGAATTAACTCATAAAAGGCGTATCTCAGCTTTGGGTAAAGGTGGTTTGACAAAGGAAACTGCTGGATTTGAAGTAAGAGACGTTCATCCTTCCCATTATGGTAGATTGTGCCCAATTGAAACTCCAGAAGGTCAAAATGTTGGGTTAATTAATTCTTTGACAATTTATGCTGGTGTAGACGAATATGGATTCATAAAGACCCCTTTGAGAGTTGTTGAAAATGGTAGGGTAACTGATAAGATTGTAGAGTTAAGCCGTAACGAAGAAAAGGATGCCTTTGTGGCTTCTGCGGATACGGAGATAGACCCGGAGACTGGTTTAATTAAAGACCAGAAGGTTTGGGTTCGTCACAGAGATGACTACATTGAAGTGGACAGAGAAATGGTAAATTACATAGATGTTTCACCACGCCAGGTTATTTCTCCTTCAGCTTCGCTAATTCCTTTCTTGGAACATGATGATGCTCTGAGAGCTTTGATGGGTTGTAACATGCAAAGACAGTCCGTACCCCTTTTGGATCCAGAACCACCAATAGTCGGAACAGGTATGGAAGCTAAGGTGGCAAGGGACTCTGGTTCATTACTCTTAGCTAAGCATCCCGGAACTGTGGTTTATGTGGATGCCAAGAGAATATTACTTCGCGTTTCTAAAAAGGGTAAAAAATTATCTAAGTTTGAGGATGAGCTGGAAGAATATAATCTGATAAAATACAGAAGGTCTAATCAGAATACTATCATTAATATGAGGCCCGTGGTTAAAGTAGGTGATAAGGTTAAAGCAGGTGATATTCTGGCTGATGCTTCTGCTACAAAAAATGGTGAGTTAGCTCTAGGCAAAAATGTCCTTGTAGCATTTCTGCCATGGTACGGGTATAATTACGAGGACGCTATCGTTGTTTCTGAGAATTTACTTAAAAATGATGCTTTTACTTCCGTCCACATACTGGAGTTTGAGGTTGAAGTAAGAGAAACTCAATTAGGTCCAGAGGAAGTCACAAATGTAATACCTGGGACAAGCGAAGATGACACGAAAAATCTAGACGCTTTTGGTATTGTAAGAGTAGGTGTGGAAGTTAAACCTCGTGATATTTTGGTTGGTAAGGTTACTCCAAAGGGCGAAGAAGAAGAATTATCTCCGGAAAAGAAGCTACTGCTTACAATTGCCGGTTATAGCCAGGAAGTAAAGGACACTTCAAAAAGAGTTCCTCCTGGAGTCTCTGGTTATGTGATTGATGTTGTTGTTCTAACGAGGACGAAGAATGATCCTTTGTCACTTAAAGTTATTAGAGAGAGAAGGGAGAAAGCCTTTAGACGTGCTGAGGAAGAAAAGGCAATTTTGAAAGTCAGATTGAAGGATCTAATATCTGAATTGTTATTAAATGAGACTCTCATTGATGACTTGAAAACCAGGGATGGAAAGATTGTATTAGAAAAAGATACAGTTGTTACAAAAGAGATCTTAAATCAAATTACATACGAAAGAAAATTGGACTTTTCAAGGATCGACTTCGAGCATCCTTTTATTGGTAAAGAGAAGTATGAACGAATTAAGAATCTAATTTTGGATTATCAAAAGAGGGAAAATGAAATTGAAGATAGATTAAACAGCACCTTACAAGAAATTGACAGGGGTGATGAATTACCACCAGGTGTTAACCAGTTGATTAAGATTTATGTTGCTCAGAAGAGAAGATTACAAGTGGGTGATAAAATGACGGGAAGACACGGTAATAAGGGCGTAGTGGCAAAGATAGCTCCTGTCGAGGACATGCCTTTCCTTGAGGATGGAACTCCTGTTGATGTGGTATTAAGCCCTCTTGGTGTGCCATCTCGTATGAATGTGGGGCAGATCTTAGAAACGATTTTGGGTTGGGCTGGAAAGGTAAAAGGTGTTTATTATGCAACCCCAGCTTTTGAAGGTTTGACAATTGAGGAAATTGAAAAGGAGATGAGGGAAGCAGGCCTTACATTCCCTGGAAAGGTTAGACTTAGAGATGGAAGAACCGGTGAATATTTCTATTATCCGGTTACTGTGGGTTACATGTATATGGTTAAGTTAATTCATATGGTTGATGACAAGATTCATGCAAGGGCAATCGGTCCATATTCATCGATAACTCAACAACCGGTTGGAGGTAAGTCACACTTTGGAGGCCAGAGGTTTGGTGAGATGGAAGTTTGGGCGTTGGAGGCTCATGGAGCAGCTTATGCTCTGCAGGAAATCCTTACTATCAAATCTGATGATGTGGAGGGAAGAAACAAGTTGTACAAAGAGTTACAGCTTGGAAGGATCCCAAGGGAACCTGGTTTACCTGCCTCCTTTAAAGTTTTGGTAAATCATTTGAGGGGGCTAGCTCTGGATGTCGAACTAAAATTTTCAGAAGAAAAGGAAAAACAAAACATTAGGTAAAATTGGAGAAGATTATGGAAAAATTATTACCTAAAAATTTATTGTCAATAAGGATCAAAATAGCTTCTCCCGAGACCATAAGGAGTTGGTCTCACGGAGAAGTAACAAGCTCTGAGACCATAAATTACAGGACTCAGAAACCTGAGCCAGGAGGTCTTTTCTGCGAGCGCATCTTTGGCCCTGTGAGAGATTACGAATGTAGTTGTGGTAGATATGATGGAAGAAGGTACAAAGGTGTAAAGTGCGATCGATGCGGCGTTGAAGTAACAGAGAAGAAAGTTAGAAGGGAGAGGATGGGACATATCGAACTAGCTGTTCCGGTAGCCCACATATGGTTCTATAAAGCGATACCTTCTCCTATTGGAATTCTTCTGGATCTTAGCGTTAAAGATTTAGAAAGAGTTATCTATTATGATGCATATATAGTTACGAAAGTATCGGAAGACTTTTCTAAAGGTTCAGAGTATGGTGAAACAAAACTTCGAGTTGGCCAAATTATTTCTGTCTCGGAATACGAAGAACTTAAGAAGAAATATGGTAATCAATTTGAAGCGGAGATGGGTGCTACAGGGATTAAAAAGATTCTTGCTAGTTTAAATCTTGAGGATCTAAGAAATGAACTGAGGGTAAAAATTAAAAAGGAACAGTCTCCGATTAAGAGGGCAAAGTTTTTAAAGAAATATAAAATTGTACAAGCTCTTTTAAACTCAAAAACTAAACCAGAGTGGATGATTCTTGAGGTATTACCAGTTATTCCTCCAGATCTACGTCCAATTGTTTTCCTTGAAAATGGCCAGATTGCCACGACAGAGATAAATCAGCTTTACAGACGTGTAATTATGAGGAATAACAGACTTAAACAGCTGATGGAGCAAGGTGCACCAGAGATTATTATTAATAATGAAAAGAGAAATCTGCAGGAAGCGGTGGAAGCGTTGCTTGATAACTCTCGCAGAAGAAGGCCGGTAACGTCTCCAAAGAGTGGTAGGAAGCTGAAATCAATTTCAGATGTTTTGAGAGGTAAAAAAGGTGTTTTAAGAAGAAATCTTTTGGGTAAGAGAGTTGATTACTCTGGAAGGTCTGTTATTGTGGTTGCGCCTGAACTGAAGATAAATCAAGTTGCTCTTCCTAAGGAAATGGCCCTTGAACTCTTCAGGCCTATGGTGGAGCATAAATTAAACGAGTCCGGGCTTGCAAGTACTATGAGGGAAGCAGAGGCAAAATTGAGAGCAAAAGATCCTGCTATTTGGGAGATGCTTGAGAAAATTGTTAAAGATCACCCTGTTCTTCTCAACAGAGCTCCAACCCTTCACAGGCCATCCATACAGGCTTTTGAGCCCATCTTATGGGAAAATAAGGCTATTGGATTACACCCATTGGTTTGTGCTGCCTATAATGCAGATTTTGATGGCGATACAATGGCTGTATATGTGCCAATAACTTATGAAGCGCAGATGGAGAGCTTCACATTGCTGTTATCAATTTATAATATTCTTTCTCCTGCTCATGGTGGTCCCCTTGCTGCTCCAACGAGAGATATTGTGCTTGGCATTAACTATTTAACGAAGTTTTATCCAGGTGACAAAGGAGAGGGTAAAATATTTTCCTCACCTAAGGAAGCGTTGATCGCTTTCGAGAATGGGTACATTGGACTCAGGGCGAAAATAAAGGTAATGATAAATGGTCAACTTATTGAGACCTCCGTTGGAAGGATCATTTTCAACGAAGTATTACCCGAGGAAATGAGGTTTATCAATGATGAAATGAGGAAGAATCCTTTATCCAATCTGATTTCTCAGATTCACAGAAAGTACGGGCCTGCACGTACTGCTGAAATTCTTGATGCTATGAAGGATCTCGGTTTCAAGTACTCAACAATTTTTGGTGTTACCTTCGGAATCGATGACATTGTAGTGCCCGAGAAGAAAAAAGAGATTGTAGCGAAAGCTAAAGAAGAAGTTGCCAGGATAATTCGTGCTTATGAAAAAAAGACTCTTTCAGAAAAGGAGAAACAGTTAAGAGTTCAAGCTGTATGGACGAGGGCTACAGAAGAAGTTAAGAAAGAGATGCTAAAGGTGATGGAGCAAGATAAGCTTGGATTCAACCCAATTCATATGATGCTTAGATCTGGAGCAAGAGGTAATGAAGACCAGGTCAAGCAGCTTGCTGGTATGAGAGGTCTCATGTCAAAATTGGGTAAGGTTAAAACTCAAATTAACCAGCTATTAGAGGTTCCTATTATCTCCAATAACAAAGAGGGATTTAAGGTCCTTGAGTACTTTATTTCAACTCACGGTTCAAGAAAGGGTTTAGTTGATACCGCAATGAAGACATCTCTCTCAGGTTACTATACAAGAAGATTGGTAAATGTTGCTCATCATATTACAGTCACCGAAGAGGATTGCGGAACACTCACGGGGAGGAAAGTTTCGGCCTTAGTTGATGATAAAAATCAGGTTATTATCTCCCTTTATGATAGAATAGTAGGTAGAGTTGCTCTTGAAGATATTTATCACCCGATAACGGGCGAGATTATCGTGGAGGAAGGGGAAGAAATTACCGAAGAAAAGGCAAAGCTAATTGAGGAAATCGGAATAAGTGAGGTTCCTATTAGATCGGTTTTAACTTGTAAATCTAAGAAAGGTGTTTGTGTGAAATGTTACGGTAGAAACCATGCAACCGGTAAGCTGGTTGAGGTTGGTGAGGCAGTTGGAGTAATGGCTGCTCAGAGTTTGGGTGAGCCTAGTACTCAGCTGACCTTGAGAACTTTCCACACTGGTGGTGCAGGCGAGAGAACTACCGGGCCTTCTTCTCACGACGCACCTTTTGATGGATATATCCATTACGAAGATCTCAAAATTGTTGATAACCCTCAAGAAGGTAGAATAAACGTTGGCAAGAGAGCCAAGATTGAAATTACTTCGGCTGATGGAAAGTTGAGCAGAAAATTCGAGATTCCTTATGGTGCAAGTGTTCTTTTTGACGACGGCGCATTCATACAGAAAGGGTCTACTTTCTGCGAATGGGATCCATACAGATTGCCGATCCTTTCTACCACTAAAGGCATCATTAAGTTCGTGGATTTGTTTGAAGGAAAAACTATTATTAGAGGTTTGGAAGATGAAAGAATCGTCCGTTTCGATAGAAGAGCAAATCTTTACCCAAGATTACATGTGGTGGATCCACAAACAGGAGAACTTCTTGAGGAAATTCTTCTTGCAAATGGTGCCATATTGTCTCCAGATGTCGAAGAAGGTAGTGAGGTTCAACCGGGTGATACCCTTGCCAGGTTACCACTAAAAGACGTGCTTGCCTTGGGAACAAGGGATATTACCGTTGGATTCCAGGCTATTGAGTACTGGCTCGAGTTATTTACTGAATCAGTTCTTGATGTTTATGCCTATGGTGGTAGTAGATTCAAACATGCTATCCTTTCTGAAATTAGCGGTGTAGTTACGTTGGTGAAAGGGGAAAAGAATAAATATATGATCAGAGTAACGGGTAACACAGGTGAAGTAAGGGATTATCCAATATTTGGTCAATATCTGAGAGTATCTGATGGAGATGTAGTTGAGGCTGGTGACCAACTTACTGCCGGGAGAATTAATCCAAGAGATATTTTAAGGATTCAAGGTATTGACAAGGCTCAAGAGTTCTTGCTTGATAACATATTGCGCGCCTATGGTGCATCTGATGTTAAGATTAAGGATGTTCATGTTGAGGTATTCGTAAGGCAAATGGGAAGAAAGGTGCTGATAAAGGATGCAGGTGACACCAGGAATCTAGTTGAAGGTGACCTTGTAGATATTAGCCTTGTGGAAGAAGAAAACCGTGAAGTTAGGGAAAGAGGAGGGAAACCCGCCACTTATGAATTCCAGCTTCTGGGAATTAAGAAAGCTGCTTTGGCTTCAGAAAGCTTCCTTGCAGCGGCTTCCTTTATTGAAACAACAAAAGTATTGACGGAAGCAGCTATTGCCGGAAGAGAAGATAAATTAGAAGGACTTGTTGAGAATGTAATAATCGGTAATCTTATTCCAGCTGGAACTGGCGCCAGGAAATACAGAAATCTTTCTGTTGAAGAAGAGCTGCTAATGGAAGAGGAGGAGGAAGGACTTCAAGACCAAGAATGATTTGAAAAAAATAAAAGTTGAACGTTTCTTTATAAACCTTTAAAATATAACACTGCTTTGAAAGGGGGAGTACTATGCCAACAATTAATCAACTTGTTAGGTTAGGAAGAAAACCTAAAAAGAGAAAGTCTAAGGCACCTGCTCTTGATGGGTGTCCTCAGAAGAGGGGTGTTTGTATAAGGGTATATACAACTACACCTAAGAAGCCTAACTCAGCATTAAGAAAGGTTGCAAAAGTGCGTTTGTCTAACGGAAAAGAAGTTATTGCTTACATACCTGGTGAAGGTCACAATTTGCAAGAGCACTCTGTAGTTCTTGTAAGAGGGGGAAGGGTTAAGGACCTTCCTGGTGTGAAGTATCACATTATTAGGGGTAAGTACGATACAGCTGGTGTTGAGGGAAGAAAGAACTCAAGGTCTCTTTATGGGACGAAGAAGCCTAAAAAATAGGGGGCTGTGATTTATGAGAAGAAGAAGAGCGCCTGAAAGAGAGGTTCAGCCAGATCCCAAATATGGGTCTGTAATTGTTGCTAAGTTCATCAATAATTTGATGTGGGATGGTAAAAAGACCACTGCTCAAGAGATATTCTATCAGGCTTTGGAGATGATTGAACAGAAAACTAAGCAAAATGGACTTGAAGTATTTGAAAAGGCGTTGGAGAATGTTAAGCCCAGAATTGAAGTAAGACCAAGGCGTGTGGGTGGAGCAACTTACCAGGTGCCTGTTGAGGTAAGGCCGAAAAGGCAGCTCTCTCTGGCGATTAAATGGATTATTAATGCTGCGAGATCAAGACCAGAGAGAAGGATGTTTGAAAGGCTAGCAAATGAAATAATCGACGCATCCCAGAATCAAGGGGGAGCGGTAAAAATTAGGGAAAACGTACATAAAATGGCGGAGGCCAATAAGGTATTTGCCCACTATAGGTGGTAGTTTAATATGGAGAATATCCTCTACGACGTCAAAAGCATACGAAATATCGGATTCGCAGCTCATATCGACGCTGGCAAAACTACAACTACTGAAAGAATTTTGTATTATACCAAAGTAACACATAAATTGGGTGATGTGGATGAAGGAACTGCTACTACCGATTATTTGATTCAAGAGAAAGAGAGGGGAATTACAATTACAAGTGCTGCTGTTAGTTGTTATTGGAAAAACCATAGAATAAATATTATTGATACACCCGGGCATGTTGATTTTACTGTAGAGGTAGAAAGGTCGCTTAGGGTTCTTGATGGACTTATTGTTATTTTCTGTGGAGTGGCGGGAGTTCAGCCTCAATCTGAAACTGTCTGGCACCAGGCGGATAGGTATAGCGTACCTCGCATAGTATTTATAAACAAATTAGATAGAGTGGGTGCTGATCCTTACAAGGTTGCTGAAGAAATAGAGTCTAAGTTTGGCTGTTCGGTTTTGTTATTACAGCTTCCAATAGGTATTGAAGATAGATTTGTTGGAGTTGTAGACGTCGTAGAAGGAAAGAAATACATATGGGACGTGGATGAAACTGGCGAGCAATATAGGTTAGAAACTGCCTCAGAAGAAGAAATATCAAAGGCGAGGAACTCTCTGATTGAAAAGCTGTCTGAATTTGATGAAGAAATAATTGACTTTGTTTTGGCTGACAAAGAAGTTCCTATAGAAGTATTAAAAAGGGCAATCCGAAAAGCCACTTTAAGCTTAAAAGGAGTTCCATTATTAATGGGTTCGGCCTTAAAGAATAAAGGAATTCAACCTCTTTTAGACGCTATAGTTAACTATCTACCTTCTCCATTGGACAAAGGTGAAGTTAAAGGTATGAATCCTGTTACTGGAAATATTGAATCAAGGTTGCCTTCCTACGATTCACCATTTTCAGCTGTGGTATTTAAGATTCAAAATGACCCTCATGCGGGAAATATTCTATATACAAGGGTTTATTCAGGGATTCTGCAGGTAAATCAGAAAGTTTTGAATTCTGCAACAGGTAAGATTGAAAGAGCAACTCGTATATACTTAATTCACGCTGATAAAAAAGAAACTATAAAAGAGGCCAAAGCAGGTGAAATAGTGGGCCTTGTTGGGATAAAAGAGGTAAAAACGGGGGATACACTTTGTGACCCTGATAATCCCATCTATTATGAGGGATTACATTTCCCAGAAACTTTGATTTCAATGGCTATTGAACCAAGGAGTACAAAGGATGAGGAAAGGCTTAAGGAAGTGTTGCACGTGATTGAGATGGAAGACCCGAGTTTTAAAGTTGGCAATGACCGCGAAACTGGTCAGCTTCTTATTAGCGGTATGGGCGAACTACATCTTGAGATTATTGTGGACCGAATTGTAAGGGATTTTAAAGTTCCTGTAAGAACGGGGAAACCTCAGGTTGCATATAGGGAGACTATAACTGAGAGTGTGGATGTTGAGGAAATCTTTGACCGTGAGATTGGGAATACAAGGGAGAGGGGATACTCTAAAGTAAGGTTAGTCCCCAGAGAAAGGGGCGAAGGTAACAAGATCACTATTTTGCAGGAGTTGAATTCACAGTGGAAAGAATTACTTATTAATGCTGCATACGAATCAATTTCCTTTGGACCCATTATGGGTTATCCGATGGTGGATGTAGAAGTCCAAATTTTGGAAATAGGGATGGAGGGTCCATACACTCATATGGGCAATGATTTAGCTCTTCGCAAAGCAATTCAGAAAGGTTTGCAACTTGGGAAGCCGGTTCTTTTAGAGCCAGTTGTCCTTTTAGAAGTTACTTGTCCGCCCGAATATATTGGGAATGTTGTTAGTGATTTGGGGCAGAGGGGCGGAGAGTTAGAAAATATAGAGAGTATAAGTGAAAAAATTCAAAGAGTAAGAGCTTATGTGCCCTTGAAAAAACTTCTGGGTTATGTGACTGATCTAAGGTCATTGACTCAGGGAAGGGCAAGTTTTTGGATGAAGTTGCATCATTATGCCCCAGTAAAAGTAGAAAAAACAATTTTAAAATAAGTGGAGGTATGTAAAAATGGCAAAGGAAAAATTTGTAAGAACTAAGCCTCACGTTAACGTGGGTACAATAGGTCACATTGACCATGGTAAAACCACTCTCACTGCTGCAATGACCAAATATCTGTCTCTCAGGGGCTTTGCCAATTATGTGCCATATGATCAGATCGATAAAGCACCTGAGGAAAAAGCACGTGGTATTACAATACAGTTGGCACATGTAGAGTATGAAACTGATAAGCGTCATTATGCTCACATCGATTGCCCTGGACACGCAGACTACATCAAGAACATGATTACCGGTGCTGCCCAGATGGATGGTGCAATTCTTGTTGTTTCTGCTGCCGATGGCGTTCAGCCCCAGACTAGAGAGCACGTTCTCCTTGCAAGACAGGTTAATGTGCCTTACATCGTTGTTTTCATGAATAAGGTCGATATGCTCGATGACCCAGAGTTGCTAGATTTAGTTGAGTTAGAGGTTAGAGACCTTCTGAATAAATATGAATTTCCTGGTGATGAAGTCCCAATTATAAGAGGTTCTGCTCTTAAAGTAATCGAAGAGTGTGGTGAAGATCCTAATTGTAAATGGTATAAACCAATTCAAGAACTCTTAGATGCTCTTGATAACTACATCCCAGAGCCCCAGCGTGAAGTGGATAAGCCATTCTTGATGGCTATTGAGGATATCTTCTCCATTACCGGACGTGGTACTGTGGTGACTGGTAGGGTAGAGCGTGGAAGACTTACACCTGGTGAAGAAGTAGAGATTGTTGGTTTTAGAGATGAGCCGTTAAAGACAGTATGCACTTCGATCGAAATGTTCAGGAAGGAACTCGACGAAGCTCTTCCAGGCGATAATGTAGGGTTGCTCTTAAGAGGTATCAAAAAGGAAGATGTTGAAAGGGGTATGGTTGTTGCGAAGCCCGGTTCAATTAAACCCCACAAAAAGTTCAGAGCCCAAGTTTACGTTTTGACAAAGGAAGAGGGTGGCCGTCACACACCATTTATGACGGGTTACAGACCACAATTCTATTTTAGAACAACTGACGTTACTGGTTCAATTAAACTACCCGAAGGAAGAGAAATGGTTATGCCCGGTGACCATGTTAATCTGGAAGTAGAACTTATGTATTCTGTTGCAATTGAAAAAGAGTTAAGATTTGCTATTCGTGAAGGCGGAAGAACTGTTGGCGCCGGCGTTGTAACCGACGTAATCGAGTAATAACTATGGTTATTGAGGCTAAAATAAGAATAAAGCTGAAGTCTTTTGATCCAAATCTTCTGGATCGTTCGGCTCAAAGTATTGCTCATACTGCTAGGTCAAGTGGAGCTGAAGTTTCAGGGCCAATTCCGCTTCCAACGAAGAGAACTTTATTCTCTGTAATTAGATCGCCACATATAGACAAAGGCTCTCAAGAGCAGTTTGAACTGAAGGTCCATAAAAGGTTAATTGAAATCAAAAAACCAACTGCAGAGACTATTGAAAAGCTATCAAGGTTGGATTTGCCACCTGGTGTTGATGTAGAAATTAAAATGTTGTGAGGTGAATATGTCAGGGTTAATAGGTAGAAAGCTGGGTATGACCCAGATCCCTACCAAAGACGGCTCGATGACTGCTGTTACGGTCATTGAAGCCGGCCCCTGTTTTGTAATTCAGGGGAAGAATGCGGAAAGGGATGGTTATACCGCAATAAAGTTGGCGTTTGGTAACGTAGAGGCTAAAAAGATTAACAAACCTCTACTGGGAGAACTTAAGAAGATTCTCGGTGAAAGAGAGAACTATCCAGCTCAAGTGATAAAGGAATTCAGGGTAGACGATGTATCTAAGTATTCACTCGGCCAGGAAATAAAGATATCTGACTTATTTGTGGAAGGTGAGAAGATAGACATCATAGGAGTCTCTAAGGGAAAGGGATACCAAGGCGTTGTGAAGAGATGGGGATTCTCGGGTGGTCCAAAGACCCATGGTTCAAAGTTCCACAATAGACCTGGTTCCATTGGACAACACACAGAGCCAGCAAGAGTCTATAAGGGTAAGAAAATGGCCGGGCACGATGGATTAAAAAGGATTACGGTTAAAAACCTAGAGATTTTAAAAATCTATCTCGAAAGGAATGTCGTTCTAATTAAGGGTGCTATACCGGGACCAACAGGTGGAATTGTTTATCTAAGAAAAGCAAAGGAGAGATCGAGATGAAGGCCCCTCTATATAATTCGAAAGGTGAATTGTTGGGAGAGATAGAACTTAAGGATGAGCTGTTTGGTGTTGAACCTAATCGTCATCTTCTTTGGGAAGTGGCCAGATTGTATCTGCTTAATCAGAGACAGGGCAATCATAAGGCAAAGACGAGAGCTGAAGTTAACGCATCTGGAAGAAAGCTCTTTCCTCAAAAGGGTTTAGGTAGGTCAAGACATGGTGATATAAAAGCTCCAGTCTTCGTAGGAGGAGGCAAGGCGCACGGTCCAAGGCCAAGAGATTACTACACCGAAATACCAAAAAAATTAAAGAAAGTATCTTTAATTCATTCACTTGCGGCAAAGGCGCAGGATAAAATGATATATGTGATTGAAAAATTTGAAATTGAAGAGCCTAAAACCAAGAGGATGGCAGAACTATTGTCTAAGATTGGGCTTCACAAAGAAAAAACCTTACTCCTTTCTAATGATTACAATAAGAACCTGTATCTTTCTGCAAGGAATATTCCTAAATGTAATGTGGTCGAAGTAAAGGATGTAAATGCTTTAGAGGTTCTGAATTGCAAGTATGTGCTAATTGAAAAGGAAGGGCTTGATAAAATTGAGGAGAGGTTAAGAATATGAAAGATCCAAGAGACGTTATTTTGAGGCCAATAATTACAGAAAAGTCAACTCTTGTTAGAGAGAGCAATCAGTACATCTTTGAAGTTGCTAGGGACTCTAATAAAATTGAGATCAAGAAGGCGATAGAGGAACTTTTCAAGGTTCATGTGGAGAAGGTTAGGGTGATTAATATGAAGCCGAAGCCAAGAAGGGTAAGACTGGCTCCTGGTTATACCAAGTCCTGGAAGAAAGCGATAGTAACCTTGAAAGAAGGTGAATCTATTCCATTTTTTGAAGGAGTATAATTATGGGAATTAAGAAATTTAAACCTTACACGCCTTCAAGGCGGTTTATGACTGTTCCAGATTTTTCTGATGTTACAAAGACAGAGCCAGAAAAATCTTTAACAAAACCTTTAAAGAAATCTGCCGGAAGGAATAATACGGGAAGAGTGACGGTCAGATTTAGAGGCGGCGGGCACAAAAGGCATTACAGAATAATTGACTTTAGAAGAGAAAAACATGGAGTACCTGCAAAAGTCGTATCAATAGAATATGATCCTAACAGAACAGCCAGAATTGCTTTGTTACAGTATGCTGATGGTGAAAAAAGATATATTATTGCACCGGTGGGATTGAAGATAGGTGAAACGCTCGTCTCAGGACCTGACGCAGAGATTAAGGTTGGTAATGCATTGCCATTAGCTAAGATACCTGAGGGAATTCCTATTCACAATATTGAACTGGTTCCAGGTAAAGGTGGGCAGTTGGTTAGAGCAGCTGGTTCTAATGCTGTAATTCTTTCTAAGGAAGGTAATTATGCCCATGTTCAACTTCCCTCTGGTGAAGTGAGATTAATAAACTTAAAGTGTTACGCTACTATAGGCCAAGTTTCCAATGTGGATCATGAAAATGTTATAATAGGAAAGGCTGGAAGATCGAGATGGTTGGGAAGAAAACCGCATGTCCGTGGTATGGTTATGAACCCTGTGGATCATCCTCTCGGTGGTGGTGAAGGTAGGTCTAAATCCGGAAGGCATCCTTCTAGTCCATCCGGTGTTCTTGATGGGAAGAAAACAAGGAAAAAACGTAAACCTAGTGGTAGATTTATTTTAAGGAGGCGTAAATAATGGCCAGGTCTAATAAGAAAGGACCTTTTGTTGACGCTAAATTGATGAAAAGAATAGCCGAGATGAATGAAAAGGGCGAGAAAAAGGTTATTAAGACATATTCAAGAGCTTCCATGATTTTGCCAGAGTTTGTTGGACATACTATAGCTGTTCATAATGGCAGGAAATTTATACCCGTTTACATAACTCAAGAAATGGTGGGTCATAGACTTGGGGAGTTTTCTCCTACAAGGACTTTTAGAGGCCATAAAGACAAGAAAGCTGAAAAGGCGAGGTTAGGATAATGGATGGGAAATGTATTGTTAAATATAGAAGAATATCACCTAAAAAGATGGCTCCAATTTTGGATGAAATTAGAGGCAAAACTGTTTCTGATGCAATTAGAATTTTGAGTGTTCTTAACAAGAAAGGTGCCAGGTTTACACTTAAAGCATTGAAAGCTGCTTTTGCATCTTACCGTGATAAGGGTGGTGAGCTTACAGAAGAGCAGGTATATGTGAAAGTTGCCAAAGTTGATAGAGGTCCAATTTGGAAAAGAGTCAGACCTTTGTTTAGAGGTACTGCTACAATAATTTTGAAAAGAACCTCTCACCTTACAGTGGTTGTTGGTCCTAAGGAGGTGGAATAATGGGTCAAAAAGTTCATCCATACGGTTTTAGAATAGGTGTAAATAAGGGATGGCTTTCTCGTTGGTACGCTAATGACGTCCTTTATAAAAGGTTTGTAAAGGAAGACAATGAATTAAGGAATTTCATCAGAAGAAGATTCAGGGAAGCTGGTATTTCAAGAGTGGAAGTGGAGCGTGTTCTACCCGACAAGATATCCATATCTATTCATACAGCAAAGCCTGGAATGATTATCGGTAAGGGTGGGAAGGAAGTAGAATCACTCAAAAGCGAACTTCTTAAGATAGCTCCATACAAAGACTTGAGAATAGATGTTAAGGAAGTAAAGAATCCTGAGACAGATGCTTCTTTAGTCGCTCAGCAAGTAGCTATGAGGATTGAACAGAGGGTTTCCCACAGAAGAGCAATGAAGAGAGCAGTAGAGTTGGCACTTAAGTCAGGAGCTTTGGGAATTAAAGTTTATTCAAAGGGAAGGTTAGCCGGTGCTGAAATTGCAAGAAAAGAGTGGTACATGCGCGGAAGAGTTCCTCTTCAGACTTTAAGAGCTGATATTGACTATGCTCAAGAGACTGCGTTTACTAAATATGGAACTATTGGTATTAAAGTATGGATATACAAGGGCGACATCCTTGAAAAAAAGACGGAGGAATAGAAAATGTTAATGCCGTCTAGAACAAAGTATAGAAAACAACAAAGAGGAAGATTAAAGGGTGTAGCTTTAGCGGGCAATTATTTGGCCTTTGGAGAGTATGGGCTAAAAACTATGGAAGCCTGCTGGTTAACTGCAAATCAGATTGAGTCGGCCAGGATGGCCATTACCCGCTACTTGAAGAAGGGTGGTAAACTATGGGTAAGGGTTTTCCCGGATAAGCCTGTCACGAAGAAACCTGCAGAAACCAGAATGGGTAAGGGAAAAGGTAATGTGGAGTTCTGGGTTGCAGTTGTAAAACCTGGAAGGATACTCTTCGAACTCAGCGGTGTATCGGAACAGGATGCGAGAGAGGCTTTTAGAATGGCGTCCTTTAAATTGCCCGTAAAGACTCGTTTTGTGTCTATAAAGGAAGGTGGGGTATGAAAGCTAAAGAATTGAGGGAACTTTCAATTGATGAACTTTCTAAAAGGCTTAAAGAGCTTAAAGAAGAGCTCTTTACTTTAAGAATGGATAAGGCACTCCACAGACTGAATCAGCCTCACAAGATTAAAGAGGTGAAGCGTGAGATAGCCAGAGTTTTAACTGTAATGAACGAGAAAAGGAGTGGTGGAAATGGAAAATAGAAAGCAGAGGATTGGAATTGTTGTAAGTGACAAAATGAATAAGACCAGAGTGGTTGTCTACGAATTTCTCAAAAAACATCCTTTGTACCACAAATATGTCAAGGGCAAGAAAAAGTTTTACGTTCATGATGAAAAAAATGAATCAAGAATTGGAGACCTGGTGAGGATTGAAGAAACTAGACCATTATCAAAGCTTAAGAGATGGAGATTGGTTGAAATAATTCGCCGTGCAGAGAGGAGGGAGGGAGAATGATTCAAGATATTTCGAGAGTTAAGATTGTTGATAATACTGGTGCTCAAGAGGCTTTAGTGATTAAGGTACTTGGTGGAAGCAGCAGAAAATATGCTTCTGTGGGAGATATTGTAGTAGTGGCTATTAAGGATGCAATTCCGGGAGCCCCGGTGAAAAAGGGTGATAAAGCAAGAGCGGTGATTGTTAGGGTTAAGAAAGAGCTTAGAAGACCTGATGGAACCTACGTGAAATTTGACGATAATGCTGCAGTACTTATTGATAATAATAATGAACCAAGAGGCACTAGAGTGTTCGGTCCAGTTGCGAGAGAACTAAGGGATAAGAAATTTATGAAGATAGTTTCTTTGGCTGCGGAGGTAGTATAAATGGGAAGGAAAATTAAGAAGGACGATACGGTCATTGTTATTACAGGAAAAGATAGAGGCAAAATTGGGAAGGTTAAGAAAGTAATACCTGAAAAGAATAGAGTTGTTGTGGAGGGTGTTCACATAGTTAAGAAGCACTTAAGGGCAAGGTCCCTTGAGCAAAAATCAGGTATTGTTGAGATGGAATCTCCCATACACATTTCTAATGTGAAACTAATATGCCCCATGTGTGGTGAGGCAACAAAGGTGGGATTTGTTATTAAAGATGGCAAAAAGAAATCTAGATTTTGTAAAAAATGTGGAAAGGAGATTGACTAATGTCCAGGTTGTTACTAGAATATAGGGAAAAAATAAGACACCAATTAATGAAAGATTTAGGGCTTTCAAACATTATGAGGGTTCCTCGAATTGAAAAGATCGTTGTGAATGTGGCGTTAGGCGAAGCTGTTCAGGACCCGAAGATTTTGGAAATTGCCTCTGAGGACATTTCGAAGGTCACCGGTCAAAAACCCCAGATAATAAGGGCTAGAAAATCGGTTGCAGCATACCATTTAAGAAAGGGTATGCCCATTGGTCTTCGTGTTACGCTTCGAAAAGAAAGAGCATATGATTTCCTTGACAGACTGATCAATTTTGCCCTTCCAAGAGTGAGAGATTTTAGAGGTCTGAGTCGTAATTCCTTTGATGGAAGAGGAAATTATAACTTTGGGCTAGATGAGCAAACGGTTTTCCCTGAAATAGATATAGATAAAGTGAAGAAAATTTTCGGTATGAATATTACGATAGTTACCACTGCAAAAAATGATGAAGAAGCCATGAAACTTTTGGAAGCCTTTGGCTTTCCTTTTGAAAAGGAGTGATAGAATATGGCAAGAAAGGCAAAAGTTATTAGGGCATTTACCATGGAGCCAAAGTTTAAGGTAAGGAAAAGGAATAGATGCCAGATTTGTGGGAGGCCTCGCGCTTACATAAGAAAGTTCGGATTGTGTAGAGTCTGCTTCAGAGAGTTGGCTTTAAAAGGTGAATTGCCTGGTGTTAAAAAGGCTAGTTGGTAGGAGGTGTCCAGATGATTACAGATCCTATTGCTGATATGTTGACTAGAATTAGAAATGCTGTAAGAGCAGGCCACGAAAAAACAAATATTTACGTGGTTTCCAAGCTGAAAATGGCGATTTTGGACATCCTGAAAAGAGAAGGCTTTATTAAGGATTACAAAATTGTCTCAACAGAAAAGGGTGGTACAATTGAGGTGACCTTTAACTATTTGAAGGGTGGCATACCGGCTATTAACGACTTACAAAGGGTTTCAAAACCAAGCAGACGGATTTATGTAAGTGCTGATGAAATTCCTTGGATAAAGAACGGCTTGGGTATCGCAATAATTTCTACTTCAAAAGGAGTAATGAGTGATAGAGAGGCCAGGAAAAATCATGTTGGTGGCGAATATTTGTTGTATGTTTGGTAAAGGAGGGCTTATATGTCGAGGATTGGCAAAAAACCAATTTTGATTCCAAAAGGTGTTGAGGTTAAATTGATTGGTAACCACTTGGAAGTAAAAGGTCCAAAAGGTAAACTGGAATTGGATGTTCATCCTGATGTTGTGGTGAAAATAGAAGGTGAAAAGATATTAGTAGAAAGGCCTTCAGACAAAAAGTTTCACAAATCTATTCACGGAACAACAAGGCAGCTGATTAATAATCTTATTGAGGGAGTTACAAAGGGTTTCACTAAGGAACTTGAAGTGGTTGGAATGGGTTATCGTGCCAAGATGGAAGGGAACAAATTGGTCCTTAATGTAGGGCATTCCCATCCTGTTGAATTTACACCGCCTGCCGGAATTCAGTTTGAAGTTGAAGGACAAAATATTGTTAGAGTTAAGGGTATTGATAAACACCTTGTTGGTGATGTTGCAGCCACTATTAGAAGGGTCAGACCACCGGAGCCATATAAAGGTAAGGGAATTAGATATAGGGGTGAAACTGTTAGAAGAAAAGCCGGAAAAGCTGGTGTCAAAGCTGGAGGTAAGTAATGGACAGGGAAACGAAGGTTTTAAAAAGAAAAAGAAGACATTTAAGAGTAAGAAAACATGTTTCTGGAACTCCAGATAGACCGAGGTTGGTAGTTTATAAGTCACTTAATCATATCTACGCCCAGGTTATAATAGATCCACCATTTGGACCCTGTAAGGTCCTTTGCGGAGCTTCAACATTGTCACCTGAAATTAGAGAAGAATTGAAATCGGTGAAGGGAAAAACAGAAAAGGCTAAACTCGTCGGGAAACTTATAGCAAAGAGAGCTTCTGAAAAAGGTATTAAATCTGTTGTTTTTGATCGAAGCGGATATAAATATCACGGAAGAGTAAAAGCTTTAGCAGATGCAGCAAGAGAAGCTGGTCTTGAATTTTAGGAGGTTAAAGAGTTATGTATTTAGAGGATTTTGAAAGAGAGGGTACTGAACTTGTAGAGAATATAGTTTATATAAACAGGGTTACAAAGGTTACGAAGGGTGGAAAGAATCTTAAAATGTCCGTTTGGGTTGTTGTTGGTGACAGGAATGGCAGAATTGGTATAGGACATGGAAAGGCCGCCGAGACTCCCGAAGCTATTCAAAAAGCGCTTCGTAGGGCAAGAAAGAATATGAAAACATGCGTTATTAAAAACGGTACGCTTCCTTACGAGGTTATCGTAAAGGATAATGCTTCCAAAATTTTGTTGAAACCTGCTGCTCCAGGAACTGGTATTATTGCTACCCAATCAGTGCGTGCTGTTTTAGAGGCTGCCGGATATCAGAATGTTTTAACCAAATCCCTTGGTTCCAGTAATCCAGTGAACCTTATGAAAGCTACTTTTAAGGCTATTACTTCTCTTAATGATCCGGAAAAAATTATTAGTGATAGGGGATTAGATCCCCAAAAGGTATTAAGGAGGTTTGGTCGTGTCAAGCAAGTTACTGAAAGTACAACAGATTAAAAGTTCAATTGATGTAAATAAAAAACACAAGCTTACATTAAAGGCCCTTGGTTTGGGGAGAATCGGGAAGGTAAGGGTACACAAGGATACACCTCAAATTCGTGGTATGATAAAGGAAGTCCAATATCTTTTAAAAGTTGAGGAAATAGAGGAGGAAAGAAATGGCTGACTTAAGTTCTTTGTCTCCAAACAAAGGTGCAAAGAAAAGAAAAAAGAGAGTAGGTAGAGGTCCTGGTTCTGGACACGGAAAAACCTCTGGAAAAGGACATAAAGGGCAGAAGTCAAGAAGTGGTGGAGCCAAACCGGTATGGTTTGAAGGCGGTCAGATGCCTCTTTACAGGAGATTACCTAAGAGAGGGTTTAAGAATCCCTTTAGAATTGAGTACCAGGTTGTGAATCTGGATACTGTTGAAAAGAATTTTAATGCGGGAGAGACAGTGAACTCTGAGAGTCTCTTTGAAAAGGGATTGATCAATGATAAGAGTATGCCTGTTAAGGTGCTGGGTCGTGGTGAAATAACGAAGGCCCTTACATTCGAAGTTGAGAAGGTATCTGAGAGTGCCAAGTTAAAAATTGAAAAAGTGGGTGGGAAGATAAATGTTAAAGAATCTTGATGCTATTCCAAAAATAGGAGAGTTAAGAAAGAGAATCCTTTTCACGTTGTTTATTATCGTTGTCTATCGAATAGGGACACATATTCCTCTCCCTGGCATTAATGGACAGGCTCTTGCTGAGTTCTTTAAAACTCAATTTACTGGAAGCATATTCGGTTTATACGATATATTCGTAGGAGGTGCTTTACAGAGAGCTGCTATCTTTGGCGCCGGAATTATGCCATATATCTCGGCATCAATTATTATTCAGTTATTGACCACAACTTGGCCCTATCTGGAGAGACTTCAAAAGGAAGGAGAACATGGCAGGAGATTGATAAATAGATACACCAGATACTTTACCGTTGTTGTCGCAGCGATTCAGGCTATAGGGATTTCTATTTTCTTACAAAGTGTCGCTTCCCCATCTGGTGCAAGAGTTGTACCCAATCCCAGTCCCGCTTTTATGTTCCAGACTGTTGTAGCCCTGGTTGCTGGTACACTCTTTTTAATGTGGTTGGGTGAACAGATCACTGAAAATGGAATAGGTAATGGAATTTCTGTTCTTATTTTTGCCGGTTCACTTGATTCAGTACCTTACGAATTTGCCAATACTATTCAATTACTTCGTACAGGTGGAATTTCACCTTTGGCTTTTCTATTCTTGTTGGTCATTATAGTGTTAACTATTGCAGGCGTAGTTATGATTACAGAGGCCCAAAGAAGGATACCCATTCAATACGCTAAAAAGATTGTCGGTCGTCGTGTCTATGGTGGACAAAGTACTTATTTGCCTTTAACTTTGAACACAGCAGGGGTCATTCCAATAATTTTTGCCCAGACCATATTGATGATACCAAGTAACCTGGCTCTCTTTGCCAAAGTAAGCTTTCTTGAGGCTTTCATAACTAAATTCAGGCCAGGGAATGTTATCTACGATTTAATATATGCGATTTTTATAATATTCTTTGCTTATTACTACACTTCCATTGTCTTGAATCCCAAGGATCTTGCTGATAACTTACAGAGGTATTCTGGTTTTATTCCAGGAGTTAGACCGGGTCAGAAAACTGCAGAATATATTGATAAGGTTATGAGTAGAATCTTATTACCCGGTGCAATTGCTTTTGCTTTAATCGCCATAGTACCATTCCATATAATGAAATGGACAGGCGCACAGATTTATTTTGGTGGTACAAGGATTCTGATTGTTGTTGGTGTTGCGCTGGAATTGATGCAACAGATTAATTCGTACTTGATTATGAATCAATACGAAGGGCTTCTGAAAAAGGGTAAGATTAGAGGATGGCGGGGCTAAGGTTAGTTTTCTTAGGACCCCCAGGCGCTGGAAAGGGTACTCAAGCTGAAAGGTTGCAGAAAAATTTTGGAATAACAAAGATTTCCACGGGAGATATTTTAAGAGAGGCTGTTGCCAGGGGAACCACATTGGGAGAGGTTGCAAAAATTTACATAAATAGGGGCGAGTTGGTTCCAGACGATATTATTATTGGCCTTGTTAGAGAGAAAATAGTAAATCTTGATCAATTTATATTGGATGGTTTTCCAAGGAATGTAAATCAGGCGGAAGGATTGGATCGTCTTTTAGATTCCCTTGGAAAGGATTTAACCCACGTGATATATTTTGATGTATCTAATGAAGAAGTAAAAAGGCGTCTTCTATCCCGTCGGGTTTGCGCAAAATGTGGAAGGGTTTACAATTTGATTACAGAACCTCCTATGCAAAATGGTATTTGCGACTCTTGTGGAGGAGAATTAATAACCAGGTCAGATGATAATGAGGAGACTATTGAAAATCGATTAAAGGTTTATTATGAATATACGCAACCTCTTTTGGACTATTACGAAAAAAGAGGGTTATTACATAAGTTGAACAGCAACAGGGGCCCAGAAGAAATTTTTACATCTCTGCTGGAAAAATTAGGGGAATTATGATTTACATAAAGAAGCTTTCTGAGATAGAAATGATAAAAAAGTCCGCAGAAATACTGAGGGCTGTGTTTCAAAAAGTTGACGAATTTATCAGACCCGGCTTGAGAGCTAAGGAATTAGACGAATTTATTTATGATACGATAGTCAAAATGGACGCCAAACCAGCCTTTCTGGGTTATAGAGGTTATCCGGCTTCTAGCTGTATTTCAATTAATGATGAGGTTGTTCATGGAATTCCGGATGGTCGAGAATTTGTTATCGGTGATTTGGTAAAGGTTGATATTGGCGTAAGTTACAAGGGTTATTTTTCTGATGCGGCGAAAACTTACTTGATTGGTGAGAGCCAGGACTTAAATGTTAATAGATTAATTACAGGAACGAAACTTGCTTTGTTTGAAGGGATGTCGATTCTTAGAGAAGGTGTTAAGGTAGGAGATGTTTCTCATTCTGTAGAAAGTATTGCGGGAAGATTTAAACTTGGCATCGTGCGTGAACTTGGAGGTCATGGTGTGGGATTGAGACTCCATGAAGACCCCTTCATACCCAATTTTGGTAAACCGGGATTTGGTCCTGTGTTGAAGGAAGGTACTGTCATTGCAATTGAGCCTATGCTTACCCTTGGTAAAGGTGAAGTCTATCAAAAAGATAATGGATGGACAATTGTAACTAAGGATGGGTCTTTTGCGGCGCACTTTGAAGAAACTGTTCTTGTTACGAAAGAAGGTTATATAAATTTAACAAAGGTGGTTTATGGATAAGGAAAAGAAGAACGTGATAAAAATGGAGGGTACTATAAAAGAGGTACTCCCAAATGCTATGTTCAGGGTAGTTCTGGATAATGGGTTTGTGGTCCTGGCGCATGTGTCTGGCAAAATGAGGATGAACTTTATACGAATTCTTCCTGGCGATAGGGTTGTGGTTGAACTATCCCCTTACGACCTTACTCGGGGGAGGATTGTTTTTAGATATAAGTAAATGGGTTTTGTTTTGACATTTCAAGAGGTTTGAAGTATAATTAACCAACTTTAATAGGGGGTTTTGTTTATGAAAGTGAGATCGTCTGTTAAAAAAATTTGTGATAAATGTAGGATTATCAAAAGAAAAAAACGTGTGATGGTTATTTGTGAAAACCCAAAGCATAAACAAAGGCAAGGTTAGGAGGGAAGATGGCAAGAATAGCAGGTGTCGATCTGCCAAGGGATAAAAAGATTCTTTATGCTTTGACATACATTTATGGTATAGGGCTTTCTACTTCTAAAAAGATATTAGAAGCCACAGGTATTTCGCCTGACAGGAGAACGAAAGACCTTACACCGGAAGAAGTTGCCAAACTAAGAGATGAAGTCTCCAAGTACAAAGTCGAAGGAGCTTTAAGAGCTGAGCTTCAGAGGAACATTAAAAGACTGATTGACATAGGTTGTTATCGTGGTCTGAGACATAAAGCTGGATTGCCTGTTAGAGGTCAGCGTACTCGTTGTAATGCAAGGACTCGTAAAGGTCCAAGAGGTAACATGTTTAAAAAGAAAAAGACAGGTGGTAAGTAAGGGGGTTTAATTTATGGCTACGCAAAAGAAATCAACAAGAGTTTCGCAGGCTCAAAAACGCAAGAAAAAGGCAAGAAGCGTTGAGTCTGTTGGTGTTGCGCATATTTTTTCCACTTTTAATAATACTATTATCACAATCACGGATTCGAAGGGTAATACTGTTGCTTGGGCAAGTGGCGGAACCGTAGGATTTTCAGGGACAAGAAAGGGGACGCCTTTCGCGGCTGGAGCAGCAGCACAGAAGGCTGGAAAAGAAGCAAAAGATTTAGGTATGCAAAAGGTTGAAGTTTGGGTTAAAGGGCCTGGACCGGGGAGAGAGACTGCAATTAGAGCTCTTCAGCAAGCTGGATTAGAAGTTGTGGCGATAAAAGATGTTACTCCAATTCCTCATAATGGATGCAGACCACCTAAGAGAAGGAGGGTGTAGTAACTATGGCTAGATATACAGAGGCTAAATGCAGATTGTGTAGAAGAGAAGGTATGAAACTATTTTTGAGGGGCGATCGTTGCAAAACAAACAAATGCGCCCTTGAACGCAGAAAGTCTGTTCCGGGTTCTGCACCTAATACACCAAGAAAAAAGCTTTCAATTTATGGAATTCAGTTGAGAGAGAAACAAAAGGTTAAAAGGATTTACGGTGTTCTGGAATCTCAATTTAGGAGATATTTTGAGATTGCTAAAAAGATGCCTGGCAATACAGGTGAAAATTTGCTAAGCTTACTAGAGAGAAGATTGGACAATGTATGTTATTTATTGGGTTTTGCTAAGTCGAGAAATCAAGCCAGACAATTAGTTACACACGGTCATGTGTTGGTTAATGGAAAGAAGGTAAATGTGCCTTCTTCTATTGTAAAAGTTGGCGATGTGATCGAGATAAAAGAATCTTCAAGGGAAATGCTTGTTATTACAGAGAGTCTCGAAGAGAGAAAAACCTTTGATGTACCAACATGGTTAGAGCTCGATAAAGAACACTTTAGAGGGAAAGTTGTTCGTCTACCAGAAAGAAGCGATGTTACATTCCCGATAAATGAAACATTAATTGTAGAGCTTTATTCGAAGTGAGGGAGCTATGCCAGAATATAAAAAGCAAGAAGGTGTTGATTTTAGTTTTGTAAAGAATATTAAGTATGTTTTCCCTTTAGGAATTTTCAAGGAAGAGGTGATATCAGACTACGGAAGATATGTCTTTTCGCCACTGGAGAGAGGTTTTGGGCATACAATAGGCAATGTAATAAGGAGAGTGTTACTGTCTTCAATTCCTGGCTATGCTATAGTAGGTGTGAGGATCGAAGGTGTACCCCACGAGTTTTCTTCTATTGATGGTGTGTATGAAGATGTGACGAATATTATTCTAAACCTGAAGCAAGTAAGAGTTAAGTTTGATAATGAAGTGGAATCTACTGCTTTATTGAGACTGGTGGCATCTGAAAAGAGGGAATACAAGGCAAAAGATATTGAATGTCCTCATTATGTGGAAATTGTCAATCCTGAACAACACCTATTTACTGTGACCGGTGATGATGTAAACTTGAACTTTGAATTTTTGGTTGTTAGAGGAAGAGGTTATGTGCCGGCTGAAGAAATTCAACTACCAAACTTGCCTGTTGATTATATCATAATGGATGGAATTTTTTCTCCGGTGACCAAAGTCAATTTTACAGTTGAAAACATCAGGGTTAAGGCAAGGACCGATTTTGAGAAGCTTACGTTAGAAATTTGGACTGATGGGACCGTTTCGCCCGATCATTGTTTGAAATACGCTGTTGACCTTATTTTGGATTTGTTTAGTAGATTCCAGAAAGAGATTGAGGAGCCTTTCAAAGTAGAAGAAGAAAAGGTTCCCTCAGAAAAGAAGTTGAAGATAAAAGAGCTCTTAGAGGAAGAAATTGACATTCTTGAACTTCCCCGAAAGACATTGAATATACTCAAGGATGAAGGCATCACAAAAATTAAAGAGCTGGTTACGCTGAATCGCGAGTACCTCTTTAGGTTCAAGAATCTGGGCGAAAAGTCGATTAAAGAAATCGAAGACAAACTTGCCATGCATGAGCTTCATTTTGGAATGAACATTAAAGAGTTTGAATAGAAGGAGGTTGTGAATGAGACACCTTAAGAAGGTTAGAAAATTAGGGATGGTTAAAGAGCATAGGGAGGCTGTTTTAAGAAATCAAGTTGTATCTTTGATTATTCACGGTAAGATAAGGACTACTCTTCCAAAAGCAAAGGAAACTAGGAAGTTAATTGAGAAGCTTATCACTGTGGCTAAAAAAGATGATTTATCGGCAGTTAGATTAGCAGTCAGATATATTGGTGACAGAAAGGTTTTAGAGAGATTATTTAAAGAAATTGCTCCTTTATTCAAAGATAAAAATGGAGGCTATACGAGAATTTTGAGGCTCCCACCCAGGAAGGGGGATGATGCGAGAATGGCCATTTTGGAGCTCGTCGAAAAACCAGAGAAACCATTTGAAATTGAAGCGAAAGGCTGAAATCTTCAGCCTTTCGCTCTTTTTTTCTTTTCTTTTAGTTCCACTATTATTTAATTTCTTCACGAAATTTTTTAATTCTTTTTTTTCACTAATCCCGGGAGGTTTACATGGGTAAAAAAGTTCTTCTTTCTGGCAATGAAGCTATTGCCAGAGGAGCATGGGAAGCAGGTGTAAGAGTTGCTACCGCTTATCCCGGTACTCCGTCAACAGAGATTTTGGAAAATGTTACTAAATACAAGGATATTTACTCAGAGTGGTCTACAAACGAAAAAGTTGCTTTTGAAGTGGCCTTTGGTGCTGCTATTGCGGGTTCAAGAAGTATGGTCTCCATGAAACACGTTGGGTTGAATGTGGCAGCGGACCCTCTTTTTACCTCCTCATATACCGGAATAAATGCCGGATTTGTCATAATAACATGTGATGACCCCGGAATGCATTCTTCACAAAATGAACAGGATAATCGCAGGTATGCCAAGTTTGCAAAACTCCCATTAATTGAGCCTTCAGATTCTCAAGAAGCTAAGGAATTTTTTAAAGAGGCATTCCAAATATCGGAGATGTTTGATACCCCAGTTTTATTTAGGATGACAACAAGGCTTTCCCATTCTAAAACTGTAGTAGAGCTTGGAGAGAGGACTGAAGTTCCAATTAAAGATTACGTTAAAGATTTTAGAAAATATGTGATTCTTCCCTCCAACGCAAAAGTAAGACATTATGTGGTCGAAGAGAGATTACAGAAATTGCAAGAGTTTGCCTCAAAGACCCATCTTAACAGAATTGAAGCAGGTGACAGGTCTCTTGGAATCGTTACCAGTGGAATTTCATATCAATACGCCAGAGAGATTTTCCCCAATGCAACTTTTTTGAAATTGGGTATGTCTTATCCTTTCCCAGTAGAGCTTTTCAAGCAATTCGTTAATATGGTTGATAGGATCATTGTGATTGAGGAAAACGAGCCTTTCATTGAAGAAGAGATAAAGATTCTTGGTTATACTCAGGTAGAAGGAAAGAAATATATTCCTTTGTGCGATGAGCTTTCACCTGAAGTAGTAAGAAAGGGGGTTTTGGGTGAAGAACTCCCACATCCAGAACCTGTTAAGGCAGTAATGAGGCCACCAGTCTTTTGTGCTGGGTGTCCACATACTGGGATATTCTATAATCTCTGGAGGTCAAAAGCTACCGTTACGGGTGATATAGGGTGTTATACATTAGGTGCTCTTCCACCTTATGAGTCCATTGATACTACAATATGCATGGGTGCTGGAATTACTAATGCTTTCGGTTTCGAATTAGCACGGGGAAAGGAATTTTCAAAGAAGCTCTTTGGAGTGATAGGTGATTCCACCTTCTTGCATACTGGAATTCCCGGGCTGATTGACATCGTTTATAACAAAGGCATAACGAAGATTATTATCCTTGACAATAGGATAACCGCAATGACAGGCCATCAGGATAACCCCGGAACCGGTAGAACAGCCATGGGGGAGGAGACCGTAGCCCTTGACATGAAAGAGATTGTAAAGGCTTGTGGTGTGAAGAGGGTTTATGAGGTTGACCCCCATGATTTGAAGGGGACGAGAGAGGTTTTAAAGGAAGTACAAGAACTTGAAGAGCCTGCAGTTGTGATTTCCAAAAGAGCTTGTGCCCTTTTGCCCGAGGAGCGTAAAAAACAGGCTCAGAGGCCAAAGAGAAAAGTTAATACTGAAATATGCCGTGGAGAGAAATGTATGGCTTGCATAAAGCTTGGTTGTCCTGCGATAAGCATGAAAGACGGGAAGTCCAATATTTCGGAACTCCTTTGTGTCGGTTGTGATTTATGCATTCAAGTATGTCCCTTTGGGGCTATTTCGTAATTTGGGAGGCGGCAAATGGAAGACAAAGTTTTTAATGTAATTATAGCCGGGGTCGGTGGTCAGGGCATTTTGACTGCCTCTGAGCTTCTATCAAAGGTAGCCATGGAAGCCGGTCTCGATGCCAAGAAGAGTGAAGTACATGGAATGTCTCAGAGGGGTGGTAGCGTCGTGAGCCATGTCCGTTTTGGTAAGAAGGTTTATTCTCCGCTTGTAGAAAAGGGAAGCTGCGAAATATTACTTTCTTTTGAAAAAGCTGAAGCACTTCGCTGGGTCCACTATTTGAAGATGAACGGGGCTAAGGTAGTAATAAATGACCTGGAAATAGTTCCAACCACTGTTTCTTTAAAACTTGATACCTATCCGCAGAATGTTGAGGATATTATTAAAGAAAAGGCCGGTGCGGAGGTTATAATTGTTCCGGCTACAGAATTAGCAAAACAAGCAGGTGATGCCCGCACTGCCAATACCGTTCTTTTAGGTTGTATCTCAAAATATCTGCCCTTTGATGTTCAGTTGTGGGAAAAGGTGATATCAGAAAGTGTGAAAAAGGACACGGTTGAGGTAAATTTAAAAGCTTTTCATTTAGGCAGAGATTTTGTAAAGATCTAAAAAGGAGCCACTGACATGGCAAAATTTACCTTCAGGGGAGGAATTCATCCCCCCTATAATAAGGTCACTTCTGATAAATCGGTTGTAACCCTTGAAGTACCAAAAACTTTATATGTACCCCTGTCACAGCATACCGGTAAACCCGCTAAGCCTATTGTTAAGCGTGGAGACCAGGTCAAGAAGGGGCAAAAAATTGCTGAGGCAGATGGATTAATCTCCGCTAATATTCATGCTCCAACTTCAGGTACCGTAAAAAATATTGTAGAACATCCCCATCCTGTATTACTTTCCTCTGTTACAGCAATCGTAATAGAAGCCGATGGAAATGATGAATGGATTGAAGAACCTAAGGAGAGGGAAAACTGGCAGGAAAGGACCCCTGAGGAAATAGTAAGCGCGGTAAGAGAAGCCGGAATCGTTGGCCTCGGTGGGGCTGCATTCCCAACTCATGTGAAACTTTCACCTCCGAAAGAAAAGAAAATAGATATCGTTATTATCAACGGGGCGGAGTGTGAGCCATTCCTTACAGCGGATGATAGGATATTGCAGGAGAGGCCTGAAGATGTTCTTTGGGGTGCGTATCTTGTCAGGAGAGCGGTAGGTGCAGAGAAGGTCTTTATTGCTATCGAAGATAATAAACCTAAAGCAATTGAGTCAGTTTCCAAGGTTATAGGTAAATTTGATGGTTTTGAACTCAAAATAGTGAAAACCAAGTATCCTGAAGGGGCTGAAAAACAGCTTATTAAAGCCTTGACCGATCGCGAGGTTCCGAGGGGCGGATTACCAATGGATGTGGGATGCCTTGTTCAGAATGTCCAGACATCCGTTGCTATCTACGAGGCTGTTAGATTTGGAAAACCTTTAATTGAAAGGGTGGTTACCCTTTCAGGTGATTGTGCTAAGGGTGCTGGAAACTATCTTGTTAGGATAGGTACAAGATTTCAGGATGTAATTGATATGACCGGTGGTATTGATGGTGAAGTGTTGAAGGTGATAAATGGTGGGCCAATGATGGGTATCGCGCAATATTCCCTTGAAGTCCCTGTCATTAAGGGAACATCGGGTATATTACTCTTTTCTAAGAAGCTTGTTGGGGAATTTACGGAGTACAATTGCATCAGGTGTTCCAAATGCGTAGAAGTTTGTCCCATGGGGCTTTTACCGCTTATGATTGTGGACTATGTTAAGTCTAAGCGCTTTGTTGAAGCTAAGGAACTTTACGGTCTTATGGATTGTATTGAGTGTGGTTCTTGTGCCTTTGTATGTCCTTCAAGAATCAATCATGTTCAGTGGATTAAGTATGGTAAACAAGAACTAAGGAGGATGTGATGGAACAGAAAAGTTTTATCCTTTCTGTTTCTCCTCATATAAGAACACATGAGGATGTTAAAAAGGTAATGTGGTTTACCGTTTTCACACTTCTATTCCCCGTTATAGGAGCGATTTACTTCTTTGGATTTTATTCGTTGCTTTTGATTCTGGTCTCGGCTTTAAGTGCTGTGGTCTCTGAGGCTATAGTTCTAAAATTAAGGGGAAGGGATGTAAAACAGTGTCTTGATGGGAGCGCTGTTATTACCGGTGTTTTACTGGGACTAACATTACCTCCAAAGTTCCCACTCTGGGAAGCTGCCCTTGGGTCAGCCTTTGGAATTATTTTTGCGAAACAGTTCTTTGGCGGTATAGGTCAGAATATATTTAATCCTGCTCTAATTGGTAGAGCATTCCTTGTAGCTGCATTTCCCGTTGATATGACTACGTGGGTACCTACGAGATTTATGAATCCAGACACCTTTACCGGAGCAACCCCATTGGCTGCTTTTAAACTGGCGAGGATATTTACTCCTTACAAAGACCTTTTCTTTGGCAATATATCAGGTTGTTTGGGTGAGACTTCGGCACTTTTAATCCTCATTGGTGGAATATTATTGATTATCAAGGGTTATGTAGATTATAGATTACCCTTATCCTATATTCTTTCGGTTGCCTTCTTTGGTGGAATTATGTGGTTAATAAATCCCCATAAATATCCAGATCCTCTCTTCCACATCCTGGCTGGTGGCCTTTTGTTTGGAGCTTTCTATATGATTACCGATATGGTTACTTCGCCTATTACTCAAAAGGGAAGAATTATTTACGGAATAATTGCTGGTTTTCTTGTGGTCTTAATTAGGTTGTTCTCCGGTTACCCTGAAGGTGTGATGTTCAGTATTTTGATTGTAAACACCCTAAGGCCATGGATTGATAGAATGGCTCGTCCAAGAATATTGGGGGAGGTGAAAAAATGAAAAAAGAATATCACATGATAATTTCTTTGACCGTTGTTATTCTTGTGGCATGTGGAGTTCTTGCAGGCACCTATGTTTCTACTCAAAAGGACATTGCAAGAAATCTAGAGAATGCAAAGAAAAAGGCTTTGGTAGCGGTTGTACCCAATGTCTCTGATTTTGAAGAGAAGAAGATTGATGACAAGACGAGCATTTTAACGGGTAAAGATAACGAAGGTAATGTGATGGGTTATGGCGTTTTGCTTGAAGGAGGAGGATTTCAGGGACCGATTAAATTGATGGTAGGATTTAATGAAGATGGTTCTGAGATAACAGGTATTGAGGTTTTGGAGAATGTGGAAACGCCCGGTCTTGGAAACAGAATAGTGGAGGAGTGGTTTAAGGCTCAATTCCGTGGCACAGTTCCTCCTGTTGAGGTGGTTAAGGGTCAGAAACCTCAAAATAAATCACAGGTGGAAGCAATTACAGGAGCAACGATCTCCTCTAAGTCCGTTGCAAACATTGTGAATAAAGCCAACGAGATTTTAAAAATGCACCTCGGGGGCGGAAGTGAAGCCTTAAAGGGTGAGATTGTTTCCATACTTCAAAATCTTTATCCACAAAAGGAAATTAAGGTAAGAGATGAGTTCTTTGAAATTGTGGAAGAAGGTAAAGTTTCAGGTTACGCAGTGCTTTCAAAGGCTCTGGGTTACAACGATTCTGTCGGTGTGGTTGTAGTATTTAGCAAAGACTTTAATTCAATTTTAAATGTAGTTCCATATAGTGGCGAGGTTTTAAGTAAAAGATCAAGATTTGAAAAGTTTTTAAATTCCTTGGCGGGGAAAAACCTGCCTCTTGTAGCCTCAAAAATGGATGTGGTCTCCGGTGCAACAGTAACTACAGACGCAATTATTTCTGCCATAAATAATGGCTTAAGCATTTTAAAAAGGAGTTTAGAAAATGGCCAACAATAATAGACCGATGGGCTATGAGTTTATAAAGGGCCTTTTTAAGGAAAATCCGGTACTCGTTCAGCTTCTCGGTTTGTGTTCGGTTCTGGCTGTTTCCAATACGGTTATCAATAGTCTCTCTATGGCTGCTGCTGTAACCTTTGTTCTCTTTTTCTCTTCCTTTGTAATAGGACTAATAAAGAATTTTATTCCCAACGAAGTTAGAATACCTGTATATATTGTAGTTATTGCTACTTTTGTTACTATTGCTGACCTCTTTCTTAAAGCCAAGTTTCCTGACATTTCAAAGGCATTGGGTCCATATATCCCTCTGATTGTGGTTAATTGTATTATTCTTGGACGCCAGGAGGCTTTTACGAAGAAGAACAAGTTGTTGCCTTCCATTTTGGATGCCCTTGGGATGAGCGTTGGATATATAATAGCCATATTACTCATGGGAATCATTCGCGAATTACTTGGCTTTGGAACCATATTAGGGATAAAGGTTCTTGGTTCCTGGTTTAAGCCAATCCTTGTGATGATTTTGCCACCCGGGGCTTTCTTGACTTTGGCTATGTTGATTGGTTTTATGAATTTCATTACTAAGAAAGAATAGGGGGAAAAATGTTAAGACCTTTAATAATATTTTTTGCAGCAGCAATAACAAACAATTTTATTTTGACTTACTTTTTGGGTCTTTGTCCCTTTTTGGGTGTTTCAGCAAAGGTATCTTCGGCTATAGGTATGGGTTTTGCAGCCACTTTTGTTATGACTATGACTGCTATTATTTCAAATCTTCTTGACCATCTGGTATTGAGGCCGTTACACCTTGAATTTTTACAACTTATCACTTTCATTTTTGTAATAGCTGTACTCGTTCAATTTGTTGAGATGGTTATTAAAAAGGTTTCTCCTGCCCTTTATAAAGCTCTTGGAATTTTCTTACCCCTTATTACGACTAACTGTATCGTTCTCGGTCTTGCTTTACTCGGTTCAATGAGAAATTATAATCTGATTGAGAACATTTTCTGGGGTTTTGGAGCGGGAGTTGGGTTTACTATTGCCCTTCTTCTTATTGCAGGTATAAGGGAAGAGCTTGAAGTAAGAGACGTTCCCAAGGCTTTAAAGGGAGCACCTATCACTTTACTCATTGCCGGCCTTATGGCTTTCGCCTTTATGGGATTTTCAGGAATTATTTCTTTACAATAGGAGGTTAAATTAAATGAGCACAATTATTTACAGTTTACTGTTGGCATTGGGTTTGGGTTTATTTTTTGGTCTTTTTCTTGTTTTTGCTTTTAAAAAGCTCGCCGTCCATGAGGACCCTCGGGTTGAACTTATTTTAGAGACTCTTCCCGGTGCCAACTGTGGTGCCTGTGGTTATCCCGGTTGCGCCGGTTATGCAGAGGCACTGGCGTTAGGGAAAGAGACCAATCCCGGTAAATGCGCACCGGGAGGCCAGGAAGTTGCTAATAAGGTTTCCCATATATTAGGGTTGGATGTGGTTTCAGTGGCTAAACTTGTAGCCAAGGTAATGTGTAACGGTTCAAAAGAGAATGCAGTGAGAAGAGCGGAGTATAATGGAATTGAGTCTTGCAGGGTGGCCGAATTCACTTTGAAGGGGGATAAAGGTTGCGTATATGGCTGTCTGGGACTCGGTGATTGTGTCAGGGCTTGTAAATTTGGTGCAATGTATATGGGAGAAGATGGTTTGCCGCATGTGATTGAGGAAAAATGCACTGCCTGTGGCAAGTGTGTTGAAGCCTGTCCGAGGAATATTATTGAACTTGTACCTGTTGATAGGAAAGTCTTTGTCTTCTGCAAGAGCCTTGACCGTGGGCCTGTTGCAAAGGGCTACTGTAAAGTTGCATGTATAGCATGTGGTTTATGCGTAAAGAACGCCCCAGAGGGTTCGATGAAATTAGAGAATAATCTTGCGATAATATTAGATCCAAAAACTGTTGACGAAGTAGCAGATAAAGTAACTTCGGTCTGCCCCACAGGAGCTATTGCAATAGATAAAAAATTTGTGGAGGTAAAGGTTTAGGGTGCAAGAGGTTTTAAGGGGTATTGTTTTAAAAAAGTTAGCGGAGAATAAGTACTTGGTAAAGGTATTTAAGGAAGGTAGTTCCTGTTCTTCCTGCGGTTTTTCAAAAGTTTGTTCTCTTGGTGGAATGAAAGAGGGTGATGACGTCATTGAAGCGAAAGGGAAGGATTTGAACCCCGGTGATGAGGTTGTAATTCTGGAGGATTCAAAGGGAATAATTTTGGCTGCTTTCCTTATTTTTTTGTCTCCAATTTTCGCTTTTGTTGTTGGATATTACGTTTCACGTTTATTTAAAATTGCTGAATTTCTGAGTGCCCTAATAGGTTTTCTTTTGATGGGAATATATTTTACTATTCTCAGGATTTTTGACAAGAAACTGAGGGATTCCCTTTTTAATTTTGAACTCAAGCGAAAAAGTTAAATCTACTTGTGGTAAGTTGCTTTAGTTTTTCTATGTAAGCTTTAGAGAGTCCAAGAGTTCTTAATATCTGATTTTTTGCTATTGCTCTGTAGAACATTATTAGAAAGTATTTATTACCCTGTTCTGTAAATTCCTTCTCCATAATATTTAATGACTCTGTTATGAAGTCCTGGCTCTCTGTACCTTTGAGATTATTGATTAATTGTCCTATTTCATAAAGATTTCTTAGTTTAAAATTCATTTTCTGCTCAAGTTGTTTAAGTTGCTCAAAACTTTTTTCCTTGGATTTTCCAAATAAAAATTCAAAAGTGAGTAGGTCCAAATAATTAGTAATAAGTTTCGCACTGTATGCATTTTCTAAAATTGTATTAAATTCTGAAGGATTTGTTCCTTCATCGCTTAATAATCCAACCAAGTACATATCTAAGCTAAAACCTATTTCTAATGCGATGTCCTTTGATTTTTTTGCCTCATTAAGATTCATTTCAATTTTATTTCTGAAAATTTCCGGCTTATCTGAATAAACAGGAATGACTTCAAGAAAACTTACTTCAGCTAACGCTTTTTGTCTCTGTTGCTTTAGTTGGGAAGTCGATTTAATAAGTTCCTCAAGCATGTTGTAATCCCCGATATATCCGTAGATTTTAACGAGATAGATAATTGCTTTCTCAAAAGCACTTTGATACCCTTTTTCTTTAGTTGTTTTTGCTATTTCTAAAAGTTTTGAGCCGTTATACTTGTAGTCACCTAAATGAGATTTTATTCCATGGAAAACGCTTCTGTAGGTCAACTCTTCTCCTTCTAATTTCATATCAATTGCGTAATCAATCGCTTTCTCAAGGTAACTTATTGCAAGCGAGTACTCTGCATAGTTAGAATAAATAGTTGCCAGATTCATACAAATATGGGGTATCAGGTGTCTTATGTCATTTTTTCTAACTATCTCAAAAGCTTTCTCAAAGGTTTTACGACTACTCTCTACATCTTGAGTTATAAACTGAATTGTTCCGTAATTTGTAAGAATCGTAGCCTGAAGCTCCACATTGTTAGACATCTTTGCATGGTACAGGGCTCTTTCGTAAGCTTCCTTGGATTTCTGTTGGTTTTTCAAAATTGAATAGCATTTCCCCAAATTTCCAAATACCTTAGCGTAAATTTCATGGTTTTCTTCATCCTTTAAAAGTGGGAGAATCTCTTCATATGTAAGGACTGCTTTTAAGGTGTTTTGCTCAAAGTCCTGATAGTATAATGCTTTAAAAATCATTCCCTTGGCTATGATCTCTTTATTGTTAATCTGGTTGCCTATTTTTATAATTTCATCAATGTTGGCTTTCAATTTGTCTTGAAGATTTAATTCATGTTGAATCCATGCAATTTCTAAACGGACGAGTGCTTCCTCATACTTTTCCTGATATTTGGTAGCTAATTCTAACGCCTTTTGAAGCTTCTGTAGAGCCTCTTGAAATTCTCCTTCACTCCTGAGACAAAATCCCCATTGTTTTAAAAGTCCTACCTTTTCTTGAATTTGCAGTTTATATTCTGCAATTTCAAAAATACGTTGAATGAACCTTATAGCCTTTCTAAATTCCCTTTTGGAAATAGAGTTTTTTATCAGGAGCTCAATGTAGGGAATTGCATTGTTCTCAAATCCACCTTTTATATAGTGTTCGTAAAGAACCTGGGGGTCTAATCTTGCTGTCTCTTCAAAATTTTTATCTAACTCGTTAGCGATTTTAAAATGTAGGATACCCCTTTTCTCCTTTGGTATTTGTGCATATATTTGTTCTCTTAAGAATGAGGAGGTAAATCTATAGATTGAGTATGGTATTACCTCTTCTACATATCCATTTTTTTGGAGTGTTTCAAAAATTTCTAATGTTTCCGCGTGGCTTAACTTTAATGCCTGGGAAATAAAGCTTACAGAAAAATCATTATTGAAAGCAGCGCAAAATTCCAAAACTTCCCTCTCTCTTGGTGACAAATAGGAAATGTCTTCTGCTATAGGCACTGCGTACGTATCAGATATTGTGTAGTAATTTTCACTTATTAACCAATGTGTTTCTCCTGGGAATAGCTTGTGTGTTGCAATAAGAGTTTTTAGCATTTTATCAATGTATAATGGCCTACCGCCCGTCTTAGCCATAATCCAATCCAGGAATTCGGAATCTGGTTCTGTTTTTAGTACCTGCCATAGAAGAGTTTTTACTTCCTCCCTTCTAAGGGGAGGAATGTCTAACTGAATGAAACGAACTGGAAGAGTTTTGATTATTTCTTCCACAACGCCTTTTCCTTTTATTGTTAATATTAAGGAGATTTTTTGCGCGAACTCTTCTGCCAGGACCTTTGTAAAATTATCTATACACCTTTTTGTTATTAGTTCTGCATTGTCAATTGTAATTACTAAAAGTTCACCATTTGAAATTTTTGGGAGAAGGTCATAAAGAAAGTTCAAGACTTTGCCTTCGCTCATTGTGATGGATCTACTTTCATGAATGTTTTCTTGACCAATATATAAATTGGCTATTTCCTCGTGTCCGTTCAATAAATGGGGTTCATTTTTGTTAGATATTTCCCTAATAATAGCTTTTATAAGTGGGAACGGATCGGATAGGTCTTTATGATCCATCGTTATGTTAAAGGTCTTTAAGTTCAAAACAGATATAAGTTTTACTGATTCTGTTAAAAGTCTCGAGAGTCCGACTCCTTTAACACCTTTCAGTATGGCTATAAATCTGTCGTTTGTATTGATAAAATCTACTAATGTCCTTGAAATAAGATCAAGCTCCTTTTCTCTTCCGGCAAATCGGGTTTCTGATAAGGAAATGGAAGAAATCTCTTCTCTAAAATCACTTGAGTAAATGATTTTACCTCTTCCCATTCTTTTGCTCATCAATGACCTTTCGTCGGCTTTTTTAATAAGTTCCTCTGCATCTAAAGCATCGATTGGAAATTGCGATATTCCAACACTCATTGAGATTTTTAAATTGTTGGAAGGTCCATACCCCCTATTTTCAATCTGTTCTTTAATCCTTTTTGCAATCTTAATGCCTTCGTTTAAGTCAAGTTCCGGAAGGATGACAGCGAATTCATCTCCACCATATCGGAAAAGCAGGTCCGATTCTCTAATGCTATTTTTTAAGGCTTCAGAAAATTGTTGCAAAACTTGGTCGCCAACCTGGTGCCCAAAATTATCGTTTATTAATTTGAAGAAATCAAGATCAACGAAAAGTATGCAAAGGGGATATCCCTTTCTTTTGGCTCTAGTTAGTTCTTCGTTAACTTTGATTGGAAAGTAGTTGTGGTGGTATAAACCAGTTAATGGGTCTTTTAATATAATCTCTTCCATAATATATCACCATTGGATAATTATAATGCATTTAGAAAAATAATCAAGTTAATTTCACAAGTTTTCGTTTATAATAATGAGGTGTTGAGAAAATACGTGAAAGTGGAGCCCAACAGCAAGGAGTACAGCATTAAGTATAAAGACGATATGTTCATCATAAAAGTTAAAGAGCCAGCGGAAAAAGGGAAAGCAAACGAAGACCTAATTCGCTATCTGGCAGAAAGGTTGGGCGTTGCCACGAGATGCTTAAGAATTGTCTCTGGCCATAAGAGCCAGTTAAAATTGATAGAATTTGCATGTAATTTGACCAAAGATGAAATTCACAGGAGGCTTTTATGATATTATTTGAGTTTTTGCTTGCGTTTTCTTTAATTAAGGCTGATTCCGTTGGTGTCCAATTAGTGTCAGAAAAGTTATCATCTCCCTTCTCCGATTTCCTTTTTAAGTCTCTTACTACTAGTGGAGATGGTGTTTGTGTTGTTATGAGTTCTGCTTTTTACTGGTCTGGTAGGGAAAATATGGATCTACATACTTTTGGAGCCTACTGGATAGGCCTTGGAACGACTTCACTTGTGAGCCAGGGAATAAAATATGCGGTGAATAGAGAACGTCCAACGGGGAGCACTGAGAGAAGTAATTCCTCATTTCCTTCTGGACATACTACTGTAGTATTTTACATGGCTTCATATTATAGTTCAATGCATCCTGAGTATAGAATTCCATTGTACATTTGGGCTACCGGGGTAGGTTTGTCAAGGATATATTTAAAAAGACATTGGCCGACGGACGTTATTGCAGGAGCAGCTTTGGGATACGTAAGTGGGAAGGTCTTCTATAAATTGAGCAAAAAATTTTAAATTATTGCTAAGTAATTGAACTTTAGTGATATTCCAAAAAATTATCAAAAGATTGCTGACTTGTTGCATTATAATTATAAATTGAAATGATACCGGATAATTCTTTGGAAATCAAACCCGAAAGAAGGCGAGTAGTGGTTTTATTTGGGGATATAAAAGGCTTCACACCACTCGCTGAACTTATGGACCCAGAGGACTTACAGGAACTTGTAGATAGTATTTTTGGGCGTTTTAAAGAGCTTGTAGAAAGGAACGGAGGATACCTAGACAAATTTATTGGGGACGCTGTTATGGCGGTCTTTGGTGCCCCCGTTGCTTATGGTGATGATGCAAGAAGGGCAATCGCGACTGCAATTTCTATGCAGAGATATTTAGGTGAAGTTAACTCTGAAAGGGGAACTGAAATTAAAATGAGAATCGGAATCAATGCTGGTGAAGTTTTATGGTCTTCCATTGCGGGTGAAAAGCCTACTGTTCTGGGTGATGCAGTTAATGTGGCCCAAAGAATTGAAGATGTTACCGAACCGGGAAAGATATATGTGTCTGAGAGTGTATTTAATCTTGCTTTTCAATATTATTTCTTTAAAGAAGTTGGTCCCGTAAGCCTAAAAGGTAAGAGTGAACCTGTAAAAGTTTTTGAAGTTATCACTGAAAAACCCGCTCAGAGTGAATTCTTAATAAGAGGTAGGTTTAAGACTCCATTTCTTGGTAGAGAGGAGGAATTAAAAGAAGCAGAGGATTTCATTAAGAGTAAATTTTCTGAATCAGGTTTAAAGATAGTGAATTTTATTGGTGAAGCAGGTGTGGGTAAGACTAGGTTTTGCGTTGAGCTTGCAGCTCTGTTGTCTCAGAGATTTTCCAGTAAAAGGGTCTATTTTATCCGTTGTGACCCGACATCCAGAGAACCTCTTTTTGCGTTTAAAAAAGTTTTTTCTAACATTTTGAAAGGCATATTGCCAAAGGATATAGAAGTTGATGAAGCCCTAAGTTCTTACTTGAAAAAAGTGCATGGTCTCTTAGAATTTGAAGCCGATTTAATAAGCTCCAGACTATTGTTATTTTTAAGAGGTGAGGTTGAGCTATCTAGGGATTTAATTAAAGAACTGGAATCAATTTTGACTGACATGCTGAATTGGTTGTTAAAAGACCTCACTTACCTAATTATTTTCATAGATGATACTGAATATCTTGATGAAGAATCTAAGGCTTTTCTGAAAGTTCTTAAAGCAAAATTGCAGGGTGGAAGTTTGATTATGGCTTTTATTTCTCGTGAATTAGTGGAGAGTATACCAGCAGATAGAATTTTGGAACTAAAGCCCTTAGGTGAGAGCTTTGTAATAGAGGTCTGCAAAACTTTTTTAAAAGTTCAAGATAACGAAATCTCAGATGATTTTGTAAGTTTTACTTTAGAAAAAACAAAGGGGAATCCTTATTTTATTGAAGAGTTAATTTATTTCTTAAAAGAGCAGGACCTACTGGAATACAACCCTTTGAGGTTAAAATCGGAAGATATTTCAATTCCAGATACTATTAGCGGCTTGTTAATTCCATTAATTGATGCATTACCATCTCAGCATAAGGAAATCTTAAAAACTGCTTCAGTAATAGGGTCGTACTTCTGGAGGGGACTTCTGGAAAGGATAGTTGGAAAGTCTGTGATCGACTCATTAGATTTTCTAGAAAAAGAAGGATTTATACTTTCTAAGGGGTTTTCTGAAGTTACTAATAGCCTTGAGTATGCATTTCGAAATGAACTGATGAGAGAGGCTGCGTATTCTTTGGTTACGAAAAAGGAGAGAGAAAAAATCCATTTTGAGGTTTCAAAGGAATTGGAGAAATTAGAAGTAAAGGATGAAAATATACTATTTATCATTGCGCATCATTATCAAAAAGCTGGATATCAAGAACTGGCTAATGATTATTATGAAAAAGCTGGCGACTTATCTTTTAACAAGGGATTTTATAGTTATGCCCTTAAGGCTTTTAAAGAGCTAGAAATTAACGAAGTGGTCGCCTTTAAAATTGCCCAGTGCCTGGAAGGTCTTGGGGATTATCAAGAGGCTATTAAGTTCATTGAGAATTTCTATAAAATCTTATCTCCTGATTCGGATTTATTCTTGAAATATAAGATCCTTTTAGCAAGTATTTACTCAAAGCTGTCAAGGCAAAGTGAAGCTTTGAACCTTTTAGAAAAGATCGACGAGATAAAATACCCTGAGATAAAAGCATACGCCACTTTTAAGAGGGCTGAGATTCTTTGGATGTTAGGACGTTACGAGGAAGCAGCAAATTGTGCGAATTTAAGTCTAAAGGTTATCGAAGAAAATGCTTTGAGTAGTAGGGATGCTCTTAGGGCATTAGGTGCTGATTTAAATCTTTTAGGCAACATAAGTCAATTAAATGGAAACTATCAGGATGCGCTGCAGTATTACGAAAAGGCAAAATCGATAGTGGAAGATATAGGAGAGATTCTCTCCCAGGCTAAGGTTCAAATAAACATCAGTCAAATTTATCTCTATTATCAGGATTATGTGAGAGCCGAGAAATATCTTCTTGATACTTTAGAGGTAGTAAAAAAGTCTGGTAGTTTATTACTAATGGGGGTAGTGCTGAATAATCTGGGCAGAGTATATCAGAATACGATGGATTATGAGAAAGCTGTGGATTACTATGTGAGAGCTATTAGTATATTTAAGAACAAATCACTGTTTTCTTATGCAGTTGATACGACTATTAATCTGGCTAGTGTATATATTTACCTTTCTAAGTTTTCTTCCGCTGAAGCTTTACTCAGAGAGATATTATCTTCGGAATATATAACTGTACCTGAAAAAAAAGGATTGATTTACTTGTTAAAGGGTATTGCTGAGTTTGAATCTGGACTATTTGAGAATGCATTTGAGTCCTTGTGCTCTTCAGAGGGAATTTATAGAACCCTTTACAAACCTGGTAGGTTATTTCAAATAAAAGTATTAAAGGCTGGCGTCTTTTGTCTAAAGGGATTATGTGAGGAAGCCTTAACAGAAATTAAAGAGGCAGAACAGTATATTTTCAATTTTGACATTACTTTGAGGGAAATTGATTCACTGATTCATGCTGCCTTTGTTCAGTATTTATGTAGCGGAAAAATTACAATATTAGATTTAGAGAGGGCAACTAGTTTATTTGATTTGGTGAAGGAAGCAGATGTCAAAGTGAAAATTTCTTGGCATGTCCTATTTTATTTGCTTGGGGGTTCCTCTGACAATTATGTGGATGAGTTGTTTAAAAAGGAAGAAACGATAAAAACCCTGATAAAAATACTTGGTTTTCCTTTTTTGAAGGATGAATCCGCCAGAGCGAGCTATTCTGAAATATTAAGTAAATATTGTTCTACTCTTCTTAAAGAAGTTTTGAATAAGCTGAACAAAATTTGACAAAGTATATCTTAAGTGTTATTATTATTGCGTAAAGGAGGTTAATATGATGGGGTTATTTAAATTTATGTTAGTGGCTTTGTTTGTCTTTATTTTTTTAGGTTGTGAGAGAGTTTTGCCATTCCAGGAAGAATCAGAAAAGGCAGCCATCGAAGTTTCGGATTTAAACCAAGCAACCAACTCTTCAGACGCTAAAGTTGAACTGGCTTCATTGCCTGAACCAGATGGAATTCCGATTCTCGTATCTTTAGGTAAATCCTTCTGGGTTCTTGACCCAACAGACCCCACTCCTTTCGTGAATTTGGTATATTTGTATAGCCATATTTTCCTCATTAACGATTATTGTTTTGGAGAGTATGTCCATACTGATTCAGGATGGCTTATGAGGTCCTATTCTGATACCAATTTGGTAAGATTAATATGGGTTAATGACCTAAAAGATACATTAAACTTTACACTATATGTTGATGAATACGAGTTTAATCAACAATTTGAACGTTTCCAGGTGAAAAAAGGCAGAATTAACTTTTTCAAAAACAAAAGATCAATTTACAATTCTAACTTCCACCTCGTTGGAGATTCTTTGTGGATAAATGAAACTATTGTTAATGTTTTTCAAGCGCAGGTTTCTGCTTTAAGAATAGCTAAATCTCCAAATTTTGTGGGAACGATATCTGCTGAAATTATAAATTTAATCACAGAAAAGACAACTTCGGTACTCGTAAATTGTAATTCTGACTCAACGAGAACAGTTCGGGTATCTTTTAGAAGATTTAATATAGACTTCCTAATTAGAGCGAATGTATCAAAAATAAAGATTGCTACTTATTCTCCAAGATTTCGAGAGGTAACGGGCGATTTCTTTGCCAACAATATCGATGTGGGTGATTTAAATGGTATAAAATACGAATTTGAAGATGCTACACACAAAAGCTATCTGGTGATTACTTTGCGTTCAGGGAAGAGAATAAATCTCTGGTAGTTTAATCTCTATTAAAGGGTATAACAAAAGATTGTGCTATAAATTGCGCTAATTAATCTTGAGTTTTTATCAATTTAAAGAGTCCTTCTCCTTCAGCTAAAATATTCTCGGAATCAGCATATTTTATATACGCTCGTGCCTTTACCCAGTTGCCCTTTGATTCCAATTTTTCTCCAATGACAAGTATTTTTCTATTTGATTCAACTTTTTCTTTGAATTTTACGTTGATGGAAGCTGTCACACCCCAGTATCCGTTGCCGGAAACTGCATAAGCCATTGCCTCATCTAAAAGTGTAGCTAAAATTCCACCATGAATTATGCCTTTATAACCCTCGTATTCTGAGCCCAGCGTGATTTCTATATGACTTTTTCCGGGTTCTGTCCTAATGTGAGCCTTTAGCCCTTTTGGATTTTTCAAACCACATACGAAACAGTTATCGTTTCTTTCTAATGCCTCACTCACTGTACTTCCAGTTATAAAAGAAAAATCTTATATTCTTCTCTTCGTCGTCTATTTCTAGAATGTGGGGCTTGCCATTTTTAAATTTGAGTTTTGAAAAGTTAAACCAGCTCTCGTCCTTGGGTGTTAGTTTATAGGAATAGTCTTCTTTTTTAATTTCATAACTTAAAGTATCTGCCAGAAATTCAAAGTTTAGTAATTTGATCGCGTCTTGTTCCAATAGATAGAAATTTTCACCCTGTTGATTCTTTACAAAAAACGTGTCCCCCCTAATGGTGTACCTTTCCCTTGAGGGGGAAGTTATTTCCATCACAATTTTTTCGCCGCTTTTTGAAAGTACACCCTTAAAGGTATCGGCCCCGGTAAAGCTTTTATAGTTAATAATTTCTGTGAAGGAAGTTTTAAAACTTTTTGTGCTTAATTGAATTAGCAGAGAGTCGTTTAATTGGACAACTAAAATGAACGCAAGTAAATTTATCATTTTATAGCCTTTTTAATTAGTACGGCAACTTCTTGAGGTTCCTTCGCAACGGGGACGCCTGCATCGCTAAAGGCACTTACCTTTTCCTCTGCGGTCCCCTCACTTCCTGAAATAATGGCACCCGCGTGTCCCATCCTTTTTTCCTTAGGTGCGGTTCTTCCTGCTATGAATGCAACCACGGGCTTATTGAATTCACTTTTGATATATCTGGCTGCATCTTGCTCGTCGGTGCCACCAATTTCACCGATCAGGACGACAGCCTTTGTCTCTTCGTCATCTTTGAAAAGCTTCAGTAAATCAATGAATTTTGTTCCAATAATTGGATCACCACCAATACCAATGGCAGTGGATTGACCAATTCCAGAATTTGTTAAATGGCTTACTATTTCGTAGGTCAATGTCCCGCTTCTTGAGATTACACCCACAGGCCCTCTCTTGAATATGTGACCAGGTAAAATTCCAACCTTTGCCTCTTCTGGTGTTATAAGTCCCGGGCAGTTTGGTCCAATAAGCCTCGCCCCCTTTTCTTCAACGTATTTAATTACTTTTACCATATCCTGTATAGGAACACCTTCTGTAATAGCCACGATCAATTTGATGCCTGCGTCTGCTGCTTCTAATATTGCATCGGCTGCAAAAGGTGCTGGAACAAAAATACAGGAAGTGTCTGCGCCTTCTTTTTTTACAGCTTCCTCTACGGTGTTGAATACGGGGATACCTTCAACGAACTGCCCGCCTTTTCCAGGAGTCACTCCCCCCACCACTTTGGTTCCGTACTCTTTCATTAGTTTAGCATGGAAGGAGCCATCTCTACCTGTAATCCCCTGGACAATAACCCTCGAATTTTTGTTTAAAAGTATAGCCATATTTCCTCCTTGCTTATACCTGATAGTCGTTTGATAATTATAACGATGGACAAAGGAATTTTAAACAAACTTCTGGATTTATTAGGTGAGGATTTACCCTTCGGGGACATTACTTCTGAGTTAATTCCAGAAAATCTCTCATGTAAAGCGAGGATTGAAGCACGCGAAAATTTTAAAGTATTTGGTCTTTATTATGCTAAACTTTTAATGGAATATTTCGATTTAAAGGTAACTTTAAAGAAAGTGGATGGTGATTGGGTAATCAAAAATGATGTACTGGCTCTGGTTGAGGGTAAAGCGAGGGATGTATTAAAGTTAGAAAGGACGGTTCTTAATCTCATAGGTCATCTCTCAGGAATTACAACTCAGGTCTCCTTCTTCGTAATGAAGGCCAAATCTGTTAATCCGGAAGTCAGAATCGCCTGCACACGTAAAACAACCCCAGGGCTCAGATATTTTGAGAAAATGGCCTTTAAGACGGGTGGAGGAGATACCCATCGTTTCTCTTTGTCTGATGGGGTGATGATAAAAGACAATCATTTAAAATTATTTGGCAATGTTGAAAATGCTTTAAAAATTGCAAAAGAAAAAACCAGCTTCGCCCACAAGATTGAGATAGAGGTTGAAAGCATTGAAGATGCAATAAAAGCGGCAGAAATGGGTGCAGACATCGTAATGCTGGATAATATGACCCCCTATGAAATTAAAAAAGTGGTTGAAGTGTTTAAAGCGAGGGGCTTTTATGGAAAAGTTCTTTTGGAGGCTTCAGGCGGTATTACTCTGGATAATTTGGAAGAGTACGCGAAAACGGGTGTTAATGTGATATCATCAGGTCAACTTACTAAAAATATAAGAAGTTGTGATGTTAGTATGGAGATTGAATTATGAAATTGGGCATAGTAGGCTGCGGAGCCATAGGTAGTTTTGTAGCTCAGCAGATTGACAAAGGTTTTTTGCCCAATTGGGATTTGATTGTAGTTTTTGATGTCGATTTTAACAAATGCCGTTTATTGGTCGATTCCCTCTCAAAGAAGCCCCAAAAGGCTTCTAATCTTGAAGAATTTTTGAATTACAATGTTGATGTAGTTTTGGAGTCCGCGTCCCAGGAAGCATTAAAAAGTTATGCTTTTAAAATACTAGAGAACGGTAAAGATCTAGTTATAATGAGCGCAGGTGCCCTTGCTGAAGATGGTTTTAGAGTATCCCTGTTTGATTTTGCTATTAAGAAAAACAGAAAGATATACATTCCTTCTGGTGCTGTTGCGGGTCTTGATGGGTTGAAGGCCCTTTCTTATGTCACAATCAATAAAGCAAAACTTACAACGCGAAAGCCCCCTGTGGGACTTGGAAGGGAGGTAAAGGAACCTGAAACTATCTTTAAAGGTTCTGCCCGCATGGCGGCTAAGCTTTTTCCTCAGAACATAAATGTGGCTGTTGCTTTAGGTTTAGCCGGAGACATTTTGGAAAAATTGGAAGTTGAGATTATTGTTGATCCTTCTGTTCAAAACAATGAACATACAATTGAGGTGGAATCAGAAGCTGCAGAGCTAAAGATATCTTTAAAGAATAGACCTTTCCCAAATAATCCTAAAACCAGCTTCCTTGCAGCTTTATCTTGCTTAGAGATTTTAAGAAGCATAGGCAGTAACATAATTGTTGGAGGTTAGTATGAGGGTTTTGGTTGAAAACATTTTAGACCTACTGAGAATGAAAAAGGTTGAGTATGGAGATGTCAGAGTGGTCAATATTAGAAGAGAGTTCATTTTGTTAGTAGATGGATTGATAGAGCAAATTGAAAGATATGAGACAGAAGGGGTTGGAATTAGAGTCCTTTATGGAAATAAGTGGGGATTTGCGGCTGTAAGCTCTACGTCTCTCGAAGATGCAGAAATTGCTTTAGATTCTGCTATAGAAATTGCAAAATCTATGAGTAAAATTGGTAAAATCAGCGGTCTAAGCGGAGAACCTTCTTATGACGATATTTACACTAGCGAATATAAAAAGGACCCTTTTAAGGTCAGCATAGATCAAAAAATCGGTTTGTTATTTGATGTTAGTAGAGAAATTAAGGGGAACTACCTGAGAAAGCATTTTCTTTCTCTGGAGTTTAGAGATTTCAAGCAGTCTTTCGGAAATACTGAAGGAAGTATGATTGACCAGAAGTTCATTGATTCTGGAGTAATGATAAAGGTTTTGGCGGAGAATGATGGCGATGTTCAAATTAGAACATATGGTAATACTTTGAGGAAGGGGTATGAGTTTATTGATGAACTTGATCTTAAAAAGATTGCTGTTACTCTATCCGATGAAGCTCAACAACTTCTCTTTGCTCCCAATTGCCCTGAGGGGGAGATGGATGTGATTCTTGCACCAGATCAGATGGCTTTGCAAATCCATGAATCTATCGGACATCCTCTGGAATTGGATAGGGTGTTGGGCTTTGAGGCTTCCTATGCAGGTACCAGTTTTGTAACCCTTGATAAATTAAATAATTTTAGATATGGTTCTGAGTTATTAAATATTTATCAGGATTCAACCTATCCCCATGGACTTGGAACCTTTGGATATGATGATGAGGGTGTCAAAGCAGTCAAAGTACCCTTAATAAAAAATGGAGTTCTTACAGGCTTTCTTTCTTCCAGAGAAAGTGCCTATTTCACGGGAACAAAGAGTTCTGGGGCAGGAAGGGCGCAGGATTGGTCGAGAATCCCGATCGTTAGAATGACAAATATAAACTTGGAACCTGGGGATTCTTCCCTTGATGAGATGATAGCTGGTACCAATTACGGTGTCTACTTAAAGACCAATAAGTCCTGGTCCATTGACGATAAAAGGCTCAATTTCCAGTTTGGGACGGAGTTAGGTTATTTAATTAAAAACGGTAAAATTGTGGGAATGATAAAAAATCCAGCCTATACTGGAATTACGCCTTTTTTCTGGAACAATCTTGTGGCAGTTGGTAACGAAAGGGAGTTTGAATACTACGGATTAACAAATTGTGGTAAGGGAGAGCCAGGCCAAACTATGAGAGTAGGTCACGGGAGTCCTCCTTGTAAGTTTACAAAGGTCAAGGTATTGCCATCCAGATAAAATGAAACGATTCCTGTTTATTTTCCTGCTTTTTAGTTTCTCTTGTACTAAAAAGGTAGGTTATGTAACAAAGGCCTATCTTGTGATGGGCACTGTGCTGAATGTTACTTTACCTGATACCTCTGTAAATCTTGCAGATTCGGTTTACCAGATCTTTAAAGTTATTGATTCCTTGATGAACCCGATAAAGGAAACCTCGGATCTTCATAGAATTAATGAGTTTAAATCCGCTGTGGTTCACCCTTATACGGCAGATTGTATTAGGAAAGCCCTGTATGTTTCTGAAATCACGGGTGGGGCCTTTGACATAACGGTTGGTTCCCTCGTCCACTTGTGGCACTTTGATGAATATGGAAAGTATGTCTTACCACCTGTAGATTCCATTGAAAAGTATAGAAAATATGTTGATTTCAGGAAGATTGTGATAAAGGAAGATGGCGTAGAAATTGGAAAGAACCAGAGAATAACTTTGGCAGGGATTGCAAAGGGGTATGCAATAGATCTGGCGGTAGAGTGTTTAAAGTCCAAAGGTATCACATCAGCGATAATAGATGCTGGTGGAGACCTCTATTTGCTTGGTAAGAAGGGTGGTAAAAATTACTGGCAGGTTGGGATAAGAGACCCACATTCAAAGGGTGTTAATAGAGTAATTTTGCTTAAAGATGTTGCCTGTTGTACGTCGGGGGATTATGAGCGATTTGTTGAGCAAAATGGTAAGAGATACAGTCACATTTTTTCACCCTTTGATGGTTATCCTGTTTCAAATGGTGTTAGGAGTGTAACGGTAATATTTGATAATGCTACTCTGTGTGATGCTTTTGCCACTGCCATTTTCGTTCTTGGTCCTGAGGAAGCAAAGCTTTTAAGAGAGAAAGTTAAGGGTTTAGAATATTACATTATTATGGATGATACAACAATATTTTCAGAGGGTTTTCAAAAATTTTTCCTTAATCCCTGATTTTGTAACTCTCAGGTCCTATCTCGTAGATGTCGTTTCCGAAGGTGTCTATACCTACGATTAATGGAAAATCCTCGACCTCAAATTTATATATTGCTTCAGGTCCAAGGTCTTCGTAACCTACCATTGTAGAGCCTTTTATCCTTTTTGATAAGAGTGCACCTGCACCACCTGTGGCAATGAGGTATACACCACCATATTCTTTTAGAGCTTCTTTTACCTCTTCACCCCTCTTCCCTTTCCCAATGAATGCCGAAACTCCTCGTTTTAAAAGGAATGGTACATAGGGGTCCATACGGTATGAGGTAGTAGGTCCGGCAGCCCCAACAATTTTCCCGGGTGGGGTTGGTGTTGGACCGCAGTAGTATATTATGGCTCCTTCTAAAGGAAAGAGGCAAAAATTGCCTTTTTCGATTTCCTCTTTCATCCTTTTATGGGCTGCATCTCGGGCGGTGTAGATTGTTCCCGTTAAAAGTATCCTATCTCCTGCTCTCACTTTTAGTAGTTCTTCTTTTGAGAGAGGGGTTTTTAACCGATATTCGTTCATTGGAATATTTTAATGTTTAGTCCAATTTCTTTCAAAGGATTCTAAGATTTTTGTCTACGGGTGCTCGAAAAGAATTCCATCTTTTAGACTTTAAAATATAATCAATGAAAACTAAGGTTAGGCTCGTTATATCACTTTTGATGGTGCTTTTAAGTGTAGGAATCCTTACTTTTGGAATAATTTCTGCTGTGGAAGGCTATAAATCAAGAAAAAGAAACTGGTTCAGGGAGAAGGTAAATCCCAACATTCGGGTTGAAGTTGTTAACGCCGCAGGGGCTCCCGGACTTGCAAGAAAGGTGACCTACCTTTTGAGACAAGATGGTTTTGATGTGGTCTATTATACAAGTTTTAACGATACTATAAGTAAGACCGTCATTGTGGAAAGGTCTGACTCATCCTTGAGCCACGCCAAACACCTGGCTAAGTGGATTCGTTGTGATGAGATTACCTTAGAATGGGACTACGATAAAATTTCAGACTGTACAATAATTTTAGGAATGGATTTTAATAAATACTTCCCGGGAATTGATACAGCCACTATCCTTTACTGAGAACTGGGTGGGCTATAATTCGGTGCTTCTTTGGTAATAATAATATCGTGAGGATGGGATTCCCTTACTCCGGCGGGGGTGATTTTTACGAACTTACTTTTTGTTTTAAGTTCTTCAATGTTCCTGGCACCCACATAGCCCATCCCTGACCTTAAACCTCCAAGGAGTTGATATACAATGTCAGATACACTTCCTCTGAAAGGAACCATCCCCTCGACCCCTTCGGGGACGAATTTGCTGACTCCTTCCTGGAAGTAGCGGTCTTTGCTTCCTTGAGACATGGCGCCCAAGGATCCCATTCCACGGTATATTTTAAATTTTCTACCTTCGTAAAGGATAGTTTCACCGGGGCTCTCGTCTGTTCCAGCGAAAAGACTTCCAATCATTACCGATGAGGCACCGGCCGCTAAGGCCTTAACAATATCTCCAGAATACCTGATCCCGCCGTCGGCAATTATAGGGATATTATGCTTTGATGCCTCTTCATAGGTGTCAAAGATTGCTGTAAGTTGAGGGACACCAACTCCCGCAACTACCCTCGTTGTACAAATAGAACCAGGCCCTACTCCCACCTTGACACCATCTACTCCTGCGTCTATCAATGCTTTACATCCTTCTCTCGTTGCCACATTCCCAGCCACGACAGTAGTATTATAATGTTTCTTAATCCACTTCACCATTTCAATTACCTTTTTATGGTGGCCGTGAGCTGTATCAACCACAATCACATCACATCCAGCGTCGATTAACATCTCAACTCTTCTCTTTGAGTCTTCTCCTGTTCCACAAGCAGCTGCTACCCTCAGCCTTCCATGGTCGTCCAGATTGGCATTTGGATATTCAAGTTTTCTGAGGATATCCTTGAAAGTAACCAAGTATTTTAATTTTCCGTTTTCATCAATAATCGGAAGTTTTTCAACTCTATTGGTTTTCATTATTTGCTTCGCTTCTTCCATCGTTATTCCAATCTTTCCTGTGACAACACGTGTTGACATCACATCTTTTAGAAGTTTAGATTCATCGTCTTCAAAGAGGACATCACGTCTTGTAACAATACCTATGAGCTTTCCTTCTTTATCAACTATAGGAATACCTGAAATTCCCTTTTGAGCCATTAAACTCAAGGCATCCTTAACCTTGTTATCGGGACTTAATACGAAAGGTTCTTCTATGAACCAGCTTTGTGCCCTTTTGACTTTTTTAATTTGTTCTGCCTGCTTTTCGGGTGGCATGTTTCTGTGGATTACCCCAATTCCTCCTAAACGGGCAAGGGCGATAGCCATATCAGATTCGGTAACAGTATCCATGGCGGCCGAAACCAGAGGAATATTGAGTGGTACACCACGAGCGAAAACAGTTTTTAGATCTACTTCCGAGGGGAGGATATCGCTTTCGCCTGGGAGTATTAAAACATCATCAAAGGTAAGTCCTTCTTTGAAATTCATAAATATTTCCTTTAAGCTGGGGGACAGGGATTCGAACCCCGACTGGCGGATCCAGAGTCCGCTGTCCTGCCAGTTAGACGATCCCCCAGTGGTAGCGCCACCGGGATTTGAACCCGGGTCTCCTGGCTGAGAACCAGGTGTCCTGGGCCGGACTAGACGATGGCGCCGTTATACCAATATTATATGATAAAGCTTTCAGACAAGCAAGTTAATGATTTGTCTCAAAGCTGAATCTTGCTGTAAATGTCTCAACCTAAATTAATTGTTCAGGTTATGGATATCATTCACCAAATTTTTTGACTGTATTATAATTGTTATTTATAATTTACTTATGGAGAGCGTCTTAAAGGGATTAGAGAGTTTGGTTAAAAGTTCTATTCCTGAGGTTAATGGGGTAGATTTTATACCTAATCTTTATCATTCAGAGTTCGCGAACCGATTACTAAGTGAAAAAGAAGAAGAGTATCTGAAAGGTGTCCTATTTAGTTTTAATGATGTCACGTTGTATGTGAAGTGGCCAAGTTGCCTTGTTTTCCGCATAGTGGGAGAGAGTAAAACTCTTACTAACTGGATAAGCCATCATAAAACATTTGTAGATACAGTTTTGAATGTGGTTTTTTTAAAATACATCCAGTCTAAGGTTGAAGAGTTTATCCAGCGGCTTTCAAAGGTTAGAGAATTCCCGGAGATTTATAACGATATAATAAGGGAATTATGCCTATTAACTGATTCTACAATAGGAGGAATCACAGTTTATGATCCCTCCACGAACTATTTGATAGGTAAAGGTAAAGGTTATATTCTATATGATCTTCACGGTGATGTGAAGATAGAGGGTGTTTTTAATTTTGCTCTGACACAGGGGACATCGGCTTATGATGCCTTCCAGCGTAAAGATATTATCATCATCAACGATACCCAAAATTATCCAAATATCTTAAAAAGCTTTGTTAATTACTATAAAGTTGATAGAATTATTGTCATACCGCTATTTGATAATGGAAACATTTTCGGTGCAATCTATTTGGGAAGATTTAAGGGTTTTATGCCATACACTGATTTTGAATACGAAACCTGCAAAAGGGTGTCTCCTTACATCCTTACTGTTTTGAAGATTTTGAAATTTCAGGAAGACGCCGAGAGGAGACAAAGGGCCCTACTTTTTGTAAAGGATCTGTCGGAGAATGTACTTACAGAAGCAAGCCTATTAAAGATATTTGATATTGCTAATGAGTATTTTAAAGTGGTACTCAAAATGGAAAAGTGTGCTTTTTTCAGCAGAAATCCAGTTGAGTTAGAACTTCTATATAATTCAGGATTTGATAGGCAGGAACTTAAATTTGTAGCTGGATTAATTCAGGATATGAATTTCCAAAAGGATAGTGAATATTGTTTCACCTGTCTCCTCAATGAGGTCAGAGCGCATTTTTCGGCTTTAATGGGAATATCTTTTTTGATAGAAGATGAAGAAATTATAGGTGTTCTAGGTTCAAAGACACGCGGCGAGTTATCAGAAGAGGAGATTAACCTTATAAGAATTTTTCTGTCATCGGCAAAGGTGGCTGCCAAGAACTTAAAATTGTATGAAAAGAGCGTAGAAACTCTTGATAAAATAATAGAGACCCTTGCTCAGTTAGAGAGTAAAAAAGATCATTTTACTGCCTCTCACTCCATGGAGGTAGCTGAATTTGCTTTGAAAATTGCGGATGCGTTAGGGTTGGACATTGAAGAGAAGAAGCACATTTACATTGGTGGATTGCTACACGACCTTGGGAAGGTTGTAATAGAAAGGGCTATACTTTTGAAAAATGGGCCCTTGAATCAGGATGAATGGCTTGAGATAAAGGAACATCCTCTAATTGGTATGGAAATTCTTAAGAATGTACCCGGCCTTGAAAAGGCAGCCTCCTACATCGCTACTCATCATGAGCGTTATGACGGTTCTGGTTATCCAAGAGGTATTTCAGGCGATTCCATTCCATTAGGTGGTAGGGTTCTTTCTATTGCTGATGCAGTAGTAACGATGCTATCTGATAGGCCTTATAGAAAGGCTTTGAACATTGATCAAGTGATATTCGAGTTAGTTAAAGAAAAAGGCAAACAATTTGATCCTCAACTTGTTGACTTGGTAATTAATTTGTTAAAAAGGGATGGAGAAGCCTTTTAACTCTTTGTAAATTCCTCAATCTCACTTAACAACTCTACTAGTGGAGGTGTTTCAAAGAAATTCTTCTTTGTTATCTCATTGGAGTAGCTTTTGTAAACGTTGCTCACAAGTTCAATGTACTTTTTGGGAAGTCTCGGTGGTTCTGCATTTACCAGTTTTTTCCAGTTTTGTCTATCTATTTTCTTTGCCTCCTCTACTTTCAGGTACCACTCGGTATTTCTATAGAATATCCTTAGAATTTCCTTGCTTACCGGTATTCCTTTGTATGTAAATCTACATTCATCTAAGGCCCCCACGGCATCAACCACCATCAGGTTTCTATTTTCGTCAAGGGCAAACTCCACTTTGCCGTCTTCGTTTTGTAATCCCAGAGGTGAGGTTAGGTTTGTAATTATCTGATTTATTTTTAACACTGCGTCCTTTAAATTCTTAAATTCTTCTTCTGTTAAACCACTTATTTGAAGTGCCTCTTCTTCCCTTAAATATCTGTCGGTAATTTCCAGTTTTGTTGAAAAGTCTACAATAGGTTTTTCCAATTTTGTATTTGGCTCGGGGACGTGGTCAAGACCAACATCCTGAGGGGACCATTCGCCCGATTTTAAACGCTTTAATAAAGACGAACCTTCAGGAAGACTGTTTCTGTAAATAACTTCTAATGGTATCAAAAAATTACTATCAAGTTTTTTAAAATCAGAATAGTCATATTTATTTCCAACCAGTTTAGGTTTTATAACTCTTACCATTTTGAATTCTATGGCGTCAGAGGGTGAGACCAAATCGTCCAAGTTTTTTACTTCGTCATTTTCTACAATTCCAAGATAGTGGGTTTTTATGCCCAAGCTTTCTAATTTTTCAAAGAAATAAGAGGTGGCTACGCAAATGGCTTTCCCTTTATCGGGAATGTGGTCAGGCATTTCTCCCCAGTCAAAGACAGAATATCGGTCTGAAAAAATAAACCTTCCAATTCCTGGATGCTTTTCCGTTGGTTCTTTTATTATTTCTAAATCTTTCACACTACCCATTTTTGATCTCCTCGTCACTTTTTTCTATGGCTTCTTTTAAACTCTTTTGGTATTGTGCAATTTTATTTTTGACTTCTTCGCTTTTAATACCAATCATCTTTGCCGCTGCAAGGGCGGCCTGTTCGGGTTCGAGGACAACCATCGGTGCAACTCCTTCGGGCATTCTGAGAGACGAATATATATCCGCCCCACCAAATTTTTCAGAGTAGGGTGGACAGGCAATAACTGGCTTTGTGGTTTGGGCATCAACGAAACCGCTTAAAGCGTTGCTTTTTCCGGCCACTGTGATTATTACGTCAACGGAGTTTTCGTATTCGCTGAGAATGTTCAAGACTTTAAGGGGAACCTTGTGGGCGGAGCCGATTCTAAGCTTAGCTTCTATGTCAAATTTTTTAAGTTCTTCTGCAATCTTTTTACAAAAAGGTATATCCTTCGGGGAACCCATAATGATTAGTACTTTTGCCATTGGACCTCCTATGAATAATTATAAAGGGATCAAGATGTTCTAAAAAATTAAAAAATGGGCCGTGCAGGACTCGAACCTGCGACCACCGGATTAAAAATCCGGTGCTCTACCTCCTGAGCTAACGGCCCTGATGGGCTATATTATAATGGTTTTGTTTCGGAAGTTCAAAAACTCATTGAATAGAGTGTTCCGTCACGGCCTATAATGAAAAGGCGCCTTCCCCAGAGTACAGGAGCAGTCTCCAAGACCTTAGGTATAGGCAAAACCCAGACCAAGTTCCCATTGTGGAGATTAAGGCAATATAATTCTCCAAATTCTCCCGTTGGAGTGGAAGTGCTTACCAATACAAAGGAATCAATAATTATGGGTGTTGAGAAAATGAGGTTTTGGGTATCAAAATTCCACAATCTTATTCCAGTTGTTGCGTTTTGACAGACAATTTTTCCAAATGCTGTGGTATAAGTGATGAAACTATCTTTCAGGGCCGGACTTCCTGCGGTAGGTTCCATCAAATTAAAGGTCCATATCTTTTTATTTTCCTTTACGTCGAAGCAACCAATCTCACCACTGCTATTTCCATAGTAAAGGTAATTCTTATACAAAATAGGATAAGTCTCTATCGGTGCTGAGGTTTTAATGTAATTGAGCTGAGTTCCGTTTTCTTTGCTTACTACATAAATGTTACCTGTTAAATCGGCTATGTAAACGCTTTTATCGTCAACAAGGGGTATGTTTTTGACCATACCGGAAGTCAAGAATCTCCAGACTACACGGTCTTGATTTATATTATATGCATAAACTCCTTCTCTAAAAACGGGGACATATATAACCTCACCGTAGGCTGTTGGAGGAGATGCTATCCCACTACTAAAGGATTTGCTCTTGATAATCTGGCCAGAGGTATTAATTACATATAGAACTCCTTCCGAGGTACCAACTATAATTTGGTTATCTACCACCAAGGGTTGATGCAATATAGAACCTTGTAAGTCTAAACGCCAGAGCACATTTCCAAGGGTATCTACAGAGTAAAGTTTTCCGTTATCGGTTCCTATGTAAATAATTCCTTTATTAATAGCTGGTTGTGACGGTACTCCCTGTAAGTTTCTTGACCAATCTATCCTTGGTGGAATATTACCAATAGTAGCGTAAACTCCAAAGTTGTGGGGCGGGTTCCCCATGTAGTTGGGGAAAAACTGCTCTTCCTGTGTTTTACCAGGGTAGAAGAGAAATCTATAAGCGGCGAAAGCTGCACCAAAAATCACTACTAAAGAAACAACAACTGGAACCAAAGGAGATTTCTTCTTATGAGTCTTGATAACCCTGATCTGTTCACCAACGGGAGTTTCTTCTAATTCTTTTTCCTCTTCCTTTTCTTCCTTGATCGGTTTTTCAGGTTTTACTTCTTCTGTTGAAATAACTTCAAGCCCTTGTTTTTTCAACTGCTCAAGTAGTTTGGCCGCTTCCTCCAGGTTGATTTCCTCAATCTGACCCAACTTTGATGCATCATCTTCGACACCTAACATTACTATTTCTTTATTGGTCAACCTCTCGTTTATTGAATCAATGGTTTTTGTTATCTTCATTAGCAATTCGTCGTAGTCTTTAACTTTCTTAATTACCTCCATCAGTTTCGACCTTGCTGCTTGTTCCTCAGGCCCTCCCATTCTGATCTTAATAACCAGCTTACCGGTCTCTTCCTCAAGGGCAGTTTTCTGGTTCTGGATTTCATCCATACTCTGGCTGAGAAATTCCTTTGTCTTTTCTAAACGATTGTAGAGTTCTTCTAGTGGTTTTAAGTATTGCTGCGGTTTCCCCTGGTATCGTTTGTTGCGTAGCTCTTCTTCTTGCTTTAATAATTCTTGAATAGGAAGAACATTTTCCACTTTTATTGTAGTTGGTGGTGACATCTTCTTAATAGCGTCAAATTCTTCGTCGGTTTGAGCTGTAAGGATTGCCTTGTACTGTGCGTGCTTGTGTTCTGTAAGAGCAATTTCCTTTGCAATTTTAGCTAGCTCGGTCTTACCGACATCAGGTGGTAAATCGCCGAGAAGTATGCGGATTTTTGCGTCAGTGTAGTCTGCTTTCAATTCTTTTAGGCGGGCTTCGGCAGTTTCTATCTCCTGGTGGACTTGAGTCAATAGGGTATCTAATTCCTTACTTAGGAAGTCAATTTCTCTCTCGTAATCCCTCTTAAGGATGTTGAACTGCTTTTCAGTGATTTCGCCCCTTGAGAAAAATTCATTTAATTTTGTAAGGGCTTTGCTCACCGAATAATATTTTTCTCTATATTCAGCTATTTTCTCAACAAGCTTTGTCAGTTCCATGCTTTTATTATATATTAAACGAATGGGAAAGTCAATAGTGCGTTTACCGCAAAATGGAAAAGTAAATGCAGATGTTCGGGTAATCACCCAGTGGTTTAGGTTTATTTTCCACGTTGAATTCTAAAGCTAATTATAAAACATTATAATTTTAACCTTCAGAATGAAACAACGATTGATTGAAACGACGATATTAATAAGTAGCGTTTTAAAGTGGAGTTTCCTTTCCTTTGTTGTTGGTTCTATAACAGGTTTTACTGTTACTTTATTCGTAAAGTGTCTTGAGTTTTCGACTGAACACGTCAATCAATTCAAATACTACTACTTTTTGCTACCCTTAGCTCTTTTTATAACAAAATGGTTGTCTGAGACTCTTTTTGCAGGTCATGGGGTAGTAGGGACCGATAAAGTAATTGAGTCAATACATAAAAGAAGTGGAAAGCTGAGTTTAAAATCCATACCGGCCAATTTTTTATTGCCAATTCTGACTATATCTTTTGGTGGTTCTGCCGGCAAAGAAGCACCCAGCTGTGATTTGGGTGCCAGTGTGTCATCTTTAATTGCTGAAATTTTTAAATTTAAGGATAGCGACAGGAAGAAACTGGTAATATGTGGAATTAGTGCCGGATTTGCCTCTGTTTTTGGCACACCTATTGCTGGAGCGATTTTCGGGTTGGAAGTCCTCTACGTAGGTGGAATGTTCTATGAAGCTCTACTCCCGTCCTTGATATCGGGATTTGCAAGCTATCTTGTTTCATCTTCTTTTGGAATCTACTATTTTCGCAAACCTATTGAATTTACACCCGTTTTATCGAGCTTTTTCATTTTTAAAATGGTTTTTGTGGGTATTATATTTGGTATAGTTGCCTTCATTTTTGTTGAACTTATGCACCTTTTGAACAAACTTTCTAGTAGGTTGAAAATATGGGGTCCTTTAAAAGGTTTCTTGGCTGGTTTAGTTTTGGTTCTTTTAACTCTTTTTATTGGTGATAGGTATCTGGGGATGGGACTTGATCATACCATAGGATTTCTCGGAGGCGAAAGCGCCTTTTGGTTTGACTCTTTGATGAAAATTGTTTACACAGCTATAACTCTCAGCTTTGGCGGAGTAGGTGGTCTTGTTGCCCCCATCTTTTTTGTAGGAAGTGGTGCAGGAAGTGCCATCGCTCCTTTGTTTGGAATTGATCGTGCTACTTTAGCAGCTGTTGGAATAGTGGCAGTTTTGGCGGGTGCAACAAATACTCCGTTTGCTTCCATATTGTTCGCAATTGAATTGTTTGGGTCAAAACTGGCTCCTTATGCCACCTTGGCTTGTGTGGTAAGCTTTCTTGTTACTGGTATTCGGGGTATTTATCCGTCTCAGATAATTGCTATGAGAAAGTCTGCTTCTATTGATGTAGAGATAGGCAAAGAGATTAGAGAAACCAAAATTTCCTATAGCTTGCGAAAACCTCGCAAGAAGGATGATAAATGAGATTTACCCAATTGGCAATTTGTCAAAAAGTATGATAGAGCTTTAATTCCCAGTAAAGGTGCTTATCCATATCAAATTTTATAATCAGTGTTACGATTTTAAGCGATAAAGTGGCTAGTACGGTATTTTGTCAGTCCTTTTTTAAAACAACTTTATAATTTTATCCACTAACAGGAGGTGTGTGATGAGTTTGATTAGTTTAGTACTTGTTGCCGCCATATATGGCGGTATGGGCGGCTTCTCCATGGGTATGTACAGATTTAATAACACGGCAATAAACAACAAACTTACAAGTTTAGGGCTTACTAAAATTGAAAGAATTTACACGGACGGTGGATTTGGCTACGGAATAATGGGGAAAATCCTTGTCGGAGGCGGAGGAATTGGGGGGACCGTAAAGAGAACTCAGGGAGATCTGGAGATCGTCTATAGTGTGGGTGGTGGCTATGGTCAGATCGGGTATATTCCCTGGAGCTATATGGCTTTTAATCCTTTCGTAATGATCGGTTTTGGTGGATTTAGTGAAGGTGTAACCCTGAGGAAAAAGGTGGTAGATATGCCGTGGGATAGTGTTTGGGCTAACCCTGAGAGAGAAGTAACCATTTCGAGGGGCTCCTTCTCCATTGCTCCGTCCTTAGGTATTTTGCTCGTTATCCCTAAGATACCCGTTGGCTTTATGGTAATGGCTTCTTATCATACCTTATTCTCTGATGAATGGAAGTGGGGTGATTCCTATGACATTAGCAATCCACCAGACTCGCCGAAAGGAAGCTATAGTGTATCCTTTACTTTGCTGTTCGGTGGCGGAAATTGGATTCAGAAAGGCAATTAGTATTGTCTTTCCGAAGGAGTAGGCTTATAATTTAGGAACTACACTGGGGCGTCGTCCAACTGGCAGGACACAGGATTTTGGATCCTGCGATCGTGGTTCGAATCCACGCGCCCCAGTGAATTTTTTTATTCCAATATTCCATCGTTATAATCTTTTAAAATGGCTAACAGGTCTCTATTGGTTGCTTTTATTGGGTTTGTGCTTTTCCTCGTTCTTTCGATATTCACCTTTCACCGTGAGACTGATTATTTTGTATTATATTACTCAGCCGAATGCCCCCATTGTATGGAAGTTCTGAATTTTATTTTTGAGCACAAGTTTAAACGTCAAGTTTTCTTTAAGGAAGTTTTCTTTGATGAGCAGAATTATCAGGAATTACTCAAAGTTGCAAAAAGAACTGGCCTAAAAAAGGTGAGTGTTCCTGCCCTCTACGACCCGAGGAAGGGTAGGGTAGTTCAAGGGGAGGAAAAGGTTAAAAACTATTTGAGAAGGTGGGTTATTAAGGAATGAGTAGTGTATTACACTTTATATTAAATGGCTTCTGTCCCCTTTGTGTTGGCATTGCAGTCTCAGGTTCTGCCCTCTCCCGTTTTATTCCCGGCGTTAAGATGTATCTTATAAACTCCCTGTGGGTGGGATACTTTATGTTTACTGTGGTTAAATACGTTTATGACAGGTTTTCCCTTTTAATACTTAAGCAAAGAACAAAAATCACACAAATCCTCCTTTGGCTTTTGCTAATTTTTATTATTCTTTGCTTCTATTTCGGATTTATACTGGTAATCTATTTTCTCAATGCCAGGTCTCTTGAATATAGCTGGATCTTTGCTTACAACACGGGCTTTTTCGCAGGGCTTTTTATGTATGAGGTCTACAATCTTCTTTTTGAAAAGGGCATAAAGGTCAAATATGGCAGTTTAACACTACCGGTTTTATTAGCTTTGCTGATATCAATAGTTTACTATTTGATTTAGAAATTATGGTAAGCCTTTTACTTTTAATTTTCTTGTTTTCCGAGGTGGAGTTCTCTGGTTACAAGTGGAGGATTTTTGAAAACTACGATCCAGGAAGTAAGAATCAATTTACCTCAGGGATGATAAGTCTTGAAGATGGTAAGTTGGTCCTTCGGTGTCAGGCGGTAAGGGATAAAGACTCCATGACCCTTTATTCTTCTGGTTTGATCTCAAAGAATTCCTTTAAATACGGCACCTTCATCTTTGATGTGGAAGGTAAACTTTCGGAGCTCAAGTATGCTTGCTTTGCACCTTTCCTTTATGACTTTGCAACCGGTTCCATTGAGGTGGACATTGAGTATTCCCGCTGGGGCAATCCTTTGAACCCCGTTGGGAATTTTGGTGTGATAAGGGTTTATGGGGTGTGGAGCAAACCTGACAGTAAAAGAGTTATCCAAGAAAAATTTGACATAAAACCCCTTTCAAGAAAAGCCGTTACAAGGCACAAGATAAAATGGTTCCCTGACTCGTTGATTCTTGAGTCTTATCTTGTTAAAAAAGGCAGAGAGCATCTTTTAAGAAGGTGGAAGGTAACCGATAAGAGATTTATTCCAGATAAGCCTATGTTTGCTGAAATATATCTCTGGTGGCCCAAAAATCCCGGAAGGAACTTGGAACACAAGATTAAAGTTTTGAGATTTCAGTATATTCCTTATAGGTATGTGAAGTAAATTTATTCTACAAGAACTTTCTTCCATGTTCCCTTTAAATACCACAGGTAGGCGAGGCCACAGGCCACTATGTTGCTTATACTCATTCCGATCCACACCCCATCCACGCCCCAGAGTTTTCCAAAGAGGAAAGCCATTGGTATTCTTAATGCCCAAAGCCTTATGAGTCCGATCACCATTCCCTCCGTGGTCCTTCCGGAAACCATGGCCAAGGAGGTATAGACTCCAAAGATGCCGAAGAAAGGCATGGCGATGATGAATTTTTCTATGAAATTCTTACCTTCAGCTACAACTTTGGTGTCTTTTATGAAAACGGAAATAAGTTCGACTCTAAAGACCAGAATAAAGAGTGCTAAAGCCGAAATTATAACTCCATTCAGGATTACCGCTTTTCTAACTGATTCCTTTACCCTTCCAAAGTTCTTCATTCCAAGGCTCTGGCCGAGGACAGTACCTAAGGCCTGATTTAAGGCGTCAGATATGGTGAAGATGAGTTGAATTATTCTTTCAGCTATGCTGTAAGCTGCAACGGCGATGGTACCAAAACGTGAGATAATACTCACCAGAAATACAAAACCTAAAGAATTCAGCGATTGTCCTGCGCCTGCAGGTATTCCTTTAATGATAATTCTCCAGGAGAGTTTAAAGTCCGGTTTCAGGTCCTCCATGTGGATTTTGAAGCCCAGTTTGCCTGATTGTAAGAGCTTCAGTGCAATTAAGGTCGTGATAAAATTGGAGATTGCCGTGGCTATGGCTGCACCGAGAACTCCCATTTTGGGCAAATTGAAAAGTCCGAAAATTAAAACAGGGTCTAAAATTACGTTAATAACAAGGCCGAAAACATTTATTACAGTTGGCGTTCTTGTATCTCCAAGGGCCCTTAATGCGAAGGCGAGGCCAAAACCTAAAAAGTTAAAGGGTATGCTGATAAACATTACCCTTAAGTAATATGCCGTGTTTTGAAAAACATCGGCAGGAATTTTCATTGCCTTTAAAATGGTGGGAGTAGTAATAAATCCAAGAACAGCGGTAATTACCGAAAAGATCGCAAATAAAACAAAGAGATTGCCCATGGTCTTACGGGCCTTATTAAAGTTTCCACCCCCCTGAAACTGGGAAATGAAGGCAAAACCGGAGATACCGAAGCCCATCCCAAGACTCATTAGCGTTCCAAAGACGGGCCACGAGAGGGTTGGAGCGGAGACGGCGGTCCTTCCAAGTTTTCCAAGCCAGAAGGTGTCGGTTAGGTTGTAAATGAGATGCACTAAATTTAGAAGAAAAAGGGGCATAGCCAGTTCCACCATCAACTTGGTGGGTTCCTGGGTGAGTATCTGTTCCCTGAGTTTCTCTAACTTCGCTGTCACGGAAAAATTATAATGTTAGCATTACGAACAGAATAAAGTACCTTTAAATACGCTTGATTTTGAAAAATAAATTTTTGCCTGAAGGTGCTTTTAGTGACCTGAATTTGGCTTTAAAATTAACACAATCATCAGATAACCCGGATGTAGGGAGGATTTTTTATGCATCATAAGTTTGTTATTTTCCCCTTTACCGCCATTGTGGGTCAGGACTTAATGAAGAAAGCCCTTTTAGCCTGTGCGGTTGACCCGAGCATCGGTGGGGTATTGATAAAAGGGGACAAAGGAACTGGAAAATCAACGGCAGTAAGGGCTTTAGCTGATGTTTTACCCCCGATTAAGGTGGTCAGGGATTGTCCCTTTAATTGTGACCCCGATAACTTGAGGGCGATGTGCAAAGCGTGTCAGGAGAGGTATGAAAAGGGCGAGAGCTTACAATGGACATACAGAAAGATGGAAGTTGTTGATATGCCCCTTTCCGCCACTGAAGATATGGTGGTGGGAACCCTTGATATAAAGAGGGCTTTGAAGGAGGGCATAAGGGCTTTACAGCCCGGCATACTGGCAAGGGCTAACAGGAATATCCTTTACATTGATGAGGTGAACCTGCTGGATGACCATCTTGTGAATATCCTCCTTGACTGTGCTGCCATGGGTGTGAATATAATTGAGAGGGAGGGAATTTCTCTATATCATCCTGCAAGGTTTATCCTGATAGGGACCATGAACCCAGAAGAGGGAGATTTAAGGCCCCAGATTCTGGATAGATTCGGGCTTTGTGTGGAGGTCCATGCATTGAGCACAAAGGAAGAGCGTCTTAAAGTAATGGAATACCGAAGACTTTTTGATAGAGACCCCTGGGTTTTTGAAGAGAGATTTAAGAAAGAACTGGAAGAGTTGAGAAACAGGATTGTAAAGGCGAGGGAGCTCCTGAATGAGGTTAGAATTTCCCAGGAGATTTTGGAGAAGATTGTGGAAATAACCACTACCCTTGGTATCAAAACCCACAGAGCAGATATAGTGATGGAAAAGACCGCGAGGGCTCTCGCTGCTCTCTCTGGAAGGGATTATGTTACCGAGGATGACGTGAGGGAGGCAGCCCTTTTAGCCCTCAATCACCGTTTGAGGCAAAAGCCCTTTGAAAAGAATTCGGTCTCTTTAAAGGAAGTTGTGGATAGCCTGCTTAAAAAACAGGATCAGGAAGAGTTTTTTCCCATTGAGCAGAATGTGGAGTTAAAGAAAAAGTTAATTGATATATCCGATTTGACAAGCCCTTCGGGAAGGGACTTTACGAAGGGTGAAAACAGCACGGGTCTTTTTGTGAGGGCAAGACCAAGCGAAGACCCCAAGAGTGTCGCCTTTTATGCCACCCTGAAGAAGGCTGTTGTTGAAACGGGAAAGCCCGAGATATTACCAGAACACCTTATGGAAAAGGTCAGGATTAGCAGGGGGAAGGCGCTCTACATTATACTCCTTGATTCATCCTCTTCCATGAAGTTGAACAAAAAGATAACTTTTGCCAAGTCCCTGATCTTTTCCCTCCTTAAAGATTCCTATGAAAAGAGGAATCTGGTATCCTTAATGACCTTTAGAAACGAGGGGGTGGAGTTTTCCTGTCCACCCACAAAGGATGTGGAGACACTAATAGAAATTCTGGATAATTTGCCTACCGGTGGCAAAACTCCATTAACTCCAGGATTACAAAGTGCCTTTGAAATGGCTAAAAAGTATGAAGAATTTGCCCCTGTAATAATCTTGATTTCCGATGGGAAGGGTAATCTCTTCATTAATGGAAGTATGGAGGAGGACATTAAGTTTCTGGCCGAAAACTACGGTGGTATGAGGCTGGTTATAGTTAACACGGAGAGCAGATTTAAAAGCCTTGGTGTTCTAGAAAGACTTTCAGAGGTCTTCAACGCCCCCTGTTATTACCTTGACGAGGTAATAATTTAAGTGTCTTAGATGAAGATGAAAAAGATTCTCTTTTTGACCACCCTTAACGATACAAGACCCCTTAAGGAGGCTTTAGACTCCATTAAAAGGGAATATGGTGAAATAGTAAGGGTTACTAAGGTCTATCTGGATGAATACGAAAGGCCAGACATCCCCTTAGATCCTTTAAGGGAGGCTATTGCTGAATCTGACATAATACTCATTGATATACGCGGTGATATCAGGGTTTTAAGGGAACTTCGTCCTCTTATCAAGGCTTCGCAAAAGACCATCGTTGTTCTCTTGGGAGCAAGTCCGGAGATTCTATCTTTAACCAAGATGGGGCGTTTCCGCGGGGAGATGATGTTTAAAGAGGGTACCGATAGGGAGTTTAGTGTCCACACTTATGTGAAAACGAAGAAGTTTTCTAATTTGTCAAAGAAACTGGCTAAGATCTGCCCCTTTGGAATTTTGAAGGATTTGAGGAACTGGCTTATTGCCCAGGAGTATTACACCGAGGGTGGTGTTGAGAACCTAAAGCGTCTCATCCTTTTCTTAATAAAAAATTATGGTGGTGTTAAAGCCATAAAAAGAGTGGACCCTCCTGAGACTATGCCACCCTTCGGACTGTACCTCCCGGGGAAGGGCATTTACCGTTCTCTGGATTCCTACAAGAGGGATTCAGGGTACAAAGTGCAAAGGCCCACGGTGGGCCTTTTGATGTATGGAGGTATGCATTTTTACGAGACCCGAATTATTGCGGATGCCCTTTACGAAAAGCTTAAGGATGATGTGAACTTGCTTTTTGTCTTTTCTAAGGTGGAACACAATATTGAGGCAATTAATACATATCTGAAAAATATTGAACTTTTTATAAGTCTTCAATACTTCAGGATCCACGGGGGTCCCTATGGGGGTGAGCCGGATCCCACTTACAGGTTTCTCACGGAGGTGAATGTTCCTTTTATTGTCCCTTTAAGGGCCTTTGAGACCAGCATAGAGGAGTGGAGTGAAAGTAAGGAAGGGCTCAGTCCTCTGGAACAGATCCTTGGTGTCACCCTACCGGAGCTGGATGGTGCCATTGAGCCTATCTTTGTCGCAGGGATGGATGAGGAGGACGATGAGGTTCTGGGTAAGGTTAAATCCTTGAAGGTTCTTGATGATAGAGTTGAAAAGCTGGTTGAAAGGGTAAAAAAGTGGTTGAAGCTCAGGCAAAAGCCAAATAGGGAGAAGAAGATTGCAATAGTTATTTACGATTATCCACCCGGTGAAGAGAATCTGGGCAGTGCAGGTTATCTTGACGTTTTTGAAAGTTTGAAATTCTTTTTGAGGAAACTTAAGGAGAATGGCTATGAGGTTGAGGTGCCGGAAGGGGATTTGAAGGAGATACTACTCTTATCAGGCGCGGTTAACAGCCCGATGTATGTTGGCAATGAGAGAACGATTAACTTACCAGTTGAGAGGTATTTAGAGTGGTATAATAGTTTGCCGGAGAGGGTAAGAAGTGAGGTGGAGAGGGTCTGGGGAAAGTCTCCAGGAAATTTGATGGTTGACAGGGGCGGGATTTTAATCCCGGGAATTGTCCTTCGTAACGTCTTCATTGGGGTTCAGCCTTCAAGGGGTGTTCGCGAAGACCCAGAAAAATCTTATCACGATAAGGATTTGCCACCCCACCATCAGTACATTGCTTTCTACAAGTTTATTGAAAAGGAATTTAAAGCGGATGCCGTCATCCACTTTGGTATGCACGGCACTTTGGAGTTTTTGAAGGGAAAGGAGTTTGCCCTATCAAGTTGGTGTTTCCCTGATTTCCTAGTAGGTAACATTCCCCATCTTTACTTTTACTGGATTGGTAATCCATCGGAGTCCACCATCGCAAAGAGGCGCTCCTATGCACTCTGCATCTCCCATGCTTCTCCCCCTATGGTAAGTTCGGGCCTTTACGAGGACTACCTTGTCCTTGAGGATCTACTTTCCCAGTTTGAAGAAAGTCAGGATGAGGAAACCTTGAACCTTATTAAGGAATTATGCAATAAACTTCATTTGCCCGAGGACCTTACACAGGCTAAAAAGGAACTTTATCGGATGAAAAGGAGGCTCATACCCTATGGTCTACATGTGATGGACAGGACTTTAAAGGATGAAGAGCTTCTGGAGTATCTCCTTGGCGTTTTGAGAATAGATAGGGAATATCCGTCAATTTTGAAGCTCATCGCCAGAAAAATGGGATATTCTTTGGATAATCTGGAGGATGTCAGAATTTTGGAAGATGTTGAAGCTGAAGCCAGAGTGGTGATAGATCTTATCTTAAAGGGATTCAAGCCCGATGATCTACCGGAAGGGTATGTGGAATTTGTCAGGGAAACTGCGGAGAAGGCTAAGGGGAAAGAGGAGTCTAAGAATCTAATAAGGGCTTTAAACGGAGAGTACATACTTCCAAAGAGAGCGGGAGACCCCATAAGGGATCCTGATGTTTACCCTTCAGGCTATGCCATGTACGGTTTAGACCCAAGGCTTATCCCCACCATTCAGGCTCAGAGAAGGGGAGAGCGGGCGGTGGGATTGATGCTAAATTCCTTCATCCAGAAGTATGGGAGGTATCCTGAGTCTGTGGGGGTTGTCCTCTGGGGATTTGAAACTATGAAGACGGGAGGCGATACCATTGCCATGGTCCTTTCTCTCCTTGGAGTCAGATTGGAACACAGGAAAAATCCGTGGTTCAAAGAGCTAAAGGTTATTCCCCTTGAAGAACTTAAAAGACCCCGGATAGACGTCTCGGTTACCATCTGTGGAATTTTCCGGGATACTTTTCCTCAGCAGATTGACTTGATTAACAGGGCAGTCAAGATGGTCAGCGGACTTGATGAACCAGTGGAGATGAATTTTGTAAGGAAGCACTACCTTGAGTGGGAGAAAGAACTGGGAGAATTTGCCCTTGCAAGGGTTTTCGGTCCCTCCCCTTCGGAGTACGCTACATCTGTCAGAACCCTAATTGAAACCGGAAACTGGAGTGAGGAGAAGGAATTGGTGGAACACTACGATGATAGTTTAAGTTATGCCTATTTCAATGGAAGGGTGGAAAATCAGAGGGAAGCCTTTAACAGGGTGCTCAAATCCATTGAACTTGTTGCTCAGGAAAGAGACAATGTGGAATATGAGGTAACGGACCTGGACCACTACTACGAGTTTCTCGGCGGACTGGCAAGGAGTGTTAGAGAAAAGAGGGGTACGGATGTGGATGTACTCGTGGTTGATTCAACAGAGGAGGAGCTTTTGGTGGAAGGCCTTGAGGTTTCAATTGAAAGGGCGGTTAGAACGAGACTATTGAATCCCAGGTGGATTGAGGGAATGTTGAATCACAACTTTCACGGTGGAAAGCTGATAAAGGACAGGTTTGAAAATTTACTTGGTTTTTCAGCTACAACCGGCAAAGTGGAAAACTGGATTTATGATGAACTGATGAAAATCTTTATTTCCAACGAGAAGGTGAGGGAACGGCTTATAGAAAACAATCCTTATGCTGCGGTCAAAATTGGAGAAATCCTTGTGGAGTCTGCAAAAAGGGGTTACTGGAAGACAAAGGAAGAAACCCTTGAACAATTGAGAAACTTTATACTGGGTCTTGAAGGTTATCTGGAGTAGTTCAGCAAATCCTTGGTAATATCTCCTTTTTTAGGGTGTCAACGATTCTCCGTGTTCCCAGCTGGGTTCTAAGGTAAACCCTGTTCCCTTTACCTTTTACCTCTCCAATAATTGCGGAGTCCTTTCCAAGGGGATGTTCCCTTAGGAAGCTCAACACTTTTTCTGCGTCCCTTCCATCAACCACCATAAGGCACTTTCCCTCGTTGGCAAGGTAAAGGGGGTCTATCCCCAGAATGTTGCTTCCTGACCTGACCCAGTTTTTTATGGGCAGATTCTCCTCAAAGATTTCAATTTCCACTTCGTACTTTTGTGCGATCTCATTTAGAATCGTTGCCACCCCTCCCCTTGTGGGGTCTCTCATAAACTTGATGGTGTCAAATTCTTCAAGTAAAGGAAGGACAATTTTCTGAATGGGTGCAAGGTCCGATTTAACTTCCTCACCCGTTTTTATTCCAAGCCTTTCCAGCATTATGCACATCCCGTGGTCCCCTATGGTTCCACTTATGATGACCACATCTCCCCCCTTTATTTCTCTACCTTTCCAGATTCTCCTTCGTTCCACAAAACCTATTCCCGAAGTGTTGATGAAGATTTTGTCACCCTTACCCTTCTCCACAACCTTGGTATCCCCGGTCACGACCATAACATCGCACTCTTCCGCTGCGCTCTCAATAGAATCAAGGATTTTTTCAAACTCTTCCATCTTAAGTCCTTCTTCAATGATGAAACTGAGGCTTATGTATTGCGGTTTAGCACCCACCACCGCCAGATCGTTGGCAGTCCCATAGATTGATAAAACTCCAATGTCTCCGCCCTTGAAGAAGATTGGAGAAACAACGAAGGAGTCCGTCGTGAAGGCAAGGTGACCCTGTGCTTGAAGAATTGCCGAATCAAGTAGTTCCCCTAAGAGATCGTTGTTTATCCTTTTAATGACCTCTTCTATGAGTTTTTTTGTCTCCTCTCCACCATTTCCATAGCTTAAAAGGATTATTTCCTCCATTTCACCTCCTCCCAAAGTGATAGTAAGCTGAACAAGTACCTTCGGAGGAAACCATGCACGGCCCCCTGGGGGTACTGGGGGTACAGACCTTTTCAAAGAGGGGACACTCTGGCGGGGATATTACCCCCCTTAAAACCTCTCCGCACCTGCAAGCTGTACTTTTCACTGTATGCCCTTCGTAAGGCACAATCCTTTTTATATCCAGATCTGCGTACTCTTCTCGGAGTTCAAGTCCGCTCTCCTCAATTACCCCAAGCCCCCGCCAGTTTGCCTCACCTTTTTTAAACACTTTATACATCAACTCCAAGGCTTTGGTATTTCCTTCCTTTCTGACACTATGGGGATAGGCATTGTAGATGCCGCTTTGTTTTTCCGCAATCATTTTGAGAAGAAAATAAAGGCCTTCAAGAATTTCTAGAGGCTTAAATCCTGCAATGACGAAAGGTATTCCGTACTTTACAATCTCCATCCACCCCTCAACACCTATTATGGTAGAGACATGTCCTGGACCTATAATCCCATCAAGTCTAACCTCACCCATCTCAATGATGGCCTTCATGGCAGGGGGTGTGAGCTTGTGGAGGGACAGGAAGTAGAGGTTTTTTATGGATTTCTCTTTGATCTTTTCAATTGTGTAGGCTAAGGTTGGTGCAGTAGTCTCAAAACCAATTCCCACAAGAACGAAGTCTTTGCCAGGATTTTCTCCTGCTATCTTTATGGAATCAAGGGGGGAATAGATGACCCTGACGTCCTTCCCCATTGCCTTAAGATAATTTAGGCTTCCATCACTTCCAGGGACGTTCACAAGGTCACCGAAGGTGATTATTCCAAAACCTTTCACGGCTAAGGTTATGGTGTAGTCAATGTCTTCCTCCGCTGTGACGCAAACGGGACAGCCTGGTCCTGAGAGTAGGTGTATGTGGTCGGGGAATAGCTGCCTTATCCCATATCTGAAGATTTCATGGGTGTGGGTACCGCAAAATTCCATTAAATTGATTTCTCTGTCGATGGAATTGGCCAGTTTTAGAAGTGACTTAATTAAATTGTTACTCATTGATATCCTCCAAAAGTGCTTTAATTTCCTTTGCCTCCTCTTCCGATAGGATGGAGATGGAAAATCCCGCATGTACTATTACGTAGTCACCCACCTTCACTTCAGGGGTAAAAACTATGCTGATTTCAAGGAGCGACCCCCCCATGTCCACCAATGCGGTGTTCTCATCTTTAATCTCTACCACCTTCATCGGTACTCCAAGACACATCTTACACACTCCTTCTTGCCAGAATTACCTGCCCCAGCGAGATTCCACCGTCGTTGGGCGGAACCTGCCTGTGGAAGTAAAGTTTGAAGTCCTTTCCTTCAAACAATTTTCTAATGAGATTAATGAGCAACCTGTTTTGAAAGACCCCTCCGGTAAATCCCACATTTTTTACCCCATATTTTTCCCTCAAAATCTCTGAAATTTTGAGTATTGCAATGGCCACTGTGTTGTGGAACTTCCTTGCAACTACACTTCTTTCAATTTTCTCCTTCTCTTCCAATATCCGGGTAATGGCGGGCAGGAGGTCAATCTTCAGGGCTTCCTCCTCTGTCAGGGTAAAGGGGTAATACTCTTCCGTTTGTGATCGCATGGCTTCCATCTCTAAGGATATTGCAGGGTGCCCTTCGTAGTCACTTTTGGTGCAGATACCGAGGATTGCAGAGACCATATCAAAAATCCTGCCGGCAGAGGAAGTATAGAAGAGGTTTAAGTCTCTTTTTATTGATTCCTTTATCAAATCTCTCTCCAATTCCGATAGGGTAAAAATGCTATCGCCCAGTTTTTCGTCGAAATTTCTGTAAAGGTAAGAGAGGGCAATAAGGATCGGATTTTCAATGGAATAGTCGGACCCCACAATGGGGAAATACTTGAAGTATGCCGCCCTCTTAACCTCATTAAGATTTCCAACAAAAACCTCACCTCCCCAGATCTTGCCATCTTCCCCGTAACCCGTTCCATCAAAGGCAAAGCAAATAATATCCTCCGTTATACCACGATCAAGAAGGAGGCTATAAAAGTGGGCTTTGTGATGCTGGAGGGCTTTAACCTCCATATACGAGCTGAATTTTTTCGCAAAGTCGGAGGAGAGGTAGAGGGGGTGCAGGTCATGAACCAAAATCTCTGGTTCAATTCTGAAAAGCCTTATGAACTTTTCTATGGTTTCTTCGTAAACCCTGAAGGTCTCTAAATCCTTTAAATCTCCTATGTGGGGACTTAAAAAGACAAAGTGGTCCTTTCCCAAGGCAAAGGTACTTTTAAGCTCTCCACCGAGGGCTAAAGCGGGTGAAACTTCAATATTGACCTTTATGGGGTCAGGTGCATATCCCCTTGCCCTTCTAATGAAGAAGGTGCTTTTTTTCTCAACGAAAACCACACTGTCATCCACCCTGTTTGCGATGTCCCTGTTGTGAAGTACTAAAACATCTGCTATCTTAGAAAGTTCTTCTTTTGCCTCTTCGTTATCCTTTACGATGGGCTCTTCAGAAAAGTTACCGCTGGTCAAAATGAGTGGCTTTGAGAAATGGTCAAAGATGAGGTGGTGATATGGAGTGTAGGGGAGCATCACACCGAGGTAGTGATTATCTGGAGCCACAAAGGGAGAAATGTCCTTTAGATTCTTGATTCTTAAAAGCACTATAGGCCTTTCCCTTGAAGTTAGAAGTTGTCTTTCTATCTCACCCAAATAGCAGTATTCTTCCACTTGTTCCAAGTCTTTCATCATTAATGCAAAGGGTTTGTAGTTTCTTCTCTTTCTTTTTCTTAGCTCAAGGACAGCCTCACTGTTTGTGGCGTCGCAGGCAAGGTGGAATCCACCTATACCCTTTATGGCCAATATTTTCCCTTCTTCAAGGTATTTTGCGATCTTTTTAAAGGTTTCCTCGCTACCTTCACCCTCAATCCAGAGGTATGGACCACAATGGTAGCAGGAAATGGGCTGGGCGTGAAATCTTCGGCTCAATGGGTCATGGTATTCCTTTTCACATTCAGGGCACATGGGAAAGACTTTCATGGTGGTCTTCTCCCTGTCGTAGGGCAGGTCTTCAATGATGGTGTAACGGGGACCGCAGTTGGTACAGTTGATAAAGGGGTAATTGAACCTTCGGTCTTTGGAGTCCCTCAATTCCCTCAAACAATCGTCACAGATGGCGATGTCAGGAGGGACAAAGTTAAAACCCTCATCAACTTTGCTTTCCAAGATCTGAAAATCTAAAAGTTCTCCCCAGTCTACGTGTTGCCTTTCCACGTTTTCAATCTGCGATAGAGGAGGGGGGCTTTGTAGGAGTTCTGTAATGAATCCTTCTATCTTTTTCTCTTCACCCTGCAAGAGGATTTCCACCGAACCTATGGAATTACGGATCCAGCCGTTTAGTTCAAACTTCTTAGCTAGTCTATAAACGAAGGGGCGGAATCCGACCCCCTGAACCCTGCCCTTTATCTTGAGTCTTGTGGATTTAATGGTCGTCTTCAAGGTTTTTCAGGTATTCCTTCAAATATGAAACTGCCTTTGCGAGGTTTTCCTCAGCCTCTTCTGAAAGCCCTTCACCGAAGTCAAAGTCATAACCCCTTATTGAAAGGAGGTAAAATTCTGAGGCTTTTTGGTAGAGGCTTCTTGTCCATAGCAAAAGTTCTTCGGGGCTTAGATGGTGGGTGAGGGGTGAAAAGCGCGGCTCGGGTTCTATTTTCTTGAAACTTAAGTCATCACCTTCAATAGAAGCGTCTACGAATATGACTATGTCGTAATCCTTTACGAGTTCTGCCATTTCAAAGGAAAGCTCCTGGACCTTCATTTGAGGAACATTGGGTAAATAGTCCAGGAGCTTTATTCCTAAACCGTCGTCTTTTCTAAATTCGTTGCCAAATCCAACAAGGAGTAATTTTTTAGTCTCTGACAATTCTATCTTTCAAATTCCCATTGTTGTCGTAAATTTCAAGAATTATGGGCATTTTCCCGATGGCATGGGTGGAGCAGGAGAGACACGGATCGTAGCATCTTATGGCGCCTTCAACTCTGTTGAGCATACCTTCTTTCAGGTTATTTCCATCAACGAAGTGTTTTGCCACCTGTTCCACTGCCTTGCTCATTGCCCAGTTGTTGTGTCCTGTGGAAACAATAAGGTTCACCTTCTTTATGGTTCCTTTATCGTCAACCCAGTAATGGTGAATTAATGTACCACGGGGTGCCTCCAACACTCCTACGCCTTCTCTGTTGGTAACTTTTCCAAGTCTCAACACATCCTTGGAGAGGACCTCGGGGTCTTCCAGAATTTCACGAGCCCTTTCAAGGGCATAAATGGTCTCAATCAATCTGGCGTAGTGGTAGTAGATAGATCCCTCTACAGGTTTGCCATTTCCTATTGCCTTAAACTTCTTGAACTCTTCATTTGCAAGGGGTGTGCTGATTTTGTTCGCCACGTTGAGCCGTGCAAGAGGTCCAACCCTGTAGACACCTTCGGGATAGCCGAAGGGTTTGTAATAGGGGAATTTGAGGTAGGACCAATCCTCAACCCTTTCACCAATGAATTCAAGGTAGAATTTGGGATGGAATTCCTTCACTATGTTGCCATCTTTGTCCATAAACCTTATTTTGCCATTGTAAAGCTCTAAGGCACCATCATCGCTCACAAGACCCATGTATCCGGTTCTAAAGGACGCGAAGGAGTTGCAGAGTTCTTTGTTTTTCTCAATGTAATCCTCCGCGATCCTTATACCTTCGTAGATGTATCCGATCATTTCGTTAATTCCGCTCAGAATTTCGTCCCTTATGGCAGGAGTTATACCTGAGTTTACGCCACCGGGAACCGCAAAGGTGGGGTGGATTCTCCTTCCGGCAACGAGTTCTATAATTCTCTGTCCAAACTTTCTGAGTTTTACTGCCTTTAATGCCAGTTCAGGATTTGCCTGTATGAGACCAACTACATTTCTTATCCTTGGATCAGCATCCCAACCTAAAATTAAATCAGGCCCCGCCAGTTCGAAGAAGTGCATGGAGTGGGACTGTATAATCTGTCCCATGTGGATTAGTTCTCTCAGTAATTTTGCCGGTCTTGGTATCTCCACATTGACTATATCGTCACAAGCCTTTGCAGAGGCAAGGTGGTGACTTACAGGGCATATTCCGCAAATCCTTGGAGTTATAATGGGCATCTCTGAGAAGTGTCTTCCTTCAGAGAACTTTTCAAAGCCTCTGTACTGGTCTACGTGGAAATAGGTTTCTCTAACCTTCCCGTTCTCGTCTAAATGAATGGTTACCCTGGCGTGCCCCTCAATTCTTGTAACTGGATTTATTGTAATTTTCCTTTCCATAGCTTTACCTCTCTTTTATTCGTACTTTAAAAGGTCTCCCTTTAATTCAGGGATTCTACCTTCCAGAACTTCCGTAAGTACATGATAAATTGCATCTGCTGATGGTGGACAACCCGGGATGTAAAAGTCCACTTTAATTACCTCGTTTACTGCCTTTGTTTTCGGCAGGAGTTTTCCAATTTCGGGTGATGTGGGTATTTTCCCCTCAACGGTGCTCTCTGTGTTCTTGTATCCCCTTTCCAGCAGTTCTTCAATGGAGAAATAGTTTCTCATGGTGGGAATACCGCCAAAAACTGCGCAATCACCAAGAGCCACAATAATTTTACACCTTTCGCGCATCATCTTCACCTCTTCTTCCTGATGGTCGGTGGCTACAGCACCCTCTATAATCCCAACATCAGTATCCTCATCGGGTATCTTCAAATCGGTTATGGGTGTGGCGTTAATTTCAAGCCCTTTGCTTATTAGCTCTACAAGTCTTTCATCCATGTCAAGGAAGGACATGTGGCATCCTGAACAACCTTCACACCAGACTGAAGCAATTTTTAATTTCTTTTGCATTTTAACCCCCTTCCCTTTATTTCACCTTGTGGGTGGCACCAAAAAGATTCTTAATAAAATCTTCAATATCAATAGCTTCAACTAAGGGTTCCAGCACCTTTTTCCTGTTTACGATCTTATTTTCAAGGTTGTAGAATGTTCCACACCTTTCAAAACTATTTCTTACCGCTATCAGCATGTCAGCCTTGGAGGCTGAATTGTCAAAGTAGGGTGTGAAGAGAACAACGAAGGAGCCTGACAGGTTTAATTTCTTTATGTTTTCGGGATCTTTTGTGAAAATGAAAACATTCTTTGCCTGAACTTCCTTATGCTCAATTCCCATATTAATGAGTCCATAGGCGTTGGTTTCGGCTGGTAACCAGAGGAATTTGGCATTGGTAAGTTCTTTGAGGAGCTTAGCACTTTCTTCGCAGAGGTTTTTATAAATTATAACGATGCTATTCTGCTCCTTAGCAACCTTTATGGCGGATTCAAGTTCCTCCCAATTGTAGACATGATGGGTTAAATCGGAGAGGGTATTGGGGCCTTCGTCCACCACTATCAGTGTGGCACCCAATCCGTAAACCCTTTTCTTTACCAGTGAACCTACCACACCAAATTCTTTATTGAGGTCAACACCTATAACCATAAAGGCGCTGGCATCGCTGAGGTCCTTTAATGTGGCATTGGTAGGTAAAGGGCTTGATAGCTTATTTATTGAATAAACCTTTCCTTTAAAGGCTTCTTTTATTGCTTCCAGCTCCTCGTTGTAGAGGAAGCCGTCTACATAGGCTATTGCGTCGCTAACCCTTGTATGCAAGAGTTCTATGGCCCTTTCTTCAGTAACCCTTCTGAATCCGTATTCGTCTTTTACTTTAATTCCACAAAGCCTTTCCTTATTTTCAAATAAAACTGAGTATCTGCCCTGTTTGCAGGTTAATCCACCGGATATATCAGAGTTCCAATCACCATAAATCTTTACGATGAAGTTGGAATTCACTTTCTTGAAGACATTAATACCACAACCGACAGCACATTCATCACAGTTCATAACTATCTGTTCTGTTTGAATTTCCCTGCCCAGATAGGCACACCTTTTGTCAATAAGGGCGCCCGTTGGACACACTTGAACACATAAACCGCAAGATACGCAAGAAGATTCACCAAGGGGAAAGCCCAGGTCGGCTATAATCATTGTCTCAATACCTCTTTCACTCTCCGAGAGGACATAGTGCCCTGCGAGATCGGAGCAAGCCCTCACGCATCTCCTACAAAGTACACAACGGTTGTGGTCAAAGAGGATGTATTCGTGGGAGTTGTCCACAGGAAATCTCCTTTCGTAAGTTGGGAATTCAAAGTGGTCCAGGCCGTGTTCATAGCCTAAGTTTTGAAGTTCGCATTCACCGGTCCTTTCGCAATACATGCAGTAGTGATTTCTTTCGCTAAATATAAGCTGTAAGTTCATTTTACGAGCTTCCATTACCTTTGGTGAATCGGTCTGGATGTCCATTCCGGGAGCTACGGGTGTGGTGCAGGCTGTCTTTAAAGCTCCACGGTCTTCTACCACGCATATTCTGCAGGCCCCCTTGGGGATAAGGGGTTCAAAATGGCAGAGAACCGGGATATGTATCCCCAGCTCCTTGGCAACCTGATATAAGGTTTTATCCGGGGAGGCTTCCACTTCCATCCCATTTATTCTTATTTTAACCTTGTCGTCCATAATTACCCCTCTCCGTTTTTTTCATTGTTAATTACTGAAATGTTTTTACTTAATTCCCTGAACAGAATAGTTTCTTTTAAAGCTTCAATATTACCCAGTGCGCTCTCAAGATTCCCATCAAAGGGTAAAGCGCCTATGTATCTAATATTCCAATCCTTGCACTTATTTTTTACGAGGTCAATTTCCGTAAGCTTCATATTTTCAACGAGACCTAAAATGGGGTGGATCTGGGACTTTAAAAATCCCACCTCTTTTTCAACAGTTTCTAAGGATAGTCTGGAAGGATTGGTGACGAGTATAATTTCGGCCTGTTTCAGAAATCTCAGAGTATCCAGAAAAGTATCACCCATTCCCGGTGGCATATCTATGATTAGGTAATCAAGCTCACCCCATCTTGTTATGGTAAATAGCTCTAAGATTACATCCGTAACCTCTTTTCCCCTCAAAACTAAGGGTTTGTTCTCGGTGAAAAACACGAGAGACATAAACTCTATTCCACTTAAATTCACAGGTTTTATTCCGTACTCCTCTTCGGGTTTTCCATCCTTTACTCCGAGGATAAAATGGCAAGAAGGTCCGAAAAAGTCCAGGTCCACAAGCCCCACTCTATAGCCCATATCTTCAAGTTTTAATGAGAGGAGGGCGGAGAGGGTGCTCTTGCCAACGCCACCCTTAACACTACTTACCGCCCAGATTTTGCCTATTCCTTTCAGTCTCTCGTCAATTATCTGAATGCGTGGGTCCAGCCTCATCAAATAACCTCAACAATATATATTCCTCTTCCCTCCACCACTTCAAAGTCTGGACTGGAGCAGGAAGGACACTTTATAAACACGTGAGCAGATTCAGGGATAAAGTGGATAGCCTCCCTTTCATCCTCTTTAAGTTTTTCAAAACTTTCTTTGTATTTCCACCTGTGACCACACACATTGCACTTTATAACAGCTTCCTCAATCTCGTATCTTATACTGGCCTCTTCCATCGGAGTTCCGTTGGAGACTTCCATTAGTGCTTGTTTAAAGACATCCAGGTCTATGTACTGGATTTCACCCACCTTAAGGACAATCTCTTTAACCTTCTGGATTTTCTTCTCCTGAGCTAACTTTGTAACATGCTTCACAACCGTTTCAGCCAGAGCCCATTCGTGCATAGATTTATTTTACAATTTTATGGGTGTTTTTTCAAATTAAGACAGCTTTTCTTTCAGAAAGGCACCTAGTTTCTTATCTACAAGTAATATATGGTCCACCAAACAGTCTGAGAGAAAGGAGGTTATTTCGTTTAGACTGACGTTTCCTCTTTCTCTCTTTTCGAGAAATTCTTTAACTTTCGCTTTGAAATTTTCATGAGCATCTCTGTGGCTGTTGAATTCTGAATAACTGTGTTGAGTCATCAAACTTTCCTCTGTGCTAAAATGGTAGTCGACATACTCCACCAGTTCGTTTATTGCTTTGCCACTACTTCTTTACCTTTGCCCTCCAATTCTGCATCTACAAGCGCATTTAGAAGTGATATAAGTTTTTGTGTTGTTCATCAACTTCTTTTATACCAGTTTCAAGCTTTTCTGTCCATTCTACAAACCCCATACGCCCTCCTTATAGATTAAAATTGTCTCTTTAAAACTATAAACTCAATACAAAATTATTGCAATTTCACTATCCCCCTAAAAATAACTAAGAACGCGGGAGTAATGCTTCACATTTTTAAATAAGGGGTACAAAACGCAAATGCTCTCCTATGTACTTGTATGAATTAATGCAATAGAAACCATGCATGACACTATGAGGTAGAAATTCATTTTTCGTGAGAAGGGCCAAATGCATAGGTTTGGCAGAGGAAAAAAGAGGGAGTTAACGAGTTTGAGACCTTACAGGATTAGTGGTGCTTCATGTAAGGAGGTTAATACTTGTTATAGGAGATTTAGTTTTGATGAAATACCGCTAAACTTTTAAATCTTAAATCTGAAAAACGCTGAAAAACCAAATTAAAAGAATAGAAATTTTTATATTAGCCAGGATTAAATTCCTGTACAGTTTAAGTTGAACTTAATTTACCAGAAGTTGTAAGTAAATAGACTGTCTTTGGTGGTGAAGTCCTTGGGTTTGTTTTGGCAAGCCACTTGTGCAGAAATTTTTAAAGCTCCTCAAAATAGTCTTCGTCAATTTTTTTGATTTCAACGGTTCTTTTGGTTTGGACGCCAATGTTGAACTATACCATGTAGTCAACGAGGGTATCTCCGTCGATGAGGATAACTCTCAGGTTACTGGAATTGCCTATATGTTCTGCATAGTCAATGGCATCCTTTGTGAACCTTGATGTGGTTATGAAGACCCCCTTGGAAGCACCTTAGCCGTGAAGTGCACCGACGAACCTTTGAATTTCTCCTCTGCCCACTGGTCCTTCTTTCCACTTTTTAGCCTGCAAATAAACCTTATCAAGCCCCAGAATGTCCTGTTTAATCACCCCATCTATGCCCTCATCTCCGGATTTACCAAGGTGTTCAGCCACCTCGTCAAAGGAACCTCCATAACCCATCTTGACAATCACATCAATAACGAGACGCTCAAAGGCAGAGGGGGAGAGGTCTAAGATCCTTTCAGGAGTTCTGCCTTAAGGGCGGTTTCCAGTTTCTGAGCATACTTGTCAATGGCTTCTTCGGGTGGTAAAGTTTCAAGCTCTGTTTCTAAATCCAAATTTTCTGCGTTTTGCTTTCTTTCCTTTGAGGCTTGTTTGAGTTTTTCTAAGTATTGTCTGTATTCTTCAAATTTCGTTAGGTATTTATAGTCAATAATCGGTGGGTTTTCTTTCAAGACTTCAAGCCCTCTCTGGGTTATCCTCACAAAGCCTCTTTGTGGAACTTCAATTAAACATGCTAACAGGAGGTCTAAGCGGGCAAACCAGACTCTGTAATCAAATTTTTTCCCTCCTGATTTCACCTCTTCTTCTCTTTCTTCTCGTGTTAATTTATAGTAGGATGCCAGCTTTTCAATAACCTCTTTCATGTGGTAAGATTTCCCGTCACTAATGACTTCCAAAAATGGCTTTTTGATCTCATTATCTTTCGGTATCATTTTTCCTCCTGATTTTAAAATTATAAAAGCTTGTAAGGATTTGTTCAAAGAAGTGATCGTCTAAGGGCTGGGTTTAATGGTATGGAAAGCAGATTGCTCGGTGTTCTAAACTCTTTATGTTTCCTTTCAAAACCCACGGCCCTTTTGAAATTTAAAGGGTTTTTCATCTCAAACCAATTATAGCGTTAAACATTTTGTGAAAATTTTAGGTTGGAAATTAAGGTGGGAGCAAGAAAGGAGTTGATTCCAGTTCATATATTATCAGAGTGAACTGGTGGGATCGACTAAAAAGCAAAAATTTGAAGCGGACGTATGATTCCTCACCCCCGGTTGTGGTGATCTTCCTCTGGAAGAGGATCGATACATCCTCATCGTAGGGGCCGACCCATGTGTCTACCCGAAAGGCAATTGTTTTAAGTCAAATACTTAGCTAACTTTAGCAAAAATTTCTTCGGCGAATTTTTCTAATTCCTTTGAAAGTTTATCAGCTTCGTCGTAAGTGATTTTTGGAAGCCCCTTCTTGAGGAGAATATCTTTAAGAGCTGTCCTAATTCTAGATTTGATACTCTCCTTTTTGTTCCAGTCCACCTTCTTTATAAGTGGACCTATAGTATTAACTATATCTTTTGCAACTTCATGTATTACCAGTTCGTTTTCAAATAGACCCTTTTGGTTTAGCATATCGTAAAAGGCAAGCTCCTCTGGTGTTACATTGAGATTTTTGCCTTCATCCTCGGCCCTTTTAACTTCTCTGGCTATTTCCACCAGTTTATCAATAACTTCAGCAGTGGTAAGAAGTTTCTGGTTATGCCTTTCAATAGCATCCTCCAGCATCTCGCTGAATTGCCGATATCTGTATGGGTTTATTTTAAGTCTTACTCTGATCTCATCATTTAAAAGTTTACTTACCAATTGAAGGGCATAGTTTTTGTAATTCATTTCTTTGATTTTTTGCAATATTGTCTCGTCAAGGGCGGAAATATAAGGGTTTCCTTTAGACATAAGGCTGAAAATATCCACTGGCTCCTCGGAGGCTATACTTTTTGAAATAAGTTGGTTCATCTCATATTCAATGTCCTTTGAAATCTCCTTCACCTGTCTATGCTCATATCTCACGAGCATTTTCTTTATCATCTCGAAGAATCTAATGCCTTCCCGTATTTTTATAGTTTCAGGGTGGGGACTGGCTAAGGCGTAAAGCTTTTTAAGGGCTATAAAGTTTTTCAGGAAACTCTTCTTTATCTCTTCACTCTTTATTACCCTTTCATAACAGGATACCGTCAGCCTTGAAAGCTCTTCTTCCGATAATTTACTCCAGTTTTTAAAATCAAGGCCCGTAAAGAAAGAGGAAACAATATCGTATTTTTCCTTCAGCAAAGTTATAACTTTTTCTATGTTAGTCAGTATGTTATCTGAAACCGTTGCATATCTTCCAAGCGACTTTTTAAGGTCATCCGCAATTCCAATATAATCAACGACAAGACCACCCGGTTTGTCCTTAAACACTCTGTTTACCCTTGCAATGGCCTGGGCGAGGGAATGCCCTTTCATAGGCTTGTCAAAGTACATGGTGTGAAGGCATGGAACATCAAAACCGGTGAGCCACATGTCAACCACTATGGCCATTTCTGGCTCAGAGTCAGGGTTTTTAAATTTGTTAGCCAACTCTTTAAGTTCTTTTTCGTTCCTAAATGTGGGGACGGAATTCTGGCGGGTCTTCCTTTTTATTACCAGACATAACCACAACCACCGATGGATGCCTGGGAATTTTTGTAATCTCATCGTAAAGCCTTACCGCTACTTTTCTGGAAATGGTTACAACAAGGGCTTTTCATTGAATTCCTTCTTTCTCTTGTCGTAGTGTTCAACGATATCTTCTGCAACTTTCTTAATTCTATCCTCAGCAAGTATAAGCTCTTCCAGCCTTGCAAATTTTCTTTTTAAATACTCTTTTGTTTCTTCGTCCTGCACCAATTCTTCTGAAATATCTTCAAACTCTTCATCTATAAATTCATTGGAAAGGTGAAGCTGGATAAGTCTTGCTTCGTAGTAGATAGGAACAACCACATTGTGTCTTCTTGCAATATCCATGGAGTAGATGCTTATGGGCTCTCCGAAGACAAGATAAGTATCTCTGTCCTGAAGTTCTATTGGCGTTGCAGTGAAGCTGAGAAAGGAGGCATTGGGAAGTGCCTTTCTCAAATTCTGGGCCAGTTCCCGATACTGGCTTCTGTGCGCCTCATCTGCCACAACAATGATGTTATGCCTGTCACTTAAAAACGGATATTCCTCTTGTCCTTTAAGGCTGAACTTCTGTATTGTTGCAAAAACTATTCCTCCTGCTTTCTTTTGCAAAGTCTCCTGCAAGCTTTTTATAGTGGTTTCTCTCTCCGCAACAGATATATCAGCGAATATACCTGAGAGCTGTTCATCAAGTTCTCTTCTGTCTGTGATAAAAAGAATGAGAGGGTTCTCAAGTTCTTTTTGCTTGAGAGTTTTCTTTGCATAAAAGAGCATTGTAAGGGATTTTCCTGAGCCTTGAGTATGCCAGATAGTTCCTATTCTTTTTTCTTCCGGTTTTCTTCCCCTTGTAACGCATTCAACTGTCCTTTTTACTGCTTTTCTAACTGCATAGAACTGATGATACATTGCAATCTTTTTTAATCCAACTCTCACCTTGCCTTTCGTAGTGAACAAAATCCTGTAGAAAATCAACGATATGCTCCTTTTTAAATAGACCTCTGATTAAAACCTCAAGACTGCTAATGGTTTTTCCCCTGTACTTGTAAACGAAGCTTCTTTCGTCAACGGAAAATACCTCAACATCTCTTTCATCCTCAATTCCTTCCCACACGAAAAATCTCTCCCAGTCACTAAGAGGTGAGCCGTATTTAGTCTCATTTCCGTCACTTGCAACGATGGTTTGACAGTAAACATAAAGCTGAGAAATGTCATTCATCTTGATTTTATGGTCATTAAAGGCATCCCTTGCTGTTTCATAGGTGTTAAAACCCTTTAATTCAAAAACAGAAATAGGTATTCCATTTATAAAAACTACAATGTTAGGTCGTCTGAATTGTCCGTTTTCATATAAGTGCTCAACTGTAAATTGGTTTGTTACCAAAAAATCGTTACTGTAAACATCTTCAAAGTCAACAAGTTTTACAATTCTTGTTTTCTCTTCTTTGCCTTCTTTAAAAGTGAGCTTTACACCATTTGCGAGCATCTCGTAGAAAAGTTTTCCTTTAACAATAAAATCGGGATGCTCAAGCTGGGTAACATTCTTGTAAACTTCAAAAGCTTGAAAGTCAGTAATCCATGGATTAAGTTTTTTACTGCCGTGATGAATCTTTTCTTAAGAATAACATCCCTGTATGAATCCCTTTCTTCCTCAGGTGAAAGTTCGCTTCCGTGAATGTATGAATAACCCATATCCTGAAACCACTTAATCGCAGGCTCTTCAAACAAGTAGGCTTCGGTAAGAGTAGCCATTTTACAACTCCACCCTCAACTTTCCAAAAACAAGCTGTGGTAGAAGTGTATCTCTTATTTTCTTTAAGGTCATTATTTGCTTTTGGTTGAGGATGATTTTTTGAAAAAGAGGTTCAACGAGGGAGTTAAACTTTTCAAGTATTGTTTTTCTAGGAGGTATTATTATAAGCTTATTTTTCTTAAAGTTATCTACATCTAAGCCTAAAACTCCTGTTCCTGTGGCAAAACTTGCGCTCTCTTCTCGGGTAAATTTTAAATATAAATACAAGTAGAATTTATGTTTAGAGTCAAAAACTGAAATCTTTGTTATATGGTGTGAACACACTCCTTGACCTTTGTAATCAGGAGGAAAAACCACAATTCCAGGACTGCCCAATAATCTTTCATCTTTCGTTTGTTCTGTGTTAGGGATGAATAAATCGCCTTCGTTAATAATGTGTTTTTCCTTAATTCGTTCACTTTTAATCCAAGCATACTCAGGTTTAAAGTCCCCTCCTTCAACTGCGTTATTCAATGTAATGAAAATTAAACAACCTTCAACTGGTTCTTCAGATTTTTCTTTTCCACTGTAAGATAAACCATTTGTTAATTTAGCTATCTCTCCAATCGCCTTAACCTCCCACCCCTTCGGAATTTCCTTTCCCAACTCCTCACTATAAACAAACTCTCCATCCTTGAAAGGCTCAAAGTCTACGAACCAGTTTTTGAAAATTGCCATTGCCATTTCTTCAAGGACTTTGTTTTGCATTTTCTTGTTCTCTATAAGGTCGTCAAAGTAAGAGAGAACTTGAGCAATGCGAGATTGTTCGGCGAGAGGGGGATAGGGAACTAACTTCTGTTTGGTAAATAGATTCAAATTAAGATGAAGCACATTAACTCCATTTGCAAAAGTTGCATTTTTTTCTTGTGATGCTGTTAAATATAAATAAAGATATTCTTTTGAATAACTATCATCTAATATAACAGCCTTTGCACAATCTAATGAAATAACCCCTATATTATATTCTCTCGGAAACTATACCAGTGCTGGTGCGCCTACAACTTTCGCCCCCGGAGTCATATCGGTTAGAGCAATGATTAAATCTCCATGAATAACAAATTGTTCTTTTTTTGCATTATTTCCTGTATAGTATTTAAATTCATTGTCTTTAAAACCACCCCCTCTTAAGAAGTTGTTTAAAGTAATAAACGGATGCCCTAATTGTAAAGAATTAATCTCAGAAGATTTATGTGAAACTCCTTTTACAAATTCCACCACCTCCCCCAACCTTTTCACTTCCCAATCCTTTGGTATTTTTCCAATCTCTGTCTCTTTAAACTCTGTTTCCCAGCGGAATTTCATATTCGTATCCTTTAGAAACATTAAGGTTCAACTTGTTGCAATGTTTTTAAAGCTTTCAGTATCTCGTTGATCTTACCTGTTAGGTTCTGCTCCTCAGCCAGCAGGGTTTCCAGTTCATCACTCAGTCTCTTGATTTTCTCCTCAAAGGGTTCCTCGTCTTCATCCAGTTTTATTCCCACATACCTGCCGGGTGTTAAGACGTAACCGTTATTGGCAATTTCTTCAAGAGTCGCCACCTTCGCAAAGCCTATACTTCGTTAATCTCCTCTTCCTTTGCCCCTCTTTCAAATAATCTAAATTTCTAAACAATTTTTGAAATGTGTTCTTCTGTGAAAACATTTTGCTTCCTTGAGATTGGTTTAAAGAGTTTTTTGGCATAGATGAACAACACCTTCCCTTTCATGTGGTCTGGTTTTTCTTTTCTTATGAACCAAAGAGACACGGGAAGGCTGACGTTGTGGAAAAGCTTTGGAGGGCAGGCGACTATGCCATAGACCAGATCATCCATAATGATGCCCTCTCTGATTTTACCTTCTTGATTTCCACCACTTAAAGCACCATTGGCCATAACAAATCCCGCTTTTCCATTGGGTGCGAGGTGATAAATGTAATGTTGGATCCATGCATAGTTTCCATTGTTGTTTGGCGGTATTCCGTATTTGAATCTCGGGTCATCGGGCTTAATTCTGTCTGCACCCCATTCGCTGTCGTTAAAAGGCGGATTGGAGACCACATACTCAGCTCTGAGGTCAAAGAATTTATCATCGTGGTAAGAATCTCCGATTCTAATATCTCCCTCAACCCCACGAATTACCAAATTCATCTTACAAATCTTCCAGACCACATCCTTTGAGTCCTGCCCATTAATGGAAAGGTCGTGAATATCTATCCCTTCCCGTTCAAGTTTCTCAATAGCTGCGATGAAAAATCCGCCACTAACGCATGCAGGGTCAAAGATTCTGCCTTCCTTGACATCCAAAATCTCAACGATGAGTCTTGTCAGAGAACAGGGAGTGTAGTATTCACCTCCCCTCTTACCCTCCTGAGCTGTGAAGTTTCCGAGGAAATACTCGTAGATTCTTCCGAAGATGTCCCTTGCCTTGTGACCGTTTCCGAAATCTATGTCAGTGAACAAGTTAATAAGATATGCTAAGTCATGATGGTCTAAGTTAATTTGAGTAAAATTTTTGGGTATAACGTCTTTTAACTCTCTGGGATACTCGTTTTCTAAGACTTCAATGGCGTGGTCTATGATTTCACCTAATTTGGTTGATTGGCATTTTTAACAAAGTAATCCCATCTACACTCCTCGGGGAGGTAAAAGACTCCTTCACTGAGATAGCGATCCTTATCTTCAAGGATTTTAGGTCTATACTGAGCAAAGAGGTCGGAGATTTGTCCTTTCAACTTTTTCTGGTGTTCATCAAAAACATAGGAGAGGTACCTCAGAAAGATTAACCCGAGAACCACAAACTTATATTCGTGAACTCCACTTTTTTCATTAACTTATCAGCTGCTTTCCAGAGTTTCTCTTCAAAGGGAATATCTTTTTATGTCATTTTAAAAAACCTCCCGAAAATTGGACCAATAAAAATTCTATATTTAAAGACCAAAGATACAATAGCATAAGATTAATTTTATTTTAGTTGGTGGGTTGAATCAAGAGAAGGAAGTTTTTGCGGTAGGAAGCTGCTTCTGTTTCGAGGAATTTTAGAACTAATGATGATTAGGGAAGTTAATTTTACTCAGTATTTTTCGGTTTAATAGTTAAAATTTTCTTTTTATACTAAATTGCAAACTTTCGTGAACAAATAGAATCTTCTACCATAACTTTTTGGGATTTTTAACTTAGGTATTGATGAAATTCCTTCTAACTACTCATTACCTCAAGTCGGCCTTGTAAATTTGCATCGAGGATAATTTGAGCAACCAAGAAATACTGAACCATCTCTTGGGTTTTTTCTCACTTTCATTCTTCCCTCACATTCGGGGCAAATAAGATAATCTTCTCCATAAACTCTTTCAATTATATCTTCGGTTGGGTCTCTTTTCTCGGCGTGGTTTATTTCATTGCATTCTAAGAAGATACCTCTACTTCCCCTTTTGACAATCAATTTATGCCCACGGGAACAAAAACCTACCCCTTCCTCATTCAATTCGTCAATAGCTTCTTTGATTTGATTTAGGTCTAGAATGTCATCCATGTTAAGCCCATATAAACGTAAGAATTCATTAACGAACAACCTGCTATGTTCACACCTTATACAGAAGTGGTTATTTCTTTTATCCTCTACATGAAGGGGGTCGAACCAGAAAATTTTTCTATCGATAATGAAAATCTTTTCTACGATGTTCTTAGTTATTTTTATGTCAACATTTTGCACATTAATGGGGTGTTTTAAGGATTTTGTTAGTATGTATATTTTTTTCCTCTATTGATCAAGGTTTCTAATGCTGTTTTGAATTGCGTTATGAAGTGTTCACTAATGTGTGGATAGCTTATTATAATTTCTTCTTTTGCTTCTTCCATGTCAGCTTTTACGGTGTAGTAAAAGCCTCTGTAATTGAAAACCTGACACGAAGGGATAAATTGCTCCAAAGAACTAATGGTTATAATATTACCGTGATTCAGGATTTTTAGCACTATGTGTCTCAGAATGCTTTTTATATCAAGGTAGCTTAAAAGATAAGATATGTTCCCGATTATGATAAGCTTGCTTTTTGCTATGGTAATTGCCACATTTATGAGGCGCATTGCTTCTGAACCAAATCCTCCATTTAACCAAGTCACGCTTTTTGGAAAACCTTCAGGTATGTCAAATAGCACAATGTCGCTTTCTTTTCCCTGATATCTATGAATAGTTGCGGGTTTTATTAATTCAGTCATCTTCTTCTCTTGGACTAATCTTGCTATGAGCTTTATTTGAGATCTATAAGGTGAGAGTATGGCAATATCACGATTTTTAAGTTCCTTTTCCAATAAATTTTTTCTCAAGTTTTCAGCAATTGATACGGTCAACAAAGCGTTGAAGAGGTTAAATGGAGACCCTGTGAGTGGTTGTCTGATACACCAAGGGTTTATTGATTCAGTATCAATAAAGATTACTTTTTTTCCTTGAAATGGTGATAGTTCTATTACATCAATGTCTTCCATTTGTTTTTGTTTTTCAGTGATCCCTTATAAACAGATTCATTTACTATATCCGCAATTTCGGGGCTCATTCTTCTTTGTTCTGTTAGTTTCACAAGTCGGTTGTCTTCAATTCCTTTTGAGATTTTTTCTGGTATTTCGTTTATTTCAAAAATATCTCTTTTAAGCCATTTTTTTACTTGGGGTTCATCTGAAATCGCAATAGGTGGTAGCTGATAAAAATCTCCCACTATCACCGCTTTTGAGGTTGCTAAAAGACAGGAGCAGAACAATGAGGGTGGTGTTACCATACTTGCTTCATCAACTACAACCACGTCAAATCTGTTTTCATTAATATCTTCGTTTAGGTAAGCTCTTGTTAGAGTGGTACCCATCACGAGGGCATTATGAATGATTTGATTTTGGATATTAAGAATCGCAGTTTCTAATCTTTTTAAAGCCTCTTCTTTTTCCTTTATTTTCGTTTCTAGTTTTTCTAATTTACTTTCTATTTCGATGTTCGTTATGTTTTCCCCATTTCCAAATAGCTGTTTCACATCGGGATCTCCGAGAAGCAAATTGATGTTATATTCAATTTCTCTTAATTGGTCTTTCAAGTGGTTGTTTTCGTCGCGTAATTCTTTTATATTTTGCTCGATAGAAAGAAATTCAGCTGCAAACTGTCTTTTTTTCTCAGAAAGACTATTCAAATTTACGCCTATTATAGTTCTAATTATGAAATTTGTCTTTCTACCAAGCGAAATCCTTTTGTGGAAATGTTCAAGCTTTTGCTTTAACTCATTGGATTTTTTGTGAAGCTTTAGATATTCTAACTTTTTAGGCACTGGGTTTTCTGTTTCAAGTACGTTGTGAGTTTCTCATTAACTTCTTTAACCTTTTCTTAGATTATATCTAGTTGAGTTAATTCGCTTCGAAGTATTTCTAATTGTTTATTTATTTCTTTTGTTTTTTCCTCTACCCAGTAGTTCAAGTCCAATTCTTTAAACTTGTTGAAAAGTTCAGTGCTTGATGGTACACCAAACCTTAATATGCGGCCTGCAAAAAAGGCAGGGTTTGATTTTTTCTGAAGAATCATTGCGAGCTTTTCTAATGCATTATCAACTGCCACATTTGTGTTAGAAACAAGAAGCACGCGTTTTTCTCTTTCAATAAATTCATAAATCAAGTAGGCAATTAATGTTGTTTTTCCGGCTCCAGGAGGCCCCCCAAACGAAGGTAACTTCGCTGCCAAGTATTTTTGATATGGCATTTTTCTGCTCTTCAGATAGTTCACTCGGTTTGGTTTGAAGGTTTCTATCAATACCTACTTCACTCTTAATAAACCAAAAACTTTCATTGCAAGGTTTGCAGGAAGATTATGATTTGTTTTTAATCTCTCTATAAGTTTTCTTAGAAGAAATGTTGGGTCGGCAATTAGAATGGCTTGTTTAACGCTGTGTCCGATATTTTCCTCTATGGATATCAATATCTTTAGCCCACTTATTGCCATAATATTGCCATCAATTTTCTTGTCTCCAACTTTAATCTGTATAGGCGTATCTTCTTCAATTTCAATTGGTTCTTCTGAAGTGAAGGTATATACAAATTTGTTTCTCGAAACTTGGGTCATTTCTCCGTCAAATATTTTGTAGTTGATAGGTCCTTTGTTTTTCTTCCTGATGGTTTTAATCTCTATCTCAATCGCTTCTATAAATTCCTTTATTAAGCTCTCTTTATCCATATTTTAGCACATTTTGTTCGTTAAAGTTAAAGGATAAAAATTCTCTTACCATTCTTACAAGATGTACTCATCGATACTTTTAGTTTTTGGAATGTGTTCTGCTTCTCTCGCTTGAACCTTGAAGAAGCGTAAGCTTATTTTAGCCAGTGACCTTTTCTGAAACTGTAGTTAAAAAAAATATGCCAATGTTTTTTTGATTTTTTTGAGGAAAGAATAAAAACGAACCATGGAAAAACATTTAGCAATCAAAAAGTTAAACATTTTTAAGCTTTATTATACTCGTTTGGGTTTGGGCTTTCAAGATTTTGTTGTGCTAATTCTGATGTTAAGTGTATAATAGGTTCCTTAGTGGAGATTTTCTTTGTCAAAATTTTGAGCTCAAAGTATACAAAAACATCATCGAGTAAATTTTTAAAGTCTATATTTCTTTTTGTTTTGGCAAAACAGGGGGTTAAATTTTTGCATTTTAATTGCTAATGCTTATAATAGTATTGTAAATGTTCGAGGGAAGTTTTTTAGATCGCTTAGTAAGAATTAAAGATCAGCTTAGCCTTAACCCCACAAACCCTGATTTGAACTTTGAGCTTGGTAGTTGCTTTTTTGATTTAGGTATGAACCAGGACGCGATTAATTACCTAAGAAAGGCTATTGAATTGAAGCCTGATTTTGTTGAGGCTTATTGTAGATTAGGTGATGCATACTTTGACCTTGAGAATTATGGGGAAGCTTTAAAGGCTTATGAGAAGGCTTTAGCTTTGGGCAAATGTGATGGAGATATTTATTTGAAGGTTGGGAGTTTGTATTATCATTTCAAATCTTTTGACAAAGCGATAGAGAGATATTGCTCGGCTTTAAGCATCAAACCCGATTGGGTTGCTTATTGTAATTTGGGTGTAATCTATTATAGTCAAGGTAGGTATTCAGATGCCCTTGAGTGTTTTAAGAAAGGTTCGGAATTTGAGGATGCGGAATCCATTGTTTTATATCTTTTGGCAGTTACTTATAATCAACTTGGCCTTCATGACGAGGCTCTTGAGATACTAAAGCAAGTTTCAGAAAGCGATGATTTAACTAAGGAACTTGCAAATGCTTACTATAACTTAGGTCAAGCGTATTTTACTTTTGAAGACTTACAAAACGCAATACAAGCTTTCTCGTATGTTCTAAAGTTAGACCCAGAGCATGAATATTCAGAAAGGATAATTGAAGTATGTATGGATTGGATTATAGAGCTTTTTGAAAATGGAAAATATGAGGAAATTGTTGAGTTTTTAGAAGAATTGCAAAAACATATATCTAATTGCTTATTGCAGTTTAATTTGGGAAAGGCTTATTTTGCTCTTCAAAGGTTTGAGGAAGCGATGAACGTCTTTGAGAGAACAATTGTTTTGTGCTCTGATAATGACATTCTTGAAGAGATTGGACAATATTTGGTTAATTTAGGGATTACTTTTGAGGAAAAAGAAGATTATGAAATGGCAATAAGAGCTTTGAAGGCTTCCTATAAAATTAGAAAAAATGAAGATACGAAGCAAAAACTATTTAATGCACTCTTGGATCTGGCAGAATATCATAGTAACCTTGACAAGTATGATGATGCTATTGAGGTTTATCAGGAAGCATTGAGTTTGATTCCGGATAATGTACACGTTTTATACAATTTAGGTAAAGCATACATGAAAAAGAAGATGTATGAAAGAGCGATCGAAACCTTTGACAAAGTTACAAGGATAAACCCGAATTATTCAAATGCCTATGAAAAATTAGGTGTTGTTTACATTGAGCTTAAGAAATATGAATTGGCTGTTGAAAATCTTAGAAAGGCAGTCGGGCTTAAACCTCGCGATGTAAACCTTTATCTATTATTTGGTGATGCCCTTAAAGAGTTAAGACGCTACAAAGAGGCAATTGATGCATATGAAAAGGTTTTGGAGATTGAGCCTGAAAGAGATTTGAAGGATGTTTTGGCCCGATTATATTTTAATTTAGGTGAATCGTATTTGTTTAATAAACATTACGAGAGTGCTATAAAGTCATTTGAAAAAGCTCTGAGTAAAAAGCCCGATTTTCCAGAGGCTTATTTCAAATTGGGCATATCGTATAAGTTTTTAGGGCGTTATGGTGAAGCTTTAAATGCCTTTTTGGAATCCTCAAGACTTCAACCCAAAGACCCAGTAATATACTATCATATGGGGGAAATTTATTGTTTGTCTGGTGATTGGAAAAAAGCAATTCCCTGCTTTGAAAAAGTCTCAGAGTTAGATAGAGCTATTAAGGTTAAAAAGTACCTAGCAGACTGTTATTTTAATTTGGGACACTCTTTCTTTTCTCGTGAAGAATACAAAGATGCCATTGGGTATTTTCTAAAGGTTTTGGAGATAGATCAAAATTATCCTGTTAAAAATTGGTTATTTACTGCTTATTGTAAATTAGCCGAGCATTCTGAATCTCTTGGTTATTATGATAATGCAATAAAATACCTAGAAAAAGCTCTTGAGATTAATTATTCTTTTTATATTGCCATACGATTATGGAAATTAAAGTTCTTGAGGCTGTTTAAAAGTACAAAGTAAGTTTTATAGGATGACCTTTTGAGGTAATTAGTCAAAAAATCTGGTTGAACAGGAGGTTATCATGATTCTTCTTCTCGGTGCAGGTAGGCAGGGGTTTGTTGTGCTTGAGACCCTTAAGGAATTGGGGGTCAATGAGGTGGAGGTTCTGGAGAAGGATTCGGTTAATGCTGTTAGAGTGAGGGATCTGGGGTTTAATGTTATTGAGAAGTCCATTGACGAGATTGACTTGGCATCTTTCTTTAAGAATTACACCGTAGTTGTTGATTGTTTGCCTGCGAGGTTTGGGTTTAATGTCCTAAAATCTGCTGCGGAGGCTGGGGTTGATATCGTGGATATTACTTACATGGAGGAAGACCCGCTAGCTCTGGATAATCTAGCAAAGAAGAATGGAGTTACTGCTCTGGTGGATGCGGGTTTTGCTCCTGGTCTTTCCAATCTCTTCGTTGGGATGGGCGTCAGAGAGTTTAAAGAGGTGGAAAGAGTGGTGGTTCGTGTTGGTGGTATTCCCCTTTATCCTGAGCCACCTTTGAATTACCGAATTACATGGTCCTTTGAGGACCTCCTTGAGGAGTACACAAGACCAGCGAGGATTAAGGTTGATGGGAAGATCACTGAAATCCCGGCTCTTTCTGGTCTTGATATTGATGAATATTTTGTGGACGGAAGGATGTGGGAGCTGGAGAGTTTTTACACCGATGGGCTAAGAAGTCTTCTCTACACCATTGATGTGGAAGACATGGAGGAGAGGACGATTCGTTATCCGGGACATGCTTATCTCTTTGAATCTTTTATAAAGCTGGGACTATTGAATAAGAATAATCCCATTTATCCAGCTTTTAGTAAATTTCTCTATGAGAGGATGTCACAAGGCAAAGAGGAAGACGTTGCAATACTGGAAGTTTTGTTCTTTGGAGAAGAAAGCGAAGAGGAGGATAATCTTCTCGGTGGATTCTATCTTGTACATCACTACAACAGGAGAAGGAAGAGAACTGCAATGAGTGAACTTACAGGTATTCCGCCGGCCCTTTTGACGAAGATGATTGTTGATGGGAAGATAAAACAGAAAGGGATTATACCCCTTGAGTTGATTGAGGGTAGAGATTTGATTGAGGAGTTTTTGGGCATGCTGGAGGATTTTGGAATAAAGGTTTGGAGGTTCAGCGAAGAAGGGTAGGGGAAAGGATAAATAGATTAATTTTTCGTATTAATTCTAGCTAAATTGTAAATTAAGCATGCGCGTACCCGCTACTAGGGAAAGGTTAAAATTTAACCGGCGGACACATAGGCCCGCCCTTACGGTGGTGCCAATTTTTTCCCTTGACAGGATAATTACGTAATCAAACGCCATTGTAAGGGTCGACCTGGAATCAAGGAATGTTAATCTTTCGGGGAACTCGCGAGGCCTCCCCTAAGGAAGTGGCTCTAAATGTCCTTGTGTGAACTCCAAATTTTCTCCTCTTGTTTACAATTCACCATAATCCCGCCATTTTAATAACAAGAAGAAACTAATGGAGGTTGGACGATGAGAATGGATAAATTTACCGAGGGTGCTCAGGAAGCTCTAATGCGGGCTCAGGAAGCACTGACGAAGTTTAAACACAATCAACTGGATGTGGAGCACATTTTTTACGGGCTTCTGGAGGAGGAAGGAGGGGGGGTTTGGCAGATTTTTGAGAAGCTGAACATCTCCCCGATTATTGTTAAGGAGAAGCTGAAAGAAGCCCTTTTAAAAGTGCCTCAGGTTGAATTCTCCTATGGTGGTGCAAGACCGGTTCAGATTTACATCACCCCAAGGGCTCAGCAAGTAATTCAGGAGGCTTTTGAAGAAGCTCGTAAGTTGAACGACGAATATGTGGCACAGGAACATTTGCTCCTCGCCATTGAAAATGTCGGAGGTGGTGCTTCTTACAGGATTTTGAGAGAGCTTGGGGTTGACAGGGAAAAGATTTACAAGGCTCTGTATGAGATTAGAGGTGGTCAAAGGGTTACTGAGCCTACTGCAGAAAGTAAATACAATGCGCTGGCAAAGTATACCGTTGATATAACGAAACAGGCGGAGCAGGGGAAACTTGACCCGGTTATTGGCAGGGATGCGGAGATTGAGAGGGTGATTCAGATTATTTTGAGGAAAACCAAGAATAACCCCGTATTGATTGGTGAACCCGGTGTGGGTAAGACCGCCGTAGTTTACGGGCTTGCTCAGAGGATTGTGGAAAAAAAGGTACCCGATGACCTCAAGGATAAAAGAATTTTGATGCTGGACATGGGAGCGCTCCTTGCGGGTACCAAGTTTAGGGGTGAGTTTGAAGAGAGGCTCAAGGCTGTTATTGATGAAATTAAGAGAAGCAAGGATAAGTTCATCATCTTCATAGATGAGCTTCACACCATAGTGGGTGCAGGTGCAGCGGAGGGGGCAATAGATGCGGCTAACCTTTTAAAGCCAGGACTTGCCTCTGGCGAGCTTAGGGTTATCGGTGCAACAACGCTGGATGAGTACAGGGAAAGGATTGAGAAGGACGGTGCCCTTGAGAGGAGATTTCAGCCCGTTTACGTTAAGGAGCCGATGGTTGAAGAGACCATTGAGATATTAAAAGGACTTAAGAAACGCTATGAGGACCACCACAAGGTTCAGATTGATGACTCTGCCCTTGTTGCAGCTGCTAAGCTTGCTGAGAGGTATGTGCAGGGAAGGAAACTTCCTGATAAGGCTATTGACCTTCTGGATGAGGCATGTTCTTACCTGCGAATAAAGCTCTCTCAGATGCCCGAGGAGATTAAGGCGATGAAGAACAAGATTGTAGAACTCTCCGATAAGATAAAGCTTCTCGATCAGTTTGGTAAGAGTGGAGAGGCGAAGAAGCTGGAAGAGGAAGTTCGTGTCCTTGAAGAAGAATTTAAGGCAAAGCAGGAAGAGTGGCTTAAGAAGAAGAATCTCGATACAGTTGTGGATGAGAACGATGTGGCTCAGGTGGTTTCCAAGTGGACAGGAGTCCCTGCCCACAGGCTCCTTGAGAGTGAGGCCCAGAGGCTCCTCAGAATAGAGGAGGAACTCAAGAAGAGGGTGAAGGGTCAAGACCATGCAATAAAGGTCGTTGCGGAAGCTATAAGGAGGTCAAGAGCTGGGCTTGGGCCGAAGGATAGACCCATTGGCGTCTTCATGTTCCTTGGACCAACTGGTGTTGGTAAGACCCATCTTGCAAGACAGCTGGCATGGTTTCTCTTTGATGATGAAGATGCACTTTTAAGGATTGATATGTCGGAATTTATGGAGAGACACGAGGTTTCCAAGCTTATTGGTGCTCCTCCGGGTTACATCGGTTATGAGAAAGGTGGAGTTTTGACGGAGGCTGTAAGGAGAAGGCCTTACCAGGTGATTCTCTTTGATGAAATTGAGAAGGCCCATCCCGATGTTTTTAACATTATGCTACAGATCTTTGATGCGGGTAGACTTACGGACTCCCACGGCAGGGTTGTGGATTTCAGGAATACGATAATCATCATGACATCCAACATTCAATACAACTTTGAAACCACAAGGCTCGGCTTTGTGACAGAAACTGAGGATACCGTCTCCAAACAGCAGAGACTCGTTGTTAATCAGTTGTTACCTGAGCTCAAGAAGTATTTTAAGATTGAGTTTTTGAATAGGATTGATGAGTTTGTGGTCTTTAATCCTCTGGGTCCCGAAGAGGTTAAGGAGATTATTGAACTTCAGCTCAATGAGGTTAGGGAGAGTTTGAAGGAAAATGACATAGAAATCTCTTGGACTCCGGAACTGGTGAAGTTCATCTTTGAAAATGGTTTCTCTGAAGAATTAGGTGCAAGGCCGTTAAGGAGAACGATACAGAGGTATGTGGAAAACAGGATTGCGGACGAGATTATTGCAGGTCATATTAAACCCGGGGATAAGATTTTGGTTGATTTTGATGGTGAGGTAAGGTTTAAGAAGGTTGAGGATTAGGGGAGTGTGATTTGGGCGGGCGGACACGTGGTCCGCCCCTACGATGTATTGGTTTTTTCCAATGAAACTGTTGAATTGTTATTCTTTCGTAGGGGCCGACCCATGTGTCGGCCCCAGAAGTATGGACAATTTTTGATTAATAGACTCCACAAAAAACAGGGTTGGTATTTATAATCACTTTTGAAAAATTAATTGAGCATCGTCGACGGTGTTATCATACTTTTGTAGCACTTTATTTATGGATAGAACATTAGACTTTTCCTTTGCTTAGTTAGGAACCAATCGACTCGGGGAAAATCCGCAGGTGCAATGATTTTCGTCCAATAATCAATCGCAGTGGGTATGCGAACGTTTTTTCGCAGAGATAGAATCACTTGCTTGTTTTTTGTCTTATTATAATTTACATACTCAAGGAGGTGTTGTATGCGGTGTGCTTTTATAATCCTCGTACTTGTCAGTTTCCTCCATGCGGAGGACTTTCTGAAGGGTGTAACTGCAAAGGACTTAGCTATTGCGAAGGAAGTAGAACCATCCCCGGAGGATACTGCAGGGTCAAGGGATATTTTCAAATTCTACTACAACACTGCAAACGAGGCACTCCATCCAAGTGGCAAACTGCGTGCGGAGGTGAGGACTGTTCCGGGAAAGGGTCGTCTTGATGGAATCTACGTTGTGAATCTGGAGACGGGAAAAGAGTTCCGCGTTGATGAGATGAGTTTATGCCAAAGTGGTCGGCGTGTGGAAAGTATATCGCATATGTGAAAAGAGAAATTTTACCCGAAACAGACCTTAAGACCGGAAAATATAATTTACAGATAGATGAAATCTGGATTTGCGACGCAAATGGCGAAAATAAGAAAAAACTATCGGGTGAGTATCACTTTGGTGGTGAGTACTTATGGAGTCCCAATTCAAAGTATATTGTTTTTGAAGGGGAGAAGTACCCCCCTGAAGGCGGCTGTGTTGTGTGCCTTTTGAGTGTAGAGGTAGAGTCTGGAAAGATCTTTCTCATAGATTCTTTTCCTTGCTGGGAGGCTGATTTTCACTTTTCCATATCTCCCGATGGCAGGATGGTGGTTTACACGAAGCCCCTTGAAGCGGACCATCGTGGACCAACCCGTTCTGAGCTCTTTGTGGCGGATATAGATGGTTCTTATAAGAAACAGCTCACTAATACGCCGGACAAGCGGGAATGGTTTGTTAAGTGGTTACCTGACGGGAGGTCAGTGCTTTTGAGGCGGTTTGATTTAAAAACGAAAAAGATGGAGTGGGTTAAACTTATTCTCAAGAAAGTCTCAGAATAAGGAGGATAGAGTATGATGAAGCGCGCAGGATTACTTTTGGCAATATTCGTTAGTCTCTGTGTGCACAGAGTGTACGTCAGTATGACATATGTTTAGACCCCGGGCATTCGGGCAATATGGATCCAGGGGCGGTGAGGGAAACCCCTCAGGGCGACTCCATTATTGAGGCACATCTTACCTTGCGAACTGCCTTAACGTGTGATGGTCTTCTCCCACCTGAGTATGCAGTGATCCTTACAAGGAGGAGCAACGATGTTCCGAGGTACAGACCAACAAAGAAAGCAAAGGTTGCAACCGGGGAAGTACCCAGCCCAGAGAGTATTCAGACGCTCAGACGCGTTCAGGCAGCGGTTAGTATTCATTACAATTCAACGGGAAAATACAGATAATGTTTATGGGTTAGAGACCTTTTATTACGGCGATAGTAGACTGGCAACGCTTGTTCACCAGCGGGTATATCAGACGGTCGGTTCAATTCTAGATGGATTCTATAGGAACCGGGGGATTGAGGAAAGGGACTTACCCTTTTTGACATACTTAGCGGAAATGATGGTTCTTGCTTGTCTTGTGGAGGTTGAGTTTATAAATAATCCCCGTCGCTGGCCTGCGCTTCGCAGCGGGCGAATTCCCGATCATGCAGCTCTTGGCATTGCGGAGGCAATTTATGAGTTTTTGGGTGGTGTGCCAGATTATAGAAGATATTTTTATTCTGCTGTTAAAAGCTTATATGATCGATATCCATGGTTGTTCTGGAATTTCTCCAGGAAATACAGTGAGGAAAAGACCACCCATTATGTTTATCGCAAGGAGCAGGGTGAAGAGGATTACAATGTTATAGCCGCTGTGACAGACACCTTTTTTGTTGATTCCACCGTTGAACCCGGTAAGAAGTACACATACTTTGTTTCCTTTACAGGGAGTGGATATCCCCTCAACACATCCACTCCAATTACACTCCATACGGCCCATTCAAATCTGACTGGAGGGTAGCTACGGGTCCGAATTATGCAAGGAAAGTCTTCTTTGATGAAGAGGGAAATTTGCACCTTGTATATGGTGATGATACCGATGCGTTTTATGGTGGCACTCTTCTCTCCCAGAGGGTGGAAATGGGTCTTCTTTCATCGGTTCAGATGGACAAAAGGGAGAGGATTTTTGTGGTGGCACTCTTCTCTCCCAGAGGGTGGAAATGGGTCTTCTTTCATCGGTTCAGATGGACAAAAGGGAGAGGATTTTTTTGGTGTCAGCGGGTTTTGTAGGGACCGGTGAACCACCCTTTGAAGACCTGAAGTACTACGATGTAACCTGCCGTGTACGCACCGATACAGGCTGGATATCGGTTAGCGATTATGGGTTAGAAAACGACTACATCCTTTCCATTTCCTTTGTTATAGACACCTGTGACACAGGTTGGGTATTGTTTAATGTTTTGAGGGGTTCTGTGAACGAGCACAGGGTCGGTAAGTTCAACATTAACCAGGGAAATTCCCCCTTTGAGGTGGAAGTGATTGATTGCTACGAGGGGAGTGGTGTAGGCTCTATTGCTCTAAGGGAATGGGATAACTCTTTACATGTGGCTTATGAGAAGAATGGCAAGATTTATTACACGAAGAGGGAGAACGTGGTTTGGACAACACCCTATTTGGTTTCTAACGGACACAATCCATCCATAAGTGTAGGGGGTGCACTTGTTCACATTGTCTGGGAAGAGTATCTGTTTATGGTGCATAGAATCAGGCACCGCTATACCGATGGGAATGTGTGGAGCACGATAAGGGATGTGATGGGTTTAACACCTACCTTTGGCCGTGGCTTTTATCCCTATATCTACAATGGCTCAGTGGTGACGTGGCATCAGCTTACATCAGATTTAAAACCTCCATTCCCAAATTATGATATCTTTGTGAGCACATTAACGCCCTTTGGCACGTGGAGTAGACCCCGCAACATAAGCAATACTTTGCCGGATTCCAGATATCCTTAGGTTGCGGTATATCAAACCCCTTCCCAGACAACCTACGCTTACATGTGGACAGAGGGTGATAAAGCCCCATATGAGGTAAAGATACTATCCATGGGGGGTGATCGGATTCCCCTTTATGCCTTTGACCTTGGTGATAAGGAACCCTGCCTCTTTACCCTGTACCGGGAGGGACAAAAAAGTTATGAACCGGAGAAGAGGGTGGATTATGCCAAGGGGAGCTTGAGGTACAAAATCCCGGGGCTCAATCCTGAGCGTGATTACCTTGCGAGTCTGACCTTTTATCAGGAGGAAGAGGAGAAGTTGGTTCAGGAAATTGTAGTGGATGGGGTACACATGAATACAGTCACGATTCCGAGGGGGAAGGTAGTGGTAGAAGAACTTAACATTCCTCAGAAGCTTTACTCTGATGGTGTATTTGAGCTTGTGGTTAAAAATAGACAGGGTGGTAGGAGCATTCTTTCCTCCTTTGCCGTTTATGAGTTTTTAAAAGAGGGAACAACTTTACCCGCGATGGAAAGCGGAATTGAGAAGGGTGAAACTTCTTTCTCCATTCAGTACATGCCGGGAGGAAAGGTTAAGGTGGCTTACCGTCTCCCTGAGAGGGGTGAGGTAACCTTTGAGATCTATTCTGTAACGGGCAGGTTGGTAAACAAGGTGAAGAAGGTGGAAGATAGGGCAGTTAACACCTTCCTCTGGGATGGCAGGAACGAAAAGGGGGAAAGGGTTCCGAAGGGTATTTACTTTATAAGAATGGAATTCAACAACAAGTTGATGAACACGGGTAAATTTATACTATTCTAACTCAGAAGTGGTGCCGGGCTCTGCCCGGCACCACTTAATTTGTTCCTACCCAAGTACTCGTACGAGAGAAATCCCTTTTAAGTTAAATTAGTCTTCCTATCTAAAGTTGAAAAAACAAATTCCAAGTTATAATCCTTTCCAATTTTTGAGAAACCTTTCAAATTTCAGGGAGAGTAATTGTGAGAAAAATTGATCTCCTCTCACAAACTTTCCTGTTTGATTAAATTTTACTTCTCCCTTTTGCACCTGTACTTCAAAAAATTCTGGGTGTAGCGCTGCAGCAAAATCAGC
>FWWM01000459.1_pt1 | contig 135040 bp, 104 predicted proteins | sample 2228351 | NCBI WGS metagenome assembly FWWM01 (sample SAMEA103939774, study PRJEB20133) | metagenome
ACGGTCGGCATGTAGGCTCACCTCCTTGTGAGAATGCCTTTTCAGGTGAGCCTACTGCTTTTTCTCCTACCGGCAATTACCCGACGCATCCACCTCCCGCACACGCTCTTGATCGCCCGCTGGACGGGCCATACACTGTCCGCTGTCGACTCACCCCGGCGTCCATGACCTGCTGGCGGTGCGAGCCAGCCGTCGGGAGCGCGTACAGTCCGCCGCCGGTCCGGGCCGCCCGCCCGTTCCCGGGCGGGAGCGATGATGCCGCCGGTCATGGATGCGACCATCGAATCCGCCGTCTCGACCGAGTTCCAGCGAATCCTCGACCGCGCCCTGGCCGGGGAGCGTCTGACGGCCCACGAGGGCTACCGCCTCATCCGCGCGCGGGGGACGGAACTACCGGCGCTCATGGCCGCCGCCAGCGCGCTCCGCCGTCGAGCCAAGGGCGATACGGTGACCTATTCGCGCAAGGTGTTCATCCCCCTCACGAACCTCTGCCGCCAGAAGTGCGGCTACTGTACATTCGCCCGCGGGCCGCGCGACCCGCTCGCCCACACGATGACGCCCGACGAAGTTCTCGCCGTCGCCCAAGCGGGCGCGCGAGCGGGCTGCAAAGAGGCCCTGTTCTCGCTGGGTGAAGCGCCCGAGGAGATCTACGACGCCTACCGCCAGCAACTGCGGGCCCTGGGCCACGACAGCACCATCTCCTATCTGAGAGCTATGGCGGAGCTCGTCCTCCGGGAGACGGGACTCTTGCCGCACGTGAACCCCGGTGTCATGACGTACGAGGAGATCGCGTCGCTTCGCGAGGTGAGCGTGTCCATGGGACTCATGCTCGAGACGGTCTCCGAGCGGCTCACGGCGAAGGGCCAGGCGCATTTCAATTGCCCCGGGAAGGTGCCGGCGGTGCGCTTGCGAACGCTGCGCGACGCGGGGCGCCTGGACGTCGCGTTCACGACCGGCATCCTCATCGGCATCGGCGAGACGCTCGAGGAGCGCGTCGACTCCCTCCTGGCTATCCGGGACGTCCACGAAACGTACGGCCACATCCAGGAGGTGATCGTGCAGAACTTCCGGGTGAAGGACGACATCGTGATGCGTCACGAGAGCGAGCCGAGCGCGCTGGACATGGTCCGGACCATCGCGACGGCGCGGCTTTTGCTGGGCTCCGAGATGAACATCCAGGCGCCGCCGAACCTGACCCCCGACGCGTACGGCGTTTATCTGTTGGCGGGCATCAACGACTGGGGCGGCGTCTCGCCAGTGACGCGCGACCACATCAACCCCGAAGCCCCGTGGCCGAAGATCACGGAGCTGCGCGCCGTCACCGAAGAGGCCGGCTTCGAGCTGCGCGAGCGGCTCGCCATCTACCCGGAGTTCCTGTCGGACCGCTGGGTTCCACCCGCCTGCCGCCAGTCGGTGCGGCGCTGGGCGGGACCCGATGGCCTCGTGACATGGGAGGAGACGACATGGTGAAGCGAAACGCGAGCGGCGAAGGAACGCCTCGTTCTGGCCTCGCCCGGGCGGTGGAAGCCGCGCTGAGCGCCGCCGACCCTCGCGTCGCGGGCATCATCGACCGCGCGCTCACAGGACACGATCTGTCGGTCGAGGAAGGCGCCGCGCTCTTCGAGGCCTCCGGCCCGAGCCTGCACGCCCTCACCCTGGCGGCGGATTACCTGCGGCACGAAACGGTGGGCGACGTGGTGACCTACGTCGTCAACCGCAACGTCAACTTCACCAACGTCTGCATCAAACGCTGCGGGTTCTGCGCCTTCTCGCGTGACCACCGCGAAGAAGAGGGCTACTTCCTGCCCGTCGAGGAGATCGTCCGGCGCGCCAAGGAAGCCTGGGACCTGGGGGCGACGGAGGTGTGTATCCAGGCGGGCCTCCCCCCCAAGATGCGAGGGTCTTTGTACATCGACCTCTGCCGGGCCATCAAGGACGCCCTGCCCGAGATTCACATCCACGGGTTCTCGCCAGAGGAGGTCCTGTACGGCGCCGTCCGCTCGCGGACGTCCGTGCGCGACTACCTCCGCGCCCTCCAGGAGGCCGGTGTCGGCAGCCTGCCCGGCACTTCGGCGGAGATCCTCGACGACCGGGTCCGCCGTCGGATCTCTCCCGGCCGCATCAGCACGGCGCAGTGGGTGGAGGTGATCACGACAGCGCACGAGCTCGGCATCCGGACCTCGTCGACGATCATGTACGGGCACATCGAGACCAGCGAGCAGCGCGCGGCGCACATCACGCTCCTGCGCGACATCCAGCGACGGACGGGCGGATTCACCGAGTTCGTCCCTCTGAGTTTCGTGCACACCGAGGCCCCGATGTACATGAAGGGCCTCGTCGACGGCGTACGCCCCGGCCCGACGGGAACCGACGTGGTGAAAATGTACGCCGTATCGCGGCTGATGTTGAACGGAGATATCCCGAACCTTCAGGTGTCCTGGGTGAAGGAGGGACCGCGCCTCGCGCAGCTCTGCCTGATGGCCGGCGCCAACGACTTCGGGGGCACGCTCATCAACGAGAGCATCTCGACATCCGCGGGCGCGCAGCACGGGCAGCTCGTCCGGCCCGCCGAGTTCCGCCGCATGATCCGCGAGGCGGGCCGTATACCGGCGGAACGCACAACGACCTACGGCATCCGCCGGGTGTTCGACGACCCCGCACAGGACCCGGACGAGCGGCTGAACCACGTCGAGTCGCCCGAGGACCAATTCGGTTCGTACGCGCGGCTCACGCGCGACCAGCGCTTCCGCTATCGGCCGGAGCTCCCTGTGACGGCAGCGTAACCCAACGCGGGCTAGCGTGGGGAACGCTCCCGCAGGGTTTGCCCCCACCGGGCTGCGTCCTTAGAATGCGTCGCCATGATCGACGTTCACGTTCGTACGCAGCACATCACCGTCCCCGACGACATGAAGGCCTACGCGGCGAAGAAGCTCGCCGCGCTCGAACGATACCTGCCGCGGCTTCGCGAGGTTACCGTCGAGTTCGCGTATGAGGACACCCGCGCGGCCGATGAGCGCATCGTCGTCCAGATCACGGCGAACGACAACGGCACACTGCTGCGCGCCGAAGAGCGCGGCGCTGACCTGCGGTCCACCATCGACCTCGCGAGCGACGTCATCCGCCGCCAGGCCCGCCGGCACAAGGAGCGCCGGTTCCGCAACCGCAACGTCGGTCGCGCCGCTCCCGCGGCCAGCGGAGCGCTGGAAGAAGAGGAGCCGCTCGACGAACCGGAGACGGCGCTGGGCAAGGTGGTGCGGGTCAAACGCTTTCCCGTGAAGCCGATGACCGAAGAAGAGGCGGTGGAGCAGATGGAGCTGTTGGGGCACAATTTCTTCCTCTTCCTCGACGCGGACGCCAACAGCTTCGCCCTGTTGTATCGCCGTCGAGACGGGCAGTACGGCCTGATCATTCCCGAGACCAGTTGAGCGCCCCGGTCCACCTCGTGGTCTTCCTGGGCGGCGCCGGCGGCAGTCCGCTGGAGGTTCTGCTGGCACGCGCGCTCGAAGCCGCTGCCCTGGACACCATCGAGACGGCCCTGGGCACCGGCGCCTTCGCGGGCGCCGTGCTCGTGACGGATCGTGCGTTCGAGCCGGCCGCGCTTCCACCCGGCGTTGTCGTGGACCGCGACCCCGTAGGGGCGCCGTTTCACTTCGGGCGTCGGCTCCTCGAGGTGTGCGAACGCCACAGCATCGACCGGCCGCTGTACACCGGGGCGGGCGCGGGCGTGTTGCTCAGTGGCGACGAGTACGCCGCTATCGCCCGGCGCCTCGCCAGCGCGGACCGCCTCGTCATCCCGAACAACTTCTTCTCCTGCGACCTCTTCGGTCTGGCGACCGCCCGGGAGCTCGAGCGTGTCGACCTCCCCGCCTCCGACAACCTGCTGGCGCGCCTCTTGACCCAGCGCGCCGGCCTCGCGTGCGAGCCGCTGCCCCGGACCGCGGCGACGCAGTTCAACCTCGATTCCCCGGCCGACCTGGCCGTGCTCGCCCTGGCTGGCGGCGCAGGCCCGAGGCTCGCCGCCCTGCTCGACCGCGAAGCGCCGGCGCTTCCCGCGCTGACGCGCCTGATGGACCGTCTCGTCGACCCTGCAGCCGAGCTGTTCATCGCAGGACGCGTCGGCAGCGCAGTCTGGCAATACCTCGAGCGCGAGACCGCGTGCCGCGTCCGCGTCCTGAGCGAAGAGCGCGGCATGCAGGCCGCCGGCCGCGACGTATCGGGGGCCGCTCGCTCCCTCCTCGGATTCCACATTGACATCGCGGGCGTGGACCGCACGTTCGCGGAGATCGCCGCGCTGTGCGACGCTGCCGTCATCGATTCTCGCGTTCTCCTGGCCCACGCCGGCGCGCTGCCACCGCGCGCCGACCGATTCGCCTCCGACCTCGGGCGGTGGCAGGACATCGCGGACCCCTACTTGCGGGAACTGACGCGCGCGGCGGCGGAAGCCCCTGTACCGGTCGTGCTGGGCGGGCATTCGTTGCTGGCGGGAGGGCTCATGTTGCTGACCCACGCCGCGTGGCGCCGACACGACACGGCCCTGGGCCGCAACTGAGCTCTCCCCCGAAGAACCTCCTGCAAACCCCGAGCGACTCGACCGTTCGGCACTGGAAAGGCCGGGGCGCCCGCGCTTTACTGTAGAGACGAAAGGAGGTGTCGCCATGGCAGAGAGACTGCCGATTCTCCGACGGCCGTTCTTCGCCTGGCGTCCGTGGCGCGAACTGGAGGAGATCGAAGAGGAGTTCGACCGGCTGTGGAGGGAGTTCGGGCCGCGGATGCGGGGACTCATGCCGAGGATGGTCGTACCGGAGCCCGCGCTCGACGTGTACCGCAAGGATGGCAACTTGATCGTGGAAGTGGACGCGCCCGGAATGAAGCGTGAGGACTTCACCGTCGAAGTCGACGGGCGCACCCTCAAGATCTCCGGAGAGCGCAAGGTCGAGGAGGAGGTCAAGGAAGAGGACTACTACCGCTGCGAGCGGAGCTACGGCCGCTTCTCCCGGTGGATCGACCTGCCGGAGGACGTCTCCACGGAGAAGGCGACCGCGACGTACGAAAACGGTGTCCTGAAGATCACGCTTCCGGCGGCCGAAGCCAAGAAGCCGGAAAAGAAGATCGAGATCAAGTGAATCGAGGACTCGCGAGGGAGGGAAGCGAGCCACCAGTTGGGAAGGGGCGGCCCGGTCCGGGCCGTCCCTTCCATCACCCGGGCGCATCTACGAAGGGAGATCCCACGACATGAACCGACTCGAAGGTCTCACCTGCGTCGTCACAGGCGGCGGTTCAGGCATCGGCCGGGCGACCGCCGTCTTCATGGCTCACGAACGCGGTCGCGTCGTCGTCTCCGACACCAACGAGGAAGGCGGGCGCGAGACCGTCCGCCTCATCGAGCAAGCCGGCGGCGTCGCCACGTTCGTGCCGGCTGACGTCTCGCGGGAGGACGACTGGCGGCGGCTCTTCGATGTCGCCACGCGAACGTACGACCGCGTCGACGTCCTGTTCAACAACGCCGGCATCGAGGGCGAGATGGCGCCCACAGCCGACGCCAGCCTCGACAACTGGAACAGGGTCATCGCCGTCAATCTCACGGGGGTGTTTCTGGGCTGCAAGTACGGGATCCAGGAGATGCTGCGGCACGGGGGCGGCGGTTCGATCATCAACAACGCGTCCGTCGCCGCCCTGGTCGGTTTCGCCGGCATCGGCGCCTACTGCGCCGCCAAAGGAGGCGTCGTCCAGCTCACCAAGGCCGCTGCCCTGGAGTACGCGACGGCCGGCATCCGGGTCAACGCCATCTGTCCCGGCGTCATCGACACCCCGATGGTACGGCGTGTGGTCGAGACCAACCCTGAGCTCGAGGAGGCGTTGAAGGCCACCGAGCCTGTGGGTCGCTTCGGGAAGCCGGAAGAGGTCGCCGCCTTGGTGGTCTTCCTGGCCAGCCCCGAAGCCTCGTTCGTCACAGGCGCCGTCATCCCAGTCGATGGCGGCTTCGTGGCGCGCTGATCCTCACACCGGACGCACGCCTGGGACGGGGATCACAGCGCCGGTCACGCCCGCCGCGCGCTCCGAACACAACGCCGCGACGACGTCGGCGACGTCCGCGGGCGTGGGGCGGGCGCGGGTGCGCTCCCCGTGGGCGAGGCGCAGCGCTTCGTCGATACTCACGTAGTCGATGGGGCCCGGCGCGACGGCGTTGACGGTGATCCCGTGAGCCCGCTCGCGAGGCCCGAGCACGCGGGCGAGCCAGTGGCGGGCCGCCTTCCCCAGGGGATAGTCCAGCGGGGCCTCGGGAGGCCCGAAGGGCCAGTCATCGGCTCGATGGCCGCCGATGAGCACGACGCGACCCCAGCCGCGCTCGCGCATCTCGGGTAGGACCGCGCGGAGAAGCGCGAACGTCGATTCGACTTCTTCGGCCAGCACCTTGCGCAGGTGCTCGGGAGGGATCTCCGGCACATCGCGCGGCACCCAGTCGCCGCCGGCGCTGCACACGAGGATGTCCACGCGCCCGAAGGCGTCCCGCGCCTGCTTGGCCAGCGCCTCCGCCTGGGCGGGGTCGGCCAGGTCCGCGCGGATGGCGGCGCACGAGCGCCCGAACGCCCGCTCGATCGTCGCCGCGGTCTCCTGCGCCCGCGCCTCGTTCGACCGGTACGAGCCCGCGATCCGCGCGCCCTCTCGCGCCAGCGCGAACGCGATGCTCCGCCCGATGCCCCGGCCGCTGAAGCCTGTCACCAGCGCCACGCGACCGTCGAGCTCCACTTCAGCCCTCGACCGTCACTGTGCCGGCGGCCCCGTCCACGGTGATGCGCTGCCCGTCACGCAGGATCCGCGTGCCGTTCCCCACGCCGACGACGCAGGGCACGCCGTACTCGCGCGCCACGATCGCGCAGTGGGAGAGCACGCCACCCGTGTCCGCGACGACGGCGCTGACGGACGAGAAGAGCGGTGTCCACGGCGGCATCGTCATCTCGCACACGAGGACGTCGCCCGGCTGGAGCTTGTCCGCCTCCGCGAGGGACTTCACCACGCGCGCGGGCGCCGTCACTCGTCCGGGCGATGCCGGGATGCCCAACAACACCCGCGCCGTGGCCGGAGCGTTCCGCGTCTGGCCGTAGAACGACGCGAGCATCGGCTCGCGCAACAGCGGCTCAGGAGGTGGGGCGCCCAGCGCTTCCGGCGGGTCCAGGTGGAACGCGGCGTCCCGGGCGGCGCGGCGCTCCGCCGCCAGCCCGCGCCGGTCTCTTCCCGGCGACACGAGCGCGTCCTGCAGCTCGTCGACGGTGAGGAAGAACACGTCGTCCGGAGACCCGACACATCCGGCCGAGGCGAGCCGGCGTCCCGCGTCGACCAGGGGACGTCGCAAGAGCGCCGTGTGCATCTGGTCGATGTAGAAGTTGTGGTTCTCCTGAATGGGCACGTACTGGCGGGCGGCTTGCTGGAGGAAGCGGAACATCCCCTCCAACGGATGCCCTACGATACGCGGCTCGATCTGGGCTTCGAGCCGCTCGCGTTCCCGGCGGGCCTGATCCTCGCGTGCGGCGGGGCTGGCCTCTTCGCCCTTGCGCAGGTACTCCCGCAGCAAGGTCAGCGGGACGACCGGTGACTCGATCCATGTCGGGTCGGCGAGCTCGAACGCGTCGCTGCGCCAGCCGTACTCGTCGAGATACGCCCGGAACGCGGCGAGAAACGCGCGCCCCTCCGCGCTGCCCTCGAGCTGCGCGAGGGCGCGCGAAGGCGGCGAGTCGAGAATCGTCGCTCGAACCGCCGGCTGTTCGTCCGCGAGGCGGCTCAGCTCCCACAGCTTCGCGCCCGACTCGACCGACTTGTTCGGGAAGCCCTGCATGAGCACGTACGCGCCTCCGTCGGCGCCCAGCACCTGTTCGTACACGTTCACGAATTGGCCGGCCGCCGCCATGACCGGTCCGACGGCCCGCATGTGCAGATCCCACATCCGGACGCGCGAGGCGCGGAGCTCGTCCAGGTACGCTGCGAGGTCGCGGTCGCTCATGGCGCCGAAGTCGCGATCGCGAATCGCGGCGTTGTGCCGCACCACCTCGGGCAAATACTCCTGTTCCCAGAGTTCGAGCTGCCGGGTCAGCATCGGAAGCATCCGGGCGATGGCATCCTCGCGCACGCGCGGCAGGTCGTCGATCGGAACATCGAGCTCGGGCGCCAGGTACCAGTAGCCGTTCGGCGTGAACACGTGGACGCGCACCGGCGCCCCCAGCGCCCGATAGCCCGCGGTCGTGCCCTCGGAGAACGCCGGCGCGTCGATGGACGCAGAGAGCGGCGTGGACGGATGGGGGAAATGCATCCGGTCGCGGAACCAGTACAGATGCTGGTGCTCCGGGCGGCTCCACTCGAACGGGAAGGACGACTCCACAGGCGGTCTCCTCTCAGCGGGGTCATCATGCGGGGCGGGACGGGTTGGCGTCAACGCCGCGCCTGCTATCATCGGGCCGCCTGCGTCGGCACGCGGGCGAACGAACGAGACCGAGGAGTGTGGACGATGAGACGAGAGGTGGCGATCACGGAGGCCCGGAGGCTCATCGCCGGTGGCCCTATCGTGCTGGTCACGACGTGCTGGCGAGGAAACCACAATGTCATGCCCGCGGCATACGTCATGCCTCTCAGCTTCGAGCCCCCGCTCATCGGTCTAGCCGTGCACCCTTCGCGTCACACCCACGACATGATCACGTACGGCGAGGAGTTCGCCCTCAACATCCCCGGAAAGCGGCTCCTGCACCATTGCCAGTACCTGGGTAGTGTCTCGGGACTCCAGCTCAACAAGTTCGAGCTGACGCGGCTTCCCACGTTCAAAGCAAGACGTATCTCTGCGCTCCTCATCGAAGGCTGCGTCGCCTACATCGAGTGCGGGCTCGAAGACTCGTTCCGAGTGGGCGACCACACGCTGTTCATTGGGAAGGTGGTGGCTGCGCAGGCCGAGGACGACGCCTTTCGCGAGACGTGGCTCCTCGAGGACGACGACGCGAAACCGCTGCACTACCTGGGTTTGAACTACTACGCCCTCCTCGGGAATCGTCTCGAGGCGCGCGTGCCCAAGGCGGAAGAGGTGGAAGCGGACATCGAGGCGGGCGTCGCCATCCCCGGCGGTGAAGAGGCGCAAGAGGAGCGAGAGCGCGAAGAACGGGAACGCGAGCAGCGAGCGCAAGACGAACGGTGACAAGATGAACGACGAGGGGCGGCCGCGCGGCCGCCCCTCCTTCGAATGCCGGCGTCCTCAGGCGGGGCTCGGACCCGGCTTGATTCCCGTCGTGGCTGGCGCCGCTGGGCGCGTGCGGCCGAACACCCGTCCCGGCTGCCATGGCGTGCCCAGGGCCGGCAGGAGCCACCGGTCGACGCCGATCCAGCCCGAGACCTTCCACCCGAAGGCCACCAGCAGCGCGATGACGAACAGCACCGGGTTGGTGCTGGCGCTGCCGGCCAGCATGAAGTTGAAGTTCATGAACGCGCCGCCAAGTGCGGCGAAGCCCGTGAACGCACCAACGATCAGCGCGATACCGGCGGCCACCTCGCCCAGCGCAATGATCCACGAGAACCAGGTGTACCACTCGTGGTCGAGCATGTAGGTCAGAAAGTCACGATACCAGTCGTACGCGATGGGCGGGCGGCCCTGCTCCGGGATGGCGGTTGCCCGCTCCCAGAAGCCCTTGAGCGCCAGGCCGTCGGGCCCCTCGACAGCGATCCAGCGGTCGTGCCCCCAGACCTTGTGGGAGCCCGCGAGCAGCCACTGATAGCCAAGGTACATCCGGGCCAGCGCCCACAGCGGCGCCAGGAGCGTGTTGCTGAAGATGAGCTTGAGGAACGCGGGGTCCTTCAGCTCACGGCGTTCGAATGCTCGCTCGAAGAGTGCCATCAGGAACCCTCCTCCGGCTCAACGAGAACCCGTTCGGTCACCAGCTCGCCGATGCCCCAGGCGGCCACGACCGCCGCGAGGATCGGCAGGAACATCAGGACCTGGTTCTTGTCCCCGATGTTGAACACGATCAGACACGCCACCGCGGCCACGCCGGCCCACGCTGCCGCTCCGATCACGACTGCCACAAGTTTGCTCATGGCGTCACTCCCTTCACTAGCTGCCGGTCCTGCCGCCCCCGGCAGCGATCTTCCTGATGCAATCGTATCACCATTTGGAACGCCTTCCCCAGTGACGTTCGTCCTATCACGGACGTCACATTGCCCTGTCCGGAAGGCCCCACCCGTCCCTCGGCCCGAAGACCAACGGCCCTCGAGCCTCTCCACGTCGGTATCGTCGTCTGCGTGTGGCGACCGCCGTGCCATTCGGCACATGCGCGCAGGCCACCTGACAGGGAACTGCGGCCCGAGAGGTGCGCCGGGACGGGCGCTTGTGGGGCGCACGAAGCCGCCGGTACACTCCCGCCGAAACGACCTGCCCGACGGAGCTTCGAATGCGCGCCGGATCGACGAACCACGGCGGGGAATTCCGCTATCGCAGGGTCGTCGCCAAAGCCGGAACCAACCTCTTGACCGCCGGTACGGACCGCCTCGACCTGACGGTCATGGCCGGCCTCGTGAGCCAGGTGGCGACGCTGCTACGCGCCGGGATACAGGTGTTGCTCGTCACGTCCGGCGCCATCACCGCAGGCCGACACGTGCTCGGCATCGCGAAACGGCGGGGCGACATTCCGTTCCGCCAGGTGCTGGCCGCCGTGGGCCAGTCGCACCTCATGCAGGCGTACGACCAGCTCTTCGCCTGGCACGACATCACGGTCGCCCAGTGTCTCCTGACCCGTCGGGACCTCTCGGATCGCGTTGGCTACCTGAACGCGCGGAACACGTTGCTCGCGCTGCTCGAGCTCGGCGTCGTGCCCATCATCAACGAGAACGACGTCGTCGCCGTCGAGGAGATCGAGGGCGCGACCATCGGCGACAACGACAACCTGTCGGCCCTCGTGGCCAACCTGGTTGACGCGGACCTTCTGGTCATGCTGAGCGACACGCCGGGCCTGTTCACGGCCGACCCCAGAAAGCACCCCGACGCCACCCTCGTGGAGCTGGTCGAACGCATCGACGAGCGCATCGAGCGTATGGCCGGAGGCGCCGGCAGCGAGCGGGCGACCGGCGGCATGATCACGAAATTGCAGGCCGCGAAGCTGGCGACGGCAGGTGGAACCGACACGGTCATCGCCAGTGGCTACGAACCCGACGCGCTCGTGCGGCTCGTCCGCGGCGAAGCCCTCGGTACGCGCTTCCCGGCGTCGGCCCGGCTCGACAGCCGCCGCCGATGGATGCTCGCCGGCCTGTCGGCGCGCGGCCGCATCGTGGTCGACGACGGCGCCGCCCGAGCCATCCGCGAGCGCCACAGTAGTCTGTTGCCCGCCGGCGTGCGTGAGGTGAGTGGCTCCTTCCATCGCGGCGACGCGGTGAACATCTACGACTCCGCGGGACACCGCATCGCCTGCGGCATCACGAACTACGACGCCGACGAGGTGCTGGCGATTCGAGGGGCGCGCTCCGACCGCGTCGCGCAGATCCTCGGGCACGACTACGGCGCCGAGGTCGTGCATCGCAACAACCTCGTCGTGCTCTAAGCTCCAAGGGCCGATCTTCGGGGAGTGTTCGAGTCCTACACCCGCGCGCGGACGGAGACCGTCACTGCGGCGAGGCCCGTACGTGAGGCGGCGCCGGCCAAGAGCGTAGCGACGGCTCCCCCGTCGTAGTACCAGGGCACAAACACGGCTCCACGCGGCACCGCGTTCGTCACCTCGGCGCGCATCACGAGCTCGGCGTCGCCGTTGCGCAACACCACCTCGCCTCCCTGCGCGATGCCGAGCTCGACCGCGTCCGCGGGGTTCACCTGCGCGAACTCCTCACGGTGGAGCTTGTCGGCCTCGGGCGAGTGGATGGACGCGCCCTCCCATGAGGTGTACAGCGTCCGAGCGGTGAAGAGCACGAGGGCGCCCGCGCCGCCGGCGATGGCGACGGGCTCCGGCACCTTCTGAGCAGCGCAGCGCGACGGTTCGTCCGCGACGCAGATCTTGCCCCATCGCGTGTTCTCCCTGTAACGGGCCGGGGCGTACCGTGGCGCGCGCGAGGCCAGCTCCTCCATCACGTCGGCAGCCGACTCGAAGGTCCAGCCGGCGTTCAAGCGCTTGGCGAGCAGGAGCAGCGTCTCCAGTGCAGGTCGGGCGTCGCCGTCGGGTTCAATGGCCGGCCGCAAGCGGCTCACGCGGCGCTCGGCGTTGGTGAACGTGCCGTCCTTCGCGTAGGTCGGCGCATCAGCGAGGACGACATGGGCCAGCTTCGCGGTGTCGGTCAGCGTGCCGTCGATCACCGCCAGCAGATCGAGCTTGCCGAGCGCCGCTCGTACGCGGTTAGCATCGGGCGCGGTCATGAGGGGGTTGTCACCGACCGCGACGAGAGCTACGAGCTCGCCCCGCTCGGCGGCCTCGATCATGCCCTCGAACGACAGGCCCTGCGCGTCGACGGCGCCGACACCGGGGCCCACCTCGGGGTCGACGCCGGCGTCCCGCATCCCGTTGACGTTGGCTTCGGTCGGCAGGACGACGAGGCAGCGCGCCGCTTCGGCGCCCCGGAGCGCCATGGCCAGGTTGGCGGCGGCCTTCGTCCCTGACGCCGCGGCCTCCGTGCCCACAGGATTCGGCGCATAGAGGACGCGCACGTCCGCGCCGGGATCGAGGCCGGCGAGCAGCGAAGCGGCGGCGTCGAGGCCGGGCACAGCGACCGCCGGCGCCTCTCTGAGGTCACCCTCGACGCCTTCGGGCGGGCGCGTGTTCGCGATGGCGGCGGCGAGCGCCGCGACCGTCGCCGCCTCTTCGCCCGGCGCGGGCCGCAGCCAGACACCACCGTAGGGCTCGGTGAAGTCGGCCAGCTCCCCCCAGTGAGGACTCACCAGCACGAGACGCCCGCCGTTTCGGCGCACCGCCTGCTTCACCCGCAGGGCCGCGACGTTGTGGCTCGACTCGAGATCGTCGGCGATGACGACGATGGCGGCGGCCCGGTCGAGCCCCTCCATCGTCGCCGGCAGGGCCTCCGTCCCGAAGGCCTCGCGCAACGCGTGGGCGACGGCCCGATTCACGGGGCCATGACTGCTGTCGACGTGCGGCGTGCCGATGACCTCGCGGGCGAGCTTCTGGACCAGGTAGTTCTCCTCCGTGGTCAGGAAGGGCGAGCCCAGGAACGCGATGGCGCTCGGACCGCGGCGCGACGCGATGTCCTGGAGCCGGCTGACGAGCGTTCCTGCGGCCTCCTCGAACGACGCCGGGACGAGGGCATCGCCCTGCCGCACGAGGTGCCGCGTCAGGCGGTCGCGGTGGGCGACCGCATCGTAATGGAAGCGCCCGCGCACGCAGATCTGGTCGAAGCTGACCGGATTCAGGCGGTCGGGCTTGACCATGACCGCGCGACCCTGGCGCGAACCGATGCTCAGCGTGCATCCCACTGAGCACGAGTTGCACACGGTCGACGTCCAATCTTCGGTCCGGGCGATCCACTTGTTCGGCTTTTCGAGAAGCGTCGCCGTAGGACACACATCGATGCAGGCGCCGCAGAAGTCGCAGTTCGATTCGTGTACGGCCCCGCCACTGCCGAACGCGATCCGCGTGGTGAAGCCACGCCCGGCCAACGTGATGGCGCTCGTCTGGCGGATCTCGTCGCACGCCCGGACGCACCGCGTGCAGATGATGCACATCTGCGGGTCGAACTCGAGCCACGGGTTCGCGCGATCGGCTTCTGGAATGGGTCCGTGGTAATAGGTGCGGTTCTCGCCCTCCCAGGGCTCGACGCTGTCGTCACCCATGCCGAGCAAGATGTTGGTGTCTTGCAGCTCGCACCGGTAGTTCTTCGCGCAGGTGAGGCAGCGGTGCGTGACGACGTCGTCGCGCAGGCAGATGTCCCCGGGCATGCACTTCACGCGCCGGTGACAGGTCAGACAGCGGTCGGGGTGATTCGCGTTGATGAGCGACAGGACGCCCTGGCGCGCCGCTTTGATCTCGTCGGACCAGGTGCGGACGACCATGCCTTCGCGGACGGCGGTCGTGCACGCGAGCTGCAGGCCGCGCGCGCCCTCGATCTCCACGAGACAGGTGCGGCACCCGGCGTACGGGGGCAGGCCGTCAACGTAGCACAGGTTGGAGATCCAGATGCCCGCCCGCTTGATGACCTCGACCAGCGGGGCGCCGGCCTCGGCCCGCACGTCGCGTCCGTCGATGACCAGCGTGACCTCGCTCACGCCGCCGCTGTCTCCGCTGCTCGCTCCGCGGCCTCCGGCGAGAAGCCGGGCACCTGGGCAGGGATCTGCGCATGGGTGCCCGGCGGGGGCGGCGCGAACTCGCCGCGCGCCTCGGCCTCGATGAACTCGATGACCTGACGTGGCGCCCGCTGGCCGTGCGGGTACATGTAGTCGTGCGTGCGCAGGTACTCGTGCGCCGTCTTGGTAAGGCGGTACTTATCGTGATGCATGTCGTCGAAGTTGTACGCGGCGTCGAACGGCCCGCCCGGCTGAATCGCCTGATAGGGGCACGCCTCCGTGCACAGGCCGCAGTACATGCAGATGCGGAAGTCGATCTCGTAACGCACCTTGGTGAGCGAGCCGTCAGGATTCGGACGCGTCTCCACCAGGATGCAGCCATCGGGGCACGCCTGGGCGCAGGTGCTGCACCCGGTGCACCGCTCGTCGAACCACAGGAGACTGGTGCGCGCCCGATGCGGAATCGGACGCACCTCCTCCGGGAACTCCACCGTGAAGGGCTTGCGGCCGAGGTGGCGCAAGACCACCATGAGGCCCTTGATCACACCCAGGCCATACGCCATCGAACCCGTCCTTTCACGAACGGCGCGAGGGGCAATTCCATCCTACAGGGGCGAACCGCGTTGCGGGAAGGGGTCGTTCTGCGTTTCACAACGTGACTGTCGCCAGGTCCTCCGCGATGACGAAGTCGTCGCCCAGTGAGCCGGTGCCCCGGTCGAGATGCGTCAGAACGAACCGCGTGGCCGGCGAGATCCGTCGCCGCAGCTCGAGAATGTCGCTCGGTGAGAGGTGCGGACCGCACGTTCCCTCCCAGCACGAACACTCCACCACGAAGACGTCGGCGCCGTCCGCGAGCGGCACGAGCGCATCGCACATGACGGTGTCGCCGCTGTAGGCGAGCGTGCGCCCCGCGATCTGCACGCGATACGCCAGCGAGGTCAACGACTCCACATGCGCCACCCGGAAGGCCTTGAACGGAAGCGGGCCCGCCTGCGCCTCCAGCCCGTCCTCAGCCTCGACCCACTCGAGGCGATACCCGCGGTCCTTCTTGCGGAAGACGTTCGGGAAGCCGGCCTCGGTCACGATGCGCGCACGCTCTTCGATACCCGGCGGACCGACGACAGTGAGCGGCGCCGTCCGGTGCGACAGCTCGGCGTATTCCAGAAAGAGAAACGGCAGCCCGAACCAGTGGTCGGCGTGGAAGTGCGTGATGAAGATGACCTCGATGTCGTCAGGCGACTTGCCCAGCATCTTGAGGTGAGGCAGCACCACCGGCGAGGCGTCGAACAGATAGCGGTCGTTGACCAAGAACGACGACCAGTACCGGCCGGGGGAGAAGGCGTTGCCCGACCCGAGAAACGTGATGCTCAGCGGCTCTCCGCCCATCGCACCCTATCGTACGGAAGGCGTCGGCCGCGGGGAAGGGTCAGGCCTTTTCGGTGACCTTGTACTCGAGGCGCGTGCCGATGGCGAGGCGCACCTGCGCATCCAACGCGGGGAGCGCCGTGAAGAAGAACGTCACGGGCGCCATCGCGAACCACTGGGCGAACTGCACCGGATACATCCACAGCGGGAAGCTGGGCGGCCGCGGTGGCCGCATGACGAAGCTGTCGTACACCACCATCACGATGAGCGGACCCATGCAGGGGAACAGGATGCGCACGCTCAAGTCGTCGAACCAGTGGGGCCACCAGCCGACGCCGAAGATGCCCGCCACCACGAACGGAATGAACCGTCCTACCGTGATGAGCCACCACTGCGAGGCCCAGAGAACGTGCGTCTCCAGCACCGTCCACGTCCGGCGAACGCGCTTCAGTAGCGGGATCTCGGGATGTCGGAACAGTTGCAGGATCGCGTACGGCACGTCGGTCGCGCCCCACGCATGGCGGCGCGCCTGGCGGTACTGCTCGATGAAGGTGCGGAAATAGCTTTCGGTCCGGACACCGTCGTTCCCCACCGGCAGATGGATGGGCTCGACCTCGACGTCGCCCCCCAGCTCGAAGAAGCACTTGAGGTACATGTGCCAGTCCTCGGGGATGACGTCGACGTCCCAGTAGCCGACCTCTTTCGCCATGAGGAAGCTCAGGCTGTAGCAGGACTGGGGGAAGATGATGCGATGCTTGCGGGCCAAGCGCGCCACGTGATTGAGGCTCCCGAGGCCGTTGGGCAGACGCAGCGGCGCCGGCACCTCCCAGATGTTGTTGTAGAGGAGGATGGGCGCCTGCCAGAACCGCCGGTATCGCTTCGGATGCGTCGCGAAGAGGCACGTGAGCGCGGCGAAGTACCGGCGATGGAACAGCGTATCGGCGTCGCAACTGGTCACGGTGACGTTCCGCAGGTCGATGCCGAGGTTCTCCGTGAGCAGCGTTTCCACGCGGCGCGCGGCCCAGGCCTCGTTGGAGGACTTGCCTCGCACCTCGCCTTCGAGGTTGTCCGGGTGATACGTCGCGAACATGGCGAAGAAGCGATCGCCGAACTCCGCGATGAGCGCGGCGGCCTTCTCCGCGCAGCCGGGCTCGGCGAGCTCCATCGCCAGCACGGGAATGATCTGCTCGCGCGCGCCGTCGCACTCGGCGAGCCGCTGCAACGTGGCCCGCAGCTTCTCGACCTTCTCCTTGTAGTTGGGAATGATCACGACGTGACGGACGTCCTCCCACCTGAGGGCAGGCACGCCAGCGGCGACGGCGGCGTCGTAGGTCGCGCGCCAGTCCGTGCGTTCGGCGTGACGTACGGCCCGCTGTCCCTTCACGACGTGCACGCCGGTGTTGAACGACCGCCACGCCCAGTACAGGTCGAACCCGAGCAGGAGGATCGCCACCGGCAGCGGAAGCAGTAACGGACCCCAGGCGAGCGACGTAATGAGCAGGAGGCTCAACGTGAGCGGGAGGGCCGACAGCGCACGTTCGACGAGCCTGCTGCGGACCACCTCGGCGGCGCGCCGGAACGCGCGCGTGCCCGCGCGCAACGCCGGCACCGCGTCCCGCAGTGGCTCGATGACGTCGCCCGGCAGCGCAGGCGACGGCAAGACGGTGGCCGCCAGCGACACCGCTTCGTCGGAGACCGCTCCCCTCGACGCGCGCACCGGCGGACCCGTGATGGCGTCGGAAACGAGCGAACCACCGACGACGGCGTCGTCGTAGGCGACGGCAGCGGTGACGGGCCGCGCCCCTGGGGTCATCCCTGCTCGCCCGTTCATAGGCTGGCCGAGAGGAATCCTGTCCGTGCGGCCGGAGCGGGGCAAGAAAAAAGGCCGACCATCTGTTCCTGGTCTGGCCTTTCAAGCCTACGGGGTTAGCTGACGGGTTAGGGCGAAAGGCTGCCCTTCCGCATCCTGCGGATTCACCCCGATAACGTGGGTCCCCCGTCCCGCGCGCACGCGGGTTCGGCTACCGGACGCTTCCCCGAGCGCCACCGGTAGCCTACGGACTGCCGCGGCGGGCTGTCAAGGGCGACGCCACGCCTCGCGTGGTACACTGACGGACCTACGCAGCCGCAGAGAAAGCCAATATTCCATGCACGCTCGCGCGCTTCTCGTGCTCGCCGCCCTCGGCAGCGTGTGGGGCGGCTCCTTCCTGTTCATCAAGATCATCGTGGAGGAGACGTCGCCGCTCACCCTCGTCGCAGGACGTCTCACGCTCGGCGCGCTGCCGGTCGTCGCGCTCGCCCTCGCTCGCCGTCCCGCCGTCGCCGACCCCCGGAGCATCCTCCAGAAGACGGCGGTCATCGCTGCGCTGGGTAACGCCATCCCCTTCGTGCTGATCTCGTGGGGCGAGCAGCGGATCGATTCGGGCGTGGCCGCTGTCCTCAACGGCACCATGCCGCTGTGGACCGCGCTCATCACCGTCGCCGTGCTCCCGAAAGAACGCCTGTCGGCTGCCGCTACGCTCGGGCTGCTCGTCGGCTTTGGCGGCGTCGTCGCGCTCACCGGCTCGGACATTCTGCGGATCACCGAAGGCGGCACGCTGGGCAATCTGGCGGTGGTCGCAGCGGCGGGGCTCTACGCCGCCAGCCTCGTGTTCACGCGGGCGACGCTTTCGCGGGAAGATCCGCTGCTCGTCGCGGCGCTGCAGTTAACGTTGGGCGCGGCGATGATGTGGCCGCTCGCCATCGCCACATCCGGGGGCGTGCCCGACATGAGCGTCAGCGCGCAGGCATGGGCGTCGTGGCTGGCGCTGGGCATCCTCGGCACCGGCATCGCCAACGTCGGGTACCTCTGGTTGGTCAACGAGGTCGGGGTCATCACGTCGACGGTGACGTATATTCCGCCGGTGGTGGGGCTGGTACTCGGCGCCACGCTGCTGGACGAAGCTATCGGCGTGCCAGCGGTCGTCGGCGCTGCGCTCATCCTCGTCGGTGTCGCCGTGGTCACGGATCGCGCGGCCGCGCTCGCACGCGTGGCGCTGCGGCGGAGCGGGCCAGCCGCGCCAGCGCCTGAGCCTGCTGGAGGCGGCGGGTCGGGCTGACGCGCCGCCGGTAGGCTGGTATGCTCAGATCGTCGGGTCACCCTCACGCCACGGTGCTGCCGAAGATGCGCGAGCTGCCGCTCTTCCCCCTCAACGTCGTGCTCTTTCCCGGGATGCGACTCCCGTTGCACATCTTCGAGGAGCGCTACAAGACGATGATTGGCGAGTGTCTCGAACGCGGCGGTCCGTTCGGCATCGTGCTCATCAAGTCCGGTTCCGAGGTGGGTGGTCCGGCGGAGCCGAATCTCGTGGGCACCTCCGCGGTGATCACGTACGTCGAGCGACTCGAGGACGGCCGCATGAACCTCCTCGCCACGGGCGTGCGCCGCTTCCGAATCGTCGACGTGACCATGCGCAGCGGCTATCTCGTTGGTCAGGTCGAAGACCTCGAAGCGCCGCCCGACGACCCAGAGGAGTTGGCGACCGAAGCGGAGCGCGTGGCCGGCCTCTTCGCCGAGTATTTCCGCCTCCTGCTCGCGCTCAACGGGCAGTGGCAGCGCTCCATCCCGCTGCCCGGCGAGCCGGACGCGCTCGCTGACCACGTCGCCGCCTTCATGGACGTGGACGTGCTCGTGAAACAGGACCTGCTCGAGACGGAGTCAGCCCTCGCCCGCCTACGCAAGGAGGCCGAACTGCTGGGAGACGAGATTCTCGAGCTGTACCCCAAGGTCGAGGCGGCCCGCAGGCAGCGCTGGAGCGGGTTCGGTGTCTTGAACTGAGGCCCGACTACACGTCGACCGTGACTTTGATCGACCCCGTGGTCTTGTCCGCCGCCGTAGCGAAGCCCTCCCCGATGCGCTCCAGCGGCACCCGGTGCGTGATGAGTCGGGCGAGCCTGTCGCGCATGCGCCGCACGATGTCCACGGCGACCTCGAAGTCGCTGTGAAGGCCCGGCCGTCCATAGGTGATCGAGCCCACGACCAGCGCCTCCTTGAGGAGGAACAGGGTCGCGTTCAGGGACACCGGGCCCGTGAAGAGCCCGAGGAGCGAGACGCGGCCGCCAGCGCGGACAAGCTGGACCGCTTGATTCAAGGTGTCGGCTCTGCCGCCCACGGTCTCGACGACCACGTCCGGCGGCGCGGTCCCCGCGAAGGCACTCACAGCCGACGCGTCGTTGGCATCGAGGGCGCGTGCGCCGAGGACCTCTGCCGCCCGCCGCTGGTGCTCGTGCCGCGCCGTCACCGTCACGTCGGCGGCTCCGAGGGCGAACGCCGTCGCGGCGCTCACGAGCCCGATAGTCCCGCCTCCGAGAATCAGCACGCGTTCGCCACCCTCGAAGCGCACGAGCCGCAACCCGTGCACGGCCACGGCCACCGGCTCGACCAGCGCGCCCAGCTCGAACGGCACGCCGTCCGGGAGCCGGTAGAGCATCGCCGCCGGAATGCGCACGTAGTCAGCGAAGCCCCCGGGCGCGAACGTCCCGAGCAGCTTCCGCTCTGGACAGAGCTGATAGCTCCCGCTGCGGCAGTAGGCGCACCGCCCGCAGACGATCAGCGGCTCGACGGCGACGCGATCGCCCGGGCGCACATTCGAGACGCCCTCGCCCACCGCCGCCACTTCGCCCGCGATCTCGTGGCCCATGACGAGATCTGGCATCGCGGGGAAATCGCCGCGGTAGAAGTGGAGGTCGCTCCCACAGATGCCACAGGCCCGGACGCGGACGACCGCCTCCCCGGGGCCGGGGGCCGGCGCCTCCAGCTCGCGGATGGCGAACGAACGGGGACCAGTGACGACAGCGGCGCGCATCGTGGGCATGGAGCTTCTCCTCTCGTGCGGGCGCCATCGTGGCGCCTCAAAAGTGATGGTTACCGAAACCGAAGTGATGCCTCATAAATGCGGTTACCCAAGCCTCCCGCGCGCCTGCCGCTCGGTGCAATCCCAGAGGCGCCTGAGCGCCGCCTCGATCCGGCGCTGCAGGTCGGCCGGGTTGATGGCTCGAAACGCTGTCTCCAGACGGTCACGGGCCGCGTCGTCGAGGACGCCAGACTCCAGCAGCCGCTGGTAGGGGGTTCGCGGGGCATCGTAGAGCTTCGTCACCCTCGCTCCACAGCGCCGCGTGCCGACCAGTTTGCGCACGGGCCGCACGAAGTTCAACTGCAGGCGCAGGAGCGCGTACAGCCGCTGGAGCGCCTGCCAAGCGGCCTGGGAGCTGTAGCGGTCATACCCGACACTGCGGCGCACGCCGAGCCAGTTGCGCTGTTCTACGTACGCCTGGTCGTTCTTGCGGTAGCCGCGGCCCCGGGTGAACCGGATCCCGTGCTCTTGGCACCAGGCGTACAGGGCCCGGTTGATGAACTCCGAACCGTTGTCGGTATGCAGCTCCCGGAGCGGGAACGGCAGGGCCATCCCCGCCCGCTGCACGGCCTGCCGCACCCGCAGCATCGTCGTTCCCCAGGCCGGCCAGCACTCGGTCCAGCCCGTGGCGACGTCCACCATCGTCAGGGTCGTCAGGAAGAACCCTTCGGTGCTCTCGCCGCAGTGCAGGACCAGGTCTGCCTGGACGGAGCCCGGACGGGCGTTCTCCCATTCGCCCCAGGTGCGGACAGGAATCGCTGCCTTCAGTCCGGCCGTGACCGTGGCCTGGCGTCTCGGTTGCCTGCCCAGCCCCCGTCGCCACCCCGTGAGCCTGCGGTCGATGGTCGCCGCGCTCATCGCGCACAGCGCCGCCCGCAGACGAGGCGCCAACCGCAGCTCACCGTGCCGCTCGAGGTTCTCCACGAGGTCCGCGATGACCGCCACCAGCAGCTTTCCGGACAGGCGGCCCGACGCCTCCCACACCAGCTTCAACGGCGCCATCACCTCCGGACCGTAGCGGACGGGCCGCCCCTTCGTTCCCCTCGCCGGTCGGCCGCGCCGCAGCCTCCCCCTCAAGAGCCGGATCGCCGCCTTTCGATGCAGTCCACTCGTCCGGCAGAACTCGTCCAAGATGCGCCCCTTCTCCTTCTTCCCCGCTGCCAGGTAACGCCCTCGCAGCGCCGCCGCGTACTCCCCCACTGCCGCGTGAGTCACGTCACCTCCCTCACCTTTCGGTAACCCTACTTTTGAGGCAATGCTCTCAGTTCGGTAACCCTTCACGTGAGGGCGATCGGCCATTGTAAAGGGGCGGGGCTCAGGGGGTAAGATCGATCTGCCATGCGAGCGCTGAACCCGCCGACGTCCTGGTGGGGCTGGCACGGGTGGAATCACCCGCGGCCCATGTCGATCGTCGAGATCATCCGCGACGGTACCCTTTCGGAGGAGCTGGCGGCCGTCTTCTGGCTCGGTATCGAGCGCGGCGCATCGTTCATCTTCGCGGCGGAGCCTCCGGGGGCGGGCAAGACGACGCTGCTCACGTCGTTGCTTCCCTTCGCCCACCCCGAGGCGGGCGCATATTTCACCCGCGGGTGGGGCGAGACGTTCGACCTGCCCCCGCGCCCGGAGGGGCCAGCGCCGGTGTTCCTGATGGTCAATGAGATGAGCGACCACCTGCCGGTGTACTCGTGGGGTCCCTACGTGGTGCGCGCGTTCGAGCTCCTCGCGCAGGGCTACAGCCTGCTCACGACCATGCACGCCGACGACTGCGAGGAGGCGCTGGCACAGCTCGAAGAAGACAACCGCGTGCCCCGCCATCTGATCGGACACCTCACGTTCATCGTGCCCCTGGCGGTACGCGATGGCGGGCCGGCTCGGGGAACGCTGCGGCGCGTGAACGAAGTCGGCCTCGTCGGCCCTGATGAAGCCGAAGGCTACACGCTGCGCCGCGTGGCCCGTTGGGACCGCGAGCGCGACGCGTTCGCACTGCTCGAGCGCGACGATGACCGCACCGCGCTCGCGCGCCGACTCGGTCTGCCGGCGCCCTCGCTGGACGGCGCGCTGGCCGAACGCACGGCGTTTCTGCACGCCCTCGTGCGTGAGGGCATCACCGGCCTGGACGACGTCGAAGCGCGCCTCGACGCGTGGCGCCGCGCGACCGCCTGACGGCGGTTGTTCGCCATTCGTTGCAACAGGTACAATCGCGACACCGCCGCCCCGAAGGGTGACGTCGACCGAATTTTCGCGAGCGCGCCCGGCGCTCGTGCCCGCGCGGACGCGCGCCGGGAACGGCAGCCGCTCGAGGAGCGAACATGAAGGAATACACCACCGAGCGTATCCGGAACGTCGTGTTGCTAGGCCACGGTTCGACCGGGAAGACGTCACTGGCCGAAGCCGCGCTGTTCGCCACCGGCGCCATTAGCCGGCTCGGTAGGGTCGAAGAGGGCAACACCGTCTCCGACTACGACCCCGACGAAATCAAGCGGGGTATCAGCATCAACCTCGCGGTCGTCCCTTGCGAGTGGAAGGACCACAAGGTCAACCTCATCGACACGCCCGGGTACGCCGACTTCGTGGGCGAGGTGAAGGGCGGTGTCCGTGCGGCCGACGTGGGCTTGATTGTCGTCGACGCCTCGGCCGGGGTGCAGGTCGGCACCGAACAGGCGTGGAACCACGCCGCTGAAGACAACCTCCCGCGCGCGTTCATCATCAACCGCATGGACCGCGAGAACGCCGACTTCGCCGGCACGCTCGAGGCGCTTCGCTCCACCTTCGGGAAGCAGTGCGTACCCGTGCAGCTTCCCATCGGCGCGCAGGACAAGTTCGAAGGCGTCGTCGACCTCGTCGAGATGCAGGCGTACGCCGGCGACGGGAAGCAAGCCGGACCGGTGCCCGAATCGCTAGCCGCGGACGTCGCGTCCTATCGCGAGCAGCTCGTCGAGGTGGTGGCGGAGACCGACGACGAGCTCATCTCGAAGTACCTCGAGGGTGAAGAGCTGACGGCCGACGAGATCCAGCGGGGCCTGCGGGCCGGCGTGGCCGCGGGAACCGTGGTTCCGGTCTTCGTCGCCGCTGCCACCAAGACCATCGGCACGGCCCGGTTGCTCGATTCCATCATCGCCTATCTCCCGTCTCCGCTCGACCGCGGCGAGGCGTGGGAGACGGAAGACGGGAAGAAGCTCAAGGCGGACCCGGCGGGCCCCCTCGCCGCGCAGGTCTTCAAGACCGCGGCTGACCCGTACGTGGGCAAACTCACGTACTTCCGCGTCGTGTCAGGGACGTTCAAGGGCGACTCCCATGTCTGGAACGCCAACCGGGGCGCCGACGAGCGCACTGGGCAGGTGTTCGTGCCGCGCGGCAAATTGCAGGAGAACGTCTCCCAGCTCGCTGCCGGCGACATCGGCGCTGTCGCCAAGCTCGCGGTCACCATCACCGGCGACACACTGTGCGCCAAGGACCGACCCTTGAAGCTGCGCCCCATCCGGTTCCCGGCGCCCAGCTACAGCGTCGCCATCGCTCCCAAGACCAAGTCCGACGTCGACAAGCTCGGGCCAGCCCTCCAGCGCATCACCGAGGAAGACCCTACCGTCGTGGTGCAGCGCGAGCCCAGCACGGGCGAGACGATCCTGTCGGGCATCGGCGATTCGCACATCGACGTGACCATCGAAAAGATGAAGCGCAAGTTCGGTGTGGACGTCGAGTCGCACCCGCCGAAGGTGCCGTACCGCGAAACCATCACGGCGACGGCCACGGCGGAATACATCCACAAGAAGCAGACCGGCGGGCACGGCCAGTACGCGCGCGTGGCCATCAAGATCGAGCCGCTGGAACGGGGCAAGGGATTCGAGTTCGTGGACCAGATCGTCGGTGGCGTCGTGCCCCGCCAGTACATCCCGGCGGTCGAAAAGGGCGTGCAGGAGGCGATGCAGGAGGGCGTGCTCGCCCACTACCCGATGACCGACATCCGAGTGACGCTGTTCGACGGGAAGGATCACCCCGTGGACTCGTCGGAGATGGCGTTCAAGCTCGCCGGGGCCCAGGCGCTCAAGAAGGGCGCCTCCGAAGCGAAGCCCGTGCTCCTCGAGCCCATCGTCAAGCTCAAGGTCACCGTCCCCGACGCCAACACGGGAGATATCATGTCGGACCTGAACTCCAAGCGGGCGAAGGTGCTGGGCATGACGCCCTCCAACGGCATGACGACCATCGAGGCGCTGGCGCCGCTGGCCGAAGTGCAGCGCTACGCGACGGACCTGCGTTCGATGACGCAGGGCCGCGGCACCTTCCAGATGGAGTTCAGCCACTACGAGGAAGTGCCACCCCACCTGGCGCAGAAGGTGATCGCCGAAGCGCAGGCGGAGCGCGGGTCGTAGGGAAATCGCATCGTCCGGGAGCGCGGCGCGCGCCGCGTGGCAGCGACGCGTTGTTGATCACCGGCGGAGTATGTGCTAAATTTCTCAAAGTTTGGGAGGCCGGACGCCATCCGGGGAGCGCGCTGTGTGGGAGCCGCCTCCCGCCTTGAGGCTCATCGGCATCGGCTGGTACTTTGTCCTCGTGGTCGTCGGCGGTCTGGTCAGCGGCTTCTTTTTGGACAAGGCGCTGGATACGAGGCCGCTCTTCATCCTGCTCGGACTGGTGGCCGGGCTGGGACTCGGGCTCTTCGGCGGATATACGTTCTTGATGGACGTGTTGCGACAGCAACCGACGTACCGGAGGAATCGGCGTGACGACACGTAGGTTGACCCTCGGGGCCACCCTGCTGGTCATCTTCGCGATCTTCGCCGGTACCTTCTTCTTCCTTCGTTCCCCCATCCCGGTCATCGAGATCAAGGCCGAGCCGCTGGTCCACCTCGGTCCCATCACCATCACGAACACGCTCTTCACGTCGTGGGTCGTGATGCTCACGCTGTTCGCCCTCGTCTTCTGGTTCACCCGCCGGCTCGAACCGGTGCCGCGCGGCCGGCAGAACCTCATCGAGGCGATCATCGAGGCCATCTACAACCTCATCGTAGGCGTCGCAGGTGAACGGAACGGCCGGCGGTTCTTCCCCGTGGTGGCCACGTTCCTCATCTACATCACCTTCGCCAACTGGATGGCGCTCCTGCCCATCTTCAACGCCATCGGTTACTTCGAACCCCTCGAGCCCGAGCATAAGCTCCTCGAACGGACCGCCGCCTTCGACCAGGTCGGCGGGCTCTACCTCGTGATGCCCGGCGCGAAGACCATCGATATCGAGGGCGAGGTCGACGAGGAGGCATGCGCCGGACTCGAGGGCGAAGAGCACGAGCAATGCATCGTGCACGAACGCGAGAAGCTCATCGAGGCGAGCCTGGTCAACGACAAAGGTGAGCCCAAGCTCGCCGAAGGTGAGAAGGCCGGCGTCCTCGTGCCGTTCTTCCGGAGCATCAACACCGACCTCATGACGCCGGCGTCCTTCGCCATCATGTCGGCGATCTTCGTCGAGTTCTGGGGGATCAGCACGCTCGGCTTTCTGACCTACGGCAGCAAGTTCTTCAATGTCGGCCGCATGATCAGGGGGCTAGCGTCGTTCAACCTCGGCGAGTTCTTCAACGGGTTCATCGAGGCGTTCGTCGGCCTGCTGGAGCTGGCCGCGGAGTTGGCTCGCCTGGTGAGTTTCAGCTTCCGTCTCTTCGGGAACATGCTCGCGGGCGAGATCCTGCTGCTGGTGATGACGTTCCTGGTGCCGACGGTAGTGCCGCTGGCCTTCTACGGGCTGGAGGTCTTCGTCGGCCTGATCCAGGCGTTCATCTTCGGCATGCTGACGCTGGTGTTCGGAGTGATGGCGGTGTCACCGCCCCACGGAGAAGCGCACGGCGGGCACGAGGAAGCGCATGCGCCGGCGCACTGACGGTGTGAACTGGCGGCCCGGGGCCGCTGAGACCTTACAGGAGGAATCATGGAGATCCTGAGTGCACTTCCGCTACTGGTGGAGTTCACCGACGACACGTTCCGGTTCCTGGGCGCCGGCCTGGCGATCGGCGTCGGCGGGTTCGCGCCCGCGCTGGCGATCGGGATGCTGGTGGGCCGGGCGATGGAGGCTCTGGGACGCAACCCGGAGGCGCAGCCCGCGATCCAGACCAACATGATCCTGGGCGTCGCCTTCGCCGAGGCCATCGCCATCTACGCCCTCGTGGTGGCGGTCATGATCGGCTTCGTCTTCTGAGGAGGCCACAGCGCGAACTCGTCCCGAGCCACGGAGCCTCGGGGCGCGCGAGGAGTCGTTATGTCACCAGTGCTGTTGGGCATCACGGACCTGGGCATTAACATCCCGGTCCTGATCGCGCAGCTCATCAACTTCACCATCCTGCTGGTGGTGCTCCGCGCCGTGCTCTACAAGCCCATCCTGCGGATGCTCGATGAGCGCCGCACGAAGATCGAGGAAAGCCTCTCGGCCGCGGAACGCATGAAGCGCCAGGCGGCCGAGGCGGACCGGCAGGTGCAGGAACAGCTCGAACAGGCCCGCCGTGAGGGGCAGGCCCTCGTGGCGCAGGCACAGGAGATCGCCGCCCGCATTCAGGCCGAGGCGCGTGAACAGGCTCGCGCCGACGCCGAAGCTCTGCTGGCGCGCGCTCGCAGTGAAATCCAGCTCGAGCGCGACAACGCCATCGCCGAGCTCCGCAAGGAGTTCGCCGATGTGACGATCCGTGCCGCCGAGAAGATCATTCGCCAGTCGCTGGACCGAGAGGCCCACCGCAAGCTGATCGAAGAGACGCTCGCGGAGTCGGCGCTCTCCGGCGACGGCGCGCGGAGGAACTAGGCAGCGATGATCCAGGACCCGGCGGCTCGCCGGTACGCGCAGGCGGTGTTCGCGCTGGCGGAGGAGAAGGGAACCTTCGACGAGTGGCTCGAGGACCTCGAGGCGCTCGCCGCCGCCTTCTCCGAGCCCTTGGTGGCCCGCACCCTGTCGAGCCAGCGCATCCCGGCCGACCGGAAGGAGGCGCTCATCCGTCAGGCGGCGCCCGACCTCCGGCCGCTCTCGTGGAACCTGGTGCGCCTGCTCATCCGGAAGAACCGGCTGCGACTGCTCCCGCAGATCGCCGAAGCGCTGCGTGAGTTGGTCGATGAGCGCCGCGGTGTGGCCAAAGCGATCGTCACGACGGCGGTGCCTCTGGACGACTCGGACCGGCAGCGCATCGCCGAGCGCCTCAGCGCCATCACCGGAAAGCAGGTGGTGGTAGAGCCGCGGGTCGACGAGTCCATCATGGGAGGCCTCATCGCGCGCATCGGCGACCGGCTCATCGATGGTTCGACCCGGACGAAGCTACTCGCCCTGCGGGCGGCGCTCGAAGGGAAGGAGCGGTAACCCGCAACGCCGGAGGAACGACAGCACTCGTGAGGGAGAGAGCGTAGGACCTACTCCCCACTGGAGGAACGTATGGCGGTCAGGCCCGAAGAAATCGCGTCCATCCTGAAGCAACAGATCGAGACGTTCGGCGCCGAGGTGCAGGACGTCAACGTCGGCACCGTCGTCGAGGCCGGCGACGGCATCGCCCGCGTCCACGGGCTGCGGAACGTCATGGCGTCCGAGCTCGTGCAGTTCCAGAACGGCGTCATGGGGCTCGCGCTCAACCTCGAAGAGGAGAGCGTCGGCGTCATGATCATGGGCGACTACACGGACATCAAAGAAGGAGACGAAGTCCGTTCCACTGGGCGGATCGCCGAGGTGCCCGTCGGCGACGGCCTCATCGGCCGGGTCATCGACCCGCTGGGCAATCCGCTGGACGGCAAAGGTCCCATCCCCTACACCAAGACCCGCCCGGTGGAGCGCATCGCGCCCGACGTCACGAAGCGCAAGTCCGTCGACACGCCGGTTCAGACGGGGATCAAGGCCATCGACGGCATGATCCCCATCGGGCGCGGCCAGCGGGAGCTCATCATCGGCGACCGCTCGACCGGCAAGACGACCATCGCCATCGACACCATCATCAACCAGAAGGGCGGCGACCTGCTCTGCATCTACGTGGCCATCGGGCAGAAAGCGCAGAAGGTGGCGCAGATCGTCGGCCTGCTCGAGGAGCGCGGCGCCATGGAACACACGGTCGTCGTCTCGGCCACGGCCTCCGAATCGGCCGCGCTCCAGTACCTCGCCCCGTACGCCGGCTGCGCCATCGGGGAAGAGTGGATGGAGCAGGGCAAGGACGTGCTCATCGTGTACGACGACCTGTCGAAGCACGCATGGGCGTACCGCCAGGTGTCCCTGCTCCTGCGTCGCCCGCCCGGACGTGAGGCGTACCCGGGCGACGTCTTCTACCTGCACAGCCGCCTTCTGGAGCGCTCCGCGAAGCTGCACCCTGACTACGGAGGCGGCTCGCTCACCGCGCTCCCCATCATCGAAACGCAGGCGAACGACGTGTCGGCGTACATCCCGACGAACGTCATCTCGATCACCGACGGCCAGATCTTCCTCGAGACGGACCTGTTCAACGCCGGGATCCGGCCGGCCATCAATGCGGGCATCTCGGTCAGCCGCGTGGGAAGCGCGGCGCAGCGGAAGGCGATGCGCCAGGTCGCGGGCCAGCTCCGGCTCGACATGGCGCAGTTCGCGGAACTGCAGGCGTTCGCCCAGTTCGGCACGTCGGACCTCGACGTGGCGACGCGGCGCCAGCTCGAGCGTGGCCTCCGCGCCCAGGAGGTGCTCAAGCAGCCGCAGTACTCACCGCTGCCGATGCACCAGCAGGTCGAGATCCTGTTCGCGCTGATTCACGGCTATCTCGACGACGTGCCGGTGGACAAGGTGCGCGCGTTCGAGAACGCCTTCCACAAGTTCATGGCGAGCAACCACCCGGAGATCGGCGAGGCCATCGAACGCGACCTCGCTATCTCCGACGAGACGGCCGAGAAGCTGCGGCAGGCGATCGTGCAGTTCAAGGAGACGGTGCCCTTCTAGCCGGGGCCCCGGCGAGGAAAACGCATGGCGAACATCAGGGTCATCCGCCGCCGTATCCGCAGCGTCCGCTCGACCGCGAAGATCACGCGGGCGATGGAGCTCGTCGCCGCTTCGAAGATGCGCCGGGCGCAGGCGCGGGCGCTGCAGACGCGGCCATACGCCGAGAAGCTCCGCGAGGTGCTGGCCCATCTCGCTGCCGCCGCCGGGGGCGAGGAGGCGCTCGCGCATCCGTTCCTGCGAGCGCGGCCCGTCGAACGTATCCTCGCCGTGCACATGACGCCGGACCGCGGCCTCTGTGGCGGGCTGAACGCCAACATGAACCGCCGGGCCGCCGCCTTCGCGCTCGAGCAACCCGTCCCGGTGTCGTTCCTCACCGTGGGCAAGAAGGGACGCGACTTCTTCCTGCGTACGGGACAGCACATCGTCGCGGAGTTCACCCAGCTCGGCGATTATCCCGAGTCGGTCGATACCCTGCCGATCGCCCAGATCGCGATGGAGGAGTACCTCGAGGGCCGGGCGGACCGCGTGTACATCATCTACCCGATGTTCGTGAACACGGTGACCCAGCGTCCGACCGTGCTGCAGCTCCTGCCGGTCGAGCCGCCCGAGGCTGCGCCGGACGCCGCAGCTCGCGCGGTGGAGTACCTGTACGAGCCGGGGCCCTCGGCCGTGCTGGCGAGCATCCTGCCCCGGTACGTCGAGATGCTGGTCTTCGAGGCGGTGCTGGAAACCGCCGCGAGCGAGCAATCCGCCCGTATGGTGGCGATGCGCAACGCCACCGACGCCGCGAACGAGATGATCGAGACGCTCACGCTGGTGTACAACAAGGCGCGCCAGGAGCAGATCACGAAGGAGCTGCTGGACATCGTCGGCGGTGTCGCCGCGCTCGAGAAGCGATAGAAGGACGGGTCACATGACGACAGCGATCGCAGCCGAAGGACGCGTCAGGCAGATCATCGGCACCGTAGTGGACGTCGAATTCGAGGCCGGCCACCTGCCGGACCTCTACAACGCCGTCGAGGTGTACTTCGACGACGGGCACAAGGTGGTGACCGAGGTCGAGCAGCATCTGGGGAACAACTGGGTGCGCTGCCTCGCGATGGGTAGCACCGACGGTCTCCGTCGGGGCGCCCGCGCCGTGGACACCGGCCGCCCCATCGCCGTGCCCGTGGGCCCGAAGACGTTGGGACGGCTGTTCAACGTTCTAGGCGAGCCCCTGGACGGCAAGGGGGAGGTCGGCGCCGAAGAGACGTGGCCGATTCACCGTAAGCCCCCCGGCTTCGAGGAGCAGTCCACCCAGGTGCAGGTGCTCGAGACCGGCATCAAGGTCGTCGACCTCATCGCGCCGCTGGTCCGCGGCGGCAAGGTCGGACTCTTCGGCGGCGCGGGCGTGGGCAAGACCGTACTCATCAAGGAGCTCATCCGCAACATCGCCACCGAACACGGCGGCCGCTCGGTATTCGCCGGCGTCGGTGAGCGCTCCCGCGAGGGCAACGACCTCTGGGTCGAGATGCAGGAATCGGGCGTGATGGACAAGACGGTGCTCGTCTTCGGCCAGATGAACGAGCCCCCGGGCGTCCGCCTGCGCGTGGGCCTGACCGGCCTGACCATGGCCGAGTACTTCCGCGACCGCGAGGGGCAGGACGTCCTCTTGTTCATCGACAACATCTACCGCTACACGCTCGCCGGCATGGAAGTCTCCGCGCTCCTCGGCCGCATGCCCTCGGCCGTCGGCTACCAGCCGACGCTCTCCACGGAGATGGGCGAACTCGAAGAGCGCATCACGTCGACCAAGACCGGCTCGATCACATCGTTCCAGGCGATCTACGTGCCTGCGGACGACTACACCGACCCCGGTGTGGCGACGACGTTCGGGCACCTCGACGCCGTCGTCGCGCTCGACCGCGGTCTGTTCTCGCAGGGCATCTACCCGGCGATGGACCCCCTGGCGTCCTTCTCGCGCGCCCTCGATCCGCTGGTCGTGGGCGAGGAGCACTATCAGGTCGCGCGTGGGGTGCAGGCCGTGCTCCAGCGGTACCGTGACCTGCAGGACATCATCGCCATTCTGGGCATCGAGGAGCTGTCGGAGGAGGACAAGCTCACGGTGGCGCGCGCCCGGCGCATCCAGCGCTTCTTGAGCCAGGCGATGTTCATGGGCGAGGTGTTCACGGGCATCCCGGGCCAGTACGTGCCCATCCGCGAGACGATCCGCGGGTTCAAGGAGATTCTCGAGGGCAAGCACGACGCGCTGCCGGAGCAGGCCTTCTACATGGTCGGCACCATCGACATGGCCGTGGAGAAGGCCGAGCGCATGGCCCGCGAAGGGCAGGAGTGATCGCGTGCCGTTGACGGTCGAAATCACGACGCCGGACCGCCGCGTTCTGTACGAAGAGGACGTCGACGAGGTCATCGCGCCCGGGGTCGAGGGGCAATTCGCCGTGCTGCCCCGCCACGCGGCGTTCATGACCATGCTCGTTCCCGGCGAGCTCATCCTCAGGAAGAAGGGTGAAGACGTCCCCTTCGCGGTCACCGGCGGCTACTTCGAGGTGCGCGACGACCACGTCATCGTGCTCGCTGACGCGGCGGAGCGGGCGGACGAGATCGACATCGAGCGCGCGGAGGCGGCCCGCCGCCGGGCGGAGGAGCGCCTCCGGACACGGGAGACGACGGTCGACCTCGCCAGAGCGGAGGCGGCCCTGCGGCGCGCGCTGATCCGGCTGCGCGTGGCGCAGGAGCGCCGGCGCCGGGCCGGTCCCCCACGGCCTGGATGAGGCCTCGCAGCCAGGGTACCCAGACCGCGCGCCGTCCATCGGGACGGCGCGCTCGTTCTCTGACGGCAGAAGGCGGGCCTTGTCCAGGCCCGCCTTCGGGGCGACTCCACGGCCTTCCCCGCAGGGAAGGGGAACGAGAGGGCTACGCCCGGGCCACTTCTGCCGGCGGCGCGAACTGGGTGTCGATCTTCGCCGAGGCGTTGAAGAAGTCCTGTAGCGACTGGTTGAAGCGGTAGAAGGCGTCGCGTCGGTAGCCGTCGTAAGACCGCGCGAACCCCTCGGGCAGATTCAGGTCAATGGTGTTGAGGGTGTGGTCGAGGTCGGCCGCGCCCTTGTCTTTGATGTTCTGGAGCATCTCCTTCCAACCGTCGTACGACTGCTCCAGCCAGAAGTCGACATCGCGCAGGTCGCGCTCCGTAATTTCGGCGACCTCGGTGCACTCGAACGCCTCGAACGTCAGCCGGTAGATCTTGTCGCCGACCTTGACGCCGACGGTGGTGTCGATGGTCCCGAGACGGCGGAACGCCTCGTCGTTGTTGACGATGTTCTTGACCGCTTCGAACCATTCGACCGATGGGAACACGGGCATGGTGAACTCCTCCTCGGAATGTCGGGCCGTCGCCTACCCGAGGTAGGCGCGGAGCGCAGGGTTAAGCCGGTCCGACCGGTCCAGCGTCGCCCACTTCAGCCGCGCCAGGTACTGTTCGACGTGGCGCCGGCGCATCTGCTCATAGATCCTCAGACCGTCGAGAATACGGTCCTTTCCTCCTCCGAACACGATCGCCCACGCCTCCCGGTTCGCCGTGTCGCGGTCGTCGGCGACGAGGAGCGATTCGCCCTTGTCCAGGTACCGCTGAATCTCGGGCCGGCGCTCGGGCTTCTCGAGCAACAAGAACTTGAGGTGCGCGATGCCGTAGGCGATGTGCCGCGCCTTGTCCTGCATCGCCAGACGGAAGATGAGCTTCTCCGCCGGGTTGTGGGCGTACCGCTCGCCATACTGGTACTGGACCAGCGTCAGGCTGTCGTTGAGCACCATCTGGACGGCCACCATCTCGGAGAAGTTCCGCGCGTCGACGATGGAGCGAAACGCCCAGCCTGTGCTCTGGAGGCCGAGCCCACCGCCGTTCGAGAGCGCCCGCTTGCGGAACACCTCGACGGCCCGCGCACCCTCGAAGATTACGGTCGCCAGATACAGCTTGACCTCGTGGTAGCCGTACGAGATCTCAGGTTCCCAGCCTCCGAGGACGTCGGCCTCGAGCTGCGCCTTCTCGCTGAGGTTCGTGCAGATCTGGCACATGGCGCGCTCGACGTCGTCCGGGAGCGGCTCGATGGTTTCCCACGGGATATCGGTGGCGGGCCGCCAGCGCCGCTGGATCGCCTCCTCGTACAGGTCAGCGGCGTTTTCGGCCCAAACCTCGTGCTTGTCGTAGATGGAGTAGCCCATCGCCTCGACGCCGGGGATGGGCACGGCGCCTCGCGGCATCTCGGTCTGATACGGCCAGTGATCGGGCACCACGCCGTAGATGCCGATATTGATGGCCGAGACCGTGAGTCCCTTCTTCGTCGGCTTAGCGCGGGTGCCCCACTCCGTGGGGACGTTCATCCAGCTCAGGTCGAGCTGGGGGGTCTGTCCAGCGACGCTCTGGGTTCCCCGCGGCCCCTGCGCCATGAAGCGCCGGGCCTGCTCGGCCGTGACGCCCATGTCCATGTAACGGATCAGGTCCTCGGGCTGGGCGCCCGCGCCCAACGCCTGCCGGACGAGGTCCTCGGGCCAACCCTTCTCCCGCGCCTTGGCGGCCAGTTCAGCGGGGATGTCGATGGTGATGGTGTCGTCGGCCATGGGCCCTCCTGTGCGCTCCGGCTGTGTCTTAGTGAGCGCTAACTCGGATTCTCGCCCTCAAAACACGCCCCGGTTGGGGACGTTCGCAGAGACGCCAGACGGCCGGCCGCGCCGGTGGCGCTTCCGGCTCGTGCGCCCGTCAGTGTGCCGCAGACACACGATTGCGTCAAGGGGGCATCTGCATCAGATGACGGCCGCTTGCATCACGCCTGACCGGCCCCCCGGGCGCGCCACGCTCGCCTTGACGATGTAGGACATCTGTTCTACTCTGCCGCGCGAGGACGGTCCCGTGTACCTCCGGCCCGCGCTCCTGATGGCCATCGATGGCGGGATTGCCGGCCTCGCAGGCTACGTCGCTCTCGCCATGACCCGGCTGGCAGCGCGTCGGACGGAAACGCGGGGCCGGCGATTCGGTGCCGCCGCCCTGGCATGGATGACGGCAGCCCTCGCCGCCGACAGCCTCGCTTCGCTGGCCCTACTCCTGTCGCATGCCCTCGGCGCGCCCGCGGACCTCGCAGTCGCCCCCGCCTTTCGGCTTCCGGCGCGGATGTCGCTCCTTGCCGGCGCGGCCGTCCTCGCATGGCTCGTCGCGCACCGGCGCCGCTGATTCCCCCCCGGCGCCGGTACCACTGGAGGTTCCGCCATGACCGCGCTGGCGCTGGCGGTACGCCGCCGTCGCTGGGACCTCGCGTCCCTTTATCTTCTGTTGGCCCTCGTCGATGCCGCCGCTGAGCTGACCCCCGAGGCGTTCGACGGCTTGCTCGATGTGCTCGCCGAAGGCAACGGCTCCATATCGAGGGGCCGCCCATGACCCGCAGGCGCCGTCGCCCCGACGCTGCCAACTTCTACGCCGGCGTCCTCGATCGCGCCGAGCGCGCGCGGCTCGGCGACGCGGCGTCCATCGAGGGACTGGACGACGAGGTCGCGCTGTTGCGCGTTCGTTTGCGGCGGGCGCTCGAGGAGCGGCCTGAAGACTATGCGCTGATGCTCAAGGGAATCGCCCTGCTCGTCCGTGCCGTGGCGGCCCGCTACCGGCTGTCGCCCAAGTCCCGACGCGATCTGGCCGACAGCCTCGCCGCCACGATCGAGCACCTCGGCGCGGCGCTCTTCCCCGACACCGCCGGAGAGGCGCCATGAGTGGACGGCTCGGGGCTGCGCTTCGCCGGCTGGCCGCACGGCGACGTGACGGCGATGAGGCGCCGGTCCGACGGGCGCGGATCGAAGAGCGGCTACGCACACTCGAGCGCGACGTGAGCGACATCAAAGCGCGGCTCAACGGGCTGCTCTTCACCGTCGTGGGCGCGCTCGCGGCGGAGGTGGTGACGCGATGGCTGGCCTGACCCTCCCCGCGCTCCGCCCGTATCAGCTCGAGCCGCTGCGCGCCATCGTGAAGAGCGTCCGGGGCCGGCTGGGACGCTCCTTCTCCGTGGAGATCGCCCGTCAGGGCGGGAAGAACGAGCTGTCGGCGCAGCTCGAGGTGCTGATCCTCGCGACCCACGCACACCGCCCCGTCGACAGTATCAAGGCCGCGCCCACGTTCTCACCGCAGGCCCGCCTGAGCGTGCGTCGCCTCTGGCATCGCATCGAGCAGGCGGGGCTCGCCCCGTTGGCGTCGCGCGAGGCGGGCCACATTGTCCGCCTGGGCCTCGCTCGGCAGGTTTTCCTCTCGGCGGAGCCCGGCGCTAACGTCGTCGGTCACACGGCACACCTGCTCCTCGAAGCCGATGAAGCGCAGGATATCGACCCCGACAAGTTCGATCGGGACTTCCGCCCCATGGCGGCGGCGCACAACGCCACCATCGTCCTGTACGGCACCGCTTGGACCGAGACGTCCTTGCTCGAACATGCGAAGCAGGCGCACCTGGAGGCCGAGCGCCAGGACGGCGTGCGCCGGCACTTCGAGTACGACTGGACGGTGGTCGCCCGGCACGCACCGGCCTACGCTGCCTACGTGGAGGCCGAGCGCCTCCGGCTCGGCGAGGGCCATCCCCTGTTCCAGACCCAGTACTGCCTCCGCACCCTCGCGGGCGCCGGCCGATTCCTCTCCCCGTCCCAGCGGGCGCAACTTCAGGGGACGCACGCGCGTCTCCGCGCCCCGGTCGCCGGCGAGACGTACGTGGCCGGCCTCGACTTGGCGGGAGAAGCGAATGAAAGCGATGCCCTCCGTCACGACGCCACAGTGCTCACCGTGGGCCGCGTCCGTGCCGCTGGCGACCCGCTCTTTCCCGGCATGCGTGTCGAAGTCGTCGAGCACCTGGCCTGGCAAGGCGAACGGCACGACATCCTCGCGCCCCGGCTCGCGGACCTCTTACGCGAGGTCTGGCGCGTCCGCCGCGTCGCGGTCGACGCGACGGGGCTCGGCGAGACCATCGCGCGGTCCCTCACGATCGCGCTCGGGAGCGGGCGGGTTGAGGCGGTGAAGTTCAGCGCTGAGCGGAAGTCGGCGCTGGGGTACGCATTGCTGGCCGCGGTCAACACGGGACGACTCAAGCTCTATACGCCCGACGGCTCGCCGGAATGTCGGGAGTTCTGGCACCAGGCGGAGCTGGCGCGGGCGGCCTACCGACCCAACGGAACCCTCGCGTTCTTCGTGGCGCCGTCGGACGGCCACGACGACTACCTCACGAGCCTGGCGTTGCTGGTTCACGCGGCTTCGGACGCCGCGCCCCGCCGGGCACGAGGTCGACAACGCGACGATTGAAGACGCACGGGAGAGGGCTGTCATGAACCGAATCGACCTGGGCCGCAAGCCCGAGCGCGACCCCGCCGCTCCGCTTCCGCTGGTGGAGCGCCGCGATGCGCTCCCGGAACACATCACCTATCGCGACGAGGGTTGCGAGCTCGCGCCCCGATGCCTCGAATGCCCACTGCCGCGCTGCAAGTACGACGAGCCAGGCGGCGCACGTCGGCTGCGCGTCGAGACGCGCGACGAGGCGCTGGTCGCCGCCTGGCGCCGCGAACGGCTTTCGGTGAACGAGCTCGCCCATCGTTACGGCATCTCGCGGCGCTCCGTGTTCCGCATCCTCAAGGGAGCGAAGCGCCAGCAGCGACGCCCGACCAACGACGGCGCGGCAGCGGCCGGCCAGACCGGACACATAGCCGTCGTGTCGGCAATCCGGCCCAGCACGAACGGGACTGATACGGGAGGTGCCACGTGAACCCAGAGCCCACCATCGCCCAGACTCTCCAACGGAAGGACGCTGACCGGCTCCGCCGCTACGCGGAGAACCTGGCCTTCTACCACGGCGAGCAATGGCCGGGCCCTCGCCGCGGCCGAGACCGTCGGCTCGTGTTCAACTATGCGAAGGCGCTCGTCGAGAAGACGACCTCGTACCTCATGTCGGGCATGGGCTCCGCCGTCGACCCAGCCGACGCATCGACGGAGGCGCAGGAGCGCGCCCGCAGGGCGGAAGCTGCTCTCGCCGCCACCGCGGACGACAACCAGCTCGATCAGCTCGACTTCGACACGGAAATCGACGCTGCGGTTCTGGGCGACGGCGCCTTCAAGGTGATCTGGGACGCCGCCGAGCGTCGTGTCCGCGTTTCAGCGCCGGACGTGCAAGGGCTCTTCGTGTGGTGGGCCGGCGACGATGTCGGGCGCGTCTGGCGCGTCGCGAGCCGCTACGCGCTCGACCCGGAGGAAGTAGAGCTGCTCCACGGCGTGCGCCTGCCCCGCCGCCGGCGGTCCTCTGCCATCGAGGCGATCGAAGTCTGGACCGCGTCCACGTTCGAACTCTGGCTCGATGGCGCCCCCGTCGAGCGCAAAGCCAACCCGTATGGCTTCATCCCGTTCGTGATCTATCCCAACCTGCGCGAGCCCAAGCGCTTCTGGGGTGAGAGCGACCTGGCGCCCATCAAGGAGTCCGTGCGCGAGCTGAACCGGGCCCTGTCCCAGCTCTCGATGATCTTGGAACTTTCGGGGAATCCCATCGCGGTCCTCGAGAACGTCACCGAGTCGCAGGACATTGCCGTGCAGCCGGGAGCGGTATGGGAGCTTCCGGAACGGGCCCGCGCGTACCTTCTCGACCTGTTGCAGGGCGGTGGCGTGAAGCTGCACGTGGACTACGTCGACCTCATCTACCGAACGCTCCACGACCTCGCCGAGGCCCCGCGGACCGCCTTCGGCGAGAACCACGCGGGGCTCTCGGGCGTGGCGCTGCACGTCGAACTGGACCCGCTGCTCAAGAAGGTGCAGCGCAAACGCCTCATTCGGTCGGTGGCGTACCGGAGGCGAAACGAAATGATCCTCCGGACCCTGGAGCGCTTCACGGGCGAGCGCTTCGCGCCCTACCGCTCGCGCGTGGTGTGGGGACCCGTCCTCCCCGAGGACCGAAGCCGCCTGGTCGCCGACGAGCGCGCCCTCGTGGACGCCGGCATCCACAGCCGTCGCCGAGCGGCCGCCGAGCTGGGCGTGACCGATCCCGAAGAGGAGTTCCGCCGGTGGATCGACGAGCGTGAGCGCCTCCGATGACGCCGGCGGCGCCGAATCTGGCCGGAATCTGCGTCCGAGGCTTGACAGGAGCCGAAAAGGCACTATCATGCTACGCGAATCGGAGCGCGGAGTCCGCAATTGTTCTATCGCCTACGCGGTGACCTGAATGGTCCCGCCGGCAGAACGGGCGGCTTCACGCAGCATGGACGCGGTCCCGAGGTCGCATCCGCGGGATCGAGAAGGAGGAAGCCCGGATGCAGGCATACTGCCTCAAGTGCCGGACCCAGCGGGAGATGCAGAACGAGCAGCGCGTGACGATGAAGAACGGCAAACCCGCGACCCGCGGGAAGTGCCCCGTATGCGGCACGACGATGTACAAGATCGGCGCTGCCAAGTAGCGAGCACGGGCGCACTGACGGCGAGATGACCAGGCCCCGGACAGATATTCCGGGGCCTCTGTCTCTTCGAAGCGCCGGTGGCCCTCGCTCCGCGCCTATGCCCCGATGATCGCGACGTCGACGGTGCGCACCCGCGGCTCGAACAGCTCCACCAAGAACAGCCGCTGCCACGTGCCGAGGTCGAGCCGGCCGCCTCGTACCGCCACCCACGTCCCCTCCCCGAACAACAGGGTCTCGGCGAGATGGGCGACGGCGTTGCTCGGGCCTTCCTCGATGTGACGGTACGGCCGCTCGAGCGGCATGAGGTCGGACACCAGCGCGAGCGCGTCCTCGTGGACCGCGGGGTCCGGTTCGGTGCAAGCGATGGCCGCCGTCGTGTGCCGGCTGCGCAGGAGCACGACGCCGTCCTGCACACCCGAGGCCTCGACTTCACGCCGCACGGCATCGGTGACGTCGACGAATTGCCGCGGCGCCTTCGTTTGCACGCGTATCTGCGTGAGCCGCACCTGCATCACGCCGAGCGTACGCCCGCGCAGACGCAGGGGCAAGCGGCAGGCGTGCGGACGCCCCATCGCCGCGCCCCGCGGCACCCGGCGCCGCGACGCCGTCGGCACCCCTCGCTTGCGCTGTGGCGTTCACCCTGCCACTCTTGCCCCTCGCGCGCGCATCCCGTACGGTTCCATACCGTGGAGCCCGAATCCCGCTTCTACGAGTCCCACCGCCTCAGGCTGCACTACGTCGTCTGGAGCGACCCGCCCGGGGCCGACAAACCTCCCCTGCTGCTCATTCACGGCAACCGCGACCACGCCCGCAACTGGGACTTCGTGGCGAAGGCGATGGTCGACCGTTACACGGTGTACGCTGTCGACCTGCGCGGGCACGGCGACAGCCAGTGGGCCATCGGCGGTGAGTACAGCTTCCCCGAGTTCACCCTGGACGTAGCTCGCCTCGTGGAGCGCATCTCGAACGACGGCCCGGTCACGCTCATCGGTCACTCGCTCGGGGGCGGCGTCGCGATGCAGTACGCGGGGCTGTTCCCTCACAAGGTGGCGAAGCTCGTCTCCATCGAAGGCTGGGGGCCGCGCGTTCACGAGCGCCGGCCCGCCGACGTGCGCATGCGGGAGTGGATCGCCCACATGGCGGACCTTGACCGCCGGACGCCGCGCCGCTACGCGACGATCGACGATGCTGTGGCGCGCATGCGGGAGGAGAACCCGCACCTCTCGCCGGAGATGGCGCGGCACCTCACGGTGCACGGCGTTCGCCAAAACGAAGACGGCACGTACTCGTGGAAGTTCGACAACTATGTGCGGACGCACTCGCCGTTCGAGTTCAACATGGAGGACGCTCGTACCATCTGGAACGGCATCCGCTGCCCGATTCTGCTCATCAAGGGGGCCGAGAGCTGGGCGAGCAACCCTGAGGAGGACGGCCGCGCCAGCGCGTTCCACTGCTATCGGTATGTGGTCATCGAGCGCGCGGGGCATTGGGTGCATCACGACCGGCTCGATGCCTTCCTGCGCGTGGTCAACGACTTTCTCGCCGAAGATCACACCTGTTGCCAGCGCGGAACCCGCAACGGTCCGCGCGTCGTGGCCTGACGCGGGTCCGCGGGCGCCTACGTCGGCGCGCGGCAGGAGACGCCGGGAGCCAAAGGGTGGCCTTCATCTGCCACTTCATATGCCAAGGCTGGAGGGTGGCCTTCTTGGGGGTCGGGCGGCCTGCCGCGCCGCCCCTCATCGCTGGTGCGCCTCGAGGAACGCCATCGATCGGCGGTACCACTCCTCCGAGATCTTGCTGGTCGACATCAGGTAGTTCAGCAGGACCTCCATCGTGAGGATGGAGACCAGGCGCACCCCGTAGTCGTGCAGGCGCTCGCGTCCGCCTTGCTGGCGGTCCAGCAGGACGACGGCGTCACGAACCGTGAGGCCAGCGTCGCGCAGGCGCTCCGTCGTATTGACGATGCTGTGCCCACCGGTCACGAGGTCGTCCATCACCAGCGCCGTCTGCCCGGGCTGGTACAGTCCTTCGATCTCCTCGGTCAGGTCGTCGGGGCGCGGATGGAGATAGATGAGGGGGGTCTTCGACGTGAGCGCGTAGGCCTCGGCGATGAGCAGTCCGCCGAACGGCACGCCCGCGACCAGGTCGAAGCGCTCTATCTGTGGGTGGCGCATCGCCTGGAGCGTGAGGATTTCGTCATGGAGGATGTGCGCAGCACGCCAGAGCGCCGTGGGGTGGGAGATGAGCAACCGCAGGTTGACGTAGATGGGAGAATTGACGGTCGTGTGGCCGAGCGTGAACTCCCCGAACTGAATGGCGCCGAGTCGCCACAACGTTTCGGCGAGCCAGAGATTGCCGCGGCGCGTCGTCATAGGCTGGGCCGTCCCTCTGCCCCACAACAAAAGGCCATCCGTCAGCGCGGATAGCCTTTTGTGTTCGTCAAGGACTGTTTCGTCCGACTGACAGGCTCCACACCGGGGGAAGCCCCCTGTCGGTTCGGTCGCCCGTTGGCTCGTTGCCCGTCTTTTGGCGCGTTCTCGTGGAGCCTGGTGGCCGCTCGCCCTGCCGTCGCCAGCAGGGCGTTACCTGTCGACCTGCCAGACCCCCCAACGAACTCGGTCGGTCATGAGACACCTCCTTACGGGGTTCTCATGTGCCTCACGGGCACTGAGACCATAACATCGGTTCGAACAGCCTGTCAAGAGGATGGACGGCCTGCGGCGCCCATGACGAGCGTCATGTTCCCGGCTCCGGCGCGGGCGGGAACGGTGCGAAGACTTTATCCGGCTGCCAGAGCTGTCCCCCTTCGTACCGAAGAATGGCGAGGAACTCGCCCTCGACCGAGTACGCACGGCACAGCGCGCCCGCCGGCAGGGTGAAGGCGTCGGGACGGGCCGGCGTCAAGAAGAGCGGTCGCCCTTCACGCGCCGCCCGCGTATGTTGCGGTCCCAGAATCGCGGCCCGCCACGACTCCAGCGGCGTGTCCGTAGCCCAGAGAAGGTCCCGCCACGTCCCGGCGAGGGCCGCCTCGCGGAGCTCGTCCGGTGTCACCGCGTCTTCGATGCGAAAGGGTCCAGCCCTCAGCCTCGTGAGGCCCGCCAGGTGGGCGTAGCAGCCCAACCGAAGGCCCAGGTCGTGGGCCAGCGTTCGAACGTAGGCCCCGCGTCCGCACTCCACTTCAATCGTGGCGTAGGGTGGCTCGAACGCGACGACGTCGATGCGATAGATGGTGACCCGGCGCGGCGCGCGTTCGATCGCTTCGCCCGCTCGGGCGTAGCGGTAGAGTGGCTGACCCTGGTGCTTCACGGCGCTGTACATCGGGGGCAGTTGTTCGATCTCGCCCGTGAACGCCGCCGCGGCCGCCTCGAGCGCCTCGCGCGTAACGCCCGACGGGTCCGCCTCCGCCGTGACCGTCCCGTCCGCGTCGTACGTGTCGGTGGCCTGTCCCAGCTTCAGCGTCGTCCGGTACACCTTCGGCTGGTCCACGAGATACTCGACGACGCGGGTAGCCTGGCCCAAAAGAATGGGGAGCACACCTTCGGCGATCGGATCGAGGGTGCCCGCATGGCCCACGCGCCGGAAGCCCGTCAGCCGCCGAACCAGCGTCACCATCGAGAACGAGGTCGCGCCCCGCGGTTTGTTCACGTTGAGGATGCCGTGAAACGGTGGGTCCTGGCCGCGTCTCGCCATGCCGTGCGTCCGCCGCGCGCCGGGCAGTGCTCGGGCCCAGGGTGAGCCCTGCCCGCCAGCTACGAGGTGCCCTCCTGTTCCTTCGCCACTTCCTTGATGAGCTGCGTGAGGCGCACGCCACGCTCGATGGAGTCGTCCTGACGGAACATCAGCTCTGGGGTCTGGCGCATCTTCAGTCGGCGGGAGAGCTCGCGCTCCATGAAGTGTCGCGCCCGCTCGAGAGCCTGGAACACACCGGTGCGCTCGTCCTCGCTGCCCATGACGCTGACGTACACGCGGGCGTGGCGGAGGTCCGGGCTCACCTCCACCTCCGTGATGGAGATGAGGCCGTGCTGCAACGCCGGGTCGTGTAGCTCCCGCAACACGAGGCGGCTGATCTCCTCGCGCAGGAGGTCGTTGACGCGCTCAGTCCTCCGGGTCATGGGTCACGTTCCCGGCGCGCGAGGCGCTGGCTCGCGGTCCGTCGAGTGATAAGGCCGGCGGGCCGTCAGGGCGCCTGCTCCATTCGGAAGAACTCCAGGACGTCGCCTTCCTGGAATTCGTCCACGCCCTCCACCTTGATGCCGCACTCGTAGCCGCTCTGGACTTCCCGAACGTCTTCCTGGAACCGTCGCAGGCTCTCGATCCGACCTTCGGCCACGACCTGCCCGCCGCGCAACACCCGCGCACGGTCGGAACGCGTCACGGCGCCGTCGCGAACGTAGCAGCCGGCGATCTGGCCCTTGCGCCCGACCTTGAACACCTGCCGGACCTCGGCGTGGCCAGTGACGACCTCACGGTACGTCGGCGCCAGCATGCCCCGCAGGGCCTTATCGATGTCCTCGGTGAGCTGGTAGATGACGTTGTACAGCCGGATGTCGACCCGCTCCTGCTCGGCGAGACGCTTCGCGCCAGGCTCGACCTTCGTGTTGAAGCCGATGATCACGGCTTTGGACGCCACCGCGAGCATCACGTCCGACTCGGTGATGAGCCCTGTCTGCGCATGAATGACGTGGGCGCGGACCTCGTCCGTTCCCAAGCGCTCGATCGCTTGCTTCACCGCCTCGGCGCTGCCCTGTACGTCCGTCTTCAGGATGACGTTGAGCTCCTTGACCTTGCCCGAGGTGATCTCGCCGAAGACGCTTTCCAGCGACACGCCTCGATGCTCACGGAGCGCGGCCGCCTCCCGCTCGCGGATGCGTTGCGCCACGGTCTCCCGCGCCGTCTTCTCGTCCCGGACGACGGTCAACCGGTCGCCCGCCGAAGGCACCGATTGCAGACCGAGGATTTCGACCGGCGTGGATGGCCCCGCCTCCTTCAACCGCTGGCCCCATTCGTTGAACATGGCCTTGATGCGGCCGTAGGTGTCTCCCACGATCACGGCGTCGCCTACCCGTAGGGTTCCTGTCTGGACCAGGACGGTCGCCAGCGGCCCCCGCGTGCTGCTCAACTCGGCCTCGATGACCGTCCCGATCGCCGGCCGGTCGGGATTGGCCCTGAGTTCCTGAACCTCCGCAAGCACCAGGATGGTGTCGAGCAGATCCTTCAGCCCTTCACCCGTTCGCGCCGACACCAGCACGCACGGCACGTCGCCGCCCCACTCCTCGATGATCACCCCGTATTCGGACAGCTCCTGCTTCACGCGGTCGGGGTTGGCCTGCGGCAGGTCGATCTTGTTGATCGCCACGATCATCGGCACGCCGGCAGCGCGCACGTGGTCGATCGCCTCCTTCGTTTGTGGCATGACGCCGTCGTCGGCGGCGACGACGAGGACGACGATGTCGGTGACCTGCGCGCCGCGGGCGCGCATCGCCGTGAAGGCCTCGTGTCCCGGCGTGTCGAGGAAGGTGATGCGGTGCCCGTCCGTCTCCACCTGGTAGGCGCCGATGTGTTGGGTAATGCCGCCGGCTTCCTGCGCGGTGACGTTGGTCTTGCGGATGGCGTCGAGCAGGCTCGTCTTCCCGTGGTCGACGTGGCCCATGACCGTCACGACTGGCGGGCGCGGCCGCAGCTTCGATGGGTCGTCCTCTTCGATGACGATGCGCGAAGGCGCTTCCGCCTCGCGTGCGGCTTCCGCGGCCGGCGCGGCTTCACCGTGCGGCTTCGCCTCGACAGGCTCGAAGCCGAGATCGTGCGCGACGATGGCGGCGGTGTCGAAGTCGATGGTTTGGTTGATGGCCGCCATCACCCCGTTCTTCATCAGCTCCTTGATGACCTCGACGGGGGAGACGCCCATGAGCTCACCGAGCTCCTTCACGGTGAGCGCGTGCGGAATCTCGAGGACGCGCGGCGCTTCCGCCGGAGCGCCCTGTTCGCTCCGGGTCGCGGGACGGGTTTCGCCGCGTGGGGTTGTCATGCTCATTCCTCGATTCGTTCGCTCCGGTTCACCCTACGTGCTGGCGGGCGTTGCTTCAAGCCGCTCGGCGTACGCTCGCAGGGCTTCGCGGTCCTCCGCCGGCACGTCGATCTTCAAGGCGCGCGAGAGGAGGTCCTTCTTCAGGGCGAGCTCCCAGCAGTTGCGGTTCGCGTGCAGATAGGCGCCCCTTCCGGACTTCTTCCCCGTCGGGTCGACCTCGACGCGGCCCTGCGGCGTCCGCACGATGCGTACGAGACCGCGCTTGGCCTCGGCGCTCCGGCAGGCGACGCAGGTCCGCACCGGGATGCGCTTCGGTCTCGCCGGCATCGTCGCTCCGCCTCAGATGAATTCCTCAATGTCCTCGATGTCCAGCTCTTCGTCTTCCTCGAAGATGGGCCGGCGTGGGCGCTTCTTGCGGGCCTTCGCTTCTTCGGCCTCGGCGCGGACGCCCTTCTTGCCCTTCTTCTTCGCCTTTTCGAGCACTTCCGGACGCAGGATCTCCTCGGCGAAGCGGATCGTCGGCCTGACGGGTTCCGCCTGGGCAGGAGCGGGCGCCCCGACCTCGGCCACGGCAGGCTCGGGCGCGAGCTCCTCTTCCTCGACGAACGGCGCGATCGCCTCTTCCTCGGGCGTCAGCGGGCGTTCCTCCGCGGTGCGCGCGGCGACGGCCGGGGCCGGCACCCCCTCTCGCGCCGCAGCGGCGGCCAGCGCCGCTTCCGCGGCCTCCCGCAGTTCCGCCTCCGACTCAGGCCCGCGCTCCGCCAGCTCCTTCTCGTGCGCGCTCTGGCTCTTGATGTCGATCCGCCAGCCCGTGAGCTTCGCGGCCAGCCGCGCGTTCTGGCCCTCTTTGCCGATGGCGAGCGAGAGCTGCCGGTCGGGGACGACCACCTCGGCGGTGGGCGTCCCGTTCTCGACGCCCCGCGGCGTCACGCTCAGCACCTGCGCCGGACTCAGGGCATTGGCGACGAACTTGAGCGGGTCCGGGTCCCACTGAATCACGTCGATGCGCTCGCCATTGAGCTCGTTCACCACGTTCTGGATGCGCACGCCCCGGAGCCCCACGCAGGCGCCGACGGGGTCGACCCCGGGCTGCCGCGCCCAGACGGCGACCTTGCTTCGATGGCCCGCCTCACGCGCGATGGATTTGATCTCGACGATGCCTTTGAAGATTTCCGGCACCTCGAGCTCGAACAGGCGGCGCAGCAGGTTCTTGTGGGTCCGCGAAACGATGATCTGCGGTCCCTTGGCCGCCTTGTGCACCTCGAGGACGTAGACCTTGAGCCGCTGCTGGGGACGGTAGTGTTCGGTGCGGACCTGCTCCGAGGGCGGGAGCAGCGCCTCCGCGCGGCCCAGGTCGATGATCACGTTCCGCCCTTCCAGACGCTGCACCGTGCCCGAAACGATGTCGCCCTCGCGTCCCGAGAACTCCTCGTAGACGACCTCGCGTTCCGCCTCACGGAGCCGCTGCAGAACGACCTGCTTTGCGGTCTGGGCTGCGATCCGTCCCGCGCCTTCGGGGGTCACCTCGAAGCGCACCACCTCGCCCACCTTGGCGTCGGGGCGGACCTTGCGGGCCTCCTCGAGGCTGATCTGCGTCTTCGGGTCTTCAACCTCTTCGACGATCTCCTTCTCGACGTAGACATGGGTCTCGCCCAGCTCAGGGTCGATCTTGACGACGACGTTAGCCTGGGCGAGGTTGTCCTTCTTGTAGGCGGATGCCAGCGCGGCCTCGACGGCTTCGAACACTACCTCCTTGGGCAGGTTCTTCTCCGCCGCGAGTTGCGTGATGGCCACGAGGAAGTCGCTTTTCATAGACGACGACCGGTCCTCCCGCTCCCTGACGAACAAAAAAGTGGGTGCGAACCCACTTTCGTAAGGAGTTTCTCGGCCAGAGTATAGCAGCGCAGCAGCGGGTGCCGCAACCGGACCTTGACGTGGAGAGATAGATAGTGCTACCATCTATTCCGCCAGCGAGGAGCGCATGCCATGGTCGCTCACGCCGCCACTGCCCGTACGGCCCCCGCGGCACCGCCCGTCACGCTCTCGCGACGGCGCCTCCTCAAGCTCTCGTTCTGGGCCGGCCTCGTCGCCAGCGCCGCAGGTACCCTTGGCGCTGCGCTCGACATCGTGTACCCACGCAAGGTCGAGGGGTTCGGCGGGCCCATCCCCGCCGGGCACGTTTCCCTCTACCCTCCCGGCTCGAAGACCCAGATCATGGAGGCCCGCACCTGGCTCGTGCACTTGACCGAGGAGCAGGGCGGCCCCGGGCTCCTCGCGCTGTGGTGGAAGTGCCCGCATCTCGGCTGCACGGTGCCCTGGCGTCCCGACTTCGAATGGGAGGACCCGCGGACTCGGCAGAAGACGCGCGGCTGGTTCCGCTGCCCATGCCACGGCTCGACCTACGACCACGCGGGGATTCGCGTCTACGGACCGGCGCCCCGGCCCATGGACACGTTCGCCCTCACCATCGACGACAACGGCAACCTCACCATCGACACGGGCAACGTGACGCTGGGCGGCGAGGACAACCCCCAGCGCGCGTTGCGCGTCTGAATGCGCTTGATCGGCCAGCGCCCCAGGCGGATACTGAGCCCGTGAGCGACATCGAGCGGTTCGACCGCGAACTCCTCAAAGGAAACACCACGACGATCGTGCTCGCGCTCCTGGCCGAATGCGGGCCGATGCACGGCTACGACCTCATGAAGGAGATGCGTCGCCGCGGAGGAGAGCCCCTCAAGCTCGGACAGGGCGTGCTCTACCCCATCCTGCACCGGCTCGAGCGCCAGGGACTGGTGCGCGGCGAATGGGAGCCACGAATCGGCAGCCCCAGTCGAAAGCGCTACACGATCACCGATGCTGGCCTCGACGCACTCGGGCGCAAGCGCGCCGAGTGGCGGGCCTTCACGGCGGCGATGGAGCGGATCCTCGAACCGCAGATGGAGCCGACCCATGGATGAGATCGACCGCTACGTGGCGGCCCTCAGCGCGCTCCTGAGCCCGCATTGCCCGCGCGCCCGCATTTGCGACGAGCTTCGTGCGGAGTTGCGGGCCATGGCGCACGAGCTGGTGGTGCGCGGCGAAGGCCCGCAGGACGCCGCCCGCGAAGCAGTGCGTTCCATGGGGTCGGTGCGGCTGCTCGCCCGCTCGTTCGAACGCGCATATCGGCCAGGACCGCTCCCAGCCTCGTGGGCTGCCTTGCGCAACGGCGCGCTCGCCATCTGGCGCGGGCACACCACGGGCCGCGCCGCATGGCTGGCCCTGGCCGCTTCCGCTCTCACCACGTTCGTGGTCGCGATTCGCTACCTGTATCCCGCCTGATGCTGGGCTTCGGCTGGCGGAAGGAAGCGCTCCGGCGCCGCTTCTACCCTGACGACTTCTTAGGCATGTACGACCGGCTCGCCGCGCTGCTCCGCGAGCACGCCGGCGAAGGCCAGCGCATGCTCGATGCCGGTTGTGGCAGCGGCCGCGTGTTCCGGTACGAACTCCCACATCGGCCGAGGCTCATCGTCGGCGTCGACCTCACCGACGAGCCGCGCGGCAATCCGAACATCGACGCCGCCGCCCGAGCCGACCTCGCGCGCCTCCCGTTTCGCGACGCGACGTTCGATCTCATCGTCTCGAGCCACGTCGCCGAGCATCTGACGGCCCCCGAGGCGGTCTTCCGGGAACTGGCCCGCGTCCTCAAGCCCGAGGGCGAGCTGCTGCTCCTGACGCCTAACCGCTGGCACTACGTGACCGTCGCCGCACGGCTGCTGCCGCACCGCTTCCACGTCGCGTTCAACCGCTGGCGCGGCGTGGACACCCGCGACATCTTCCCGACGGTCTACCGGGCGAACACTGCCGGGCGGCTCAGGCAACTGCTCGAACGCGCGGGGCTTCGTGTCGAGCGTCTCGACCAGTTCGAGACGGAGCCCGAATACCTGGCGTTTCACCCCGTGACGTATGCGCTGGGCGTCGCGTACGAGCGGATCGTCAACCGATTCGACGCACTGAGGGGCCTGCGGGTGAATCTGCTCGCCGTGGCCCGCAAGCCGGCTGAGCGCTGACGGACGCGGGCGAATCAGGCGTCAGGAAGCTGGGCGTGGCCGCGCCCGTCGCGGTGGGATTCTTCGGAGTCGTCGTTCCCCCGACCACGGTCGGAGCCCGAGTCGCCCGACTCAGTCTCGTGTTCCTCCTCGTGGTCGCCGTCTCCGTGCGAGGGTCCCGTGTCGCTTCCACTACGGTCCTCGTCGTCCCGATCCTCCGCGTCGTCGTCTTCGGCGCGAGGCGTACGCGTCGGGGTCGCCTGCCGCTCGTCGTCATCGGCCTCGTCGGCTTCCTCGATCTCGCGGTCCTCGGCGTTGCCCGGGCCTGCGTTAGGACCGGGGCCACGGCGGTCCTCGTCCTTGCACGGATTGCCGGGGCCGCTCGGGTCGCAGTCGCGTCCGAAGGCCGGCGCCTGGGCCGGAGGCAGCGTAGGCGCTGCCGCCGGAGGAGTGCCCGCGGGCGGCGCCGCGAGCAGCTTGACTTCGCGAGCCAGCACCGTCCCATCGGAAGCGCGTACGCCTTCCACCTTCACACGAGCGCCCGGCGTCAGCAAGGCCACGGTCGCGTCCTCATTCGCCAGGTCCTTGATTTCGGTCCGGACGTCCAGCGTGACTCGCTCCTCCACCCCGTTCACATCGATGATCAGGACGTTGCCCTCGACGGCGACCACCGCGCCCTCAAATTCGACCTCGGGGACCGGCGTCACGGAGGAGCTGGACGACGCGAAGAAGCGGAACGGGGCGACGTCGGGCATGCCGCCGGCTGCAGCGGCGAACCCGCTGGCGCCGACGAGCCCGACAGCGCCTACGACGACGGCAGCGCGGGCCCGGCCGCTCCAGTTCCGCGGCAGCAGCCAGCTTCCGAGCGCGACAGCTCGATCCCAGAGAGACGCGCGCTTGGCCTTCCGGTCCTGGATGGCCGACACGAGCCGGCGCCAACCGTCCTCCACCCACGCCGGCTCCGGCGACAAGGCGACGCCGTCGCTACGAAGCTGTGCCACCGTTTCGAGCAGCGGACGCAGCTCCGCGCTCTCCGCGGGAAAGCGCGCGGTGAGCGTCTCGATGTCCGCTCGCCCCGCCAGGAGGTCGGACAGGGACTGGTCGAGGACGTCGTCGAAGGTTCGCGTCATCGCTGATTCCTCACCCGCCCCGTGCGTCACGCGGCCCGCTCAAGAGCCGCCTCAGCGATTTCAACGCCCGGTTCTGGAGCGCCTTGACGGCTCCCTCGGGTTTGCCCAGCGCGGCAGCGACGTCGGCTGTGCTCATCTCGTGGTAGAAACGCAGGAGCACTACCTGTTGCTGCTCGCCCGTCAACTGCCGGATCGCCGCCATCATGTCCGTCTTGTCCGTGGTGCGCTCGATGGCGTCCGAAGGGTCTTCTCGATCCTCGTCGAGCGCTGGCATTTCCCGGGCGCCGCGCCGTGCGGCCTTCTTCCGATAGTCTGCCGTCACGTTGTGGGCCACCCGGTACAGCCATGCCAGCAACGGGGTTCCCCGGTACTGGTACGCTCGGATGCCGTTGAGCGCCCGGACGAACACCTCCGCTGTCAGGTCCGCCGCCAGCTCTCGATCGCCGGTGCGGAAGTAGATGTAGCCGTACACCTGCCGGTAATGTCGCCGGTAGATGGTCGACCAGGCCGAGACGTCGAGCCGCTTCGCCGACTCGACCAGTTCCGCCTCGGTCAACTGCGCATCCGGCGCCAGGACCATCTCTCCGAGGTCGGCGTGTGGCACGGCGTTCTCGAAAGGTTTATCTCTCGCCAGCATCGAAACGTTACGGCCTGGGGCGGAACCAATCAGGTTCGTCTCGCGTCACCCGTACGAGAAAAGGACGCATCCCATGAACTATCGGCACGTGGGCCTCCGGGATGTCGTACTCCTCGCGGCGGCGGTCACGGCGCTCCTGTCGCTCGCGCGCGGCGGAAGCGACGCGGGACGCGACCGCACGCCCGTCGCCCAGGATACGACAGTCGAAACGCCGGGGATCCCTTCGATTCCAGAGCCGCCGCGCACCATCGCGAGCGCGGGCACGGCCACTGTCGAGCCCGGCATCGGGTCGTACTGCTGGCCGGGCGAGACCTCGGCCGGCCCCGGAATCTGCATCGACAAGGCGGGCACCGTCACCAACGGGACGCCGCTCCGGGTCCCGGCCGGGGAATCGATCTCCGTCGCCCATCCGTTGCCTGGGACACCCCTGGTCGAGATCGCCGTTCGTGTCAGGCCGGCCCCGGCCGACGCCGAATCACTCGAAGGCGGCGGACTGCTGTGGCCTCCCGGTCCCGACGCCGCTACCGTGACGCCGGCTCGCCGGGGCGACGCCATCGTGTTCAGCGCGCCGCGCGAGCCCGGAACCTGGCTCGTCGATCTGTTCCTCCGTTTCGGAGACCGTGACGTGACGTACGGCCTGCTCGTGGACGTGCGCTGAACAGCCGTCACCCACCGCGCACGAGCACGCGCGCCTGCATCGAAGGGTGGATCGAGCAGTAGTAGAAGTACTCACCCGGCCGGTCGAAGGTCACGGACCCGCGCTCACCTCGGTCGAGCGTTTCGGTCTTCCAGCTCTCGTCGTCGGCCGTCGCGTCGTGAGGGGCGGCGTCGAAGTTGACCCAGGTGACCGTGGCACCAACGGGGATTTCGAGGTTGCCCGGCTTGAAGGCGAAGTCGCGGATTTCCACCGTCACGGCGCGCGCATCGGTGACCACGGCCGGGTCATTCACCGTACTGCGGCCGCCGTGCATCCCCATCCCGATGCCGTGCGCGGCGACCATCCACGCCATCATCGCGAGCCAACCGACGACCACGGCGACGGCGAGCGCTCCCGCGACGATCACCGCGGGCGACGTGAGAGAAAAGCGCCCTGCATTCACGCGTTCAGCCTACCGCTCGCCGCAGGTGTCCCGACAGGGTCGTTTGCCCCAGGATACGCCTACCACAGGTCGCGGAGGTCGAACCGGGGGCCATCCTTGCAGACGAGGCGCATCCCCTTGCGCGTCTCGACGGCGCAGCCGTAGCAGATGCCCGTACCGCAGCCCATGCGCTCCTCCAGGAGCGCATGCACGGACCGCCGGACCCCTGCTCCGCGGACGATGCGAGCCATCGCCTCGAACATGGCGTTGGGCCCGCACGCGAACACCTGGTCCGACCAGGTGAGCAGCTCTGCGAACGCGTCCGTCGCCAGGCCCTTGCGCCCGGCGCTTCCATCCTCCGTGGCGACGACGAACTCGACTTCTGGCGGCAGGAGCCGCGCCGGGAAGATCTGATCCGCCGTGCGCCCGCCGGCGATCAGGGTGACGCTGCGCCCGCGGCCCACCTGCTCTTCGGCCAGCCAGACCAGCGGGGCGATGCCGATGCCGCCGGCCACCAGCAGAAGATGCTGCGACGAGCGTCCGACGGCGTAGCCGCGGCCGAGCGGACCCCACCCGTACACCAGGTCGCCCGGACGCCTTCGGGCCAGCCACTCCGTCCCGCGGCCGACCACGTCGTACAGGACGGCGAACTCGACCCCCGCCGCTCCCTGGCGCAGACGGTGAATGCTCATCGGGCGGGGGAGCAGCGGATCGTGGGCGAGGTCGGCACCGCAAAAGGGCCCTTCGGGGCGCTCGGCCAACACGGTGGCCGAGAGATCCGCGCACCGCAGCATCACGAACTGCCCTGGGCGCGCCCCGCGGGCCACGCCCGGAGCCGCGAACCACGTCACGTAGGTCCGGCCGTAGAGCCGCTCGCTTTCCGTGACGCGGAGGAAGGCCGCTTCCACCGGTCTCCCTGCCCTCCTTACAGCCGCGCCGTCAGGTACTCGTGCAACGGGCGCACGCTGTACGGCTGCTCGCCGAGGAGGAACGCTTCCACGGCCGCCCGCGCTGTGTCGATGGACGTGAAGCAGGGAATGCGCCGCTCGGCGGCGGCGCGCCGGATGTGGAACCCGTCTCGCATGGTGGTCGTCTGGCCGCCTTCCGGGGTGTTGATCACACACGCCACGGAGCCGTCGTGGATCACGTCGAGGACGTTCGGATGGCCTTCGGACAGCCGCTTGGTCACCATCTTCACGGGCAGCCCGAACGCGCGGATCATACTCGCCGTACCCTCTGTGGCGTACAGGCTGAAGCCCGCCGCCGCGAGCTCCCGGATGATGGGCACCGCCTCGGGCTTGTGCCGGTCGGCGATGCTGAGCAGCACACCTCCGCCCGGAGGCAAGGCGAGCTCCGACGAGAGGAGCGCCTTGGCCAGCGCCGGCCCGAACGCCACGTCGATGCCCATCACCTCGCCCGTCGATTTCATCTCGGGGCCGAGATACGTGTCCACGCCGATGAGCTTCGCCATCGAAAAGACCGGCGCCTTGACCGCGACGAGCCCGCGCTCTGGCCAGAGGCCGCCGGTATACCCCTGCTCCCGCAACGTTCGGCCCAGCATGACGTTGACGGCGAGCCGTACCATGGGCACGCCCGTCACCTTCGAGAGGAACGGCACCGTGCGGCTCGCTCGCGGGTTGACCTCGAGCACGTACACCTCGGACCGACCCGCCGAGTTGGGGTAGATTACGTACTGGACGTTCATCAACCCGCGGACGTTCAAGGCGAGCCCGATCCGCGTCGTGTACTCGACGATGGTCGCCTTTTCCTCGGGCGTCAGGTGGATGCCGGGGTAGACCGCCATGGAGTCGCCCGAGTGCACGCCAGCGCGCTCGACGTGCTCCATGATGCCCGGGACGAGGACCGTCTCGCCGTCGCAGATGGCGTCCACCTCGACCTCTTTGCCCTCGAGATACTTGTCGATGAGGATGGGTTTGCCGCGTCCGACTTCGGCGGCGGCGGTCACGTAGCGGATGAGCTCACCGGCGTTCTGGACGATCTCCATCGCCCGCCCGCCGAGCACGTAGCTCGGGCGCACGAGCACCGGATACCCGATGACCTGGGCGGTGTTGAGGGCCTCCTCGACGCTGTGGACGCCGGCGCCGGGGGGCTGCGGGATGCCCAGGCTCGCCAGGAACTGCTCGAAGCGCCGCCGATCCTCCGCGAGGTCGATGGCCTCCGCGCTCGAGCCGATGATGGGCATCGCCGCGGCGTGCAGCGGCGATGCCAGGTTCACCGCGGTCTGGCCGCCGAACTGCACGATGCATGGCGGAGCTTCGCCTCCACCCTCGGCGCCGTTCCCCGCCTCGTTTTCGAGAATGTCGCGCACCGCTTCTTCGTCGAGGGGCTCGAAGTACAGCCGATCGCTGGTGTCGAAGTCGGTCGAGACCGTCTCCGGGTTGGAGTTGACCATGACGGCCTGGTAGCCAGCGTCGCGCAAGGCCCACGACGCGTGCACCGACGCGTAGTCGAACTCGATGCCCTGCCCGATGCGGATGGGGCCGCTACCGATGACGACCGCCTTGTCGCCGGGACGAGGCGTCGCTTCGTTCTCGTCTTCGTACGTGCTGTAGAAGTACGGGGTCACGGCCTCGAACTCGCCCGCGCACGTGTCCACCATCTTGTAGACGGGCCGGATGCCCCAGCGCTGACGCAGGTCCCGCACCTGCTCCGGCAGGTGGTCGGCGAGCGTCGCGATCTGCTCGTCGGAGAAGCCCATGCGCTTCGCGGCACGCAGGAGTTCGGGCGTCAGCGGCTCCGCCAGCAGGCGCCGCTCCATGGCGACGATGTTGGCCATCTTCCGAAGGAACCAGGGGTCGATTCCGGAACGGAGCGCCAGCTCGTCCGGGGTGGCGCCCCGGCGCAGGGCCGCCATCAGCGCCCACAGCCGTTCATCCGTCGGCGCCAGCGGCCGCTCCAGCGCATCCTCCGCCCAGCCCTTGTCCTCCCACAGCAGCGAGCGGCCGCCGATCTCCAGGGACCGCACCGCCTTTTGCAGCGACGCCTCGAAGGTGCGGTCGATGGCCATGACTTCGCCCGTCGCCTTCATCTGGGTCCCCAGAGTCCGGTCTCCGAATGGAAACTTGTCGAACGGCCAGCGGGGGATCTTCGTGACGACGTAATCGAGCGCAGGCTCGAACGCCGCGGTGGTCTTCTGCGTGACGGCGTTCGGAATCTGGTCGAGCGTCTTGCCGATGGCGATCTTGGCGGCGACCCGCGCGATGGGATAGCCAGTGGCCTTCGATGCCAGCGCTGAGCTCCGCGAGACGCGCGGGTTCACCTCGATCACGTAGTACGGCGGCCGCCCATCGGGCGGGGTCACCCAGTCCGCGATCTCCTTGCGAGGCGCCAGCGCGAGCTGCACGTTGCAGCCGCCTTCGACGCCCAGCGCCCGGATGATCTTGAGGCTAGCCGACCGCAGCATCTGGTATTCCTTGTCGGAGAGCGTTTGGCTCGGCGCGACGACGATGCTGTCCCCCGTGTGGACGCCCATCGGGTCGATGTTCTCCATGTTGCACACGGTGATGCAGTTGTCGGCGCCGTCGCGCATCACCTCGTACTCGATCTCCTTCCACCCCAGCAGGCACCGTTCGACGAGCACCTGATGAATCGGGCTGGCGGCGAGGCCTCGGCGGCAGATCTCGTCGAACTGCTCCCAGGTGTGCGCGATCCCTCCGCCGGTGCCCCCGAGCGTGTACGCCGGTCGGATCACGACCGGTAGTCCGATGCGCTTCGCCGCCGCCCGGCCTTCCTCGAGGCTCCGCGCTATCTCGCTCTCGGGGAACGGCTCACCGATCTCCGCGAGCATCTGCCGGAAGAGCTCCCGGTCCTCTGCGCGGCGGATGGCCTCTAGGGGCGTACCCAGGAGACGCACGCCGTACCGCTCCAGGACGCCGGCTTCCGCCAACGCCACCGCGAGGTTCAGACCGGTCTGCCCCCCGAGCGTCGGCAGGAGGCCGTCCGGACGCTCCCGTTCGATGACCCGCGTGAGCACGTCGACGGTTAGCGGCTCGATGTACACGATGTCGGCGATGCCCTCGTCGGTCATGATGGTCGCCGGATTCGAATTCACCAGGACCGAGACGATGCCTTCCTCGCGCATCGCCTTGCAGGCTTGCGTGCCAGCGTAATCGAACTCGGCCGCTTGGCCGATGACGATGGGCCCCGAACCGATGATCAGGACTTTCGAAGGCTTGGCGACCACCCCTAGCGTCTCCTCCCGGCCGCGCGTGGACGGGGACGAGCGCTCGGCGCCCGCTGCCCGCCCAAGCGGTCGGCCACACCGAAGCCGAACACGAACAGCGCCCCTGCGGGAATCAGGACGGCCGCCACCCGCGGCAGATCGGTTCCGAAGACCAACCAGAACAGGAGGCCCAGGCCGATGAGCGCCGCGATCACCCCCGTGACGTAGCCAGGCCACTCGGTCACCCAGTCACCCGAGTACCGCCACGCGAACAGCGCGACGCCTGCGGACAGGGCCATCGTGGCCAGACCGATCGCCCATCCTCCGAGCCAGTAGGCGATGCCCTTCAGCCCGTCGCCGTCGATGATGCCGACCTTGACACCGGCCCAGACAGCGAGGAACAGGAGCGCGAGGCCGCCGAAGAAGTACATCGCCGCGACCACCTGCACCCCGTAGGCCGCACGCGCCAGCGGTTGCAGGTGAATTAGTGGGTTCGCGGGAGGCAGCGCCGTTCTCATCAGGACCACACCGGTAGCTCGAATTCCGCGTCCGGGTTGTACATGGGCACGAGCGCCCCGATGCTGCTGAGAAAGCTCAGCGCCACGGCGTTGTCCTGGGGCAGACGGCCTCGGATGCGCTTGTACCCTTTGTCCCGCGCGAAGCCGAGGGCATATTCGGCGAGCGCCGTGCCGATGCCGCGCCGGCGGTACTCCGGAAGCACCCACACGCCCAGGACGCCCCGCTCCGGCTCATGGGTATCGAAGTCGAGCGCGCTGAAGCCCGCCACCTTCCCGTCGATGATGCACAGGAACACGCCGCCCTCGCCGCCCAGCCGTGTCAGCCACGTCCGCACTTCCTCGGGCGTGAGCGCGTGGTCGAACCCCACCGGGTTCGGCTCCTTGACCACCGTGGCGATGATCTCGGCGATCGCCTCGGCGTCATGGATCGTCGCTTGCCGATACACGGGCTCACCCATCGCTCGCTCCTTCCCCGCGTCGGCCCATCACCGCGCCCTGGCCTCCTCCATCAACGCCACGAACCGGTCGAACAGATACATGTTGTCCCAGGGCCCCGGCGACGCTTCCGAGTGGTACTGAATGGTCATGACGGGCTCCCGCCGATGCGTCAGCCCCTCGATGGTGCCGTCGTTCAGGTGCACATGGCTCACCTCCACGTCGGCCGAGAGACCGTCGCCGTCGACCGCGTAGCCGTGGTTCTGCGCTGTGATGTGGACTCTCCCCGTGGCGGCGTCTCGCACGGGATGGTTCGCGCCTCGGTGCCCGAACTTGAGTTTGTACGTCGTCGCGCCGAACACGCGCCCCAGAACCTGATGTCCCAGACAGATGCCGAACATCGGCGTCTTGCCGACCAGTCCGCCCGCCGTCTTCGCGACGGAGTCGAGCAGCGCGGGGTCTCCCGGTCCGGGCGAGATCAGGACGCCGTCCGGGCGCAGCGCCAGCACGTCCTCGGCGGACGTGTTCCACGGCACCACGGTGCTCCGGCATCCGACGCGCTCGAGGCACCGCAGGATGTTGTACTTGACGCCGAGGTCTAGCACGACCACGTGGCGTGACGCTCCGCCCCGTCCCCACGCGTACGGCTCTCGCGCGCTCACCCAGGGCACGAAGTCGGTGTTGTCGTACCGGGGCATCTCGCGCAGACGTGCGAGCGCCTGCTCGGGCGTCTCATCGAAGGTGATCGTCCCCATGAGCACGCCGCCCGAGCGGAGGCGCCGCGTGATGGCCCGCGTATCGACCCCCGCGATCCCCGGCACACCGGCTTCCGCGAGGTAACGGTCCACGCCACCCTCCGCCCGCCAGTGACTGGGCTCATCGCACACCTCTCGGACGACGAAGCCGCGAACCTGCACATGGCGCGACTCCACGTCGAACCCCGAGACGCCGTAGTTCCCGATCAGCGGATACGTCATCACGAGAATCTGCCCGGCGAAAGACGGGTCCGTCAGGGCCTCCTGATACCCGGTCATGGCCGTGGTGAACACGACTTCCCCGTGGGCTCGCGTGCGCGCCCCGAAGGCCACGCCTTCGAACCACGTTCCGTCCTCGAGGACCAGCAGCGCCCGCTCCGTCATAAGCTCGCCACCGTCGTCAATCTGTTTCTCCCGCGTCCTTTCCTCTCATCGCTTCGATGCCGCCCTCGCCGCGGTCGGTTGTCCTTCACCTACACCGATGGCGCTGTAGACTACGCGCCCGCTGTAGACCGTGGCCACGACGCGCCCTCGCAGGGTGTTGCCCGCCAGCGGCGTGTTCTTCCCTTTCGACGCGAACGCAGCCGGGTCGACCACCCACGCCGCGTCCGGGTCGAACACCGTCACGTCGCCCGGCGCGCCCGGCTGCAACGTGCCCAGCCCAGGGACGAAGCGGTCGAGCCCGAGCGCCCGCACGGGGCCGATGGTCAGCGCCCGCACGATGGTTGCGAGGTCGAGCGCGCGTTCGTGGTAGAGCTTCAGCACGAGGCCCAATGCGGTCTCCAAGCCGCTCATGCCGAACGCGGCATGGTCGAACTCGCAGTCCTTCTCCACGCTCGCGTGGGGCGCGTGATCGGTCGCGATGGCGTCGATCGCCCCCGCCTCCAGCCCCTCGATGCAAGCCCGCACGTCGTCGCGGGTCCGCAAGGGAGGATTGACCTTGGCGTTGGTGTCATAGGCCAGCGCGTCGTCGCTCTCGCGCCAGGCGACCGCCTCGTGCGTGAGCGTCAGATGATGCGGTGTCACCTCGGCGGTCACGGGCGCGCCGCGCGCTTTCGCCAGCAGCAGCGTCTCGACCGCGCCCCTTGTGCTCACATGCGCGACATGGAGCCGGGCGTGGAAGCCGGCTCTGGCCAGCTCCTCCACAATGGCGACGTCCCGCGCCACGATGCTCTGCTCCGCCGCTGAGGGCTGTCCCGCGAGGCCGAGGCGCGTGGCCACCCACCCGTCGTGCATGGGCGCGCGCCGCGACAGCGCGGGGTCTTCGGCGTGCTGGATGACAGCGAGCCCCAGCGCGGAGGCGTACTGGAGCGCCCGCCGCATGACGGCGCCGTCGGCCACGCAGTCGCCATCGTCGCTGAACGCCACGGCGCCCGCTTCGGCCAGGTCCGCGAGCTCGGCGAGCTCGTTGCCCGCCCGTCCCTTCGTGACGCAGCCGACCGGCAGCACGCGCACCACGCCCGTCCGGGCGGCGGTCCGCAGCACGTACTCGATGGTCGCGCGGCTGTCCGCGGGGGGATTCGTGTTCGGCATGGCGCACACCGTCGTGAACCCGCCCCGGGCCGCCGCGCGCGTTCCCGTCTCGATGGTCTCCTTGTACTCGAACCCGGGGTCTCGCAGGTGGGTGTGCACGTCGACGAACCCGGGCGTCACCACCAGGCCGGTCGCGTCGAGGCTCTCCGCGGGGTGGGCCGAGACGCCGCCGGGGACGACACCAGCGATGCGCCCGTTTTCGATCACGACATCGCCGGTCGTCTCCAGACCGGCAGCGGGATCGACGATTCGTCCGCCCCGAATAACCAGCCGCTCCGTCACGGCACCCTCCGAGCCAGCAGGTACAGCACCGCCATCCGCACGGCGACACCGTTCCGGACCTGTTCCTCCACGAGCGACCGCGCGCCATGGGCGACGGCCGCAGAGATTTCGACGCCCTCGTTCATCGGACCGGGGTGCATCACCACTACATGGGGAGCGGCGTGAGCGAGCCGCTCTTCGTTCACCTGATACCGCCTGCTGTACTCCCGCAGGGTCGGAACGAAGCCTGCTTCCTGGCGCTCGAGCTGCATCCGGAGCGCCATGACGACGTCCGCGTCGCGGATCGCCACGTCCAGGTCGGTCTCGACCTGCACTGGAGGCAACACGTCCTCTGCGGGCGCATCCGACCGGTCTTCAGGACGCAGCCCGCGAGGCAGCAGGGTCGGCGGGCCACAGACGACCACCTCAGCGCCCATCGCCGCCAGACCCCACAGGTTCGACCGAGCCACTCGGCTGTGCAGCACGTCCCCCACGATCACGACCTTCGCGCCGCGGAGGTCGCCGAAACGCTTCCGCAACGTGAAGAGGTCCAGCAGCGCCTGCGTCGGATGCGCGTGCCACCCGTCGCCCGCATTCACGACGCTGCAATCGGCGTGCCGTGCCGCCAGGTACGGCGCGCCCGAACTGCTGTGACGCATGACGAGCACGTCGGCGCCGATGGCCCGCAGCGTCTTCACGGTGTCGATGAGCGATTCGCCCTTCGTGACGCTGCTTCCTGACGCCGCGACATTGATCACGTCGGCGCCCAGCACTTTGCCCGCGAGCTCGAACGAGGCGCGCGTGCGGGTGCTGGCTTCATAGAACAGGGTGACAACGGTCGTGCCCCGGAGCGCGGGCGCACGCGGGACCTCCCGCCGGAGCACTTCGCTCATGGCCTCGGCGGTGTCCAGCACGAGCTCGATCTCTTCGCGAGTCAGTTCGTCGAGGTCCAGCAGATGGCGTCGACGCCATCGCCCGGTCTGCGTTCCGCCGATGGCCGGGCGGTCGGGCTGCTCAGCGGTCGCGCCCGCCCCACCCCGATGCCCGCGCCGCGTCACCGCGTCGGTCTTCCCCATCATCACCGCTCCCCCGCGATCATCACGACCTCGTCGACGCCGTCCGTCTCCTGGAGCCGCACCACCACCTCGTCGGCGCGCGACGTAGGGATGTTCTTGCCCACGAAGTCCGCCCGAATCGGCAGCTCGCGATGACCCCGATCGACGAGCACCGCGAGCTGAATGCGCTCCGGCCTACCGAAGTCGATGAGCGCGTCAAGGGCCGCCCGGACGCTACGGCCGGTGTAGAGCACGTCATCGACGAGCACGACGCGTTTCCCGTGGATGTCCGGCACCTCACTCGGGTTGATGGTCACCTCGATGCCACGCTCGGGCAGATCGTCGCGGTAGAGGCCGATGTCGAGCGCCCCGATCGGCACGCTCACGCCCTCGAACGACCGGATGGCCTCGGCGATGCGCTGCGCGAGCGGAACGCCGCGGGTGCGCATCCCTACGAAGACGAGATTCTCGGCGCCCCGGTTGTGCTCGACGATTTCGTGCGCGATGCGCACGATGGCGCGGCGGATGTCCTGCTCGTTCATCAGGAGCGTCTCGGGCATAAAAATTCGCCTCCGCGCCGCGTCAGCGGACGGGCGAGAGGCGCTCCTTGGGTGCGTTGCAGTCGCGGCGGGCGGCGAGGCGCCCCATTGTTCGGTCCTTTCCCGGCCTCACAGGACCGGATTAAAAGGCCTTCTCCGAATGACCCACCCCGTTCTCGGGTCCAAGGGAGTCTAGCAGAGGCGGCGCGCCCTCACAAGCGGTTCGCGCCCTTCGCGCGGCGGGCGTGCCGCATCAGCGTGAGGCGACTCCGGAGGTGACCCCCGACCGCCGCAGCAGGATAGCTCCGACGGTTCCGCCGACGGCCGCGAGCGCTGTGATCCCGGCCACAGCCACGACCGCCCATCCCCACCAGGGAAAGCCGCCTCCGGACTCGAGCGCGATCTTCCCGGCTCGCCATTCGGCGTCGATGCTGTCGCCGGGCGGCGTCGCGAGCTGCGCGCGCGTGAATTCGATGGTGGCTTCGCCGCCGCCCTTCGGCTCGAAGAAGACCGACGCGAGCAAGCCCTCGCCGTTCGCCCCCTGTCGCGGCGTCGGCCCCAGGGTCACGCAAGCGTACCGAAGAGCGTTGTTGTCGATCGTGGGTTCCGGGCAATAGGTCTGGCGGCCGCTGGAGCCGAGGAAGGGGCCTTCCACGACGGAATCCTGTCCGACTTCCAGCAGGTTGCCGTCGAACGTCAGGACGAACTCGAACGCGCCGAGGTCCTCGACGTTCCGCACCAGCACGTCGACTTGGATGACCTCGCGGCCCTCCCGCTCCGTTCGTTTCGCTTCGGCCTCGACGATGGCCTTCGTCCCCTGCGCCGCTACCTGTGACGCGGTGAAGGCGAGAAGGGCGCAGGCGCTCACGCCCGCCAGCACGAATCCGCTGCGAACCAGACTCATCTACGCAACCCGCTTCCTCTCCCCCAGTGCAAGACGACGCAGATGGACGCGCCTGCCGCCAGGGCCGCTCTCGCGTCCTCTGCTACAACGCCGTTCCGAAGACATCCGTTTCGCGTACTCTACAGCACGAATCGGCGTGCGCCAACGGGGACGCGCGACGCAGCATCCCGATTCAATGAGGCCGGTCAGCGGGCGCCCTCGCTCCACGGCGCCAGCTTGTCCAAGAGCTTACGAATGCTCGATGTCAAGTCTGGATCCTGGGAGACTGCCAACGCCGCCTCGAGGTCAGCGACCGCCCGGTCGTTCTCGCCCTGCTTGCTCCACACGAGCGCCCGATTGTAGTACGCCGCAGCGAACGTAGGATCCAGCTCGATGGTCTTGCCGTAGTCCGCGATCGCCCGGTCGTATTGCTCCCGCGTGAAGTAGGCGTTCCCGCGATTGTAGTACGCCAGCGCGAACGAACCATCGAGCTGGATGGCCTTGCTGTAGTCCGCGATCGCGGCATCGTACTGCTTCAGGTTGAATCGAGCGTTGCCCCGGTTGTAGTACGCCATCGCCATCGTCCCATCGAGCGCGATGGCTCGGTCATAGTCCACGATGGCGTTCTGGTACTGCTTCTGGTTCAGGTAGGCATTGCCGCGGTTGTAGTACGCGAGGGCGAAGCTGGGCTCCAACCCGATCGCGCGGTTGTAGTCAGCGACGGCCGCGGCCGGGCGGTCCGTATTGAGGTACGCATTTCCACGATTGTAGAAGGCCATCGCAAGGTCGGGGTCCAGCTCGACGGCGCGGGTGTAGTCGCTGATTGCGGCATCGTACTCGGCCCGGTTGAAGTGGGCGTTCCCCCGGTTGTAGTAGGCCGTCGCCGAAGCTGGGTCGAGGACGATCGCTCTTCCATAGTCATCGACCGCACGGTCATATTGACCGATGCTGAAGTAGGCGTTCGCGCGGTTTAGGTACGCGGCCGCCAGGTTCGGTTCGAGGTCCAACACCTTCGTATAGTCCGCGATCGATTCCTCGTACCGCTTGAGGGCGAAGAGCGCATTCGCACGGTTGTAGTAGGCCATGGCGAGACCCGGCTCCAGCTCCAAGGCCCGGTCGTAGTCGGCTTTCGCCTCTTCGTACCGCCCCAGATTGAACTGCGCGTTCGCCCGGTTGAGGTACCCGAGGGCCGAGGAGGGATCGAGTTCGATCACCCGGTCGAGGTCGCGGACCGCCAGGTCGTACGACTTGGCCGTGATATACACAGCCGCTCGCTCGAGGTACGCCCCCGGCGATGGCTGAAGCTCGATGGCCTTCGTAAAGTCCGCGACCGCCCGCGTGAAGTCGCCCAAGCTGCCGTGCGACCGGCCGCGTCCGAGGTACGCAGGCGCTAGGTCGCTCTCCAACCCGATGGCCTTCGTGTAGTCGGCGATGGCCCTCGTGTAATCTCCAAGGTTGAAGTACGCGTTGCCCCTGTTCACGTAGGCAGACACGAGCGTCGGGTCCAGTTCCAGCGCTCGAGTGTAATCAGCGATGGTCTGCTGGTACTGTCGCAAGTCGAAGTAGACATTGCCGCGCGCGAGGTAGGCCGATGCCTGATTCGGCTCCAGCGCGAGCGCGCGCGTGTAATCCTCGATGGCGCGTTCGAAGCGGCCGAGTCGCGCGTTAACGGCTCCCCGACTCTCGAACGCTCCAGCGAGCGACGGGTCCAGCGCGATGGCCCGGTCGTAATCAGCGAGCGAACGAGTGAAGTCGCCCAGGCTGTAGTAGGCGGCGCTCCGGTTGTAGTACGCCATGACGAAGGCCGGGTCGAGCGCTGTCGCCTTGTCATAGTCCGCAATCGCGCCGCTCAGGTCGCCCAGGTGGAAGCGGGCATTGCCCCTGCTGTAATAGAGGACAGGAACATCCGGGGTCAGCGCGGCCGCCCGATCGTAGTCGGCGAGCGCCTCGACGTAGCGCTCGAGGTTGAAGTGGGCATTTCCGCGATTGTAGTAGGCGAGCGCGCTCGACGGGTCGAGTTCGATGGCTCGCCCGTAGTCGTCGACCGCCTTGTCGTATGCCCCGAGGTTGAAGTAGGCGTTGGCTCGCCCCAGGTAAGCGCCCGCGGCGCCAGGGCTCGAGTCGAGCCCCTTCGTGAACGCGTCGACCGCATCCTCATATCGGTTGAGACGCATGTAGGCCGCCGCTTCGTTGAAGAACGCGGAGGCCATCCCGGGATCGAGCTCGATGGCTCGTTCGTAGTCCGCGATGGCCTTCGAAAATTGCTCCAAGTTGAAGTACGCGTTGCCACGGTTGTAGTAGATGGTCGCGACGCCTGCGTTCACTGCAATCGCAGCGTCGTAGTCGGCGATGGCGCGGCCGTACTGGCCCAAGTTGAAGTACGCATTGCCGCGGCCGAACAGCGCGGCGACGGACGTCGGCTCGTGCTCGATGGCTTCGGTGTACGCCGCAACGGCCGCCTCGTAGTCGCCGGCGGCATACGCTTCGTCGCCTCGTTCGACGGCGTCGCTTACCGCAGCCCCTCGGTCCTCGGCCCGTGGCGCGTCGCCGCCGTCTCCGCCCGACAGCCTCACGACCACCAGCGCGACAACGAAGAGGGCGACTCCCAGCAACAGCAGGCGCTTCATCCCCGAACCCAGCGGGGCGGAGTGCGGCGAGACTGATGGCGCCATTATAGGAGACTCATCACGCGCGGGATTCGGTTCGTGCGCTCCCGCAAGGGACCACGGAGGAGATCAGATCCTTGCACGCCGTCAGTATGGAAGCCGGAGCCAGCGCTCGAGCACCCGCCAGAAGCTCCACGGTGTCGGCTCCGATCGCCAGGCCGGCGGCAGGATCCGGCGGCCACCGAACCTGTCGGGCGACACCTTGATTGCGGGCGCCATACGGTCCGCTGGGCCCAACCAGGACGACAGCGGCGCCATCGTCTGCAGGACGGGCGCAGGCGACGCTGCGCCAACCGCCCGTGCGAGGCGCGCCGGGTGGAAGCTGCCGAGCGACATCGCCGGGCCATGCGGCCGGAGTGCTCCGACCCAGCCCACCACGTGCGGAGCCAGCGGCCCGATACTCAGCGACGGGGCCATCACGGTGAATCTGACGGCGTCGTCATGATCGAGGCCCAGGACATGGCCGAGTTCGTGCATGACGACGACGATGAGATCGACGCCTGCGGAACCGCCGCGCGTCGACCAGCCCCATCCGGCAGCGTCGGCGTCGATGGTGATCTCCGTGCCGGTATTGTGACCCAGCATGAGGCCAGGCAGGTCGTCCACCCTAACGGTGACACCACTGAAGTCGGCCCACGGCGCTGACAGCCGCCAGGCAGCCATGGCCCGAGCGACCGCAGCATCGAGCTCCGCCGGCTCGAGGGCCTCGGACGTTACCGACGAGCCCGGAAGCGCCGCATCCGCCATGAGGGCCCGGTCGTCGTTCTTGATGGTCACGACGCCCGTCCCGGTGCCGATGACGGCGTTGACTGCGTTCGAAAGCACCACCGAGAAGGTCTCGTCGGGCTCGACCACCCGGTCGCCGTAGATCGTCACCGCAACGGTGAGGGAGGTGACCCCCGGGTTGAACGTGAGCGTCCCGGAGGTGCTCTGGTAGTCGACGCCAGCCGTCGCCGTCCCCGCCACGGTCGCGTAGCTCACGGTGACGGGCGAAGTCGACGCGGCCGACAGCCTGACCGTCAGCGACACCTTCGACGACCCCTTGCTCCCCTCGTTCACCGAAGCGCTGCCGATCGACACCGACACCACGGCGCCGTCGTTGTCCGCGATGGAGCCGCTCGCTGACGAGGGCGATCCCAAGGTGTACCCGACGCCAGCCACCAGCGTCATCACGACGCTCTCGGTCGCCTCGGCCGTCGCGTCGTCGATGGGGGTGACGGTCAGCGTTGCACTCGCGACGCCCGAGGCGAGGGTGAGTGTCTGTCGGTCGGCGGAGAGCGCCCCGCCTGTCACCGCGATGGTGTAGTCGCTCCCGAGCGTAGCCGAGCCGTTCCAGGTGAGCGCGATGGCGACGTCGCCCTCGAGGTTCCCCGCACGGCTCACCACGAACCGGATGGGGTCAGTTCCCTGTTCCGCACCTGAGCCATCCGCGACGCTCACGGAGATGGTGGGCAGCGGGTCGTCATTGTTGATGGTGACCACACCAACGCCATCGGCCAGGTTGAAGCCGGCCCAGTCGGTCAACACGACACGGAACGTCTCGTTGGCCTCGCCCGCTCCATCGCCCTTGACGGCGACCTGGATGATGGCCTGGCTCGTACCCGCAGCGAACGTCACCGTGCCGGAAGCGGCGACGTAGTCGACGCCAGCCGTCGCCGAGCCAGGCTCGGTCGCCCAACCGACGGTGACCGGGTCGGTCACGGCCCGCGTAAGCTGCACCGTGACGTTCACGAACGTCGCCGACCCGGACGCCCCTTCCGCGACGGCCGCGTCGAGCACGCGGATTTCAGGCGGCAGCACGACACCGGCGAACGCCAGGTCATCGGTGCGGAGGCGGAACTGATCGAACGAGGACGTACCGCGCGACATCACACCCACGTGTCCGTCGGCCACGGAGGCGTTGTACGCGTAGCTCCCCACCACCGACCCGTTCAGCGTCACCGTCACCACGGTCCCGCGAAGCTCCAGACCGAGGACCTGGTCGGCGCCGGGGACGACCGTTCGCGCGTACGAGGCGTCCACCACCCAGCCCCGCCGAGGATCGACGTGGCCGATGAGCACCAACTGGTTCGCGCTGTCGAGGGCGACGAACTTGAAGTCGTCAGTGTCATAGATGTCGAAGGCCAACCCGCCAGCGCCGATCACAGAGAGCACCGCGTCCACGCTGACGTACGCGTTCGCCTTGACCCGCGCACCCGGCTCGAGCGTGTCGAGGGCGTACAGCGAGCCGGCCGCCGACCCGTTGTAGCGCCCTCCGGACACCCACCACGAACCGGTCTGGAACCCCGTGAACTGGTCGGCAACGCCATCCTCGAAGTACTCGGTGGAGTTGAGCGTCACCTCCGGCGGCAGCGCCTTCACCAGCACGTTGTCGTACACACCCCGTGAGTTGTCCGAGCCCACGCCGATGAGGCCCTTGTTGAGCCCCACGGCCTGGCCGTTCAGGATTCGCGGCCCAAAGGTGTAGGTCAGGAACTGAGAGCCGTTCACCGACACGGTCACTACCGTCCCATTGACCGCCACCAGTTGGCGGTACAACTGGTCGGACTTGAGGGAGCCGTTGAAAGGCGCCTGGGCGTCGATGACCCATCCGGTCGCGGTCCGGTGCCCCACCACCATCTTGTTGGTCGACACATCGATCCCCGCGAACTTGAAGTCGGTCGCCGAGAAGTAATCGAAGATCACGAAGGCGTTGGCCTTCCAGCCGGCGGTCGGCTTCTGGACCATCACGTCGGCCTCGATCTCGTAGTAGATGGGCAGGTAGGCATCGCCGTAGAAGACGGCGGCGGCGTCTTGTCCGAGCGAGGCGGCCGACACCGCCAGCGCGCCCTGGAGAATCTCGAACACACCGCTGTCGACCGCGAACGTACTGAGCGTGCCCGAGTTGAAGTCGGCGCCGCCGAGCACATCGCGCCGGCCACCTGGGATGTTGCCCGCCTGCGGGTCAGTCGGACCGCCCGTTTGCTCCTGCCAGTAGCCGTGGTCCTGCTGGATGATGAGGCCGATCTCGCCCTCGAACTCCCCGTTGCGGCCCGGGTCAGTGAGCACACGGCCCGTGTCGAAGTCCCTCGTCGGGTCGGCGCCATCCGACTGCGACAGCGCGTACAAGAACTCCGGCAGCTGCGGCTCCACCTGGCGGCTCACGGCCTTGATGCCGAACGGCGCGAACGGCGCAATGTAGCTGTTGAACTCGCCGACCCAGTCGATGGACCGGTCGCCGCCCGTGTTGATGATGAGGATATCCAGCCCGGCGCCGCCGTAGATGCGGTCCTGGTACGTCGGGTGCGTGTCCGGCGCATCGTTGAGCGACCCGTTCGTCGTCAGGATGTCGTCGCCATTCAGCAGGTCGTTACCCCAGCCACCCCAAATGTCGTCATTGCCGCTCCCGCCGACGATCCAGTCGTTGCCCAGGTCGCCGAAGATCTTGTCGTTGCCGTCCGTCTTCACGGTGGTGAACTTCAGACACGTGCCGTTCGGCGCCACATCGATGCAGCCACTCGGGGTCTCACGACCCTCGGTCAACAGCACCGGGTACGAGCCGTCGGTCTTGCTGGTCTCGGTCAAATTCAGGAAGTACTGGTACAGGAAGCTGCTCACCGGCGGGCTGCCCGTGCAGACGTGGCCGCTGGGCGAGAAGCTCGTGCAGCCCCACGTCGCACCGGCGCCATCGAAGAGGATCGCGCGGCGGGCGTCATACTCGTCGTACAGGTAGAACTCGCCCAGACGCCTCACCATGGGCTTCGGCGAGTTCCATGGGTCGACGTCGGCGCCGAAGAGCAGCAAGTTGCCCGGGTTGTACGGCCGGTTCCAGTCGACGTGGACCACGCCGTCGGGCGCGCCCGCACTGTTGAAGTGCTGCACGAACGACGTGGCCATCGCCTCCGCTCCACTGATGGCGTCGTCGCCGGAGGCGCCGTGCAAGAAGTCGTCGTCCCAGCCGCCGAAGATCGCGTCGTCCGAGTTGTTCGCGTCGAACAGCGGAACGTCAATCTGGAAGTGCCCCGCCACGAAGTTCGGGCCGAGGTTGTACGGCGAGATGTCGACTTCCTTCTTGAGCTGGTTCGCCACGTTGATGACCGCCGTCTGCACCTGGCCCGGCGTGTAGATGAACTCGTTCAGCACGTCGCCTTGGCTCGTGCGCGTGTCCGGATCGACGGTCCGGAAGCCCAGAATCCCGTACAGCGGCTCGGTCTCGACAGCGCACGGGACGCTCGAGGCTGGACCGGGGCAAGCGCGGTTCTTGCTGGTGAAGATGCGGCCGTCGTCGCCGATGACGCCGTCCTGTCCGGTGCCGCCGCTGATCCAGTCGTTACCCCAGCCGCCGATCAGGTCGTCGTCCTGGGCATCGCCGTAGAGCACGTCGTTGCCGCAGCCGCCGTAAGCGGTGTCGCTACCGGCCTCGCCATGGATCTCGTCGCGCCCGCCGACGTCCGCGTACTTGCTCGCGGAGCCGTCGCACCTCGTGACGGGGGTGCTGCACACGCCAGTGTATGGCGACGTGCTGCACGGACCGGCCCCTTGTGTCAGCCCGAACTTCTCCGGATCGAAGTCGGGGCCGCCCGGCGTGTAATCGAGCAGGTGGACGCCGCGCACCACCAGCTTCATGGGACCATAGTCGTCGTAGTTGAAGGTGACGTACTTGTTGGGCGCGACCACTCCCTGACCGTCGACGTGATTCACGCCGACGATGCGAATGATGCGACCGTTATCGCCGGTCACCGTGTCGGCGTCCAGGTTGTAGGTGACGTCCAGACCGCCGGCGCACGGGTCGGCGACCGTCTGCGTGGCTTGCCCGAGACAGGAGTTGTCATTCCGGCCTGAGCGGTTCCCAGCGCCGCCGAACAGCAAGTCGTTTCCGTCAGGCCGTAGTTCGGCGCCAGGGTACGTCGCGTGGTCGCCCGGCGGTGCGAGCAGGTCGTTCGCGACGTCGAGACTGAAGAAGTCGGAGCTGCCGCCGATGATGTCGTCCTGTCCCAGGCCGCCGAAGGCGATGTCGTTCCCGGCGTTGCCCTCGATGTAGTCCTGGCCGTCCGTGGTCAAGCTCTCCACCGCCGGAACGATCGTGAGCGGCCCGACGTAATCGCATCTGACCCCACCGGGAATCGGCACGCATCCCTCCGGCGTGCGGGAAGCGCCCGCATGCGTCGTCGGCTCGCTGTCTTCCACGCGGCGCGCAAAGGCGCGCTCGATCTCGCCGTCACCCTGCAGCACGTCGTTGCCCATCTGGCCGAACAGCATGTCGTGCGCCTGGCCGCCTGCCAGGTAGTCGTTACCGAAGCTCCCGACGGCCTTGTCACCCTTCTGCACCTCGAAGGTGTGGAACGGGTCGTCGTCGCCGAAGTCGTCGTCGAAGGCCACGCGGTACTCGGCCCACCACGGCACGGCGTCAGGGTCGCGGTAGTCGCGCCACACGTCGTCCACGAGTAGCAGGCCGCTGTTGTCCTGGTCCACGGCGCCGCCGCAGGCGTTGGGCCGGTCGGTGCGACTGTACAGGAGCGTGCCACAGAGCGTCTGGAAACGACCGCTGGTGATGTCGCCGTCGAAGTCCGCCTCGCCCGGCAACGGCTTGTCGGTCTGGTCGATGGCCAAGCGGTCCGGGTCGATCCTGCGGAATAGGAACACGTTGTCGCCGAAGAGCAGGTCATCGGCCTCATCGCCGTCGCCCATGTCATGGCCCGTTCCGCCGACGATCACGTCGCGGCCGAGGTTCCCGAAGATCACGTCGTCGCCGCCGCGCTGGTAGTCGCGGGACTCGATCGAGAGCACCGACTGCAACAGCGTCGTCTGAATCTTCTGCAGCAGCGTGTTCGGCGTGTTCGGGTCGATGACGTGCTGGAAGACCCCACCCTTGTCACCGAAGATGATGTCGTCGAACAGATGCTCAGGGCTGTTCGGCATCGCGACGAGGCCGTCCCGACAGATGTCGTTGTCGTCGCCGCAATTGATGTCGTCGCCGCCTTCGAGCAGGTCGCGCACCGGCGACGGATACGGCGCGATGGTCTCGCCCTCCATCGTGAAGCGGATGACCTCGAGGTCGATGGTCGGCAGCGGGCTCGCGTCGACGTGGGTGACGGCCAGTCCACGCGTGAGGATGTTCACGTTGAAGCCGCTATCACCATAGATGTGGTCGACACCGCGGTTACCGACAATTTCGTCGTCGCCGGAGCCGCCCGCCAGGTGGTCGCCGGCCTGGCTACCGATGATCAGGTCGTCACCGGGGCCGCCGTAGGCCGTCACGCCCACCGTCGGCAGCGTGCACCCGGAGGAGCAATCAATCCACGCGAACAGGCCGCTGGCGTCGATGACGTCGTTCCCGTGGTAGGTGAAGGGGTTGGCCAGCGGGAACACCCATTCGTCATCCTCGTTGTCACCGTCGGGCAGGTTCACGAACGGGTCGAAGGGCTTTTCGCCGAACTCGTAGCCATAGATGTCGTACGAGTGGCCGCTGTACCACACGCCGTCCTGCGACGTGTCGCCGTAGAGGACCAGCGGTGAATCCGGTCCGCCCACGACCGTGTCCGCCGTGCACAGGGGCTGGACGCCGGGGTTACAGACCACGAGCGTGTCGCCGCCCATGCGCACGCCGCCGTCCTTCGTCACGTCGTACCCGGTCACCGTCAGCGGCACGAAGTCCGTCACGAAGACGCCTGCGCCGTCCAGGTGGTAGGTCGGCGTGAGCGCGGCGCCGCTCAGCGTCATCACCGTGGGGCTCAGGCCCGTGATCGTCCACGCGCCCGCCAGGTCCGAGATCCACACCTGTTGACCGACGAAGAAGCCGTCCGCGATCCACGAACCGGCGTCACGGGTGATCGCGCTGGTGGAGATCGCCAGCGTCGGGTCGCTCGACACGACCTGGAGCGGCTCGGCGACGTGGACGTGGCCTGCGGGGAACGCGCCCGTCGCGCTGGCCGTGCCCGCCAGCAGCATGACGCTACCGACCCCACAGTTCGGGATCTGCGTCTCGCCCGGCGGTGGGGGCGGGCAGGTGAAGTTGGTGAACCCGACGATCTTGTGCGTGGCGCCTTCGCCGTTGATCTGAATCCACTGCCCTGTGGCGTATCCGTCGTCCGCCCAGGCGAAGCCATCGGTGCGCCGGACCTCGATCTGACCACTGGCGTTCGACACGGTCATCGAACCGTCGTTCTCCAGCGGCAGGTTCCCGCCGCCATGGACCACCGTGAGGCCGCCGTGTGGGCCGGGGACGTAGATGCGCAGCGTCTGGGAACCTGCTGGCAGGAGGTCACCCCGCAGCGTCAACACGTCGAAGAAGCTGTCGAGGTCATCGGAATCGGTCATGTCGACGATACGCCAGACTTCGGGCTCGCGGCCGCCGATCATGACCAGGTGACCCACCATGAAGCCCGCGGCCTTCCAGTCGAACCCGGCGAGCGCGATCTTGTTGACGTCCGTCTGCACGCCGTCGATAGGGGTGACGGTCACCGTTCGCGTTTCGTCGACCGGGCGATCCGTGCCGTCGACGGTCAGGAGGACGTTGCTACCCGCAGTCAGCGGAACCGTCCCACCCACGGTCATGGTCTTCCCGTCGCTCGAGAACGAGGTCACGACATAGGTCTGGCCCCCGATGGTCACCGGCTGCCCGACGAAAAATCCGAACTCCTCCCAGGTGGCCACGCCGAGTCGCGTGAGACTGCTGCCGTCCGGCGCACTCGCGATATCCACGCGGCCCGTGGCGCTCACCGGCGGCGCGGGGTCCAGCGTACCCTGGATGTCCAGGTGGTCGTTCCCCTCGCCCAGCATCAGGTTCAGGACCTCGATCGTGCTCTTCGCACCGTCGGTCACGAACTGGCCGTCGACGAAGGCGATGGTGCCGAAGCTGATGCCGCCCGGGAAGGTGGCCGGCTCGCCGAAGAACGCCGTGCCGCCGAACACCAGGTCCTTCGCCATGCCGAAGCCCTTCAGCGTGGTCGACGTCATGACGCCCGTGCGGTCCTGCTGGCTGTCGTCATTGAAGATGTTCAGGACATCGATCTGCTGGCTCTCCGGCGGCTGCGCGCCAATCTCGAACACGCCCGCATCGAGCTCGCCCGGAAGCTTCACGCCTGTCTTGAGCGAGCGATCGGCGCCGGTCACGCCGCCCTCCACTGCCAGCGGGCCCCGCAACTTCGACAGCCGGTGCGTCGAGACCGGGAAGAATTTCGAACCCGCCCGCGTCACCGGCACGTCGTAGAACGGGTCAGCCGCTAGTTCGATCTCCTGTGGCACGTACCAGTTCGCGCTCGTGAAGGTCACGACCGTCGCGATGCGGACGACTCGCACGTCGAGCGGGCCCGCGCCGACCCAACTGAGCGGCACGCCGCTTTCGAGCGTGAAGTCGAGCTTGCTGTCGAAGGAGTCGTTCCCGCCGCGGATGAGCGCGATCTTGATGTTGTCCGCGCACTGCCCCATCAGCGGACCGCTCGTCACGCAGATCTTTACCCGCTGGCCCTCGAGGAAGCCGTCCGTGAGCCAGCCGGGGTCGTCGTCCAGAATCTCGCTACCGTCGGGGTTGAACCGCTCGATCTGGTACTGGCTGATGGCCTTGATCGTGCCTTCGAACAGCCACTGCCTGGTCAGCCGGTTGACGACCACGCCGGAGACCTCGCCCGTTGCCGCCCATGGCGTCGCGTTCGTCAGGGTGAGCACATCTTCGGTCACGGCCTTCACGTAGAAGTTGCCGTCATTTGCGCCGGCGTTGGCGACCTGGATGAACATACCTTCCTCGAAGCCCTCATCCAGGAAGCTGCCGAGGTCCGCTCCCGTGCCGCGGGTGAGTGTGCGCAAGCCGCTGCCGTCGTTGCCGAACACGATGTTGCCGGAGAACGCCTGCGCGGGCAGGTAGCCGCCGACCTCCTCCAGGGTCGCCGCGGCCCCGTCGACGGACACCACGTCGGTCAGGCCGTCGGTCAGAATGGCGATCTCGACATCTCCTGTCGGCTTCCGGGTGATGCGCAGCGTGTATTCGTCGTTCGGGTCGGGGACGGCGGGAACGCACGGCGCCGGGCTGCACCTCACGACCAGGGTGTCACCCTCGCTCTCGAGGGCGACGCCGCCCGCCGTCTCGTCGTCGACGACCTCGATGTCCAGCAGGCCCGGTCCGGACCGCAGGTTCGGGAAGGGATACGGGCTCGGGTTGGTGCTCGGGTCGTGCGGGCCGCAGACCGTGAAGCTCGACGGCGAGCACGTGAAGGCGACGACGGCGATGGCCGGGTCTTCGCGGGTGATGTCGTTGTACGCCCGCACGCCGACCTGCACCGGCACGTTCCAGTTCGTGTGGTCGAACGTGACGCTGCCCAGCCGCCACAGGTCCTTCACCGGGTCGACCTGGACGGGGACGGCCAGCGGCACGAACCGCGGGTCGCCGCTCAAGTTCACCAGTGTGACCGCGCGGGCGCTCTCGAAGTCGAGAATCAGGTCGACGATGACGGTCTGGCCAGCCTCCAGCTCCTTCGCCAGCTCCACGAGGACGATGTCCAGCAGGCCCGTGTAGTCCTCTCCGGCGGCGCAGAAGCTCTCGCTGCCCGGAATGAGGTTCTGGCTGATGCAGGCGCCTTCGATGACGATCGTGCGCCGGTCCTCCACGCCCGCGGTGTGCGCGCCTTCGTTGCCCAGGATCTCGACCTGCGTGACGTAGATACCTGGCGTGTCGTTGTCGCGGATGGTGGCCTCGACGTTGCGCACGGCCACGCCGTCGAATCGCGGGTCGGCCGAAATCACGCTGTGCTGAATCACGTGCACCCGATCGCCCTCGGAGCGCGGGTCGATTTCGCCGTCGGAAATCCCGTCCGCCGGATGGAGATCCGTCTCGTCGACCGCCCAGATGTACACCCACTGCGGGATGTTCCAGGCATTGGGATCGAGTTCGTTCGGCGAGAAGGTGAGAACGAACGCGCGGTTCTCGGGCGTGGTGAGCTGGCCGTTGACCACCACCATGCGCCGGAAGTCATCGATCGAGTCGCACTCGCCTGCCGCGCCCGTGCCCACGCACAGCCAGACCGTGTCGCCCTCGCCGTTGGGGAGCGGCGCCGGGTTGCTGAACGTGTCTTCGTCTTCTTCCTGCGGCGACCGGGCCGCTGAAACGGTGATGTACACATCCGCGGTCGGGTCCGTCGACAGGTAGATCTTGTAGGCATCGATGCTCTGCGGCCCGGGCAGGCCATTCTCACGCACCGACGTAAAGTCATCGGTCTCCTCAATGACGACGAGCCCCAGCTCGTCCGTGGCCACATGGAGGTCGATCCCGTCGATGGTGAGGCCGTTGTACAGCGGGTCCGTCGAGGTCACGAGGTGGTCGACAGCGCCCGAGATGCCCTCGAGGTCACGAACGATGATGTCCTCCGTCACATCGCCCGTGACGTTGATGGTGTCGGAGCCCAAGCCGCCGATGACCCGGTACGCCACCCCGAACGCGGTCGACTGGACGAAGAACTCGTCGTCGCCTTCGAGACCGTCAACCTCGATCACCTCGAGGTTCGCATAGCGGACGTTCAGGCCGGCGCCAAAGATGCCCTTCGCGGTGATGACGAAGTCGTCGGCGAACTCCGTGCCCAGCACCACCATCTTGTCGAAGCCGGTACCGCCATCGACCGAGACCGGCGCATTAGTGTTGTACTGGACCTCGTCCTGGCCGCCGCCGGTGCGGACGTCCAGCGGCTTGCCGGTGGAGAAACCGCCGCCGATGATGGGCCGCGCCACGATGCGGCCAGTGCTGCAGTCGCCCGGGTCGGACGGGAGCGCGTCCTTGCAGTCGAAGATGATCTCGTCGTCCCACCACTGGGGCGTCATATGCGCATCGGCTGCGTTGCACACGCCGTCAACGTTGTTGTCGAGACGCGGCCGGGCGCCGATGAGCGGCCGGTCGGGGTCGATTGGCTCGCCGCAGGTGCCGTCACCCGGAACGTTCGGGGCGGTCTCGGGCTCGAGTGGCCCGCCGCCGTCCGGGTCCACGCCCTGATCGTGCCCGTACGGGTCGTCGATGTCGGTGTTGTCGCACGGGTCGCCGTCGACCACATGGCTGTTGGCGTCCGTGTCACAGACCACCGCGAGCGCGAAGGCGCGGATGATGAACAGGTCGTTGTCGTCGTCGCCCTCGAGCCGCAATTCCGCCTGGTTGGAGTAGACGATGAATTCGTCGTTCCCCGTGCCGCCAGTGGCGACGAGCGGCGCGTGGGTACCCGGGCTGAGCCAGCCGCGGGTCGTCGCGATGAGGTCGGGGAACACGTCCTGTGGCTTCAGGCCGCCACCGGCCGTGCCCTTGATGCCGGGGTGCTCGACGTCGAAGCCGCAACCGCCCGGATCGTCCACCAGGGCGTCGCTGTCCGGCCCGTCCGGCACGAAGCAGTCGCGCTTCAGCCCGAAGATCTGCCCGATCTGGAAGGTGTCGAAGCCGAACCCGCCGTCCAGCGTCGTAGTGACGCTGTTGTCGTCGACGAAGAAGTAGTCGTTCCCGCCGCGGCCATACACGCTCAGCCGGCCGTTCAGCGCCGCATCGTAGTTGATGCGCTGCACCAGCGGGCTGCTCTCGTTGCCGACGATGAGGTCGCGGTACCCTTCCAGGCTGCCGTGCAGAAGGGCCACGAACGCCGGATTGTCCGCCGAGGACGTCGGCGAGCCGCACACGCCGGTCGCGTTCACGGAGTACGGCGCCTGCGTGTCGATGCACAGCACCCGGCGCAGCAGGAAGATGTCGTCGTTGGGGTTCTTCTCGGTGACCGACCCCTCCTGGTAGCCGTTGAACTCGTCGGCCGTGTTGTCGAGGCCGTACACGAAGGCCTGGTCCGCACCGTCGTCCGGGGCGCCCGTGTCGAGAAGATTGATGACGTAGTGGCGCGGCTGGCCCCGGCTGCCTGTGGTGTAGATGGTGTACCAGTCGGAGTCGGCCTGGCCGTCGAGGGTCAAGTCGTGCCCGGCGCCGACGCTGGCGGTCTCAACCGCGCCATATCCGGTCACGTCCATGCTCTGCAGGTACCAGACGATGAAGCGGTCCTCACCGTCCTCGACCGATGGGTCGTGGCCCGCGTCGCCCGCCGGGTTCAGGTCGTTGCTACCGCGGATGAACGTCTTCGAACCCAGGAAGATCCAGCCATCGCTGCTCTCGTCCGAGCAGCCGACGAGTTGATCCGCCGGTGTGGAGGCGCAGGTGTTAGCGCCACTCGGGTCGCCGAGCTGGAAGGTGTCGACGTCGTCTTCTCCCCAGATCTCCGTCGTGTGCGCGGGCGTCGAGGCCGTCTCCGGCGCGCACGTCCCCACCGGATGACCACTCGCCGGCGCGTGACCGGAGACGACGCAGTCGGCGATGATGCGACCACGGAGGATCATGTTGGTGCCCCAGCCGAGATCCAGGTCCCCGAAGTCGCCGAAGATATCGATGTCGCCGTTCGCGAGGATCTCGCTGTTCTGGTGCGTCGTCAGGTCGTCGCCGGCTCGCAGGGTGACGCTGCCGCTCTCGGCGAAGACCTGCCCCTTGGACACGATGCGCTCGGCGTCGATGTCGTCGCCGCTCGGGGCGCGCAGGTTACTCTCGGCGAACCGGGCGGTCCCATCCTGGACCAGGTAGAGGTCCTCGTCGTGGTCCGCGGACTCCCGCACCGTGATCCGGATGTCTCCGTTGACCGCGTGGGCGAGGAGCAGCCGCAGCCACGAGTCGGTTTCCGTTAGGTAGATGTTCTGCGTGGCCTCGAGACTCACGTCATCAGCGTTCTCGGCCAGGGCCGGGTCGGCGGTCGGCAGCGCCGGTCCAGCGCCGTCGGGGTCGACGTCCGCGCAGTTCTCGACCGTGCAGGCCCACGGCGAGCCCACGAGCGAGTCGATCTCGAGGTCGTTGCCCGCCGAGCCGATGCTGCCGCCGTTCGCATCGATGTCGATCGACTGTCCCACCACATCTGCGGCGGCATCGTTCTGGGCGTCGACGATGGAGCCATTGACCGTGCGCAGGCCGACGTTGCCGGTCGCGAGCGACGCGTCGCCAGCGGTGATGATGAGTCCGACGCGCAGGTCGCCCGTGAGCTCGTCCAGGTAGATCCCGAGCGTCTGGGCGTCGCTGGAAGCCGTGTCGTCGGCGTCGACGTGGCCGCCGTTGTCGTTGACATCGCCGTTGATCTCGAGGTACCCGCCCAGCCCGTTCAGATTCACGAGCGCGCTTGCCGACTGGTTCGGGTCGGGCTGAGACGGAACACCGATGCCGCCCACACCGCCGTCCAACCCGGAGAACATCGCGATGTTCTCGCCCGTGACGTCGATGGTCGGCTGGCGATTGGCGTCGAGGATGCGCATGGGCGAGTTCAGCGTCACGTCGCCGCTCGTCGAGTGAATGTGGCCAGCCAACAAGTCACCGACCAGCTCTGTGTCGATGATGTCGCCGTTCGTCCGGATGAAGATCTGCTCGACGTTGATGAGCAGTCCGTCGTCCAGCGGGCCCGCGTGTCCGCCCCCTGCCCAATCGACATCCGTGTTGGCCGTGACGTGCACCGTAGTGTCCGGGGTCGCGTCCGCGCTCACCGTCCAGGTGGCGTCGTCGACCGCCGTGGTCGGACACGTCTTCGGCTCCTCACCGCCGGTGGACACGTGGCAGATATCGATGTCGTCGCCGGAGCGGACCGCCGTGAAGACGTAAGTCGAATCGAGCTCGGTGGTCGTCGTGCCAAACGCGCGCAGCACCAGGTCGAGGACCGTCAGTGTGCCATCCGGGCGGAAGTGAGTCTCGTACAACCCGCTGCCGGAACCACAGTTGTCGCCTGGACACGGGTTCAGCGGGCCGCTATCCGCGGGCGCAGGGCTGTACGGCCCGGGGAAGACGAAGTGATACAGCGCGGTGCCGGGGTCGTACAGGTCGATCCGCACCAACCCGACGCTGGCGAGATCGTTCCCGTTCTTACTGTCGTTGAGCACCACGTCCACATCGTCGCCCGCGTTGATCCGCTCGATGGTGATGCTGAACGCGGAGCCGAGCGCCTCGTCGGTGCGACGGTTCGCCGTGAGGTCAAGGACCGCATCCTTGCCAGCGTCGACGCGCACCTGGATGGCGTGGTAGGCGCCCGTCGGGTCCTGCCAGCGCACGAGCTCGACGGCGACGGGGTTACGCTCCGGGTCGGGGTTCGCATGCGTCGGGCTCTGGTGGCCGATGTCGCCATGTGGCGCGTACAGCTCCAGGATGTTCGTCCGGATGATCTCCAGATTCGGCCCGGACAAGATGTCGCCGCTCAGATTCTCGACCCTCGTGAACCCGATCGGGTTCTCGATGTAGTCGGCGGGAGCGGTCCCGAAGCCACCGGGGTCAGGGAAGTCGCTGCCCAACTGAATGTAGGGCTGGCGCACCGGGCAAACCGATGGGCACAGGTTCTTGATGAGCACGTCGGTCGGCGGGAACGTGTACTTGACGTCGAAGTCGAACGTCGGCCCGGGCGAGGCCGGATCGAGGCCCGGGATGGTGTACGGACCTGACCCGCCATCGTCCCAGATCTTGTCGACGCGAATCTCGATGGTGGGGTTGTTCAGCGTGTTGACGACGTCAATGCTGTTGACGACCAGGTTGAGGTTCGATGAGTTGAACAGCTTGACGTAGTCCCACGTCTGCTGGAACTCGAAGACGCCCAGCTCGCCCCAAATCTCGCCGTCTGGCGTGCTCTCACCGTCCAAACTCGGCAGGTCGTTCGCCAGGAACCTGGCGTTCGCCCCGTGGTCGTAGATGATGTCGTTCACGTAGATGGTGTGCCCCGTGAGCTGTGGCGTCGTGTGAATGTCGTTGAACGGGTCATCACAGAAGGCATGCCCATCTGAGTCCTGCCCGCAGACGTTCACCAGCTTCGTGATGTTGCCAGCGGCGTCGACCTCCATCCATGGGTTGGGCTCGCCGAGCATGACCACGCGCGCCTCCCAGAAGATGCGGCGCCAGAAGTTGGCATCACCGTCCTCGTGCTCGCCGCCGAAGTCGAGGAAGCCGCCGCTTCGGCTCGGGTTGCGCTCGTAGGCGCTCACCTGGTGATTCGCGGCCACCGTCAGGTCCGATGTCTTGATGAGCGCGGCGGGGGAGCTGGGTCCGTAGGCCACGACCCGCGCATCGATGGCGGCATCCGTCTCGGCGTCGGCGTCGGTATCGCCGCCGAGGCAGCGGCACTTCGCCGAGACGTTCGAAATCAGGATGACGTTTTGGTATTCGCTCAGCAGGTTCGTCGCGACGTTGCCAATGATGGTCGAGTTCTGCTGGAGCGTGATCTCGTTCGACCCCTTGACCTTCACGGTGCCGTCCGCGTCCGAATTGGCGCCCAGCGCCGTCGCCCGGGTGCGCGTGTCCACCACCGCCTTCATCTGCTCGACGATGGCGTTGAGGTTCACGCGACGCCCGCTGACGGTGGCACCGCTGGAGAGCTGCACGTGCGTGAACGCCGAGCCGCCCATGAGCGACGTCCCGAAGCCGATCAAGTTCTTGGCGTCGGTTTCGGCGTCGGCACCGATGCCACCGACGTCGGCGGTGAGCTTGCCGTAGCTGTCGACCCAGGTGCGCGCGTCGATGCTCGCGGTGGCGGCCGAGTCGATGTTGCCAGCGATGAGGGCTTCCGTCTTGTAGTCCGCGTTGACGTCCTGGCTGGAGAGCGCGCCGGCGCCCAAGCCGCCCTGTGCGGACGAAGCGATGACCGTGGGACGTAGCTCGGAGCGCGCCTTCACGGTGACGTTCCCCGACGCGATGAGGTTGGCGCCCGACTGGACGGTGACGGTGTTGTCGACCGCCAGCTCCGTGTCAGCGCTCGCCAGGCCGACCGAGATGAGCCCACCGCCGCCGTTGGACGCCACCGCCTTCGCGGACGGGTAAGCGTTCGTGGTGACGAAGATCTCGCCGCCGGCCCGAATGGTGGCGTTCGCGCCCACCGTGGTCGCAATCACGAGGTCGAGCTTCGCTTCGGACTGTGCATCGGCCACGTTGATGGCGCCGCCGCCACCTCCCGTGGCCGAGGCGGACACGATACCGTCACCATCGATAGCGCCAAAGCCAGCGCCACCGACGCCTACCAGGCGCTGGGTGCCGGAACCGAGCTGGAGGTCGACGACGATCGACTGCTGGCCTGTTCCGCCCGACGTGATATCCACGCCCTCGCGTCGGAACACGTGCGGGAAGCCGCCGCCGTTCGAGATGGCAATGGGCGCGCCGCCGCTCGTCCCCGAGAGCTGGAAGAACCCGTCGTCGCTGCACGGGTCGCCGGGATTCGGCCCGCAGCCCACGACGTAGTAGCCGCGGCCGTCGGTCAGCCCGCCGATGGGCAAGTCGGACGCCCGGGTGATGGTGTGGACGACCGCGACGAACGTGACGTCGGTCTTGTTGGGCGAGAGCGGAATGTGCACCACGGCCGCGCTCCCCTCCGCGCCGTCGTCGCCGAACCCCGGGCCCGTCGCCAGCGTGCTGTCGCACAGGCCATTGCCGCCGAGCGCGATGCCGAGCGCCCGGCAGTACGTTGTCGCCAACCGGATGGTGTGGTCGCTCGTCTTGATGACGAAGTAGGTGCCACCGCTGGCTAGCCCGCCAATGGCCTTGCTCGGGTCGCTGGCCGTGTAGATGATCTGGTCGCCGCTCGACAAGCCCATCGGGTCGAGGCAGTCGTCGCCATCCGCGTCACGTCCGATGAAGATGTTGTCGGCGTTGGGATCGTCGCCGCTCTTGTGCTGGTCGCACGCGCCGCCCGTCGTCGTGACATCGACCAGACGGCTGCTGAACGTCCCGACGGGCGGTGGCGCGTGGTACGTCACGAAGTCACCGTTGAAGAACGTGTTCGCCGCCACGATGCGGTCGTTCCCGTCGTCGACGCCCGAGGCGCCGTCGACGAGCACCTCCGCGAAGCTCACGCTCGACTGCTGGAGCTTCAGCTTGAACTCGTCCACCTTGTAGACGACGTACGTGCCCGACGGCAGGCCGCCAGCGTTGCCCGTGTAGATGACCACGTCGCCCGTCTCCAGGTTGTGGGCCTGGCTCCCGAAGTCGATGAGGTCCTTCACCGGATCGATGGCGCCACCATCGAAGAGGGCGCCCAATCGCACGGACGTTGGGCTGACCACGATGAGGGAGAAGCTACGGCCGTTCTGGTCGCCCGACGTGACGAAAATGTCGCCGCCGCCCATGCGGTCGTAGACGATGACGTCGCCCGTGACCGCGTTGTGAATCAGTGAGAACGTGATGGTGTTCGTCGTCGGGTCCACGCAGCCAGGGTTCGAGCCGTCGACGGGGCAGGAGTCTCCGGCATTGAACGTGCCGTCGGACGACGGCGCGGGCGGCTGGCTCGCCGTCGCGTCAATGGTCACCGTGCCGTTGGCGGACTTGATGAGCGAACCGTTCGCCACCGTCGCCTTCACCGTCGGGTCGAGATCCGCCTTGGCGTAGAAGAGATTGACCTGGATGGCGCCGCCTCCGACGCTGCTCGTCGCGGCGTCGGCGTCGTACAGGCCGATGGACTTCGCATTGATGTTGCCGGCGGCGATGATCTTGCCGCCGCTGCGTCCGATCAGGACCTCGACGTACGGGTCGCCCGTCGCCGTGGAGTGCGAATCCTGCACGTTGATCGCGGCGCCGTTGGCCTTCTCCATCTTGGCCGACGCGACGTCCCGGGCGGTGGCCTCGACGTTGATGGACTGGGCGCCGGGCGTGTCCGGCGTCACGCCTTCGACGTTCCCCGCGAGCTGTGCCACGGTCTTGCCCGAAGCCGTCGCCGTCGGGTCGCTATCCGCGTCCACGGAGACGATGCCGCCTCCGAACGACTCGAACCGCGCCTCGGAGACGTTGCTCGAGTACGCTCTCACGTTCACCTCGTCCGCGGCACGCAGGACAGCCCCGGCGTCGATGGTCGTCGCCACGTCGGTGTCCACCTTGGCGTCGATGTCCCAGTTGACGCTCACATTGACCACGCCGCCGCCGTACGACCCTGCGGAGGCTCTCGCCGCGTTCCCGGAGATGGGCGTGAGGGTGGCGGGATCGACGTTGTGCGCGCTGAGGAACGTCACATCGCCCGATGTGCTCGTCACGACCGCGCCGCTGCCCGCGTACGTTCGGATCAGCGGCTGCACGGTCGCCGCCGAGTCCCCGCTGCGACCGGCGGCGAACCCAGCGCTGATGCCCTGGAGCTGCGCGCGGGCGCTGGTCGTCACCGCTGACACCACGTTCACGTCGCCCGACGACGTGATGCTCCCGCCGACGTGGGTGGCGACGTTCGGTGCGCTCGACATCGGCTCGTCGCCGATGCGGGCGCTCGCCTTGCTGGCGAAGCTGCCGCCCACCAGCGCTGAAGCCGCCACGTTCTCGCCGTACGCCCGCACGACGTAGTCGACGTTCGACCGTACGGTCACCGACGCGGCGCTCGTCACCGTGCCGTCGAGGTACGAGTCGGTGGAGCCTGCTGCGACCGCTTCCACCTGCGTGAGGGTGCCAGCGAACAGGCCGCTGATGGAGGCGGAGAACGCCTCCGCCAGCGCCTTCTGCTTGACGTTCGCCACCACGTTGATCGCACCGGACGCCGTCAGTTGCGTACCGGCTGCGACGGACGCCCCCGCCGTTGCGGAGTCCGTCGCCCTCGGGTTCGTGAGCGTGAGGCCTGCGCCGAGCGAGGCCTGGCCGGCGACCGCATGCGCGCAGGCGCCGAAGTTGTCGCAGTCGCGGTCGCCGTCGTCATTGGTGTCCTCGTCTGCGCCCAGGTGTTCGTTCGCGTTCGCCGTGAACGAAATGCTGCCGGCACTGATCGACGCGCCGCCACCCTCGGCGAACGCCTTCACCTCGTGCTGAAGCGTTGCGGTGGAGAACACGCCGGCGCCAGCGAACCCGATCGACCCCGACAGCCCGATCGCGTCCGAGAGCACTTGGGAATGGGACGTCGCCGTGAAGCTGACCGCGTGCCCCGTGGCCGTGATGTCGGCGTTGTGCCCGAGATAGCTGCGCACGCTGGCCGTGTTCTTGGCTTTGCCCGTCACATCGCCGATGTCGAAGGCCAGAGTGAGAGAGGCAGCCAGGGCGTCTGCAGTGGCAGTCGAGTCGAGCATCGAGGCAACCGTGACGTTGCCGCTCGCGTTCACAGTCGCTCCGCCGGACCCACTGCCTTCAACTGGGCCGATCCAGGAGTTCACGTTGCTGTCGTCGGTGGCGACAATGTTGGCCGACTTGCCGGCGGCGAGACCGATGGTCAAAGCCAGCGTCGTGGCCGTCACGGTATTGGTCGCGTGAGCATTGATGTCGATGGCGCCCGAATTGGTGACGTTAGCTCCGTCGCCGATATAAGCCTGGGTCGTCGTGGCCACTTTGCTGTCCAGGTCAACCCCTGAGACTGCCGCGAGACCGCCCGCTATGGACGCGCCGTTCAGGGTCGAGAAGGATGTCGACGTGGCGTGGACGTTCACCGGGCCGCCGTTCGTGTTCAGCGTGCCGGCGCCCAGGAAGGCCTGCGTCATGCGGTCCACCGTCGAGGTCGCCTTGACGAACGCCACGGCAAGCTCGCCAAACGACAGGCTGTCGGTCAGGGCGAACGAGGTAGCCGTGCTGTAATCGGTGGCGTCGATGTCCAGCTGGTTCGCCGTGATCGTGCCGCCCGACGCCGAGGCCGTCGTCGTACCGCCGATCGTGGCGTGCGACTCCACGCCTGAGAAGCTGCCGCCGAAGCCCACGGACACCGAGGAGGCTGTGGTCGTCGGGTCGGAGTCGCCGGTGAACGAAGCGTGGACGTTGACGCTGTGGCCACTGGCGGTCAGCGTCCCGCCCGTGACCGACGCCGTGACGTTCGTCTGGATGTTCTCGTCGGTCTTGGCGCCTACTCCGGCGGCGGCGATCGCGCCGAAGGCGGCGGCGAGGGCCACCGAGAAGGTGGTCACGGTCTCGTTGGCGGAGCCGAGGATGTCGATGTTGCCGGCAAGGGCTGTGATGCTGGAGCCCGAGGCGGAGCCCGTCACCGAGCCGTTGATCGTGTTCTCGGCGCTGGCAAGGCCAACGGCGATGGCGCCCAGACCGCCGCCCGCCGAGACCGTGACGACCGTCGCGTCAATCGAGCTCGTGTCGGTTCCCTGGACCTTGACGTAGGTCGCGGACGTTACGGAGCTGCTGAAGATGATCGCCGTCGTATTGGGCGTAACCGTGTTCACGGCGAAGACGCCGCCGCCGGTCTCCGACAGGGCGCCTCCGTTGGCAATCGCCGCTGCCATCGGCTTGGCCGTGATCTTCCCGGTCGAGGAGGACAGGACCTCGACGGGACCCGTCGTCGAGCTGACGCTCGAGTTCTGGATCTTGGCGGTGGTGCCCGTGGTGATGACGTTTTCGGCCTTGACGAAGCCGATCGAGCCAGCGACGGCGCCGCTGCTGCCGGCGAAGCCCGTCGCCTCGGAGAGAATCTCCGCGTCGTCGCTGGCCGAGACTGTGACGCTCGTCCCGCTCACGCCCTGCGAACTCGCCGCGTCCGCGTCCAGGATCCGCGCTTCGACGGTGCTGTGGATCGTGTTCTTCGTGATCGCTCCGCCGACAGCGCCAGCGAAGAGACTGCCGCCGGACACAGCGCCCGCCGGCGCCCGCGACTGAATGTCGCCTGTGGTCGAAGCTTCGACCGTCACGGCCCCCGCCGACGTGACCGTCGAATCGTCGATCCGTGCGCGCACGGTGTTCCCGATGTCCGCAGTCGCCACGGACACGCCCACGGCCGCACCCGCGCTGAAGATGGCCACGCCGATCCCCACAGCGAGGGCGCCGGAGAACGAGCCGATGTCGGACATGTCGTCCGCATCGACGATGATGCCCTTCGAGTTGCCGCTGGTTACGGTGCTGCCCGCGATGATGCCCGCTTCCACCGTGTTCGAGATGATGTTCGTGCTCGCTGAACCGGCGCCGCTCAGCGAGATGCCGACGAACACGCCGCCCGAGACGCCGGCCGCCACGCCGATGGCGACGGAGTGGATGGCTGAAGTCGACTTCGCCTCCACCTTGACCTCATCGCCGGAGTGGACGGTCGATTCCTCGATCAGCGCCTTGACGGTGTAGCCGATCTCGTTGTCCGAGACGCCCGCGCCGATCGTGATCGCGCCTGCCCCGCCGAAGGCCACGCCAGTCGCGACTGCGGCAGCGCCGGCCTGGGCCAGGATGGTCGAGCTGTTCGTAGCGGTCACCTCGACCGGCGAGCCGTTTTTCGTGCGGACGCTGCTGCCCTGGACCTTGGCCTCGGTTGAGCCGTAGATGAAGTTCTCGGACACCGCGCCGGCCCCCGCTCCCGCGGCCGCGCCGCCGCCGGCAAACGCCGCAGCCGCGGCTCCCGCGTAGGTCAGGGCGTTGATTTTGCCCGTGCTCTCCGCCTTGACGGTGACCTTGCCGACGGGGTCTAGCAGGTTGCCGACGGTGGAGTTCGTGTCGATCAGGGCCCTGATCTGGTGCGCCCTCGGGGAGCCGGCAATGGTCACGAAACCGCTCGGGTCGCCGATCTTGTTGGCCGAGACGGAAGCGCCGACGGCGACGCCGAGCCCGGCGCCGACGCCGCCGCTGATTGAGGCGGCGGCCGCCCCTGCCGTGGCCGTTATCGTCGAGCTGTCCTTCGCCGAGACGGTGACGTCGTTTCCGTCAGTGAAGACGCTGCTGCTGCGGATGCGGGCCTCGATGGTGTTGGCGATGGTGTTGGTGGCGGCCGACCCGGCGCCTGCAAGGCCGATCCCAGCCCCACCACCGCCGCTAAGGCCGCCGAACATGCCAATCGCGGCGACGTCGATCAGGGCGTTCGACGTCGCGGTGACGCTTACCGGGCCGTCCGATTCGACGGAGGAGCTATCGATGGCTGCGGTCACCGTCAGCGCGATCACGTTCTCCGCAACCGAAGCGCCAACGGTGATCGAGGCGCCGAAGCCGCCGCCTCCTGCGGCCGCGAGGGCCGCGGAACCCGCCTCGGCGTGGATCGTCGCCGTGTCGGACGCGGAGACGCTGACCGTCGAGTTGCTCGTAATGTCGCTGGCGCCGCTGACCTTCGCCTCGGTCGTCGAGACGATCGTGTTGCTGGAGCCGGCGCCCGCGCCGGAGGCCGCGATGCCCGCGCCAGCGCCGCCGCCAGCCGAGTCCGTGCCGGCGAAGCTCCAGGCCTTGATCGAGCCGTCTGTGATGGCGGTCACCGCGACCGAGCCCGCAGGGGCGCCGTCGCTGCCGATGATCGTGTTGACGATAAGGGCGCTCGTCGTGTGGCCGCTGGCGGTCCCGATCTCGTTCACGGCGAAGGAGACGCCCACCGCCAGCCCCAGGCCCGCGCCCGAGCCGAGGCCGATCGACGCCGCCAGGGCGCCCGCGCTCGCTTCGATGAAGGCTGAGTTCGTGGCGGTCACCTGGACCGCACCGGACGTGTTGATCGTGCTGTTCTTGATCGAGGCCTCGACGGTGTTGTTGACGCGGTTGCGGGCGCCGGAGCCGGCCGCGCCCAGCGAGGCGCCGAGGCCACCTCCCGCCGAGAAGGCGCCCGCGAAGCCCACGGCCGTTACGAGGATCTGCGAGGTCATGGTGGCCGTGACGCTCACCAGGCCACTGGGGTTAACGGTGGAGTTGTCGATCGTCGCGACGACCGAGATCGCGATCTCGTTGAGCGCGGCAGCGCCCGAGCCGGCAAAGCCGCCGCCGAAGCCGCCGCCGATACCCACGGCGGCAGTTGCGGCCCCGGCTTCGGCGTTGATGTTCGTCGAGGCAGATGCGCTCACCGTGACCGCGCCGGAGTGCAGCGTGCTATTAACGATCCTCGCCTTGACGTCGCCTGTCGCGGTGTTGGACGAGCCGGAGCCAGCGCCGCTGGCCGCTATGCCTGCGCCCGAACCCGCGCCGACGCCCACGCCGCCCGCGATGGTGAAGGCATGGATGGTGCCGTTGGCGGTTGCCGCGACGTTCACCGGGCCGACTGGGGCAGCCAGCGTCCCGACAGTGGAGGGGTTAATCACCGCCTCGGTTATGGCTTCATGGAAGACGCCGTCGATCGTTGCGTCGCCGATCACGTTCTCGGCTATCGAAACGCCGACCGCGATGCCGGCACCCGCGCCCGAACCTCCGCCCACGCCGATGGAAACGGCGCCCGCGGTTGCTGTGATGAGCGTGCCGTCGGTGGCCTTCACGTCCACCTGCGAGGCATCGGCGATGGTGCTGCCGCCGATGCGGGCGCGCGTGGTGTTGGCGACGCCGTTCTTGGAGTAGGACGCCGCCCCGCCCAAAGAGATGCCCAGGCCGCTGCCGCCCGCGACCGCGCCGTTGAGCGAGAGCGACTTCGTATCGATCGTCGAGGTGTTCTTGGCCTCGACCAGCACCTGACCGGCCGCCTCAACGATGGAGCCGTCGATGCTCGCGGTGACGACGTTTCCGATGGTGTTGAGGGCCACGGCTCCAGTCAGCGAGGCGCCGAAGGAGCTGGCCGACGACGCCGCCACCGTCGCCGCGCCCGACGCCGCATCAGCGTCGATCGTGGACGTGTCACTCGCCTTCACCCACACGTCGCCCGAAGCGAACACGTTGCTGTTCTCTTCGATCGACGCCTGCACCGTGTTCGTGATCTGGTTCATCGTCACCGAACCGGCGAGCGTCGCCGCGGCGCCCAGCGACTGGCTCGCGCTCACCGCGACCGACCCGACGAACGCCAGCGCGTCGATCGAGCCCGTCGACGTCGCCTGCACCAGCACCGACCCGACCTTCGCTCCCGACGAACCGACGTTGGAGTTCTCGATGATGGCGCTGACCGTGTTGTCGATGCCGTTGATGGCCACCGACGCTGCGGCGGAGGCGCTCGCCGACGGTGTGCCGCCCGCGGCGACGGCCGCCGCCACGCCGCCCGCGTCCGTAACGATGTCCGAGTCGTCGGTCGCCGTCACGTTCACGGAGCCGCTCGTCGCCACCGTGCTGGAGGACACGCGCGCCGTCGTCGTGTTCGAGATGTCGTTGATAGCGATGGAGCCCGCCGCCGCGATCGACAAGCCGAAGGAGTTACCCGTGGTCAGGGCACCCGCGATGCCGAACGCGAGCACGTCGATGTCGGCGGTGGAGGACGCCGTGACCGAAACCGAGCCGGCGCTGACGCTCGCGTTCTCGATGGCCGCGGTCGTCGCATTGCTGATGGCGTTCTTTGCGTACGCCACGCCCACGCTGACCGGGGCGCCGCCGCTGCTCGTCAGGTTGAGACTGATGGCGAGACCGCCCGCGTCCGCGTTGATCACGGACAGGTCACTCGCGCTCACCATGAGCGTGCCGCTCGTGGTCACGCTCGTGCCCGGACCCGCGATCTTCGCTTCGACCGTGTTGCCGATTGTGTTCACCGAGACGGCGCCCGCGCCCGCGGCCACGATGCCGGAAGCGCTGCCTGTCGAGACCGAGCCGCCGCCGGCGATGGTCAGGGCGTCGATGTCGGCTGTCGAGGATGCGGTGACCTGAACGTTGTCTGCGGTGGAAACGGAGGCGCCGGAGGAGATGCGCGCGGTGGTGGAGTGGTGGATGTCGTTGACGGCGATGGAGACGCCGAACGCGAGCCCGGGCGGGCCCGTGCTGAACACGACGGCGACGCCGCCGCTGTCCGCGGCGATCTTGCTGTCGTCCAGCGCCTTCACCAGAAGGTCGCCGCCAGCGCTCGCCGTCCCACCGGACAGCTCCGCCAGCGCGCTGCCGCCGATGCTGTTGAACGACACGCTGCCGGCACCAGCGAAGGAAAGTCCACCGCCCGACCCTGTCGACACCGCCCCGGCGATACCGATGGTCACCGCGAGGATGACCGCCATCGACGTAGCGTCGATGCTGATCGCGCCGAGACCGAGGGTGGTCAAAACGGCGTCCACCGCCTTCGCGATCACGTCGCTCGTGATCGTGTTCTGGGCCACGGCGGCCGCGACGTCGAACATCAACCCTGTACTGCTGCTCGACGTGGCGCCGAGCGCCAATGCGCCGGCGATGGCCTCGATGTCACTCGTGTCCTTGGCGTGGACATTGATGTCCTTGTCGTTGCCCGCGCTGACCGTCGAATCCTGGATGATCGCCTGGCTGCTGCCGCCGATGGTGTTGATGGTCACCGCGCCCGCGCCGTCGAAGTGCACGAGCGTACTCGTCGAGCCGGTGCTCACGCTGCCTGCGCCGGCGATCGCCCACGCATCGATCTTCGCGTCGGCCAACGCCTTCGCTTCGACCTTGCCGCCCGCGATCACCGTGGAGCCAACGATGCGCGCCAGCGTTTCGTTCGTGATCTCGTTGATCGCGATGGAGAGCCCGATGGCTGCGCCCGAGGAGCTCGATACGATGACGGAGCCGGCGCCCGCGATTGCGAGAATCTTCGCATCGTCGGTCGCGCTCACCAGCACGTCACCGCTAGCGTTCACGGTGCTGACGACGATCTCGGCGGTGGCGGAGTCGGTGATCTCGTTGTAAGCGACGCTGCCCGCCAGATCGAAGGACACGCCGCCACTGCTCGAGCCGCCGGTCGCGACCGTGGTCGAGATGCCGAGCGCTAACGCGAAGATATCAGGGTTCGAGATGGCTTCGACTTCGACGTTGCCCGCCGAGGTCACCGTCGTCGGGTCGATGCGGGCGACGACGTCGTTATCGATGCTGTTCACGGCGATGGCAGCCGCTATCGCCCCCTTGATCCCGTCACGCTGCGACTGCGACAGGTTGACGGCGGCGCCGCCCGCGTCGGCGTCGATGTCGCTCTTGTCCTCGGCGACCACCCGGACCTTGCCGCCGTTCTGCGTGACGATATCGAACGCGCCCGTGGCGTCGGCGATGGACGCCTCCACATCGGCGTCGATGGCATTTTCGGAGTAGGCGCCTGCGCCGCTGAAGTTCACCGCGGAGCTGCCGCTGCTGTCGCCGCCCGCCGTGTTCGTCGCGGCCAGGGCGATGGTCAGGGCGAAGATCTTCGCCTGCGACTTCGCGTCAATGAGCAAGTCATGGCCGGAGGTGATCTCGGAGCCCTGAACCGCTGCGAGCACCTTCGCGACGATGTCGTTCAGCGCGATGGACGCTCCGAGGCTCACGGCGCCGCTGCTCCCCGACGCCCGGACCAACGCCGCGCCGCCGCCGTCGGCCGTGATCTCCGACGTGTCGGAGGCGGTGAGCGTCACGTCGCTACCGCTGCCCGAAGTCACGTGGCTTCCGTTGCGGACCAACGCCTCGACCGTGGTGTCGATGGTATTGCCGGAACCGGAGGCCGCCCCCTGGAACGAGAACCCACCGCCGCCGGCGCTGCTGTTCGTGTTCAAGGAGCCGCTCGCCGCGATGGTGATGGCCTTGATCGTGGCCTTCTCCTCCGCCGTCAGCGACACCGCGCCCGTGGCATTCACGGTCGACCCGTCGACGATGGCGCGAACCACGTTCGTGATGTTGTTGATGGCGATGCTGGCGCCGAGAACCAGGGTGGCGGTTCCGGAGGTTCCGCCTTCCTGCACGGAGGCGGAGGCCGCCGCGAGCGCACCGCCCAGCGCTTCGATCTCGCTCTCGTCCGACGCCTTCAGCGTCACCGCGGGCGCGCTCACCGTCGAGCCGTCCACGATGGTGGCGGTGACGGTGTGTTGAATTTCGTTCTGGGAACCGGCGCCTGCGCCGGAGCCGATGAGTCCGCCGCCGTTTGGTTCGCTGCTCGCGCTCGTGGCCGGCCCGCCGCCCGACTTCTTCGCGATGGCGCCGCTCAGCGTTCGGGCCGAGATCTTCCCGAGCGCCTTCGCTTCCAGGCTCACGGGCGCCGCGGACGTGACGGTGGCGCTTTCCAGGGTGCTGGAGACCGTCCCCGTGAGGTGGTTGACGGCGATGGAAGCCCCGACGCCGACCGTCTTGCCCGAGAGCACCTTCGCCGTCGCCTTGGCGTCGACCTCGACCTGATTCGTCGCGTTCAGCTTGACGCCGTTGCCGCCGCCGTTGGTCGCGTTGACCGTGCCCTTTGCGACGGCCGACGTGGTACTCGTCCCGAAGTTGCCCGCGAAGGCGCCCGCGATGCTCACCTTGCCGTCGCTCGCGCCCGATGTGGCCTCGGACGCGTACGAGTGCTTGGTGTCGCCACTGCCGGCGTCCTTCATCACGGCTTCGACGATGACTTCCGTTCCACTCACGCTGCCATCGCCGATGCTGGCCTCGTTCGTCACGTCCACGTCGTTTACGGAGACCGCAGCGCCGATGGAGAAGCTCGGCGCGCCGCCCTTGTCCGCATCGGCGACCTTCGCGCTGCCGTCCGACGTCGCCTTGGAGTCGGTGTTGGCCTGCGCGCTGACCTTGACGACGCCCGTCGAGGTCAAGGTCACGCCGTCGGCGACGGAAGCCCGCGAGGCCGTCACCACCGAGTTGACGGCGATGGCGGCGGCGACACTCACCTTCACGGTATTCCCGTCGCCGTTGGTGGAGGCGGCGGCCGCGGGATTCTTCGCGCCGCTGTTAGCGCCGTTGTTCGTCGCCGCGGCCTGCGCGCCACCCCGCTGGTCCGCAGTCTGCTGATCGACCCTCTCGTTCGAGCTGGCGTCCTGGTCGTTCTTCGCGCCTTCAGCGCTGGCTTTGGCCTCCGCGAGCGATTCCGACCGGCCGATCGCCGCGATTGTCGCGTCGCCGCCAGTGACGGAACGCGCGAGCGATGCCTCGACCCTGTCGTCCGCGAAGTTCAGCGCCACGGCCGCGCCTACGGAGATGTTGCCCTTGCTCGCGCCCTCGGCCTTCGTACTCGACTTCGCCGTCTGGGTCGCGGTCAACTCGAGGGCGCCGCCGGGCTTGAGCGTGGTGGGCACGTCGTCGGTGCCGACGGCCACTTCCGTGAGGACGTTCGTGATCGACACCGCGCCGACTGTCGCGAAGGACTTCCCGCCGCCGGTGCCGCCCTTCGCTTCGTTGGTGACGGTGTCCGTCGTCGTCGCTTGCACCTTGAGGTTCTTGGCGTTGGTGACGCTCGCCCCGTCCTCGACGCGCGCCGAGGTGGTGAGGTCGCCGACACTGAAGGCGATCGACGGGCCCCAACTGATGGTATTACCGCCGCCGTCGACCTTGGTCTCGACCGTCGCCTTGCTGTCCGTCGTGGACTCGGCCTTGATCCCCACGTCGGTGCCTGCGTTGGCCAGCGTGAGCGTGGCGTCCTGCTTCAGATAGGCGTCGTCGAGGGCCATCACCACGTTCAACGCGAACGCACCGGCCACGTCGAGACTGGTTCCCGCCTTGGCGCCGCCGGTGGCCTTCGCCGAGAACTGGGGCGGCCCCACCAGCGGCAGCAGCGCTTCGACCGTGAGCTTCGAGCCGTCGAGCGTGGCCGTTCCGCCGACGTACGCCTCGTTCGTGATGTCGACCACGTTCACCGCCACGGCGATGCCCACGCCCGTCGCCCCGGAGCTCACCGCCGACCCGTCAGCCTCGGCGGTCGCCTTGTTCTTCGACGACGCCGTCACCTTCTGCTCGCCCGTGGTCGTGATGGTGATGCCCGTGCTGTCGATGTGGGCCTTGGTCGGCGCGCTCAGGTAGTTGAACGCGAGCGCCCCAGCGAGGTCGACCGTGCCCTGACCCGCGCCGCTACCCGTGCTGGCATTGCCATTCCCGGTCTGCGGATTCGTCGTCCGCTGGTTCGGCGTCCGTCCGTTCGGATTCGACGACGCGCCGTCAGGCGCTGCCTTCGCCGTCGTCACGAGCGAGTTGTCGGACTCCGCAGACACCGTGAAGGATCCCGCGTTCACGGACCCTGTGCTTTCGACGAACGCCTCCGTGGTCTCGAACACGAGCACCACCGCCACACCGGCCCCTGCACTGCCCGATGCCGTCTCGTTGGCCTTCGTCGTCACATCCGTCTTGTTCACCGCTTTGACCGCGAGGTCGTTCGCCGTCGCCGTCAGACTCGACGATCCAGTGACCTTGGTGCTCGCCGTGCTGATGGCCACGGATACGGCGATGGCGCCGCTGCTCGTGCTGCTCACCTCGTTGGTGGACGTGAACGTGGCGTTGCTCTCGATGGTGACGGTCCCGCCGCTGCTCGACACCGTGGCGCTGTCGATCGAGACGGTCGCCCGAGCCTCGCCCACGAACCCTGCGACGTCGTCGAGCGTGTTATTGATGGTCACGGTCGACGCCGCCTTCAGCGTCACGTTTCCAGAACCGGCAACGGAGCCGCCGTTCTTCACCGTGACGTCGGCGTGCGAGCGGGGAACCAGCGCGAGATACTCGTCCGGGGTGGCCGATGACGTAGCCGTGATGTCCACCTGGGCGCCGCTCACGGACCCGCCGTCTACCGTCACGAAAGCGCCGCTGCAGTGCGTCGCCAGGTTATCGACGAGCGCCGTCGAGATGTCACCATCGCCAGCGCCCGGTCCGCCCGTCACCAAGGAGAACAGCGCCTTGACCACGCAGCCGGTGATACCCGAACCAATGCCGCCGGACACCGAATCGGCCGCCGCGAGGGTCACGTTACCGGTGGTGGTGACCGTGCCGACGACCTGGATCTCCTCCGCGTTGACCGTGAGCGCGGCTGAGCCGAGATCGACCGTCCCTTCGAAGCGCACCAGGTCGCGGCCATCCCCACCGTTGATCGTCACATTCGTGGTGCCAGCGACCGTGAAGAAGTGCAGCTCGGCGATATCGATAAAGTCGAGCGGGTCGCGGAACTGAACCTGGATCTGCCCAGCGGCGTAAGGGCTCACTTTGAGGAAATCCGCCTTGTTCAGCAAAGCCTGGTCCGCGCCGTTGATGGTGATGCTCGCCGCCGAGACGTCGACGGGCTCGAGTCCGGCGTAGGTCAGACGCGACCCGTCGACCACGATGATGCCCGATTGCAACCCCGTCGGTGTCGCGACCACCGTGTCGCCCGTGACCTTGAGAAGGTCCCAGCCGCCGGCGTTGCCGTCGACTCTGGCGACGGAGCCCCCGCGCTCGACCGCGAACGTGTCCCGATTATCCGCTGCGCCGACCAGATGCTCGACGGACGTGAACCACACACCGTTGACGGACCCTGACGCGGGACCGGTGATATGCCAGTCCGCGTCCTCCGCAGGCCCGCTGAGCACATCTTCGGCGGCCCCACCGATCACGCCCGCGATGTTGGCGACGCCGCCGGTTCCGGTGGCCAGGCCAGAGGCGAGGTCGACGCGAATAGAGCTCGTATACGATGAATAATCGAGGATAGCGGTACCCACGCCCGAGATGGTGCCGGCGATGCCTCCACCGTCCTCGAAGACGTAACGGTTCCTCCCCGAGCCCCCGATGATGCTGGCGATACCCGCGACGGGCGCCATCTGCGCACCGCCGACGACGGCGGTCACGACCCCGCCCAGCCCGATGAGTACCCACGTCTCCACCGAGAACCCGCTCAGATCGAGCGTGTCCCCATTGGCGACGAGCGCCGGCACGGATGCGCTGCTCTCCCCGGTCGCCGCCTCCACCTCCCCGGCCATGGCCTCCACGTCCGATGCAGCAGTCGCTCCGTCCTCCTCGGCGCCGACGCCCAGCGACGGCGCGTCCTGATCCGTCGTCTCCTCGCCGGTGTAGGCCAGCGTCGTCGTGCTCGCGTCGATCGACGCGATGGGCGCCGCCATCGCGAGCGACGCATTGGGAGCGAGCGCGAGGTCCGCGTCCACGGTGGTACTGCCGATCGAGGTGCCGTCGGGCGTCCCGGCCGTCGGTTCGGAGAGGGTCACTGTCTCGTCCGCTCCCTTGGCCTCCGATGCGACGACGACCGCGTCGCCGGCGGCCTGTGTGTCGACCACCGGTTCTCCATACGAAGCGGTGTTCGTCTCGTCGACGAGGTTCGTCGACGCCGTCTCGCTCAGCGCAACGTCTTCACTCGCGAGCTCAGCCGCGGGTTCCGTCTCGTAAGACGGCGCGCTCGTCTCTTCGGGGGACGATGTAGCCGTGTCTTCGACGGGGTCGGTCCACGCCGTCACATCCCCCGTGACTTCATCGCCGCCGGAGCCATCCGTGGGCTCAGCGCCCGCGCTCGAGGCTTCCTGGTCGGGGACCGGCGCTTGGGCATGGGCGACGGCCGTGGGGAAGAACGCCGACCCAGCGAACAGCAGGGCGGCTGCAAGCACGGCCGCGATGGCGACGACGAAGTCGGGAATGTCACGCGTTCGCCTGCCGGGCGCGCCGATATCGCTCCGAGAGGTGGCTACCCGAGCGTCGAGGTCGCGGTCGGCCGAGCGAAACTCAGCATCGACACCGCTGATCCCTAGAGACCGCTCCCAAGGTGGCGACGCGAGGCGATGCGGGTCTTGCGGCAACAGCAGTACCCAATCCCTAACATGACATGCTCTCGCGACGTGTGCTGGGGGAACACGCACGAGGATCGCACTTGCGGGGTGGCAGCAACCGTAACACAGCGGTGACGAGCGACGCAACCCTTCGCGCGGGATGCCACGAAAATCTTTACGAAAGCAAATAGCGCTACGCGTCGTGGCGAGCTATCGACGCACCGAAGAAGGGGAATTGGAGCGGGGGACGGGACTCGAACCCGCGACAGCCTGCTTGGAAGGCAGGAGCTCTGCCAGACTGAGCTACCCCCGCTCGCGAGGAGCGGCACTTCAGCATAGGAACCGCGCCGAAGGGGCGTCAAGGAACGCGCCGGCGCTCCACCGGTGTCACGCCCGCCCTGGGTGCCGCAGACCGGACGTGAGGCGGTGCAGATTCATGCCGAATCTCTTGACACAGTGCAGGCTTTCCGGTATGCAAGTACCGGTCGGTTCGAACCACCCTGATGACCGCGCACCCCGGCGCCTGTCATCTCCCGGCGCCGTTTCCCTGGATGAAACATCGTGAGCCCTGAGCGAACGACCGGCTCATAGCACATCGCGCCCGGCAACGCCGTGGCGACGGAGCGGAACCCGTGAATATCGCTGAACTCGAACGCAAGACCCGCGAGGAGCTGCTCGACGTCGCGAAGGACCTCGGTCTGACCGGCTACAGCACCCTCAAGAAGCAAGAGCTCATCTTCCGTCTGTTGCAGCATCAGGCGGAACGCGAGGGCAACATCTTCACGGGTGGCGTCCTGGAAATCGTCGACGACGGCTACGGCTTCCTCCGCGGCGAGTCCATGCTCCCGAGCCCCAACGACGTCTACGTGTCCCAGTCGCAGGTCCGACGTTTCGGCCTGCGCACCGGCGACTACGTGACCGGGCAGGTGCGCCCGCCGAAGGACAGCGAGAAGTACTACGGCTTGCTCCGGGTCGAAGCGGTCAACGGCATGGACCCGGAGATCGCCAAGAACCGGCCCCACTTCGAGAACCTGACGGCCATCTTCCCGAACCGCCAGATCAAACTCGAGACCGTCCCGCAGAACCTCTCGCAGCGCGTCATCGACCTCATCGCGCCCATCGGCCGGGGTCAGCGCGGTCTCATCGTGTCGCCGCCGAAGGCAGGCAAGACCTTCCTCCTCAAGGACATCGCCAACGGCATCACCACCAACTACGACGACATCCACCTCATCGTCCTGCTCATCGGCGAGCGGCCCGAGGAGGTCACGGACATGCGCCGGTCCGTACGCGGCGAGGTCATTGCGTCCACCTTCGACGAGCCGGTCGAGGATCACACCCACGTGGCCGAGATGGGTATCGAGCGCGCGAAGCGGTTGGTGGAAGGCGGGACGGACGTCGTGGTGCTGCTCGACAGCATCACCCGCCTGACGCGCGCCTACAACCTCGCGATGCCGCCGAGCGGCCGTACTCTCACGGGCGGTATCGACCCCATCGCCCTGTACCCGCCGAAGCGCATCTTCGGTGCCGCCCGCAACACCGAAGAGGGCGGCAGCCTGACGATCATCGCCACGTGCTTGGTGGACACCGGTAGCCGGATGGACGAGGTCATCTTCGAGGAATTCAAGGGCACCGGCAACATGGAGCTCTTCCTCGACCGGCGGCTCGCCGAGCGGCGGATCTTCCCGGCCATCGACATCCAGCGCTCGAGCACGCGGCGCGAGGAGCTCCTGCTGGACGAGGAGACGCTCAAGCAGGTGTGGCTCGTCCGCCGCATGGCGGCGATGATCGCGTCCAGCGCCGCCAACCCCTCCGAAGCGACGGAGCGGCTGCTGGAGCGCCTGGCGCGCACGAGCAGCAACAAGGAGTTCCTCGCGACCCTGCGCTCGGAAATCTGATCGCGGCCTTCGGCCCGTCCCAACCCGGGCCTACGTCGCGCCCGGCTGGCCACCCTCCACCCGGGGCGGCGCAGGCGGATACGGGCGGACCCACCACGGCAGTTCCCCGACCTCCTGCCCGTCCAGGAACACCCGGATGCGGTACCGTCCGTAAGCGCGCACGTCGAACCGCAAGCTCCAGCGGATCCAGTGGCTCGACTCGCGATTGCGCAGGGAGAACTGCCACGGGGGCCTTCCCGGGTCGCGACTGTCCAACAGGACCGCGCCGTCGGGGCCGATCACCTGAGCGAACGAGGTGAACGTGCCGGCGCCGTCCTGCCAGCGCATCACGACGGTGGTGCCCACAGGACCCGGCAGCTCGCGCACGTGAATGTTGTCGTGGATCCCGATAAGGTTGACGAGGCCGCCCTCACCCGTGATCTGGTGGAGCTGACAGAGGGCGATGAGCGTGAGCGTCGGAGGGAAGCGCTCCTCGGTGTTCACGGGGCGACGGTCTCGTAGGTCGCGCGGATCCAGGCGCCGTCCGGATACGGCGCGGTCGGCACGATCGCATCCATCACGGTGGCGGCGAGCGCGGCGCCGCCGTCGCGCACGTACCTCCGGCAGTGCTCCAGGGAATCCCAGCGGGTGATCTCCGTCATGGCCGACCCGTCCGGTGTGCGCCACAGGTCCCAGCCGAGGAAGCCGGGCTGCTTCTGGAGCACAGGGGTCAGGCGCGCCCGCAGCGCTTCTGCACGCTGGTCCCATTCTTCCGGCCGGAGCGCCACCTTTCGGGTCATCACGTGCACGATCATGGCCCTTCGCACCTCCTCATGCTGCGGCGCGATTATAGGCAGGCGGCAGTTCGAGCGGAACCAGCGCCCCGCCCGCGCTCCCGCGATGCGCTACGCTGACGTTCGATGACGTCCGCGAACGCCACCCCCGCTGCTCGGCTCGCCGCCGTCAGGTCGCGCATCGAGTCGGCTTGCGCGCGCGCCGGGCGCGACCCCGCCGGTGTCACCATCGTCGCCGTCAGCAAGTCCTTTGGCGCCGACGCGGTGCTCGCCCTGTACCAGGCCGGACAACGCCACTTCGGCGAGAACCGCGTCCAGGAGGCGGAGGCGAAGATCCCCGAGGTCGCCCGGTCGGGAGCGACGCCGGTGTGGCACCTGGTGGGCCACCTGCAAACGAACAAGGTGACGGCGGCGCTGGGACTCTTTGCTATACTCCACTCCGTCGATTCGCTGAGGCTGGCCGAAGCCATCGCCCGGCGGGCGACGCGGCCGGTCGACATCCTCCTCGAAGTGAACGTCGCCCGCGAGCCCGCAAAGTACGGCTTCGACCCCGACGAGGTGGGCGACGCCGTGCGCGCGGTGTCGCGGCTGCCCAATGTGAATCTGAGGGGCCTGATGACCGTGGCGCCCCTCGTCGACAATCCAGAGGACGTGCGCCCCGTGTTCCGCACGCTGCGCGAGCTGCGCGACGCGCACGGGCTCGTGGAGCTCTCGATGGGCATGACGAACGACTTCGAGGTCGCCGTCGAGGAAGGCGCAACGCTCGTGCGCATCGGGAGGGCGCTGTTCGGGGAGCGCGAGGCGGGATGAAGCTCGGACTGGTCGGCGGCGGCTTCATGGGCGAGGCCATCGTGCGCGCGGCGCTGCGCGCTGCCCTCGCGCAACCGTCCGACATCGTCGTCTGCGAACAGCTTCCCGACCGCCGCGAGGCCCTCGTCCGGGACCACGGCGTGCAGGTCACCGCGGAGCTCACAGAGGTGGCAGCCGGCGAAGGGCTCCTCATTCTCGCCGTCAAGCCCCAGGACTGCGCGTCACTGGAGCCCTTGCGTCCGGCGCTCCCGGCGGATCGGACCGTCCTGTCCATCATGGCCGGGGTGCCGATGCGCACCGTCAGGGAGCTGTTGCATCATGAGCGCATCGCCCGGGTGATGCCGAACACCCCCGCCGCGATCGGCGCCGGCGTGAGCGTCTGGACCGCGGACCCGTCGGTCTCCGAAGTCGACCGGGAGCGGATCGAGCGGCTCCTCGAGGCCATGGGCCGCCAGGTGTACGTCGAGCACGAAGGGTATCTCGACATGGCGACGGCCGTCTCGGGAAGCGGACCCGGATACGTCTATCTGCTGGTCGAGGCGTTCATCGACGCGGCGGTTGCGCTCGGCTTCAGACGTGAGGTGGCGAGCCAGCTCGCCGTCTACACCTTCCTAGGCTCGGCGCGGTATCTTGAAGAGACCGGCAAGCACCCCGCCGTCGCCCGCAACGAGGTCACATCGCCCGGCGGAACGACGGCGGCCGGACTGGTCGAACTGGAATCGGCGGGCGTGCGCGCCGCATTCGTCCGGGCCGTCACGGCGGCCTATCAACGCGCCCGCGAGCTGGGAGCGGAACCGCCATCGAAACCCTAGGTCTCATCGTCGTCATGCTGGCACAGGTGCTGTCGCTCCTCATCTTCCTGAGGGCGATCCTGTCGTGGTTCCCCATCGATCGCGGGAGCCCGCTGGTCATGGCGCTGGATCAGGTCACCGAACCGATTCTGGAGCCGCTGCGCCGGATCATCCCGCGCATCGGGATGATCGACATCACGCCCCTGGTCGCGATCCTCTTGCTCCAGCTCATCGCTCAGGCCTTTTCTCGAAACGTCTGATACGTACGTTCGTTCATTTCTTGACGGGCGAAAAGAAGCGGTGCTAGGCTGAGGTGTCGCCCCAGCAGCGACGCGGGCGACGGGGAGACGGAGATGGTGCTGGCGGCGGGTCCATTCGGGTTGGGTGCTCCCGAACTCATCCTCATCGTCATCGTGATCGCGCTCGTGTTCGGCGTCGGCAAACTCGCCGATATCGGCGGCGTGCTCGGCCGCTCCATTCGAGAGTTTCGCCGGGAGCTTCGCGAGGAGTCGGCGCCACAGGTCACCGAGGCGGCGTCCCAGCCGCCAGCGGCGACCGCCAGCGCTTCCCACCCGAACACCGGCGAAGGCACGGTCTCGGCGGTCGAGTGCTCGAAGTGTGGGAGCCTGAACAAGACGACCGCGAAGTTCTGTAGCGAGTGCGGCGCCGAGCTCAAAGCGCCCGTCGCATAACCCCAGCGATCCTCGACACTGCTCCGACGCCGTCCCGACGGACGGCGTCGCTCGTTTGGCCGCTTCGGCCCGTTCCGCGCCATTGGACCCTTGACGCCGCTCGATCCGTGACTATTCAATCATTGACGATGCCGCGCACCAAAAGCGGCCCGACGGTCGCGCACTATGCCCTGCTGGGGCTGCTGCGTGTCGCCCCCGCGCACGGATACGAGCTCTTGCGCCGCTTGCGCCGGGACGGCGGCCTCGCGCGGGTGGTGGCCCTCAATCCACCTACCCTGTACGCACTCCTCCACGACCTCGAGGTCGCTGGCTACATCCTGGGCCGGCCCGAGCCCGACACGTATCCGCCGCGCGTCGTCTTCCAGCCCACGCTCGCCGGTGAGCGCGCCTTCGATGCCTGGCTCGATGCCCCCGTCGAGCGCCTTCGTGAGGTACGCAACGACTTCTTGCTGAAGCTGTATTTCGCGCGCTCGCTGCGGGCCGATCGCGGGCTCTCGCTGCTCGAACGCCAGATCGCGGCCGTCGAACGGTACGTCGGACGCGTGGAGAGCGAGCGCGCCGCTACCGAACCGGACAGCTTCGAGCGCCTCGTCCTGGACTCGAAGGTGACGGCCGCGAAGAGCACGCTGCGCTGGCTCGACCGCTACCGCGCAGCGTTGTCGGAGGCGGCAACGCCATGAGATGGGCGCCCGCGCTGCTCGTGGCGTTGGTCTTCGCGGCCGCCGCCTGCACGGACGAGGACCGCCCGCGGCTGGACGTGGCCGCCGCCGCGGACCTCCGGGACGCCTTCGAGGAGCTCGAGCCCGCCTTCGAACGCACGTGCGCCTGCGATCTGCGCGTCACCTTTGGCTCCTCGGGTACGTTCTCGACCCAGATCCGTGAAGGGCTCCCCGTCGACGTGTTCTTCTCGGCCAACGAGACGTACATCGACGATCTCGCGCGCGATGGTTTGCTGTTGAAGGAGACGGTACGGCTCTACGCCGTCGGCCGCATCGTCCTGGCGACGCCCGCGAGGGCCGATCGGGCCCTGACCACCTTGAGCGACCTGCTCGATCCATCGATTCGGACGATCGCACTGCCCAACCCGGATCACGCCCCGTATGGCGCCGCCGGCCGTCAGGCGCTGCAGAGCGAGGGCCTGTGGGATGCGGTACGGCCCAAGATCGTGTTCGGTGAGAACGCCGCGCAGGCCGTCGACTTCGTCGAGAGCGGCAACGCCCAGGCCGGCATCGTGCCGCTGTCGTTGGCCATCCAACGGCAGGACCGCCTGCGGTACGCCGTCGTGCCGGACGCGTCGTACGAGCCGCTGCGTCAGGCCGCGGCCGTCGTGACGAGAAGCCGCCAGCCGGATCTCGCAAAGGCATTCATCGACTTCGTGAACAGCCCGGAAGGGAGGCGGACCATGCAGACGTACGGCTTCTTACTTCCCGAGGAGCGTCCAGCGCCATGAGCCACGTGAACTTCGACGACGTACGCATCTCACTTCAGGTAGCAGGCCTGGCGACGGCTCTCTGCATCCTCATCGGCGTGCCGCTGGCGTGGGCGCTGGCCCGCTACCGCTTCCGCGGACACGCGCTCGTCTCGGCGGTCGTGACCTTGCCATTGGTGCTGCCGCCGACCGTGGTGGGGTACTACTTGCTGCGCCTGTTCGGGCGGGGCAGCGCCTTCGGCCGGTTCCTGGAAGACGACGTGGGGGCGCGCCTCGTGTTCACGTGGCAAGGGGCCGCGCTGGGTGCCGCCGTGCTCTCGGCGCCCCTGCTCATCCGGACCGCTCAGGCCGCGTTCGAGCAGGTCGACCGAGAGCTCGAGCGGGTCGCCGCGACCCTGGGGCGTTCGCGTCTCGAGATCTTCTTCACGATCACGCTGCCGCTCGCCATGCCAGGCGTCGCGGCAGGCGTCGCGCTCGCCTTCGCCCGGGCCATCGGGGAATTCGGCGCCACCGTCATGATCGCCGGCAACATCCCGGGAAAGACGCGAACCATGTCGGTCTCCGTCTACGACGCCGTGCAGGCGGGAGACCTCGCCCGGGCGAACGCAACGGCGCTGATTCTCATCGCTATCAGCCTGCTGAGCCTGCTGGTGTTCGCCGCCGCGCCGCGGATCTCATCCGGCCGGCGCTGAAGGCACGAGAGAAGCGCAATGCTCGACGTACGGGTCCGACGGCAGCTTCCCGGGTTCCAGCTCGACGCCGCGTTCACCGCGGGCGACGAACGGGTCGTGCTGTTCGGGCCGAGCGGCGCGGGAAAGAGCCTGACGCTCCAGTGCATCGCCGGTATCGTCCGCCCGGATGCGGGACGCATCGTCGCCAACGGCCGCGTGCTCTTCGATAGCGACGCCGGCATCCGGCTGTCGCCGCAGGCGCGGAACGTGGGATACGTCCCTCAGCGGTACGCGCTGTTCCCGCACCTGACCGTGGAGCAGAACATCGCCTATGGATTGACCGGCGCCCCGCGCGACGAACGGCGTCGACGAACCGCTGAGCTCGTTCGCCTGATGGGACTGGACGGCCTCGAACGCCGGCGTCCGGCTCAGCTCTCCGGCGGGCAGCAGCAGCGCGTCGCGCTCGCCCGCGCGCTGGCTCGCGAGCCCGACATCCTGTTGCTGGACGAGCCCTTCGGCGCCCTCGACGTCGGCATCCGCTCCGAGCTCCGCGACGCCCTGGTGGCCCTCCAGGAACGCCGATCCCTGACCGCGGTCATCGTCACGCACGATCTCGCCGACGCGTTCCTCCTCGGGCAGCGCATCGTCGTTGTCGACCACGGACGCGTGCTCCAAGAGGGGACGCGGGAAGAGATCTTCTATCGGCCCGCCACCCGTCGGGTCGCCGAGTTCGTCGAGACCCGGAACATCCTGTCCGCGACCGTCGCGGGCATCGACGCGGGGACCGTACGGCTGGAATGGAACGGCGTCCATCTCGAAGCGGATGCGCCCGCTGCCGCGCGCTTGCGCCCGGGCCAGACGGTCGATGTGTGCGTCCGGCCCACCCGCATCATGATCAAGCCGCCCGAGGTCGAAAGTTACGCCGGCCGTCACAACGTCTTCTGCGGAACGATCGTCGACGAGATCATCGGGGCCGAGACCTACCGCCTCTTCGTGCGGCTCGCCGGATCGTCCCAGGCGAAGGATCTCGAGATCGAGCTGCCCGGATACGTCTACTTCCGGCTCGGCCTGGACCGGACGAAGGACATCGAGATGTCCGTCCGCCGGGAGCTCGTCCACATCATTCCGCCGTCTGAAGGGTCGTGAAGGCTGGCGCTGGGCGCGCGGCCGCACGATAATCGGTCCGCATCACACGCGCAGAAGGGAGCAAGGTAATGAAGGCCGTCACGTTCCACGGTCCGGGAGACGTCCGCGTCGAACAGGTCCCCGATCCGTCCATCCAGCAGCCCACCGACGCCATCGTCCGCGTCACCACGACCGCCATCTGCGGGTCCGACCTGCACCCCTACCATGGCCGGCTGCCGCTGCCGCCCGGCACGACGCTGGGCCACGAGCTCGTCGGCATTGTCGAAGAGACCGGCTCGGCAGTGCAGAAGTTCAAGAAGGGTGACCGGGTCGTCGTCGCCTTCAACATCAGCGACGACACGTGCTGGTACTGCCGCAACGGGTGGCCGAGCCAATGCGTGAACAGCCAGCTCCTCGGCTTCGGGCAGCTCGGCGGGACGCAGGCGGAGTACGTCCGCGTGCCCTTCATCGACGGCAGCGCCGAGCGCGTTCCCGACGCGCTCACCGACGAGCAAGCCATCTTCGTCGGCGACATCTTCTCCACGGGCTTCTTCGCGGCGGACAACGGCGGCGTGAAGCCGGGCGACGTGGTCGCCGTCGTGGGATGCGGGCCGGTCGGGCTGTTCGCACAGATGAGCGCGCAGCTCATGGGGGCGGCCGCGGTCGTCGCCATCGACAGCGTGCCGGACCGGCTCGCCAAGGCGAGAGAGCTCGGGTCGATCCCGGTCGATTACACCAAGGAGGACGCCGGGGCCAAGGTGCGGGAGCTCACTGATGGCCGCGGCGCCGACGTCGTCATCGACGCTGTGGGGCACGAATCGGCGTTCCAGTCGACCTGGGGCCTCGTGCGTGGCGGGGGAACGATCTCGGTGGTCGGCGTGTACGTCGAGCAGCTTCCCGTGCACCTCGGGCTGATGTTTATGCGGGATCTGACCCTGAAGGTCGGCGTGTGCCCCGTGCGGCGATACATGAGCCGGCTGATCCCGCTGATCCAGCGGGGGCGGGTCGACCTCACCAAGGTCATCACGCAGTCGTTGCCCCTCGACGAAGCGCCGAAGGGCTACGAACAGTTCAACGCCCGCGCGAACACGGTGAAGGTCATCCTGAAGCCGTAGCTCCTGCACGTCAAGAACGAAGGGCAGGCGAAGCGCCTGCCCTTCGTTTGTCGCCGTGGCCACGGAACGGCCCACGACCTACGCCTGTCGCTCCAGACCCAGTCGAATCTTCTCCGCCGGCGTGAGCCTGCTCACATCAGGCCCCCGGCGCTCGGGCGCGCCGATGGGCGTCCTGCCCACGTGCGCCTGCGCTTCGAGGTGGTCGCGCACGCGGGCCACTGTGCGCCGGGCCGCCTCGATGGAGGCCTCGATCTCCTCGATGGTCTCGCCGGTCACCAGCTCCGCCGGTAGCTCGGGCGATGCCGCAAGGGCCACATCGCGGTACTTCGCCGCCGCGCCCGTCAGACTCGTCCGCAGCGACTCGACCTCACGCCCCGCTTCTGCGAGCGCTGCGTCGCGCGCTTCGATCGCGGCCTCGGCCGCTCGCAGCCGTTCACGCAGCTCGACCGCCTCCTGTTCGAGGGTCGCGGCGCGGGCCTGACGGTGCGCCGCTTCCGACTGCAGGCGCTCGACCTCGGCCCGCGCATCGGCCAGGGCCTCCTGGAGCGCCGCCACTTCTGCTTCGTGTTCCATCGTGTACCTCCTATCGTTCGCGCCCTACCCGCGGACGCCGATGAGCTTCGCTGCCTTCGCCGTGTTGAAGAGCGCCAGTGACACGTACCACTTCACGCGGATGCGGGTGGCGTCGCGGGTTTCGAGGTTCCCGACGCGCTCGATCTGCAGGCCACCGGGGGACGTGAGGCCCGCCAGCCCGCCTTCGCCGAATTGCAGCGCGTAGATCGTCGAGCAGTCAGTGCTGGTGCCCATGACCCGAGCGTCCGACACGAAGTCGCTCACGCCGATGGGGATGCCGTCGTAGTACGTCACCGTTCGGCCCACCTCGTCCCGATCTGTCTCCAGGAGGGAACCCGCGTTTCGGACGACGCTATTGAGCGCGCGGCGGCTGCGGCGGCTCATGAGGAGGAGGTCAGGCCGGCCGCCCTTCACCAGGTCGATGAGCTCGTCCAGCTTCGCGAACGTGATCGAGCCGCCGTTCGCCGCGACGACCGTCGTTTGCTCCGGCGGGATTAGCGCCTCCAGGCCGTCGAACGCCTTCGGGTCGGCCGTGCTGTCCCCATCGATGAAGGTCTCTTCGAACTTCCGCTGGAGCGCGCGAGCCTTCAGTTGCACGACCGCGGCCTCGAGGTCCTGGACGTTGCTCCGCGTCGCAGCCAGAAAGTTATCGATGTCGGCGTCGCCGCCCAGGATGCGCAGCGTCGCCGTCTTCTGCGTGAAGGTGGGCGTGCTCTCCTGCCACGTGTCGCCGACGTCGTAGAACTCCGCTGTCGGCGGCGTGCTCTCCTGGTTGTAGGTCAGCCCGTTCCCCACGATCTCGATGAACGGGAGCATCCTGAGAATCGGGCTCTCCTGAATGACGGTCTCGATGACGCCGGCGACCAACACATCGTTCGAAAGTTTGGCCGCCTCCGCGAGCGTGAGGGCCACGGGCTACCTCCTTGAACGTCCCCGCCGAGGCGAGGGCTACGACTCGATTTTGCGCCCCGAAAGTAGAACAGGCGTTCGTCCTCGTCAACCGTATCGTGGCGCCGCAGGGCGAGCTTCGAGAAGGTTTACGAACGTTTGCCTTTACAAATGGGACGGTCTAAGATCGCGCCGGAGCGGCCGAGGGGGTATCGCTCCGCACGTCTCAGGAGAGCGCGCGTGGTCCCTTCCAACGAATTCCCCGGCAACATCATCTACTACATCTTGTTCCTCGGGGCAGTCGGATTCTTCGCGTACTCGGCCGGGCAGCGGGTGCGCATCTTTCTCTCGGGCCGGCCGGACTACCGGTTCGACCAGCTTCCGCGCCGGGTCCTCTCGCTGATTCCGTACGTCCTCGGAAACCTGCGCGTCGCCACCCGAAAGCGGTACTGGTACTCGGGCGCCCTGCACTCGCTGATCTTCTGGGGCTTCGTCGTCCTCCAGATCCGGACGCTGAACTTCTTGCTCGAGGGCGTCCATCATGACGCCAGCCTCCAGAGCATCTTCGGGGATCTGTACTGGTACTTCCGCCCGGTGATGGACGCCTTCAACGTCCTCGTCGTCGTCGGTGTCCTCATGGCGGCGGCGCAACGCATCATCTGGCGACCGGCCCGCCTCACGTTCAACGCCGACGCGTGGATCATCCTCGGCCTCATCGCGTGGCTCATGGTCACCGACGTCTTCACCAACAGCTATCTCATCGCGCTGGACCGCGGCGACAAGGACTACCTCTCGTTCGTCGCCTTCCCGCTCGCCGAGGTCTGGGACCGGAGCGGGATGAGCGAAACCGCCATGCGGACGTGGTTGGGCTTCTGGTGGTGGCAACACCTGCTCGACTTCCTCTTCTTCCTGAACTACCTGCCCTACTCGAAGCATTCCCACGTGCTCACGGTCGCGTTCAACGTGTTCTTCCGGCGGCTCACGCCGACGGGCAGGCTCGAGCCCATTCGTGACTTCGAGGCGAAGCTCGAGCGCGGCGAATCGTTCGGCGTCTCCCAGGTGACGGACTTCTCCTGGAAGCAGATGCTGGACTTCTACACCTGCACCGAGTGCGGCCGCTGCGAGATCAACTGCCCGGCGTACCTCACCGGGAAGGAGCTCTCGCCCAAGAAGCTCCAACACGACGCCCGTAGCGTCATCGAGCAGAAGATCCCGAAGCTCACGCCAGCGTTCCTGCGGGGCAACGGTCACACCACTGAGAAGACGCTCATCGAAGCGGTCGGCTTCAACCCCATCTGGGACTGCGTGACGTGCGGCGCCTGCATGTACCAGTGCCCCGTGTTCATCGAGCACGTCCCGGCCATCATCGACATGCGCCGCGCGCTCGTGATGATGGAATCGAACATGCCGGAGACCGCGGCAGCGACGCTCATGCAGCTCGAGCAGCGCGGCCACCCCTGGCGCGGCACCACGTACACGCGTACGAGCTGGATGGAGGGACTCGACATCCCCGCCTACAGCGGGCAAGAGTACCTCTACTGGGTGGGATGCTCCGGCGCGCTCTCCGAGCGCAACATTCCGACCACCCGCGCTGTCGCCCGATTGCTCAAAGCTGCGAACGTGGACTTCGGCTGTCTGGGAGAGGAGGAGAGCTGCACGGGCGACCCAGCCCGCCGGCTTGGCAACGAGTACCTCTACCAGCTCCAGGCTCAGCAGGTCATCGAGACGCTGAAGAGCAAGGGCGTCCGCAAGATCATCACCAACTGCCCGCACTGCTTCAACACGATCAAGAACGAGTACCCGGATTTCGACGGGCACTTCGAGGTCATCCATCACTCCGAGTTCCTAGCCGACCTGGTGAGGCAGGGCCGGCTCCAGCTTCGTCAGCTCGGCGCCGATGGCCAGACCGTTACCTTCCATGACTCGTGCTACCTGGGCCGGCACAACGACATCTACGAGGCGCCACGCGATGTCCTGCGCTCCCTGCCCGGCGTCGACCTGGTCGAGATGCCCCGCAGCCGGCAGACGAGCTTCTGCTGCGGCGCTGGCGGCGCCCATATGTGGGTCGAGGAGTCGAAAGGAAAGCGCATCAACCACGCCCGCACGCAGGAGGCGCAGGACACCGGCGCGAGGATCGTAGCGACGGCATGCCCCTTCTGCATCCAGATGTTCGAGGACGGCATCCCCACGGTGCAGCCGGACGAGACGAAGCGCATGAAGGCGATGGACATCGCGGAGCTCCTGGAGTCGGCGGTGCTGGGTGAGCCCGCGGCCGCGGCCGCGAAGGACAGTGAGGCCGCGTCATGAGCGACGCCCACGAGCCTGAGCGACAGTCATCGGTTTCGGGGCCCACGTTCTTCGGGCCATGGTTCTTGGCCGTGGCGCTCGCGGTAGGCGCGGTGTACCTGACGTATGCCCTCACGTGGCTCTATGGCTGAGGGCCGCCCGCCGCCTTGACCCTCCCGCAGCGAGATGACATAGTCCTAGCGCCTGCCCGCCTCCCTGCGGACGCAGGCGGATGCTGTCCGCGGGCCATGCGCCGGAACCTCGGCGCGCATACCGCGTAACACTGACCACGGAGAAACCAACGTGTACGTCCTGGAAAAGCAAGGCCGGTACGTCATCCCGCGCACGGAGCTCACCTATCCCTGCCACCAGATGAAGTTCCACGAGAACGCCGCAAAGGCGCCCGTGGACCACGTCATGGCCGACTTCGAAGACGCCTGCCCGTACGAGTTCAAGGGCGAGCCCAGCCGCAAGGTGATGGTCGAGGCCCTCAACACCATCGACTTCGGGCACCGCGTCGTGACCATCCGTCCCAACAACATCCGCTCGAAATACTTCATGGGGGACATGCGGGCCATCATGCTCGGCGCCCCCGACCGCTTCCACGGCATCATTCTGCCCAAGACGAACGAGCCGGAGGACATCATCTTCCTGTCGCGGCTCCTCGACGACCTCGAGCGCGAGGGCGGATGGACGACCCGTGTTCAGATCGAAGCGCTCATCGAAACGCCGCTGGCAGTGGTGAACGCCTACAAGATCGCGACGGCCTCCGACCGCATGGCGGGCCTGATCTTCGGCATCGCCGACTTTTCGGCCGCGATGGGCGTACGCGAGATGGTCGATAACCAGAACCAGAACTTCCACTATGCGAAGCAGGCCACTGCGGTCGCCGCCAAGGCGGCTGGTCTGCACGCCATCGACAACGCCTTCCTCCGACTGGTGCGCAAGGACACGCCTCCCGAGGAGGCCGAGAAGATCTACGCGCAACTGCGGGAGAAGAACATCGGCGCCGCCAATCTCGGCATGGACGGGACGTGGATCATCCACCCCCAGCAGGCCGAGATCGCGAACGAGTGCTTCACACCCAGCGACGCCGACATCGCGCGGGCGAAGCGCGCCCTCGAGATCTACCACAAGATGGGGGGCGGCTCCATCGCTGACCCGGAAACGGGGGAGTTCTACGACGAGGCGACGATCAAGAACAACCTGGTCGACCTCGCGAAGGCGGTCCAGGCGGGCAAGGTCGACCCCGAGTACCTCGCCGAGCAGGCCCGCAAGTCGAAGGAGGTCACCGGGTACGACATTCTCGAAGTTATGCGGCGCGTGGCGTGAACCGGCAGGTCGGCTAGCAGGGAAGACGACGCGACATGCGATTCTACGAATTCGAAGCGAAACGGCTCCTCGCCAAGCACGGCGTCCCCACATCGCAAGGCGGCACGGCAGCGTCGCCCGAGGAAGCCCGCCGCATCGCCGCCGAGATCGGCGGCCCCGTCGTGCTCAAGTCTCAGGTGCTCACGGGTGGACGCATGAAGGCGGGCGGTGTCCGCTTCGCCGATACGCCCGACGAGGCCGCGGAGGCGGCAGCGGCGATCCTCGCGCTCGACATCAAGGGACAGAAACCCCGCAACGTCCTCGTGGAGCGGCGTGCGCCTGTCGCGAAGGAGTACTATGCCGGCGTCATCTACGACGCCCTCGCGAAGAAGCCGGTCATCGTGTTCAGCGATATGGGGGGCATCGACATCGAAGAGGTCGCCGAGTCGCATCCGGAGCACATCGCGCGGCGCCACTTCTCGAGCCTGTTGCCCTTCTCCGACTACGTCGCCAAGGAAGCCGTCGCCACGCTGGGCATTACCGGAGCGGAGCTCACAGGCTTGACGGGCATCGTCGCCCGGCTGGCGCGCGTCTTCATGCAATACGGCCTTACCCTCGCCGAGATCAACCCGCTGGCGCGGCTCGAGGATGGGTCCTTCGTGGCGCTCGACTGCCACATCGACATGGAGGATGAGGCAAAGGAACGTCAAACCGCGATCCTGAAGGAGCTCGGGATCGCGCCCGACGAGCCACGCCAAGGCCGCCCGCCGACGCCCTTCGAAATCCGCGGCGCTCAGATCGACGCCGAGGATCACCGCGGTGTGGCAGGCCGTGTCGTGGAGTTCGACGGGGACCTCGGACTGGTCATCGGCGCCGGGGGCGGGAGCTTGACGCTGTTCGACGCCGTGAAAAAGTTCGGCGGTCGACCGGCCAACTACTGCGAGATCGGCGGGAACCCCTCGGTCCACAAGGCGGCGGAGCTCACGAAGCTCGTGCTGAGCAAGCCCGGTGTGCAGAAGATCGCGGTGATGATGAACGTGGTGAGCAACACGCGGGTCGACATCGTGGCGCGGGGCGTCATCAAGGGCTGCATCGAGTCGGGCCGCGACCCGGCGAGCACGATCGCCATCTTTCGCATTCCTGGCTCCTGGGAAGACGAGGGGTTCAAGATTCTCCGCAAGTACGGCGTCGAGTACGCGGACCGCACCGTGTCGATGCACGAAGCGGCGCGCCGCGCTGTGGAGAAGGCACGCCAGGGATGAGCACCCGGCGTACGGGGGACACAGGAGACGCGTCCCGCGGCCGCCTGTGTGCTCTGGCCAGCGCGCCCGTGGCCACGCCGAAGCGCCGCCTTCGCGCCAGCGCCGCAGCCCTGACGATTGGATCGCGCGGCCCGGAGACGGTAGGAGTAGCGTATGTCCATCCTCATCAATAAAGACACGACCTTCATCATCCAGGGCATCACCGGCCGCGAGGCCGTGAACATGACCCGCGAGTGCCTCGACTACGGCTCCAAGATCGTCGGAGGCGTGACGCCCGGGCGTGGCGGGCGCGACGTCTACGGCGTTCCCGTGTACGACACCGTGCGCGAGATCACCGAACGTACGCGCGTCGACGCCACCGTCATCACGGTGCCGGCCGCGTTCGCCCGCGACGCCGCCTTCGAGGCCATCGACGCCGGCATCAAGTTGCTGGTCATCGTCACCGAGCGCATCCCACGCGGCGAGGTCGCCCAGATCGTCGAGTTCGCGGCGATGAACGGCGCGCGGGTCATCGGCCCCAACTGCCTCGGCATCCTCTCGCCCGGCGAGGCCAAGGTCGGCGGACTGGGCGGCCGCGCGGAGGACGCGCGCAAGGCATACATGCCCGGCCCCGTCGGTGTGATGTCGCGCAGCGGTGGCATGACGACCGAGATCTGCAACACCCTCACCGCCGCCGGGCTCGGGCAGAGCACCGCCATCAGTATTGGCGGCGACGCCATCATCGGCTCGACCTACGCCGAGCTGATGCCGCTGTTCGAGGCCGACCCACAGACGAAAGCCATCGTCATCTACTCCGAACCCGGGGGGCCGATGGAAGCGCAGCTCGCCGCCTACATCAAGGAGCGGCGGCCTCGGCTACCCGTCGTCGCGTTCATGGCGGGCCGGTTCATGGACGAGATGCCCGGCATGCGCTTCGGGCACGCGGGCACCATCGTCGAAGGCCGGCAGGACAGCGCCGCCGAAAAGATCCGGCGGATGGAGGAGGCGGGTATCGCGGTCGCCGAAGAGATCTCGCAGATCCCCGAGCTCGTCAGACAGCGGATGCAGGAGGCGGGTTGATGACGCCCTTGTTCGTGCACGTCGAAGTCGATCCGGAGGTCGCAGCCCAGCCAGAGGTCGCGAAGAAACTGGTCGAAGTCTGCCCCGTGAACCTCTTCGCCCTCCAAGACGGCAGACTGACCATCGTGGAGGAGAACGAGGACGAGTGCACGCTGTGCGAGCTGTGCCTCGAGGCCGCGCCTGCAGGCGCTGTCCGCGTGATCAAGCTCTACGAAGACCCGCCCGTGGCCCTCACCAAGCGATGACCGTGGCCGAGCGCCCCTGCTAGCGACAGCCAGAGCTCACTCGAAGAGCCCGGTGTCCTGAGCGGCCGCGAACCGCCGGGCGCGCGTCGCCGCACGCGCACCGGTCCGATCCCGCAGAGACGTGTACGCCATGGTGGCCACGAACAGCGCCGCCGCGAGCAGCACGACGCTCGCGCCCGAGGACACGTCGACGTAGTAGCTCAAGTAGACGCCTCCCAGGCCGCAGAAGGCGCCGATCGCGGTCGACAGCGCGACGACGCGATGAAAGCTGTCGGTCAGCAGCCGGGCGACGATGGGCGGAATCACGATGGCCGCGGCGATGAGGGTCACGCCCAGCACCTGCATCGACACCACCACCGTGCCCGCCAGCATGATCGAGAACAGCGTGTCGATCCATTCCGTTCGAACGCCGTAGAACCGCGCGACCTCCGGGTCGAACGTCGCGAAGAGCAGTTGCTTATAGATGAGAAAGATGATCGCGGCCGTCCCTACGCTCACCGCGGCGATGGCCACCAGATCGCGCTCCGTGACTCCCAGGATGTTGCCGAACAGCGCGGCGTCGAAGCTCCGCGTGAAGGTGCGATACCGGCTGATGAGCGCAACGCCCAGGGCGAAGCTCGCCGTGGTGATGATGCCGATGGCGGCGTCCGCGCCGATTACGGGCCGGCGCCGCGTCGTCGCGTTGATGAGCAGGGCCGAGAGAAAGCCCCAGATGCTCGCCCCGATGTAGAAGTTGAACGACATCACGTAGCTCACGACCGCGCCGCCGAACACGGCGTGGGAGAGCCCGTGCCCGATGTAGCTCATCCGGCGCAGCACGATATAGACGCCCACCAGGCCACACAGGGCGCCCACCACCGTGGCCGCGATCAGGCCGCGGACGAAGAACTCATACTGAAGCGGCTCCAGCACGGTCCTCTGGCTCCCTTCGTCCGGCGCGTCCGATGAGGTGCGGCGTCTCCGCCACCAGGGTCAGGCCTCGGTAGCGCACAATGGGCATCTTGGCCCCGTACGTCTCCTCGAGGATTTCGGGCGTGAAGACATCCGCAGGGGGTCCCTCGGCGATCACCCGTCCGTTCACGCAGACCACCCAGGGCAGATGCGCCGCGACGGCGTTGAGCTCGTGCGTCGTCATGATGACGGTCACGCCCTGGTGATTGAGCTCGTCCAGCAGGTGCAGGATGTCGTCGCGGGTTTTGATGTCGACGCCGCTCGTCGGCTCGTCCAGCAGCAGAAGGCGCGGATTGCTCACGAGCGCCCGCGCCAGGAACACCCGTTGTTGCTGGCCGCCGGACAGCTCGCGAATGTGGCGACGGGCCAGGTGGCCGATCCCGAGGCGCTCCATCATCTCCCGCGCCGCCTCACGGTCCTCGCGCCGGCTCCAGGGGAACAAGCCGCCGCCGGCGGCCCGTCCCATCAGCACGACCTCTTCCACCGTCACGGGGAAGTTCCAGTCGACCGTCTCCAGTTGGGGCACGTACCCGGCGCGCGCGCGGCGGCCTTCGTGGACCGCCACGCCATCGACGATCACGGAGCCGCGATAGACATCCACCGCTCCGAGCATCGCCCGCAACAGCGTCGTCTTTCCGGCGCCGCTCGGGCCCAGCAGTCCGACGAAGTCGCCTTCGTTCACCCGGAGGGTCACGTCGCGAAGGACCACCTCACCCTCGTAACCGCAGGTAACGCCCTCGAGGACGACGATGGGGGGCACGGGCCCGAGGTCGTGGGGAATCGGATGCAGCATCGCCCTACTGCGGATACGTCGCTGTGCTCTCGCCGGAAAAGACAGGACTCGTGTCGAATCCATCGAACGCGCTGGCGTCGCCCCCCAGGGCCGGAATCATGATCCGCATGTTCTCGACCATCAGGCCGAGATACGAATGCTCCGGGTCGCCTGGCTCGCCCGGCAGGTTGTCATCGCGCAGCTCATCGATGAAGCGTGCGCCGGCTTCACGCGCGATGGTCTCGAGGACGTCGCTCGGGAAGACCTCAGAGCCGAAGACCGCCGGAACCCGTTCCGCTCGAATCTGGTCGATGAGCGCCGCGACCTCACGCGCGGAAGGCTCCGAGAAGTCCGACGGCTGCACGGCGCCGATCACCTGCATCCCGTAGCGGTCCGCAAAATACGCCCACGAGTCGTGATACGTGAGCAGCTTGCGATTCGCCGGCGGGATGGTGGCGATGGCCTCCCGAATGCGGCGGTCCAGATCTTCGATGCGCTGCCGGAAGGCAGCCAGGTTCCCGTCGTAATAGTCGGCATTCTCGGGATCGAGCGACACCAGTTGGTCGTGGATGAGCTCTGCATAGCGCAGCGCGAGCATGGGATCTGGCCACAGATGGGGATTGGGCTTGCCCGCCGACTCCGGGAACGAAACATCGAACTTCCACTGGTCGCGGCTGATGGCGTTGTCACCGAGCAACAGGATGACCGCCCCAGGCTTCTTGTTCGCCTCCGCGAGTTCCAACGCAGGCTCCTCGAGCGACAGGCCGTTCATGATGATGAGGTCGGCCTTCGCCAGTGTCCTGGCGACCGAGGGCGGTGGCTCGTATGTGTGCGAGTTCATCCCCTCGGGAATGATGCCCTCGAGATCGATGCGGTCGCCGCCGATGTTCTCGGCGATGCTGGTGATGGGGGACACCGTCGTCACGACCTTGAGCCGGCCCGTGGCGCCGCGGTCGTCCTGCTCGCCTCCACCGCAGCCCATGGCGAGCATCGCCGACAGAGCGATGAACAGAGCGATCGCGGCGAGGTGACGAGGGTGCATGGCGAGTCCCCGCGGTCTGGGCAACGCGCAGCGCAGTGCAACTGCTGCGCCTGGCTAGATGCAAACAATTGCAACTGCATTCTGTGTCGATTGGTCCCGTCTGTCAAGCCGAACCGGGCGGGCCCGCTCGGCTCCGCTTCGTGTGGCGCGGCCTGCGTTCGATAGGGTAGAATCGCAGCGAACGCCCGCCCGCCAAGGTGGGCGTTCCTTGTGTGGAGACGGACCGCGTGCGCATTCTGCTCATCGGCCAGGCGCAGTTCGGTCAGGCTGTATTCGAGGCGTTACGAGCGGCCGGCGAGCGCATCGTCGGCGTCTCGGCGCCGCCGGTCGACCGACGCGGCGCGCCCGATCCCTTGTGGCGCATCGCGAGCGAAGCTGGCCTGCCGTTGTTCGAAACGGCGCGCCTCAAGCGCGCGGAGGTGTACGAAGAGCTCGCGGCCCTGGAGCCCGACCTCGGGGTCATGGCCTTCGTCACCCAGATCCTTCCCGAGAGGGTGCTCGATCTGCCTCGCCACGGGACCATTCAATATCACCCTTCGTTGCTGCCCCGGCACCGCGGCCGCACCGCCATCGCGTGGGCCATCGCCCAGGGGGACGCCACCACCGGCGTGACCATCTTCTGGGTCGACAAGGGCATCGACACCGGACCGATCCTGTTGCAGCGCGAAGTTCCCATCGGACCGGACGACACCACGGCGTCCCTGTACTTCAACACCTTGTTCCCCCTCGGCGTCGAGGCGCTGGTGGAGGCGACGAGGCTGGTTCGTGAGGGCCGCGCGCCTCGCATCCCTCAGGACGACGCGCTGGCAACCTACGAGCACCCCTTCGGGGACGAGCACGCGCTCATCGACTGGCATCTGCCGTCCCAAGCGACGTACGCCCTCGTCCGTGCGGCCAATCCGCAACCGGGGGCCTACACGCTCCTCGACGGGAAGCGGCTCCGGATCTTCGATGCGCGCCTCACCCCCGAGCTTCCCGCCGCGCCGCCGGGCTTCGTCACGGGCGCCGACGGCGCTGGCCTACGCGTCGCGCTTCCCGACGCCACGCTCGTCGTTCAGCGGGTGGCGTTCGACGGGGGGCCGAAGATGCCGGCCCTCGAATTCGTGCGCGCCGCCGGGCTCCGCGTCCCCTTCAGCCTCGACGGCGCCCGACCAATCTGAGGACTTACGCTCCCTCCCCGTCACCGGTCCGCCGGCCCCGGCTCCACGCGGACAGCGCGAGCGCGCCAAGACCCATCATCGCCAGCGCGAGCGCCACGGCTCCGGCCCCTCCTGTGGCATGCGCCGGCTCGGCCCCGCTGGGCGGTAGCCCGGGCGGGATGGTGGGCGAAGGAACCGGCGTCGCCGGCAGCACGGTCGCCACGCGGGTCGGCGTGGCCGGCAACACGGTCGACACGAGCGTCGGCGTCGCGGTCGGCGTCCTCGTTCGCGTGGGCGTGGGCGAGACCGTGCGGGTGCCGGTCGGGCTCGCGGTCCTCGTCGGGGTCGACGTTGCGGTCGGGCTCGCCGTGGCGGTCGCGGTGGGGCTCGCCGTGGCCGTCGGCGTCATGGTCGCCGTCGCGGTCGGGGTGGCCGTTGCCGTAGATGTGGGCGTCGGCGTGCGGGTAGACGTCGGCGGGATCGTCGGCGTCGTCTCTGGAGGAGGCGTCTGCGGTGGAATGGGCGTCTTGCATGAGCTGCCGTTCCGCCCGAACACGAACTGGACGTCCTTGATGTCGATATCGCCGTCCGTGAAGACGGGCTCGAGATCGAAGTGGGGGTGGTAGGCCAGCATGCCGAACACCGCCAGGTAACGGACGGCGATCATCTGGTCGTCGACCACGTCCACCACGCAGTCTCGGTTCAAGTCGCCCTCTAACGCACGGACGACGACGATCGCGTCGCCAGCCGCCGCGACGGGAATCGTGGCGCCATTGACATCGCGCAGCCTGGTACCAGCGCGGATGTCATCGAGCAGAGTCAGCACGCCATTGCCGCTCGTGGGCCGCAGGTCGAGCGACGTGCGCGGGCGGACCTCGAAGACGGCGAGGGTGCCCCGACCAGTGGGGCCGGACGTCGGCGACCCTAGCGCTCGGCACGAGAAGCGAAGCTGGCCCGGGCTATCGAAGAAGGTGTCGCAGGTGGTGGCGTTCCCAGTGCTCTTGAGGAAGGGGCCTTCCTCGACGGACACCGTGACCACTTCCGCGTTGAAGAACACCTCGATCTCGAAAGACGCGAGCCCGGGCGCATCGACCAGCGCAACCTCTTCTTCGATACGAAGCGGCTCGCCGCCGATGAACAGGTTGGCGGACGACGGCGTCTTGAACACCACGACCGTGTTGACGGCCTGCACCAAGAGCGCAGGGGCAATCAGCAGCCCGACGGCGACCGCGGCAGCGCCCGCGGGCGCGAGTCGCCATGCTGCCCTCGACGCGCCGACGGCCCTGATGCCGGCGACGGCCGCGACTACCAGGACGGTTGCGACTCCAAGCGCGAGCGCGACTCGGTCCATGTCCAGGGACGCCTCTGCCGGGACCTCGGGCTGTGCGAACGTCACGAACGCGGCATCGCGCTGGGCACGGGTCTCCGGCGCCCCATTCATCGCCGGCCTCGCTGGGACGGGTCCTGTCGGTGCGGGCGCGGCCGCCAGGGCGGCGGTGACCGGAGGCAGCGCGGCCCCTGATGACGCCGTGATCGTGACCGTCGTCGACGCGCCGAAGAGGGCTGGCAAGGGGCTTCCGAACACGTCCGTGATGGAACTCACGTTGGAGTCCAGCGCGATCACCATGGGTCGGGTCGCCGGCTTGAGCACCCGGTACCGGACGGTGGCGAGCACTCCGGTGCCGCTCGCCCCCGGCGGCGTCGGGCCGGAGGTGACGCAGCCGAAGCGCACGCTCAAGTTATCGATGCGGGGCTCGAGGCACGTCACCGGACGTCCGGAACTTCCGAGGAAGGGGCCGTTGGTGATCGACACCACCTCGAAGATCCCGATTTCGACGCCGCCCACGTTGTTGAATCCGTGCAACACGGAGACCTCGTACGCGCCCACGTTGCTAGCGTTGGCGATGGTCACGTCCACGGTGAACTCCGTTCCCACGGGCGCGGTCACGGTCGCGGGCGACGTACCGAGGGTCGCCACCCCTCCCGGGATCGGGGTTGGCGTCGGCGTTCCGGGCGTCGGGGTCGCTGTGGGCGTCGGGCACGGGCCGCTACAGGCCTGGACGACGACCGCGCCGGGCTCGAGCACCTCTACGGGAATCGACTGCGCCTGCACCGTGAGCAGTACCGCGCTCGAGAAGTCCAACGGTGTCGAGCCGGGAACATCCGCCGCGAACGTGAAGGTCGCGAGCACCCCACTGCCGTTGGGACCCGGCGGCTGCGCCCCCAGGGTCACACACCCGAACCGCACGACGCCAACGCCGGTGAAGAATGAGGGACACGAAACCGTGCGGCCTGTGCTCCCCAGGAACGGACCGTTGACGACATTCACGAACGACAGAATCGACTCGTCGTAGGCGAGGCCGACCTCGTATGCGCCCAGGTTCGTGACGCCCGCCACCTTGACATCCACCGAAAACGTGGTCGTCTCCCACACCGTCACGCTGCTCGGCACCACACGAACCGTGACCGGGACCACAGGTGTTGGCGTGCTCGTCGGCCCCGGCGTCGGTGTGTTCGTCGGCGTGTGCGTCGGTGTGTCCGTGGGACAGGGCCCGCTGCACGGCGTCGGGCTCGCCGTCGGCGTCGGCGTGAACGTCGGGGTCACTGTTGGGGTCGGCGTCTTCGTGGGTGGCGGCGTGGGACAGGGCCCGGAGCAGGGAGCGATGGTCCGCGATCCATCGACGACGGCCGCGCTGATGCCGGCGGCCTCCACGGTGACGACGCGTGTGTCTTGGAGATCGAGCGCCGTCGTCCCCTCGTTCAGCGCCATGACGGTGACGTTCGCTAGGACGCCACTCCCGTTCGGGCCCGCAGGCGTCGGCCCCAACGTAACGCAGGTCATCTGCACGGAGCTGGCGGTAATGACCGGGTCGAGGCAGAGGACAGTGCGCCCGCTGCTCCCAAGGAACGGGCCGAGCGCCAGATCCACCGGCGCCAGGATCGCCGGGTCCCAGGCCAGCGTGAACTGGAACGCTCCCAGGTTCGTCACCTGCTGAATCGCTACGGCGACGTCGAAGACCTCGCCCTTGATCCGCGTCTCGACCAGCGGCTGAACGCACACGGCCGTCCCCGAGACGCCGCAGTTGATGGCAGGCGTTGGGGTCAGCGTCGGCGTCGGCGTATCGGTGGGACACGGGCCTCCAGGGCACGGCGTCGGCGTGGAGGTAGGCGTCGGCGTCGAGGTGGGCGTCGGGGTCGGCCCACTCGTGACCTCGACGGTTCCGTCGTACGCCACGGCGAAAATCTCGTCTCCCAGCGGGTCAGCGAGCGATGGCTCCAGATCGAGCAACGTCACGCCCTCAGCGACGGGCGCCCATTCCACCGTGGCCAGCAATCCGGACCCACTGGGGCCCGGTTGCGAGCCACTCGTCACGCATCCGACCTGGAGCTTCTTGATCGTGCCCTGCACCGTCGTAATCACCGGGTTCAGGCAGAACACCGAACGGCCCGTGCTGCCCAAGAATGGGCCATTGGTGAACGACACGAACGACACCACGGCTGAGTCGTACTTCACGAGGACTTCGTACGCGCCGAGGTTGTTCACGAGCTCCACGGTCACGTCCGTCGTGAAGGACGTCGCAGTGATGGGAACGATCTGCGACGGGGGCTGAATCCGCTCGATGGCAGCTCCCGGCGGCGCGGTGGCGGTCGGCGTGGGCGTCGGCGTGCCCGTGCCGGCCATCGTGGGCGTCGCCGTCGCCGTCGCGCTGGGCGTCGGCGTCGGAGTCTCTGTGGGAATGGGCGTCGATGTCGGCGGTGGAGGCGACGCGGTGGGCGTCGACGTTGGGGACTCGGTCGCCGTGGCGGTCGCCGTCGCCGTCGCGCTGGGCGTCGGCGTCGAAGTCTCTGTGGGAATGGGCGTCGATGTCGGCGGTGGAGGCGACGCGGTGGGCGTCGACGGGCTGAAGAAGGCGCCGAAGATCGGGAACGAGCTGTCGGGAAACCCGAACGCCACCGCCAGGATGGTGAACGTCGCAGCCGCGACGACGCCCAGGGTCAGATTGCGCCGCTTCACGGCGTCACTCCCGCGGCTTGCACCGCCCGCGTGACGACCGCAGCGGTCGCCGCCCGCGCGTCGTCAGCTTCGGCGCGTTTCCGGGCGAGCCATGTGCACAAATACAGGAGGGCAGCGATCGCGAGGGCCGTGGGCGCGACTGAGGTCTCCCGCGCGAGAGGGAAATGGTACGCGAGCAAGAGCCACGCGCCGCTGAGAGCCGCCACGACGGCCCATCGCGTACGGCCGCTCGTTGCGCTCAACAACAGAAACGCGGGAACCGCCGTGACGATGACGTCCTGGCGGTACACGTGGGCGTTCACGAGCACCGACGCCAGCACGACCGCGCCGTATTGCGCTGCGAAGCGCTGTCCTCGCGCGTCCCATGGTCCGGCCCACGCGAGGGCGAGGGCGGAGAGCGTCGGGACTGATAACGCCAGCGTCCATACGCTGACGGCATCGTGGCGGCCGGGACCGAGGAGCGTGCGTACGAGGCCGTTCCAACCGAACATGCCGGCGATGGATATGCCGTTCATGTCGTCCCACGAGGCCGCCCGCCACAGAAACGCGGGGTAGGTCCAGAGCGACGACAATCCTCCGCCCACCAGAGATAGGGCCAACCAGATGGCTGCGGCCGAGCCGAAGCCGGCCAGGGCCGTCCAGCGGCGCTTCCACAGCAGGATGGCGACCGGTACCAGCGCGTAGTTCGGCTTCAGCAGTAGAAGCCCCAGCAGCGCGCCACCGAGCCGTTCCCTCCCTGAAGCGAACGCGACGAACGCACCGGCGAACCCGAAGAACAACAGGAAGGAAGGCTGACCATGGAAGAACGTGTCCCGCACCGGCTGAAAGGCAACGAGCATCCCGAGGGCAGCCCATCCCCCGGGAATCCCCAGCCGCGACCGACGCCACAGCAGCGCGAGGCCAGCGACGAGGGCGCCAGTCGTCAGCGCCAGGAAGATCGCGGCGGCCGTGCCTGGCGGTAGCCACGTCAGTGGAACGAGGGCGGCCGCGAAGGCGGGCGGATTGAAGTACGGCAACACCGGGGTGTGCTCGACCTCGCGGCCGTAGACCCGCGCTTCCTCCCGCACGATGGCATCGATGTCGTACAGCTCCGCGCCGCGGCCATCGCGCACCATGGTCGCGGCCGCGTAGAAGACGCCGAAGTCGTCCAGCGCCGGCCCGGGGGCGCGCTCGTTCGCGAGCGCCGGGTACAACGCGGTATGGAGCGCCAGCCACAAGCCTACGGCGAGCCAGAGCAGTGCCCCCGCGAGCGCGGCGCCGGCGCCGTCGGCCACATGGGGAAGCCATCGGCGCGCGCCGGTCAGAGCGGCCGGCGCGCAGACCCGCCGAAGCGACAGCGAACTGGGAACGACCGTCATCGACGCCTCTAGTCAGACAACGTCGCCAGCCGGACCGAATTTCAGCTCTCGGGGGTTGGAATGTGCGCGTCTGCCGCGGGGCGAGCAGATCATGGGAGAAGCTCCACAGGCTCCCCCTATGACAGCTTGTCCGATGTACGATGGCGGGGTCTGCCCGCTGCCAGCGGGCGAGCCGAACGTTACCATAAGAACGCGCGTCCGTCAATCGCATGCCGGGCTGATCTTCGCAATACACGGCTCGCCTGCTTCATTACGTCGCGAACCACCGCCCCGGTCGACCGCAGGACGCAAAGAGGGCAGAATAGCGCCATGACGCGGACCCGCGCCCCACATGGCTCACCCGAAACGGTCGCGCTCCCGTCGCGCCCCGTGCGCGTGGCGCGACGTTGCGACGTGCTGGTCGTCGGTGGTGGCGCGGCAGGGCTGGCCGCCGCCATCGCCGCCGCCCGGCAGGGCGCCCGGACCATCCTCGTCGAACGCTACGGCTATCTGGGAGGGCTGGCCTCGGGCGGGCTCATCATCCTGCTGCTCACCCTCGACGACGCGGGACTGTGTCAGGAGCTCGTCGAACGGCTCGAAGCCCGGGGCGCTGCCTTCTACCCGCCCCGCGACGAATGGGGCCGCGCCGACGACGACGACCTCATTGATCGCTACCGTCGATGGGGCCTGGTCTGGGGATCCGCACCGCACAAGGTCCGCTATTCGGTCGCGTACGACCCTGAGGAGTTCAAGTACGTCGCCAATGGGTGGGCCCTAGAGGCAGGGGTCACGCTGCTGTTCCACCGCTGGGCGTCGGATGTGGTGCTCGATGGCGACCGCATCACGCACGTGGTGTTCACGTCCAAGGCCGGCCTCGAGGCCATTGCTGCGGACGTGGTCGTCGACGCCACCGGCGACGGCGACATCTTCGCGATGGCCGGCGAACGATTCCACCTGGAGACCGTTCATCCGTGGCTCTGGTTCCGGATGGCCAATGTCGACTTCGAGCGCGCGCGGCGCCGCGGCGTGGACGGCGAGGGCGGCTTTTTCTTCCGCACCGTGCATCCCGGACAGGCCTTGCTCCCCTGGGGCGCCGCCGGCCGCATCGACCGCCGCATCGACGCGACGAACCCGGATGACCTGACGTACGCCGAGATCGAGTGTCGTCAGATGGTGATGGCGGAGGTCGACCGGCTGAGACGGCAGGTAGCGGGTTTCGAAGACGCGTACCTCACGGACGTGGCCCTCACGCTCGGCATCACCGAGAGCCGGCGTCTTCAGGGCCGCTATGTGCTCGCCCGTGACGACCTCGACCGGACATTCGAGGACACCATCGCCGTCACGGGCCACTGGACGAAGTACGACTGCGTCTACCGGATCCCGTACCGAAGTCTGCTGCCTCAGCGCGTGCGCAACTTGCTGGTCGCTGGCAGGTGCATCAGCGTCGACCACCGGGTGCACCACGCGACGAAGGAGATTCCCGCGTGTTTCGCCACGGGCGAGGCCGCCGGCGTCGCCGCCGCCATGGCAGCCGAGCGCGCGCTGCCCTGTGCGGACCTTCCCGTGTCCGAGCTCAAGACGAGGCTCCGCGCCGCCGGCGCCATCGTCGACTGACGGCACTTGACAGGGGCAGAACGTCTGTTCTATCCTCGCTCGACACTCTCGCCGGGAGGCCGCCATGCCCGAGGTGTACTTCGAAGAGGTCGAGTGCCGGTCCGCCCTCAACCGCGTTCAGGCACCTGGCCTGTCGTTCCGATGGACCCTGAACCCATACCGCGGATGCCAGCACGCCTGCGTCTACTGCTTCGCTCGTGGCACGCACACGTACCTGGGCTACGACGCGGGCCGCGACTTCGAACGCCGCGTCGTCGTGAAGGTGAACGTCGCCGAAGCGTTGCGCCGCGACCTCGCGAGACCTTCATGGCGCAGAGAAACCATCGGCATCGGCACGGCGTGCGACCCGTACCAGCAAGCCGAAATGAAGTACGAACTGACGCGGCGTTGCCTGGGCGTGCTGATCGAATTCGCCAACCCGATGAGCCTGGTCACCAAGTCGCCGTCCGTCACCAGGGACCTCGACCTGCTGCAAGCGCTCTCCCGCATCGCCGACGTGAGCGTCGCCTTCAGCGTCAGCACGCTCGATATCGACATCTGGCGGCGGATCGAACCGCAGACGGCGAACCCCTGGAAACGGCTCGAAGCGATGGCGGTCATCGCCCGATCGGGCGTGCGCACGGGCGTGCTTCTCGCCCCTATCTTGCCTGGCATCACGGACGATCCCGCGAGCCTCGAGTCGGTCGTGCGCGCCGCCGCGGACCACGGCGCGTCCTTCATCGGCGACGTCGTGCTGCACCTCAAGCCGGGCTCTCGAGAGTGGTTCATGCCGTTCCTGCGCGAGGCGTACCCGCACCTCCAGGAGCGCTACTGGAGGTTCTATCGCGGGCCGTACGCGCCGAAGCGCTACACCGCCGAGGTGCACGACGTGGTCCGCCGTCTCAAAGAGCGCTTCGGCATGGCTGCCCGCGAGGCCGCGGCGGCGCCACGACGGGGCCAGCTCCAGCTCGCCATGTGACCCCTGCGCGGCGGAGGGCCGCCGGATACACTGCGGACGTGCACGGCGCGGGCGTCCTTCACCTCATCGGCCGCACTCCGCTGGTCGAACTGCGGCACTGTTCGCCGAAACCCGGCGTGCGCCTGTTCGCCAAGCTGGAAGGCTTCAACCCGACCGGCAGCCTCAAGGACCGCATCGTGCTCGCCATGATCGAGCAGGCTCGACGAGCGGGCGCGCTGCGACCGGGCGACACCATCGTCGAGGCCAGCACCGGCAATACGGGCATCTCGCTCGCCATGATCGGGCGCGCGCTCGGCTACCGCATCAAGATCGTCGCGCCCGAAAACATCTTCCCCGAAATCCCACGCATGCTGGCCGTGTACGGAGCCGAGGTCGTGTGGGTTCCCGCCGAGCTCGGCGTGCCAGAGGCCATTCGCGTCGCAGCCGAACTCGCCCGCCAGGAAGGCGCGCTCATGTTGGACCAGTTCTCGAACGCGGCCAACTGTCAGGCCCATTACGAGACCACGGGGCCCGAAATCCTCGCCGACCTGCCCGACGTCGACGTGCTGGTCGCGGGCGTGGGCACGGGCGGGACCATCATGGGCGCCGGCTCGTACTTGAAAGAACGCCGCAAGGGTGTCCGGCTCGTGGCCGTCGAGCCCCACCCGGGAAGCCACCTTCAGGGGCTCACCACCCTCACGGAGGGATTTATCCCGCCACTCCTCGACCTGGATCTCCTCGACGCGAAGATCCTCGTCCGCAGCTCGAGCGCCTTCATCGCCGCCGCGGAGGTGATGCGCCGCGAAGGAATCTTCGCGGGGGTGTCGTCCGGCGCAGTGCTGCATGCGGGCATCAAGTATGCGCGCAGGCTCGAACGGGGAAACGTCGTCCTCGTCTTCGCTGATGCGGGGTGGAAGTATCTGGGGACGAATCTCTGGACCGAACCCCCTCACCCCGAAGAGGAGTCGCTCGACGATACAATCTGGTGGTGAGAGAGGAGGCCAACCATGGAGAGCATCTTCGGGATTCGCAGGCGGACGCGGCGATTGCTGCGGGCCGGCCTCGAGGCGCTCCGAGACGTCGTCGACGCCCGCATGCGCCGTCTGGACGAGAAGCGGTCCCGGCTCGCCTCCCAACGCAGGGAATCCCCGCCGGGTGAGGCTCAGCCGGTGCGGCGCCGCCGGGGTCGCCCGCGCAAGGTCGCCGTGCAGCAGTAGCGATGCGTATCTCATTCGGAGCGGACGACCGCACCCCGCTGACGGACGCGCTCATCGAGGAGCTTCGCCAGCGGGGCCATGCCGTCGCTGTCCACGGTCCGCCGGCCGGTGAGCCCCTCCAGTGGGCTGACGTCGCGCTGGCGGTCGCCCGCGACGTGGCGTCCGGCGCCGCCGACCAAGGCGTCCTTCTCTGCTGGACCGGCACCGGCGTCTGTATGGCCGCCAACAAGGTGCCCGGTGTGCGCGCAGCCCTCTGCCCCGACGCCCACACCGCCAGGGGCGCTCGCGCGTGGAACGACGCCAACGTGCTGTGCATGAGCCTGCGCACCACCACCGACATCCTCGCGCGCGAGATCCTCGACGCCTGGTTCGCGACGACGGACATCGACCCCACGGAGCAGGCCAACATTGAGAAGGTTCGCGAACTCGACCGTCAGCGCGCCGCGACACGAACGGGTGCGCAACCGTGAACGCCGCCATCGAGGCGCTGCGCGACCGCGTGGCCCGTCTCCCGTCGGGCCTGCGCGACCACGTCCTTCGGGTCGAGGTCGAGGCGCTACGGCTCGCCGCGGCGTACGGGCTCGAATCCGAACGGCTCCAGCTCGCGGTCCTCGGTCACGACCTGTACCGCGCCCACGGTCCGAAGCAGCTCCTGTCGCTGGCCACGGTGCTGCTCGGCCCGCCCAACCCCGTGGAGGAGGCGGAGCCCATCCTGCTGCACGGCCCGCTCGCCGCGCTCGCCATGCAGGCCGAGTACGGGATCGACGACGCCGACGTGCTGAACGCCGCCCGGTATCACACCACGGCGCGCCCCGACATGACGCTGCTCGAAAAGGCGCTCTTTCTCGCGGACAAGATCGAGCCGGAGAAGGTCGACCGCGTGCCCGAGCTCGAGCAGGTGCGGAGGCTCGCTGAGCACGATCCCGACGAGGCCATCTTGCGATACCTCGACTACCAGGTGCGGCGGTCGGCCGACCTCGGCTGGCTGCTGCATCCCGACCTCGTCGCCACCCGGAACGAGCTCATCCTGCGTCGTCGGACACCGCTAGCGTGAGCAGCCCTCGATGGCGCACACCCTGCGGGGCGCCGGCTGCGCGAATATGTCGTGAGAGCCGCGTCTGGTACACTGCCGCCCGATTTCGAATGAAGGAGAGTCCACCATGGCAGTGCGTTGGAGCGATGTGGAGCCCTATCTGCGCGCGACATACGAGGCGACGGGCCAGGTCGAACGAGCCGAGGCCGTGAACCGAGCCTTCGCCGAGAACGCCAGCGACGACGTCATCGACACCCTCGACGCCATCGGTTCGAGGGTCTTCCAAACGCTCGACGCCGCCCGCGACTTCCTCGCGGCGCAAGGCCTCATCGAGTCGTGAACCGCCCCTCATCATGAACCTGGTCCGGAGGCTTCTCGAGCGCACCCGCGAGCCAGGGTCGGCCGACCGCTCACCGCCGGACCTGCGGCGCCGCGTGCGGCGGATCGAGCTCCGCGCCCGACGGCTCGTGGCGTCGCGCCTGCTCGGCGACTACCGGAGCGTTTTTCGCGGCCGGGGCATCGAGTTTTCGGAAGTGCGCGAATACCAGCCCGGCGACGACGTCCGTCTCATCGACTGGAACGTCACCGCGCGCATGGGATCGCCCTACGTCAAGAAGTACGTCGAGGAACGCGAACTCACGGTCATGCTCGCCCTCGACGCCAGCGGATCGACGGGTACGGGAACGCAGGGGCAGTCGAAGGCCGCGTACGCCGCCGAGGTAGCAGCGCTCCTCGCCATCGCCGCCGTGGCGAACAACGATCGCGCGGGCTTGCTCGTGTTCACCGACCGCGTCGAACACTTCGTGCGGCCGGGCCGAGGGTCGCGCCATGCCCTGCGCATCGTGCGAGACCTGCTGGCGCTGAACCCTGCGAGCCGCGGCACCGACCTCGGGGCGGCGGCAGCGTTCCTCATGCGGACCCTTCGCAGGCGCAGCGCCGTGTTCTTCCTCTCGGATTTCTTCGACGCCACGTTCGACGACGCTATGCGTCGCCTCGCCGCGCGACACGACGTGGTCGGCGTCACCATCACGGATCCGCGAGAGCTCGAACTTCCCGACGTGGGACTTCTGGCGGTCCGGGACCCCGAGACCGGCGTCACAGGGACGTTGGACACGTCGGACCCCGCCGTTCGAAGCGCGTACGCCGAGGGTGCGCGCGCGATGCTCGAACGCAGGCGGCGCCGCCTAGCGAGCCTGGGCATCGAGGAAATCGCCTTGCGGACGGACCGCGACTACGTGGGGCCCATCGCCCGATTCATGGAGCGGCGGGCACGCCGTTAGTCCTCGAGCACCACGTCGCCGCTCTTCCCGCCCTGCTTTCGGACGAGCCGCACGCCCTCGATGCGCATGGCGCGGTCCACGGCCTTGCACATGTCGTAGACGGTGAGGGCGGCGACGGCTACCGCCGTGAGCGCCTCCATCTCCACGCCGGTCTTCCCGGTGGTGCGCACAGTCGCTGCGATGTCGACGGCGTGCTCTTCTTCGTTGGGCGTGAGGCGGACATCGATGCCGGTGAGGAGCAGGGGGTGGCACATGGGGATGAGCTCGTGCGTCCGCTTGGCCGCCATGACACCCGCGATCTGCGCCACGGCGAGGACGTCGCCCTTTGGCAATCCGCCTTCCTGGATAAGCGCGAGCGTCTCCGGGCGCATGACGACGCGGCCGCGGGCCTCGGCCTCGCGCAGGGTCTCGTCCTTGGCAGTCACGTCGACCATACGCGCACGCCCGGCTTCATCGATGTGCGAAAGGCGCTCACCGTGCGTCATTCCGGACCACTATACATGTAGCGACGTGGAAGAGTCCTCTCGTTCTCCCCTTCTTGCGGGCCTTGTCGGCCGAGCGACACGGGCCGGCAGACGTCGGCTCACCCGAGCGTTGCCCGCGACAGTCGCAGCGCCAGCCGTGGGCTCACACGTCGTGCGGCGCACCCTTCCAGCGCTCCCGTCCGATGTGGTACGGTGAGGCACCGGCGGCATCCGCCGGGCAGACCTCACGAACGAGATCTACGATGGTTCGACCTGCCGCAGCCGCGCGGCACACAGTGGAGGTGTGGAACTCCCGTCCTTCCCTCGCGGAAGGGCGGGACGTCATTGGCTCGCCCCGCTCCATCCACTCCTGACACCTACACCCCCTCCCACCCTGGGAGGTCGTGACGGAGGCGAGACATCCCATGCAGGTCGAACTCTACGACACGACGCTGCGCGACGGCGCGCAAATGGAGGGCGTGTCCCTCAGCGTCGAAGACAAGCTCAAGATCGCCAGCAAGCTCGACGAACTCGGCATCCACTACATCGAAGGCGGCTGGCCTGGCTCCAACCCCAAGGACGCGGAGTTCTTCGTTCGCGCACGTTCCCTCCCGCTGCGCCACGCCAAGCTGGCCGCGTTCGGTAGCACGCGCAAGGCGGGAGGCCACGCCGAAACCGACGCGAACCTCCGGTCGCTGCTCGACGCCCTCACCCCGGTCTGCACCGTGGTCGGGAAGGCCAACGACCGGCACGTCCGCGAGGTCCTCGAGACCACGAACGAAGAGAACCTGGCGATGATCGCCGACTCCGTCCGGTACCTCAAGAGCCAGGGCCGGACCGTGTTCTTCGACGCCGAGCACTTCTTCGACGGCTTTTTCTCCGACCGCGAGTACGCCCTCGCGTGCCTGCGGGCGGCTGCGTCCGCCGGCGCCGACTGCCTCGTCCTGTGCGACACCAACGGCGGCACCATCACCTCTCGGCTGGTGGACGTCATCCGTGCGGTCCAGGCGTCCATCGACAGCCCCCTGGGCATCCACGTCCACAACGACGCCGGGCTGGCTGTGGCCAACTCCATCGCCGCTGTGGAGCTGGGCGTCCGTCAGGTTCAGGGCTGCATCAACGGATACGGCGAGCGGTGCGGAAACGCCGACCTGTGCGCCGTCATTCCGAACCTCAAGCTCAAGCTGGGCATCGACGTGGTGACGGACGAACAACTCGCCCGGCTCACCGATGCGTCGCACTACGTGAGCGAGGTCGCCAACATGGCGCCCAACCCCTACGCGCCCTACGTGGGCTCGAGCGCTTTCGCGCACAAAGGCGGGCTGCACACGGCGGCGCTGGTGAAGAGCGAGATGTCGTACCAGCACGTGCCGCCCGAGGCGGTGGGCAACACGCGGCGGTTCCTGGTCTCCGAGCTGGGCGGCAGTCGCGGCCTCGTTCAGAAGGCGCGGGAGCTGGGGATGGAGCTGACGCGTGAACAAGCCCGGGCCCTGCAAGAAAAGATCAACGACCTCGAGGCTCGCGGCTACCAGTACGAAGGCGCCGAAGCCTCGTTCGAACTGCTGCTGCGCCGTTCCCAGCCCGGGTACGTCCCTCCGTTCGAGCTCCAGGACTTCTGGATCGTGGAGCGCCGGGCCGCGCACGGCGAGGCCGGGCGGGAGATGCAGGCCGAGGCGATGGTCAAGGTCGCCGTCGACGGCGACGTGGTCCAGACGGCGGCCGACGGGAACGGGCCGGTGAACGCGCTGGACGCGGCGGTACGGAAGGCGCTGGTCCAGTTCTTCCCCAGCATCAACGCTGTGAAGCTGGTCGACTACAAGGTGCGGATCATCGACAGCGCCTCGGCCACGGCGGCGTCCGTGCGCGTGCTCATCGAGTCGACGGACGGGACGCGATTTTGGACGACGGTGGGGGCGTCGACGGACATCATCGAGGCGTCGTGGCTGGCGCTGCAGGACTGTCTGGAGTACTGGCTGTTGAAGCAGGCGCAGGCAGCGCCCGGATAAATGGCGAAGGCCCCGAGCCGGTGAGGCCGGGGCCCTCGTTCGTAACCTCCTGGCAGTGGCCTATTTTCCGCACCCCGTTGCCAGGGCAGTATCGTCGGCGCTGAGGCGTTTCACTTCCGTGTTCGGGATGGGAACGGGTGGTTCCGCCTCGCTCTGACCACCAGGAGACCGAAGACGTTGGTAGCGGGAGGGGGATTCGAACCCCCGACCTTCGGGTTATGAGCCCGACGAGCTACCACTGCTCCATCCCGCGACGTGACTGAACAGGAGAACAGGGTGGGTGGTGAGCGCGCGATCGCGCGTGGAGTTTAATGTAGGTCAAGCCCTCGACCATTAGTACGGCTCAGCTGAGTCCGTTGCCGGACGTACACCTGCCGCCTATCTAACGGGTGGTCTACCCGTGGTCTTACTCTCCGCCGAAGCGGAGATGGGAAGCCTCATCTTGAGGTGGGCTTCGCGCTTAGATGCCTTCAGCGCTTATCCCGTCCGGACATGGCTACCCGGCGGTGCTCCTGGCGGAACAACCGGTACACCAGCGGTCCGTTCACCCCGGTCCTCTCGTACTGGGGGCAACTCCTCTCAAGCTTCCTGCGCCCACGCCGGATAGAGACCGAACTGTCTCACGACGTTCTGAACCCAGCTCGCGTACCGCTTTAACCGGCGAACAGCCGGACCCTTGGGACCTGCTCCAGCCCCAGGATGCGACGAGCCGACATCGAGGTGCCAAACCTTGCCGTCGATGTGAACTCTTGGGCAAGATAAGCCTGTTATCCCCGGGGTAGCTTATATCCGTTAAGTCACGGCCCTTCCACACGGGACCGTAAGATCACTTTGCCCGACTTTCGTCCCTGCTCGGCTTGTAGGCCTCACAGTCAAGCCCCCTTATGCCAATGCACGCGACGGGTGATTTCCATCCACCCTGAGGGGACCTTTGGGCGCCTCCGTTACCTTTTAGGAGGCGACCGCCCCAGTCAAACTGCCCACCAGGCACGGTCCGCCTGCTTGATCAGGCGTTAGAACGCAAACCAGAGAAGAGTGGTATTTCAACGGCGGCTCCACCGAGCCCGGAAGCCCGGCTTCTCAGCCTCCCACCTATCCTACGCATCCCTGGCCCGCATCCAGTGCCAAGCTGCAGTAAAGCTCCACGGGGTCTTTTTGTCCTGGCGCGGGTAACCCGCATCTTCACGGGTACTTCAATTTCGCCGAGTCCCTCGTCGAGACAGCGCCCAGATCGTTACGCCATTCGTGCGGGTCGGAACTTACCCGACAAGGAATTTCGCTACCTTAGGACCGTTATAGTTACGGCCGCCGTTCACTGGGGCTTCGGTTCGGAGCTCATCACCCTCCCCTTAACCTTCCAGCACTGGGCAGGCGTCAGCCCCTATACATCCCCTTACGGGTTAGCAGAGACCTGTGTTTTTGTTAAACAGTCGCCTGGGCCTGCTCTCTGCGGCCTCCGGCGGCTCCCCCGGCGAGCGGGTTCACCGTCAGAGGCACCCCTTCTCCCGAAGTTACGGGGTGAGATTGCCGAGTTCCTTAACGAGGGTTCTCTCGATCACCTTGGAGTCCTTACTCCAACCCACCAGTGTCGGTTTCCGGTACGGGCACCTCCGGTGCTAGCGACGAGGCTTTTCTCGGCAGCATGGGCTCAGCCGACTCGCTTTGACTGACGTCTCCACTCGCCCCGATCCCTCCGCTTAACCCGGCGACGGATTTGCCTGCCGCCGGACGCCTACGGATCAGGGACGCGCCATGTCCAGTGGGCGCGCTCGACCTACCCTCCTGCGTCACCCCTTCGCCTTAGAGCGCCCCGGAGGTGGTGCTGGAATACTAACCAGCTGTCCATCGCCTACGGCGTTCGCCCTCGGCTTAGGCCCGACTAACCCTACGCGGAAGAACCTTCCGTAGGAAACCTTGGGTTTCCGGTGTGCCGAATTCTCATCGGCATTGCGCTACTCATGCCGGCATTCGCACTTCCGTCCGCTCCAGCGCGGCTCGCGCCTACGCCTTCACTGCTGAACGGAACGCTCCCCTACCTCCCTCCGCCAGAGGCGGAAGGACCACGGCTTCGGTGGCAGGCTTGAGCCCCGGTACATTGTCGGCGCAGAGCCACTCGACCAGTGAGCTATTACGCACTCTTTAAATGATGGCTGCTTCTAAGCCAACATCCTGGTTGTTTCTGCGACTCTACATCCTTTGACACTTAGCCTGCACTCCGGGACCTTAGCCGGTGGTCTGGGTTGTTTCCCTCTCGACCGTGAAGCTTAGCCCCCACGGACTCACTCCTGCGGTCGATGCGTTGGCATTCGCGGTTTGGTTGGGTTTGGTAAGCGCTAGCCCCCTAGCCCATCCAGAGCCCTACCTCCAACGCACATCCCGCAAGGCTGCCCCTAAAGGCATTTCGGGGAGAACCAGCTATCTCCTGGTTCGCTTGGCATTTCACCGCTACCCACAGGTCATCCTAGAGCTTTGCAACGCTCACAGGTTCGGGCCTCCACGAGGCATTACCCTCGCTTCACCCTGCCCATGGGTAGATCACCAGGTTTCGGGTCTACTCCCAGCGACTGGACGCCCTGTTCAGACTCGCTTTCGCTACGGCTCCGCCAGTCTCCTGGCTTAACCTGACGCCACTGAGAGTAACTCGCCGGCTCATTCTTCAATAGGCACGCCGTCATCCGCCTCGCGGCGGACTCCGACTGCTTGTAGGCACGCGGTTTCAGGGACTCTTTCACTCCCCTCCCGGGGTGCTTTTCACCTTTCCCTCACGGTACTGGTTCACTATCGGTCATCATGGGTATTTAGCCTTGGAGAGTGGTCTCCCCAGCTTCCCACGGGATTCCTCGTGTCCCGTGGTACTCAGGAACAGCGACGGAAGCCGCATCGGTTTTCGCGTACGGGGCTCTCACCCTCTCTGGCGGCCCGTTCCAGGGACCTTCTGCTAACCGTGCGGTTGGTAACTTCCTGCGGGCGCCGCACCACCCGCTGTCGCGTCCTGCAACCCCGGAGCCGCATAGGAATGCGGTCCACTCAGTCGGCTCCGGTTTGGGCTGCTCCCCGTTCGCTCGCCGCTACTAAGGGAATGATCTCTGTTCCTCCGGGTACTGAGATGTTTCAGTTCCCCGGGTGCCCCCCTCCTGGCCTATGTGTTCAGCCAGGGGTGTCCCGCGATGAAGCGGGACGGGTTACCCCATTCGGGAATCCCCGGCTACGCCTGCTCGACGGCTAACCGAGGCTTATCGCAGTCTTGCCACGCCCTTCATCGGCCCATGATGCCAAGGCATCCACCGCGCGCCCTTCGTAGCTTGACCTACATTAAGGTCCAAGCGTGATCGTGCGCTCGAAGTACCTGTTCCCTCTGTTCAGTTGTTAACGTGCGTTCCGCCTTCCGCGGACCCCCACGGCCGATGCTGCCATCCGCCGCGCGCGTCCTCCGGAAGCCTCCGCCCGCTCACAAAACGATCGGCCTGATGTCTCAAGCCGATCGAGCGAGGCATCAGTGCCAGGATGAGCGGGCTATGCAGTTGCGCGAACCGTCGTCGTCATTCGTTCTCGCGTCTCGTCCCTCCGGGCGCCCTGCAGTCTAGCGAACGGGGCCTGGCCCGACAAGGCCCGCCAGCCCGGCGGGTCGTGGTGGAGCCGAGGAGATTCGAACTCCTGACCTCCGCCGTGCAAAGGCGGCGCTCTCCCAACTAAGCTACGGCCCCGCGTTGGTTCGCTCGATGGTGGGCCATTCTGGATTCGAACCAGAGACCTCAGTCTTATCAGGACTGCGCTCTAACCACCTGAGCTAATGGCCCACAGGCGCCGGAGCACGGTCTCGCGTGCACCTTAACCCCTGGATAGCGCCGGGAAGCGGAACGGGGTCGCTCGCCATCGGGCCCGGCGAGCAGGGCCTGACGGTAGGAGCTCCCCGAAGGGAGGTCGTACCGATCGACCTGGGTTCGGGCTGAGTCCGCCGCCGGCACCGCACCAGGCCGGCTTCCGTCTCAGCCGACGAATCCCTAGAAAGGAGGTGATCCAGCCGCAGCTTCCGCTACGGCTACCTTGTTACGACTTCGTCCCAGTCACCAGCCCCACCCTAGGCGCCTGCCTCCCTTGCGGGTTGGCTCAGCGACTTCAGGTGTTGCCGGCTCCCATGACGTGACGGGCGGTGTGTACAAGGCCCGGGAACGTATTCACCGCAGTATGCTGACCTGCGGTTACTAGCAACTCCGCCTTCATGCAGGCGGGTTTCAGCCTGCAATCTGAACTGAGGCCGGCTTTTTCGGATTAGCTCCGGGTCGCCCCTTCGCAACCGTCTGTACCGGCCATTGTAGCGTGTGTGTAGCCCAGGGCATAAGGGACATGCTGACTTGACGTCATCCCCGCCTTCCTCCCCGTTGAACGGGGCAGTCTCGCCAGAGAAGTACAACTGGCGACGAGGGTTGCGCTCGTTGCGGGACTTAACCCAACACCTCACGGCACGAGCTGACGACAGCCATGCATCACCTGTACCGGCTCCCCGAAGGGTCCCTTGCCTTTCGGCTCGGTACCACCGGCGTTTCAAGCCCTGGTAAGGTTCTTCGCGTTGCGTCGAATTAAACCACACGCTCCGCTGCTTGTGCGGGCCCCCGTCAATTCCTT
>FWWM01000466.1_pt1 | contig 134195 bp, 119 predicted proteins | sample 2228351 | NCBI WGS metagenome assembly FWWM01 (sample SAMEA103939774, study PRJEB20133) | metagenome
GAGCAAACAACATGTTGCAGGAGCTTGACGGGTAGCTATACACTATGCCCGTGACTAAAGAAGGGGAGCTTAGAGGGACTTTATCAGAGGTCTCGAATCCCTTATAATGTCTCTATGAGGTAGACTATGCTCTTTTTACTTTTTCCGGACGTGGCACTTGCTTACATAACCGTAGTGACTGACTTTGACGATGGCAACCTTGAATCCCCGGTCGCGTGCTCTGTTTTCGTCACAAACAGCGTGGGTGGGCTCTCCGCGGAACCCGGTGGCATTGGGACATATTCCCTGCACGCCACCTACTCCCTTGGCAATCCCTCTGGCCGTGCTTATCTCCGGGGGACATTCGCACCAGGCCAGTTCCGGGGCCGTGGCCTTTTCTTTTACGCCAGGGGAAGAGGGATATGGGACATCGGCGTGGCAATTCTCGGGGCCTCTTCCCCTGCTTATTACAGGTTAGCGCTGACTGACCAATGGCAAGCTTATTACATCAAGTGGAACGACTTCTTTTACGGCCCCCCCGAAACCATTCGCCCACCAGTGGACATGAGCCTTCTTGTAGCATTGTATTTCGTCCCCCAGGAATGCCAGGGAGGCGCGGCAGGCGAGCTGTGGCTTGATTCTCTGGGATACTTCTACTCCGAGGGGCCGCAGGCCTGGGACTATGACGGCGACGGCATTCCGGACCAGACCGATCTGGACGCGGATTCCGACCGGTGGCCGGACACCCTTGAGATTATAGCGGGAACGAACCCCCTTGACAGCCTGGATCATCCAACGGGCGAGCTGGGGATTCCGGGTGGCTGTTATTTCGGTCTTTACCCCGTTCTCGGCCTCACGGACGAGCAGATGGTCTTTTCGGACATAACTGGCCTCAAGCCCGCGCTGGTCACGGTATTCATTGATCAGTGGGGCGATTCAACCCACTTTTTTCACTTTGACAGAACCGCGTGCGATTTCATAGCGAGGCAAGGAGCGATTCCCGTCTACCAGTGGCCCATGATGAGAAGGGGCCCTGTCCCACCGGGTTGGGAGTGGCTGAGAAGCTATCCCCTTGAGGCACGATTCAGCCCGGAGAGCGTGATAGCCGGAGTATATGACGCTGATCTGGCTGGTTTCGCGAGCGAGGTTGCCGAGTGGGGCCTGCCCCTTTTCATTAATCCACTGATAGAGTATAACGCTGGCCTTGTCCAGTATTCGGGCCTCACGAATTTCGGGCCAGACGCCCGAAGCATCCCTCCCAGGGATTCCATGGGGTTCTTCGGGGGAACCTGGATCGGGGACACCCTCGCCGCTCTCTGCGACACTGTTCCAGGGGATTCGCTCCGGAATTATTACGGCGATCCCTCGGTTCCTGATGGCCCGGAGCGGGTAGCGGACGCTTTCGCGCGCATCCAGGACATCTTTGCCATCGCTGGCGCGGATAATGTGATATGGACACTCCAGGTCTTGCCAGGCCTTGTCGTGGATTCCAGTTGGGGGGGCTGGAACAGTCCCGTCTATTATTATCCGCCCGGACGCTATCCCCCATGGCACTCCTCCTCGGGCCACCACGGGATGATAAGCGATTCCGGCGACACCGTGCGGCTCACGGAGGTATTCGCTGAGGCATACGACACCCTACTGGCAATAAGTCCCTTGCCTATCCTCATAATAGAGTTTGCTGTTCACACGGATTCCGCAACCGGGACGACTGACATGTCCTTCATTTTCTCGGAGGACTTCTGCGACATCCTGAAGAACGATTATCCCTGGGTAAAGGGCTTCACCTACGCGAATTCCGACGCCTATGACACGGATTACAGGCACACGGGCCTGCAGATTGACTCCGCGAGGGCGCAGGTATTCCCCGGGGAACCCGCGGCCTTCTCTTCCTGCATCGGCACTGATCCCTACTATTTCCAGGATCCCTTGCTTCCCACCCTGGGAACGAGGGAGTGGCCGGGCAAAAAGGGAACCGCGTTCGTGGCCCGGCCCAACCCCTTCGTGAATAATACGATCATAACCTGCCCACAGGACGCTATCCTGGTCTCGGTCTACGACCCCGCGGGCCGGCTCGTCTGGCAGAAAGAAAACCCGGGAAGGGAGATAACCTGGCCCGTGGGGCCGGTTGGCCCCGGAATCTACCTGGTGGTGGCGAGAACGGAAAGCGCCTCGCGCGTCCTGAAAATAGTCAGGGTGGGCGACTGAAAGCCCGAAAAGCCCGCCCCGAACTTTCGGCCATAGCAATGGATATGTCATAATCCAACCATGAGAAAGTTTATTCTTGCAGGTCTCAGCGTTCTGAGTGCTGGCCCCGCGCGCAAAACCGCAGGGATCCGGTCCCCCAGCCCACCACGGGCCATCCTCTCAAGGGAATATCCGGATGTGAAGCTCACCAGGCAAAAGGCCCTTTTCCGGCCAACAGATGCTCCCTATTCCTTCCCGAAGAATGGCTGGGCGAACGATGGCCACCTGAAAAAGATCCTCTCGACCGAGGCCAGGAAACGCCTGGGCATAAACGAGGACTATTCCCAGTATAAGCCCCGCGGCCATTACACCTACTACGAGTTCAAACAGCCCATGAGCCAGAGGCTTTCCGACTCTGAGTGGCAGGAGATGCTTGGAACCGGTAGGCTGGAGACGTCAGGGTGGATTGGAGAGATATGGGGAAACAATGAGACCTTAGCGTGATAGCGCGGGCGCCCTCGCCTGCGGATTCAACTCGGTGTCGCGTTTAGTTGCAACCGGAAGGCCCTAACCAGTAAAATTTTCTCCTATGGCAATAGTAGGTAATTTTCTGCTCTGGCTCGGTATAGGCCTTGCCCTTGGCTCCGCGGCCCTTCTTTTCATCTCGGCCATCACAAGAAAAGGGGTGTTCGGCGGCCTCGGCAGGCTCCTTTACATCCTGTTTTTCGCGGATGTCTTCATCCTGTCCGCGCTACTCCTCTACTCCCTGATAACCCTTGATTACTCCCTACTATATATCCAGCGTTACGCGGCCAGCGATCTGAGCCTGTTTTACAGGATAGCGGCCTTCTGGGGGGGGCAGGCAGGAAGCCTGATATTCTGGGTTCTCGTTCTGTCCATATATGGCCTCATCGTTTGCCTGAAGGAGAAGCAGGAAGGAATATGGGCGCAGGCGACCATAGCCCTCATCTCAGCGTTCTTCATCGTGCTGACCATAGAGTCAAACCCCTTCAGGCCAGCACCCACCCCCGTGGCCGATGGCATGGGCCTGAATCCGTTCCTGAGGAACCTATGGATGATTTTCCACCCGCCGGCAATTTATCTCGGATACGCGGGAAGCGCGGTTCCTTTCGCTTACATAATAGCCTCATACATGAACCACGGCAAGGCCGATGAGTTCCTGGGGAGGGCGCGGATATGGACCCTCTTTACCTGGGCTTTCCTCGGCCTTGGAATATTCCTGGGCGGGAGGTGGGCATATGTCGTCCTGGGGTGGGGCGGATACTGGGCCTGGGATCCCGTTGAGAACGCGTCCTTGATACCGTGGTTCTTCGGAACAGCCCTGGTTCACTCCGTAGTGCTACAGATGACCAGAAAAGAGGGGTTCCGGAGGTGGGCCTTGCTCTCGTCGTTCCTTTTCTTTTTCATGTGCCTTACTGGCACCTTCATAACCCGCTCAGGGGTAATCCAGTCCGTGCACGCGTTCGCTTTCTCCCGTATAGCCTATTATTTCTACGTCTTTATGATCCTCATGCTGGGATACATCATCGCCCTCGCGATCATTCTCTGGCGCAGGATCAGGGCCCCGGAAAGGACGCGCGGCCTCCTTAACAGGGAAAACATCCTTTCGCTTGCCAATTGGGTTCTGTTCATTCTGGGCCTGGGCGTTCTCGCGATGACCCTACTACCACCCCTGATAAGGAAAACCAGCCTCTCGCCAGCGAGCTTTGACGCGGCTACCGCGCCGTTCCTGATACTTCTCTTGATATTGATAGCACTGGCTCAGCTCGCCCCCTGGGCAGGGGTCAGGCTGAACCTGAAAAAGATACTATGGGTCATTGGCCTGTCAATCCTGTCAATACCCGTCTGGTATCTAATCGGCATAAAACATCCATACGGGCTGTTGGGCGCGTGGGCCGCGGGCCTCCTGGCCTGGGCCGCGATGTGGGAGCTGGTTCGTTCCATGAGAAGGCCATTCCTTCCGACGATTGGCGCGCACCTCTCGCACCTTGGTCTGGCAATAGCCTCGTTGGGTATAGTCGGGTCAAAAGGCGAGATAAGACAGGAATTCCCGTTTGAGCCCGGCGGGAAGATGGCGCTTGCTGGCATCAGCTTTGAGGCCGGAGAACCAAGGGAATACACGGAGGCCGGCAAGCACGCGGTTTTTGAGCTCCCAATTCTGGTAAAAGAGGGCGAGAGGGCATTAGGGACAATGTCCCCTAAATCAATCCTATACGAGAAATGGGAGAGGATGGGTTATTTCCCCGGCGTGGACATAATTCCGCAGGCCTGGGGGGACGCCTATGTTGCCCTATACCAGGATGAAGGCGGAAGCTGGAAAATCCTGGCCGCGAGGGTTCCGCTCATCCAGCTCCTGTGGATTGGGTGCTGGATGTTGTTTGTTGGCTGTATAATACCGGCCTTCGCGAAACGGAGGAAAACATGATGGGATACCTTCTTCTGGCCACGCTCGCTTCAGCGCCCCTGGACAGGGGGGTTGGTCTTGGCTTCATCGTTGGCCTTCCCACGGGCGTTGATGTGAAGTTCTGGAACGGTTCGGGAATATGTCCGGTCCTCGTGGCCGGCATAAACGAGGGCGACAACTTCCACTTCCACGGCGACATCAACCTGCACTATCCCATACAGGCCCAGAGCGTCAACTTCCTGTTATACTACGGAGCTGGGATCAAGGCCGAAGAGGAGCCTCGCGATCACTTCGTGTTCGGACCACGGGTGCCCGTCATCGGCTTTGAGATGACCCTGTATGAGATTCCGCTTGACTTTTTCGTGGAGATGGCGCCGACCCTTGAGTTCGGAGGAGACCCTGATTTTGATTTTGACTTTGAGGGCGGCATCGGGATGAGGATAACCATAAAGTAAGGGTGACCACGATCAAAATCTTCTAACCCCAGCGAGAGCTCGCGTAGCTAATTGTCTTATCTCTGGGTCTGGGTCTTGTTTGGCGATTTTTTCTATTAAACCCTCAACGCTGGCGCCAGATGCGGCCTGGGCCAAAAGAACGCGCAGGGCAGTTTTTCGGTCCTGGGGGCGTCCGGTCTCAAGGATACCCTCTATCATTGGCATGAACTCAGAGGCATCGGCCCCAAGCTTCATTATCGCACCAAATGTGGCCATCCTTGTCCTCTCGTCCCCCTCCTCCATGGCCTCAAAAAGGAAGTAGAAGAACATGGAGCGCTCGCCTTTCGGTAGATACGGCAATGCGCCTGAGAGGAGGATCACGGCCTCTTCCCAGAGCGAGGCCTCTTTGTGGAAAAGCCTTCCAGCCTCATAGGCTATAACAAACGGGAATTGCTTTGCCGGCCTTCCGGAGAGTCTCTTGACGACCTCAAGCCGTTTTTCCTTGGTTAGCTGGAAGAGCTTCATGTCAAGGCCCGAGATGAGCTCAGCGAGCATATCCTCATCCGCCGGGGCATCTATGCCCCCGGACACAAAGGCTCTCCAGCTGGCACTCCCGTTCATAAATTATATTTTAACCGTAAACGCCTGGAAGATCAAGGCCCAGGATCACCCCCATCATCAAACCCTTTTCAGGCAGGGTTTTTTCAGGCCAGCAAGCGCTCTCCTGAAGCACTGCGCGCCTTTTCAACAACCATGGGGAATAACGGGGTCGCTCCCGCAGGTGGCGACCGTGATGGTCTATTCTGGCTCACAACTGGAAATCGGCAACCGGCAACTGGTATAATTTGCAAATGTTTCCCATTCTATTTCGCGTAGGGAGCCTTGAGATCAGGACCTACGGGGTCATGATGCTCCTTGCGTTCCTCTTCGGTATATGGTGGACAGGAAGGGAATTCGCCAGGATGGGCATATCAAAGGAAAAGGTCTGGGACCTGGCCCTCTGGATAATGATCTCCGGGGTTGCTGGCGCGAGGCTGGTCTATGTTTGGGAACACTGGGCATATTTCTCGCAAAACATCGGGGAAATATTCGCCATATGGCACGGGGGACTCACTTTCTACGGCGGGCTTCTGGCTGTGCCCGTCGTGCTCATCTTCTTCAGGGTGAACCGCTGGGCCTTCTGGCCCGCTGTGGACGCAATGGCACCAGCCCTCGCGGCAGGAATAGGCATAGGCAGGTGGGGCTGTTTCTTCAACGGGTGCTGTTTCGGAAAGCCAACGAGCCTGCCCTGGGGTGTTGTCCTGCCCGCGGGGACGGAGTTCGGGGAGCTCTTTCCGGGCCAGCGCATTCACCCATCGCCCCTGTATGAGAGCCTTGGAGAGTGGGTTCTGTTTCTCATTATCATATTCCTGGTGAGGAAAAAGGCCCCATATCCGGGATTTACCTTTGCCTTTTTCGTGTTTTTCGCTGGCCTGATAAGGTTTCTGAACGACTTTACCAGGCACTACGCTGACACAGCATACATCCTTCCGCCGCTGACCTTCAACCAGATCATAGCCATTGCCCTCATGGCTACTGCCACGGGCCTCGTAGTGTATCTTGAAATTCGCAAAAGACGCCCTCGCAGGGATTCTTGATTTTTTGCTTCCGTCCGCGTGTTCTGCCTGCGGCGCGGGAGGCAGTGAGTTTCTCTGCGAGACCTGCAAAAAGGCCCTGGGCAACCTCTCCGGAAGACACTTAAAGTCCACCAGAACCCTTGAGGTCCTGGCGCCGTTTCTCTACGATGGGCCAGCGAAAAACCTGGTCGTTGACTTCAAGTATCACGGCATAAGGGGCCTGGCAAAAGAGATGGCTGTCTTTATGGCCAGGAGAATTGAAGGACTCGGCATAGCGGCCCTCGTTCCCGTCCCCCTTCATCACGCCCGGATAAGGGAGAGGGGCTACTCACAGACCAGACTGCTGGCCGATAGCATATCAAGGATAACCGGAATTCCGGTCGTAAATTGCCTGAAAAGAAACCGCTACACGACCCCCCAGGTGGAGCTGTCCGGCCGGGAAAGGCTCTCCAACCTGCAAAATGCGTTCGCGTTCACGGGGCCGTTTTCGCCTGAACCTGTCGCTATAATAGATGACATCACCACAACCGGCACCACGCTCATGGAGGCCGCTGAGGTCCTTCCGGTCAGGCGAAAAATAGGGCTTGTTTTTGCAATAGCGGGAGAGGATCAGGACTTGGTATGAAAGACAAACCCGTGAGCAAGGCCGCTGTCCTCTTTATAACGGCAACGAGTGCGTTCCTGACCCCGCTCATGGGTTCAGCCGTGAACCTGGCCCTGCCCGCGCTTGGTTGGGAATTCAGAATGGATGCGGTATCCCTCGCTTGGGTTTCCACATCTTACCTTCTTTCCGCGGCCGCGTTCCTCCTGCCTTTTGGCAGGTTGGCGGACATATACGGGCGAAAAAAGATCTTTCTGTTCGGGATAGCAACCCTGACAATAACATCGTTCCTCTGTGGCATCGCACCTTCATCCGCGTTTCTGATAGTCTCCCGCGTCCTGCAGGGTATAGGCGGAGCAATGATCTTCGGGACAGGTGTGGCAATCCTGACCTCGGTCTATCCGAAAGAAGAAAGGGGCAAGGCCCTGGGCATAAACACGGCATCGGTTTATCTCGGCCTGTCAATGGGCCCCTTCCTGGGCGGAATCATCACGCACTACCTGGGGTGGCGCTATGTCTTTTTCATGAACCTGCCCATCTGCCTGCTCATAATCGCGCTCGTGTTCTGGAAACTCAGGAGCGAGTGGGCCGGAGCAAAAGGCGAGAGGATGGATTTCCTGGGTTCGTGCGTATATGCTTTTTCAATAACCAGCCTGATATACGGGCTCTCCCACATGCCGTCTTTTCTTGGCGCCGGGCTGGTAGCGCTTGGATCCCTCGGTTTTACGGGTTTTATTTTCCTGGAAATGAGGTCAAAAAGCCCTGTCCTTGACATAAGTCTTTTCGGGAAAAGCAGGGTCTTCGCCATGTCAAACCTCGCTGCGCTGATCAACTACGCGGCGACATTCGCGGTTGGTTTCCTGATGAGCCTTTACCTCCAGTATGTAAAGGGATTCAACCCCAATTTCGCGGGCATAATCATGATCTCACAACCAGCCATCCAGGCAGGCTTCTCGCCCCTCGCTGGAAGGCTCTCGGACAGGATTGAGCCCAGGATAGTCTCATCCGTCGGCATGGGACTCACAGCCATAGGGCTTTTCCTCATGGGCTTCGTGAACCAGTGGACGCCCATAGGTTTTGTGGTTGGCATCCTGGCATTGCTCGGATTTGGTTTCGCGATGTTCTCTTCGCCGAATACCAACGCGGTGATGAGCTCGGTTGAGATGAGGTTCTACGGGGTCGCGTCCGGAACACTGGGAACAATGCGCCTAGTCGGCAACATGATGAGCATGGCGATCGTCATGCTCCTGTTTGCAATAATAATTGGCAAGACCCAGATAACCCACGAGAATCCGGAAATGTTCCTGGCGAGCGCGCGCATCGCTTTTTTCCTATTCGCTGGGGTTTGCGCGCTTGGGGTGATCCCATCAATGGTCAGGGGGAAAATCAGGACGGAGAGTTCCAATCGGTAATCTAATCTTCAAGGACATTGTAAAGGGTATCCCTCCTTGCTGGCCTGAAACCAGCGGATTCTATCAGGCTTCTTATCTCGGATTCGGTCGCGGTAAGCCTGTGGCCTGCAGAGCGCATGACATTCTCCTCAACAAGAAGTGAACCCAGGTCGTCCGCACCGTAATAGAGGGCCAGCTGACCTATCTCCTTGCCCTGGGATGACCAGGAGGCCTGTATGTGGGGGAAGTTGTCAAGGTAAATTCGGGCAAGTGATATTATTCTGAGATAAAGAAGGGGCGAGGGCCTTGGCAGATTTTGAAGCTGGGTGTTGTCCGGCTTGAAGTCCCAGGCTATGAACGCGGTGAACCCGCCGGTCTCATCCTGCAATTTCCTGAGGGAATCAAGGTGTCCCACGATATCCTCCGGCCCCTCCCCTACCCCGAACATCATTGTTGCGGTTGTTTTGAAACCGATCCGGTGCGCCTCGCGCGTTATCCGTAACCAGCCATCAGCGGAAACCTTTCGGGGGCTAAGGGAGTTTCTCAGCCTATCCGAGAGTATTTCCGCGCCCCCGCCGGGAATGGTCCGCAATCCAGCGTTCCAGAGCTCCTGGAGGACCTCGCGGGTTGATATACCTCTTTTCCTCGCGACAAAAGCGATTTCGGGCGGACTGAAGGCGTGAAGGTGAAGCCGGTATTTGCCAGCCCTCCTTACCAGCTCAATCATGTATTCCAGGGAGACACCAGGGTTAAGTCCACCCTGGAGCAAAACCGTTGTTATGCCAAGGGCCTCGGCTTCAGCGAGGCGTTCTTCCCACTCGTTCAGGGACATGAGGTATGACTCACGGTGTCCCTCTGGTCGCCAGAAAGCGCAGAACGAGCACCTTGAAACGCAAATATTCGTGTAATTTATGTTGGTGTCAACTATATATGTGACCCTAGCCGGATCGTTGAGCCTGCAACGGGCCTCGTGCGCTCGCTTGCCAATGAGATGCAGGGAGACATCCATGAGAAGCTCAACAGCTTCGTTCCTGCTAATGCGGCTCATACCCCCAGCAATTCCCTGAACCTCGCGAGGCCCTTCCTTTCCGCGAGGCCCATCCTGTAGACGATTCCCTTGATATACGAGATAGCCTCCGCGCGAGAAAGCCCGAGCTTGCGCCGCTTTTCCTCAACAAGGCCATCAAGGTCATTAAGGTTTGCGGCAAGAGCAAAGGCAATATCACGGGCGAGATCGGACGCGAGGGTCTCGTCAATGTCCCCGCGTATTACCCAGAGTGCGTAGACAAAAGGCAGTCCCGTCCAATCATACCAGAGCTCCCCCAGGTCGTATGCCCTGTAGCCCGGGAATGACCTGATCCTCTTGCGCAGGTAAAGGGCCTCGTCCCCTATGGAGAGGTAGGCCGCAGGCCGAGAATAGAGGTCGTCCTCGGTGTAGGTGAACCCGTGGACCCCAAACGCTTTTCTCAGAAGGACATCAAGAAGTGCGGACGAGGTCGCCGTTTGCCTCGTTATCCCTATCTGCTCCCCGGCCAGCTTGCCCATCTCAACCCGAGAGAAAAGCAGAACGCTTTTGACCGCCCCGGTTGCCGCGATGCAGAAGTCCTTCAGGGGAAAGACCTTGCCCTCCATAGCAAAGTAGGTCGCTGAGGGCATTATGGTCGCGTCAACAAGCCCAGCCGAGACCATCGCGCCCGCGTCGCGGGGCATTATCGGCACGAGCTTGTATCCGGTGAGGCCCCTGAAAAACGGGTCTGAGTTGAGATATGGTATTCTGCCGAGGATCATGCGTCGCTCCTGGTTCCGGGTCTCACATTCTGAAACGGATCACGGGACTCAATCTCGCCTATTGAAAATCGGCAAAAATCAAACATGCTCACGAGGCCCTGTAAAGCCCGTCCCTCCTCACGGGAATTGCCCCTGCCCAGCGGATTATTTCCCTGACATCATCCTCTGCCAGGCCAAGGGGGGAGCGCGCGCCGGCTGAGTGCGCGACTCGTTCCAGGCCAACCGTCCCATCTATATCATCAGCGCCAGAGGCGAGGGCCACAGACGCGAGCCGGGGGCCCATCATTATCCAGTAGGCCTTTATGTGCTGGAAGTTATCAAGGAAAAGCCGAGAAATGGCAGTGATCCGAAGTATTTCCTGCGCTGATAAGGGTCTGGTAGCGCTCCCAAGCGGGTTGCCTCCGGTCTGGAAGGGGAGGGGGATAAAGCTCATGAAACCCCCTGTTTCATCCTGCAGGGAGCGCAAAAGCTCCATGTGTTGGATTATCTCCTCGCGTGTCTCTTTGTGGCCAAATAGCATTGTGGCGTTGGACTTTATGCCCGCCGAATGCGCCTCCCGGTGAACCCTGAGCCAGGTCCCAGGCCCGGCCTTACGAGGAAATAACTCCTGGTGAAGGCGCACGGAAAGGATCTCCGCGCCGCCCCCCGGCAGGGCATCAAGGCCCGCGTCCCTCAGTCTCCGTAGGGCCTCAAGCGTGGATACACCCTCTCGCTCAGCGATGAAGGCTATCTCGGTCGCAGTAAAGGCCTTTATTGTGACCATCGGATACCTTGCCCTGATTCCGCTTATCACCTCCTCATAGTAGCTGAGGCCAAGTTCAGGGTTCAATCCGCCGGTAATGTGGACTTCGGTGAGGCCGGGGCCCACGGCTGATATTATCTCGTCCGCGCTCAGAGTGCGAGAATCATGCCTCTCCCTCCAAAAGGCGCAAAACGAACAACGGGAGACGCAATAATCCGTGTAATTGATGTGCAGGTTGACCGAGTAATATGCCCTGTCGCCGTGAAGGGCCTTCTTAACCTCGTGAGCTTCCTCAAGAAGCTCATGCAAGGGGGCCTGGAAAAGATCAAGCCCCTCCTGGGCAGAAAGCCTCCTCTGGGACATGATGGGCATAGGGCTGAGATTATAACCGGGGAGCACTGCCGGTTGCCAGGTTATACCCTTAACTCTGAGAAGTACCCACCGCGTTTACTTCCCTCCTCCCCCAGTTTCCTCCTGCCTCTGAAGCCAGTTTATGTAATAGTTAAGCAATGTGTTCGCCAGGTTCTGCGCCTCTGTTGTCAGCGTAAGGCCAGTTACCCTTGCCCTCCTGTTTGCCTTCTGTATAAGGGTGCCATCGTCCAGGTAAATGCCCACCTCAAATTCCGCGTCGTCGCCGGTTTTTCTCACAGTCCCGTATATGAAGATGTTGCCACCCATCTCCGTTGTCAGCCGTTTGGCGTCGTCAGTGCTTATGGTTTCGGTGGTTATGTTTTGCGCCTCCATGCTGGCGTTAACCTGTCCATTCGGCACCACATCAAACCTGGGCGATTTCTCAAACACCGAACTCATCGCGTCCTGGATGGACCTGCCGAGTCCGGCGCTCTTCGCTTCCTCGGTGAGCTCCTTTAGCGGGAACACGAGCAGTTTCCTTTTTTGTATGGGCCCGCCGGAGACATATTCCTTGTTGAGCTCGCCGAGAACCAGGCCCGTTATGTCCTTCTTCGGGTCAGCGTAGACCAAGGTCTTCTGGGATATGTCCAGGACCATCTCCAGGCCGAGGTCCTTTGAGATCTTGCGGACAGTCGCTGTTATCTTGTCCGTGTATGGGGTCAGGAGTTCCTGGCTCTTCTGCTCAAGGGCCGCGACCATTTCTCTGAGAACCCGCTCGTATTCAGCCTCTTTCTCGTCTATTTCCATCTCCCTTGATATGCGCTCTTGATCAGTGAGCATGGGGCGCTTTTCCTCGTAATCCCTCCTAAGGCTGTCCAGTTGCGACTTGACGCTATCTGCTTTGAGCTCCCACTGTGCCCTGTATCTGTCCAGCTCGTCCTTTGCTTCCGCGAGCTCCTTGTAGTTTTCCATTATCACTTGAAGGTCTATGTAGCCGACCCTCGTGCCCTGTTGGGCAAAAAGCAACAAGGCCAGGATTGCAGTCATGCTGTTATGATAATGCCGGCGGCCAGGTCTGTTCCACCAATAAAAAGCCCCGGCCAGAAAGGGAGGTATGAGATTTCTTTATCGGCCGGGGCAGATAGCTTATCTCACAACCGCTTTACCTTTATAAACTGGGGCCGAATGTGATCCCATGTCTCCCCCTATCCAGATATACGCCCCCTGCCCCAGGGAAACAACGGTTTTGCCGCCTTGGAGATTCCCAGAGTAGACGAGCCTTCCGTCAGCCGAGTAAATGTCCACGGGCATAGCACCAGAGGAAATGAAACCCAGGCCACCAGCAACCGGGAAGCATATCACCCCTTTATCCTTGCCGGGCTCCTTTTCCCAGACATCCTCGTAAAGGGGCTGGCATAGGTCGCCTGCCGTAAGGCTCAGGCTTGTTGTCGCGGGGATCGGGCTATTCTGCGTTGGGTTGCGCCATTCAAACGATGGTGGAGGAGGCAACTCAGTAAGATTTACTGAGATCGCGCTTGGGTTCCAGCTGTTAAGACAGCCCTCATAGTTTCCGTCGGCTCCCAGCTTGAGAACCAGGCAGTCTTGGTCCCCGTTTGGAGTGGTTATGTATCCTACCGCTATACAGCCGCCATCGGAGGTAGCAATCACTCCACCGAAAGCATCCGCTCCTGTCCCCCCAAAGGTTCTCGCCCAGAGAAAATTCCCGGATTTATCAAATTTCATGACAGAGGCATCGTAATCACCTGATCCAGCGCTGTTCGTCCGACCAACCATAACATAGCCACTGTCAGAGGTTTGTGCAAGACCAAGACCCCAGTGTCCCAAGTCCTCCCCTTCCCCGCCTGCGACAGTCGCCCACATTATGTTGCCCGATGGATCGAGCTTTAGGAGCAGGGCATCCATCTCGCCGGACCCAAAGCTGCCCGTCCACCCAGCTATTGCGTATCCTCCATCCCAAGTCCTGATAATGTCTCTGCAATCCTCAAACCCTGGTCCACCATAACACCTTGCCCAGGATAAACTGCCTGATGTCGCAAGCTTGTAGACGAGGATATCCCTAGCGCCATATGAATAGGGCTCCGCGTTCGCCGTAAAAACATACGCTCCGTCACTGGCAATGACAGTTCTCCATATACCTTCCTCGTAAGGCCCTCCAAAAGAGTTGGCCCAGGAGAGGTTCCCGGATTGATCCAGGCCGAGGACGAAACAATCGTGATAACCGGTTGCATAGGTGCGCGTGAAACCTCCAACCACATAGCCGTCAGGGGTCTGAACGATGGATTCAGCCCAGTCGGTCTGATACCCTCCGTATGTCCTGGCCCAGATGAAGTTGCCATCGGGATCAAGCCTCATGACGATGTAATCGGACAGGCCAGCCCCAAAGCTGTATGTTACTCCTGCGACAACAAAGCCTCCATCTTGTATCTGAATTATGTTGCTGGTGCCAGGAGAAAAGTCATCATTCGCACCCCCAAAGGTCTTTGTCCAGATGATGTTTCCCAGTGGGTCCATCTTTGTCACGAATATGTCCCTGCCTGACTCGGTTCTCGTCGTGTATCCTGTAATAACATAGCCACCATCGCTTGTTTGGATGATGACACACGCTACATCATCCCCTGTCCCGCCAAAGCTCTTGGCGAACAGATTCTGAGAGACTATCGCGGTTATAAAAAGGCTCATCATGCTAAGACCTCCTCTAAGGTTTTGGGTTCAAGAATCAAAAACGAAAGAACGGCAGGGGTCTTGGCCTCATGACGCGGATGTTCCGTCAAGGCCGTTCCCATCACCATCCGTCTCAATAATCCCTTCATCAGTATCTATTTTTTACCCGGCTACCTAGAGCAAACCTAGAGCAAAAACCGCGAAATATTGATTCTAGATGTGGTTTTCGGTCATAATTACGAACATGGACACCTACAATTTGGTAGGACAGGGCTTGAGCCTCATCAAAGAAGGCGACAGGGAAAGACTGGCGGACTACATGAAGAGGCTCAGAGAGGATGACCCGCTTGCGTGGGCGATTCTTGATACAACCATTGACATGGCAAAGTCCCGGCTAACCAGCGCTGTTAGAAAGGGACTGAGGCTGAAACAAAGGGTATCGGGGGATATGAGGCTGTCCGCCATGCTCTTCAACATATTGGGCATAGCCCACACTAAGATGGGGGAGCTGACCACGGCTGAAACCTATCACACGAGGGCCCTGGAGCTCGCTGAGAAAACAGGAGAATCCCTTGGGGCAATATCCGCTCAAATATACCTCCTTTACAACATGCTCCTCCGCGCCGATTATGGGTCGCTTACCAGAGCACTTCGGGAATCTTCCCTGAAGGATAACCCTCTTGTTAAGTGCGATTTCTCATACCTGTGGGCTATCCTCAATCTGATAAGCGGAAACCCCGATGAGGCTCTCAGAAAGCTCAGATTTGTGGACGATCCGGATATCAACAGGGTCTATTGGCGTCAGGGTATGGAGGTAAAGGGGCTGGCGTTGAGAATGGCGGACAGGCTTGATGAGGCGCTTGATTGCTTGGTAAAAGTGGCGGTGGATTACGCCGAGTTCGGCGACGCATACGCCTCGTTTCCTTGCGCGAAGGCCCTTCAACTGGCAAGGTTCGCGGGGCTTGAACCACCACCAGAAAAGCTCATTAGAAAATGTATGAGTTTGGGCAGAAAGGGGCACTGGGGCGAGCTAGCCGCCTCAGGCGAAATTGAGGCCCTCCTGATTGAGGACACCGGGGAATGCGCAAAGGCCCTTCTGGGCGTGGCACAAAGCTACAAAAGAGCGAATCAGCCGATTGAGGCGTGCCTTGCTGGACTATCATCTGCCTTTCTTGCCTGGAAAACCGCGAGCCCGGTTTTCGCGGAGGTGCTGAGGTTCCTGGCCCCGCTTCTTCCCATTCACCCAGGGTTCAGAAAAGACTCACTTATAGGGGATTTTGCGGCCCGAATAGAACCTCTCCTGGCGGATGAGAAAATGCACGACATCAACAGGGGAATAAGGGCGCATCTCATAGGAGAACTCAGGATCCTTGTGAACGGAGAAAGGCTCTCTCTCAAGGGTTGGCGAAACAACAAGGCTATTTTGGCCCTGGTCTATCTCTTGCTTTTCCCCCAGCACAGGATACCAAGGGATCACCTCTTTTATCTCCTATGGCCGAGGAGAAACTACGATTCTGAGGCCAACAGGGTGCTTCTCTACAAGGCAATATATTTGATCAAAAAGAACCTCAGGGATCCTAAGCTTCTGAACAAATACCGCGATTTCTACCAGCTTGAGGAGGTCTGGACAGACCTCGGGGAGATAGAGAACCTTCTCAGGCTCGCGGACGCGACCCGCGACCTTGCCGAAAAGGAGGAATACCTGGCCAGGGCAAGGGAGCTCGCGAGAGGCGAGCTATTGCCAGAATTCCCTTATGACAGACACATTGACGAATACAGGCAATATTACAAGAGGCTCAGGAAGCGCCTGGAGGGGGATTGATAGCCTGCACGGGCAACTATAGAGGGGTCGCCCCTATTCCATCTTCAGGAGCGTGAAGCTTTTTCCCTTTACCAGCAGGAAATATATGCCCGGCGCCACAGGGGCTATCCTGTAAGAGCCGGCACCGTCCGGGTAAATCCCGCTGGCTTTCTTGCCGGCCACATCATAAAGCACTGGCTCCGGCCAGCCCACCGGAACCACAAGCCAGGTGAGGTCCTTGAAGATCGTCGGGCCTAACTGGAGCGCGCTGGAGGAAAAACCTTCTTCAAGGTCCGAATTGCCGTTCTTGAGTCTGACGAGGCATGAATCCCTCCTGATATTGCCCTTTTCATCCTGAGCCTGGACCACAAACCAGTATTCGCCATCAACGAGGAGGCCCGTATCCCACGACAACAGGCTATCGGATGTCTCAACTGTTGAGTCCCCGTCAGTGTTAGTGACAATATAGAAGAAATCCCTGTGGTCGTAATCCCCACGGGTCTTCAGGTAGTTGTCATACTCGTAGATGGTATAGACTATGCCGTAGCTATCGTAGTCAAGAGTGTCCCTGAAAAGAAACGAGAGGGTCAAGGGAATCGCGCCCTTTACCTCGTAGCTTATCCGGTAGACCCCTATGCGCTCGTATGTGGGATAACCCCAGGAAATCCCGAATTTGTCGTGTATTTTCGCTATCACATCAACCTTGCCGTAAAGGGAATCCGGGTCAAGATAAACGCTTGAGTTGTTTCTCCTGAAGGCGAACTTGCAGTCCCCACCCATGCCAGTTGACTCAAATATGGGCTTTACCGTGTCTGTGTTCGGAGAGAGGTCAACCAGGGGATTCCTTATGAAACGCCATCCCGCATCGTTCCAGTTCGTTCCCTGGTGCCTTATCCTGGCGAAGTGGCAGTGATCAAAGCCCGTAACGGGCCATTCAACAAGGTAGCCTATGGTTGTTCCCAGGGAAACCTGATCCCCGACATTCACATGATACCTGTATGGGTCTATGTGCGCGTAAAGCCAGCCATCAGACCAACCTGATGTGTTCTGGTCAGAGGTTGCGACACGCCAGTGCCAGTCACCGGATATGGTCATCCAGGCCTTCACCCAACCGGAAGCAACCGCGCGCACCTCTTTCCCGACGGTCACGCCCATTACATCAACTCCGGGATGCAGGTAGGCCCCCGAAGGGTCTCCGGAGTATTCCTGATATTCGCCCCAGGAATTTCCAACAGGGTGCACCTGGTCCTGGGGAACCAGTGGCCAGGGTATTGAGAGTATCGCGGCCGCTATCATTGCATCACCTCATTCTGGTTTGTATGTGTGGAGCGCCCTTGATACGAAAACCCGAAGGGTCTCGCCATCACAGTATATGTTTGACACGAAAGCGGGTTCGTTTGGGTTTTCATACGAGGTTTTCCAGCACTCCTCCCCTCCCTCGGAATAAGCCCAGAGAAATGCCTTCCTTGTCCCCATGTCAGTGCCGGCAACCCAGATTAGGCCTCCGCCGTAGTGCAGGGCTGAAGTTGAAACCGGAAGCTCTTTATCCCAGGTCTTCTTGCCGGCGAAATCAAAGAAAACCAGGTTGTGCGGGAAAGCGACTGCCACGCCTGTCCGGCAGATTTCCACGAACCTCGGGTATTCGTAGGGCAGTTGCCATTCCTTCGTCTTGTCCCTGTATAACCTGAGCTTCCCGTTCCATATTCCGGCCACCATTGCCTCTGATATGTCCAGGGGCGGGAGAACCTCGTATTCGCCGGCGGGTTTGAACGCATTCGTGGAATAGACTGCCACACCACGGTTTGAATTGAGGAGGACGAGATCGCCCAGAACAAAGGGCAATCCTTTTTCAATGTCCACAGCCCATGACAGCTTTCCATCCCGGTAGACGCTCATCCGCTTGCCCTGGGTTAGAACGAGACAGCCGTCATCAGTGACCTGGATATCCGTTCCTGGCCTCCAATCAAGTTCTATCTGCCAGGCACCTTTGGGGGTTGAAACGCTCAAGAAGTAACTGGGCTCTCCGGCGTGAATCTCTGCAAGAACCGCTAGGTTTCCCGAAACCGTGGCCGACCTGATGGTATCCGTTGATACCAGAGTCCAGGAGATGATGGCTAGGATCATCATGGCCATAGTTTATGGCCGGGCAACCACTCATAGCAAGCGCGAGGGGGCCCCATTGGGTTATAATCTTAAAGCTTTGAGAGTTTCCACCATGGCCTCCATAGTAATCCTCGTCTCGGCAGGTTGCCGTAAGTCCTCTGAACAAGCCGCCCCTCCGGCCCAGGCCCCCGCGGAGCCGTCCCCCAGCTCGGTTATCGTGGTAAAGGAGGGGGAGCTCCTCAGTAGCATCCTTGACAGGGTCCTTGATGGCGAGGACTACTTCAAGGCCGTCAGGGCAGTGGATTCGGTCATAGGAGCGAGGAGGATAAGGCCAGGGGACACCATGAGGCTCTACATGGACGGGGGACATCTTGTCAGGCTGGACTACACTAGGGGTTTCAACACCACCAGGTTTGACTTCACCAGCCGGGGATTCAAGACCGAAAGGATAACGCCCGATTTCAAGAAGAGGGTTGAATTCGTGAGGGGCCAGGTTGATCAGAGCCTTTATCTCTCGTTCCTTGAGCTGGGCGAGAAAGACCCGGTCCTCATCCAGTTTGCCGATATCTTCGGATGGGACATTGATTTCACGACCGAGTGCCAGAGAGGGGATTCATTCTTTTTCGTTGTGGAGAAAAATTACCTGGCGGATACCATCGCTTGCTACGGGAACATCCTGTGGGCTGAATATGACGGCAGGACGGTTGGCAAGAATGTGGCCTACAGGTTCAGAAACGAATACTACAACGACAAGGGCCAATCCCTGAGAAAGGAGTTCTTGAAAAGCCCCCTGAAGGTCTACCGGATATCATCCGGTTATTCGGGGAGCAGGTTCCACCCAATCCTCAAGATATACAGGCCGCACAAAGGGGTTGACTATGCCGCGCCGAAAGGGACGCCTGTCCACGCGCTCGGAGAGGGAACCGTGGCGTTCGCGGGTTGGAAGGGAGGCTACGGAAAGTATGTGAGGATAAAACACCCGAACGGGTTTCAGACCGGCTACGGCCATTTGTCCGGCATAGCCGTGAAAACCGGGCAAAAGGTCTCTCAGGGCCAGGTCATAGGCTATGTGGGGGCGACCGGCCTCGCGACAGGACCCCACCTGCACTTTGAGATGTTCAAGGGGAACACATTCGTTAATCCCCTGACGGTCAAGACCCCACCAGCAGAGCCAGTCGCGCCGGAGGACATGGAAGAATTCAAAGCACTTGTAGGTTTTTGCGATGGCTGTATACGAAAAATTAAACGCATCTCTCAATAGGGCGCTTTTTGTCCTTGAGGGAGATAACTACGCGGGTTATGACCCATATGACGGGCTTCTCTCGCCTCTGGCAAGGGTTTTGCTGGGCGCGCGCGCCCGACTCCTCTTTACTCACGCCGTAAGGAAAAAACCCATAAACATCAGGCCTTTCCTCGGGATAAAAAAGACCTTGAACCCGAAAACCCTGGCGCTTTGTCTTTCGGCATACTCGGTCATTGCCAGGCTTGGCAAACAACCGACAGTTCCTCCGGGAGGGCGCTCTCTCTTACAAAAGGTTGTTGATATCATCTCTCTACTTGACCAGACCTTCCCTTGGGGATACCCATTCCCCTGGCAGTCAAGGGCGTTTTTCATTCCAGCCGGGACACCAACAGCAGTCAACACCGCGTTTGTCCTGCACGCTCTCATGGATGCCGAGGAAAGCTTCGGGGTTGTAGTTGACGGAATGATCAAAAAGGGAGCCAAAAACACACTCAAGTGTCTGAACAGGTCTCCTGATGGTTTTTTCAGCTACACGCCCCTTGATCATTACCGTATCCACAACGCGAACCTCCTCCTTTCATCCGCGTTGGCGAGAGCTGGTTTTACTGATGAGGCCTTGAGGGCCGCGAGGGCCTCCCTCGCACTCCAAAAACCTGATGGAGCCTGGCCCTATGGCGAGGACTGGCCAATGTTCTCTTATATTGATAACTTTCACACGGGGTTCGTCATCCTATCGCTCGCCTCACTAAAAAGGAAATTTGGTGAGGAATTTGAGGCTCCGCTGGCAAGGGCCTTTGAGTTTTACGAGAAAAACCTGTTTGGTCCGGACGGCCTGCCCTTGTGGCGAATCGGCGAAAAATATCCCCTTGATGTCCACACACTCGCGGTTTCGGCCGGGGTAATGGCGGAAATAGGAAAGACCGAAAGGGCCTTGAGACTCGCGGAGGCCCTGGTAAGTCTTTTCATGAACAAAAAGGGCAGGTTCGGCTACCAGAGGGGGAGGTTCATTTACTACCGGACTAACTATGCCCGTTGGTGCCAGGCGTGGGGAGCATGGGCATTGGCGAAGGTTTTGGGCTCAGCCGTCAGTCATTAGCCTAATTCTTCGCGTAGCCACCTCAACGACCCTATCCCTCCCAGCGCTGAGGTATTTTCTGGGATCAAATTCCCTCGGATTATCCCTTATGTAGCGCAATATCCCCGCGAGGAACGCGAGCCTGAGATCCGTGTCCACATTTACCTTCATAACCCCGCGCCTTATTGCCTCGGTGATCTGGCTGTCAGGAACCCCCCTCGCTCCTTCAAGGATAACTCCCAACTCCGAAAGCTCAGCTATCAAACTCTCAGGAACCCCTGATGCCCCGTGGAGAACCAGAGGAACCCGGACGCGCTCGCGTATCGCGTCAAGCCTTCCCAGGTCTATTTTCGGTTCGCCCTTGAATTTGTAGGCGCCGTGGGATGTGCCAACTGCTACAGCCAGCGCGTCAACCCCGGTTTCCTCAACGAACCGAGCGGCCTCATCCGGATCAGTCAACAAGGCCCTGTCCGATGATACCGAGTCCTCAAAACCCGCGAGAACGCCCAGCTCGCCCTCGCATGTCGCGCCACGGGAGTGAGCGAGCCGGACGGCCTCGGCCGTGAGCCTTACATTCTCCTCAAAAGGCAGATGTGAGCCATCAAACATCACGGAGGAAAACCCGGCATCCAGGGCAATTTCCACGGCTCCTAGGCTTTTTCCGTGGTCAAGGTGCAGGGCAACCCGAATCCCCTTTTCCTCTGATACGGCCTTGACCATGGCTACGAGCGCGCGCGGGCCAGCGTAGGACAGGGCGCCCTCGGTTGCCGCGAGGATGACCGGACTTGCCTCAAGCCGGGCGGCCTCGCAGGCCGCCTGCACGAACTCAAGGTTGTTGACATTGAAGGCCGGGGAAGGGCCCTCAGCGAACACCTCTTTCAGTGTGAGGAAATCCATTTGATCAAATGATAACACGGAGAGCGAGGGGTCTTCAAGGTATGGGGGCCCTCCGCGAACGACACCTAACTGATGTTTCTCAGTGGGGACGAGGTGTAGCTTAGCCCTGGACAGGCACAGATGCCTGTCCCTACGATATAATATTCAGGTGCTCTGTGCCTTCCTCCTCTCCATGCCCTCCCCTGCCAGGGGGATAACCGTGAATCCTTTGCTCTACGAGGCAGGGGACGGCTATTTGCGCGTTTCCGGCGTCTGGGCCATGGCTGGCTTGTATCCGGGAAACCGCGGGCTTTCCTTCAGCATCAGGATAGGGGGATTCCTTGAGCTGGCGAGGTGGGGGGGCAACAGCGTGGCAATAACCGCGTCGTCGGAGGTTCTCGCTTCTGCGCCAGGAGGAATAATATCCTTTCATCCCCTCGCTGTGCGATGGGAGGAGGGCCTCCTTGCCACGGGGCTAGCGGGTGAAATGTTCTGGCAGGCGGGATTCCTCCATTCGTGCAAACACGATGTTGACACCCTGAGACGGATACTCGTTGGAACAAGGCTCATCGGAGGAATGCTCTACGAGCACGCGCAGGCTTTCGCGCACCTGTATGTCTACGCGACGGATTACCCGGAAGCCAGGGAGGGGAAACTCCTCTGGAGCCTGGAAGTGAGAGGATCATGGGGGACTCATGGAAACCAGGGGGTCTCCGCGGATGGGGGATTCAGAATCTTTGGCTACAGGAACGGCCTGGGGCTTGACCCGAGGGCAGGACTGTCCTGCTTCACTAGGGGTGACGGGGCAAACCTGGCTGGATTCGTTGAATACGAACATGTTCACGATGTTGGGCTTTACGAGAAGCCCGAGGGAATGAACCTTTTTCAGCTGGGACTCAGAGCCCTCGGCCCGTGGGGATTTTTCTGATGAACGGGATGATCTTAGCGTTGCTCGCTGTCCCTTTTCCCGCCAGGAGCATCCTGATGAATCCCCTGGGTGACACCGGCGGGTCCTATCTTGGCGCGATGGGGGCCTGGGCCTCGGCCGGCACCTACCTGCCTGATACCACCTATGCCTGGTCAATACGGATAGGGGGGCTCCTTGAGATTTTCAGAATAAGGGGTATCAGCCTGTCCATCTACGGCGCGAACGAGCTGGTCGCGAGTCCACACTCGGACATAAGGTTCCAGCCCCTCGCTCTATACTGGGAGGAGGGCGCTTTCTGCTCGTGGAGCACAAGGGGCCTTGTGGCTCAGATCGGTTTCACCCACCGATGTAAGCACGACATGGACAGGGACGAAAGGACGCTCATATTCTCAAGCGTTCACGCGGGCCTCCTTCGGGAACCGTTTCACGCGAGGCTTCACAGGTATGTTCTGTGGCTTGATGATCCGACGGACAGGATAACGGGCCTGGTCTGGTCCTGGGAGGCCGGGATAAGGCTGAGGCCCCCCTGGAGCTGGGGGCCTTATCTGGACGCGAACCTGAAGCTGGACTGCTACAGGTCGGCCACATATTCGGACGCGAGGGCAGAGGCAGGGTTTTTCGTTAAAGGCGAGGGGGCCACGCTCATGTTCTTCCTTGAGTATGAACGGCTCCACGACCCTGGAATATACAGGCCTGTTGATGACCCTGTGATCTTTCAAGTGGGTCTCAGAGCAACCGGCGGGAGGATAATATACTGATGATCTGCGCGGGAATGGATCTTGCAATAAAAAGGCCATCAGTGATGGCTATCATCAGGTGTGGAAACAGCGGATTGGCAATGGAAGAAGCCATCCGGTTCCGGTCAAAGAAGGAACTGGCTAGCATCATCAGGAGGGCTGGCATAACCGAGCTGGCAGTTGACTGCCCTTTATACCTTCCTACAAAGGGTAAATTATGGCGCGAGGAGGAGCAGGCCCTCTGGGAGATGGGGATACCGAGCTTTCCTCCGGGCAGGGGATACATGCGATGCCTGCACGGCCTGGCAAGGGAAGTGCTGGGTCTATCTGGAAGACCAAAACTCAGCGGGTTCGCGACTGCCTTCAGGGGAAGATGCAGGGTCTACGAGGTCTATCCACACGCCAGCCTAGTGCTACTTTCAAGGGCTAGTTCATACGGCCAACTCGCCAACAAGCTGACCGGGCGGGGTCAGATCCAGCGCCTCTTGCTCCTCGCTGAGTTCATCCCCAACCTGGGAAAGGACATCTGGCAAAAGCTTGACCCGGACGCGCTTGACGCGGTTGCCGCGGCGCTCACTCTATATTTCATAAAAACCGGAAAGGCCAGGAAAGTGGGGAAATGCCTGTGGGTGCCGGAGATATAGATATGATCTCGGGTTAAGGGCCACGGGTAGCCCCGGCTCGGGTAGCCCCGGCTCTTTGTAGCCGGGGCCTATAAAAATAACTGCAATAGGTGCCGAATCACGGATGCAGGTGAGGGCGCCTGCGCTATCAATCCTCTTTCCCAGCGCAGTTTTTTAACCCACCCGCGGGGAGAAAATGGGCCGTTCGGTTTTGCTTAGCCCTCAGGAAAAGCCGTCGTCGGGGCGCATGGGCCCCTGACCTAGCCTACATCCCCTCCAGCAGACTCATCATCTCCATGAGGTGCAGGGCCGCGAGCCGGCCCTTGTTGCCCTGCTTGCCTCCTGCCCTGTCAGTGGCCTGGTCCATTGTGTCCGCGGTTATTACCCCGAAACCCAGGGGAACAGAGTATTCCAGCATGACCTTGGCCAGGCCCTTTGTCGTCTCCGCGGCGATGTAATCAAAGTGAGGAGTCTCGCCCCTTATCACGCACCCAAGGGCGAGGATGCCGTCGTAGCCGCCCTTTTCCGCGAGCCTTTTCGCTACGAGGGGCAATTCAAAACTGCCCGGCGTCCAGAAGACATCAAGGTCTGCGTCCGCGGCACCGTGCTGAATCAAGGTCTCTGTGGCACCCTCAAGGAGTCGTTTGCTTATTGCCTCGTTGAACCGCGAGACTACTATGGCGATTCGTTTTCCCTTTGCTGAAACCTGTCCCCTTTTCTCCATGTTAAGTCTCCTCCGGTTGATCAAGCGGGCCTATGATGTGGCCCAGGGTATCCCTTTTCTTCAAGAGGTGTTCCAGGTTCTCCCTCCGCGGCCTCGGCTGGATGGGAACCCGTTCGGTTATGGTGAGGCCAAATCCCTCTATGCCAACCATTTTCCTGGGGTTGTTGGTGAGAAGCCTCATAGACGAGACACCCAGATCTTTAAGTATCTGCGCGCCTGTGCCTATGTAGCGCTCGGCCTCCTCGCGTTCTTTTGCGAGATATTCCGGATCAATATGCTCAAGTATTCTGGAGATCGTGGCCTCTGAACCAGGCTCCTGCCTGAGATAAACGAATATCCCACCCTCTTCCCCTATCCTGAAAAGCGTGGCATCCATCTGCTCCCTGCAATCGCATGTTACGGAGCCAAACACATCCCCAACCGGGCACTCCCTCTGGACGCGAACCAGGATGTTCTCGCCGATCGCGCCGGAAACGAGCGCGAGGTGAACATCTCCCTTTATCCTGTCGCGATAGAGATAAAGGACAAAGTCTCCCCACCTGGTTTTTAGGGGCCTGACCAGAATGCGCTCAACATATATTTCGCTTGCGAGGCGGAACCTTATTATCTCGGCAACGGTGATTATCCTGAGGTCGTGAGCCTTGGATACCTCAATCAGCCTGGGCAATCTGGCCATACTGCCATCCTGATCCATTATCTCGCATATAACCGCGGCCGGATAAAGCCCAGCCATCCTGGCCATGTCAACCGAGGCCTCGGTGTGCCCAGCGCGCCTGAGGACGCCCCCCTCGGAAGCCCTGAGCGTATATAAATGGCCTGGGCGCAGGAAATCGTCCGGACCCTTTGTCTCGTCGGCGGCCCAACGGGCGGTCAATGCCCTCTCATGGGCTGATGTCCCTGTGGTGACCGCGGAGGCATCTATGGGAATGCCAAAAGGGGTTCCCATCCTGGAGGTATTGGGAACGGGTAGTCCGAGCTCAAGATCGTCAAACCTGGCAGGGTTCAGAGCGAGGCAAACCAGGCCACCTCCCGCCCTGGCCATCAGGTTTATGACCTCCGGGGTTGCCTTCTCCGCCGCGACAACAAAATCCCCCTCGTTTTCTCTGTCCTCGTCATCAACGACGATAACGGGTTTGCCATCGCGAAGGTCAGCAAGAACATCCTCAAGCCGAGAAAATAGATCCTCGCTCACAAGCATATTATAAAGCGAGCGGTGAACCGCGATCAGTGATCAGTGGGATAACCCCTGGCACCTCGCCGTGGACAGCCCTGCGTGCCTGCCTTGTAGGCCCAGTAGCCGCTAGAGCAAGTTTTTCCTCTTCGGATCCTTGCCCAGTTCCGCGAGTATCTCCTTGACCCTTTGGGCCTCTGATCTTGGGATAACGAGTGTCGCGTCAGGTGTGTGGACTATGACCAGGTCGCGAACCCCCCACGCCGCAACGAGGCCGCCCTCTGAGGCCAGGACGCAACCCTCCGCACCGATCTCAAGTGCGTCGCCCCAAAGAACATTGCGGCGCTCATCCGGGGGGAATACCCTTTCAAGAGAAGCGAAGCTCCCCGCGTCCTCCCAATCAAATGTAGCCTCAACAACCGCTATTTTCTCTGCCTTCTCCATTACAGCGTAATCAACGGATATAGAAGGGGTGCATGCATAAAAGGTCTCAAGGCATAGGTCATCCGGAAGGGCCTTTACTATGTCCGGGGCATTGCATGCTACCTGGGCCGAGAGCACATCCGCTCGCCAGACGAACATACCGGAGTTCCAGTAGAATTTACCGGAGCGCATGTATTCCTGGGCGACAGCGTGATCCGGCTTCTCGTGGAAGCGGCTGGCAACAAAGGCCCTGGTCCCGTGGCCCTCGCGGAGAAGCTCGCCCCGCTCAATGTAACCGTAGCCGGTTTCGGGCCTGGTCGGCAGGACCCCGAATGTCACCAAATAGCCCTCGTTTGCCACCTCAATAGCGAGCCTGGCGCAATCAAGAAAAGCCTTGACATCCCTGATAACATGGTCTGATGGCGCGACGATCAGGACAGCGTCGGGATCGTCCTTGATGGCAAGCGCACCCGTGTAAAAACAGGCAGGGCCTGTGTTACGGCCAACCGGCTCCGCTATTACCTCCGCGGAAGGCAAGAGTTTTCTTATCTCCTCCTCTATTACCTTGCCGGTGATTACCCATGTCCTGTCCGCGAGCTGAGTCACCCTCTGATAGGCATCTTCAAGGAGGGTTTTTTCGCCAAATTTTATCAACTGCTTTGGCCTCTTGGTCCTTGAAAGCGGCCAGAACCTCTCCCCCTTTCCGCCAGCGAGAATCACGCCGTAGATCATAGCGTTAGATTATAGGCTACACCCACGAGGCGTTTCAAAGCCGGACGGAGGCCTACCGAGCCAGCGCGGCCTTAAGGAGTTCAGATCTTTTACCTGTGTCCACGCGCACAAAATAGACCCCCGGACCGGGAGAAAAGCGAGTCTCGCCAGAAAATTCCCTGGTCTCAAGCGCGCGGCCCGAGACATCGTAAAGTGTAGCAGTGGCCGGGCCGACGACCACGATGGTAAAACCGGTTTTGCCGGTAAGGAGGCTCACGCCACGGGCGCCGGAGGCCTTCTCGCCGACGGATGAGCTCACTGGCTCAGCGAGGGCCGCGAGGGTAGCAACCCCCATCTTGGCGCATGTCCAAGCGAGCTTCAGGTCTTCAAACCCCGCGCCTATTGTGTCTCCCCTGGTGTGGTAATAAGGATTGACAACATCGTGGTCCTCTATAACGCAGATGGCGTATTTCCCCCTCTCCCAAAACGAGCCGTGGTCGGAATACCAGAAAGAGCCATCTATAAGCCTGTAGTAGGGCCACGAGCCAACATATGTCCCGAGGCAAGAGATCGTTGAATCAACGAGCCAGGTAGAGTTGTTGTTTCCGATTATGTCTATGGATTCAGGATTATTGTTGGAGTAGCCAACCATGTCAAAGTTCAGGACACCAACTATGGAGTCATATCGGTGTTGATAAGCGTAGTCTCCCGAACCAACGAGGCCCTGTTCCTCGCCCGTGAACAGGATGTATCTTATCTCCCGCCTGAAATCGTATCCAGCCGTAACGGTCGCGGCCTCAAGGACAACCGCGGAGCCTGAGCCGTTATCATCCGCGCCCGGGGCAACGGGCTCAGGGTAATCCGGCCAGCCGGCTGTCGCGTCCAGGTGGCCGCATATTATCACGACGGAGTCGGATTCCTTTCCGTATTTTATCCCTATCACATTCGGTGCGTAGCTCCCCGAATAGGTGTTCAGGTAGACCGTGTCCAGCCCCAAAGATTCCAGGTATGCCTTGGCGTAGTTGGCCGCGACCCCGCACTGGGAGTGGTGGGAGTTCCTGGTGATGAAACCCTGGAGGGTGTCAACGAAGCCCAGGTAGCGCAGGGAGTCCACCGCGGCAACCATCGTTGCTATCAGGGGATCATAGGCCTTACCCCCCTTGTCAGGGGAACGCCAATCCAGCTCAACCGGCACCTCTGGCAGGCGTTTTATCATTACCCTTCCAGTGTAGAGGGCCTCTGGCCTCTCAAGCCTGAAAAGGACATCCTTTCCGGCCCGGTAGAGGACCCGGCCGGAGGCCTCTATATCGGCAAACCCGTCCTCTTTGAGGACGCGCGCCCAGTAATACGGGGGATCGTATTCTTCAAGGACGAGGAGTCCGGCCGTATCGGCCTCCGAAACCCTGAGAACGCAAACATCATCGCCGCGGGAGAGCACATCTCCCACCTCTGTCGTTGAACCAGAGGGGGCAATGGCAAGGAAGCTACCTCCAGCCAGAAGGAACAGAAGTGTATTCATAGCTTCAGAAATTATAAATCCGCGGCCATGGCAGATCAAGCTTTGTGGGGACATAGGGCCGGACATGCGCCAGAGCTGTTTCTCGCGCTATAATTTGTCCATTGAGGAAAAAGGGGAATTTCTGGGACCTTGTTTTCCTGACCAGACCCATGCTTATGGTGGCTGGCTGGGTATTCATGACTATGGGCTACTTCTGGGGAAAGGGGCTTCCACTGGTGGGATTCAGCGTTCCCCTGGACGCACGGTTCTGGCTCGCGTTCGCGTCATACTCACTGGAAATGGGGGTTGTCTACATAATCAACCAGATAAGGGACATAGAGTCTGACAGGGCAAACAGAAAACTATTGATACTGCCCGAAGGGCTTATCTCGGTGAGGGGCGCGTGGTGGTGGGCGGGCTTCCTTTTCATTATATCGGCCGCGCTGGCGTTTTTTGCTGGTTGGGAGTTCCTGATCGTGTGGGCGATTTCCGGCCTTTTTGGTTATCTTTACTCCGGACCCCCTAACCTGAAGGGTCTCCCCATCCCGAACATCACCATGAACATGTTGGGCTACGGCGCGGTGGCGTTCGCGGCTGGGTGGGTCGTGGCCGGGCCCATGCGGTTGGATTTCCTCCTTCATGTGCTACCATATATCTTTGGGTGCGGCGCTGTCACGGCAGGGACAATAATCCCGGACATACCGGGGGATGCACGAGCCGGCGAAAAAACTATAGGGGTGCGTTATGGAGCCAGGTGGACTGCCTGGTTCGCTTTCACATGCGACATAATAGCTCTCATCACGGGCCTCCTAGCGCGGGACTGGATAATCTCCGCGGCCGCGCTGTTCTCCGCGCCGTTGTTCCTCATTGCCGCAATAAGACTGAGCGACTTCACGGTCAAGTTCGCCTACCGTGTTGCCTCCTTCATCCTGGCACTATTCGTCGGCATAAGATTCCCCGCGTTCGCGTTCCTCGCCACGCTCTCCTGGGCCGGGGCCAGGGCTTATTACTGGCTCAGGTTTGGGATAAAGGATTACCCCTCGTTCACCGGAAGGTAAACCGACCTTCCCCGGAAAACGGGCCCGCGGGTTTCATCTACGGCCAAAACAATCCGAAATATATTCGGACAAAAGTCATGCGCCACGCGCCTGCACCAGACCGCGCTCCGGGTTTATCATTTGCCCATGCTGGTCATTGCCCTTTTGACAACCCTGCCGTTTCCGGATGAATATCGGGACGAGGTCAGGGATGTGATGAGCTTCGCGCTTACCGAGAAATTCTCAAAGGCCGACTCGGTTGCCAGAAAGGTAAAAGACGACCTGCCAGAAAGCCCACTGGGTTCCCTGCTAAGGATGGCAGTCCTTGAGTTCAGGATGATTGACTGGTCAACCGATGAGTGGGAGTCTGATTTCATGGCCGAGTTTGACAGGGTCAATGAGATGACCCGGAAGTCCATCAAGGAAGAGAAGGACACTAAAACCAGGGCAAGGGCCCATCTGTTCAGGGGCTTCGCGCTTGGCTTCAAGGCGGTTCACTACGCGCAGAGATACCAGGAGGCCACGAATGTCCTCCGGGGCCTGAAGTATGGCAAGGAGGCCCTTGACGAGATAACAAGGGCCCAGGAGCTGGACTCAACCCTATATGACTGCTACTTGGCAATGGGCATTTACGACCTGGCAATAAGCTACGCGCAGAAAAAGGTTCCCTGGGTTCAATCCGAGAACAGGAAGAAAAAGGGTATGGCAGAGCTGGCCGTAGCCGCGGAGAAATCAGATCTCTTCAAACCCGTGGCCTTTCTAGCCTATGTATATGTCTATATGTATGAGGGAAACCCTGATCTGGCCTTGCAATACCTGAAGTTTCTGAAGACGAGCTACCCCAATTCAAGGACCCTTATGTGGCTGGAGGCTGATGTCTATCTTGAAAACAAGAGGTGGTATTACGCGGAGGAAGCCACCAAGACCCTTCTGACGGAATTAGAGAATAATCAGCCAAAGTGCTATGTCAACCAGGCGGAGGCGCACATATACCTGGCAAGAACAAGGTATGGCCTGGGGGACAAGGAAGGGGCAAAAGAGCACCTAGAGAAAGCCGCGGAGCTCCTTGAAGCCGAGAAGGACCCGAACCGGGCGGGCGCGGTGAAAAAAGCAAGGGGAAAGCTCAAAGACGCGGAGAAGGAAACGAAGTAAGGCTATTTAAGCCGGAATATCCGAAAATCGCCCTCGGTTCTGATAAGGACATAGTTGCTGTCAAGGAATCCCTGGAACCAATCTATGTTCATCCAGGGGTCGTCCGGTCGGTCAACGATGAATTTGGGTTTATTCTCGTGCATGTCCCTGCGGAACTCCTCCAACGCGCCCTTGCGCGACAGGAGCATGTAAGTGAAATACCGGGATGGACATCGTCTCTCCGAGTAGGCCAGGATAGCGCATCCTCCTCCCGCAAGTGTATTGACATAGATGTAATCATCGGGCGTAGTATTGTTTTTGAGCCAAAAGGCAATGTTCCTCTGGAGATCAAACCCCGATTCCCGCTGAGTCTTTGTGGCCGAAAATCCCCACCAAACAAGTGCCAATATGGCGAGGGAAACGAGCACGCGGGAAGAAAAATCTTTGCTAGGGATAATATTGGCCCTGTAAAGGGAACGGAAGATCTGGGCAATTGCTATCCCCCCCGCCAACGCAACCGGCGGAACGAATTGTTTGAGCTGATGGCCGTAGTAATAGCCTGATGAGTTGGAAGCAATAAAATCAAAAAGCAACCATGTCAAGACGCCCCAGAACGGCCCCCTCTCAGCTAGAAACCTCTTCCCCTGAACCAGAAAAATGAAAACCAGAAGCCAGAACAGAACTCCCTCGCTCCTGAACCAAAAGTTATAGCCCTTGGTAATTCTTATTGATAGCGGCGCGGCAGTCCCGCCCTGGAATAGAATGAGCCAGGCACCGTCAATGTAATCCCATAATGTGACGCCGGATAAAAAGAGGGGGATGAGCATGACCAGGATACCAACCAACAGTCCAGCGACAAAAAGCCCCCCACGAAAAACAAGCCTGTCTTTCAAGCTGGTCCTGGATTCCAAGAGAATGAAAGCGAGCATTGCCCCCGCGCTGAAAACGGCGATCTGTTTGAATTGGATCGCTACACCAGCGGCCAGTCCGGCGGCAAAGGCGGCAAACAAGCGGGTATTGTCCGTTTTTCCCCTGCTCATCACTATGAAAAGGAACCCGAGGGTAATGAAAAAGACCATGAATGACTCGGCCTGCGCGGGCCAATAGCCTTCTAACCTTGCCCAGCTCATTGTAAGGGCAAAGATAACCCCAGCGAACGCCCCAGCCATCCGTCCGTGAAGTGCTCGGCCCAAATAGCAGATCAAGAGGGCCGCGGCCGCCATTGAGAGGACTCCCAGGAGCCTCGGGAACCAGTAATTAACACCGAACAAGAGGTTTGACAGCGCGAAGACCTCAAATATGCCGGGAGTTTTGTTCTCAACCGCGCCGACATACGGGGGAATGCCATAGTGAACCCAGAGGTTGCCTATGTAGTTCCAGAGGCCCTCGTCTATTGCAATATCAGAAACATAACCCACGGACCAGAGCAGGACAAACGCGACGGTGGGCATAAACCAACAGCTGGTCAGGAATTTGTAAAACCTGCCGCCAGTAGGTTCCTCTGCCCTGTAATCTGCCATGAAAGCTCAAACAATATAAGCCCTTAACGCGCAAAAATTCAACCTAAGATGGCAAGCTACCGAGATGTTTACGCGCTAAATTACTTGCCCGGACACTGCTTCACGACCTCTGGATCTATGCCCTTGTTGCCGAAGGACTTGTCAAAAGCCTTTGAGAACTCCGCGGCCAGTTTTCTGGCCATGTCGTCAAACTTGCTCTTGTCTGGCCATGTGTTCTTCGGGAAGAGGATCTCGGATGGAACGCCGGGGCACTCCTTCGGAACCTGGATGTGGAACACGGGGTCCTCCTCATAGGGCACATTTTCAAGTTCACCCGAAAGGGCCGCGGCTACCATCCTCCTGGTAAGGGTTATGTCCATCCTTTTGCCAACGCCGAATGGGCCGCCAGACCAGCCAGTATTGACCAGGTAGACCCTTGACCCGTGTTTTCTCAGCTTCTCCTCAAGGAGGGTAGTGTAATCCGAGGGATTGCGGGGCATGAATGGTGCGCCAAAGAAGCGGGAAAAAGTGAAAACCGGATCAACTATACCGGTTTCGGTGCCCGCTAGCTTGCTGGTGTAGCCCATCAGAAACCATAGCATGGCCTGTTTCTCGTTGAGCCTGGCTATGGGAGGAAGAACGCCGTTCGCGTCAGCGGCTAAAAAGAGTATGGTTTTGGGATGGCCAGCCACCGGCGGGTCCTTTATGTTCTTAAGGAAATACAACGGGTAAGAAGCCCTTGAGTTCGGGGTGAACCTCTCGTCGTCCAGGTCAAAGTGCCCGTCCGGATATATCATCGCGTTTTCAACTATCGCGCCGTGGTTCAGATAATCGTCCTCGTGCAGAACAGCGTCCCAGATGTCGGGTTCCTTGTCCTGACGGAGGTTTATGAGCTTGGCGTAGCACCCGTTTTCAAAGTTAGCTATGCCGTTTTCGGACCAGCCGTGCTCATCGTCGCCCAGAAGGGCCCTTGATGGATCCGCGGAGAGGGAGGTTTTGCCAGTGCCGGATAATCCCAGGAACAACGCGCAATCCCCGTTTGGCCCCTCGTTGGCCGCGCAGTGTATCGGCAGGAGTCCGACCTCCGGAAGGAGGTAGTTCATCACCGTGAACATGGTCTTTTTTATACTGCCGCAATAGGCTGAGCCGTAGACAACCCCGAGCATGTTGTCAAAATCCATTGCTACGGCCATGTCGGATGTCCTGCCATCTGGAAGCTTCCTGAGCCTTCCCTCGTATCTGGACCTGTCAAGCTTGTTGTATGGCAAAACCAGCAGGTTGAAATCCCTGCCAGCGAAAACGCTTTTCTCCGCGCCCTCCGGGACCTCCCGAAACATGTTCCAGGAGAAGAGCGCGTGGAGGGCCCTGTCCGTTACCACCCTTAGCTTCAGGGCATACGAGGGATCAGCCGAGAGCGCCCTGTCCATGATGTATATCTCTCGCTTCTCCGAGAGGGTCTTCAGCGCGTCCTCCCAGAGCATCTCAAATGTGCTCGGCTCCATGGGGATGCAGTTGGGGGAATCCCAGTCTATCTTGCTCTCGCTGGTTGGACGCCGGACCATGTAGGTGTCCTGTGGGCTTCTGCCCGTGGACTCCTTCGGGGTCCAGGTGGCCAGGGCGCCGTTAGCGGAAACAATGGCTTCCCTGTTGTTCACGGCCCTCTTTATGAGTTCCTGCCTGGCCGGGTTAAGAAGAGGATTCTTGTGCCTGTCCAAAAGGGTGTTAAGGCCTTTCCAGAAATCCATTGAAGTCTCTCCTTTAAGCTTGGGTTCCACTGAGCGTGAATATTATAAAGCCACTCATGGATGAAGTTCTACATAACGCTTCAGTTGTGGTAATCCGGGACCTTGAATGCTCATCTCGCGAACAAACCCGGCATCTGATAGCACGGGGCTCCGCTGAGCCTTGGGAATGAACCGGTAACTATGTTAAGAGAGAATCGGGCGCAGAAGCCCTCGTTCTGAGGAGAGGGGAGGTCCTGATTAGCTTATTTTAATCCCTTCAGGGCTTCTCCGTAAGCCTTCAGGAGGTCTCCGGCCTCCTTGACCAGGCTGGCGACATCTTTGCCAAAGCCAGCACCCTTGTCAACGGCCCTGTTTATGCCCGATTCGTCTATGGTCTTGCCACCGATGGTGACAAAGCTCATGCCCTTTGTGGCTCCAAGGCCCTTTGACTTCGCGGCCGCGGGCGCGAGCTGGACCGCCTCCTGGGCCTTGTTGGCCACGGTCCCGGCCTTCGTGCCTGCCTCTGATATGAATGCCTCCACTGCCGCGCGTTTGTCGGATATTGCCTGGGCCGCGCCCTCAGTGCTCAGGTTTGCCGTTATGAGGCCCAGGTATTCCGCGCCAACCATCTTCGCATCCTTTATGGCCGCAACCAGGGAGTCCGGATCGCCTATATCCGTGCCCTTTAGGCGTGTAATGCAAGAGGCAACCTTGTCATTCTCCGCGGAGAGGGCCTCGCGCTGGTCAGGGGCCAGGTTGTCCAGGCTCAGGAGGGCCTGGCCCGTTATCACCAGGTTTTCCAGGGTTCCTGAGACGAGGCTTTTTGCCTCGTGGGTGGCGGTGTCCACCTTGGCCAGAAACTTGTTGATGTCCTCCGGGTCGCCCTTTGGCACGCCCGGAATGCCTATACCGATAAGAGTTGTTAGAATTAAACCCATGAGCATTCCTCCGGTCGCGAAAAGTATAAAGCTACGGCCTGGGGGCGAACAAGTCCGATAGCCTCTTTTTCAATCTGGCAAAATACGCCCTGTATTCCTCAACATACCTATCATCTATTATGCCCGGAAGGAGCTCGCCCTTGGCCAGCTCCCTGGCCCTGGCGATCATGGCTTCCCTTTCGGATTCGTCACTTGTGGCGCCCGCGAGTCTGATGATCTCCTCCAGCTCATCAAGATCAGTCCTCGTATCCTCCAACTGGTAAAAATCCCGCTTTCTGGTCAAGAGGGATGGGTCGCCGAGATTTTTCCTGATGTTATATATCGCTACATAAAGGAGCTCTCGGTTCTTTGGGCTGTATTTCCTCCTGGGCCAAAGGAGATAAAAAAGGTGATCCGAGGAGATCCTGTGCCTGGGCGACAGGAGGAGGTATATCAGGGCCCTCGCGGCCTTCTGGTTATACCATTTGTCCAGATTAACCTCCCTTCCGTTGACGAAAACCCTGGGTCCTTCAATAAGATTGGCCCTTATTCCACTATTGTGGCCATCTGAACCGGAATAGTTCATCAGGGGTTCGGTCCTCGCGAAGAACTCACCCAGGAGGCGATCGTTCCTGAACCCTGGAAAAAGGGGAGCGAGCGCGGAAAGGAACCTCAGAGCCTTAGGGAACGCCGGGGCCTCCACAAACCAGGCAAGGTAGGCCGCGGAAAGCCCCGTAGTGAAGGCCTCGGTGGGCAGGGATGCCCTCATATAGCCATCAGCAGACTCAAGGAGGCCGGCCGCGGCGCTAGCATCATCCTCTAAAAGAAGGGCCTCTATTCCCCTGGCCGCGGCCTGCTCGCCCCGCGAACCCTTTCGGGCAAGCATCAGGCACTTGCGGATGATTCTCATGCCAGGTATCCCAAGACGGGCCAGCCGTGCCAGCTCCATTGCTTTCATGCAGGTTGTGGCCGCGTAGGGCGCGCGGAAGCCCAAAAAGTTTCGGGTCAGTTCAAGGTAAAGATCCAGGCTCTCCGCAAAGTTTCCTTCCATTCTAAGAAGGAGAGCCTTCAATTCCAGGACGCTGTAGCGAGATATGCTATCGGATTTCTCTGCAAGCAGGGAATCTATGGTTCTCCTAGCGCCCGGAAGGTTCCCGTCTGCTATTTCTAGGGTAGCACGAAGACACCGTGCCCAGAACGCGTCCCCTGGCGTGGCAATTCGCAGAAAACCAGGAATCTCCTGCCTGAGAGCTTGGAATTCGGCCCTGAAGAACCTGTTGTGCAGGAGGTTGAGTCTGCTGGTGGAAATGAGGGTGGGCGCGTTGATGTCCCCTGCTATGTCCAGTGCCCTGAGGAAATAATTGTCGGCGATCTCAAGCTCGCCCATCATTCGGAAAGCGGTGCCCAACCTGTTGAGGAGATAAACAGCCAGCCTGGGGTCATCCGAGACCCTGGGTATTAGCCTCCTGCCTTTCCTGATGGCCTCTGGCGACGCGTATCTGTATGTGGCTAAAGAGACCTCAAGGAGATCAGCGGCAAGGGGATCTTTCAGCTTCAGGGCGCACAGGTATTCCGTCAGCTCATCCCACTTTCCGGCCATGAGGAGGCCGGTTCCCTTCCTTATTCTGTCCCAGGTATCCACGGGGAAATTCTAACCCAAACGCGCGGTCTGGTTCAAGTTCCGCAAGGGATTTTAGAGATTCTCTTTCAGTTTTCTTTCAGTTTCCCGGTTATATACGGCCGTGAACCTGAAGGGAGGTATGATAAAATGAACCAGCTTCTCATAATGGCAATGCTCGCCTACGCTTGGCCGCCTGGATGGTGGCCCCAGTATGGCGCGGACGCCCAGCACACCAGGCTACAACTCATGAAGGGCAACATGACATCAGCCCCGACGGTCATAGGGCTTGGCATGGCCGCCGGAACAGAGAGCGAGGGCCCGGCAATTGCGACGATCAGCGGGGTCAGCTATATCTTTCTGGCAAATGACTACGGGGATCCTGACGCGATAATGGCGTTCAGATATGTCGGAGGCTACCAGTTCGCCTGGACCTGGGACTACGCGAACGCCCCTTTACAAGGCACGGCCGTGGCGGTCTGGGATGTGGATAACGATGGGACCGTGGAGCTGCTTCACGCGAACGAATACACCTCTGAGGATATCGGAGCCATATTCTGCAGGGTTGCGGCTACCGGAGCGCTTGAATGGTATGGGCCCTACGATCAACCAGATCCCTCAAGCCCAACGATATATGACCTGGACGGCAACGGGACCATGGAGATATTCTTCGGGTGCAGGACAGACGATACCCTGTATTGCCTGAACTCCAACGGCTCCCTGCGCTGGAAGGCTCCCGAACCCTCAGGCGGGGGCGGCATGAAATACGCGCCCGCGGTGGGCCAGATTGTCTCCGGCGGAAACCCGGAGGTGGTTGTGACATCAGGGGACTGCATCGCCATGTATAATGCTACAACCGGGGCCCTGCTGGCAACCCTGGACATGGGCGCGGTTTACGGCGCTACCCCCGCGAGCGCACCCGCTATTGCTGATGTCAATAATGACGGGACCATGGAGGTCTTCGTTCACACCGATGCTCCTGACTCCCTCTGGTGCCTGAGGCCATCAGGCGCGAGCTTCACCGTGGTCTGGGCCCAGACGGTTCCCTCGGGCGGCAATGTTAACAAGCAGGGCATGGGCATAGCGGATGTTAATGGCGATGGCTGGCTTGATGTGATGATAGGCTCCGGTGGCAGTTCCAGCTCCCAACCCACCCTTTACGACCGGGTTCACTGCTTCAGGGGATACGACGGCACGCTTGTCTGGAGGACAAACGCTCTTGCCGGGGATGTTCACAGGGGCGTTGCTATTGCGGACATTGACGGGGATAACCGGTGGGAGGTCATAGCGCAGACCATCCCCGGCTGGATATATTGCATAGCCGGAGAGAACGGTTCTATCCAGTGGCAGGTGGAGTTGCCCTCCTGCGGCGACGCGCACGATGTCACTATCGGGGACACGGACAACGATGGCTGTTCCGAGATAGTCGTGGCGGGGGATGGAGGCTCGCGGCTCTGGGTGCTTGACAGGACCGGGACAAACTGTGGCTCGGTTTCCGCGGGCGAGGCCGGAACCGGGGAAACCTCGCTGAGGGCCTGGTTCTCTGAGGGAACCCTCCGAGTCGTCTCCCCGCGAGGGGACGAGGCCACGATCGCGATATATGATCCCGTGGGCCGCGTAACGCTTATGAGAGATACATGGCTCTCAGAGGGAGAGAACGCGCTCAGCCTTGATCTCGGGCCAGGCGTCTATATCGGATTTGTCAGCCTTGGAAATGAAACAACCAGATTCAAATTTATTGTGAGGAGGTAAGGGATTTTTCAGACTCCATGTAAAGCCCCGCGACCCCCCTCGCCCTATCCCTGACCCGCAGGATGAACCTTGCCCTGTCCGTCGGGGAAAGCGCTCCACGGGCGTCAAGCATGTTGAACGCGTGGGACATCTTTATCACCGCGTCATAGGCGGGGTAAAGCAAACCTCGCTCCAAGAGGCGAGCCGCCTCTGCCTCGTATTTCTCAAATAGATAAAGGAAGAATTCCGGGTCTGATTCCTGGTAGTTATAGACCGAAAACTCACGCTCAAAATCCCTGTAAATATCCCCCCAGGTCACCTCATCGTTCCACCTCAGGTCAAAGATGCTCCCCGCGCCCTGCAGATACATTGCTATTCGCTCAAGGCCGTAAGTTATCTCTCCGGTTATCACCTCCAGATCAAAACCACCTGCCTGCTGAAAATAGGTGAACTGGGTTATCTCCAGGCCATCAAGCCACACCTCCCATCCCAGGCCCCACGCGCCCAGGGTCGGGGATTCCCAGTCATCCTCAACGAAGCGGATGTCGTGATCCTCAAGCCTTATTCCAAGCGCGCGAAGGGATTCCAGGTATATCTCCTGAAAGTCATCCGGGGCCGGCTTCATCACGACCTGATACTGGTGATACTGCTGGACGCGGTTCGGGTTCTCCGCGAAGCGGCCGTCCTTAGGCCTTCTCGCCAGCTCAACATAGGCCGCGCGCCACGGTTTTGGGCCGAGGGCCCTCAGGAATGTCGCTGGATTGAAGGTCCCCGCGCCAACTTCGGAGTTATATGGCTCAAGGAGAACACAGCCGCGGCCCTCCCAGAAGGAGTCAAGTGCCCTTATCAGCTTTTGAAAGGTCATACTATTCCGCGATTATCCTCTCGCTAAATCCGGCCCCACAGGCCTCGGCCCTCAGGATGTAAATCCCCCGTGGCAGGGATGGGGTTATGGTTATGGTATGGGTTCCTACCCGGAAGGAGTTTTCCAGGGCGAAAACCCTTCTGCCAAGCATGTCTGTTAGGCTCAGGGATACATGGGAATCCGATGGCAGGCAGAACTTGACGATCACCAGGCCCCTGGTGGGGTTGGGGTAGACCGAGAGGCTAGCGTTTGCCGGAGGGGCATCCTCCTCCACATCGTAATAGACCTCGGCCACGGCCCTTATCATGAAATCACCGGGAAAAGCACCATCCACCTGCCAGAGCACCCCATCATACCACCAGTTGTGGCCATCCAGGAAGGAGTCAAACCAATTGAAATAAACCGTGTCCCCGCGCTGATCCTCGGACGACCAGCCGGGATATATACAGCCCTTATCCACAACTATGCCTTGTCCGGATAGGTCTATGTAGTTCCAGGAGTTATAAGAGGGGGTTATAACGCCCTCAGCGAGCAGGGTTCCGGGGTCTCCCTCGTCATCGTCATCCCACAGGCAATAATGGAGCTTCGGATTGTAGCCATCGGGGTTTGCCGGGTAGTAGAGCAATCCAAGGATCCAGGAGGAATCTGGAACCGGCAGGCTAACTGCCTCTTGCCACTCCGGGAAAGCGTTGCCGCCCCAGCCAGACGGCGTCCCATCGTCAACCCTCAGGGTTTCCGTCTCCTGGGGGAAGAGTAAGAGTATTGGTAGAAGCGGTATCATGCGTCTTGAACTGCTCCCTGTAGCGCCTGACTTCGTCAGCGAAAAACTTTATAATTATCCCAAGCACGACCGCGTCATCGGTTATGCCGACCAGGGGCGCCAGGTCTGATACGATGTCAAAGGGCATAACAAAGTAGAGAATGGAACCAACCAGGACAAAATAAAGCCGTTTGCGGGGCTTGTATTTCCCTTTGAACCAAGCGGCGATCATGCTGAAAAACGCCCTCGCGTTCTCCCTTATACTGCCCCTCTGTTCTTTTTTCTCTTCCAAAGGCCCAAATTATAATACAGGGTGGTTCCGGATTGCGAGTCAAGCGGCCTCCTTGTTGATCATCCATACCCGGTAGTTTATAATTTGTGCCAGCACAAAGGAGGTGCAAGATGCTATTAATGCTATTAGCATACACGCCAAGCTACGCCTGGCCGACTCTTGGCTACGACAAGGAGAGGAGCTCATACCAGTCCGTGCCAGGCGCGAACATAACCGGCCCAACGGTAAAGTGGCGCGTTCCGGTGACCCCTTCCCTACAGAGGTCGTCAGGCCCTGTGATAGCCGATGTCCGCGGGGACTATGTGGGCTGTGAGGTCCTGTTCTACGACGGGACCTTGGTCAAGTGCCTTGACGGGAACACGGGAAACACGATATGGAGCGTGAACATAGGCTCTGATATGTCCCCGAACTCAACTCCTGCTGTTGGTGATGTTGACAACGACGGGGTTCCGGAGCTTCTGGTCTGCCGGATGATGCCTGGCATCCTCATCTGCCTGAACGCCATAACGGGTGCCGAGGAGTGGCGGGACACCGTAAGCAACGGCCAGCAAATAATGGCCCCGGTTTGCCTGGTTGATGTCTCAGGGGACAATGTGCCGGAGATCATCGTTGGCCAGCAGTTCAACGACACGGTCTTCTGCTACAACGGAAACGGCACTATAAGGTGGAAGTCCGCGTCTCTGGGAACCCTGGGCGTATCCGTTAACGGCATAACGGCCGGAAATGTTGACGGCGCGGCCGGCAACGAGATCATAGTCTCTATAAACGATATGACCATGGGGAGCGCCAGGTGCATAGCCTGCCTGAGTTCCACCGGGTCCATAATGTGGAAGTATCCCTCTGGATTCATTCTTGCCACGGCTTCCACTGTCACGGCCACCCTGGGCGATGTCACGGGCGATGGAAGGCTTGATGTTATCGTCTACCGCGGGGACAACAACCGGATATGCGCTCTACAGGGATCAAACGGCTCCGAGATATGGACATACAATATCCCTAATAACACCGTGGGACAACCCCAATCCCTCCTCTTCCAGAACCTGGTCGCGTGGGATGTGACCGGAGACAACAGGTGCGAGGTATTCTTCGGCACTGGTGGAGCGGATGACACCATCGCGCCGATTGACACCACATGGTGGAAGAGCTGGTTCATATGCCTGAACTCTTCTGGGTCCGAGCGCTGGAAGTATGAGATTGACTACTGGACATACGACGGCGGGGGCGCGATATGCGATGTTGACTACGACGGGACCCTTGAGTTCGTGAAGACCGCTGACGATGGCTTTGTCTATGTGTTCCCCGCGGCCTCAGGTGGCTCTTATGAGTGGAGATACGATTATTACGACCAGGATGGCGTAACAGAATGGGCTGTTGACAACCCCATAGCGGTTGGGGACATAGATGGGGATGCTTGCTCGGAAATAGTTCTTTTGGGTTCAGGCGGCCTCACCGGCGGTAACAACATCACTGCCATAGATGGCCCTGGGACAAACTGTCTCCTGGGCGCGGGAGAGGATGCCGGACAATTCCTGCCCGGAATAGTCGCGAAGCCTGGCAAGGGATTCCTCTACCTGAGCGTCTATGGCTTCCAGGACGCTGAGGCAATTATATGGGACGCGTCAGGCAGAAAGGTGAAGGAACTTGTCATAAGAAAGGAGCCAACACCGGTTGCCCTGCCTGCCGGGATCTACTTCATAGAGGCAAGGCGCAAGGAAATCATCATGAGGGGCAAGGCCACGGTCTACTGAGACTGTTCCAGATGAAAATGACGCCCCGGCCTCCTGGCCGGGGCTTTTGCTAATGGTTGAAAACCATTTCCGCGTCCCGTTATAATCTTCGGCCTGCCGGGGTGGCGGAATTGGCAGACGCGCTAGGTTCAGGACTTAGTGGGAGCAATCCCGTGCGGGTTCAACTCCCGCCCCCGGCATATCAGGCTTGTTGATAAAATTCCGGTTTCTTAATCTGTTTATAATCCTGCGATATTCTAATCCAAAGATAACTCATAGCTCCGTGAGCTTCTCGGCGTGCTCACGAGCCTCTTTGTGCTCAGGGTCTATTTCCAGGACCTGGTTGAAATACTCCATTGCCCTGGAATCCTGGTGTTTTATCTCGTAGAGAACCCCCAGGTTGAAAAGGGCATCAATGTTTTTCGGGTCCTCCTTCAGGATTCGCTTGAGAAATCTTTCGGCCTTATCATACCTTCTGGACACCATCTCAAATTTCGCCTCTTCCAAGAGGTCTTCTATCCCCATGTTCAACCTCAGAGCTTTTTCAGGGCCTCAATGTTCTCGTCTTTCGCTATAACTATCAGCAGATCTCCAGGGCCTATTTCCTCTTCAGCGGGTGGGGCGATTATCGTTTCCTCCCTGTATGTTATCTTGCCCTCATCATCCATCTCAGGGATCCTCCGCCTTATGCCTATTATGTTCACACCATACGCGGCCCTCGCGTCGGTCTGTTTTATGGTCTTTCCGACAAAGGCCTCCGGCGCTACTATCTCTACAAGCGAGTAATCGGGGGACAGCTCTATGAACTCAAATATTCGTGGGGATGTCAGTATCTGGGCCACCCTCTGTCCCATCTCTTTCTCCGGATACACGACCAGGTCAACGCCGAGGCGCTTCAGGACCTTTGCCTGAAGGGAAGTGGAGGTCTTGGCAACTATCTTCTGCGCGCCCAGCTCCTTTGCGAGCATGGTGATCAGAAGGGAGGACTCTATGTTCTGGCTGGTGGCGACAATCACCGCGTCAAAATCCTTGACCCCCAGGGTCCGGAGAGCGCGCTCGTTCGTAGCGTCCATGACCAGGGCTTGGGATACCATCACCTCAACCTCAAGGACAGCCTCTTCGTTCTCGTCAACGGCTACAACCTCGTGCCCAGACTCCGAGAGGGCCTCCGCTACGGCCTTGCCGAACCTCCCTAGCCCTATAACGAGAAACTGCATACAACTATCCTATCACCACCCTGCCCTCAACATAGCGAACAAGGTCCCTAGCAGGGGTCACGAAGGTCATGAAAAGCGACAAAACACCTAACCTTCCAATCAGCATAGTGATAATTATAATGCATTTGCCCAGCGCGGATAAATCAGCTGAAAGGCTGGCGTTTGGAACGGTGAAAGAACCGAGTGAAAGACCCACCGTGCCAAAAGCTGAGACAACTTCAAAAAGATAAGGGACAAAACCCCTGATAAGAATACCGTGAGCATCAGTAAGCGAAATAAGCATTATAGCACCAGTCACGACGAAAAGCGCCAGGACAAAGACCGCGTAGGCCTTTCTTATGGCCTCGGCCCCTATCCTGTATCCCAGCAAGGATGACTCGTGTTTGCCGGTAAGGGTTGCCATGAGCCTCGTGAAAACAACTGCGAGCGTGGTTGTCTTCATGCCTCCAGAGGTTCCTCCAGGCGAGGCACCTATTATCATCAGCGCTATTGTCAGCAGGAGGGAGAACACGCTAGCCGAGGCATAGTTAACGGTGTTGAAACCAGCGGTTCTCGGTGTTATTGACATGAAGAGAGCGGAAAGGATCTTGTCCTTTACCGGGAAGTCGGCCATGGCCCCGGTCCACTCAAAAACCAGGAAAGCCGAGAACCCCGTGGCGACCAGCCCAAGAGTCATCGCGGCGACTACCCTGCCGTGGAGTGTCAGCTTGCGCTTCTTGAGTCTTATGAACCTGTTGTAATACTCGTCCAGGGCTACGAATCCGAGGCCACCAAGCAGGATGAGCGCGATGCTCGTCAGGTTGACCAGGATATTCCCACGCCACGATACCAGGCTATCGGAGAAGGTGGAGAAGCCGGCGTTGCAGAAGGCTGAGACCGAGTGAAACGCCGCGTGGCCAAGGCCTGCCGGGAAGCCATATCTCCCCACAAAGGGAACCGAGAGAAGGATGGAGCCTATGGCCTCTGCGGCAAAGGCCATGACCATTATTCTCCTGGCAAACTTGTAGACCTCCCCCATTGAGAGATCGGGATAGGATGCGGCCATGGTGCTCCTGACAACGAGCGAACCCTTCCTGCCCACGAGGAAAAGAAACAGGGTGGCAAAGGTCATGTAGGAAAGTCCGCCAAGCTGGATCAGGCCGAGTATCACAGCCTTGCCAAAAAGCGTGTAGAAGGTCGCCGTATCCTTGACAATGAGTCCGGTCACACACACCGCGGAAGTGGAGGTGAACAGGGCATCCAGGGGCGAAAGGTCGCCGTTCCTGGACCAGGGGAGCAGGAGAAGCAGTGCACCCAAGAGTATTATGCTCGCGTATCCGCTCAGGAGCACCTTTGTAGGGTTAAGCCTTCTCTTCAAGGGCAAAATTATATTCGTTGTTGGTTGTCAGTTGCCAGTTATCGGCCTAATGAGTTTTGGAATCAGAAGCTCAGTCTTACCTTCTCTATCCTCCAGTAGTTCCCCTCTATCCTGATCCCGTCATAGAAGCTTATCTGATCATCCGCGGAGCAGGAAAGACCGCCCATTAAATCAAAAGGCCCGATCTCCTTTCCTCCGATGTTCAGGTAATGCTTATCCAGTCTCTTGAAAATAAAGACCCAGGCCGAACGGGTGGGGGAAAACACGCAGTCTCCGGCATCCTCGTAGGGCCCTAGTGTTTTACCGTTTATCATCAGGTAATAACTGCCGCCCTTTTTCACCTTCATGGCCCAGGCCGAACCATCAGCGGAAAACACGCAATCCCCAAGCTCCTCGTAGGGTCCCCAGCTCTTACCATTCACTATCATGTAGCGGTCTCCCCCTTTCTTTACCTCCACGCACCAACCGGGACCGCCCGCGGAAAAGGCTATCTCTCCGGCCTCATCGTAACTGCCCCATTTTTTGCCGTTTATAACCAGGTAACAGTTATCTCCCTTCCTGGCCTTTATTGCCCAGCTTGAGCCATCTGGCGACAGATCGAGCCTCTCAACAATATCGTATGAACCATACGCGCCGAATTCCTTGCCGCCAATGATCACATAGTATTTGTCCGCCTTCATGGCGACAAAACCCCAAGTTGGGCTTGAGTGGGAGAACCTGAGATCCCACGCGTTATCGTAAGGCCCCCAGGTCTTGCCGTTGATGACCATGTATTCCTTGCCCATCTTCCTGGCCTTGAAACCCCATGTGATGCCATCCGGGGAAAACCTTGGGGCTTCAGCGTAATCATAGGGTCCCCATTCCTGGCCGGAGATTATGACATAGCGTTTGCCGGTTTCCCAGTCGCCCTTCCTGGCCACAAAGCCCCAGTTAGCACCATCTGGAGAGAACCTCGGATCCTCAGCGTAATCATAGGGTCCCCACTCCTGGCCGGAGATTATGACATAGCGTTTGCCGGTTTCCCAGTCGCCCTTCCTGGCCACAAAGCCCCAACTGGCGCCTGTAGGAGAGAAAACTGGTTCACTTGCGCCATTGTAAGGCCCCCAGGTCTTGCCGTTGATGACCACATATCGTTTGTCGCCCTTGCCAAAAACAAAACCCCATGACGAATCTGTGGGCGAGAAGGATATGTTTTCCCAATCCGCATCATCGTAAGGGCCCCACTTCTTGCCATTGATAATCACCTGGTATTTTTTCTTCGCGTCGCCTACCACACAACACCAGTTCAGTCCCTCCGCGAAGAATTCCCAGTCCATACCGCCAACCTCCACCTCGGGCTTATATGGCAGATAAGGGCCCCATTCCTTGCCATCCACCAGGACATAGTATTTGCCCTTCTTCGTCATCCAGAAACCCCAGGTTCCATTGCCGCAGAGCCTGAGATCACCTGCATCGTCATAGGGGCCCCACTCTTTACCGCTAATAATGATATACCGCCTGTCAGACTTCTTCGCCAGGAAACCCCATCCAGATCCGTCTGACGCGAGCTTGGGCCCGTCAAGATCAGTGTATGGTCCCAGTTCCTTGCTCGGGGTGACGAGATATTCCTTGCCGGACTTCTTGACCCTCACGCACCAGGCCAGGCCACCAGTGGGAAAAGCCGCGTCCATCACATAGCCAAAAGGCCCGAGTTCCTTGCCGTTCACTATCAGGTATTCCCTGGCGCCGTCCTTGGCCCTGGCCCACCAGTATGATCCATCGGAAGACACATTTATGCTCCAGACGGATTCATATGGGCCATAGGTTCCCAGGACAGTGGTTTCGGCCACCATTGCAACAGTTAGTGTAATACAGATAGCCATAAAAATCCTCCCGCGCGCGGAAATTTTAAGGCCGTGATACTAGTAGAAACAAAGAGCGTTTTTGAAACGAAAAACCCGAACCGGGGCGGAATGATTTGCCCAAAAACACGCCCCGCGTGCGGTTGAAACCGAGTATTCCCCTGCCCCATAATTTCCCGCGATGAGAACGCTAAAGATACGAGATGGCAAACCCTGGGTCACCATCCCTGAGATACTGGAGCGTAGCGCGGCCGAGTGGCCGAACAGGGTCCTTTTCCAGATGAAGCGCGAGGGCGGCTGGGACAAATACACCTACGAGGAGGTTCTTAGCCTGGTCAGGAGGCTCGCGGAGTTCTTGAAAACAGAGGCCGGCCTTCGCAAAGGAGACAAATTCTCCGTGGTGGGCGGAAACCGACCTGAGTGGGGGGTTGCATATCTGGCTATAATGTGGGCCGGTGGGACCGTGGTCCCTCTAGACCCAAAGCTGATGCCATCCGAGCGCGGATACATCCTCGGCGCGGCCGGGGTCAAGGGCGTAATAGCCACCGATCACTTCGTCGGGGAGATGATGGAACACAGGGAGAGCCTGGAAAGCCTTAAAACCATCATATCAATGGACAGGAACTCAAGGGTTCCCGACTACCCAACGATATGGGCAAGGCACACCAGGGGTATTGACAGGGAAAAGCTTAGTCTTGATGATGTAGCTGTAATACTTTTCACATCAGGAACAACCGGCCTGCCAAAGGGTGTCGTTCTCACCCACAAAAACATTGTATCCAATGTTGATGCCATATACCAGGCAATAGACTATGAACCCGGGGATTCCTTCTATTCCCTGCTTCCGCTCCACCATGTTTTTGAGGCAACCGTGGGATTCCTCGCGCCAATATACGGCGGAGTTACCGTTATATACGCCTCAAGCCTGAGGCCGGATGTCATGCGTGCTGAGCTTGCTGAAATAAGGCCAACCGTCATGCTTGTTGTCCCGCTTATACTTGAGAAGTTCCTGGTCGGCATAAGGAAGAACCTGGCAAAATTGTCCAGGGGCAAAAAGCTGGCACTGGGCCTCTTGAAGAGCGTATCAAGGGTAGCGGATGTGTTCACGGGTGGTAGGACAACCAGGGCACTTTACAAAACCGTCAGGGAACAGATGGGGCTTGACAGGGCAAAATATATCGTCTCAGGCGGTGCGGCACTGCCAAGATGGGTTTCGGCAGGACTTGAGGAGATGGGTTTCCCGATACTACAGGGGTATGGGCTTTCCGAGGCTTCTCCCGTTGTTTCCGTGAACCCGCCCGATGCGCCCCGGAACGCCTCCGTCGGAATACCACTTCCATATTGTGAGGTAAGGATAATGGACCCTGGCGAGGGCGGCATTGGCGAAATAGCGGTTCGGGCTCCCTTTGTCATGCAGGGGTATTACAACAACCCCGAAGCAACAAGGGAGGTAATCACTCCTGACCGCTGGCTCCTGACCGGGGACATGGGATACATTGACCCTGATGGCTACATATACATCACCGGAAGGAAAAAGGCCGTAATAGTCACCAAGGGAGGCAAGAACATATTCCCCGAGGAGATAGAGGAAAAGCTGACACAGCGAGAGCTCATCGCTGAAGCAATGGTATTCGGTGGGAAGAACCCGAAAACTGGCGAGGAGGATGTCCAGGCAATAATCTATCCTAACATGGAACTCATAGGCAAGATGGGCCTGGCATCCGAGGAAAGGATATACGAGCTCGTGAAGCGTGAGGTGGACGCGGTGAACGCAGGCCTCGCTGACTACAAGAAGGTAAGGCGCTTCGCCCTCCGGTTTGAGGAGTTCCCAAAGACCACCACCATAAAGATCAAGCGCCACCTGTTCAAGAACATATTCATAGAGAAAGGGCAAAGGGTATTGTAGGGTTAAAGCCCGAAAACTAGGCTCCCAGGCCTTCGCGGATCAGGTATTAGCCTGCCAACGGGACACTCATAACCTAACGCCAGGTAAACAAAAAGGGCAGACACACGGGTCTGCCCCTGAATTCCGTCCAGGCTCCGGACCTACTTCACCACATCTCCTTCAACTATGACCGAGTTCGTCATGATAGTGGCAAAACCCAGGCAACTGGTTATGAGCCAGTCAATAAAGGTGAAGGTGGTCGTGGCTTTGAGGTTCCTAACGGGTTTACCCTGTGCGCTCACCGCGATCAGGTCCGCGGTGTGGTTGTTAGTGATGGGGACGAGTCCCCAAAGGACATACCAGACCTTCTTCTTGGCCACGAAGTGGTATGAGGAGCCTCCTGATGGCTGAGAGGTCATGGAGACGATGTTGTCAGAGGGTGGCGCGTCTATGACCACGGTCGCGCACCCGGCCAGGAACCCTATCAACACGAGACTAACTATCAGCTTCTTCATCTCAAAAACCTCCTTATGGGTTAGAGCGAAATTATGGAGGCCAGACAAGCAGGGATTCAACTAAAAGCTGTGCTCCTCGTCCGGGTAAAGCCCTTCCCTTACCTCTCTAATGTAATCCTCAACGGCCTTCTTGACGAGGCCCCAGCCATCAAGGTAGGTCTTCAAAAACTTTGGTCTGAACTCAGGGTTGAGTCCGAGCATGTCATAAAGGACAAGGACCTGGCCATCGCAGTGGGGCCCCGCGCCTATGCCTATCGTGGGAACCAACACTGCCTCGGTTATCTCTCTGGCAATGGCCGCGGGTATCTTCTCAAGGACAAGGGAAAACGCTCCCGCCTCAGCTACGGCGATTGCGTCGTCAATTATGGCCCTACCCTTCTGGAGTTTGAACCCACCATAGGTGTGGACCCGCTGGGGAAGCATCCCAACATGACCCATGACCGGGATGCCCATACCAGTCAACTCACGGACCAGGGGCGCGAACTCCTTGCCCCCCTCAATCTTCACAGCCTCAGCCCCGGACTTCAGGAATGCAACCGCTGAGCTGATGCCTTCCTCCAAAGACGATTGGTATGAGCCAAAGGGCATATCCCCAACCACCAGCGCGTTCTTGACACCCCTGGCAACGGCCCTGGTGTGGGAGAGCATTTCCTCCAGGGTTATCGGCAGGGTATTGGGATAGCCGTGGACCACCATGGACGCGCTGTCTCCAACCAGGATTATGTCTATTCCAGCCTCATCCAGGAGCCTGGCAAGGGTAAAGTCATAGGCAGTCAGGACCGTGATGCGTTCTCTGGCCTTCATTGAGACTATCTCTGGAACGGTTTTTTTCATTTTACCTCCCTCGGGCTCCCGGATCCCGCGACGAGATCCGGGGTCAAGGATTCTGGCCCTGAGAAGAACCTGACACCCTTCCCGTCGGGGCAGGGATCTTCTATTTTGTAGCCGAGTGTGGGCGCTCCGGTCGCGAAAAGTTCTCCAAGGGGAATAAGAACGAAAGACCTCTCGCCCATCCTCGGATGGGGAATTGTCAGGGTTTCCGTGTCAATCCTTGCATCCTGGTAAAGAAGAATATCCAGATCAAGCTCGCGGGGGCCCCACCTTTCTGGTTCCCTCCTGAACCCAGCCTCGGCTGATTTAAGCGCGGCGAGAAGCTCTGCTGGGTTCATCTCCGTCTCAAGAAGGGCAACCGCATTGAGAAACCAGGCCTGGTCATCCTGGCCCCAGGGCTCGGTCTCGTAGACAGAGGAAACCCGAAGGACTTTCGCGATTTTCATCAGTTCCGCAATCCCACTTCTCATGTTCGTCAACCTGTCCCCCATGTTTGAACCAAGGCCTATGTATGCCAGTTTCATATTCTTTTAATCAGGAACAGGGATACGAGGAATAATCTCATTTCTCCACCCTTATGAGGGGTAGGACCATCTCCTCAAGGCTGATCCCGCCGTGAAAGACGCCGCCCTTGTAGTGACGCTCGTATTTCCTGGGATCGGTTGAATAGACCAGGAAAGAATAGCCGGTTGCCAGGAGCAGGCGATGCGCGCCAGGAATGGAGGGAAGCCCCCATTCAGAGAGCTCTTTTATTATAACGCCGGAGTTCTGGACGAGCCTTACCGAGTCCCCGAACTTGTATCTGAGACCAGGGGTCAGGTCGCCACCACCGTGGATGACAGACGGCCTTTCTGCCATTACCCAGCCGTGATCCGAGGTTATGAAAACCTTGTAACCATGATCAACCGCGGCCTTGACCCTGAAGGCCATCTCGGACTCCCTCAGGAGAAACTCGCCCCAGTGCAGGAGCGAATCAACGCTTTCGCCAAGTGCCTTGAGGACATCAAGCTCGTGCCGGAGATGGAGCATTAGGTCAACGAAGTTGATTATGTAGACCTGGAGGCGTTTGTCGGACAAAGAGAGGCGCTTAAGGTCTTCAAAGGTGTTCAGCTTCCTGTATGTGAAATCAAGGCCGGTTAATCCGCACCTGGAGAGGTTCTCAGCCAGGAGGGCCTGCTCATTCTGGTTGTCATCAAGCCATCCCGGATGCCTCGCGTGTATGTCTTTCGGGAGCTGGCCGGCGAATATCGCGTTTCTTGAGAAACCCGTCGCGGAAGGCAGTATACACATGTAGTCAGTGGTCTGGAACCTCAGATCGGACGAGAGGGTCGCGAGGAAAGACACGAACTGGTCAAGCCTGAAGCAATCAACGAGAAAAAGGACGGCCCTGCCCCCCTCTTTCAGCACAGGGAAAAGGTGTCGTTCCAGGATGTTGTGGGAAAAGTTGTGGCCCTCGGAAAGCAGGCTGGGATAGTTTCTTGTAATCCATCTGGCGAACTCCTCGTTCGCTGACGCGAGGGCCTCCTCAACCGTATCGCGATCCTCGCCTGCCATTCTCATCCTGGTTTCCAAAAGAAGCCTTGCCTTCGAGAGCCAGCCCTGGTATGTCTCGGGTAGCGAAGAGAGGGTTTTGTATATTTCCGAGAGCTCCTTTCCTAACTTTCTCCGCTTGACCTCTTCCAGGGATGCTTTCTTGGCTATGACGACTATCTGCGAGGGTTGGACGGGTTTTATCACAAAGTCAAAGGCCTCAGCGGCCACGGCCCCCTCCATTATCTCCTTGTCCGACATCATGGTGACCATTGCCACGGGCACATGGGGTGCCATGCGCTTCACCTCCTTCAGAAGGGTCAGGCCGTCAACCCCGGGCATCCTGTAATCAAGCAATATAAGGTTAAAGCTCTCCCTGGCAAGGGCATCAAGAGCCTCCGGGGCCGACGCGGCCGTTTTCACAGAAAGCCCCTCTGACTCAAGAAACAGGAGGTGGCTCCTGAACTGGTCTATCTCGTCATCAACCCAGAGTATCTTCACTATTACTAGGATAAAGCACTGGTGCGGCCTGACGCAAGGACAGATGCCAACCCGGGAACCAGAAACAGGCGTATTGTAATGGGGCTCTACTTAATGGGAAAGCAATAGTCCAGGAGGGCCAAAGGCGAAAACAGGATACAACTGAGAGCGGCGTCCTGCTACCACCTTAAGGGATTCGGGTAAAAGCTTGAAAAACAGGGGACTCATCCTCGCCTACTCGTTCCTCTCCACGCCCTTCTGCGCCCACCTGTTGCCGGGGTCCCAGGAGAGTATCTTCTTCCACTCAGCAAGCGCCTTGGCCGGTTCGCCCGCGTCCTCGTAGGCCAGGGCCTTGCGCTCAGCCTTTACTATCTTAATGTAAAGGGCGGCCTTGGAGTTGTTGGGGTCCATCTTCAATATCTGATTTGCTATGCTCATTGTCTTGTCAAGGTCGTGGGCGTTCCTGTAGGCGGACTCCAGGTCCTTCTCCAGCTTCAGAACCTCCGGACTGGATGAGGATGTTCCAGAAGAAGCGCTCGTGCCAGACTTCGTATCGCCGGATTTGCCGCCGCCAAGCTGGTCGCCCGTGCCTATCTTCAGCTGTGGTCCGCCTCCCAGGCCAAGATCAGAGGCAGAGCCGCCGGCGCCCTCGCCGGGCTTGATCTTTATGTCAAGGCCGCCGGATGATGAGAGGTCCACCGCGGGCTTTATCTCCGGAAAATCAGATTTGCCACCTGAGGGCTTGATCTCTCCGGGGCCAGATGAGGTTTTGCCAACGGTATCCGTGGCAACAACGGCAGTTGCCGTGGACTCAGGAAATAGCCTTGCCGTGGTGTCGCTCACAAAACCAGGCGCCGCGGAATCCCTTCTGGCAGTGATCATCCCTCCAGTATCCCGCTGGACAGTTTCACCTGGCCTAGGAACCCTCACACCGGTCTGGGGCTTCAGGGTATCACCTGCCTGCGCCTGGCCGAAGATGTTCAGCTCGCCCCCACCAGCAGTGTATTTTCCCCTGGCCGCCTGAATCCCGAAATAGGCCACCACACCCAATCCCAAAACAATCAGGTAAATTACGATCCCTTTTTTCAGGCGCCTTTTCATCACATCTATATTATTAAGGTTTTTCTCGTGGAAAATCAAGGCCTGATCCGACAGCATATTCGGTTGGCTTTTGGTTTGCGATCCCCGAAATCATCATCCAGGCCCTTGTTTTTCAAGGAACAAGGGCCTTCACGTAAACCGGTAATCCCTCACAGAAGCCCTCTGTCCAGAGGACTGGCTTCCCGTTTTCGTCAAGGAGGATGACCGAGGGAAGCTTATCCGAGCCCAGGGCCACCCTGAGTGAATCTGGGCTGAGGCAAAGCCCCTCCCCTGCTCCGACCTGTATCAGGTAAATGTTCAGGCCGCCGAGACCTTCAAGTTGTTTTCGTGTTCTGTAGGAACCCTCCTCCTCGCCCAGGAAAGCGACGACCGCGGGGTATTCAAGGAGGTCGTTGAGCACGCGGCCATCCAGGAGGGTTATCCGTGGAAACGAGTCAAGGGGCCTGACCATGATGTCTCCGGGCTCAACATCCTCAGGGGGGATGCCGGTTTCCATGGTAAGTGAAAGCTCTTGACCAGCTCTGATCTTCAGCTCCTTGACCCGGACGAAGGGCTCGCCCATGGCGTTTCTCCTACCCCAGGTCAACATGTAGTCTCCCGGAGCAAGCTGGAAAACCCAAGAATCCCCGTCCTTTGGCCCGGTCCCATCCTCAAGCGGCCACCACAGATCGTCAAGGGGTTCCCAGCGCCAGGTTTCCCTCCTCTGGACGGAGAACCCTTCAAAAGAGGTGTCGGCCTGGCCGAAGAGGGTAAAACTGAGCCTCAGGGCGCCGGTTTTAGCATACCTGCGCGTTGCCTGTGCCCACCCAAAGCCCTCCTGGACGAGGACCAGGCTGATGCTTTTTGGCTTATCAAAATAAAGCGGCTTCCATGCCCCGCGGTCATAATACTCAACCCAGACCGAGGCTGGCGATGGGCACCGGGCGAGCCTCGCGGGGAAACCCCTCGCCCTCAGCGCGGCAACCAGGAGAACCGCGCGCTCGGTGGCCGAAGCAGAGCCCTTACGAAGGATGGTAATCGGGGAAGGGAATGGACCAAAGAAATACCTGGTGGTGTCCAGTTTCACGGACCTCTCAATCTTTTTCTTGATACCAGATGGGCCTCGGCAATCCGAAAAGGCATCGCTCAGGGGTTTTCGCCAATCCTCGCAGGGTTCATCCCATATCCTGTAGGACAGCAAGTAATCGCGAAAAATCGTATCCGGCAATGAGCCGCGGAGATCATTGGCGAACCGGATGTGATTCAGCAAGCACTCAGCCGTGATCTCAAGCCTGTCCAGGTGCGGCATGTTGACGATGAGCCAGGAGGCCTGATCGGCGAGTTCTCCCGCGCCGGAGATGGCCTTTTCCAGTTCCGGCCTGTTTTTACCAGCATCCGCCAGAGCCGAATCAAGCTCCGATGGGGAGACCTCAAAGACACTCGCTAATATAAACGCTATCATTTTGAGGCTTCCGGATATCTGAGCCAGAAACCACTCGTTAGGCTCGTTCCTTTGATGGGCCTTATTCGGGTCGTGTCGCCTCTTACCTCAATCACCGCGGAAAAATCCCTGCCAGAGAGGACATAGTCCCCTGGCCCGAGCTGGCATCTGGCAATGCCGTCTTCCCCGGCGACGAGAACTGCCATGGTTCTCAAGGCCCCGTAGTTGAAGACCGAGAGCGCGAGGCTGTCGCCGGGGCGCGCCTCAACCAAAAGTAGCGAGACATCCCTGTAACTGCTGGTTGTGTTGAAAAGGGTGTAGTCCGCGCCAACCCGGTATGCCTCCGGCCCCGGGGAACTGCCCAACCCAACCGAGAGCACCAGGCCCGCGCGCCTGGCGGGCCCGGAGAACCAAGCGGAACATAGCGAGTCAGCGGGTTCGCAACTTCCAGCGTATTTCCAGACGCCGTCAATATAGAGCTCTGTCCACGCGTGGTTTGACTCGGTGAACGGCCACCAGGGGGTATATGCCTGCCTAGCCGGGACGCCAACAGCCCTCAGCGCGCATATATAGAAGATGGTCATCTCCTCGCACCTGCCCCAGCCTGACCTCCAGGTCTCAAGGGGGCCCTGGTCCCTTCGCTGGTTGGGTTTGTATTTTATCCGCTCCCCGCACCATCTGTTGACCGCTATGGCCACCTGCTCCGCGGAACCGAGGCCCGCTACCAGGGGTCTCAGGGAATCAAGGAGAAAACCGCGCCAGTCCTCAGGGGGTTCCTGTGATACAGTGGGTGGAAGAACATAGCGTAAAAAAAGCGAATCCGGGATATCGCGGCCCCATGGGAACTCTTCCCTGGCCAAAAAGGCAAGCTCAAGGTTTTTAAGGAAGAGCTGTTCGTCAATTGAGCCGAGGAGACCCGGCGGCAGATTTTTCATCAGGAACTCCGCGGCCGCGACCCTTTCTGGCGACAGAGTATCCGGCAGGCTGAATAGCCCAAACCCAACCACAAACAGGAGGTTCATGTTCCTTCCTTTTTTCCTTTCCTGTAGTAGTAAAGAGCGGCCAGGAGTCCACCAAGGCCCCAGAATATGGTTCCAGCGATATGCTCTATCCAGACCCAGTAATAGACTGTCATGCCAAGGAAAGAGACCGCTGGCACAACGAAAGAGAAGACCATGGCCCTTTCGTCTCCGTCCCCGGCCATCCTGAAACAAGGGATAACAAGCCACGCTACCCCGATTGCGATGGCCATGTAGAGCGCGACACCAAGGTAGCCGGTCTCATACATGGAAACGGTCAACTGGCCAACAATCGCCGCAAATGTCGTTTTATTGGCTGGTATTGACACGAACTTGCTCAGGATTATTGAACCCAGGCCATACCCAGCAAGAAGGCCTGGCAGGCCCTTCACTGCCAGGTAGGCGTGGGTTATCTTGGGCGCCACAAAACGCCCCACATGCTCCGCGGCGTATACCCTTTCCTGATTGTAGATACCCCACACGAAGGTTATGAAGAGCCTGTGATAAAGTTTACTTAGTGAAGGCACACTGAGGGTTAGAACCGCCAGGGAAGCCACGGTGGTTCCCAGCGCAACGAGTCCTTTTTTAAGAGTGGGCCAGGGTTTTTCCCTGGCGATGGCAGAAAAAACGATCGCTGAAATGATCAGGGTCCCGGCAAGCGCGGGATAGAAGTAAAACACGGCCCTTATGCCGCTCATGACCGGTATCACCAGGAATATTCCGGATACAACTATGAGAAGGGGCAGGTTCACTTTCCTGGTGTAGAGGTAGAGGCCATAGACAAATGCCGTTGCCCATAGTAGCAGGAAGGTTATCTCAGGCCCCCCCGGGGTAAGGCCGCGGACATTGTCGCTCATGCCGTGTATGCGGTAATGCCAGAAAGCAACCGGCACCTGAATCCACACCAGGGCAAAAACGAACCAGAACGCGTTCTTTATCGTCTTGATGTCCAGATCAAGGTTGGCAAGGGCGTAGAAAAACAGGACGAACATGCCCATCTGCCTCACTTTCATCATGAAGTTCAACAGGGGGATCTGGTTCATGCTGGCAGAAACAGATACCAGGATGAGCCAGAGAATCGTGGGGATGAATGCGAATGTGAAATTGAAGCGCCCCTCGGTTGCCTTTGACAGGATTGCCCTGGCAAACAGGGCGAGTATCAGGAGGTCCATTATGTGTCTGGAAGATTCCATGGTTGGGAGAACCTGCCTGACAAAATCGTGGTATATTATGGAAAAGAAGAACACCAGGAAAACGGTGGGCTTTGGATTGAGGAAGGCCAGGATCAAGACGGGAAGGCCTATTATGAGGGCAACAATAGAAGTGTTTTCGGTGGCAAGGCCAGCACCCGCCAGGATGGCAAAAAGAGCCATACTGACGCTGATGACCGTCCTGAGCCAGTTCCCTTTCATATACTTTCAAGAAATGCCAGGAGATTCTTGGCCTGGGCATCAAAGGAGTAGGCCATGGCAATACTCCTGGCGCCTGATGTATCAACTTTCCCTGCGCTAGCGGCTTCCGCGAAAGTCCGGGCGAGTCCCCGTGGGCCATCAGCCCTGAACCAGAAGACCCTGCCTTCCAGGAGCTCCCTGACCGGAGGCACATCCGTGGCCACGATTGGTTTTTCCATTGCAAGGGCTTCTATGAGTTTTATCGGACAGGAGGTATCAATCACGGGCGTCCTCAGGAACGGGACGAGGACGAAATCGCACGCCGCAAGTAGCGACGGAATATCCCCATGGGGGACAGGGGGTATTATCCTCACTCGCGGGCCTCCAATTTCCTGCAGTCTCTCCGAGAGCTCGCCCTCGCCAACAAAGACCAGTAGGGCATTCTCAAGACCCGCCTCATTGAATGCGGCCGCGGCCTCAACCAGACCCCTGCCCTCGGAGCTCAGAGCCCCGTGATACAAAAATACCTTCTCCTTCCCGAAACCCCAGCGTTTCCTCTCTTTCTCGCGATCGTAATTCGCGGGGTCAAAGGCGTTCAGATCGACGCCAGAACCCCATATCCCGACAGGCAGTTTTCCCAATCGTCTCCTGAGAACGCGTGCCATGGCAGGGGTTATCACGGTCGCTCCGGCGAAAAACCTTCCTGCCAGGAAAAGCCCCATATTAAAGAGTATCCTATCAAGAAAAAAGAGAAAACGGCCCCTCTTCACGGGCAGTGTCCTTACATCCAGAATGACCCGATACCCGCGCAGGCCAAACCGGACAAGGAGTGCGAGGGGCAGAACAGCAGAAACCATGAAGGGTTCAACCATTATGATGTCCCCGTGCCTGGCGCGCCTGAGGAGCGCTAAGCGCGCGGATATTGCCTGGCAAACATGGTTCAGGAGGGGCAAGCCGCACGAGCGGAGGTATATCACGGGCCCGGTTTCATCCTTTTTCTGCCTGCGGCCAGTTATCAGGAACATCTCGTTCCCCGTCCGGCTCACGGCCTCAGCCATAGCAACCAGCGCGCCTGCGTCCATTCGTTCGTCCAGGTATCCCCTGAAGACCCAGAAAACTCGCAAGGGAGTAAATGTTAATCCGCGTTAAGGGTCTGTCGCAATATTGGCTAATGGTTTCCCGTTCATCGTTAAATGTGGATCACGACCAGAAACGAACCATTATAATTTGCCCATGAGGAAAGCCTTTCTCCTGGCCATGCTGGGACTCGCCTGTTTCCCGAAAATAGAGCGCTACGCCAGAGGAGACGAGAGGTGCTGGGTCGTTGTTTATTCGGATGACCTAAGGCGGGTCGCGACGCATTTGCAGGCAGAGACATACAGGATGATTCAGACACCACAGCCGGAGAGCCTTTTCAAGCTAACATTCGTCACGCCGGAGGAATTTCAGCGGGACTGGAAGGGATACAAGAATGTGATCATCCTGGCTACTCCCTCATCCCCGACATTCAATCTATACCTCGCGGTCTTTCCAGAACCAAAACAGGGCCTCTCCGAGAAGAAAGGGGGATTTGTCAGGGACGACTATGTGATCGGCCTCTTTGGCGAAAAGGAGGAGGGGCTGTATGGCTCGTTGACCGCAATAACGCCCATCCTCAGGGACAAGATGACCGAGAGGGTGATGTTCCTCTATTCCCGGCTCGCGTATTACCCCGGCAGGAACAGGAAGTTCGCCAACACCATAAAGGAGGAATACGGCTACAGGATAGACCTGCCCAATGGCTGGGCCTTTGTCAAGGAGGAGGAAAACTTCCTGTCAATGGCCAAGCACAACCCGGACCAGTTCTTCTTTATTTACAGGGAAGACGCGCCACGGGCCCTTGATCCCAAAACAATACTTGACCTCAGGGACGAGCTCACCGCGGCTTTCTACGACGGGGACTACTCCATGAGGGACCTCGTTGAGGTTGAGGAGACCAGGTTCAGGAACAATCCCGCGCTGGTCATCTGGGGCGTATGGCAGAACGACGCCCGTGTCGCGGGAGGGCCTTTCAAGATCATAGCGTTCAACGAGGGCGGAAAATTCTACATGATAGACATGGCCGTTTTCGCGCCGGAGAAGCCGGACAAGCTCCAGTATATCTTCAGAATGGAGGCGTTCCTCAGAGGCTTTGAGCCTTGAAAAATCCCACCGGAAGGTATTAAGATTTTCCCTTTATGGCAAAAGCAGGAAAGGGATTAGCGCGCGGCATGGCCCGGCTGTTGGTTGCCTGGCTGAGGAAGGGCAGGATACCAAAGGCCCTGGCTTACCCGGTTATTGGCGCGGCGGCCTGGCTCACGGCCGCGGGTGAAGAGACCTGGCAGTATCCCCCGGAGTGGCCCATGTATTGCAGGGCAGTGATAATCAACCGGGGCCCCGCTGTCAGTAACCTGAGGGTAATCCCTAACCCATCCGGCGGAACCAGGACGGTCCGGGTCTGGGCAACCCTGGTTGACACCGTGGGCGGGATGCTCGCCCCTGAACCTGAAAAGATCGGTGTCTCCGGCGCGATCCTGTGGACTGATAGCATCCCGCAGGGCTACAAGGGCGGCGAGAAGATGTTCCCCGCGGATGGGGCCTTTGACTCGGACTCCGAGGATGTTTTCCTTGACCTGGGAATAACGGGCCTCGCCTCGGGGAAGCACAGGGTTTTCGTCTCGGGGTGGGACACGGAGGGAATGCTCGGGGAGCCGGACTCGGTTGATTTCAAGGTAAAATAGGGGTGAGACATGGCAAGGGTAAAAAGAAGCCTGATCCTGGCCCTGGCAAGGGGAGATATAGGCTATGAAAAGGGTAAGAGCTAATAGGAGAGCCGTGTGGATCAGGTGGGTGATGTGGGTGGGTGTTTGGGGGAATGGTATTTTTAGTGTTTTTTATCCAGATAAAGCTTATTGTGGTATACGCGTGGAACCAACTTTTAAATTTCTTCTGAGAACTGGCACATATGCACCGAATATTCCTGGACCATACCCATTCAATCCGATCTTTTGTATCCCAGGCTTAGAGTTTAGCCTTGAAAATCATCCGCTCACCCTAGGATTAGGTATGTCTTATTTCTACGACTCCTTTTCCAATAGTGAAACATACGGACTGTTCGTTTGGAACCCCTGCCTCTAGAGTTTTAATGGAACTCGCCTCTCCAATGCGTGTCCATGTCTATGGGGTTCCCCATACAGGGGATATCTTGATTTTTCAGGGCCAGTGCGCGTGCGTTTTTCGCCCATTTTGCATTTCGCGAGGCAACAAGGGGATTACTTGGTTGACACGAATCATACCGAGAGGATGACGGCTTATATCCTCGGCGCGGGATTTACCTTAGGAGGAGAGCCCTGGCGTTGGGATGTGGGTGACTCAAGTTGGGTATGTCTCTGGCACAGTTCTGAGAATAGGTTACGAGCTGGGTTTTGTAGCCGAGGTCTTTCACTGGACCCCGCGTTCTGTTTTCCGCTGGGAGAAAGGCCATATCTTCATTGTGGGACTTTATGTAGGTTTCCCATGACAAAGAAGGATCTAGAGATAACCAAGTAGCCCCCAGGCAAGAGAAGCTTTATAATTTAACCATGACAACAATACTTATAGTTCTCACGGGTTTTTCGGTATCCGAGTGGGGGGTCATAGACGCGAGTATGGGCAAGGCAATTTCATCGGCCGGGGCCACCGGTGAGGAAACCGAGATGCCGGTCGTGAAGGCACCGGTTATCTATTTCTACGGCTCGGTTCCAAAAGAAATTACCCTGAGCCTTGGCATCTCCCCGAACAAAATGACCGTGTCCGAGCCTGGTTTTACCGAGATCAACAAAAAGCCCTCCTGGAAGGTGAGTCCATCGGATGCCAAGAAGGCCGCGCCCGCGCCATCGTGCTGGACTGATCCTGCCGCAACGCCAATACTTGCGAACGACGCCCCCTGCGACTACATCTTCTACGAGGCCAGTCTCTCATACGAGAACCGGATCAGGATACAAAAGGGGGGTGAAAAGATCGGTTTTCAGAACTCCGGGGAATACCCCGTCTATGACATCATATACATAATAGGCTATCCCGGAACCGAGAACGGGATCCTCCTGGCCTATTACATACCCTCGCTGGAGCCTTCGGAGACCATCTGGCCCGAGCCGGCGACAATTCCCTCCGAAGAAGAGATAAAAGGGAAGATGATCTCAACGGGCCTTACCGAGGGGGCCGCGTCCGCTTTCCTTAAGGAGTGGTGGCCGGTCTTCACCCTGAGGCAGGAAAAGGAGAAGTCGGGGATCTGGTTCCAGGAAGGCTCGCTAATAACAAGCGTTTTTGCCTACAGGCTGTCCCAGAAGGAGGTGGATGAGATCCTGCCAATGACCGTGAATCCGAAACCCGGGAAGATCGCGCGTGTCTGGTGGGCCTTGATGAGGTAGCTCATAACCGGGCCCTGGCCCTCCCAGGAGCTTTATAATTTGCTTGCTTATGGCCAGGTTAAAGAAAGAGATCCTCCTGAGAGCCTACAGGTTTATGTTGGCCGGAGCCAGAAAGGGGCTTCTGCCATCGGGCCTGGTTTTTGGCCTCGCGGGGCTTATAGCCTCCGGCCTCAGAGCAGATGACGGCGTCCCTATAACCTGCTATGCGCCCCCCCCCATTGAGTATTACGGGCCCATAACCAGAAGCGTAAACGCTTTCCCCAACCCAACCGTGGGCGCGAAAACGGTCAGGGTTGTCGCGACCCTCGTAGGATACTCCGAGGGACAGCGCGTCGCGGGAGCAGACCTCTATGTGAGGACAGAGTCCCACGAGGAGGTTCCTGGGGCCGGCTCAAAACCCATGAAACCGGTGGACGGGGAGTTTGACTCGGATTCCGAGGATGTGTATCTTGACCTGAATGTTTCAGATTGGGCCCCGGGAAGCTACTGGATACATGTCTCTGGCTACAGCGAGACAGGAGAGGAGGGCATCTCCTACGCCGTGAACCTCGAGGTCACCCCGAGTGAATAAAGCCCTGGACCAACCAGGAAAGTCTTTCCCTGAGATCCATTTTACCCGACAGGATGTCCGCTAGTCGCGCGACAGGCCAGGAGTCCTTGACCGGATGCCTGGGAACCAGGAGGGGATCGCAGTCATCCGGGACTGCCCAGCCGTGGCCGATGAAGGCCATCTCATAGCCAGACGCGGAAAGGGAGCCCTTTGCCCTGAGATCAATGTCCCTGCGCCTGCCATAGGGATAAGCGAAAATCCTGGCATCAGTGCCGAGATTGGCCCTTATCAGCTCCTTTGAAACTCGGAGCTCCTCCCCTGCCCTATTGCCGAACCTGATGTGCGTGTGCCCGTGGGAACCTATCTCAAGGCCATCCCTCACGAGGTCTCGCAGTTCATCCCAGGAAAGGGGAACAAGTGGGCCTTTCTCGCTGAGACGGGGGAATTTCTCTCGGACGAAGCTTTCCCATGAGCCGGATTCCATGAGCTCTGGCAGGGTGGTTGTCAAAAAAAGCGTCGCGGCCAGGCCCCTTATCTTTAACTCATAAAACGCCCAGAGCAGATCAGCCCAGCCATCGTCAAATGTTATGGCAACGCAGGGGGTCTGGGAATTCAATATCCCGGAAGCCGGGGCTGACGGGAATTGAGAGAGAACATCCAGATGCCGGAGAAACCCATCCCTGTCAATTATTGAGTGATATAAAAGCACGCGCCTGCCTTTCATTTTCTCATGCTCCTCCTGAGCCACCGCAGGGCCTTTGACAATCCGAGCCTTCTGGCAACCCACCTCAGGCCACGGTATCCGGCCATCAGACCTTCCCAGAGGCCCCAGCCAACGCCAGGCCCTTCAACCCTTCCGTCCGGGAAAAGCACGACCCTGCCCCTGCGGGAGATAAACCTGCCTTCCCGGAGGGAAACGAAGAGATCGTCAACCCCACCCTCAACCTCCAGGACTATCGGCGTGTAGCCGGGGGAATGGATGTCGCACCCGCCAATAAAAAGGATGTCCTGGCCCGCGAACATTCCGAGAACCCTGCGCGATGGATATGGCCCATCGCGTTTCAGGTTCCAGGCCTCCGCGCACGCGAAGCGCCTTTCCGGAGGTTCTGGCTCTCCGGGATGCAGTAAGACCGAGAGGCCGGGCAATTCCGTCCAGTGACAGGATTCATCCTCTTTCTCGGTGAACCAGAAGAGCCTGACCCCGGCTATCTCGTCTGGCATTCCCGCGAGCTGGGCCTCAGTGACATCCGGCTCGTGCTCCGTGAAAATAAGGAACGAAAGCCCGCGCTCCCGCGCCCAGACGGCCCAATCCCTGAAATCCCCGTGACCGTCGGAGGACAGGGACGAGTGAAGGTGAAAAGCGCCACGGATCACTTTCAAATTATAGGGTCTTGTGTATCCCGTTTGCCCCCTGGACTGGATCGGGAATTGCACCAGCCTGAACCCTCGCTTTATCCTTTCAATATGAGGACACTTCTGGTCACCGGCGGCGCGGGGTTCATGGGCTCTGATTTCGTCAGGAAGATGTTCTGGAAGCACGAGGACTGGCACATCATCGTCCTGGACGCGCTGACCTACGCTGGCAACCCGGACAACATCCCACAGGAAATAAAGGAAAGCCCCAGGTTTGAGTTCTGGTATGGGGATGTGAATGACCTCCACCTGGTCAACGAGCTAGTCTCCCGTTCCGACTATGTGGTCCACTACGCCGCGGAGACGCATGTCTCCCGATCGCTCTACAACGACAGGGTGTTTTTCACAACGGATGTCCTGGGAACGCAATCCGTTGTCTCCGCGGTTTACAGGTGGGCGAACAGGATAGAGAGGTTCATACACATATCAACCTCCGAGGTCTACGGCTCCGCCATGACCGAACCCATGAACGAGGATCACCCGCTCATGCCAACAACCCCCTACGCGGCCGCGAAGACCGGCGCGGACAGATTGGTCTGGTCATATCTGGTCTCTTACGGGATTCCGGGCGTTATAATCAGGCCTTTCAACAACTACGGGCCATACCAGCACCTTGAGAAGTTGGTTCCCAGGCTCATAACCAGCGCCATCCTCGGTGAACCCCTCACAATATTCGGCACGGGCGAGGCATCGCGGGACTGGCTCTTCGTTGAGGATACAACAAGGGGGGTGGAGGCCGCATTGCTGGCGCCAGCAGATAAGGTTGTCGGCCAGGTCATAAACCTCGGAACAGGCAGGGCAACGAGCGTTAGGGAGATGGCATTAGCCGTTCTGAACATGCTCGGAAAACCAGCCGAAAACCTGGCGCACATGCACGAGAGGCCAGGGGATGTCCAGTGTCACATCGCGGGAATAGGGAAAGCAAAAGAGCTCCTCGGTTGGGAGCCAAATGTCATGCTTGAGGAAGGCCTCGCGAGAACGGTTCAATGGTATAAGGAAAACGAGCAGTGGTGGAGACCGCAGCTCTGGATGCGCTCGGTAAAGATAAGGCTCCCGGACGGTTCGGTCGCGTATTATTAAGTTCATTCTTGGTTGTCAGCCAGAGGAGTATTCACAGCGATAGCCAATTGATCAGCTGATAAGGCGGGAATACCTGTTAAAGGCCATACAAAATTTCGCCGCGCTTGAGCATGTGCGGCATCCTGCCCGGATACCCGGAAACCCGAATGGGAACAACCCCAAATGCTTGGAAACGGCCCCCTCCCAGCTGTAAGCTTTGTCAATGAGCGTTATCCTTCTTTTAGCTCTGAATCCATATTGGGTTTTCTTCACGGACAAGGGGCCAGTGGGCCCCACTGACTATGACAAGGCCTGGGCCTCGCTCTCCGAGAAAGCGCAGGCAAGGCGACTAAAACACAACTTCACGGTCGGATTCGGCGACCTTCCTGTCTACCAGGCTTACATCTCGCGAATAAGTGATATGGGGCCCTTGTTCATCGGCTCGTCCCGGTGGCTGAACGGGGCCGCGTTCTGGATGGATGATGCTGATATTGCGAGGGTGAAATCCCTGGCTTTTGTCCGGGAGATAAGGCCCGTCGCGAAAATGGCGCACCCGGATGTGAAGGTCATGGGCGACGGCTCACCGAAGTGGGATACCACTCAATATGGCCTCTCGTTTGACCAGGCCGCGATGATGCAGGTCCCGTGGGCGCACGAGCAGGGTTACGATGGCACCGGCGTTCTCATAGGCTTCCTTGACACGGGTTTTCACATCCAGCCCGGGGATCGGCACCACGCTTTTGACAGCATGCGTGTTATTGCCCGTTGGGATTTCATAAACGGGGATACAGTCGTCTGGGATCAGAGCGGTGATCCCTGGGGTCAGGACTTCCACGGGTCAATCTGCTCCGCGACGGTCGGCGGATACTGGCCCGGAGAGTTCATCGGAATAGCGCCCAGGGCCCAGTTCGCCCTGGCTAAGACCGAGGACACAGGCGACGAACAGCCCATAGAGGAGGTCTGGTATGTCCAGGGCCTTGAGTGGCTTGAGGGCCTTGGCTGTGACCTGACTTCCTCCTCCCTGGGCTACATAGACTGGTATAATTATTCTGACCTTGACGGTGATCACGCTGTGACGACGGTCGCGGTTGATTCCGCCGCGGAGCGCGGCCTGCTTTGTGTAACAGCCATGGGGAATTCCGGCCCCATGCCAGGAACCCTGATAGCTCCCGCGGACGCTGACAGCTGCATATCCGTTGCCGCGGTTGATTCTGATTCTGTGGTCACGGACTTCTCTTCTCGTGGACCCACTTATGACGGCAGGATAAAGCCGGAGCTTGCCGCACAGGGCAACACGACATACTCGGTTGATCCCTACAGCACCAGCTACTATGACTATTACGGGGGGACATCAGTCGCGACGCCACTGGTTGCTGGGGCCGCGGCGCTTCTCATCCAGGCGAGGCCAACCCTAACCAACATGGAGATAAGGCAATTGCTCATGGAGACCGCTTCCAACGCCAGCAATCCAAACAACGACATAGGCTGGGGGGTGCCGAACCTGAGAGCCGCGATAGAGGCCTCGGTCGGCGAGGGCGCGGGAAGCGCGCCGTTGCCGGGATTCCGAATTACAGGCTACACCCTGATCCTTAATGCCGGAAAGCCTGGTAGGCTCTCCCTTTACGATGTGGTGGGCAGGGCAGTCCTTTCACGCGAGATAGCCAGAGGCGAGAACAGGGTTTTTCTTGCGGGATTGGCAGGAGGGGTGTATTTTCTCATGGCACCCGGAATATCCGGCAAGTTCATCCTCAAGTAAGGAGTCCCCAGCATGGCAGAAGTCAAATGTCCTGCTTGTGGAGCCGCGGTTGAGATGGAGGGTGACCTGGGCAGGTGCCCCTTTTGCGGAGGGGTGATAGATTCACTGGGTAAATCGCCTGCCAGCTCATCCTCGGAACCAGCCCCCGCGGCCCCTCCGGCTGGAAACAGAGAGGAGAGGATGGCGCGGCTCATGAAAAAATACGAGGAAGCGATGATGCGAGGGGATCACGAGGCCGCGGCCGGGTTCATGGAGGAATACCTGAGAACCACCGTAACGGGGATGCCCGGTTTTGAGACAGCCGAAAAGGTTGACGCCTTTGTCTCAGAGAGCATGAAGACATTTTGGCAAAACCTTGAATCAACCCCGTCCGAAACCAATGGCTCTGATAAGGCTCCTGACCCGGACGATGAAACCATTCTGAGCAAGGGATCATCCGGCGGCACAGAGCATTCAGGCGACCATGAATCCACGGGTGCCAAGCCTGAAAGTTCATCAAAACGCGGGTTGTTTGACAGCCTCAAAAAGGGCCTCAAGGATGTCGTGGATGTTGACGAGATAATAGACGATGCGAAGGATGTCTTTGGCGGCTGATGGAAGCCTGGAACAAACGCCTTTTATCCGGGGTCAATAAAGGTGCTATGAAAAAATCAATACTCTCGGCAGTGCTGGCGGTTGTGGGCTGTATAGCCACCACAAAGCCCTCTGACTGGGCTATCTCCCCCTCATACGACTTCACAAAAACCTACAGGGTCGCGCTGGTCTCCGATGGAGGCTCTCTGAGCGACGCCGCATACAACCAGGTTTCCCTGCAATTGCTCAAGGTCGGCAACCTCGTGGTTCTTGAGCGCGAGCGGGTTGAAGGCGTGCTCTCCGAACAGGAATTCGGGGTCTCAGGCGCGGTTGACCCCTCGTCCGCGGGGCGCATAGGCAGACTCACCGGCGCGGAGGTGGTTGGCATAATCTCCTTCGCCGGCGGCAGTGTTCTGGTCAAGCTGGTTGATTCCGAGACGGGCGAGGTCCTCTACATGGGCCAGGGGATAGGGCCGGATTTCAATACCGCGGCCGAAAGGGCACTCGCGCCTTTGCTTGAAGAAGCTAAGAGGACGAAATAGAGTTCCGGCTTTTTGGACATATTCTCATGCCAACGAGCGGCTTACATAAGCCGCTCGTTGTTTTGGGCCTTGTAATTATTGCGATGATAAGGTTTGCGGGGTTTCATGGGTTTGTTTTTGGCCGAAGGGAGGCCGCGGGCCCACATCATATCCGGGTAGCGGGGAACCGAAGGTCTGCAAGCGGAGCGAAGCAGAGTCTTTGCACCCCCCGCAATGGCAGAGGGCCCCGGCTACAAAGAGCCGGGGCTACCATCCGTTTTTAGCCACCAACCAGGAACCAAGAACCAGCAACAGGCACTCGGTTTGATCTCCGGCTCCTCCCCGGAGCATAATTTCAGGCCCGGTCAACAAACCCATGCTCTACGACCTCATCGTTATTGGTGGTGGCCACGCGGGCTGTGAAGCCGCGCTCGCGGCCTCCCGGCTCGGCGGCAGGATTTTGCTCATCACCTTGCATCGCGATAAGGTGGGCGAGATGTCCTGCAACCCAGCGGTTGGGGGACCGGGGAAGTCTCAGCTGGTTTGCGAGATTGACGCGCTCGGCGGGATAATGGGGGAATGCGCGGACAGCTCTGCCATCCAGACGAAGATCCTGAACGCCAGTCGCGGCCCAGCCGTATGGGCTCTGCGGGCTCAGTGCGTAAGAAAGAGATACAGGGAGGCGGTTCAGGAAAGGGTCCTCTCTGACCCCTGCATCGCGCTTTTGGAGGACGAGGCCGTTGAGATCGTGGTTAACAAAGGCTGGGTCTCAGGAGTGCTTACGAAGAGCGGAAGATCCTTCAGGTCACGGGCTGTTTTGCTCGCGACCGGGACATTCTTGGGCGGCAGGATATTCTTCGGTCGGGAGTCCCGGGCATCCGGAAGAATGGGTGAGGCCCCTGCGCTCGCGCTCTCCGAAAGCATAAGGAGTGCTGGGCTTTCACTGGCCAGACTGAAAACAGGGACATCCCCGCGGATAAACGGCTCCACGGTTGATTTTTCAAGATTGGAAATATACGAGGGAGATAGGCCATCCAGGGGTTTTCACTTCGGGAACTGGGAACGCGAGCTCGCGGAGGAATTGCCCTGCTGGATAGCCAGGACGAACGAGCACACCGCGAGAATAGTCCTTGATAACCTTGAGCAGTGTCCATTATACGATGGCAGGATAGCCTCAAGGGGTCCGAGATACTGCCCATCTTTTGAGGCAAAGGTCGTCAACTTCCCTGATGTTAAGTCCCACAGGGTGATCCTTGAGCCAGAGGGGCCGGATACCTCCGAATACTACCTTAACGGCTTCTCAACATCAATGCCACCTGAAATCCAGCTTCAAATGCTGAGGACAATGCCGGGCCTTGAGCGAGTTGAGATAACGAGGCCCGGCTACGCTGTTGAATATGACTTCTCTGACCCGCGCGATCTCCACCCTACCCTTGAGCACAGGAGGCTGAAGGGGCTTTTCCTGGCTGGTCAGATAAACGGCACATCCGGCTACGAGGAGGCCGCGGCGCAGGGACTCGTTGCCGGGGCCAACGCGCTCGGCGCCGAAATAGCCCTTTCAAGAACAGAGGCATACATCGGGGTGATGATTGACGACCTCACCACAAGGGGCGTTGACGAACCATACAGGCTCTTCACATCCTCAGCCGAGTTCCGACTGCTCCTGAGGATGGACAACGCTCACGAGCGATTGATGCCAACGGGATACAGGAAGGGGCTTGTTCCTTCTGAGACCTGGAGGGCATTCCTTGAATACAAGGCTGAGCTGGACGCTGTCCTAGAGGGCCTGAAATCGCGCAAGATCCCTGCGCGAATAGCCCGAAACCTCGGCCTGTCAATTGGTTCAACGGCATTCAACGCGCTGGCGAGTCCTAGGGTCTCTTATCATGACCTGGTGAATCTTAAATTAGCACCGAATGCTTCCCCGAGGGTATCCGAAAGGGTAAAGATAGAAGCGCTTTACTCCGGCTACATCAAAAGGGCAGAATTTGAGGCAAGGCGTATCCGGGAGGCCGAGAAAGAGCTCCTGCCTGAGGATCTTGATTACTCGGAGATAAAGAGTATATCCAGGGAGGCGAGGGAAAAGCTCGCGAGGGCGAGGCCGCGGAACATGGCATCAGCGCTCAGGATTCCCGGAATAAGCCCCGCGGATGTGCTGGCGGTTTATCAGCACCTGAGAAAAAGCCGGCAAAATCAAAGGGTCTCCTGCCGTGGGCGAGGATAGACCCGACAGAAAATTGGCGCACTGGCACTTTATTTATATTGTGGCCTAATGCCACGGCCCATTATAATATATTCATGTTAATTCTGGCATTTCTCGCGGCTGATCTAAAGATAACGGACCCGATAAAGCCATTCAAAACGGACTTCATGTCCTCAAGGTTCGCGTGGCGAGCGGAGAGCCTTTATTACGCCGGGAATTACGCCTCGGCCGCCGAGGAATTCAAGGCCCTGGTTGACGAGTATGAGTTCTCATCCATGGCTGACAGACGAAGACAGGTTAAGGCTGGGCTTGGCTGGTGTTATCTCCATCTCGGAAAGTATCAGGACGCCAGGGACCAGCTCGGCCCCGTGACCCTTGCCACGGGTTCTCCGAAATTCCTGGTGGTCGCCTATTACGGGATAGGCATTGCTCAGTTCAACACCGGCGACTACCAGGGGGCTTACAGGAGCTTCGCTTCGGTTGTCACGGGCTACCCGGAGTTTGACGATGTGGTTCCGGATGTTATGTATTACCAGGGCCTGTCTGCTTTTGCCATGGAAGCTTACGGGGATGCTGTAGCGATATGGGAAAGGCTTTTGACCAAGTATCCCAGGTCGCCGAGGGCCGCGAAGACCGCGCTTGATGTCGCGGGGATCTATATCCAGGCAAACCAACCCGACAAGGCAAGGGAAAAGCTCGCGTGGTTCAGACAGAACTTCCCGAACTCCCCGGACGCGCCAAAGGCCTTGATAATTGAGGGAGATCTCCTGCTGGACGGGGACGATTTCAAGGGCGCGCTGGAGAAATACGACGAGGTTGTTTCTCGCTACCCGAACTCGGAATATGTCGGCACCGCGCAGTTCAAGATGGAACAACTCTTGGTCAAGTATGGGCCCAGGATAACCGCGGACACAGCATTCATGCGCGCTCACCCAAGCCTGGCCGCGTCCCTGGCATACTTCCCCGCGCTGACCGCCTACAAGGACGGTAGATACACTGAGGCACTGGCCTTTCTGCAGGAATTCATAAGGGATTACCCTTCTGACCCGCGGATCCCAGACGCGCTGGGTCTGGCCGCGGAGTGCCTGATAAAGAAGGAGAGATACGCGGACGCTTTGCCATACCTGGAAAGGCTGTTGACCCAGTATCCGGGACGGCCCGGAACCGAGGACCTGAAATACCTCTTGGGAATAGTCCACCTTTCGCTTGAACACTGGAGGGACGCGTTCAGATACTTTGATCAGTATGTTGCCGAGAATCCCCAGGGAAAATACAGGTCTGACGCGGACACACGCATGAAAGCAATAGCCGCGGCCCATCCGGAGGCAATAGAGGGCTACACGGTAAAGAATCCGGAAATAGCAACGCTCTCGCTGTATGCCTCCGCGACAAAGGCGCTTGAAGAGGGGGACACCCTGAGAGCCGCGCACCTTTATTCCCAGTTCCTGGACGCTTACCCCAAGGACCCAAAGGCAAAGAACGCTACACTCCTCTCTTCAAGGTTTTACTACGAGCTGGGGGATTACCTGAAGGCGTTTGAGCTTTCAAAGCGCTACCTTGACACATACCCAGGGGATGCGGATGAGCCGGTCGCTCTTTATGTGGCGGCTTCGGCGTTGCTGGCGCAGAAAGACTACAACGGAGCGATGGCCTATTACGATATGCTTGTCTCAAAGTATCCGGACCACTCAACCGTTCCGGACGCGAAAAAGCGCATGCAGGCGATAATCTACGAGGCAGGGGATCAGCTGACATACCAGCCTAAATCCTCTGATGTCGCGGCAGAGGCAATGCTCACTAAGGCCGCGAAAATGCTCAACGAGGGGAACAAGGAGGGCGCGGCAGACCTGTGGGTTGAGTTCGCTCTTAAGAACCCGAATCATCCCAAGGCGCCGAAGGTTTTGATCGCCGCCGCGCAGAGCTACTACGAGGCAGAGAGGTTCAAGAAAGCACTTGACGCTATCACCCTATACAAGGAAAAGTTTCCCCAGGGCGAGGACATGGCGACAGCGCTTTACTTTGAAGCCAACATATACATCCCTGGCGGGAGTTACATAAAGGCGCTGGACATCCTGCAGGAGGTCATCGTAAAGTATCCGGGGACCGACATGGCCGCCAGGTCAACCGAGCGGGCAGAGGCGGTCATAGCGAGCTACGCTGATTCCCTGAAGGCCCGGAATTATTCTTCCTGGAAGGTTCCTGACCTCAAAGCCACCTACGAGTTCATCCTCGCGGCAAGGCTCGTCCAGACAGGCGACACGCTGGCCGCGGCCGGAGCCCTTTATGAGTTCGCGAAGAAAAATCCGACATCCTCAAAATCGCCGGATGCCCTTTATTCCGCTGGGTATTTTTACTACATGAAGGGGAATGCCAAGGGAGCGAAGGACGCGTTTGAGCACCTTTTGGGCCAGTTCCCGGCCTACGAGAACAAGGAAACAGCCCTGTTTCTCCTGGGCGCGTGTTTATACCAACTGGAGCTCTATGACGGCACCATATCAACCTTGACCAGCTACACAAAGCAGTATCCTGGCGGAAAGTTCTCCGCGGACGCTCTTAAGTTCATTGGCTTCAGCTACATAAAGAAGGACAAGCCAGCCGATGCCAAGGCTTATCTTGAGGCCGCGGCCTCCGCATACGAATCCCAGGGAAAGAAGGACGAGGCAAAGGAAATAAGGAAGATAATCAAGGGGCTGAAGTAAAAATGATCTTCTGCCCGCAAATCCGAACAAATTCGCAAAACACAAGTTGATCATGCCATCGCTTATTGATCCCTCCGAGCTCCTAAGGATAAAAAATTTCAAGCTCCGGGTCCGCGGCGCGGTTGAGGGATTCCTGGTTGGAACGCACAAAAGCCCTTACCACGGGTTTTCCGCGGAGTTCTCGGAACACAGAGCATACACGCCAGGGGATGACCTCAGGTGGCTGGACTGGAAAGCGCTGGCCAGGACGGGAAAACTATATACCAAGGTCTTTGAAGAGGAAACGAACCTCAGGGCATACCTGATGGTGGATACATCCGGTTCAATGGCCTACGGTAACAAAGTGGAATACTCCGCAAGCCTTGCTGGCGCGCTCGCTTATCTTCTCTACCTGCAGAACGACGCGGTGGGCCTCGTTCCCTTTTCCGAGGGGACTGGGGAGGTCATTCCGCCCAGAACCGGGAGGGTCCACCTTGACGCGCTCCTTGCCAGGCTGGCAAACCTGGCCCCATCCGGGAAAACCTCGCCCAGAAGGGCATTCCTGGAGCTCGCTGGCCTGGCGAAGAAAAGGGGCCTCGTGATACTCATATCGGACCTGATGGCCTCGCCAGAAGAGGTTGTGAGTGGAGCCAGGGCGTTCCGTTTCAGAAAACACCACCTGATGGTCTTCCATGTGTTGACAAGGGATGAGTCCAGACCGCCGGATAAACCCGGCCTTTACGAGGACATGGAAACTGGCCATCGGGTTCGCTTTCACCCATCCAGGGGGGCTGGAAGCTACACCAGTGCCTTTGACGCGTGGAGAAAAGCCATAGAGGCTGGGCTGACCGACGCGGGCGCGGAATACCACCTTTTGAACACGGACACGCCACTCTCAAGGGCTCTCTCCGCTTTCTTCTCAAAAAGGGCGAGACTGCCTTGAATCTGACCGTTCCTAAAAAACCGCAACCGGAGTCGTCGTCGCCTGTCCGTTTTAACCGTGAACCAGGAACGAGGAGTCATGTCAATAGGTAACCCGCTCGCGCTGTGGTTCCTGCCCCTGGCGACATTACCAATAATAATTCACCTTATATCAATACTCTGGCAGAAAAAAAGGCCGTTCCCCTGGATTGAACTGCTTAGCGCGGCCAGCACAGAGGGAAAGAGCTGGCGCAGGATAACCGAGTGGCTAATCCTGGCCGCCAGGACGCTCGCGATAGCCGCGGCGGTTTTCGCTTTTGCCGGACCAAGCCTGGGAAAGGTTCGCGGGGATGTCTTCGTTGATGTCTCATCCAGCATGGAGCCATACTCATCCTACCTTGAGATGCCAGGGGCGCGCTATTTTGCCGGGGGCCTCCAGAACGCCTGGGCTGGAGTTAAGAGGGAAAAAGGCGATCCAGCCAAAGCCCTCTCCGGCGTATCAGCGGGTTATATCATCTCGGATTTCCAGGCAACCCAGTGGCGAGGAGTAAAGATGGGGGGCTTCGTCCCTGTGGTGCTCCCTGAGCCGAAAGAAGGGAATGTCGCGATAATCTCGGCCGTTCCGGAGAGTCCGGCGCCTTCAGGGGCTTTCACGCTTGAGATAAAGGTCAGGAACTACTCCTCCAAAAATCAGACCAGGTCAATAATCGTCTCGGACAGAGACAAGACAATACACGCGAGCACGATAGAGCTCAGCCCCAAAAAGGACACCACGATCGCCGCCCGGATGGAGCTCTCACCGGGCGTTGCCGGACTAACAGCAATATCAGAGCCAGGAGACCTCCTGGCTTTTGACGATACCTTTTACATCCCGGTCTCATCAATGCCAGAGGCTAACTGCGAGCTCCTTTCAGAAAACCCGTTTCTCAGGGCCGCGCTTTTCCCTTCGGGCTACCCATCGCCAATAAGGGAGGCTCCGGGCGCGGAAATAGCGGTTGTTGTGGGCAAACCGGTCGCGGGGAGAAAGGGCCTTGCTTTCATCCCGGACACCCAAATCGCGGCGCTGGTGGGCATCAGGTATGAGGCTCTGGCAAACGCGAGGGTCCTGGGTGGCAGGGCAATCGTGAAGCAAGGGGTCTATTTCAGGGACGGGATGCCGTTACTCATGGACGACGCGGGCAGAGCAATAGCAGTCCGATGGGGGGACTGGGTGCTGGTGGGATTCAACCCTGTTCCGGAGGCAACGGACATGGTGTTCAGGGGGGATTTCCCTGTCCTGGTGTGGAACTGGGTCCTCTCATTGGGAAAAACGCCCCTGGCTGAGGGCACAACCGTGGGCGAGATGATAGATCCGGGCCCGGGCGAAGGATTCATCACGGGTCCTGAGGGAAGGATATCCCGAAGAGTGTTTTCGCCAACCAGAACCGGGTTATACTTGTTGATTGAGGGAGGAAAACCAAAGAGGTTGTTCGCTGTAAACGCGGACAGGGCCGAATCCGACCCGGAGAGGCTCTCAGGGGAGGAGATAAAGGAGGCCTTTGGGGCCGACCCCATGAACCTGGATGAGTTCCGAAGGGAAAGAGGGAAGCTTGTAAACCTGATGCCGTGGCTCGTTTTCCTGGCAATAGCCCTTTTGGCCGCGGAGGGGGTTTATCTGGGGTTGCGCGCGCGCAGGCGGGGGAATTAAAATTTGCCGGATAACCAGAAGGAGGTTACAGATGAAAGGCAAAGGAGCAATTCTCGTCGCTCTGATGACGAGCACGCTGTGGGCATATGGCCCCAGCTACCAGACCGTTGAAGGAGTCCAGCGTGTCTATGCCGCGACCACCCCTGGCATGAACGGCCTCATCATAAACATGATCAGGCTCAACGGGTCTGTCAACAACTTTGACACGACCGACCTGACCGAGGGCGGCACCTACATACAGTTCAGGGACAGCCGTGGTTACGGCGACCTCTGGTTCGGCCTCGGATACTCGGTGCCCTGGTTTGAGGTCGGCCTAACGGGCAACGCCAAGGGCGATGCTTGGGACAAACAGGGCGAGAGATCCGGACAATCCCGCGAGGACTCTTATAACCGCTCATCAGCGCCCGGGTGGGGGGACCTGGGCCTCGTGATAAAGGGCTGTTATCCTTTGGCAAACAAGCAGATAGGCCTGGGTGCGGCATATGAGATGACCTTCCCTACCGGGGACAAGGGCTTTGAGATAATAGACACCACGGACACCTGGGGCATCAGGAACAAAGGGGGCTACTGGCGGACATTCACATACGGGGATCTCAGCTTTGGCGGAAGGTTCCTGATGAGCTACATGCTCTGGCGCGAGGAATACATGCAGGCCCTGGCGGTCCACCTCAATCTGGGCTACAACACCAAGTCCGTTGGCGACAAGACCGACGATGTGTTCGCGGGCGGCATAGCGATAATGCCATCCCTTGGCCTCTTCAAACCCTTCATAGAGGTCTATACCGAACAATTTGTCAGGGACACGGCGGACAACCACGGCGCAGGCCCCACATACGGGGTCCTGGGCTTCAGGCTTGACTTCGGGAATGGCCTGGTCATGGACTTCGCGGGCGAGAAGATGTTCGGGGACAGGGAGACAGACAACGATTTCAACAGAACCTTCCCGCCTGACTTCTGGCTCACAACCTGGAAACCAACATGGGGAGGCTGGTTCGCTCTTAACTACACCTATGTCTTCACCAAGCCGGAGAGGAAGCCGGCTCCCGGCGCGATCGCTGTCGCGGTAATGGATGACGAGACCAAGAAGGCCATCGGGGACGCCACTGTAGGGGTTCCAGAGGCTGGCGTAATGCCCAAACAGGTCAACCCAGCCACCGGATTCATCAAGATTGACTCGGTCAAGGCCGGCCAGTATACGGTCCAGGTGACCGCTCCTGGCTACGAGGCTTACGCCGGCGTTGCCATCGTTGAGGCGGGTGGCATCGCGCAGATGAATGTCTTCCTGAAGAGGACAAAGCCAACCGAGTGCGTGGTGGTTGGTCGGGTCGTTGACGCGGAGACAGGCGCGCCCATAGGCAACGCGGTCATCACCTTCCCGCAAACCACCGGCATGGGTGTCCTGAATGTTGAGGCACAGGCAGGCAGTTTCAAGGCAGAGAAGGTTCCACCGGGAACCCACACTGTCCAGGCCGCGGCGCCTGGCTATCAGCCCGGCTCCCAACTGCTCACCCTCAAGGCTGGCGAGAGCTACACGGTTGAGTTCAAGCTGACGAAGGAGACCCCGAATGTCGCGGTTGTCACCGGCAGGGTCTACAATGTCAAGGACAACACGAGCATAGCCAACGCTTACATAACCATCACCGGCGGAACATCCCAGCCATCCCCGGCTAGCTCCGGCACCGATGGAATATACAGGATAGAGAATGTCGCGCCCGGAACCTACACGATAAAGTGCACAGCGCCCGGATACAAGGAGGTCTCCGAGGTCATAACCCTGTCAAAGGGTCAGGTCCTCATCAAGGATTTCCCCCTGACGCCTTCCGTAACAAAGGGGATGCTCGTTGTCCAGGTCGTTGACAAGAAGACCGGCAACCCCCTGCCCGCGAACCTGACCTTTGTGGGCACATCACTCCCCGTTGCCTCAACTGACCCGTCAACCGGCGTGTGGCAGGGCGAGGTTCCCACCGGGACTTACACGGTCAACGCGGTCGTGACCGGTGGGCTCACTGGCTATGTTCCCGCGGTAAAAACAGCTGTGGTGAACGAGGGTCAGGCGACCGAGCTCAGGATTGAGATGGTCAAGAAGGGCATAACCATAACCTTCAGGAACATCTACTTCAAGGTTGCTTCGGCCGTCCTCCTGCCAACAGCGGAACCCGCGCTGAACGAGATACTGACATTCATGAACGAGAACCCGACCGCGAAGGTTGAGATACAGGGACACACATCCACCGAGGGCACGACCGAATACAACCAGAAGCTCTCCGAGAACAGGGCAAACTCGGTCCGCTCCTGGCTTATAAGGAACGGCGTATCCGCGGACAGGCTCGTCGCGGTTGGCTACGGCGAATCCCAGCCAGAGGTCTTCCCTGACAACACCGAGGCCGAGCGAGAGCTCAACCGCCGTGTTGTCATAAAGGTCATAGGAGAGATAGGCCAGTAGGGGCAGGGCTTGTCCTTGCCCTTTTGCAGGGCCGGAAAACTGACGAAAACTTAGCCCCCAGCCCCAGCGCTGGGGGCTTTTGATAGCGCGCGCGATTGAAAAAAGGGGGTAATGAGTTTATAATTTAAAATGTGAAGAGAGGAAGGAACTAAAATGATGAGTATTTTTATAAGCTTGCTGGTCTCGCAGAACCTTTTCGCTAAGACCTTTGGAGGAACAAATATTGACCGAGCCGCCTTCGTGATCCAAACAACTGATGGTGGCTACGCGGTCGCTGGATGGTCGCAGAGCTTCGGCGCTGGTAATGGAGACTTTGTGGTCATGAAGCTGGGGCCGGATGGCTCTCTCCTGGGCGAGGACAATAGGCGGAGGAAGCGCTGACCGGGCCTACTCCATAGTCCAGACAACGGACGGTGGCTACGCGGTCGCTGGATTGACATACAGCTATGGCGGAGGCAACGGCGATTTCTTCGTCATCAAGCTGGCCTCCAATGGCTCCCTTACCTGGGCAAGGACATACGGGGGAACGGGCGCGGACGCCGCCTATTCCATAGTCCAGACAACCGACGGGGGATTCGCGGTCGCGGGGGTCACTGCTAGCTACGGCGCGGGCGATAACGACTTCCTGGTCCTGAAGCTGAACCCGGACGGCTCCCAGGCCTAGGCAAAAACATACGGCGGCAACAGGCGGGACGATGCCTGGTCAATAATACAGACCCCTGATGGTGGCTACGCTGTCCTGGGTTGGTGCTGGAGCTTTGGTGCCGGCGGCTCTGACTTCCTCTTGCTCAAGCTTGACGAGTCCGGAAATATCTCCTGGGCGAAAACTTACGGCGGGGACTCAACCGAGTGGGGCTACTCCGTAATAAGGACATCTGACGGCGGCTACGCCATCGGAGGGAACTCATACAGCTTCTCCCAGCAGGGCGTAGTCGTCCTCAAGCTCAACGCGTCCGGCGATCTGCTCTGGACAAAAAGGCTCTGGGGCAACGCGCTCCGAACCCTCATACAGACCTCTGATGGCGGCTACGCCTTTGCCGGAGCGCACAGCAACTTCCCCATATACAAGCTTGACGCGTCCGGCAACTTCAGCTGGGCAAGGATCTTCGGCGGGAGCAGTGATTTCGCCTACTCGGTTTTCCAGACCTCTGACGGGGGCTACGCGCTCGCGGGGGAAGTGAGCGGTCCGGGCATCCTGGATTTTATGGTTTTGAAGATTGACGGGAACGGGAACTACCCCGGCTGTGTTTCGGCTTATTCCTCATCAGTGTCCAACTACTCCTTTACTACCGGTTCACCCTCGGTTATTGACGGAACGCCCGCGGTCGGCACAACGACCCCAAGCCCCACCGTGACCACGCCAAGCCTCACCATTGTTGACGCGTGCGCGCCAGTGGGAACGGAGGAGTTTGAACCCGGCAAAAACCAACCCCGCATAACATGCTCGCCAATCAAGGGAGGCGCGCTGTTTATCTCCCCAGAGGCCACGGGAATAAAGATCTACGCGGCTGACGGCAGGATAGCTTATTCGGGTGATCTGGAGAAAGGCGAGAACCGAATAGGCCTGGAAGGGGGAGTTTATCTCTGGAGAGCAGGGGTCTATAAGGGCAAGGCCGTGGTCAGGTGATCTGGATTCAAGCGATTTTTAATCCTCGCGCGGGATAAATGTTGAACCCAGCGGTCCACAGGCATTATGCTCTGAGCCTATGAAAACACGAATCTGGTTCATTCTTGCCACGGTTCCCTCCCTGGCCCTTGCCTACACCAAGGACTCGGTCATGGTGGCCATGAGGGATGGGATAAGACTGAACACCAACATCTACAAGCCCACTGATACAAACGATTTCCCCCTCCCGGTCATCCTGATGAGGACGCCATACGGTGCGGATGGAGTGGAAAACGATCCCTGGGGCATCTTCTACATTACCGATGTGAAAAGATACATCCTGGTCGTCCAGGACACCAGGGGAAGGTTTGAGTCAGAGGGCAGGGACTCGGTCTTCCTTGACGATGGCTGGCGTGATAATAAATGGGACGGCTACGACTGCATTGAGTGGATAGCGGGTCAGGCCTGGTGTAATGGGAAGATTGGCACATACGGCGGCTCTGCTTTGGGCATAACACAATACATGGCCTCTGGCAGTGTCCCCCCTCACTTCACCTGCGGATTACCCATCATGGCCGCGTGGGACCTTTACAGGCACGGCACCATGATAGGCGGGGAATACAGGCAATACGATGTTGATGGGTGGCTCACTGGCCAGGGCTCGTTATACATGAGGGAATACTGGTTCTCGCACCCGGACAAGGATACCGCTTGGGCCTGGCTTGATGTCTCTTCCAGAAGGGAGATGGTGAATGTCCCGCTTCTCCACATCGGAGGCTGGTATGACATGTTCGCGCAGGCAACCTGCGAGGCCTTCTACGACCTGCAATACTTCGGGGCGTCCGGCGCGAGAGGAAAACAGAAGCTGGTGATGGGGCCGTGGTCACACGGGTCACTCGGCGGGAACCAGGTCGGCGAGATAACCTTTCCGGAGAACGCGAGAATGGGCCTTGACACCCTCGCGTGGCCCTGGTTTGACTACTGGCTGAAGAACACGGGCGCGATAAGTGGCCCAGCGGTAAGGTATTACCTCATGGGCCCGGTTGACACGGCAGGCTACTGGAACTCGTGGCAAGAATCGGACACCTGGCCCGTGCCAAGCTATCCGACAGTGCTTTACCTCAGGGGAAACAATCTCCTGTCCCTTGAGGCGCCGGGGAACGAACCGTCCCAGACATATACATACAACCCCAGGAATCCGGTTCCGACGGTTGGGGGAACGAACCTGATACTTCCCCAGGGGCCAATGAACCAGGCGGATTCAGTCTGGCGCAGGCCGGATGTCTTGGTGTATGAGACGGAACCGCTGACATCGGACGTGGTTATAACGGGCAATGTATGGCTGAGGCTCTACGCGAGCTCGGACAGATACGACACGGATTTCACCGGGAAGTTGGTTGACATCTACCCTGATGGTCGGAGGATGTTGATCGCTGACGGGATCCTCATGGCAAGGCATCGGCTCGGCTACGACACATCCGCGCTCCTTACGCCGGGCGAAATATATGAGTTCATGATTGACCTCTGGCCAACCGCTTATGTCTTTCCTGCGGGCCACAGGATAGGCCTGGCAGTTTCATCCTCAAACTGGCCCCGTTTCAGGGCAAACCCGAATGTGGCTGATCCGCTCGGCCAGGAGACAGACACCCTGATATCTCACAACACGATATATCACAACGCTTCGCATCCATCAGCCCTTATCCTCCCGGTCGTGAACGGGTGGTCAGTTGGTGAGACATCTGGGAAGCCGGGGTCGGAGCTTGCTTTCTCATCCAATCCGTTCAGGACGACCTGCAAGGTATCCTTCTTCCTGCCAGAGGCCGGGCCGGTTTCCCTGAGGGTCTATGACATATCCGGCAGGCTGGTAGAGACGCCCTTGTCCGGCATGGGCAAGCAGGGCAAGAATACGGCCAGCTTCGGCGAGAACCTGGGGCCAGGGGTCTATTACCTTGTGCTGGAAACAGGGGCCAGGATGATCACTGGGAGGGCAGTGAAGATCCGGTAGCGCCATCTCGCGGCAGGAACCGGATAGCCCCGGGAGAAACGGGCGCAATCCTATGCGGCTTTGCCCGGGAGAGCTGAGGTTTCTTGCTACCCCTGATCAACGACTAACAACCAGCTATTGTTAGCGCGGGCGCGGCGCCCGCATATTTTTTACCTCACCCCTATGGCCTCCTCTACCCTCTTTTTGAAATCTTCCTTAGCTAGGTAGGCCTGGGCGTCTCGCCCGGGGCGGGCTCCTGATGCTCTTGCCGGCGTCCCCGCATAAAGAAACAGGGTCGGGGATGTGGTGTTTATCAGGTAGAAGTTCCCAACCAGGTCGCCGGTCATGTTCGTCCTCGCGCCGGGCTCTGGCATGACCCCAGCGCACGGGTCTATGTCAAACAGGATCTGGGAATAGCCATAGTTGCCAGGGAAAACGATGGAATCACGGGGCAGGGTGTAGGAGGTGTCCTTCGTGAAGAAATAGATGTAGCGTTCACCAAGTTTGGAGCCTGAGGGGGTGTAGCCGGTTATCCCAACCCAGAAGTCGTGGAAGTCAGTGCCCTGGGCCCTGGTCCAGGAAACGGTCAGGTCAGCCACCGCGACCGTGTCCGAGTCCGCGTGGGAAACGAACGAGAGGGTGTGGGGCATGTTCAGGGAGCCCTTGGAACTGCCGACATCCGACTCAACATCCAGCTGGGCTATGTAGCCGGGCAGAAGGTCAAGCCACGTCACTAGGACTCCCAGGTATGTGGCGCCATAGGTATTGCGGAACCACTCTCCTGGTATTTGCCAGTCGTTCAGGAAGGCCCTGCACCGCGAGGGGTCTGCCATGGGGTCTGAGTATATGAGGACATCTATCTCGTCAAGGCTGTCCGACATGTGGAAGATGTAGGCCAGCACCATGCCAGCGTCCGCGGGCTCGGTTTTGTGGCAGGCTCCAAGTATCAAGCCCAAAAGCGCCAGGAGAAAGACCTTTCTCATAGAGACAAAATATAAAACCTCGCCCATACTGGTTTCAACCCATTTGCCCGGTCGGTTTATAATTTCAGGGTGCTTTACCTGATCCGCTACGGCGAGCTGGCCCTGAAATCCCGGCAGGTCAGAAAAAGGTTCCTTTCCCATTTGGAGGAGAACCTCAGGGCAGGCCTCGCCAGGAAGGGCATTTTCCACAGGCTGACCGTGGACTGGTCAAGGGCGTTCCTGGAATCAGATGACCCAAGGGCCGGCCTGGTCATTGCCAGATGTTTCGGGGTGAGCTCATTTTCCCTGGCCGAGAGGAGGGAATTCGGATCAATGCGCGACATAATTGACGAGGGGGAACGGATTTTCTCTGCCAGAGTAGCCTCAAAGAAATTCGCTGTCCGGGCCAGAAGGAGAGGCTCTCATCCGTTTTCCTCAAAGGACATTGAAAACGAGCTCGGGGCCCGGCTACTGCCGTTTTCATCTGGCGTTGACCTGGATAATCCAGAAGTGACCTGCTATCTGGAGGTGAGGGGCGCGGAGGCCTGGTTTTTCACTGAGAGGACAAGGGGGCCGGGGGGCCTGCCGGTTGGCACTGGGAAAAGGGTTCTCCTCCTCTACTCCGGGGGTTTTGACTCCGGCGTCGCGGCCTGGATGATGCTCAAAAGGGGTTCGCCAGTTGACTTCCTCTTCATGAACATAGGGGGCAAGGAACACCTGAGAAGGGCAAGGCAGGGCGCGTCGCTTCTGGTTGAGGAGTGGGCGGGCGCGTCCGGAGGACTATTCTACTGCGTGGATTTCTCCGGGGTAATAAGGGAGATAAAGAACAGGATCAGCCGCTCCTACTGGAACATGGCATTAAAGAGGTGTTTTTACCTGGCAGGCCAGCGCATATCTAAAAGCAAGAATTATCCAGCGGTTGTCACTGGCGAATCACTGGGTCAGGTGTCGTCCCAGACCCTTTCCAATCTGGTCGCGCTTGAACACGGGATAGAAATCCCCGTTATGAGGCCGCTCCTGGGCCTGGACAAGGAGGAAATAATAGAGCTGGCGAGAAAAGCGGGAACATATAGCATCTCCGAGGGACTCAGGGAATACTGCGACCTCGCGGGGGGCCATCCGGTCACCAGCTCTGACCCTAACAGGTTGATTACGCAAATGGCGAAGCTGGACACAGGTCTGGTGGACGAGGCGGTCTCATCCGTTGAAATAACGAGGCTCCCGGCTCCGGACGAGGACAGGGAAGAACTTGAGATAGACCTGATACCCGAGGGGGCTGTCCTAGTTGACCTAAGGGACATATCAAAATACCAGGCCTGGCACCCGGAGGGCGCGCTACTCGCGGGCTACGAGGAGATAGAAGCAGGGCTTTTCCCTTTGGAAAAGGGAAAGATCTATGTCTTCTACTGCGACCGGGCCCTGAAGAGCCTTGACGCGGCGAGGGTTCTCCGGAGGATGGGCTACGAGGCATACTCTTTCAAGGGAGGAACTAAAGGGTTGATGAAAAAGGTTGGTAAGAAATGATCATTTTCCTAACCAGCGCGATATTCTTTCTGAACGATGTCGCCCACACCTTCTCCGCGCCCGTCAGGTGGGACGGGAAAGCCTGGATAGTTGTCGGGGCCACGGCCTCAGCGGGAGCGGGGCTTTTTCTCGCTGATGGCGGGATAAGAAGCCTGGTCATCAAAAATCAAAACCTCCGGCTCCTTGATGTAGCGGATGGATTTGATTACGCCGGGAATGGCCTCTGGCTATCAGGGGGACTTCTCGCGGCCTCTGGCCTTGGACTCGCTCTCAGAAACAGCACCCTCGCGGACGCGGGCCTGGTTGGCATGGAATCCTGGCTACTTGCAGGAGGGATCTCCCAGCTAGGCAAATACGCGCTGGGCCGGGCCAGGCCAAACACCAACGAAGGCCCTGCATCCTTCAGTCCGTTCTCGTGGGATGAAGACCATCACTCTTTGCCATCTGGACACGCGACCGTTGCTTTCGCGGGGCTATCCGGATTCGGGTTCAGGACAGGAAACCCGTGGATTATAGGAACATGCCTGGGCCTCGCGTCCTGCGTCGCGTGGGCAAGGGTATATCAGGATGTCCACTGGGCGTCGGATGTGTTCTGTGGCGCGGCCCTGGGAACTGCCATTGGTTACTCAATAGCCCATAAACACAGGAAATCCTCGTCCAGGCTCGCCCTTGAGGGAGGAAGGATCATATACAGGTTCTAGTCAGAAGACTCCTCCCACCTGATGTGAAAGATAACATCCTCCCCGTCCTGTTTCCAGGTCAACCTGGGGTTCTTCGCCCCTGCTTTTTCTAGGAGCTTCTCGCCCCAGCCGCACAGGTGTTCCTTGTGTATGTCGGGAATGAAATGGACATCCGTGAGCCTGGCCTCAACATAGCATTTATCCATTTTCATTTCCACCTTGCCAGGCGAGTGGTAGAGCTCCCAGAATTTGTAGAGAGCGGTAAGGGCTTCCTCAGGGGTCTTGATCTCTATGAATGCAAGCCTGTATACATCCGAGTATGCCTTCTCCATGGTAAACGCGGCTATCTTCCTAGCGTAAGTGATGTCCCCATTGAAAAACCTTTTTACAATGGCCTCCTCCAGCTCGCTGTAGTGCTCCAGGGGATACCAGGACGCGTTGGCTATCTCGTGTGTGAAGGTCTCGCGCGCTTCCGGACTCAACCCCTTCACCAGCTCGTCAAGAACACCTTCTCCCAGGACTTCACGGACAAAGTCCATCAAGACATGGAAGCTCACCCCTTTAAGTAGCTGTTTCATCTATACACCTTCCTGTGATTCAAGCACAATTATGGATCATCACCAGGGGGTGGATCAACCTGATGATCAAGCTCATGGAATAAAGCAAGCCGGACAAAATGCCAGGCTATCTTCCCATCAAAACTACCCTTGCCTTTTCATTTATGCCCTGGCCCTCAATTATCGCCATGTAGACCCCTGGCCCCGGGAGCCGGACCCACAACCCGTTCCTGCCCTTTTCCACGCTGAATTCCCTGGCAAGGGCCAGCCTACCGCCGGAATCGTAGATCCTCAGGCTATAAATGCCGGGCAAGGGGGTAAGGAAGGTCAGGAGGACATCAGGCCCACGCGCGAAAATATTTTCCAGGGAAGGTTTCGGGGCACTGGAGGATTCTCCCGTTCCCTCGTGCGCCGGCTCGCAGTCATAGTAGAAACGGAAGGTGTCCGCTGACCAGGCTGTGTCCGGCATGTCGTCAACAACACCAACCGTCCAGTAATACCAGCGCTGGGCAACTAGGGAGAGGGTGCCCAGGGCCTGGGTCGTATCCCTGTCGTCCGTGCCAGAGGGGTCCATGTCGTTCCAGGCCACGGAGGCAGTCGCGAAGTTGGGGAGGGTGTCATACTTCAGGATATAGCCCTGGACAACAGAGCGGAGACGCCAGGTTGTTGTAAAGACCTGATTGGCCGCGTTGCCTCCTGTCGCAAAAACGATCTTCACCGCGCCGGTTCCCCTGCGCCAGAAAAGGGTGTCGTTGCACACAGGGTTTGCCCCGTCAGCTGGGGAGACGAGCCTTATCCCCTGCAGGGGAAAGTCCGGAGCGGTCGCGACGCCGCCATCCCTGCCGGCCGGCAAATCAGGAACAGGCGGGGTGTGCGCGGCTCCGGAAACCCATGTGTTGGAGACCGGGTTGTAGATGTAGATCGTAGTCGGGTTGGTGCCGGACCAGTAGTTGTAGCCTCCCATAACATATATCTCGTTTCTCAGGGTCGCGGCTGAGGCGCCGTTGACCTGGGTTCCGGGGAAGTTGGCCCGGTTTCGCCAGGAGTTTGAGCCAGGATTGTATTCATCTGTTCTGGATGTATATAGAGGCTCACCGGTCTGATCATCAAACTGGTATATGCCAGTTATTATGTATATGCAGGAATCCCCGTTTTCGTTCCTCGCAATGGCACAGGCGGCCTCTGACCTGGCCAGAGGCATTGCCGCTCTTGATATGTAGCTGTCAGTTGACGGGTTATAGCGGTAGGTGTTGGTGGTGACCGTTGGTGGAGTCCATATATCTGGCGAGTCATGTCCTCCGAAAGTATAAATCATTCCGCCTATTTCGCCCGCGGCCATCGGGCCTTCCGCGTTGTATGGAAAATTGGTTATCTGGGTCCACAAATCAGTGCTGTATCGGTATCTGAAGGCAGTATTACCAGCTGGATAGGTGCCAGCAGATCCTGCGAACACGAAGAGATGCCTTTCTCCGTTGTAGGTGGCGAATGTGCCAGCGCAGCTGTATCTCGCGGGAGTAGAGCCGTTTGTTCTCGTCTGCCAGGTGTTGGCCGAGATATCATACCAGTAGTTGGTTCGGGTTACCCCGGCCGTGGTCGCGCCATATGCCACCGGAAGCCAATCCCAGGATGTATCTGTCTTGAAGAACCCGGCGAATCCCGCGGGATAGGCCCGGCCCGCGGGCGCGGTTGTGCCAGTCTCCCATATCAGGGATAAGAGCGCCAGACTTAAGACCATGATCATTTCCTCCTTTTCACCATTGCTTAGTGGTTAAATTATACGAAAAAAACCACGGCCGATCAAGTAGAAGCCATGAGAGAAGGGGAAACAAAGAGCCATGAACCATTATAATTTTCGCCATGACGCTGGATGAGCTTCTCGCTCTAATAAAGGCCCGGACACATGAGGTTCTTCCTGAGGAGGATTTGATCAAAAAGGCAAAGCGCCACATTGAGGGAAAACCCCTCAGGGTGAAGCTGGGTTGCGATCCAACCAGGCCTGACCTCCACCTCGGCCACTATGTTGTTCTCAGGAAGCTGAAGGAACTCCAGGATGTCGGCGCGCACATAATCTTCATAGTTGGGGATTTCACTGGTATGATAGGCGACCCCTCTGGCCAATCAGAGGCCAGGCCTCGCCTCTCCAGGGAGCAGATAGAAGAGAATTCCAAGACCTATTTCCAGCAGGTCTACAGGGTCCTTGACCCGGAGAAGACCGAGGTCCGAGGAAACGCTGAGTGGCTCGCGCCGCTGACGGCCGCTGATGTCATAGAGCTGGCTTCTTGCTATACCGTGGCGAGGATGCTTGAGAGGGATGATTACGAGAAGCGCTTTAAGGGTGGCGTGCCAATTTACATTCACGAATTCCTATATCCGCTTTATCAGGGCTACGATTCATATGCCATCTCCGCGGACATAGAGGCCGGCGGCACTGACCAGAAGTTCAACTTCCTAGTTGGCAGGGCTGTCCAGGAGCACTTTGGACAGGAACCGCAGGTAATCCTCACCATGCCACTGCTCCGCGGAACCGATGGGACAAAGAAAATGTCCAAGTCATCGGACAATTACATCGGGATAACTGAGTCCCCCAGGGAGATGTTCGGCAAGCTGATGTCAATACCCGACGATCTCATGCCTGAATACTACTCACTCCTCTTAGAGCTGACCCCTGAGATTGAGAGGTTGATTGTGGACGATCCCCGTGAGGCAAAGGCTATGTTAGCAAGGGAAATGGTCGCCGTTTTCCATGGCAGGGCAGAGGCTCAGAGGGCCGAGGAGGAGTTCAACAAGGTATTCAGGGAAGGGGGGCTACCCGATGACATGCCTGAGTTCAAACTGCCGGAGGGCGAGGAGATTGAGGTGGTTGATCTCCTCGTGAAAACCGGCCTTGCTTCCAGTAGGACAGAGGCAAGGAGATTGCTTGACCAGGGAGGAGTGAGCTTTGAGGGAACCAGGCTTTCAGTTGGCGACCGGGTTGCCAGCTCCGGAGTCCTCAGGGTAGGCAAGAGGAGATTCATCAGGCTCCGAAACTGAGTTTGTCTCCGGTCCCGGCCCTGCCCCATAATTTCCCCATGAGAAAGCTTCTTTTAGCTCTCATTCCCCTTTTGAGTTGCACATGGATAGCCCAACGCAAGGCTCTTGCCAAGTGTGATTTCTCACTGCACGCGGCAAAGCTGGTGAACGCTGACTTTTCTGGATTTGAGCTTGAGGTCAAGCTGAAGGCCAAAAACCCCAACGATGTGGACGCTGTTCTTGACAGGCTTGATTACATCCTTTTCATGGAGGATGTTGAGGTAGCGCAGGGCGTTGTCTCCGAGAAACACACCATACCCAAGCACGGGGAGGGCATAATAACCACAAGGCTCAAGATCAAATACTCAACCATCCCAAAAATGAGCGATGTGGTGATGACAGCGGTCACGAAGAAGAAGTCAAAGGTCAGGATGGCCGGAACGGTTCACTTTGATACTCCTATAGGGACAATATCCCACGATTTAGAGGTTGAGAGAACGGTTAATCTGGACTAGCTACTTCCTGACCGTCCCCTTTACCATAGGCAGGTTGACCCGCTCTGCCTTCAGGAGCTTGCCGGGCCTCACCTCTATTTCAAATTCCTCGCCCACCTTGAGGTCCCTCGGCAAATATGCCAGGCCAGCGCCCTTGCCCAGGGAAGGCGCGAGGGTTCCGGAGGAAACCCAGCCAGATTCCTTGGCCTCAACAAAGACCTTTTGGCCGTGCCTGGGAAGGCCACCGGCATCCTTCATAACGAATCCAGCCCTTCTGTATTTTAGTCCCTTCTCTTTTGACTCGGCCAGGGTTTTCTTTCCGATGAAATCCGGCTTCTCAAAGTCAATTATCCAACCCAGGCCTGCCTCCAGCAGGTTCTGGTTGTCATCTATGTCATTGCCGTAGAGGCAGTAGCCCATCTCCATCCTGAGGGTGTCCCTCGCGCCGAGGCCTATTGGTTTTACCCTCTTGTCCGCCAGGAGCCTCTTGGCCAGGTCAACCCCATACTGCGGGTCAGTTGTGTAGATCTCAAACCCATCCTCTCCGGTGTATCCTGTCCGTGATACCAGCACATCCTTCTTGCCCATCAGATCAATGTGATCAAACCAGTAATAGCCCATCTTCTCAAGGTCATAGCTCGTGAGCTCCTGCAGGACTGCCTGCGCCAGGGGCCCCTGGAAGGCTATCTCCGTATATTGGAGGCTAAGGTGGGCTATCTCAACATCGTAGTTCTTCGCGTGCTTTTCCACCCAGGCCCAATCCTTGTCGTCGTTGGCCGCGTTCACTACCAGGAAGAAGTGATCGTCCGCCATTCTGTAGATGAGGAGGTCGTCAACCGCGCCTCCCTGCTCGGTGCCGAAAGCGGAATACTGGACCTGGCCTATTGCCAGCTTTGAGGGGTTGTTCGTTGTTATGTGCATGAGCATTTCCAGCGCGCCCGGCCCCTTTACATCTATCTCGCCCATGTGGGACACATCAAAAAGCCCTACGGATTTCCGAACCCAGAGGTGTTCCGGGACAATGCCCTCATACTGGATGGGCATCTCGTAGCCAGCGAATGGAACCATTCTCGCGCCAAGCTCGTGGTGGAGCGCGTTCAGAGCAGTTTTTCTAACTTCGGTCATCTCAGCCTCCGAGTGAAGATTATAAGTCCGGGGTTCGCGCGGTTGCAAAAGGCGGGGGCCTGTTTCCTCAGGCTATACGACGCGGCCAGGAGCTTGGTGCAGGATCTTGTCAAAGAAGGGGTAGCCCCGGGTCTTTGCGCCCATACAAAGAGCCCCCCTACCCGGATTTGGCCCCGGCGTCTATTTCCTCAGGCTTGAGACAGACCGGGGTTCGTTTTCCCAAAGGGTGGTTATAAGATAGCTGCCTGGATTATCATCTGAGCTTGAGACAGAAGACCAATTTCGTCTGCCAGGCCTGCGGTCACATCGCGCCAAAGTGGATGGGGAGGTGTCCCGCGTGCGGGGAGTGGAATACCCTTGTGGAAGAGCTCGTGGAGAAAAGGAGGCCTGGTTCCGTTTCAAAGGGAGCCGCGAGGGTTGAGCGATTGTCAGACCTGCCCCCGGAGGGCGAGGAGAGGTTTGAGGCAGGAATCCCCGAGCTGGACAGGGTCCTGGGTGGCGGGATTGTCCAGGGCTCGCTGATTCTCCTGGGCGGCGACCCAGGGGTTGGGAAATCAACCCTCCTTCTGGAGGTAGCCGGCTCCCTTGGCAAGAGGGACATAAAAACCCTGTATGTCTCGGCCGAGGAATCCCCTCGCCAGCTCGCGATGAGGGCGAGGCGCCTGGGCCTCAGCCTTGAGACCATTCATGTTTCCGGCGAGGTAGTGGTTGAGGAGATAATCCGGGCCGCGGAGGATTTCGGCCCGCGTGTCCTCTTCATTGACTCTGTTCAGACCGTTTTCATGGAAGCCCTCGCCTCCTCCCCCGGCTCTGTTTCCCAGGTCAGGGAGACAGGCGGCGTTTTCCTGAGGTTAGCGAAAGAGAAGGGGATAACGGTCTTCCTCGTTGGCCATGTCACGAAGGAGGGGATAATTGCTGGCCCGCGCACGCTTGAGCACATGGTTGATGTGGTTCTATATCTTGAGGGCGAGAAGGGACACTCCCTTCGCGTTATCCGAAGCCCCAAAAACCGCTTCGGCCCAACTGACGAAACAGGCCTGTTTGAGATGACTGAGAAGGGCCTTATCCCTGTCTCGTCCCTGAGACTGGTTGATCTATCTGCGCCCCCTGTTCCAGGGGTGGCGGCCGCGCCCGTGATGGAGGGCGCCAGGCCCCTTATGGTTGAACTGCAGGCCCTGGTTTCTTTCAATCCCTTCCCGGTTCCGACCAGGAGGGCAACCGGCTACGATTACGGCAGGTTCGCGATGCTTCTTGCTGTTCTGGAAAAACGCGCCGGGGTTCGCATCCGCAACCAGGATGTCTATGTGAATGTCGCCGGCGGCCTCAGGATATATGACCCCGGAGCTGACCTGGCGCTGGCGCTGGCCGTGGCCTCCGCGAACAACGGCCTCGCAATTGACAGGGCGACCGTCTTTATCGGTGAAATAGGCCTCGTGGGAGAGATAAGGCCGGTCAAGGGGCTTCGTCAGCGCCTCCTGGAGGCGAAGAGGGCGGGGTTTAAGAGGGCTTTCGCGCCGGAGGCCTCTGACATTCGCGGCCTTGAAATCATCAGGGCCTCATCCCTGAGAGAAACACTGGAACTTTTGAAATGAACCAGGACAGATTGATCATCGCGACGCCGGTTGGCGATTTTGAGATAGTCTTTGAGAGAGAACGGGTTCTTTCATTTGGTTGGGCCTGTTCTGGAGGCGTTCCCGTAGGATCAACTCGCCCGACGGGCCAGGCCGGAAGGCTCGCCGATGCCCTGGAAAACTATTTCAGGTCAGGCGAGTGGGATTTCTCCTGGTTTGAACTGCCAGCGCCGAATAGGCCCGTTTCCGGGAATACCCTTCTGGTCTACGATTACCTGAGAAAAAGCGTTGGCCCCGGCTCGGTTATAACCTACCGAGAGCTTGGCAGGATAACTGGCTTTCATCCCAGGGCCATAGGCTCAATGATGCGCTGTAATCCCTGGCCCATCGTTGTTCCGTGCCACAGGGTAATAGGCTCTGATGGCTCGCTTGTTGGATACGCTGGAGGACTTGACAAAAAGGCCTGGCTTTTGAAGCTGGAGGGCTGGTCCGCGGGCCGCGAATGACCGGTGGCTCCTGAGATGGGGCAACCAGTTAAGGGCGCTTGCATAAAAAGGTGCTGACACCGAGTCTACAGCAAGCTTATAGGGTGCCTCATATGGGGCCCATAAATCACAGAGTGACCCCATAATTGACTTGGACAGCTACAAAGGACAGGCACGGGGACCTGCCCCTACCTGTTCTTTATTTTGTCCAGGATGCTCTTTGCCTTTGCGGCGTTCTCTGTGTCCCCTTTTGCCTTGAACTGGTCAACCGCCTTCTGGAGCTCAATGCCGGCCTCCCCATATCTCCCGAGCTGAACAAGGATTGAGCCGAGCAAAAGATGGGCCTCTGGGTTATCATCGTTCGCGGCGACGACGCGCTGGGCTGGGAGCAGGGCCTCGTTGTAGTGCCCTGAGTAGTAGCCCAGGACAGCGAAAGTATATTGGACATTCAGATCCTGGTATTTCAGCCTGGCAAGGGCCTGGTAGTGTGGATAGGCGTCCTCGTATCTGCCAGCTGATAACAGGAATGAGCCCAAAGCCTCCCTCGCCATGATGTGATTGGAGTCAGCCTGGACTGCGGCGTAGAATTCCTCAAGGGCCTTGGCCGTGTCCTCGTTTGCCAGCAGTGATAGGGCAAGGTAGTAGTGCGCGTCAGCATAGGATGGGTTCAGGGAAATCGCCTTGCGGTAGTTGACCATCGCGTCAACATGGTTTCCCTCGGCCGCGTATATGTATCCGAGCCTGCAGTATGCCTCCGCGAAGGTAGTGTCTATCTTTACGGCCCTTGAAAACTCCTCCTTGGCCTTTGCGACCTCGCCCAGGGTCATATACTGGTAGCCCTGCCTGTAGTGGATCTTCGCGTCCTCCGGGGTTGGTGCGCTCACGCACGAGCTTAAAACCACTGCAAAAAAGGCAATTCTCTTCATCGGGGGATATTATAAAGCACGAACCGGGCGCGTCTCCTTTTTGTTGAAAGGCCCCGGCATAGAGGATTATACTTCTGGCCAGATGAAAAAGCTTTTCTTTACACTTTTGTTTTTGGGCGGGTTCCTTTTCGCTGACGACAAACCAACCGGGTTCTGGCTCTGTGGAGGCGGCACCCTTTTCGCCGGAGGCTCGCACGATGGGATGTCCTATGGCGTCAGCTCCGAGGCCGGGATATTCCTGCCGCCCCTTGAAACCCGGATGTTCCTATCGTCAGGTTTCCAGATGCACATAACCCCCGCGACCCTGAAAGACAGCGTGTATGACTCGGAAAACGACAGATGGGTTGACAGAACCAGGGATGTCTCCATAAAGGAAATCCCCATAATGATCGGCATAGGAACCCAGCCTCGCAAGTCCCGCTGGTTCCTGAAGCTGGCTGCGGGCCTGCACATATTGCTTTTGTCAGGGGTTACGGAGAACGAGCCAACACTCCAGTGGTCAATGGGAGTAAAGACATCCGCGGGCCACTCATGGGGGAACGGCCTGTTCCTTGAGACCGGAGGCGGATACATCTTTGATGAAAACTACGGCTATGTCTATCCGTTCCTGAGGGCCGGCATGCTTTTTGCCAGGGGAGACTAGCCAGCCATGAGAAAATTCTTTTACATAGCCGGAGGCTTTCTGGCAGCTTGTGCTGTCGCGGCTCTCACCCTTGGCCTGGTTTTTGACCGCGGCGGCTACATCGGCTTGGTTGAAATAGAGGGCGCACTGGTAAAGCCGGACAAGACCGTTGAGTGGATAGACAAGCTCGCGAAAGACGGCAGGGTCAAAGTTATACTGGTGAAGGTCAACAGCCCAGGAGGTGGGGTGGTCGCGGCTGACGAGATATACAGGGCCCTTCTCAGGGCACGGGAGGAGCACAACAAGCCCGTAGTGGTCTACATGGGCGAGGTCGCCGCGTCGGGCGGCTACTACCTGTCCTGCGCGGCCGACAGCATAATAGCATCTCCCGGAACCATAACCGGCTCCATAGGGGTCATCATGACCCTGCCTGTCATAGAGGGGACCCTCAAGAAGATAGGCGCGGAGGTTGAGGTGGTGAAATCCGAGGAGCACAAGGACATAACCTCCCCGTTCCGGAAGAGGACAGAGGCGGAGATGGCCCTTCTGGATACGGCCGTTCAGGACATATACAGCCAGTTCGTTGACATCGTGGTCGTGGGCAGGAAGCTTTCCAGGGAGGAAGTCCTGAAGGTCGCTGATGGCAGGATAATTACTGGCAGGCAGGCCGCTGAAATAGGCCTCGTTGACAGGACGGGTTCGTATCACGACGCTATAGAGACAGCGAAGAAAATGGGGGGATTGAAGGAGGCAAAGCTGATGAAAAAGACGAAGAAGCCGAGCCTCCTGCGATACCTGCTTTACGGGGAAGACGAGGAGGATGTCCTGGGAAACCTGAAGGGACTACTCTCGCCCGTGATAGAATACAGGTGGCAGTAGGCGACCAGGCGAGTCACCGTTGCTGGTTGTTGGTCAAAGCCATAATTTGCTGAGGCGTTTAATTTCTTGTGTATTTTACAGGCCTAGTGATGCACATGCCGGGATAGACATCAGAGCGAGAGCCTTTCCCCGGCTGATCTTGACACCTTGAAATCACCACCAACTGCCATTCTGGCTGATCGGGACCGAGAATCCTGGAACCTACTGCCTGGCTTTGAGTTCAGTTATTTCAACCCCATCAGGGTAAAGGATCACCATCAGAGCTACGGAATTGTTTGGTGTATAGGTGTGTAATTCGCTAATTATCCCCACTCTTCCCTCCTATTCCCCCGTTCCTCTTTCTCCTTCCCCAGAATAGCGAGGCAAGTAGCGACGCCAGGATGGCCAGAGCGCACGCGACCAGCAGTGATTGAAGTGCCGCGTGATAGCTGATGAAGAGCTTCATGAACTCTCCCAGCGCTCCGAGAAAAACCGCGGAGACCATGAACCCGCCGGCCCACAGCAATTCCTTTACGGCGAATATCCTTCCCCTGTGGCTCGGAGGGACCATCCTGTGAAACAGGGTATCCTGAACCACGAAAACTATAGAGAGAACGAATCCAGCGATCAGCGAAAGGGCCGAGAAGAGGAGGAAGTTCACCGTGAAGGCCGAGAGACCCATCAAAACCGCGAGGACAAAAAGCCCCCAGAACATAAGCCTCATCTCGCCCAGTCTCTTTCCCCACTTTCCCACGAACAGCGATCCGAGTATGAGTCCCACCCCGAGTATTGCTCCTATGACCCCGGTTCCCTTTGTCCCGAAACGGAATACTTGCTGGGCGATCATGATGTCAAGCGAGTAAGCCGCGCCCATGAAAAACACTGTCAGCGCGACAGCGCCATAGACCAGTCTTATCAATGCCCGGCGCCTTATCAGGGAGATCGCTGACTTTATATCATCCCAGCTCCCCGTGAAAACAGAGCCCGGGCCGCTGGATTTCCGGGCCTTTTTTGATTTTTCCATTGGTTTTACCGCCATCCGCGGCAGGACCATGGCCGAGAGGAATGCCGCGGACAGCAGGTATGTGAACGCGTCTAGATAAAACCCGGCCCTCCAGCCATCCCACCCCAGGTCGTTCCAGATGTGGAGGTCAACGATGAATCCTCCCAGGAGAAGTCCCAGGAATGTGGCGAAGCGGCCGATGAAGTTCGCGACCGCGTTTGCTGTTAGATATTCGCCCTTGCCGCCGACCAGGTGCGGCAGGATGCTCATTTTTGCTGAGTTAAAGAGTAATCCAAGGAGAAAAATCATGAAAACGGCAAGGTTCACCAGAAGGAGGTTCCCGGTCAGGTAAAAGAGGTTCGGTATCAGAAATACTATCAGTGTCCGCGCCGCATCAACAGCGACCAGGACCCATTTCCGGTTCAGTCTGTCCGCCAGGATTCCAGAGACAGGGCCGAACACCAGGACGGGCAGACTGGCGAAAATGGCTATCTGAGAAAACGCGAACGGCGAGCCTGCGGCTTTCGCTCCGATGAGGCCCAGGAGCGCCATGTTGTTTAGCCGGTCGCCGAACTGGGAGATCATCTGGGCAACCGAAAATATGGTGAAATTCCTGTATCTCAGGACGCCGGTGAAGGACGAGGTTTTCGCTTTCAAGGCCTGGCCATTACCTCTCTGTAAAACTCCTCAACCATGCTAACCACTCTTTCCCACGAATAGAGGCTTCTTGCCTTTTCAATTCCCCTCTTCCCCATTTCGCGCGCGTTCGGGTCAGACAGCACCCTCACGATTGCTTCCGCGAGGCTTTCCGGGTCTTCTGGCCTCGCGAAAAGTCCCTCGCGTCCGTCTTCCATCACGCACCTGTAGCCTGGTATGTCCGACGCGACTATGGGCACGCCGGACGCCATTGCCTCAAGAAGCACTATTCCGAAGCTTTCGCCCCCTGTTGCCGGCGAGCAAAACACATCCACGGATGTGTAATACCTAGGGAGGATTTCCGGATCCACGAAACCTTCAAACACGACCTTGTTCTTCACGGATTGGTCTATGAACCGCTTATACCACCGGGTCATTCCTGTTCCGACGACTATAAGCCTGGCGTCCGGAACCCTTTCCAGGATCATCGGCATGGCCTGAAAAAGGAACTTCGCGCCCTTTCTAGGTTCAAGCCTGCCCACGAAGAGAATCCTTTTGCCGCTGGGGAGATGGGAGAGTGGCTGTTTGTCCGGGCTGAACCTCCTTACATCAACCCCGTTCGGGATTATCCTGAACTCACCTGGAAAATAACGGGCCACGCTCTCTTTTGCCACCTCGGATACCGCTATCCTTCCGTCTATTCGGTTGTGCCACTTCCGGAGGTAGCCACCGAATATCTCGTATCCCAGGGATTCCCCGTGGGCCGCGTGAAATGTTGACACCACCTTGCATTTCGCGTGTTTCACCGCGAGCAGGGGGAGAACCGGGACTATGGGGCCGTGGGTGTGGATGATGTCGTAATTCCCGCCCTGAATTATTGCCTTGACCTTCTTTGAGAGCCTCGTGGAAACGGTTATTGAGCTCATGGACCTGTTCGCGGGTATCTTCACGCTTCTGCCGACCCTTATGATGTTCGGCGGGTCTTCCCAGCTGGGGAAGTTCTTCTTTGGGAACCTGGCGGTCAGAATTTCAACCTGGTGGCCCCTGGCAATAAGCCCCTCCGATAGGTGCTTTATGTGCTCAGGTATACCGCCCGGATGAGGGTAATAAACATCCGCGACCTGCAAAACGCGATAATGATCCCTGCTCAAGGGCCAAATTATAAACCCCGCGACAGGGTTGAGTAATAATAATAGCAAGGGCTATAATCTCTCCATGAGAGTGGAGGTAAAAGAATCCAGAGTGATTTTTACCGGCGGCCTTTTGACCCTTAAGCTTGACAGGATAACCATTCCCGGCGGCCGGGAGGCTGAGAGGGAGTATGTTGTTTTCGGCAGGTCTGTGCTCGTGGTTCCGATCACGGATGACGAGAGGGTTGTCCTGGTGAACCAGTATCGTCACCCCACTGGCGGGTTCATCCTTGAGCTCCCGGCTGGAAAGGTGGATGAACAGGAGGCGCCCGAAAGCGCCGCGGCCAGGGAGCTCATTGAGGAGACCGGTTATCGCGCCGGGAATCTGCTTAAATTCGGCGAGTTCTATCTCGCGCCCGGCTACTCAACCGAGCTCATGACAGGGTTCCTTGCCACGGGCTTGGTTCCTGGCGAAAAGGAACCCGATCCCGACGAGATCCTCTCAAACGCTCTTTTGACCAAGAATGAGGTTATCAACGGCCTCCGAAACGCTGTTTTCCAGGACGCGAAAACGATTCTAGGATTGCTCTGGTGGTTGAACCAGGGCTAACAGTTCTGTTCTGGAAGGCGAAATATCAGTAGTCCCCTATCCCCTTGATCCAATTCGGTTTTCCCGGCCTCTCCCCATCCCAGTAACGCCAGTCCCCGTCGGTTAGCCTCCCGGATATGGGCTGTTTGAACTCGTAGTAGCTGAAGCAAGCGCCCTCGGCTAAATATGGCTTGCCATCAATCATAACCAGGATGCCTATCCACGCGGGTTCTCCAACGCCAACCTCAACGCACATTTCCGAGTTGGGATCGGTGAGGACATCCGCTATCAACGGAAAACCCTCGTCGGGACTGCTTATCCTGTCCATCACCTCCCACTCATAGCGTGATGCCCACCGGAGCTCGTGTGGTAAGTTCCAGAGCCACAGGTGATCGTCTTTGTCCAACCCCTTCTTCTGCTTTTCTGCCATCTTTGCGAGGGAATCCGATAACAAAGCGAACTCGTTGCACCTCTTTTTTACTACGGGTATGTCCAAGAGTCCCCTGCCCAGCTCTCTGGCAAACCTTGCCCCCGCGGAGAAAAGCCCGCCAGCGTCCTCAATGTAGGCCAGCTTGAGCTTTTCTTTCTTCGGAGGCGGACCGCCCTCAAGGGGTGCGGCACCCGCTTTTCCACCGTAGGTCTGCTTGGCGTAGAGGATGTAATCGTGCCTGAGCTGGGCCCAGCTGCCGAGGGATGTTAGCAGGATTTTCGTCTCCCACGCCTTCGCGTTCACGGTTGAGGGGGTCTTGCCCTCCCTCATGTATTCCGAGACCATGGAGAGCCAAAGGAGGTAATTGTTTCCCTGTCGCGGTTCTTTTTCCCACCACTCCCTGACCTTTCCCATTTGTTCCAGGTAATTTTCGTAGTCAGCGTCCCCCTCGGCCTTTATTATCTCCATGGCCCTCTCGTTCCCCAGCGCGGCCATCACATCAAGTCCCCTCGCGAAACACCTCTGTGGTCCCATCCGGGTTTCGCCTTTAGTGAATGGTTCCCCCTTGCCCGTGTAGTCTTTTACCCTGTCGTATATGAGCTCCTGGAGGAGGTGTGCGTCAGGGACCGATCGCTGGCCCATCAACCTGTATGTCACGGGTATCTCCATGTTCTTATCCGTGAAGGAATAAGCGACTCCGGAGAGTATCCTTGGCGACTTTATACTTGCCGCGGACTCAGCTATTGCCTTTATCCCTGACTCGTCCAGCTTTGCGGGGTCCTTACCGGTAAGCAGTGAGGCAATCTCAGCTGGGTTCAGGTCGTCAGACTGGCCGGAAAAGAGCGCTATTACCCCTTCCATTTCTCGCCAGAGAGCGAGCATGTCAGGATTTTTGCTCAAGGCGTATGCCTGGGCGAGAGCGGCTTTTGCCTGGATGGGTTCGTATGGCTTCAGTGAGAACCCGGTTCTCCCAAACCACATCATGGCCAGGAAATATCTGGTCAGCTCCTCGGTAGCAGTATAATGGCCGCGAGGGATGAACTGGGAGTAATCTATCTCAGCACCGAAAGCAGGGGATACCGCGAAACCATCCGCGGATCCTACCAGGCCAAGCTCCGCGTCAACCAGTCCCTTTATCTCCGGCGGCAGAGAGGGCAGGTCCTTTCCAACCAGCGCTAACCCCACCCCGAAATAGACTGAGTTCAGTCCCCACGCTTTTTTCCATTCACCCTTTGATTTCTTGTATTCCTTCAGGGAGAGGTCCAGCATTCCGGTTGAAAGTTTCTCTAGCCTTGGCAGGAGATAATCCACCTCGGCAAGCCTTACTGTATAATCAAGGAGCCTGTGCAGGGAATGCAGGTATAAATCAGCAGTGATGAATATGGGCCCGTCAGTGTAGAGAATCTCCTCGTCGGTTATCCTGTCATATATGTCGTAGATGTCCTCGTCGGTCGTCGGTTTTATCAGGAATCCGTTTTCCGAAAGGAGCGCGGTGTCCCTCCCTTCCTCCAGGATGTGGCTCATGTCCTTTTTTCCGAGTGCAGATTTCAGCATCTTATTGTCTCCTCCCTTTGCGGCACAGGCAACAGCTGGCAGTGCCACAAGCAAGAAAAAGATCAATTTCTGGTTCATGGACTAATTTTAACGAATGGGGACGCTGTATTTCAAGCGCACTGAAAGCGTATCAGGGTCCCGGCGCCCTTTTTACCGCGAACTTCACTATCCGGGTTTGTTTTCCGAAGGCCACCCTTGCCATGTAGACATCCGGGCTCAGGCCAGAAATGTCTATTTCCCTTTCCTCCGTGACCCCTCCGGAGACCTGCCACCTGTGCGAGGAAACTCGTTCTCCGGCAAATGTGAATATCTCGCACAAAAGCTCGCCGGCCTCCGGAATGAAGAACCGGAGCCAAATTTTTCCGTAAGCGGGATTAGGGTAGAAATAAACCCGATCAAGCGCGGCCCGACTGGATGCCCCAGCGTTGTAGGGGCTTTGCGGCAGGTATGAGGTGTGGCGCTCGTTGTGGCCAATCTGCGGCCAGACCGCTATGGTATCAGAAACTCGCCACACTACGAGGTTGCCGATTGAATCCGCGACCACGAGTTCAAGCCTCCTGTCACCTGTTATGTCAGCCAGGGCAGGGGCCTGTGGTGCGTTGCCCTCAAGCTCCAAGGGGAATCCTGGGGCCAGCTTGCCCAGCGCGTCGTATGCGAACAGGCCTTTCCGTGATATGGCGATGAGGAGTTTGCCCTCTCCGAAAACCGGCGCGGAATATCCTCTCAGGGAATCCCGCTCTATAAAAGGCAATTCAATTGGATAACCTGACACCAGCGCGCCCTCGGAATTAACGCACCACAACTTCCCGCCAGAGACCCACGCGGACTCAAGCAGTCCATCGCCATCAAGGTCTCCAAGGGCCACCGGGGTCATAACTGGTTTGTCAGCTTTGCGCTCCCACTTCTTCCTGCCTCCTGTGTCCCTACAGGTTATATATCCAACGCCATTTCCCTGGTTGGAGAAATACACGATCTCGTTTTCTCCGTCGCGATCAATATCCCCTATGGCTGGCCAGCCATAATTCGGGAACGGGGATGGGTCTCCGGCGGGAAATCCTGGCAGTTCACGACCGACAGAATCCATTAGGTGGATCAGGTTATCCCCGGAAACCAACGCTACAGTGTCACCGACCAGGCCCGGCGCGGTCCTAACCGCGCCGCCGGGCCTGGTCCAGAACACGGTGTCAATCGTGCCGGGGATTGCTCCGGCTTTCAGACACGCGAACCAGTTGCCATCGTGGCCAAAAAGTATCTCGTCCCTACCATCCCCGTCAACATCGCCAACCGATGGGCTTGTCCTCATCTGCGTTCCCAGGTTTATCGGGAACCCCGGGAATGAGTCCGCCCTTCCGGAGGCTATGTTATCCTTCGCGGAAAATGCATAAAGCTTGCACGAGGCTGTCCCGAAGATAACCTCGGCAACCCCATCATCGTCAAGGTCTCCAACCGCGGGGACTGACTGGATCAGCCTGTCATCCTGGTAATAGTAGAGGGTATCAAGAGAATCCCTCACTGAAGCGAAAAATCCGTTAGGGTTGTTGAAATATGGCGTGCCGTCTCCCCTGAAAGCGTATATGTTCGCGATGAACTTGGCCCATTTGCCAATCGTGTCCACCTTTCCCGTTCTCGCTACGATCACCTCTTTCCTGCCATCCCCGTCAAGGTCAGAGATGAGGGTCATGGGCGTTCTCTCCTCAGGCTCCCCCGCACTGGTTTTCCACGCTACCAGGTCGTTCCTGACCGAGAATCTCATGGGCCTGCCGGGCACTGATACCTCGTGAATATACGCCCCCGTATGGCCCCCGCGGTTTGCCCTGGTGTCAGGCGTGGTGTATGGGCCGAGCTCGGTGTTGTTTCCCTGGTAATACGGGTCTCGTGGAGAGCCGAACCAGTCATAGGGATATGTTCCCCAGTATTCCAGGTCCTGAACATGGTCTGCCTCCTCAAGGTCAAGGCCCATGGGCCGCACCGCGTTCATCTCGTAGTAATCCGTTGACTCTATTATGGCCTGGTCAACATGCCACACGAGCAATCCCTCCCCCGGCAGAAGAAAATCCCATTCCCCATATTGTGGCCCTATTACGACCCCATCCTTCCAGACCGGGAGAACTGTCCCGTCCCCGTTCAGGTCCCGGAGGCGGTTCTCTACCATGTAATATTCCTGGTCGTTGAGTCTCACCTTCACGAATCTGGGCGTTCCCTCGTGGCCCACCGAGTCCAGGCTTTCCGTAAGCGCGCAAGCTGGGTAAACCGTTATGGTCGTATCCGTTGGTCTCGGCGTTATCTCCTTCCATACGCTGTCCCCGATAAAACCCTTGCCGAACACATAGTTCTTGAAATACCAGTTCATCCAGTCAAGCCTGCTCCAGCCAGAATGGAGGACCGGATAAAGCCCAGGCGGAATCCCCCTTTCTCTGTCCTCAAGGTATGGCGCGGAACCCTGGATGTCCCAGGCGCCAACCCCTATACCTTTGTAGGAGATATCATACAGATCGGGTATCTGCCATATGAGGTGGGTCAACTCGTGGACGAGGGTCGCCTGCATTCGTATCCGCCAGCCATCCTGGGTCATCTCTTCCGGCATAACAGTGCACGACCATATCGTATCCGTTCCGTTGTTTGCCAGCAGGTATGGGGATCCGAAGTAGTAATAGAATGCCCCGGCGAAAGCGGTCAGAGCCGGAATGTCAAGGGGGGTGTCATACATGACATCAGTCTGGTATGGCGAACCGGCGTGAAAAAGCATGACAACAGGCAGGACCCCTTCCATGTAGTCAGGTGTCCCACTCCCGTCCAGGTCGTTGAAATCAACCGTCGGGTCAAGGTCGGCCGCGTCAACCGCGTCCTTAATGAGCAGGACTATTCCCTGGGCCCAAAAATCCCAGTCCCCGTAGTAACGCATCCTGTGAGGAAGTTGATACGCGGAGTCTGGATCGTCCGGCTTCACCACATACTCAACCCTGACCCCCCCCATTGTCTCCTCGGAGAAATACCTCTGCGCCATCTCCATCATGCGCTCAAAGTAGACCCTGTCGTGGGCCGGGTCGTAATCAAGCTCGCCCTCTGTCCCTTGCGGCACCATTATGAACTTTCCGTCGCCGGTTGTCTCCGGGTCGTCGGGAACCTCCTTCTGGAACTCAACCCTGAGGACCAGCACCCTGACCACCAGGGGCGAATCTGCTTTGAGACCCTGCACCTTCCAACCGTAATCAAGCGGGTTGAGGCAAAAGTTGATTGGAGCAAACTCTCGCTTTATCCTGATTTGCCTTTCCATAGCCTTTATTCCCTCGGGCCCAAGCTCGCCTGCTAGCGCGAGGCCCGCGGGCAAGAGAAAAAATAGAATTCTCCTCATGCTTAGATTATAAACCGCGGGCGGGTTTGGATGCCATCTATTGAAATCCCCCCTTTCAGATTGCCATCGGGGCCTCGGGGGCATAAAAGTCTGGCTTCCGCGAAAACGCTCTCCTGACGGGATTTTTCGGGGGAGGATCCGGTTCGGGCCAATGGGTTATTACTACTTTCTCAGACCCCCCCTTCTTTCTCGTGAAACATTATGGGCGTGGGTTCTTATTGAATGCTCAAAAGCGCTTGATCTGGGATGGATACTCGCTTGATAATTTGAATCAGAAGGAGATCGTATATGCCAAAAAGGAATCTTTCGGCCGAGAAAAGGGTGAGGCAATCTGCGAAGCGACGCCTTGCCCACAGGGCCATAAAGACCTACATCAAGAACAGGATAAAGGAGTTCAAGGCCGAAAAGGACGGCCAAAAGAAGGAAGAGCTCCTGAGAAAGATATACTCGGCCCTGGACAGGGCCGTGAAGCGCGGTGTGTATCACCGCAACACAGCGGCCAGGAAAAAGTCCAGGCTCGCCTCATCCGCGCGCAAGTGAACCTGGGCGGATAGCTCAGCCCGGTGAGAGCGCCTGCCTTACAAGCAGGAGGGCGACGGTTCAACTCCGTCTCCGCCCATGTTATGAGCGCGCGACCCCTTATGTCACGGGCAAAATCTGAGCGTCCATCTCTGGTTTTTGCCGAGCCCCTGAAAGCGAGGCGACCGGAACAAATCCTGTTCCGCCCCTGAAGAAGCGCTCGGCCCTACTATACCCGGATAGAACATGGCCTTGGCGATCCGATTCTAGCTGAATCCCCTTCTGACACTGGAAACTTGCTGGCATCCGCGCCGGTTCGTGGTTTATAATTTTCTGCCCTTGTGATGCAGAAGTTTTTCACGGAGGGTTAGCCTAACCAGGTAAGGCAGCTGATTTGAAATCAGCCGGGCGAAAGCCCTTGGGGGTTCAAATCCCTCACCCTCCGTTTCTGTTTGATGAGACGGGCTAAAAAAGCCCCCGCGTTTGCGGGGGCTTTGGTTTTTATTGAATTGCTTATTTACTGGGTCCTGAACTGGTAGAGCAAGGCGAGCTTGCCGACAGCTTCAGAAGGATTGCCCGTCAGGAAGTATGGCCAGTTGTAAAGAAGGTCCTCGCTCACGGTCGCGTCAAAGCGGACAGGACCCTTGGCAATGCCAGCGCCCAGGCTCACGCTGAGGCCGGAACCGCCCATGAGCTTCCAGACATTGTCCGGGTTGGACTTGTCCTGATACATCATGAAGGGGGAGTGATAGAGTCCGCCCCTCATTATGAGCCAGTCGTTAAGGCCGAGCTCGCCGCCGAGGTTCATGCTGAGGTTGACACCGAGGTTTGACGCGTCGTCATTGCCATTCCACTGGGAGCCATAAACAGAAAGGCCGCCAGCAACCAGGCTGTTCTCGGAGGGCTTCACATTGAACCCGGCGTTCACGCTACCGCCCATGGTCTTGTTGATGGTCTCGGTGTCGCCGACCTTGGTGCCGTAGTCGGTCATGAAGAAGCCGAAGCCGTATATCCACTTGAAGTCGCCGGAGCCGATGTAGCGGACGCCGAGAGATATCCTGTCCAGGGGGGAGATGGGCTCAAGCGTGTTGTCCTCGCCCATTGTGTTATCAGAATGGAGGCCGGCGTCCACCATCAGGACGGCATCAATCAGTGCATCTCCCATAGGAAGGATAACGCCAGGCGCGAACTTCACCTGGGTCCCCTTGATGGTGTAGCTGGTGTCGCCCTCCTGGCCCATCGCAACCCCTAGTCTCACGCCCCACTTCATGCCTTCGCCCGTGGAACCAAGCGCGAATGTGAACCCGTGGGCCTCGCTGTAATATTCCATGCTGTCCAGGGTCGGGTATTCGTATATGGGGTTGTTCAGGTAGAGGCCAGTGGCGAGCGAACCCATGTTGAACAGGATTCCACCATAGGCGCCGCCGGAGTTCAGGGTGCTCTGCGTGTTGAGTTCCAGGACGGACACGCCGGTGAAATTGTATGCCCACGCGGGGTTCTGGAGTATCACCGCGGACTCGTCGTCTATGATGTAGCCGTATATGCCTCCCATTCCATCAACTCGTGCCTCGGTTGCCAGGGCAATGCCAGCCGCCATTGCCAGTCCTGTTATGGCTTTTTTCATGCTTACCTCCGTAAGGGTCTCGTCAAGACACAAATTATAATGCCAGAATGGGCGATCTTTGCAACCACCGCCTGGTTCAACTTATAATTCTCAATCTGAGAACACTGCTTTATATCTCCTACTATTTCCCCCCATGTGGGTTGTCCGGGGTGATCAGGGCAGTGAAGTTCGTGAAGTGGCTTCCCTGGAACGGCTGGAGGCCCCTGGTTCTTTGCGCGGGGGGATTCCGCTTCCTGGAAGAGGATGAGACCTTGCTTGCTGAGCTTCCGGACGATGTCCGCGTTGAAAGGGTCAGCGTCCCTGAGCCGTATTCGCTGACAAGGAGCAAACCTTCCCCGAAGTCCAAGGACGCCGGAGCGGGCCTGGCGAATTGGTTTTCCTTTCCGGATACCAGGAGATTGTGGATAAGCCGGGGGTTCAAAAAGGGACTTGAGATAATCAGGAAAGACAAACCCTCGCTTATCCTCGCGACATCACCGCCATACAGTTCCCTTATCCTGGGAAAAAGGCTCTCGCAGAAGACCGGGCTCCCCCTGGTCCTGGATTACAGGGACCTCTGGCACGGCAATTCCTACAGGGTTTATCCCACCAGGTTCCACGAGTCCTGGAACCTGAGAGCGGAGAAAGAGGTTCTCTCTCGCGCGGACGCTGTTATAACTATAAACGATACCATGGCGGCCATCCTAAGGAAAGCCTTCGGGGTGAATCCTCGTGTCATAAAACACGGTTATGATCCGGATGACTTTTCGGATGTTCCCCTTCCGGATAGAAAGGGTTTGATGATCCTTTACGCCGGCTCTTTTTTCAGGAAGACTGACCCCTCTAGGTTCCTGGACGGGCTCGCCCTGGTGAGAAAGAAAAGGCCAGAGGTTCGTTTCAGTTTAACATGGCTTGGAACCGGATCTTACCCCGTTGAGAAGATGATAGAGGAACGAGGGCTTTCCAAGGTTTTTAGACACATCCCATACACCAACCACAGGGAATCTTGCAGGCTCATGCAGGAGCACAACCTTCTTTGGGCTCTGGTTGGGCCGGATGAGGGGCCGGAGGTCTCAACCGTCAAGGCATACGATTACCTGGGCGCGGGCAGGGCGATCCTGATAACCGCGCCTGAGAACACTGACGCGGCAAGACTAGCGAGGGAGACCGGCTCATACATCTGCCCCCCGGACGATCCGGAGGCCGTGTTCTGGACAATTTGCCAGATCTACTCGGATCTTGAGAGGGGCACCATCAGGCTCCCGAAAAATACCGAGAAATACTCAATCTCGGAGAGAACAGCGGCCCTCGCGAGGATACTGGACGAGGTGATATGAGGATACTCGTTCTGGCGGATGCCTCATCCCCCCACACCGAGAGGTGGCTTTCGGGCCTTGAAGCGCGGGGACATCAGCCGAGTCTCGTTTCGTTCCAGGAACCCTGGGATACGAAAAGACAGGTTATCCGCCTCCGCGGTTCCGGGAAGCTGAAATACTGGAGCGTTGGCAGGCAGGTCAGAAAACTCGCCAGTGAATACGATGCTGTTCTCGCGCACTTTCTTCCGGCATATGGGGTTTCCGCGTGGCGCGCTGGAATACCCTTTGTTCTGGTGCTCTGGGGATCAGACATCCTGGTCTGGCCCTTCAGGGATCGCCCCAGATTCAATATAGCCAGGCGCGTTTTGGCCTCGGCGAGATGGATTGTCGCTGACTCCCTTGCGGTCAGGCGCGTTCTCCAGCTGAACTTCGGCTATCCGCCCGACAGGGTCTCGGTTTTTCCTTTTGGCCCGGAGGAGGATGCGCTCTCGTTCCCCCTCGTTCAAAAGGATGAGAACCTCGTGATTTTCCCCAGGGCTCTTGAGAGGATATACAGCCCATTATTAGCCGTAGGGGCGCTTGGTTCCCTCACGAAAAACCGACGCGATCTCCGCGCGTCCTTCACTATGAGCGGAAGAATGAAAGAAGAATGCCGGAGCCTTGCGGACAGATTGGGAATAAGCGCGGAATTCGCTGGGCCTCTCCCCAGGCGTGATTACCTGGGAAAAATGGCGAGCGCGGGAATTTACCTTTCCCTTGCCTTATCCGACGCTACCCCTGTTTCCCTGCTTGAGGCGATGGCTCTGGGAGCCTTTCCGATCGCTTCCGATCTCCCAGCAATCAGGGAATGGATCATTGACGGCCTGAACGGGCTTCTGGTTGACCCGCGCTCCCTGGAGCGAGTGGTATCTGCTCTTGAAAGGGCACTTGATGATCCTGAGCTGTCCGGACGCGCCCGGGAGATTAACGGGGAACTGATTCGGGATCGCGGCCCATGGACGAATAATCTGCGCGGCTTGGCTGAAATCCTTACTGGCCTGAAAGATATGAAACCCCCCACGCTTTCTATGGGTCAGAGAAAGGCTTTCTGGAGCTACCTGTAGCGAGCTCTCTGGTTTCAATATACGCCCGGAACCACATACTCTCTGCATTCATCATTGTGGGGAAATCAGGCGCACGGAGGTTCACACACATTATAATTTCTCCATGCTTGACAGGGTCTACCTGAGGGAAAAGGCTGAAGATCTCCGCCAGTCCCTTGTCAACCGAGGCTGGGACCAATCAATTATAGACGAGGTCATATCCCTTGACGAAAAACGCAGGAGTCTGGTGAGAGAGGCAGATGAGCTCCGAGCCAGACGCAACGAGCTCTCAAAACGGGTTGCGGAGCTCAAGAAGAGGGGCGAGGATGCGAACGAGCTCATAGAGACGGTTAGACAGATATCGGATCGCCTCGCTGAGGTTGAAAAGCTGGAGACCGAGGCAACCGAGGCCTTCAACCGGGCCTGGCTTTCTTTGCCGAATATCCCCGACGAGAGTGTTCCTGTTGGCAAGGACGCCACTGAAAACCGGATCATCCGGGAATGGGGCCAGAGGCCGAATTTCCCGTTCCAGCCTTTGGCTCACTGGGACCTCGGCCCACTGCTGGGGATAATAGATTTTGAGGCCGCGGCGAGGATGTCCGGCTCCAGGTTCGTGATGTTTAAGGGCGCGGGTTCCAAGTTGGTTCGCGCGCTCATGAATTTCTTCCTTGACATCAACACAATGGAATACGGCTACACTGAAGTCTGGCCTCCTGTTCTGGCGAGGGATGTCGCGGCAATCGGTTCTGGCCACCTGCCGAAGTTCCGTGAAGAAATGTATTACACAGGCGACGAGGATGGGCTTTACCTCGCGCCGACAGCGGAATTGCCCCTTGCTAACCTGCACATGGGCGAGACGCTGAGGGAGGAGCAACTGCCACTGAAATACACGGCCTACACCCCTTGTTTTCGCAGGGAAGCAGGCAGTTACGGCAAGGATGTCCGGGGGATGATAAGGGTTCACCAGTTTGACAAGGTGGAGTTATTCCGCTATGTTCTGCCTGAGCAATCTAACAAGGCCCTCCAGGAAATGCTCTCCGAGGCCGAGGGCCTTTTGATGCGACTGGGTTTGCCATACAGGGTTGTTGAGCTTTGCACCGGAGACCTGGGTTTTGCCTCGGCGAAAACCTTTGATCTGGAGGCCTGGGCGCCCGGAGTGGGCAAGTGGCTTGAGGTTTCCTCGCTTAGCAACACCGGAGATTTCCAGTCCCGTAGATCAGGGACCAGGCTCCGCAGGAAGGACGGCGAGATGTCCTGGCCGCACACCCTGAATGGCTCTGGCCTCGCTTTCGCGCGCGTGATAGTCGCCATACTTGAGAATTATCAACTTGAGGGTGGCGTTGTTAGGGTTCCGGACGCGCTTGTGCCATACATGGGAATGGATGTGATTAAGCCTTGACCAGGACAAAGATATTACTTTTGCTTTTTCTGCTCCTGGCGATCGTTTCTGCGGGGGTTATAGGCTACCAGGCAATAGAGGGCTGGGGATTTCTTGATTCGCTATATCAGACCGTGATAACCATATCAACGGTTGGCTTCAGGGAGGTTTATCCCCTTTCCGAATCGGGTAAGATCTTTACCATCGTCCTGGTGATGATGGGAATAAGCTTTGTCGCGTATGCCGCGACACAGCTGGTGAGTTTGATCGTGGAGGGCGAGATAAGGGAATTTTTCGGCAAAAAGCGAATGGAAAAGGTTTTGAGAGAGCTTAAGGATCACTACATCATCTGTGGCTACGGGAGGATGGGGGTTGTGGTCGCTGAGAACCTGAGGCATGAAGGCGCCAGCCTCGCTGTAGTGGACATTGACCCCGATAGGGTCAAAAGCGCGCTTGAAGAGGGTTTTATTGCTATTGCTGGTAATGCAACGCAGGAGGATGTTCTTCGGAAAGTCGGCATAGAGCGCGCGAGGGCTATTGCCGCGGTATTGCCGGATGATCCGGACAACCTTTACCTGGTAATAACAGCCAGGAGTTTGAACCCCCACATAAGGGTTGTCTCAAAGGCCATGACAGACGAGGGCGCGGCCCGACTGGAAAAGGTAGGGGCGGATGTGGTCATACCCATTTACACCATAGGCGGGGAGCGCATGTCCGTTGCCTTGACAAGGCCAGAGGTGCTTGATTTCATAGACATAGGGCATGGCCGAGGCAAGAGCATCAGGGTGGAGGAGATAATACTGCCATCCGGTTGCAGGGTTGCCGGAAAGACCATATCAGAGTCGGGGCTCAGGGAGAAATACGGGATAACCATCCTGGTCATCAAGCGCGGGTCAGAAGTGATCATCCCCGGCCCATCTGAGATCCTTATGGAGGGCGATATTCTCCTCGTTGTCGGTGATCTGGAAAAGTTCAAGGATTTTATGGCTGTGGGCGCGTAGTCACTATTTGCTCCACGATGTGCCCCGGCGCCAAGATGAAAGGAGCTATTAAGCCTTCACTTTCCCAGCTTAACCTCTATAACCTCGCCCCGAGGCTCGGTCTCCTGGAATACCTGGCCAGTGAAACGAAAAACCGTGCAATCCGGATGTTGCCAGGTATCCTTTGGCATGCCGGCCTTCATGCATGTGTAGCTCAGGAATTGCTCGGTGTCCCAGTCGTTCTCCACCGGCACTTGGGGTAAGAGGAGTCCTGCCCTCCCGGTCACATATCTCACCAGGAGTCCGTGGACCCCTATCTTTATACCCGCCTTTATTTCCTCCGGGGTCGTTCCGGGCACAGGTTCAGGCTTGGACAGGACAGTGACCTCAACTATTATCCTGTCCATTTCGTCCACGGCGACCGGCAGGAAACGCGGGTCTTTCAGGGCCGCGGCCAGAGCCGCGTTCAAAAGGGCATCCACCAGGGGCATGATGGGTTCGGGAAAACCTATACAGCCCCTTAGCTTGTCGTCCTCATGGGTTTTGAGGGTAACAAAAACCCCTCTGTTCTCCTTGAAAACCGCTGGCAACTCTCCCTCAGGACCAAGCGTCTCGCCCGCAAGCCTGGACTCTATGGCTTTCCTGGCCAGGCGAACCAGTATCTGCCCCTCCTCCAGTGAAAGGGGGTTCATTTTCCCTCCTGTATTACCACGAGGTCAAAGACTATCCTTTTTGAAAACCCTGTTTCTCTTATTTGGGGCTTATGGGTCTGTCTCCCTCCATACCCTTCTTGTCCGTTGGTCTATCTGAATCCTGGCTAGTTCCCTCGTCAGCCTCCGGGGTCTCCGTTGTTTCGGCAGTGCTCTTGTATGGGGACAGGATGAACTTCTTGTAGAACGAGAGCTTTCCGCCCTCCATCTTGATTATGACGGTGGCCTTCGCGGCGGGCTCATAATGCTTGCCGAACTCTATCTTGCCGGTGGCTCCCTCGTAGGATACGAACTGCATCTGTTCTTTGAGCCCTTCCTTCGTTATGCTCTGGGCCTTGGATAGCCCGTTGTAGAGGATCATGTAGGCGTCATAACCAAGCGCGCTGAAGGATGTGGGGTTCTCAGAGTATCTGGCGACATACCTGTCAACGAAAGGCTTGTCGTATGGGTCATCCGGGGAGAAGTGGGTAACGAAGTAGCACGCGCCGGGAACATCTCCGACCAGAGCGGGCAACTTCTTGGAATCCCAGCCATCTCCGCCTATTATGGTGCCCTTGTAGCCAGCCTTTCTCAGGGCAATGATGGCCTGAGTAGCGTCCTCGTAGTAGAGGGGCAGGAATATCCCAGTCTTCTCCTGCGAGGCCTTGAAGGATTTCAGTATGTCCTTGGCGGTGTTTTCGTCACAGAGGGGTTCGCCGGGCTTGCGTATGACGGTCTTGACCACCTTTATGCCAGCGTCGCCAGCAAATCCATTGAAATTGGAAGCGAGCTCCTCGCTGTATGGGTTGCCGTCAAGCTCAATTATTGCAACCTCGGTAAGCCCGAGACCATCTTTGCCGGCCAGATGGGCCGCGGCCTGTGCTATGTGTCTATTTGACGCGCAGGCTCGCCAGAGGTAGCTTGAGCCCTCAATGACATTGTTGTATGTGGCTGAGGGGGTGATGGTTGGCAGGGACATGGCGTTGATCGTGGCTTTCACGGCCAGTGCATCCGTGCTACTCACGGGTCCTATCACGGCTATCACGCCCTCGGTTTCCAGCTCCTTGAGTATTCCATCAAGCCTGGATGGGTCGCCGGCGTAGTCTTTCTCTATGATCTTGATGGTCACGCCCTGCATCTTGCCGTCTGTCTCGGCGAGTCCCATGTAGACACCGTTCAGGATGTCCCTCGCGTAGCCAGAAAGCTCCCCTGATGCGCTCAGGGGAAGAACAACGCCTATCTTCACCTCCTTGGGTTTCTGCGGGCAACCGATCAGGCTCATAACGCCCAGGAAACCCAGTGTGCACAGTCCTATCTTCTTCAACATTTTAAAAACCTCCTCGTTTTTGGTTAAGGGGCAAATTATAGGGGCCCGGTTCAAGGGGTTTCAAGATCGGTTGCCCGTTGCCCCAAAAACCAACGGGGTAGCCCCTGGCGTCCCCGCCAGGGGTGGTTCGCTAACGACCCTTACCGGACAGCGACCCTGGCCCTCTGCCTTCCGACCACCACGAAATAAACTCCAGGCCTGATTATGTAGGGATACTCATCAAGTCTCACAATCCCGGAGTCCAGGCCCCTCACCACTTGAACCACTCCTTCTTTTTCTTCTCGGCCTCCTCCTTTGCCTTTTTCTTCTGCCTTTCTATTTCTTCCTGTGCCTTCTTCTTTGCCTTGTCCGCCTCCTCCTTTGCCTTTTGCTTTGCCTTTTCCATCTCCTCCTGGGCTTTTTCCTTGCCCTTCTCTATCTCCTGGCCTATCTGCTCCTCTATCTGGCCGCCAACATCCGCTCCCGTGATCTTCACCTCCGGAGAGTCCATTGTCCCGCCAACCTTCAGATAGAATGTCGCTTCCTGCATGTTCGGGATGAGCAGGTTTGAGAGCCGGGGCGCTAGGGTCTTGACCTTCGTCAGGTCAACATCCATGGTCAGGTCAAGGTCAAGCTCCTTCTGGAACGAGGCCCTGCCCACGAAAGCCAGGCCAACATTCTCGGAAGCAAAGGTCAGATTCCTGCAGTTGACCCACCCGTCCTTGACCAGGAAGCCGACATCCCCGCTCTTGTAAGCGTATGTTCCCAGGGAGGCTATTCCGGTGAACTCAGCCAGGTTCTTCATGAGCGGTGAGCCGTGAACCGCGCCCCCGGAAGACCAGACCCTGCCCTCCAGGTTCATTGTCGCCAAAGGATCGTCGGCCTGGAAGCTCCCCGAAACATTGAATGAGGCCCTGCCCGTCAGCCTCGCGCCAACAGGGTCATGTTTCTTACAGAACTCTGCCAGGTCAAATCCAGAGAGGGCCAGGTTCAGGCTGATGACCTGGGGCCTGGCGTGGGTTATATTCGCGTTACCCGATAATGCTCCCCCGTAGAGCGACGCGCGTAGCCCCTCACCAGAAATGGCTTTTTCGTCCGAAAGGACACTCACCTGCACGCCGCGGAGCTCCTCTCCGCGGATCCCTATCCAGTCAGCGTAGAAATCCAGCCTGCCCTTGGGAATGAGATCAGGGGTAAAATCACCAGCGCCGGCACCACCACCCTTTGGTAGCAGGGCGTCCAGGTCAATCCTCTGGGCCCTCACGGAGAAATAACCCTCCTTTCTGGCGGGATAGGCCGTGCCCGACGCGACCAGAGAGAGATATGACGAGGATATGCTGAGACGGTTCAGCCTGGTTGAATCCGGCGTATAGACCATGTCCAGCTCCGCCAGGTCAATCCTATCCGGAAGGTCCTTTGTCCTCAAGTTCTTGACTGTGACCGTAGCCTTTACTGAGGGGCTTTCCGGCGTGCCGGAAGAGCTGAAAGCGAAGGTGGTTTTCCCGCTGATCTCTGGCAGGAAATCCTCAAGCCAGAGCTCCCCCTGGCCGCTCAGGAAGTAGGCGATCCTCGGACTCACCACAACGGTTCCTGCCACGGAACCCTTTGTCCTGCCTGAGGACGCGGCGACATCAAGGTTGACCCTGTCTCCTCCCAGGTTTAGCTTCAACCTGGAGAAGTTCACCGGCTCCGGCGCCATCTCGGTCTTCACGGAAAGCCCCGACGCGTCAACCGATCCCCACGCGCCCGTGAGCTTCGTCGTTGTATCCTTCCTCGCAAGCTCAACCCGGAGGCTATCTATCTTTATCTCACCCTTCAGGCTAACCTGTCCGGATAGGCCGGCCGCGTCCAGGGATTGAGCGGGCAGGATAACGGTATAGGACGAGGAATCCGCGGAAAGCCCCCTCGCCGAGAGCATGAACCTCGCCCCCATTTTGTCCAAGGAGACCCTTGATTCGCCGAGGGATAGCGAGTCACCCCGCTGGTCGTAGAAGCCGGACAACTCCCAGGATAGGTTCTTGTTGACGAGTCCCGGCCCGAGCACTAGGCCCTTTGCTTTCCCTTTGGATCTGAGCTTTACCTCGGTCTTCTTTGACACGGAGGCTGACACGGACATGTTCATTTCCGAGAGCGCGAGGGTCGTTTCCCTTTCTGCTGATAGAAATGTGAAGGAGCCGTTTTTGACCTTCAGGCCGCCCATCTCAAGGGCAAACGGCAGTTCTTCCCCGGCTTTTTCCCTCCTGGATTTCTTGCCGGGCTTCGCCTTTTCGGCCACCGCGGTTATCTCCGGGTTCTCCAGTTCTATCCCCCCGACGGAGACCTGTCCCCAGAACAGGGGCAGGATCCGGAGGTTCAGTTTTGCCTTGTTGACCTTTGCCAGCGGCGGATCGGTTTCTCGTTCTCCGGCGACGAAAATGCTGTCTATGTTGACGCTTATGCCCGTGAAACCTATACCGAGGCTCGCTCTTCCTATCTCAACCTTCCTGTTCAGTTCCCGCGAGGCCCTCGTGGAAACCACCCGTGCGACAGAGGCCGGGTTCACGATGGCCCGGATGTAGAAGAAGCCTCCCACGAAAATCAAAACGATCGCGCCAGCGATAACGCACAAAGTTATGAACCATTTCCTTTTCATAAGGAGAAATTATAAAGGATAGGAAGGGTCTCCGGCTTCTGATTCGGGAATGTCGTCTTCCTTTATTTTACTAGCTTTACCGTCCTCGTCCCCCCCGGATATCTCAGAACCGCCAGATACACGCCCCTGGCGTCCGTTTTCGGGATAAAGGTATGCGCACCAGGATAAAGCAGGCCATCATAAAGGTTCTGGACTAGGCGACCTTCAGCGTTGTAGAGGGACAACGAGACCCGGGCCTGGAACGGCGTGAAAAGGTAAATACCCTTACCTAGTGGTTTGAATTGAAACCCAGCAGGCCCCATCTCGTTTAGGCCCAGCTCCAGGCAGTTCGTGTCCCCGGGGTCGTCCAAAGCGTGAAGGCGGTAAAGGGCCATGGAATATATCCCAACGGCTATCTCGGAACAGCCATCGCCGTCAATGTCGCCTACCGAAGGGTCGCGGAGACGGGTTCCTGTCAGGGCCTTTGCCCAGAGCTGGGAGCCATTCTCCGCGTTCAGGCAGTATAGGTTATTGGACAAAGGCGCGACCAGGACCTCAAGGAGTCCGTCGCCGTCAAGGTCTGCTATAGCAGGATCAGCCCTGACAGCCGCGTTGGACGTAAAGGACCACTTTTGCAGGCCTGTTGCGCCGTTGACGCAGTAGAGATTCATGTCATAACTTCCCACGAGAACCTCAAGGTTTCCATCCCCGTCGCAATCCGCTATCGCCGGAGAAGATGTTATATCCCCGCCGGTTGGAAAGGCCCACCTCCGCGTCCCGGTAGAAGAAACGCAGTATAGGGTATCGTCCCTGGAGCCTATGACCGTTTCCAGTTGGCCGTCGCCGTCAAGGTCTGCAACCGAGGGAGAAGAGCGAATCGTGTCCCCTGTGTTGAAGGCCCACTGCTGAACTCCCGCGCCAGAGACGCAGTAGAGATAGCCGTCAAAACTGCCGACCAGTATCTCAAGCGAGCCATTCCCATCAAGATCAGCAACAGCGGGGGAGGATTCAATCCCACCACCGGTCCCGAAAGCCCACCTCCTCGTTCCTGATGAAGAAACGCAGTAAAGGGTGTCGTTGTAACTGCCGAAGATGATCTCAAGGGAGCCATCGCCGTCAACATCTGCCACAGCGGCCGAGGAACGGATCAGGGTATCAGTGGTGAAAAAGGCCCACTCCTGTGTTCCAGAGGCGGATATGCAGTAAAGATTACCATCGTAGTTGCCAGCGAGAACCTCAAGAGAGCCATCGCCGTCAACATCAGCAATAGCAGGGGTGACCTGAAACCAGTCCCCTCCGGTGAAACGCCACTCCTCCGCGCCGGTTATCCCGTTCAGCGCGGCCAATCTGGTTGAGAAGTCGCCAGAGATAACCTCAGGTATCCCGTCCCCATCAACATCGGCTATTGCTGGCGCGCGGATGTCTATGTTGCTCCAGACATATGTCCACTTTACAACCGCACTATCATCCATGTAGCCAACCATGGGTTGCAGGTGGGTGTGCTCCCTGTCCCCGCCATAGCAAGGCCACTGGCCGTATGCCGCGGCCCCGAAAAGAAAAAGCCCTATCATCATAGCATAACCTCCATGTTCTCGGCCCATATTATAGACTGAAATGTTTCCGGGAATGTATCCCAGCACGGGTTCAAAATACCCTCCGCCTTTGTTCCGTATATTTTAAAGAAACAGCTCACAGTTAGCTAACAGCCGGTGGCTGAACCGCTTATCCTAAAAGCCCGTTTGCCTGAATAATCCTATTCGCTTCTCAGCTAGGCTCAGGTATTCCCTCTCTGTCTCGTATCCAACATAGTGGCGGCCCGTCGCGAGCGCGGCAATCGCGGTCTGGCCCGAACCCATGAAGGGATCGAGGATAACCTCTCCCTCAAATGTGTATAAGAGGATGAGCCTCCTGGGCAGTTCAACCGGGAAGGGCGCTGGATGTCCAACCTGCCTCGCGGAGACCGCGGGGAATCCCCACACGCTCCTCGTCAGTTGGAGGAATTCCTCCCTTGATATGGTGTTGGTTTTGCCCCGGCTCGGCCTCCCGAAGCTGTCCTTTGAAAAAACCAGGATATACTCGTGCACATCCCTGAGGGTTGGGTTTGCCGCGGAACACCAGCTTCCCCACGCGGTTGAGGGGCTCGCGCTCTCGGCCTTGTTCCAGATTATCTCACCACGCATGAGAAAGCCCAGCTCAAGCATGTCGTGAATAATGTAAGCGTGCAGTGGGATATATGGTTTTCTGCCCAGGTTGGCAACATTGACGCAGGCACGGCCACCTGGAACCAGGACGCGGTGCGTTTCTTTCCAGACCCTTTTCAGGAAACCAAGATACTCCTCAAGGCTCAGGTCCTCGTCGTATTCCTTGCCGACATTGTATGGTGGCGAGGTCACCATCAGGTGGACAGAGCAATCCGGTAGTTCGTCCATCTTTTCCGAGGACTTCAGGAACAGTCTGTCCAAGAACTCATCCGGCACGGGGTTCTCGGTGTATCTGACCCTTTTCTCTCCGGAAATGCCCTGGTAAAGCTTGCTGGCGTAGAAACTTGACGAGTCGTGGCCTACCCTTCCGGGGGAGCCGAAGGGGCTGGTCCTGGTGCCTTTCTTTTTCCTGGCCAGATGAAGATTATAGACTCGCGGGGAGAAGGGGATCAATTTTGCGCCAGGGGGAAGATCCCCATCCTAACCAGCAACGAGAAGCCAGGAGCCATTATAATTTCCCCGTGCGCGAGCTCTCGGTAAAGTCCGTGGTAACTGGAATCCTGCTTGCAGTCGTGTTCGGCGTCGCGAACGCCTATCTTGCCCTGCGGATGGGCATGACCGTCTCCGCGTCAATACCCGCGGCCGTGATGGCTGTTGCGCTGTTTCGTTTTCTGAGAGGCGGAATAGGCGAGTCAAACATGGTCCAGACAATAGCGTCCGCCGGGGAGTCCCTCGCGGCTGGCGTGGCGTTCACCATACCAGCTTTCTTCATACTTGGGGCACAACCGCATATCGCGCTTATCATACTCGTAGCCCTGACAGGAGGTGTGATCGGCATACTTGCCTTGTCGCTTGTCCGGCGCCACCTCATAGAGGAGGAAAAACTGCCCTTCCCGGAGGGAACCGCTTGCGCGCAGGTTCTCAGAACAGGCGAAAAAGGCGGCGCGGGAGCGCTAGCAATGGCAGGGGGCTTTGCGTTTATCTACAGGATTCTCGGTGGAATGGGCTTCTTCTGGGATAAACCTGGCGCTCCAGTTAACTGGACATACCTGAGCGCGGACATCAGCCCCGCGGTCATCGGCGCGGGCTACATCCTGGGTCCAAGGCTGTCCGGGTTCGTCCTCTCCGGCGGAATACTGGGCTGGCTGGTAATCGTGCCCCTGGTTTCCCTTTTCAACAACACTCCGGTCACCTCCGCGGAGGTGGCTGATGGGATATGGGCAAATTATCTGAGGTTCATAGGCGCGGGCGCCGTCCTGATTGGAGGAATAATAGGGCTGGCAAAGGCAACGATTCCGGTCTTCAAGGGCCTCGCGGGGAGCTTCTCAGCAAAAGCCGGCCGAGACATTCCCCTGCCATACTCCCTTGGAGGACTGGCAATCGTTTTCATAATACTCTGGCTCGTTCCCCCTGCGGCTATGGGTCCGGTTGGCGCCATATTCGCTGTTGTTCTCGCTTTCCTTTTTGCCGTGGTCTCAGCCAGGGTTGTCGGCATAGTTGGTTCTTCGTCAAACCCAGTGTCCGGAATGACCGTGGCCGCGGTGGTGGTCTCCGCGCTCCTCATGAAGTTGCTGGGCGCTGGAACGGTCTGGACGACCATCGCTCTTGCGGGGGTTGTCTGCATATCAGCGGCCATAGCCGGGGACACATCCCAGGACCTTAAGACCGGTTTCCTTGTGGGTGCGACACCGAAAAAACAGCAGTTCGGCGAGCTCCTGGGCGTTGCTTTCTCTTGTCTGGCAATAGCCTGGGCCATATTCCTCTTCAACCAGGCCTGGGGATTCACCGGCGGAGAACTCCGCGCGCCCCAGGCCAACATCATGGCAATAATAACCCAGGGAGTATTCCATGGAACGGTTCCCTGGCACCTTCTGTTCATTGGGGGCGCGGCCGCGCTCGCGGTTGAAGCCATGGGGATCGCGTCACTGCCGTTTGCTGTTGGCCTCTATCTTCCGCTTGACCTATCAGCGGGGCTTTTCCTGGGAGGCATCCTGTCATGGGTGTTCCGGGCAAAGGGCCATCACCTCGCGGCCTCAGGCCTCATCGCTGGGGACGCATTTTCAGGATTGCTGGTCGCTGGATTGGCCGCGGGCGGGATTGGCCTGCCACAGATCGTCAATTTCGGGGCGTGGGGGACTCCGGTCGCGCTGGCAGGGCTGTGCGTGGTCCTCTGGGTCCTCAGAAAGAAGTAGGGCCAGGCCTTGTGCCTGCCCTATCTATAAAGATTGAAAGCCCCCGGCAAATCGTTTATAATTTATCCTTAAGCGAAGGAGAATTAGAATGAGCGGAATCTTTATAACCTTTATGTTGGGCCAGCTGTTCGCCAAGGCCTATGGCGGAACGGGCTGGGATGTTGGAAGGGCAATAGTTCAGACCCCTGACGGCGGGTTCGCGATATCCGGGGAGGCAGAAAGCTTCGGGTTGGCCGGTGACTTCTTTCTCCTCAAGCTGAATTCGGACGGAACGGTCCAGTGGGTCAGGTGCTACGGAGGCGCAAGCTCTGATCCTTGTTTTTCCATGATAAAGACCTCGGACAACGGCTTCGCCATGACCGGCAGGACGAGCAGTTTTGGCGCTGGAAACGGGGATGCGCTGGTTCTCAAGATATCGTCCGCGGGCGCGCTTGAATGGGCCAGGACATACGGGGGAAGCGCCTACGACTTTGCCTGGTGCATAACCCAGACCACCGATGGCGGCTACGCGCTCACCGGGACAACCCAGAGCTCCGGCGCTGGTGGTTATGACATATTCGCAATAAAGCTATCCTCGGCCGGCGCGGTTGATTGGGCAAGGACATTCGGCGGAACCAACGAGGAGATGGGCTACAGTATAATCCAGACATCCGATGGTGGATACGCCATCTCCGGCTACACATTCAGCTTTGCACCCGGAGGCAACACCGATCTCATCGTTATCAAGCTGGACGCGTCCGGCAACACGCTCTGGGCCAGGACCTTCGGCGGTGGGGGGCTTGAGGACGCGTGGGGATTGGTTGAGGCAGGCGATGGGGGGATAGTAGTTGGCGGGGAAACCGGCACATCCGCCTACGGGGCTGGCGGGATTGATTTCATGGTCATCAAGCTGAATTCCGACGGCTCAACCGCGTGGATAAGGACCTACGGCGGCACGGGTTCTGACGAGGCTCGGTGTATGAAGAAAACGGCCGACGGCGGATTCGTGATGGCGGGATGGACAAACAGCTATGGGGCCGGCCAGTATGACATCCTTATCCTGAAAATATCGCCTGCTGGAGCGCTTGAATGGGCCAGGACACTCGGAGGAGGAAACTATGATCTGGGCTGGATGGCCATACAGACTGCTGACGGCGGGTATGCCGCGACTGGCGCTACAACCAGCTATGGCATGGGAAATTACGATTACTGCGTTCTCAGACTCGATCAGAACGGAAACTACCCATCCTGCGTTCTTTCGTGCTCGCCCTCAACCAACTCGCCATCCCCGGTGACATCCTCGCCAGCTGTTGGCGCGACCTGGACTCCCACCGTATTAACCCCGACAGTAACCACAACAACCCCAAGCCCGACCGTAACTACAGTGTGCGCGACAGTGGGCTCTGACGAGGCTGATCCATCGGACTCAAGGCCAAAAATAACCTGTTCTCCGGTTTCTGGCGGCGCGGTGTTTCTTTCCCCCGAATCAATGGACATAAGGATATACATGGCTGATGGCAGGCTCGTTTATTCCGGAGAACTCGTCCAGGGCGAGAACCGAATAAGCCTTGGCCAGGGCGCTTATCTGTGGATTGCTGGCCCCAATAAAGGCAAGCTTGTGGTCAGATAAACTATCAAGGGGTTGACGCGCTGGTTTTTCTATTCCAGGCTCAATTTTCCTATTAACCTCAAGGCCTCCGCCCTTGAGGCGGCCTTTCTCAGGTAGCCACGCATGGCCGATGCCACTATCTTGGTTCCGGGCTTTTCCTTTCCGATCATCTCGAGGCATAGGTGCCTTGCCTCTGTTACGACCAGAACGCCCATTGGTTTCAGGTTCCTATAAAGGAAATCCGCGACTTCAGTGGTCAGGCGTTCCTGTATGGTTGGCCTGTGGCTGAAAACCTCAAGGACATCTATCAGGTTCATTGCGCCGGTTATTCGGCCTTCTGCTGGAATGTAGGCAATATGAGCCTTTCCGAAAAACGGAAGGAAGTGGTGCTCGCAGACCGAAAAAAAGTCTATGTCCTTTACCACAACCATCTCGTCATAGTGCTCAACCGTGTAGAACCTGAAGACCTCCATTGGGTCACGTCCAACCCCGGAGAATATGTGCCTGTAAAGGTCTGCTATGCGTTCGGGTGTCCTGGCAAGTCCCTCCCTGTCCGGGTCCTCGCCTATGGCTTTGATTAATTCCCTGAAAGCTCCTTCAATGATCTTCTCGTTCACACTTATATTATAAAGCCGGGGACGCGCCGAGATCACCGGATATTTCTAAAGAAAGCCTTTCACCGGCTGGTCTTGATACCATGAAATAAGCACCAACTGCCAATCTGGCTGATCGGGGCCGAGAATCCTACCTACTGCCCGGTCTTGAGTTCGGGCATTTCAACACCATCCGGGCGAAAGATCACTTTCTCCAAATGTGCCGCGCCTGGTTAGGCGCGGACGCACATCCGTGCGATATAATTTCTCCCTTGAAACCGTGGATAGATAAGCTCCTTCGCGCGCTCGGGGACGAGGTTGTGAAAACGAGTTCCGAGGCGCTTGAGTCCCGTTCAAGGGACGAAAGCGGCCTGGGGCCTTTTTTACCTGAGGCTGTGATCCTTCCACGGAACCCGGGGGATATTTCGGCCGCGCTTGAGATCGCGCGGGATGAACGGGTTCCCGTTTATCCGAGGGGCGCGGGGACGGGCCTGACCGGCGGCGCGCTTGCCGTCCAGGGCGGGCTTTGCGTTGACACGAGCCGGATGAACCGCATCCTGGAGATTGATCCGGAGAACCTTATAGCGGTCGTTGAGCCAGGGGTGATCACCGGCACCTTGCAGGCAGAGGCAGAATCTCAAAACCTTTTCTACCCCCCTGATCCAGCGAGCCTTGAAACCTGTTCAATAGGCGGCAACATAGCGGAGAACGCGGGCGGGCCGAGGTGTCTAAAATACGGCCTTTCGGTTCATTATATCCTGGGTCTTGAGATGGTAATACCTGGTGGAGAGGTCCTCTGCTTGGGCAAGAGAACGAAAAAGGGGGTTACGGGCTATGAGACCGCTTTCGTGGTTGCTGGTAGCGAGGGAACCCTTGGCGTGATAACCAAGGCCGTTCTCAGACTCATCCCGAAGCCCCCTTGCGTGGTAACCGCGATGGCGTTTTTCCCAAATGAGCAGGACGCCTGCAGGGCCGTTGGCCAGATGATAAAGGAGGGAATACTGCCCAGGGTCATGGATATGGTTGATGAGCGTGGGGTTTCGGTCATCCGTGAGCGTGTCGGATTTACCATCCCCCAAGGGACCATGCTCCTCCTTGAGACCGATGGTCCTGAGGAGGGTGCTTGGGCAGAGATGGAACGCGTCGCGGGGTTCGCGGAGGGCCATGGCGCAAGTCAGATAATAGTTGCCCATGACGAGAAGCGCTCGCGAGAGCTCTGGTCCGCCAGGCGCTCCCTGTCCGAGGCAATGGATGAGGCCTGGCCCGGTTCCTTGGATGACGATGTGTGCGTCCCGCGATCGGAGATACCCCAGGCCGTTTCGCGGGCGAGGGAAGAGGCTGGCAAGCTCGGCTCGGAGCTGGTAATCTTCGGCCACGCTGGCGACGGCAACCTTCACTTCAAGATAAAGCAGGATGACCCGGACGCGCTCAGGCTAACCCGCGAGGCAATCTACAGGATAGCCCTTGATCTCGGCGGCTCTCTGACCGGGGAGCACGGGGTCGGCTTGCTGAAGAAGGATTACATCTCGTGGGAGCTGTCCAGGCCATCGCTCCAATTGCAGAGAAAGCTCAAGGCAATCTTTGATCCCCTCGGGATAATGAATCCGGGGAAGTTTCTGTAGAGGTAGGTCTTGTGCCTGCCCCATGCAAGGCAGGTCTTGTGCCTGAATAGAACAGACAAACGGGTTGCCTTGGCTTCCCCTCCTTTGCCCTGATAATTTTTCAGATACGAGAACCCGCGATGGTATTATACCTTGCCGGATGATTATTTCATGGAAATCAGGACCCTGCGCGCCAAGGCCGTGATAATGTGAAGCAAAATCAGCGCGATTACCTTTGCGTCTCCCCTTTGGCTAGGACTATAATTTTCCTAATGAGAAGTTTATTTCTTTTTGTTTTCGCCCTGGTTTCCCTTCTCCCCGCGCAGACGAACACCCGGGCCTGGCACGCGTCAGGCCAGACATTCCTGGTCTGGGAGCACTCCGGGGCTGTCCCGGATGACACGACATACGACATATACAGGGATGACCAGCCCATAAATTCTCTGTCAACCGCAACCTGGGTCGGAAGGGTTTTTGCTTGTGATGGCGAGAACCACCGGATATGGCCCTACGCGCCCGGCGCGAGGTGGAGGGTTCCAGATGGCCTGGGCGGATACTACACAATAGGGCCTAACGAGGACCTGTTCGTCTATACGCCGCACGAGGCCGGGAGCTCTTACTACGCGGTCGTGCTTACAGGGGACACCGTGGTTGGTTCAAGCAATACTGCTGGTCCGGTTTCGGAGACCACGGATCCCGCGACATGCCACATCCAGGTCTATAAACCGGACACCGTGACCATTTACGCCCACTGGATAGACGGCAGGGATGATTACGACTCCGGCCGGCCGGATTACCCGGTAATGGGAAACGAGTGGGCCAACAGCGTGGGTTTCAACTTCGCTGTCTGGGAGCCTTTCGGCGGACTGCCGCCCGGGGATGTGCCGATGGTTACGCACATACACGGGGGATACGGCAACCTGACCGAGCTCGCGGCCGTGGCCATGTTCCTGGTGCCCGGCGGGTTTCTCCTGAGCCTTGATGATCCCCTGAGGTGTTATGTTGCCCTTGGCGATACAATGCTTGATGTCAATACCTACTGGTTCGGCTACAGGACTGGATACAACCGATTCGCTCCAATGTGGCCCTTCGGCCAGGACACGGTGATAAACTACACGGCGAGGCGTGTATGGTGGGAAATAGACTGGGTGAAGAAAAACCTGCCGGTTGATGCGGAAAGGGTTTCCTTGCACGGGTGGAGCATGGGCGGTTTCGGCACCGCGTTCCACACCCAGGTAAGGCCTGATCTGTTCTCGGCTGGACTCGGCCAGGTTCCCCAGATCAAGGGGCCAAAGGGCAGTGTTTCTCCCCTCGGACTCTGGGCCCTCTTTGGTGACACCCTACAGAACTTCCCAACGAACTTCCCCGGAAACTCGCGGTTTTATGACCTTACTGACCTTGCCTGGCGCATTCGCCAGCCTCATGAGGACTGGCCGTTTCTCATCTGCATAAGCGGCAAGCACGATACCCTCGTGCTCTGGAGCCACAATCACGAGCGCTACATTTTGCTTGATTCCGCCCGGACGGGCGCGTGGCTATACTGGGACGGGAGGGGCCATATGTCATGGGAGTGGGTTGGCGCGCACTTCAATCCCTCAGAGCACATTTCACTCTCGTATCTTACCCGTTTCCGAAGGAACCAGTCATTCCCGGGGTTCTGGGGAACCGATACCTGGCCGGATAGCGCGGGCCGCCAGCCTTACATAGGGAACGGGGACAGCACAAGCGGCGATCCCTGGGGGACATGGGGAGGCTACCTTGAGTGGGATCCCATGAGCGTTGTTGATCAGGCGAACAAATGGTCAGTAAAGATATGGGTTGTTTATCAATCCGCTTATCAAAACGACATCCCGGCCTCTGATACAATCCTGACGAACCTGACCCCGAGGCGGCTTCAGAACTTCAGGCCCCTGCCGGGACAGAGCTACTGCTGGCGCCTGATCAGGGACTCGGATGGGGATACCCTGCAGTCCGGGATTGTCTACGCCAACGCAGACAGCACGGTTGATATCCTGGGCCTCCTTCTTCTCAAGGAAAAAACAACGCTTACCATAGAACCCTGCGCGGCAGTGGACGAGGGGCCGTGGCCGGGACGGGGCCTCACGCTCGTTGGCAACAGCCCGAACCCATTCTCAGGCAAAACGGCCATCTCCTTTGCACTTGATGAACCCGGGCCCGTTTCTCTCTTATTCTACAACGCGGCGGGCCAGAGGGTTCTTGAACTGCCGCTTGGAAGCCACGGGGCCGGTTTCCACCGGGTAGGGGTTGAACCGAACCTGGGGCCGGGTGTCTATTTCTACAGGCTGGCCGCGGGCCAGGGGCTCTCCGGGATGAAAACAATGGTGATCCGGTAGGCGATCTGGGCCGATTGACCTCGCGGAACTTGACAGACCCCCCGGCGTCTATTATAATTTGGCCATGAATGAGGAGGGGAAGCTTGAGAAAGATGCTATTCATCATGGCTGGGATGGCCTGGCTGATGTGGCCAGGAAAGGCTCACGCTCTCTCACTGGGGTGTGAGCTACCGGGAGCTGAAACAGAACAGCACTGGTACCCTGATGTGGAACGTTGCGTAGAGCTGAAGTGCGATAGGTATCACTTTAGCAAAGGACCCATGTATATATGTGACGAGGAATTGGCCTGGTTCACAGCAGAGCTTGTGGGCTGCACAAACTACATGGGCCAGTGTATACCTCACTATGGCCCGCCCGATTGGGACTGTCAAGAACCCGGGGACGACGAAGACGGTTCTTTCCCGGGTTATGGGTTTGTATGGTAGGCGGAAACAGCATGGGAGCGATAAATAACGCCACATAGAAAAAACAAGGAGGATATGTCATGAAAAGGCTTTTATTTTTTTCTGTGCTCCTGTTGGGATGCGGCAGGGAAATGTTGGACGATCTGGGGATCATGGCCAGACCGCCGAGGTCTATACCCAGAATGATAGACGGTCTCTCAGATGGCCGGGCCGTGGTTTACTTTTCTGATGGTTATACCCGTCAGGTTAAGCTCGTGGATCCAGAAACAGGCCAATCTAAAGACCTCAACATAGGAAGCGATAAAAACCTGGTGATGGCCCTCAGGGTAGGGTGGGGCGACACCATCTTTGTCATCACCTTGGAGGAACATCATCTAAAGCTCCACAAATTTACTCCTCAAGGGGTTCCGCGAGGCAAACATGTCCTCAAAAACGCTCTGCCCCCCTCGGATTTTCTTGTTGTCAAAAGCGGCGATCCCACAGGGGGTGAGATTGTAACCCTGAACTTTGATGGCCCCATGTGCGCTCTTTATGACGAGACCGGCAAGAGGATAGCTTCTGGCGGACCGATAACAGGGCCAGGGGGCCCGTTTATTGATGCCTGGATGGCTGTTGTTCAATCAACAGGGGTCCTTCTGGTTATCCCCAGGCACCTCAAGGGTGAGTGCGCGGATTGTAACTATATCTCTGGCCCCATAAGGGTTCACCTGTGGGGGGAGGGCACGACAGGCGAATATTTTCCCCTGATAAGGGAAATAGACCTTTCCCCTCTCTTTGAGGGCTGGGACAAGGTTTCGGCCGAGGCGGCCAAGGGATACGGGACCGGTGCTTATGTCCTCGTGCATTTGTATGATTTTGACGAGCAAACAGAGCGGATCAGAACCGGGTATGCGCTGGTGGCTGTTGATCCGACTACGGATCCCAGAAAATACGAGATGATCCAGACTACCGAATACAAGGACCTCTACTGGGGCGAGGATGGCAAACTCTATACCGCTGATGGAAAGTATGTGCCCGCTGTAACATGCGCCGCTATTTCCAGGGAGGGAAAGCTCTTCCTCGCCTATGGCGACGGCCATGTGGAGGTGTGCGAGATAACCGATTAAAGGGCTTCCGCTACCAGTATCAAACCCTCAAGCCCAGCTATTCTGCCCCTGATGATCTTGCCTGGCGAGCAATTCCCTTTCAGTATTACTACAAGCCCATCCCTCGTGGAACAATCCGTTCTGCCATCCGCGGATTTGAGGGCCAGGAGGTCCATCTCTTTGCCGATAAATCTCTTTTTTCTCTTTGCAATGTTTTCAATCGTGAAATCAATGAGCTCCCGGAGCCTCGCCTGCTTTACTTCCCGGCTGAGCTGGCCCGGCATCTCCGAGGCCCTTGCCCTTGGCCTGGGGTCAAAAGAGAACATGAACGCCCTATCAAATCCAACCCACTCAACCACGCGCAGGGTAGCCTGGAAGTCCTCCTCGGTCTCGGTGGGGAAGCCAACCATGAGGTCAGTCGTTATCACAGCATCGGGCAGGATTGATCTTATCATCTCAATTTTTCTGATGTAATCCCCGGATGTGTAGCCCCTGTTCATCAAGGCCAGTATCCTGTCTGAGCCGGACTGAAGGGGCATATGGAACCACCGGGAGAGCCTGGGATGTCTCGCAACGGTTTCAACCAGCCTTCTGTCTATGTCACGCGGGTGCGATGTGGTGAACTTTATGAAGGGAATCTTGGTTTCCTCGTGGATCATCTCCAGGAGCCCGGGGAAGTCAACGCCATCGCAGGAGTAGGTGCTGACATTCTGGCCCAGGAGCGTGAGATCTAGAAGCCCCTGTGCCTCCAGTTCCTTTATCTCCGCGAGTATCTCATCCGGAGGCCTTGAGCGCTCTGGCCCCCGTGCATAAGGAACCACGCAATACGAGCAAAAGTTCCCGCAACCCTCAATTATGGTCACGAAAGCCGACGGGCCAGAAATGAGCCTTTTGGCTTTGGAGTGGGGGAGGCCCAAAAGCTCAGGCAGGGCATCGTATTCCCCCGGAAAAACCACAATCGCACCCTCGCCCTCAAGGGTTTCCTTTGCTATTGGCGAGAGACAACCCGCCACAACAACCCCTTTTCCCTCCCTCAGGTAGCGCCTGATGAGGTCCATGGCTTTTTTCTGTGGTTTTTCTCTGACGATGCAGGTCACAAGGACAACCAGCTCCGCTTTCCGGGCCTCTGACTCTTGGAATCCGCACGAAAGCAGTGTCTCCCGGATACGAGCCGAGTCATACTCGTTCATCTGGCAACCCATTGTGATAAGCGAAAACCGCATCAGGGTTAAATTTTAAGGCTACCCTGTGCGCCGGGGCAAAACCTGGGCAGGGCTACTCGCAATGCACAGCCCATTCTCGGGCTGAAAGTTGGAAAACCGACCTTTGGATGGGACACTTGATCCACGCCCTTCCCCTGGACCATATTTGGGGACCTATGAACGAGAACTTTGAGCGCAAGGCTGAGAAGCTCATGGCATGGCTCCTGCCCGAATGGCCGAAGGACGAGAAGGGAAACCCGGAGGGGATAAGGATCTTTATCCTGTCGCCAGAGGATATCGCCTACATAGCCGCTCACAATCTGAACGAGAAAGGCGTGGAAAGGCTAACCGAAATGGACGCGGGAGACATCATCCACAGGGTAAGCAAGAGGCTTGAATACGGCCTGGAGGACTGGAGCGTGCTGGTCTGGGATCAGGTCTATTTTGACTTTCTCATGGGAACGGACGACCGGGACGACCTGATGGAGAAGCGCTAGCCCTTCTCCTCCACCTCATACCAGAACCCCTCTATCACGGGGTTGGTGAGGAGTTTCTTTGAGACATCCTCTATCTGGGCACGGGCCGTGGCCTCGTCCTGGGCCTCAAGCGCGAACCGAACTATCTTGCCGACGCGGCCCTCCGAGGCCTCAAGCCCGAGCCGCCTGAGCGCGGCCTCAACGGCCATACCCTGGGGGTCTCGGAGGTCATCATGGGGCAGAATGAAGACATGAACCAGGTATTTCATTCAAGCCTCCTGGCGACCTCCTTGTATGTCGCCAGCACATCTCCCTTGTCCTCACGAAACACATCCTTGTCAAGGCTCTCGCCCTCAGGGGTCCACAATCGCATGGTGTCCGGGCTTATCTCGTCCGCGAGGTAAAGCATGCCGTCGTCAGCTACCCCGAACTCAAACTTCATGTCCACGAGCTCAAGCCCCTTTTCGGCAAAAAGCCCTCGGAGCGCGAACGCGGCATCCAGGCCGATCTTCTGCATGTCTTGGATCTGCTTCTCGTCAGCGAGTCCAAGGGCGAGGATGGTCATGGGGCATATGAGTGGGTCGTGAAGGGAGTCATCCTTGAGGGAGAACTCAACAAGTGGGATCGCGAGTTCCCTGCCCTTTTCAATCCCATACCTTTTGCAGAGACTCCCGGCGGCCCTGAACCTGACCAGGACCTCAAGCGGGATTATCCTGACCCGCCGTGCCAGAAAGCTGGTAGTGGAGAGCTGGCCCAGGAAGTGAGTCCTTATGCCCCTGTCCTCCAGGAACTGGAAGAGCTTGGATGATATGCCGCAGTTCAGGGCCCCTTTTCCCTCAACGGTTGCCTTTTTCACCGCGTCAAACGCTGTCAGGGAGTCCTTGAAATGTATTATGACCTTACCGGCCTCCTCGGCCTCATAAACCTGTTTTGCCTTTCCTTCGTGAAGTAGCTTCATCCCAAAATTATAATGGGTGGGCGAGGGGCTGTGCACTTACATCAGGGCGACTTCCCGCGATCCCACCGTAGTGGATGAGGGTTATCCGTCCTGTCAAACAAAGCCAGGGGAGCTTCGGCCCTGGCCAACCCGTTTTCTTAATCAGGCGGTTACTCCCCGAATCCACCGAACATCAGCGATGCTGTCACCAGAGGAATGAGCGCGGATGGCTTCGGCGCGCCCATGACCTCCCGGCCCTCTATCTGCCAGTCGCCCATCATTGGCGAGTAGATGATCTGTCCCTTGATTACCACCCCGATTATTGCGCCACCGCCCTGGCCCGTGGCAAAAGGAATGTTGAACTGGGTGTTGAGTGCGCCGGTTGCCGCGAATCCGCCGCCGCCAAGGATAGCGCTGTAACGCGGGTCTGTCAGGAGGCTATCAAAATCCTGCTCGCCCCTGACGGGAACGAGGTGAAGGCTATAGCCTACAGAACCTATACCCATCGTGGGATACACCCAGAACCAGTCCGTCGGCGCGAACAGCCAGCCCAATTCAAAGAAGCCACCGCCTATGTCCAGGGCGGCCGTTGCCGAATCGGATTCGGAGCGGAAATAGGTTGTGCCAAAGCCACTGCCGCCCATTATGAGGTGGCCCATGAGAGCGTAACCGCCTCCGCCCATGACCAGGCCGTATGAGGAGAGGGGATCGTATCCCTGGGCCTCAAGCCGGGAGCTTATGGCCGAGTTGTCCCAGAAGGACGCTCCTGCCGTGAAGCCGCCCATTCCTCCTGCTGATGAGATGAGTGTTAAGAGGAACATGTTGACCTCCAGGAGAACATTATAGGGCGGCGGGGCGACCGGGTGCATTATCATTTTCCCATGGTAAGGTTCAGCATATCAATGGATGAAGAGACAGCGGCGCAACTGGATGAGCTCCTGAAGGAGAGGGGATATGCCAATCGCAGTGAGGCTGTAAGGGATATGGTAAGAAAGGCACTCCTGGAGGAAAAATGGGAGAAAGGCGGCGAGGTAATCGGTGTCCTAATCACTGTGTTTGATCACACCAGGAGGCTCGTGCACGAGCGGATGACCGAAAGCTACCATCGCCACCACGACGCTGTGATAACCACTCTTCACTTTCACCTTGACGAGCGCAACTGCATGGAGGTCTCCACGATAACCGGCCAATCTGAGGCGGTAAAACATGTGGCCAGAGGTATACTGAAAAGGCCGGGCATTTCGTTTGGCAAGCTGGTGCCGGTGGCGAGGCCGGAAAACCCCGAACATTGAGAGGGCCGACCGAGCCAGCGAGCGTTCGTGATTGCTCCAAGATAAGAATGAACATTAAAATTTCCCCATGTCCGACGACTACGGCTATCTGAACGCGCGAATAAGGGCACGGATGGCTAGCCTGCTCAAGCCGGATGATTACGATGAGCTTTTAGCGGCTCAGGATATCCCAGCTCTTTCCAGTGCACTCAGGGAAACCCCCTATGGCCCATCCCTTCCCCCAGGAGATCCTGAAATCGGTGGCATACTGCTCGGAATAAGGCGTCACCTTGAGAAGACCGTGTCGGAAATCCTCGGATTCTCTGATGGGGAGCCGGGTGAACTATTCAGGATAATCCTTGGAAGGTGGGATGTGCAGAACCTCCTCACTATTCTCCGGGGGAAAACGCGCGCTCTGCCGTCCGAGGAGATAGCGAGGGACCTGGTTCCCCTTGGTTCGCTTGACAACACGAGGCTCTCGGAATTGCTCAAGGAGCCAACCCCTTCGGATGTTCTGGATAGGCTCGCTTCCTGGAACATATCATTGCCCATCAGGATAACGAGGGAGCTGACCAGATTTGTCAGGGAGGGCGATCTCCCTTCCGCAGAGTTCTACCTCTATGATGGATACATCAGGTGGGCGCAAGAACGCCTGGGCAAAAGGGAGAACGAGGCAATGGTCAAGGAATTCCTGGATAGCCTGGCAGATACCCGGAACATAGTTGGCGCGCTCATCTACCTGAAGAACGGCGTGAAGCCGCTTGGCAGGGTAAAATTTCTGCCCGGAGGAAAACTCAAGCCTTATCACCTCCGAAAGCTTGAGAGGTGCGACACATACGAGGAAGGGGTTGCCTTTCTGAGAACAACGCGATACAAGTGGGCCTTTCCAAGCGCGGATATCCCCCTTGCTGAAACGGAGAGGAGATTGGAGGCCGGAGCCCTCAGGTTCGCTCTCTCAAAAAGGGTTCACGGTGATCCCCTGGGTGTGGGGATTGGCCTCTCTTTCCTGAAGGCCCAGGAGACCGAGGCCGTGAACCTCCGGACAATAGCCCTGGGCGTTGCCTACGGCGCGGACAGGAGGGAAATAAAAGAGGCGCTGATTTTGTAGGGCCAGGCTACCGTGGTTGACCCACGGCCTCCGCGCTTGGGCTAACCTGATCTTGATCAAAACCCCCGTAACGATCCTTGTCCCTCTCCCGTCTCATCCTTCGTGATGAACCGGAGGAAAAGGAGATGGAACCTGGAGACCTCATAGGATTGTTCGCTGTAATAGGAGTTTTCAGCGTCCCGGTGTTCTCCTTCCTGGCCGCAGTCGGCATAGTGGCCATAAGCCTGGTCTATGCCTACAGGAAGAAGAGGATGGCGCACGAGCAGATAAAAGCCGCGATAGAGCGCGGCGCGAGCGGCGAAGAAATAGAAAGAATAGCCAGGGCCCTGGGAGCCAATGGCAGAAAAAGGAGCGACCTCCTGGGTGGTATAACCATCCTCGCGTGGGGCGCTGGACTTGGCGGGTTTTTCCTTGCCTATCAGTATTGGGGGCTATCCCTTCTATTAGGCCTTCCAATGGTATTGATAGGCGCGGCAAAGATAGTCTACTGGGCAGTATCCGGCAGGAAAAAGGAGGACTGATCATGAGAAACGCCGCATTCGTGAGCCTTATTTTGGCATCGTGTTGCCTGAGCCCAAAGAAAAAGGAGAAAGAAGAGCACAAGCTTGATTTCATCCCTGGGCCTGTGCTCACGGTCTCAGCCTCAGCGGCCGGGGTTACCATCAAGCATTCGCCGGATTCCCTCGCGCACATGAGCGTTGAGGGTGGCATGAGCGAGGCCGATGGCAAGTATAAAATATCTGGCGCCGGCGCGGCGATATTCGTTCCGGCCGGCACAGCGGTCGTGCTTGACGCGACCCTTGCTGGTGTGGAAGGCGTAGCGCCGGACAGTCTTACCCTGGACGCCACACTGTCCGGGGTTGATCTTGAGGGTTGGAAGGCCGGCAAACTCAACCTCTTTATGTCCGGAGGCTCGGTTGTCCTCGCGCCGGATGCGCGCGGCTTCTCTGCCTTTGTGAAGTGGTCTGGCCTTGAGCTGTATGTGCCGGAGGGCGTTTTCATAAGGCTTGAATCCGACACATCTGAAGCCGGCCTCAAGATAGAGGATGGCCTGGTTTCTGACCAGGGGATTCCGGTTAAAATAGAGGCCCGAGGCGCGGGCGTTGAGATAAAGAGGTGGACACCCGGCACCAAGAGAAAGGTGGACATAAGCGTTGAGGTTGAAGCAGGAGCGGATTCCTCTGGGGAAAACAGCCAGTAAGACCACAACCTCCTACAACTTGCCCGGCGAAGCTCGCCGGGCTTATTCTTTTGGCCTTGAAGATAGCGATAATGGCTGACAGCCATGACAATTGTGATGCCCTGGCAAGGGCGCTCTCGGTTGCGGCTCGCCGGGGTGCCCAGCACATCATTCACCTTGGCGATGTGGTTTCCCCTTTCACCTCAAGGGTTTTCAAGGCCCACTTCGGTGGCGAGATAACAATACTTTTTGGCAATAACGACGGAGACAGGGTTGCCCTCATGGAGAAATTCTCCCCGCTGGGCGCGCAACTCCTTCACCCCCCAACAAGCATCCAGATCGGGGGACTGGACATCGCGGCAATGCACGAGCCTTTGTTTCCGGAATTTCTTTCCGCGAGTAAGCGCTTTCAACTCATACTTTGGGGTCACACGCACCAGCTGGAGATAAAAGAAATTGATGGTGTCCTCGCTTTGAATCCGGGAGAATTGCACGGCTTCCTCACTGGCAAGAAAACCTTCATCCTCCTGGACACCGAGACCATGAAGCCGGAGGTGATCCAGGTATGAGTTCCTCGTTCATCGCTAGAACCATCAACCAACAACCACTTTTCTGGTCCCCCGAAAGATCCTCCGGTATCCATTGGGTTCTTCGGGGGCATGACTTCCTGGAAACAGCCACAGAAACGCTGAAACCCGCCTCCTTCAGGCGGATTTTTTAAGGATGTTATGAACTGGCTTTACATAGTAGTTGATTTGCTCGTGCTCCTGTTCCTGGTCATATGGGCCAGGACCGGATGGCGCAGGGGCCTTGTTGTTGAGCTCGCGACCCTTGTCGGGCTTCTCCTCGGTATATTCCTCGCGTTCAGGTTCTCGCCGGTGCTCTCCGAAAGGCTTGGATGGACGAAAAACGACATGCTGGACTCCGCTATATGGTTCGCCATAATCTTCATAGCGGTCTATATCCTCGCGCAGGTCATAGGGGAGTGGCTCTCCGGAAAGGCAAGGAGGATTCGCCTGGGCGTGCTGGACAAGATACTTGGTCTCATCCTCTCGGTCATAGAGGGCCTTTGCTTCATATCAGCGGTAGGCTATTCCCTGGGCCTGTTTCCGCAGGGAGCGAATCTGGTGGCTGGCACATACCTCCTCAGGTTCATAACCCAGGTCGGAGCGGGCTTTTTCGTCAGGATATTCGGGGGATAGTTTGGAGAGGCTCTTCGCGCCCTGGCGCATGGAATATATCCTGAAGGCTGACGAGGCCTCCTGCATATTCTGCGAGCTTCCAAAGGAGAATAGGGACGAGGAAAACCTTCTCCTCATGAGGGGCGAAACCTGCTTTGTCCTCATGAATCGTTTCCCATACAACCCCGGCCACCTCATGATAGCGCCCTACAGGCACATAGAGTCCCTTTTCCAGCTCTCCCCAGAGGAAGCCTCGGAGATGATGTCCCTCCTGGCGCGGATGGAGCGCGTTCTGTCCGAGGCCATGAACCCGCAGGGCTTCAACATCGGGATAAACCAGGGCAGGATAGCGGGCGCGGGATTCAGCCACATCCACGCGCACATCGTGCCCAGGTGGTCAGGGGACACCAACTTCATGCCCGTTGTTGGCGATGTGAAGGTGGTTTCCGAGGCCCTCTCCGAGACTTACCGGAAGCTTAAGGAAAAGCTCTAGCCCTCCTCGCCGAAAAGCCTCTTCCTGAGCCTCCCGTAATACTGTCTGTATTCGTCAATGTGCCTGTCATACGGAAACTCGGGCAATAGCTCGCCCTTTGCCAATTCCTTGGCCCTGGCAAGAAATTCCTCTTTTTCCGCGGGATCGCGCGCCGCGTTAGCAAGCCTTAGCAGGTTTTCCAGCTCATCCAGATCAGTCCAGACCTCCTCAAGCTGGTAGAAGTCGTGCTTCTTGGTGAGGAGTTCCCTCCTGCTCAGGTTTTTTCTGATAGTGTTCACCGCTGTATATAACCCCCACTTATTTTTTTGTTATAGGCCCTCCTAGGCCAGAGGAGGTAAAATAGATGATCCGCCGGCATCTTGTGCTCTGAGGATAAGAGGAGATAAACCAACCCTTTTATAGCCTTATTGTTGCGCCACGCTTTCATTTTGATCTCTTTCCCGTCCACCATGACTTTGAGCTTTCCAATTAGGTATGCCCTTATGCCTTTTTTGTCCTGACTAGGCCACAAGACTTCTCTCAGGAATGGTTCCGTCTTGGATATGAAGTCACCAAGAAGAGGGTCAAGCTTGAAACCCGGATGCAGGGGAACAAAAGGGGCTATAAGCTTGATGGCCTTGGTGAAGGCCGGGCTGTCCGTTTTCCAAGCCAGATATGCCGCTGTGAAGCCTGATAACACAGCCTCAATGTTTTGATGAGCCCTGAGATAGTTCCTCACGGCCCCCAAAAGCCTATCAGCGGCATCAGCGTCGTCCTCTCTGAGAAGAGCTTCAATCTCCTCGGCCGCGGCCTGCTCGCCCCTGCCCCCTTTTCTGGCGAGGATCAGGGCCTTTTTTATGAGCTTTTTAGGAGGAGGCTCAACTCCTGCGAGCCTTGAGATTTCAAGTGCCTTGGCAAGCGGGAAGGCCGAGTAGGCCGAGGCATAACTCATATAGCCTTCTGCGGATTCAATTAAAGTCTTCATCGCCTCAGGCAGCTTTCCGATTATCCGCAGACTCAAGGCCTTCATTTCAAGGCTCCCGAATCGGAGCGGAGTTTTCCCTGTAGTCTCCAGAAAAGAATCAAGGTATTTTATCGCCTTATCGGGTTGACCCATGATCATGGCACACGTTCCCAGGAGATAGTTTGTATTTTGTGGTTCCCAAGCTCTGGGATCTTTTTTGTAGCCCAATAACTCTCTATAGAGAGGTTCGTAGTCTGCCTTGAGGAACTTGCTCACATATGTCTGGAATCTCGTCCGTAACACGGCTTCTGTGTCTCCCATTTGCTCCGCGATCTCCAACGCTCTCAGAAGATAAGATTCTCCGGTCTCTCTCTCCCCCGCATTCATGTAACACGTAACCATTAACATGAACAACCGGCAGGCCAACCAAGGCCTGCCGGTTACTTTGGACAGTAGCCTGGTTCCCTTTCTGATGGCGATGGAGTATTGATCCCACTTCCTGCATGAAAATCAACCAGGGGGGTCAGAGGCGAGGTTGGGGCCGGATTAGGGGGCTCTCCCGGGGGATATGAAGGGG